>ENA-UOJE01000020-UOJE01000020.1-human-gut-metagenome-genome-assembly--contig:-C23-NODE-20-length-199047-cov-12.535614_pt1 | contig 199047 bp, 163 predicted proteins | sample MGYA00242341_ERZ723888 | MGnify/ENA metagenome assembly ERZ723888 | reverse complement strand
CGCTAGCGTTTATCCTGAGCCAGGATCAAACTCTCCATTGTAAAAAATTTAAATCTTAGCTCTACTCAAAGGTATGTTGAAAATTATTACCGTCTTTATCAGACTGGTAAGAATAAACTTTAGCTGCTTAAATACTTCAAAGAACTTATTCTTTTCTTACAAAATTTCGTCGTTTCAACGCCCTGTAAAATTCTTATCGAACTTTCGGGGTCACAAAGGTAAAGAGTATTTTTCAAATCTCCAAACTTTCGCTGAGAAACTTTCGAAATATTTTTAAAGAACCTTGTTGTTAAACTTCCGTTTCAATCGTCTAACGGGGCGCAAAGATATGTGTTCGTTTCGAAACTACCAAATCTTTTTTTGAAAATTTTCAAACCTTTTCAGAACGCTTTGCCAGACTTGTCTTTCGTTTAGCGGGTGCAAATATAGAGACTTTTAAAGTTTCTTTCCAAATATTTCGGAAACATTTTTTCACTATTTTCCCGACCAAACGTACAAACCGTTATATACAAACGCATTAACGACGCCACGAAAGTTCGCTTTTATACGAGGATCCGTCGCACGCAACCCGCCGAATACGACATTTCGTCGGAAACGGCCGCAGAAATCGGCTGCCGTTTTTTCCGGGAATTCGAATCGCTACCGCAAATCCGTACCGCGCGAACCGTAGGATTTCGCCACTTACACCGTCCGGTTCTGCCAGCCGCGTCGAAAAAACGTCCGGAAATTTCCCGAAAAAACATCCGTTTTTCGGTATCTGTCGACCGAAAGCGTCCGAAAACCGTCGTTCCGGACGGTAAAAAATCCGGCGCCGGCCGTCGGTGCGACCGCATTAGTCGGAAATCCGGCAACGGATTTCCGATCCGCTACCGGGAAAGCCGGGCCCAATCGGACGAAAAATAGGCCGCCTGGAGTTTTTCGAGCATCGCCGAATCGTTTTCCCGCATAAATAAATTTTCGAGATCCTTATAAATATAGAATTGCAGCCAGTAACCGTCGCAGTATTGCTCGCGCAGCGAGGAAGGCTGCTGCAGTTTGGCATACCAAAGGGTATTCAATCCGAAACGTTCGGCCGCCTTGCGGGCAGCGACCGCATTCGCCCACATCTTGCCGGACACCTTTTTATATAGACGGGTGAAATCGCCGTATTTGAAATCCGAAACGTCGATCAGTTCGCACCTGTCGTCCACGCCCAGGGCTTTCAGTTCGATCTTCGTCTCAAAAACCCGATCTCCGTCCAGATCGTATTCGATGCAGTCGAGAAAGCCGTTATCGTCGGTATCGGTATATTTAACCGTTGCGAAACTTTTAGGAGCCTTGTTCTGCCACGACCGGTCGTATCCCTGGAAATAACGGGCCGTTTGGTCGATGCGCCAGCACCCCCACTCCGCGCCGTACAGGTGGATACGCCCGTCGAAACGGCCGACATACAACCGTCCTCCGCCGGAATTGTCCAGATCCCACTCCCCGCGGTCGCCGGCCCAATCGGATTGGGGATGATTGTCCACGCCGCCTTTACCCGAACCCATTTTGAACGGATCCATCGGATAATAGAACTCGACCCGTTCCCAACGGGCGCAATCGTCGTCCTCATCGAACACCAGGTAGGCCTGCTTCCACTCTCCCCGGCGATAGATCAGATTCCAGGCGTTCTTATGGTCGGCATAAATCAGTTCGGTCAGCTCGCGGAAACGCGGGTCGATGAAAAAGCGGTCGGCCTCGGGCAACCCGCGCATGTTCCGCAACGCGTGCACCTGATCCGTATAATCGAACCCGCCGCCCATAAAGCCGAGCGTACAGTCGAAATCGAAATCGTTGCCCGGCGCATTGTCGTTGTCCAGATCGACGGCGATCGATACCCAATCGGCCCGGCCGGCAACCTGCTGCTTCTCGAATCCGTCGGCCTGAGCCGCCGGATCGGGCTGCGGCGTATCGACAATCCGGATCGCCATCTCCGACAGTCCGTCGCGGTCGGGATCGTAGAACAGGAACGGATTCTCCCAGTTCAGCCGCAGGTCTTTCATCTGATCGGTCGACGTATGTATCTTGATAAAGGCCGACTGCCCGCTGTAATCGGTATAAAAATCCGAGATGCCGTACTTCTCCCAGCATTCGAGCAACATCGTGTTCCAGTTGATATAGTTGAACACCCCGTCGCGGTCGGTATCCAGCACGATCATGTAGTGCCCGTTCGGCCATCCCCGCGCGACGCCCTCTTTCGGATACTCGGCGATCAACTGCAAGTCGGCCCGGCCGTCGCCGTCCAGGTCGGCATACTTGATGACCAAGTCGTAAACGCCGTCCTTGTCGCGGTCGATCAGCAAGCAGTCGTTGTCGAGATCGCCTTCGAGGTCGCCTTCCCGCATATCGCCGTCGTCATCGAGCCACAGCACGGGAATATCGTCCCGCGTAACGCTGCGGATCGCATCCGGCTTCCCGTCCCCGTTCAGATCGAGGTACTCCGGCACAAAACCCGTCGGAGGAGGGGGCAGTCGGAAAGAACCGATCTGCAACTGTCGGTTCCAATAGTCGGATGAACCGCCGCGCGCATGCACCGTACCTACGGCACATGCCAGCAAACCGCAAAGGATGATCTCTTTTCTCATGGGGTAGACAAGGTTTTAGGTTATCGATTCCGAAGCAAAATAATCGGACAGCATGCCAACTCGACATTCGCTTCAATGCAACCGTTTGCACAAAAATAGCATATTTTCCGGACAATAAAGAATCTATATTTATCACATAAACAGCCTAAAGTTACTGTTTCATAGAAAATCATGCTCTCCACAAATCAAAAAAAGAACAAAAAAGAACTAATCAAGAGTTTTTTATATTTTACAAATAATATAAATTCGAAAATATTTTCAATAAACCTTAAAACATTGTATTTTTACGAAAACGATCGTATTTAAAAGTTTTTCTATGCTGGTTCTCTTTTGTGCTGGAGCTTCTATTTATCTTACCGACAAAAACACATCAATCAAATCGATCACCATGGGCAGTATAGAAGCTTTAGCCCGAAGCGAATCAGAAGGCTCGAAAGGAGTATCCGTCCCTTACACTGCCGATTGCCCTGTGTATGAAGTTCTCTATGATTCGCAGGGCAATCCGTATTTCGCCGCTACCGGAGAGTTTACCAAAGGGCATGGTAACACATGCACGGCAGGCAGTGGTTCCTGTACTCCCGAACCGGCATGTCTTCAACTTTAATCGAGTGACAAATTTCCGTACCGTCTTTTAAGACGGTACGGAATAAATAATAAAATTATTTATGAAAATTCCCCTGTATTTATTCACCCTATTTTTTTTCTGGTGCTGCGTATCAAAAAACGATCGCCAGGCAATGACCGACATTTCCGGAATGAGAGAAGTCGTTTTCGATGATAAAAATACCATAAACATAGACAGCGTTATTGCCAACTATCGGTTCGTTCGATTAGATTCTACCGACAATTTTCCAATCGGGGAGCTCTGGCAAACACTTATTACGGACGATCACATAATTCTGGTGGATAAACTTCATTCGAAATCTGTTTTCATTTTCGATAAAACAGGAAAAAACAAAGCGATCATTCACCGCCAAGGTAGAGGTCCGCAAGAATACATATCTTTATTCCACGTAACGCTAACCCCTGACCGACAAAAAATCGCGATCGTCGACGATTTAGGGAAAAAAGTAGTTTTTTTCGACCTGGCTGGAAATTTCATAGAAAGCAAAAAGATTTCGACAACGTTTTTGACGCTCGAATATGCCTCGGCAGACAAAGCGGTCGGCGCAACATACAGAGAGAATCCGGCAGAAGCCGTATCGCCCGGTTCCAAGCATACCGACAATCTAATTTTATTTATGGATCGTAATTTTAATCCCGAAAGCAGCGCTATTCAGAACCGCTATCTCGCCATTTCGTCCACGAAACCCACTTTGAAAAAATTCGGAAACGACATTCAGATCAATCCTTATTTTTGCGATACGATCTACCAGGCGACTCCCGACGGACAGTTAACGGGAAAATATCACCTGAATATGACATCCATCAATGGCGCCTGCAATTTACCGCCCGACATCACCCAGGAAAGCCTGGAAAAGATGTATAAAACGAATTCTTTCTTTTACGGAGATTATGCGGACGGAAAAGATTTCGCTTTATTCAATATCTCCACGCCTCCGCGTGAAATCATAGCGCCTTACCTGTATTCAAAAACGACCGGCAAAACCTACCGGTTAACTCTGCCTCCACGTAACAACGAAGATTTCTTTACAAAAATTTTCCTTAACGGCTCTTGCGCTTGTTACGAAAATCTTTTTATGGCTGTCATCCCTGCCTACAGAATTATCCTCGGTTCTTCTCCCGCCTGGAAAGAACGACATCCCGAAGTGATGGACGGCTTAACCGAAAACAGCAACCCCGTATTGGTATTTTATGAGCTCCGAGAGCCCGGAAACAATAAGAACAACTACTAACCTGAAAATCGTATTCGCGTTGAGAAAAAATGGAGTTTTAATTCTTCTTTTAATCGTATTGCTTATTACAGATCTCATTTTGATGCGCCGTACAATTATCTCGCACAAAGAAATCCGCATCAAAGATTCTGTCATTCATTCCATAGTATCCGACAATTTCGCTTTGGAATATATAGGAAGCAACTTGTTTTATACTTTCGAATATGACGGAATGAAAATTCAGGATATTCCGATAAAAGATACTGCAGACCGCACGGTTTCTTTGCAAAAAGTCGTATGCGAAAAACCGGCGCTTATTTTCCGCTATCAGCAACGCGATTGCTCCGAATGCATCGCATTCGGTCTTTCCCAATTAGCCGAGTTTGCAGAATCGGCTTCAATTCAAACTATTATATTCGCCGGATACAGTGAAACATATCCATTTAAACAGAGAACGAAAACCATACAGACCAAAAATATAGCGCTATATAACATCGAAAAAATTCTGCCGGTGGATAAACAACAGATCCCTTATTGTTTTATACTCCATCCAGATCTACATATAAGCGAGCTATTTATTCCTGACAAATCTTTTCCGGAAGTGATGAAACGCTATATGCAAATACTGAAAGCGAAGTACTCCTTTATCCAATAAACCATTCGTAGATTTTAAAATCGAAATCTTTTCTTCGTCTCCCCGAATTTCCGAATACAAACCAACAAGGTGCACTTAAAAAAAAGTGCACCTTGTTATATGTAGACAACACCGAACAGCAACCTAAACGGCGGCGGCGATGAAATCGCCCACCTCGGTCGTCGAAGCGGCCTTGCCTGCGGCGCTGACGAGGTCTTCTGTGACGACGCCCGCCTCGATCGCCTTGTTGACGGCGTCGCGGATCGCTTTGCCTTCTTTTTCGAGTCCCACGTGTTCCAGCATCATCGCTGCGGACAGGATCGTCGCCATCGGGTTGGCGATGTTTTTGCCGGCCGCCTGCGGGTAGCTGCCGTGAATCGGTTCGAACAGGGCCACTTTCGCTCCGACCGAAGCGGACGGAAGCATACCGAGCGAACCGCTGATTACGCTCGACTCGTCGGTCAGGATATCGCCGAACAGGTTCTCGGTCACGATCACGTCGAAGTGCGTCGGGCGCTGGATGATCTGCATCGCGGCGTTGTCGACGAACATGAATTCGACGGTAACGTCCGGATACTGCGGAGCCATCTCTTTGGCAATCTGACGCCACAGGCGCGACGTGGCGATCACGTTGGCTTTGTCCACGACGGTCAGCTGTTTGCGGCGCTTGCGGGCCAGGCCGAACGCCAGGTGCAGGATGCGTTCCACCTCTTCGCGGGTATAAACACAGGTATCGTAGGCCGTGTTGCCATCCTCGCTACGGCCCTGCGGACGACCGAAATACATACCGCCGGTCAGTTCGCGCACGCACAGAAAATCGGCGCCTTTGACGATCTCGGTTTTCAGCGGGGAACGATCGGCCAGCGAATCGAACACGGCCAACGGACGCAGGTTGGCATACAAGCCGAGCGACTTGCGCATCCGGAGCAGCCCCTGTTCCGGACGCACCTTGGCCGACGGATTGTTATCGTACTTCGGATCGCCGATCGCCCCGAACAGCACCACATCGGCTCCCTGGCAAACGGCGTGCGTTTCGGCCGGATACGGATCGCCGGTCGCGTCGATCGCGCAAGCGCCTACAAGCGCTTTCTGGTAGTTGAACGTGTGTTTGTACTTTGCGGCAACGCTATTCAAAACCTTTACCGCTTCGCCCACGATTTCCGGGCCGATGCCGTCCCCGGGCAAAAGAGCAATTTTCAATTCCATCATTTATTCAATTTACAAATCAGTAATCCATTCATTTCGCGCACCGTTCCGCCGACTCCGGACTTTCCCGCCCCCTACGGCAAATAAGGCGTATAGCGCCACGTTTTCCGGCGGCCGTCCTTCAGCACGACCGTCACCCGGTCGCCCGGACGAAACGGACGCCCGGCGGCCTCTTCGATCCGAACCGTTTTCCGGCCGCGGGACGACTGCTCGGCAGAGACATACCGCAGGCTATCGGCCGCATCGGAGATCCGGTACCGGAACACGCGCAGACTGTCCTTCCCGAACTCCAGATCGAAACGGACGCGTCCGTCGGCATCCGTCAGCACGAAAGTCCCTTTCGCCGGAAATCCGCCCGGCAGGGCCGGCTGCGGATGCCGCCTCCCCAGGCCGCAGACGCTCCCGGCCAGCATAATCCCGACGATGAATCCAGCGAACGTTTTCATAACTTCTACTCCATCAGAATCGGTTTCGGTTCCAGAGCCGGATCGGCGAGCGGCCGGTCGGCGACCGATTTGGTCGAAGTCCGCGGAATCAGCGGACTGTGATTCAACACGAAGTCGATCCGGTCGCGCTGATCGGCCGTCACGGATGTCCGGTCGCCCAGATAATAGTCCATCACGTTGGTCGAACGGAAACGGACGCCGCTGCAGGAAGTCCGGTATTCCAGCTGTTTCCACTCCTCTTCGGTCGTTTCGGGCTTATTCAATTCGTTAAACAGCACCATATACTCGGGACGGCTGTACTTCGGCGTATCGCTGCAATAGTCGTCTCCGTAATCGTCCACGTCGGCGCACAGATCACCCTGTCCGTCGGCAAAAGCATGGAAAAGACCGAGATAATGCCCCATCTCATGCCACAGCGTGAAAGCGCCCTCTTCCTCACTGAAGAAGCTATTATTCAGCGTCATGCCATGCATGTAAGTAGGCAGATAGTCCTGATAAACATCCTTTTCATCGAGTACCAACCCGTCCAGCGGATAACGGGAAGCGGCGAACGGCAAATGCGTGATTCCGGTCACCGTAGCGCCCGCATCGGCTTCTTCCTGCGAAGATTTGAAGCCGAACACCCATATATTGACGTATTGGTTCGGATCCCAGAATATTCCGGCATTGGCCGATCCCTCCGGATGTTTCGAATCCATAAAAGCCACCGGATCCATCGACCCTGCGCCGGCGTACGATACCCGGTGTATCCCCGGCTCCGCCATTTTGTTCCCCTGCGGATCGGTCGCGGCAAGCTTGAACGACACGTTGACGGCGACGCTCGCGCCTCCGCCGAAAAGCGTAGCCGCATAAAACGCATTCAACCGGTTGATATGCCGCACGAAAACCGACTGCGCCGGATTCTGCTGCGCGTCGGTCGCATCCTCGTACAGCACATGGAACACGACCGGCAGCGGCCGTCCTTCGTACCCCGAAGAGCCTCCCGATGAACCTCCCGACCCACCGCTTTCCGTCTTGTCCGTACAGGCCGTAAGGCACGACACGAATAACCAGATTCCGAATAAAATACTTTTTTTCATCCTTGCGATATTTTCTGTTTATGCCGTGCCACCGGCACGCGCGGTTTCAGGTATTCCCTGCACGGTGCATCGGACGACATCCGCCTACCGGCATTTCCGCCGAATCAATCCGCTTTCAACGTCGTACCGCCGTATCCTTTTTCGGCGACAGCGTCGGCGCTGCAAATCGCCACGCTCCGCACCCCGTGTTCAATCGCGTCGAACGCATTCTCGAGTTTCGGCAGCATACCGTCCGCCACGATCCCGTCCGCACGAAGCTGCGCAAACCGCGCCGGCGTAATCTCCGGGATCACGCTGCGGTCGTCGTCGACATCCATCAGCACGCCCCGTTTCTCGAAACAATAGACCAATTCGGTCTCGAACGTCCCGGACAGCCCGACGGCCATCGTACGGGCCACCGTATCGGCGTTCGTATTGAGCAGGCTGCCGTCGGCGCCGTCCACCGTAATCGGCGCGACGACCAACGTATAACCGGCGTCGATCAGCGTTTTCGCAGTCGCCGTCCCGAAACGCTCCAACTCCGGATCGCCGACGAAACCGTAATCGACCGGCTTCGGATTGCGCCGCCGGGATACGATCAACCCGCCGTCGGCGCCGCACAAACCGACCGCATTGCAACCGGCTGTTCGTAACTTAGCTACAATCGTTTTGTTGATAAGTCCGGCGTAAACCATCGTCACCACTTTCAGCGTCTCGGCATCCGTCACCCGGCGACCGCCGATCATCTGCGTCTCGATCCCGAGCGCCTTGCCGATCGTCGTAGCGATCTTGCCGCCGCCGTGCACCAGCACTTTCGGCCCTTCGAGCGACGCGAAATCCTGCAAAAAACGATCCAGCTTCTCGGAGTTATCGACAACGTTTCCGCCTATTTTGACAACTTTTAACATCTTTTGCACATTAGACTGTTAATAACTTGCGCAGTGCGGCGAGCAATGCATCGACATGCTCTTTTTTGACATTCAGCGCCGGCAGCAGGCGGAATACGTTCTTGTTTCCGGACGAACCGACGAAAATCTTCTCGTCGAACAACAGCTTTTTACGCAACGGGGCGGAATCTTCGAACAGTTCGATTCCGATCATCAGGCCTCGCCCGCGAACCTCTTTCACGCCGGGCAGCTTTTTCAGCTCGGCCGTCAGGTATTCGCCGATTTCGCGGGCGTTGTCGATCAGTCGATCCCCGGCCATTACGTCGGCGACGGCAATCGCAGCGGCGCATCCCAGGTGGTTGCCGCCGAATGTCGTACCGAGCATACCCAACTTCGGCGCAATGTGCGGCGCAATCGCAATGGCCCCGATCGGAAACCCGTTGCCGAGCCCCTTGGCCATCGTATAAATATCGGCATGGACGTCTGCCCAATCCGATGCATAGTACTGCCCGGTACGTCCGCAGCCGCACTGCACCTCGTCGGCGATGTAAACCGCATTGTAGCGGTCGCACAACGAACGGATTTTGCGCAGGAACTCGCGGCTCGCGATACGGATGCCGCCAACGCCCTGAATCGCCTCGACGATCACGGACGATATTTCGTTATTTTTAAACGCTTCCTCCAGAGCGGCCTCGTCGTTCAACGGAACGAAGATCACGTTGTCGGTACGGTTGACCGGAGCGACGATATTCGGATTGTCGGTAGCAGCCACCGCAAGCGACGTACGGCCGTGAAAGGCGCCTTTCATCGCGATCACCTTGCTTTTTCCGTTATGGAACGACGCCAGTTTCAAGGCGTTTTCGTTCGCCTCGGCTCCCGAATTGCACAGGAAAAGCTGGTAATCCCGCTTGCCGGAAAGTTCGCCCAACTTATCAGCCAACTCGCGCTGCTGGTCGATAATTACCGAATTCGAATAGAATCCGATATGCTTCAACTGGTTTACGACCGTATCCACATAGTGCGGATGCGTGTGCCCGATCGAAATTACGGCATGTCCGCCGTACATATCCAGATAACGGGTTCCTTTATCGTCCCAGACGTACGAGCCCTCGGCGCGTACGATATCGATATCCCACAGGGGGTACACTTTGAACAAATCCATATTTTCCGATTTTTTGAGTAAAACAATTTTTCCGAAACGCCCCGGCGAGTCCGCAACCTCTGCACCGTCCGTAAAATTTCGTTAAAACGCGACCGGTTTCAAGCGCAACCCCGCACGCTCGTCCAGACTGAACATCAGGTTCAAGTTCTGCACGGCCTGGCCGGAGGCTCCTTTCAATAAGTTGTCGATCGCACTCATAACCAACAACTTGTCGCCGTGTTTCTCGAGCGACAACACACACTTGGCCGTATTGACCACTTGCTTGAGATAGATGTTCCGGTCGCTTACGAACGTCAGCGCGGCATCCGCATAGAAATCGCCGTAGACCTTCTGCACCTCTTCGAGCGACAGCGGACAGTCTACATAAATCGACGCGATGATCCCGCGCGCGAAATCGCCCCGATACGGAATGAAATTGATCGCATGAGAGAACGACGGCATCAGCGCACGGACGCTCTCGCCGATTTCGTTCAGGTGCTGGTGTTCAAACGCCTTATAGACCGACAGGTTGTTGACCCGCTGGCTGAAATGCGAAGTCGGGGCCAGTTTCTGCCCGGCGCCGGTCGAACCGGTGACGGCCGTTACCTGCACGTCGCCCGTCAGCAGCCCGGCCGCAGCCAACGGCAGTATGCCCAGTTGCAGGCAGGTCGCAAAACACCCCGGATTGGCGATGTTGCGCGCCGCGCGGATCTTTTCGCGGTTCAGTTCCGGCAGGCCGTACACGAACTGCCTGCTCCCGATCGACGCAGTCGCCCGCAGCCGAAAATCCTGACTCAGGTCGATGATCCGCACCGAATCGGGAATCGGCGTGGCTTCCAAAAATTTACGGGCGTCGCCATGGCCGACGCACAGCATCAGCGCATCGACGTCGGTACGCAACTGGTCCGTAAAACGCATATCGGTTTCGCCCAACAGGTCGATATGCACGTCGCTCAGGCGGTTGCCGCCGTTGCTGTTGCTGTGTACGAACGCCAGTTCGACATCCGGGTGATTTAAAAGAATACGGATAGCCTCGCCACCCGTATATCCTGCACCTCCTATAATACCTACTCTTACCATAAGAATCCGGTTCAGAAATTACACGTTAATGTACTACGCTTTTCGAGCAAACGTTGATTACGATTACCCCCGCAACGATGAGTCCCATCCCGATCAGGGCCGGCAGATCGAGCTTCTGGCCGAACAGTACGACGGCTGCCAGCGAGACCAGCACAATCCCCACGCCGCTCCATATCGCATAGGCGATCCCTACGGGCAGCTCCCGCAACGTGAGGCTCAGCAGGTAGAACGCTACGCCATACCCCACTACCGTAAGCACCGACGGCCACAACCTGCTGAACGACTCCGAAGATTTCAGCGCGCTCGTCGCAACGACCTCCGAAACGATCGCCAGCAACAGGTAGACCCACTTCATCGCTATTTCAGTTTTTCGTTTACCTTATAATAAATTTTATTCTGGTTGCCGAAGATTTTACCGAAGCCCTTGACATCTTCGCTCGTCCAATCGTTCATCGTCTCGCCGTAAGCGCCGAACTTGTTGCTCATCAGGTCGTGATCGCTCTTGATGCCGACCAATACGAAACGGTACGGGTGCAGTTCGACGTAAACGTCGCCGCTGACCGTGCGCTGCGTGCTTTCGAGAAACGCTTCGAAATCGCGCATCACCGGATCGTAATACTGTCCCTCGTGCAGGTAGTTGCCGTAAAAGGCCGAGATCTGGTCTTTCCAGTACAACTGCCATTTGGTCAGCGTATGCTTTTCGAGCATGTGGTGCGCCTTGATAATCACCATCGGGGCGGCGGCTTCGAAACCGACGCGGCCTTTGATCCCGATGATCGTATCGCCGATGTGCATGTCGCGGCCGATCGCATACCGCGAAGCGATCGCCTGCAACGCCTGGATCGCGGCGATGCGGTCGTCGAAACGCTTGCCGTCGAGAGCTACAAACTCGCCCTTTTCGAACGTCAGCGTCACGCGGCGCGGCTGCGTTTCTTTCAACTGCGACGGGTAAGCCTCTTCGGGCAGCGTTTCGCTCGACGTAAGGGTCTCCTTGCCGCCGACCGACGTTCCCCAGATACCCTGGTTGATCGAATATTCGGCCTTCTTGAAATCGAAGTTAACCCCGTGTCCGCGCAGGTAGGCGATCTCCTCCTCGCGGCTCAGACGCTTCTCGCGGATCAGCGCGATCACCTCGATCTCCGGAGCGATGATGTTGAACACCATGTCGAAGCGCACCTGGTCGTTACCGGCTCCGGTGCTGCCGTGGCAAAGGTAGTCGGCGCCGATTTCGCGGGCGTATTTGGCAATGGCCGTCGCCTGCGAGATCCGCTCGGAACTGACCGAAATCGGATAAGTTCCGTTTTTCAGCACATTCCCGAAGATCATGTACTTGATCGCATGCTGGTAATAATCCTGCGTCACGTCGAGCGCCACGTAGCTCTTTACGCCGAGATCGTAAGCTCGCTTTTCAATCGAGGCAAGTTCCTCGGCCGAAAATCCGCCGGTGTTCGCCAAGGCGGCGTGCACTTCCAATCCCATCTCTTTCGAAAGGTAAATCGCACAGTACGAGGTATCCAATCCTCCGCTGAAAGCCAATACTACTTTTTTCATCGCTGTCTTATCGCTTTATTTCAATAAATTCGTATACCCCGGGGCCGGAGGCCCCGCTTTCGCTATTTTTTTTCTTCGTCCTTATGTTCGAGCAGTTCCTGGTCGATCGGAATCTTCACCGTATCGTGCTTCGGATCGAACAGCATCGCCGTGCACAGGCAGTTCTTACGTCCCTTGCTCTGCAGGATCGAATAGTTCACGCAACTCTCGCATCCTTTCCAGAACTGGTCGTCGTCGGTCAGCTCGGAATAAATGACAGGGCGGTAACCCAACTCGGAATTGATCTTCATCACGGCCATGCCGGTGGTCAACCCGAAAAGCTTCGCTCCCGGAAACATCTTCAGCGAGAGGAAAAACGTCTTGGTCTTGATCGCCTTGGCCAACCCCAGCTTTCGGAACTTCGGGTTGATAATCAATCCCGAATTGGCCACATAGTCGCCGTGTCCCCACGATTCGATGTAGCTGAAACCGGCCCATGTCCCGTCTTTATGGAATGCGATCACCGCTTTCCCCTGACGCATTTTGTTCGAAACGTATTCGGCCGTACGTTTGGCGATACCCGTTCCGCGGGCTTTGGCGGATTCGGCCATCTCGTCACAGATAGTCTGTGCAAACTGAGTGTGTTCCTCAGTGGCTACCAACACATTAAAATCATCAATTGTCATTTCTACCAGCAAAAAAATTTAAACGCCAGAAAACGACGGATCTTCCGCCGCGTTGATTATACAAATACAATTTGCAAAAGTATTAAAAAAAGATCAGATAAGTATGAAAAATGCCGCTAAATTATTTTTTAAAATTTCCCCGAATACCATGAACCCCACCTACCCGGGAACCGGTCGCGATCCCCGATAGGAGGATTACGCTTCATTTATATAATATACTATTGTCAAAAATACAATAATAAATAAAATCCATCCCGGATACCGGAAATAAAAATACAATATTTTATTAAAAAATTACCGCTATTACACTGTTTTATTGCGAAACATTGCATACATTTGTTGCGCAATTCGAACACACTGGCAAACCAACACTCATTAATCGACTTAAAAAAATATTATGAAAAAAATGTTATTCATTTCGGCACTGGCTGCAACGGCTTTGCTGAGCTGCTCGAAATCATCCGACGATTCCGATAACGGAAAAGGAAATCTTTCCGACGATCCGATTCCGGTCCGATTCAGCCAAAGTATCGAGGCGGTCGTCAACCAAACTCCCGAAGCGGACAGCAAAACAGTTGTCGACAACAAGTTCAACAACGAAGATTTTATAGCGTATGCCGTAGAACACACCGGAACGCTTACCTGGAAGGCCGCTAACTTCATGGACGGGATCACGCTGAGCGCCGACGGAAGCGGAGCCATAACGTACAAAACCGCTTCGGAAATGAAATACTATTCGAATGCGGCCGATGCGCAGTACCAGTTCTACGCGATCCATCCCTCGACGCTTACGATCGCCCAGGCAGAAGCAGGCAAAGCCCCTGTCGTCACCGTTCCGGCGGGAACGGACCTGCTGGTCGCTTCCGCAGCGTCAACCAAAAGCCAAAACGCGGTTGAACTTCCGTTCGTGCACAAAATGGCCCAGCTCGTTATCCACATCGAAACGGAACGTGTTCCGAATCCCGAACTGAAAATCAATTCCGTCACGGTTTCGGTACAGACCGAAGGCACGCTTTCGCTCGGCGGGGAAGTACAGCCGGACGGTTCGGCCGCCGAAAAGGATTTCGTGACTTCGCCGCTGACCATAAACACGGCTACTACCACTGCGGTCGGAAATCCGCTTATTCTCCCGGCACAGAACATTTCAACGGTCAACATAAAGATCGGCGACCAAGTCTCAGCAACGGCCGTTTCAATTTCGCCCGCAGTAACGCTCGAAGCAGGGAAAACCTCTACCATTACACTGAAGATCAAAGATCAGGATATCTCTTTTAGCCACTCCATCACCGATTGGGTCGATGGAAACAATGGATCGGGAAATGTTCCCATGTAAACAGCGATAAGCCGTTCTCACGGATCGAACCAAGCAACCGAAAAAACAGCGGAAACAGGTATCTGTTTCCGCTGTTTTTTTCCTAATATTTGTTATAAACCGACGGTAAAACGATATGAGCCGCAAACCAGCTAAAAAAAATTTCTGAAACGCATGGGCATGCTAATCGGCCTAAGCGCGGCGGCGGCATGTGCCGGGCGACGTTCAACGGATCGTTCCTGGACACGAAAACCCATGCGCTGTTCCATACTCCAACAAAGAAAACGAACCGTCGATCACGCTGCTGTACGACAAAGAGCGACAAGAATCCTACCCGATCGACCTGCTCAAAAGCAAAAATCCGTTTGCCTTTCAATTAATTATGACGGTACAGCGGCCGGGATCGACCTGGGACGACCGGGTGATCGTCGACCTTCAATCGCACCTGTTCTATTACGGCGACACTCCGGTCAACCGGAACATAATCCCGGAGAAAATGATGGAAGGCTACTCCGAAGACAGCAATCCCGTGCTGATGCTCGTTACGCTCAAAAGTCCCGAACAGAAATAATCGTTGCCGCAAACGAAACCGGGAGCCTCCGAAGGGGCTCCCGGTTCGCCTATTACCGAAACTGTTAATATTTGTCGCAGCGAATTTCGAAAAACGCCTGCGGATGCAGGCAGACGGGACACTTTTTCGGAGCCTCCTTGCCGACATGGATATGGCCGCACTCCAGACAGCGCCATACGATCTCCTCCTCCTTATGGAAAATCCGGTCGGCCTCGAGGGTTTCGTACAAGCCGCGGAAACGTTCTTCGTGGGTTTTCTCGATCTCGGCGATCTGGTAGAAGCGCATCGCGATCTCACGAAATCCTTCGGCCTCGGCCACCTTGCCGAAACCGGGATACAGATCCATCCACTCGTCGTATTCGCCCTGGCGCGCCTCTTCGAGGTTTTGCAGCGTCGTGCCGATGATCCCGGCCGGATACGATGCCGTGATCTCGACCATGCCTCCTTTCAGGAACTCGAAATAAATCTTGGAATGCCTCAATTCGTTGTGTACGGTCTCTTCGAAAAAGTCGGCGATTTTTTCATAACCGTCCTTGCGGGCCTGTTTCGCATACATGCGGTAACGGTTGGCGGCCTGCGACTCCCCGGCGAACGCCTTCAGCAGGTTCTGTTCGGTCAGACTGCCGATCAAATCTCTTTTTTCCATAATTCGGTCAATTAATAATTATTAAACGGGTGTTTGCTATATGGTATTAAATTTGTTATTATCTTTGGTACAATCAATTTATACAATCACAATGTCAATCATCAATACTTTATTACTTATGGTACATGTACTGCCCCAGCTCCCCTACGCGGCGGATGCGCTTGCTCCGAAGATGAGCAAAGAAACCATCGAATATCATTACGGAAAACATCATCAGGCTTATGTCAACAACCTGAACAACCTGATCCCGGGCACTCCGTACGAGAACATGCCGCTCGAGGAGATCATCGTCAAAGCCGAAAGCGGCCCGATCTACAACAACGCCGCACAAGTGTGGAACCATACGTTCTTCTTCTTCACACTCTCACCTACTCCAAAATCGATGCCAAGCGGCAAACTGGCCGAAGCGATCAATCGTGATTTCGGTTCTTTTGATGCTTTTAAAGAGCAATTTACGAAAGCGGCGGCCGGGCTGTTCGGCTCGGGATGGACATGGCTGGCGGCCGACGACAACGGCAAACTGTCGATCGTGTCGGAATCGAACGCAGGCAATCCGCTGCGCAAGGGGCTGCATCCGCTGCTGACCGTCGACGTGTGGGAACACGCCTACTACATCGATTACCGCAACGTGCGGCCCGATTATCTGAAAAATTTCTGGGAACTGGTCGACTGGAACACCGTCGAAAAACGATACGAAAAATAAATCCGCCCCGTGCGGGACATTCGCCGAAAAGGCCGGATGCAATGTCGCATCCGGCCTTTTTGTTCGATCTGCCTCCGGGCGTTTCGCCCGACGCGGCAAGCGGCTGCACTTTCCCGGAAATACGCCCCGGCAACCCCGCCGCTAAATTTCTCCTTTCAGATCCCGCACATCGCTGCCTGCGGGGTTCTGAAATACCCGCAAGCCGAATTCCGGGATAACCGCCAGCACATGGTCGAACACATCGGCCTGTACTTTTTCGTAAACCGTCCACTCGGTCACTTTCGAAAAGAAATAGAGTTCGACGGGCAACCCCTTCTCGGTCGGCTGCAACTGGCGCACCATCAGCATCATCTCCTGGTTGATTCCGGCAAGGCTGCGCAGGTAGCGTTCCAGATAAGCGCGGAACACGCCCAGATTCGTCTGGTGCAGGCCGTTGACCGGTTCCGGATCGTTCTCCACCCCGGCTTGCTCGTTGCTCTCGGCGATCAGGCGTTCCGTTTCGTCGATGTAATCCTTCAACAACCGGATTTTCCGAAAGCGGTCGAGCATCTCCGGCGTACAGAAACGAACGCTGTTCATGTCGATATTGACCGACCGCATCACGCGCCGTCCGCCCGAATCCTGCATCGGGCGCCAGTTCTGGAACGAGTCGCTGATCAGCAGGTACGGCGGCACGGTGACGATCGTATTGTCCCAGTTACGCACTTTCACCGTATTCAGCGTCACTTCGGTCACCCGGCCGTTGACGCCGTATTTCGACATCGAGATCCAGTCGCCCACATGCAGCATATCGTTTGCGGTCAACTGGATACCGGACACGAGTCCCATAATGCTGTCCTTGAAGACCAACATCAAGATCGCTGCCGAAGCGCCCAGCCCGGCCAGCAGCCGCGCCGGCGACTTGTCGATCAGGATCGATATAATGAGTATGATGCAAACGAAAAAGGCGATCACCTGTCCGGTCTGCATCAGTCCTTTCAGCGGTTTCCCCTGCAATTCCTCCTTCTGGTCGGCCACATCGTGCAGCGCTTTGAGAAAAGCGTTGACAAACCGCAACACCACGGCGATCACGTAGATCAGCAGCAGTTTCAGCACGAACGCCACCATGCCGGATTCCGGCGGAAAGGCCAGCGGCAACAGGAAATAGATCAACACCGGCGGCACGATGTGACACAGCCGTCGCAGCACCCGGTCTTCGAACAGGATATCGTCCCAGGTCGCCTTGGTGCGCGCGACGATCCGCTTGACCACCCGCAGCAACAACTGCCTGCAAACGAAGTCCGACACGAAAGCGATCGCCACGATAAAACCCAGCACCACCCAGCGGTCCCATACATCGGCCGTCTCCACGGAAAAACCCAGTTCCCGCAGCACCCCGTACATCCATTCGTCTACAACCGGCTCCATAACAGTCTGTTTATAAATTCGTTCCGCAACAACGCCGTCCGCCTACACGTTGAACAGGAAATGCATGATATCGCCGTCCTGTACGACGTACTCCTTGCCTTCGATGGCGATCTTACCCGCCTCGCGGCACGCTTTTTCAGAACCGAGACGCACGTAATCGTCGTATTTGATCACCTCGGCGCGGATAAAGCCACGTTCGAAATCGGTGTGAATGATCCCGGCGGCCTGCGGCGCCTTCGTTCCTTTCGCATACGTCCAGGCGCGGGTTTCGTCCGGGCCGGTCGTAAAATAGGTTTCGAGATTCAACAGACTGTACGCCGCCCGGATCAACCGGTTGACGCCCGATTCTTTCAGTCCGACCTCCTCGAGAAACATCTGTCGCTCCTCGTAAGTATCCAATTCGGCGATATCGGCCTCGGTAGCGGCCGCTACGATCAGCAGTTCGGCATTCTCTTCGCGGATCGCGCCGCGTACCGCCTCTACATGAGCATTCCCGCCCACCGCGCTTTTTTCGTCCACGTTGCAGACATAGAGCACCGGCTTATCGGTCAGCAGATGCAAATCGTAGACCAGCTTGCGGTCTTCCTTGTCCAGTTCGACGGTGCGGGCGCTTTTGCCCTGCTCCAGCGCCGACTTGTAACGCGACAGGATGTCGAACAGCCGTTTGGCGCTCTTATCCCCGGTCGCAGCCTGCTTCTGCACTTTGGCAATGCGGCTCTCGACCGTTTCGAGGTCTTTCAGTTGCAGCTCGGCGTCGATGATCTCCTTGTCGCGGACGGGATCGACGCTGCCGTCTACGTGCGTGATGTTGTCATCGTCGAAACAGCGCAGCACATGAATGATAGCGTCCGTCTCGCGGATATTGGCCAGAAACTTATTGCCGAGACCCTCGCCCCGCGAAGCCCCTTTGACCAGCCCCGCGATATCGACGATCTCGATGGTCGTAGGGATCGTCTTTTTCGGATTGTCGATCTTTACCAGGTTCACGATCCGCTCGTCGGGCACCGTAATCACGCCCACGTTAGGCTCGATCGTGCAAAAAGGAAAATTCGCCGATTGCGCTTTCGCATTCGACAGGCAGTTGAACAGGGTCGATTTGCCGACGTTCGGCAGCCCCACGATTCCGCATTGTAAAGCCATCTATATTGTTTTTAATAATTTCGACAGAGTGACAAAGGTACAAAAATATGCAATTCGCCGCCCCACCTTCTCCGAAGAATTATCCCCGCGACGACATCCCCGGGACGGCAATCCGGCGGATTCCGCGCCGGAGCGCCGCGATATTCCGGAAAAATCATTACTTTTATATTTTAAAGAACTACTTTTGCACCATACCTGACAAATTATGATACCGAAAATTATCCATTACTGCTGGTTCGGACGCGGTCCGATGCCGGAAGACAACCTGAAGTGCATCGAATCGTGGAAAAAATTCCTGCCCGACTACAAGCTGATGCTCTGGAACGAAGACAACTACGACGTAAACTCGATCAAGTTCACGCGGCAGGCCTACCAAAAAAAGAAATATGCGTTCGTCATCGACCCGGTCCGGCTGCAGTTATTGCGGGAGCACGGCGGCATCTGGCTGGATACCGATATCGAAATCATCAAAAACCTCGATCCGCTGCTGGAACTGCCCGCCTTCATGAGTTTCGAATCCGACACGCTGCTGCACACCGGGATCGTCGGCAGCGAAAAAGGAGCCGCATGGACCGACGAGTACTGGAAATACATGAACAGGAAACCGTTCATCCGCTGGAACGGCCGGTTGAACAAAACCCCGAGCACGGTCATAATCTCGCGCATTCTGAAAAAGCGGGGCGTAAAACTGGACAACACGTTCCAGATTTACGACGACTCCCTGCACATCTTCCCGAAAGACTACTTCTGCCCGAAAGATTACAAAACCGGAAAAATCACAATAACGGACAACACGTACTGCATCCACCACTTCGCCGGTTCGTGGAAGTAATCCGGCCGGGAGGCAGAAACGGCGGTACGGAAACGGCCGCAGGAACGGGATTCTGCAAATTTTAACACTTAATCGGCGTCAAGATTTGTATTAAATCCGAAAATGTTGCATCTTTGTGCTGCAATTCGAAGACCGCCCCTGTAGTTCAATGGATAGAATGGCAGATTCCGGTTCTGGTGATATGGGTTCGATTCCCGTCGGGGGTACTAATAGCGTTGACAATCAACGCTATTTTTGTTTCCGAATACCGTACGCGGTACTTTCTGAAAGAGAAAGTGTTTTCTGAGATATCACATTCGCCTGCAAACTTCAAAATTTTCCAATTAACTTACGATAATGACGACGACGCTTAGAACCACCGCCTTTGTATTGAACTTGCTGGCTACCGTTAGTCTGCTATCCTCCTGTACCGTACAGCCTGAAACGAAAGTGTGGCTGGATGAAGATTTTTCACAGGGACAGGCTCTTTCCGGATGGAAATTTACGCCCGAAACGTCATGGAGCATAGATACTTTGGAAGGAGTGATCGGAAAAGGCTCCCTTAAAGTGGCAGGGGACGGCATGAAAAGTTATGCCGACGCTTCCGTTACTTTCGAATTCGACTCCCTCCGAGGGGAATTCATGCGCCTGGGGGGATGGGTTAAAACGGAGAAGGTAAATTACCGGCGGGACGCCATTGTAGAGCTTACTTTTTCGGGAGAAGGATTCACATATACACTCTCCCAATACAATCGGAATACACCTTTCAGCTATCTCGAACGTACGTTCAGGGTTCCGCCGGGACTGGATAAAGGCACTCTTACGATAAAATTCTATGGTTCTGCGGGTACGGCCTGGATAGACGGTCTGAGACTGGAATCCGTAGACGAACCGCTTATCGCGGAACTCCCGAAAGAGAACCGCTACGACATCGTCGAAAAGCGCCTCCGCTCCGACGGCAATTGGGCGGCGCCCGAGTTACCGTACAGGATAACCGGCAGCACCGACGACAACAGCGCCGGAGCGCCCGTATGGGCGGATCTCGATTTTGCGAGACTATTGCTGGCGGCGGGGCAAAACCGGCCCGTAGATCCCGCTTCCGTACGTATTTTCGCCGTAGACACGGATGGAAAGAAAACCGACTGTCCCGTCTCTTTCGGCGATCCGCTGTCGTCGCTGAGCGACCATTACCTGCGCAACGGCACCCTCAAGTGGAAAGCTCCCGAAGGAGCCGCCGGATACGAGATATACTTTGCCGCCTCCCATGCGGAAGGCCCCCGACCGCAAGCCGGAAACCTCAACCTCGGAGTCGGCGAACTGCTGACCTACGATGCCTCGGAGCCTAACATGTCATGGCTCGGATGGCCGGGCATGCAATTCGAAGCGGTCGATGCGGACGGAGACGGCGATTTCGATATTTATGGGATAAGAACGGACGGGGGAACCTGGTTGCAACGCAACATAGGCAGCAACAGCGAACCCAGGTTCCTGCCCCGCAGCCGTGCCCTGCCCACCGACCGACTTCCGTCGCCGGAACTTTCGTATATAACGCTCGACTGGGATGGCGACGGCGTGTCCGACCGCGTCCGATTCCGCAGGCATCCGCGCACCAACCGTTACCACAATATGAAAGGAGACATCGTTGTGGAACTCACCCGTAACGGCAAACGTACGCCGCAGGTCGTTCATACTCCCGACGGCCGTCCCGTTGAATTTCCCAATTCGTCATGGTCTGCGCTGAAGGCGGCAGACATGGATAACGACGGCCGTCCCGACCTTCTGGTAGGCACGGCCAACAGCGACTTGTTCGTATTGACGAACAAAGGTGTGGACGGCGAGCTGCCTGTTGCGGAAGTGAACAAAGTACCTTTCGGATATTTCGGTGACGATCCATATATTTCGGGTGACATGTCGCTCAAACCCTTCCCTTTGGATTGGGACGGCGACGGATACACCGATATCGTATGCACGGCATGGCAAGGATTCTACTGGCTGTTCCGCAACAAGGGCGTTCAGGGCAGTCTCGAATTCGAAGAGCCGATAAGATTCTTCCAGCAAGGCGGGGTACTCGTGCATAACGACTCGCCGACTCCCTACGCCGTGGATTGGGACGACGACGGCGACCTCGACCTAATATCGGGAGGATGCGGCGGCAACATCATGCTGTTCGAGAACACCGGGACGCCTACTCAGCCGAATTATAAAGGCGGCGTATTCTTGCAAGACGATTCCGGGGAGCCATTCTTTTTCAATGCCGTGGAGAACGGCGGTACCGTACAGGGTATGGAAGAACAGTATTGGGGATACCTCTCATGCGTTCCGAGGGATGTGGACGGCGACGGCGACCTGGACATCATTATTTCCGACTGCCTGGGCAAAGTCCGGTGGATAGAGAATACCGGGACGCGACAAAAACCGGTACTGTCGAAGAATGTACGCAATTTCTATTACGGGAACCAGCCGCTCGTGACCCCATGGCGCAACAGGCCCGGCGTCGCCGACTGGAACGGAGACGGGCGACTGGATTTTATAGTACTGGACGACCGGAGCGACCTGATGATGTATTCGCAGTCCGCACATAATCCGGAAGTCTTGGAAAACAAACGCAAACTGCGCAAAGCCGACGGCTCGGTTTTCCATATAGGACGCCTGACCCACCCCGGCGGTCAGGGACGTTTCAATATGGACGTCGCCGATTGGAACGGAGACGGTCGTTTAGACCTGATAATGGGCGAGCCGCGCAATTACCTGGGCGGCGGAAACATGACTATCGCCATAAATGTCGGCACGAACGAAGATCCCGTATTCGAATACGATTATATGATGGCGCGCGGCGGTTACTTTGTGGAATGGACCGGTTCCGACGGCCATGACGCCTGGCACTGTTGTATGCCATGCGTGTTCGATTTCGACGGCGACGGCCGCCCCGACCTGCTGGTGGGTACCGAATCGGGACGCATATCGCTCTACTCTCACGATTATTTCGACGGCGAAAAATTCCCAATATTCAAAGCTGCGAATTTCGACCGCAAACAAGGGAATAAAGTCTTCAGGATACTCGATTTCGAAAACCTGACCGAAAAGACAAAGGGCCTCAATACGCGCAACGTCCAATTACAGAAACTGCCGGAACAATCGGAGGAATACCTGACGGGCGAAGGTATCAAAGTCGAAATAGTCTCCCCGACCGTGGGCATCGTATTGTCCGGCAAAGTCCCTTACGTCGCGACGGTCACGGGAAATAAATCTGTCACGGGAGTCGATTTTTATATTAACGGAGAAAAAATTTGCACGGAAAAATCCGCTCCTTACGTGGCCTACGGCGACGACAACTTATGGGATACCGCCGAGGTGCCGGACGGGCACTGCATCCTGAAAGTAATCGTACATACGGCCGACGGGGAAAGTTATGAAACGGAAAGCGGGTTCGAAGTGAAAAACAAATAACCTCAAGGTCATGGATCTCGTCAAAATAATCTGAAAATCGCTGAATAAATTAACGACGGCTTTCAACAAAAACAGAGCGGGAAATTCGCTCCATTTTGACGTATTTTTAACATTTCTGTTCGCACGTAGTCGTATTATCTCACTTAAACAGACCGAAGGTAGGTTCAAATAAGGCGTAAAGGGAGTCCCTTTACGCCTTACGAACATCTATGCGGTACTACCGACCGAAAAATCCCGAAAAACACGTTGTCGCGATTAATCGCTATTTTATAAAATATCTTCCGTTCACGTTCGTCAGGGAATACGGGCGAACGTTCGCCCGCGAAGAACAAAACGACAAAAACACGATACCATGAAAAACAAATTTCTGAGAGGCCTGATCGGAACGTCGATCTTCATCGCCGTATTCGGCGCGGCATCTACCGCGGTCATGTTGCTGTGGAACTGGCTCGTCCCGCAGATCATCGGCTGGACGGCCGTTACCTTCTGGCAGGCGGCGGGCCTGGTGCTGCTGAACAAACTGTTGTTCGGCGGGATGGGAAGGCACTGTTTCGGCATGAACGCCCTCCGCCGGTCAGGGCCTACTTTCCCCACGTGGAAAGAGCGCGCCGCGATGCGGGACAGGATCCGGGCGATGGGCAAAGAGGAACGCAGGGAGTACATCCGCCGGCAGATGTTCGGCTGCGGCCCGGATCAACCGGAAAAAACCGACCATGACAGCCGTTAAAAAGAAACGGAGACTCGACTCCCGAAGCGACCTGCCGCTGGTCTACGATCAGTACAAGCCGGAGCTCGAAGGGTATATCCGACATAGGGTGGACTCGGCGGAAGATACGGAAGACATCCTCCAGGACGTTTTCTACAAACTGACGAAAACGGATCTGCAGGAGAATCCCATCGAATACCTGTCGGCCTGGCTCTACCAAGCGGTTACAAACCGCATCATCGACCGCCGGCGAAAGAAACGGGAGCAGGCGCTACCCGAAACCCGGCAGGAAAACGAGGACGACTATTTCCTCGACTCGCTGTCGGACTTCCTGGCCGACGACGGGAACGATCCGGAGATCATGTTCCGCAACGAACTGATCCGGGAAGAAATCGAACTGGCGCTGTCGGAGCTTCCGCCCGAGCAACGTTCGGTATTCGAACTCACCGAATACGACGGGATTCCCTACAAAGAGATCGCCGAAACGACCGGGGTTCCCGTTCCCACGCTGTTGTCGCGGAAACACTACGCGATCGGCCTCCTCCGCAAAAGGCTACAACAGCTTTACCGGGAAATCGTCCCCCGATAGCGGACCGCCGGAACGAACCGATCCGTCAAAACGACGGAATCGCTTTCAGATGCGCGCCGCCGTCGGCCTTGAAATAGGAGTTATCGGCCCCTACGTTCGATTTGACGATGTGGTAATACAACGTGCCGTACAAATGGTTGTCCGGATCGTCTACAAAACAGCGGTAGTTGAAATCGACCGGCTTCTGACCGCTGTTCACCTCGATGCCTACCTGTTCTATTTTCAAAAAAGCGTCTCCAACGCCGTGTCCGGCGAACTCCACGTTCAACGACGAAACGATGTTCGCGCAATTCTGGGCGTGGATCCGACCGAACCAGGCGGAATGATCCATTCTCGAAAAGACGAAAGCGTTGTCGCAGTTCCACGCCGACAGGTTGTTTCCGTTCGCATGTTCGGAAAAGACGAAGCCGAACCGGAAGGCGCTTTTGACACAGATATTCCGGAATTCCTGCTCCGGATTGCACCAGGTGCGCGGAGCGATGAATCCGGCCGAATAGTGCCCGTCCCCGGTCGGCGAGGTCAGCGCCATATTTCGGATCGACGAATAAATCAGGATATTATCGGTATATACGGTCGCCGCATAGGCCATGTTCACACCGGACAGGTACGGGTATTTTCCCGCTTCGGCTTTCACCTGGAACGCGAGATCCTGCAGCCTTACGACCGCCTGGTTCAGCAGATAGAGATTGTCTCCGGCTCCGGCGGCCAGGACGGATACGGGGACTTGCGCAGGATCGGTCTGCAACTCGCCGACCGCGTCCGAAACCAGGACGGTGCCGTTTTTCCACACTTCGGCTTTATCCTCGGTCGTATGACTGGCATACGAGCACGGGGTAACGACGCTGCTTTCGCCTTGCAGCCGGATCATCACGTAATCGCGGCGGCCCGGACTTTGGCGGGGCTTCACGATCAGGTGGGCCCGCACTTTGCACGTATCCTGTAACGTAGCGAGCCGGTACAGGCCGTTCGGGAAATAAACCGTACCGCCCCCGTGATCCACCGCATAATCCAGGGCGGACTGGATGGCGCGCGTATCGTCGGTCACGCCGTCGCCGACAGCTCCGAAATTTTTCACATCGTAAACCAGACCTCCGTCCGCCTTCATCGGATCGGTCGCGCCCGCCCGATTGCGATCCGCACGTCCGACGCAGGCGCACAGCAGGACGGCACAAGCAACGTAAAATATCCTTTTCATCCGTTTTATATTATTAATTTCGATTCAGACTCCTTTTACCTATTCGCCCAAACGTGTTAAAGATACGAATAACATCCGGATATTCAACACGAACCGTACGACAAGGCGGGAACATCCGAAGAGTTCCCGCCTTGTACGATAACATACGGGCAGGCCCGCTATTCGGCCTGGTATTTCAACAGCAGCGAACTGCGCGGCTGGTCGAGCGTCAGCACGAACCCTTCGGCCAGTTCGCGGCCGCTCTTGGACACCGTTTCGCCGGTATCCTTATTCGTAACGGAATAAACCGCATCCGGATCGAGGCCCGACAACTTCACTGTGTGGGTCTTGTCGGGGCAGGCTTCCCGGCGGAACGCCACGACGAACCCGCTCTTATCGGACGGCCGGTAGAGCTGGTATGCCATCCAGATATTATCGCCGGTGATGTCGCCGGAACCGGTCAGCGGATAATAATCTTCGTAGAAATAGGGCCGCACTTCGCGGAACTCCTTCATGCAGTCCTGTATTTCGTAGAACGACGAGGAGCCGTTGGTGATCTTCCAGTTGTAAACGACCGAAGTGCCGAGGCTCGAACGGAACGTAAACTTGTCGGTCTTCTGCACGCCCGTGCCGTGCTGCGGCAGGTACATCTCCAGCCCGTAAGTATGGCACTGGTAGCCGACCGGTTCGCCGTAATTGTAGTCGGTACGCCACATCGGGGCGCTGCGCGAAGTGGCCTCGAAGTCGATCCGGCGGCCGCCGCTCGCGCAGTTGTCGACCAGCAGGCCCGGGAAACGCTGCCGCAGGTAATCCCAAAACGCGTACAGACCTTCTATATGCCGGATCTCACGGATTCCGGTACGGCCCGGTTCATCGTTCTTCTGCCAAAAGATATCCGGTTCCATGTTGAAATCCTGACGGTAATAGTCGATGCCGTTCTGCTCGATCAGTTCGCCGATCTGGTCGCAGAACCATTCGAGCGCCTTCGGGTTCCCCAGATCGAACAGGTAGGCATCCGTCCCGGCATCCAACATCCACTCGGGATGCTCCTCGGCCCACTGGGAGCCTTTGATAACTCGCTCGGGTTCGAACCATACCATAAACTTGGCCCCGACCTTGTGCGCTTCGTCGGAAATCGGCTTCAGTCCGTCGGGGAATTTCTCGCGATCGACCGTCCAGTTGCCCACCGTATTGGCCCAGTTCTTATGATTTTTGTAGTCGGCCGCCTGCGAATACCATCCGGCATCGAGCCAAAATACTTCCGGTACGATGTCGAACTGCTTGTAACGCCGGATCAGCGCGATCGCATAATCGGCCGTCAGGCAGGTGTATTCGTTGCATGGAGACGGGTCGCCATAGTTGAAACTCGACGATTCGGGGAAATGGGCGGGCTTGCCGTCCACCTTCGGCGTATGATGCGCCATCACGAACCGACGGAACCGGTTGTGTCCGACCATCCGGTCGTCGCCTTTCCAGAACAGCAGGCAGATGCTCGGCGTGCGGATCGACTCCTGCGGATAGAGGTACGTATCGAGGTATTTCATGCCCGAGGCCAACGTCACGCTGCGGTCGGTCTTACCGGCGATATCGGCGAACCACGTTCCCGTCCAACCGACGGCCACCATCACGCCCTGCCCTGCGGGAGACTCGATGTTGAAGAACGGAAAAGCCACCTGCGACGAACGTCCGCCCTGCGGGGCCATGTACAGCGAATCGCCCGGCGCAAGCACCTTGGTGCGCTGGTGGAAATCGTGCTTCGAAACATGGCTTCCGTCAGCGTAATGCAGGATGAAATTGCCCTTTTGCGGGTATTCGAAATCGAGATCGACCACTTTGACCTGAGAAATGGACGCGGAATTGGCTTGCGAATCGTTCTTAAAATTCAAGACCCATTCGACCGCATCGAAATCGGTAAAACCTTTCACCCGGCATTCAACCTGAAGTCCGGTCGAACGATCCAGGTACGTATACAAGTATTCGACCGCCTCCGGTTCGTCGGATTCGACGCGGGCGGCCGTGTATTTCCACTTTTTCAGCAGCTCGCGGGACGGTTTTCCGTCGTAAACGAAGGAGAACGGAGGAATTTTCCCTTTGGCGAAATGCGTCTCGATCCAACGGGTCACATCGAACGGCTTATCGGTCATGGCGGATTTGGCTTGTCCGGAAACGAACTGCGGGAACACCGCCAGCGTAAGCAGTGAACAAACGAGCGCCCGGCATTTCGACCGGAATGTATGGATTGTATTTCGTATCATCGTTTTTAATTTTTAATGAATGCGGAAACTATTCGGCGGGTTTGTATTGCAGCAGCAACGAACTTTTCGGCTCGGCGAGCGTCAACTCGAAACCGGACGCCAGTTCCGCCCCGGTCTTGACGACCGACTCGCCGGTATCGCGGTTGCGCACGTCATAACGCTTCGCGGCATCCAGCCCCGACAATTTCACCGTAATGCTGCTGTCCGGATTGGCGGCGCGGCGGAATGCCACGACGATCCCCGTCCCATCCGAAGGGCGGTTCAACTGGTAAGCCAGCCAGATATTGTCGCGGGTCAGGTCTTCGCAGCCCGTCAGCGGATAATAATCCTCGTAATAATAGTCGCGCACCTCCTGATACTCTTTCACGCGCTCCTGCATGTCGAGGAACGAAACGCCGGGCTCGGTGATCTTCCAATTGTAGATCAACGCGCTGCTGATACTCGACCGGAACGAATATTCGTCGGTCTGCAAGATCCCGGTTCCGTGGATCGGCAGGAAGAAATTCAGTCCGTAAGTGTGCCCCTGGTAGCCGTCCGGATCGTCGTAGTGGTAATAGTCGCTGCGCCACAGCGGTGCGCTGCGCGAGGTCGTCTCCAGGTCGAGCCGGCGGCCGCCGCTCGCGCAATTGTCGATCAGCAGGCCAGGGAACCGTTCCAGCAGGTAATCCCAAAATGCGTAAAGCCCTTCGACATGGCGGATCTCCTTCATGCCGGTACGCCCCGCCTCATCGTGCGCGGCCCAGTATTTATCGGGTTCCATATTGAAATCCTGGCGATAATAGTCGATGCCGTTTCGCTCGATCAGATCGCCGATATAACGGCACAGCCACTCGCGGGCCTCTTTGTTACCCAGGTCGAACAACAGGTAGGTTCCGTCGGGTTCCGACGGCAGGTCGAGCATCCAATCGGGGTGTTCGACGGCCCACTGCGTCCCTTTGATCACGCGCTCGGGTTCGAACCAGACCATAAATTTGGCTCCGGTCTCATGCACGGCGTCCGCAACGGGTTTCAGCCCGTCCGGAAAACGGGTCGTATCGACCGTCCAGTTACCGGTGGTATTGGCCCACGACTTGCCATCCTTGTAGTCGGCGGCACCGGTATGCCATCCGGCGTCGAGCCAGAACACTTCCGGAACAAGTTCGAATTGTTTATAACGTTTGACCATCGCGATCGCCCAGTCGGCCGTCAGGCACGAATACTCGGTGCACGGAGCCGGATCGCGGTAGTTGAATCCGCTGCACAGCGGATATTTCTGCATCTGCCCGTCCACCTTACGGGTATGATGGGCGAGGACGAAACGACGGAAACGGTTGTGGCCGGCCATCCGGTCGTCGCCGTTCCAAAACATCAGGCTGATGCTCGGCGTGCGGATCGACTCGTCGGGATGCAGGTACAACCGCATGGTTTTCATCCCTGAAACGAGCGTCGCGCCGCGGTCGCCGGTTTTGGTCAGATCGGCGTACCACATACCGGTCCATCCGATCCCCACCACTACGCCCTCTTTGCCCGACGGAGCCGTCAGGTTGAAGAACGGAAGGAAATCGCCCTGCGACGAACGCCCCCCTTCGGGCGCCATCCGAAACGGCTCGGTCGTACTCAGCACGGTCGTCCGGGGATGGAAATCCTCCTTCGAAATGTGGTTTCCGTCGGCATAGTACAGCGTGAAGTCGCCGGCGGCCGGCGCCTGCATATCGAGATCGACCACTTTCACTTGCTCGAGCACCCGCGAATCGCTTTTGCCCGTGTTGGTAAAGTGCAGCACCCATTCGACGGCATCGAACGCCGGAAAGCCGGTAACAAAACACTCCACCTTCAGCCCCGACGGACGTTCGGTATAAGTATAAAGGTATTTCACTACGTCCGGATCGTCACCCGGCAGGCGTTTCATCGAATAATTCCAGCCGGGGAGCAGACTTTTAGACGATTTGTCGCCGTAAACGAATGAGAACGGCGGAACCTTTCCCCGCGCGAAGCGGGTTTCGATCCAGCGGGCGGCATCGACCTGTCCGGCGGACATTTTCATAGAAGCCTGACCGTGCGCGAACAACGGCAGGATGAGCATGATTAAAAAACTGTAACGGATTGCAGTTCGTTTCATCGGTTCGTTTGATTTCAGGATTTATGCTTTTGTTTTGATTTGTCCGGTCAGCCAGACCATATACAACCAGGCGGCGGCCAGCATGATGACGGCGGCCAGTTGCGTGGCGAACAGGTCGGTCACTACGCCGAGCAGCGGCGGCAACACCGCGCCGCCCGACACGCCGACGATCAGCAACGCCGAAACTTCGTTGGCTTTTTCGGGAACCCGTTTCAGCGACAGCGAGAAAATGATCGAGAACAGGTTCGCATAGCCCACGCCGAACACCGCAACGCATCCGAGGATAAACCACAGGTTTTCGCTCAGCAGCATCAGAACGAGTCCGAGCAGCGCGATGTAGGTGCTGTACGTAAAGAACTTGCTTTCGGAATACTTCATCAGCAAGATACCGCCGAGGAAAGCTCCGACCGTGCGGGCGAAGAAATAGACGCTATTGCCCATACCGGCGTCGGTCAGTTCCAGGCCGCACCGTTCCATCAGCAGTTTCGGGAACGTCATGTTCATGCCGACATCCACGCCGACCAGCACCAGGATACCGATAAAATAAGCCACGATCCGGCTGTCGCGCAGCAGGTCGAAAGTCGCCCGGAACGAAATATTAGTCGATTTCTCGCGGATGTCCCGGATCGGCGTCAACCACAGCCACAGCAATGCCACAAGCGAGGCGCCGGCATAGATCGGGAAGATCATCTTCCACCCGAAGAACGTCCCCGCGGCCCAGGCGGCCAGGATCGGACCGACGAACGAGCTGACGGCCTTGACGAACTGCCCGAAGGTCAGCGTTCCGGTCAGCTTGTCTTTGGTAACGACTTCCATCACCAGCGGATTCATCGACACCTGCAACAGCGTATTTCCGATTCCGATCAGCCCGAAGGCAATCAACACCGACGCGAAATCGTAAGCGATCAGCGGCATACACATCGCCAGTACATGGACGGCGAAACTCAGCAGCACGGTGTTTTTGCGCCCGATGCGGTTCATCAGCATCCCCGTCGGGATCGACAGCACCAGGAACCACAGGAAACACGACAACGAGATCATATTCACCACCGAGTCGCTCAGGCCCGCGAAGTCGCTCTTGACATAACTGGTCGCAATGCCGACGATGTCGACGAAACCCATGATGAAAAATCCGAACATCACGGGCAATATTTTCAGCAACGAAGTTTTCGAATTCATTTGTTTTTGGTTTTAGGTTATCCGGCCCGTCGCCGGTTTATCGCTTCGCATCCGAAGCGTAAAAGATCGCGTCTTCGAGCGCTTCGATCAGAATGTGAATCACTTTGATATGGATCTCCTGGATGCGGTCGGAGTGCGGGGTGCGCGGAGCGCAGATCGCGACGTCGGCCAACTCGGAGAGCTTGTTCCCCCCTTTGGCGGTCAGCGCAACGACCTTCATACCGCAGGCTTTGGCCTTCTCGATCGCCATCACCACATTGCCCGAATTGCCGCTGGTACTGATTGCCAGCAGCACGTCGCCTTCGCGTCCGAACGCCTCGACCCAACGCGCAAAAATCTGGTCGAAACTGAAATCGTTGCCCACGCAGGTCATGTAAGCCGCGTCGTTGATCGCCATGGCCGGCAACGGACGGCGGTCGCCTCGGAAACGCCCGGTCAGCTCTTCGGCAAAATGCGCGGCATCGCACAGCGAGCCGCCGTTGCCGCAACTGATGATTTTACACCCTTTATCGAGCGCCTGTTTAAAAATTGCGACCGCCTTTTCCATCAGCACGGGCGTCTGCGGGTCCGAAATGAACTCGTGCAACGCCGTCTCCGCCTGATGCAAACTGTTTTCTATGATTCCCATAATTATTCCTTTATTAAATCCGCGGCTACCGAAAGCGCCGCATAATCACCGATCTGTTCGCCGAGCGCAGCCGGACGGATCGAACAAACCCGCCGGGCGTGCGACAGCGCCTCGCGCTCGATCTCCCGCAGCACGAAAGGCTCCATCATCTCCCGGTTGCGCGTATAAATGCCCCCGATAACGATCACCTCCGGATTGATCAGGTCGATTACGATCGCAAGCCCGCGGCCGAGGTACGTAGCCGAAATCCGGTAGATCTCAAGAGCCAGCTCGTCGCCGGCAGCGGCCGCATCAGCCACGTCCCGAGCCGTAATCTCATCCAGTTGTCCGGGCGCGCACCAGCTTACCCGTTGGCCCATCTGATGCTTCTCGCTCACTTTAAACCGCGCGAGCTGCGCGATCCCGCCGCCGCTGGCGAATCCTTCGAACGAACCGCACTTACCGTAGCCGACCGGGCCGAAATCCGACAGACGGATATGCCCCAGCTCGCCGGCGTTGTCGTTCGTTCCGGCATAGAGCTTCCCGTCGAGGATCAACCCTGCGCCGAGCCCCGTGCCGAAAGTCAGAAAAGCCATGTTCCGCGCACCGATGCCGGCCCCGAATTTCCATTCGGCCAACGCGCAGGCGTTCGCATCGTTATGAATCCCCGTGCGGATACCGAAACGATCGCCCAACAACTTGACGATCGGGATGTTGTCCCAGCCAGGCAAATTCGGCGGCGACATCACTACGCCGGTACGGCTGTCGAGCGGACCGCCGCAACTGACTCCGATCGCGGCCGTATTGCCGGCCGTCAATCCGTTCTTTCGCATCACATCGTCCACTGCGCGGACGATGTTGGCGATCGTCTCGTCGACACCGGTCGTCGCAAACCGGATCTTCTCCCGGATATGCAGCTCGAAACCTTCCTTTTGTCCGTAGGTCACCGCACATTTGGTTCCCCCGACATCCACTCCGATGATATTCGTTTTCATGTCAACCGACCGCTATTTATCTTTGTTCGTATACATTTTCGTCTTGTCGAGCCATCCCTTGTACTCTTTCAGCTTGTAGGGCGGTTCGCCGTACAGGAAGTGGTTGCTGCAACTTTCGCCGTTCGCATCGTAACGGATCTGCAACATTCCCTGTCCCTTCATCACGGGCAGGTTCGAAACGCACTGCCGCCCGTTGGGGCCGACATTGTAGCTGCCCTTGAACACTTCTTTGCCGGTCGCCACGTCGGTAACCGTCACCGTCCCTTCGGCCGGAAGGCGCGTATCGTTCACCGCAACCAGCGGATAGGCCCCGTCGACCGGATCGTTGATCAGCAGGCAGACGTTCTTCTGCACGTTCTGCAGGAAATAGTAGGCCAGCTTTTTCGAACCGTAATAATCGACTACGGCGTCCGAAATGATCGGCCAGCCGTCGCGCACGTTCCACCAGATAATGCCCGTGCGCTCGAACTTACGACTGCGCCACATCTCGACGAAATACTTCATCGCCTCGGCCTGTACCGACTGCGATGCGAAAACGAAATCGTCCAAATCGTCCGGAACCGATCCGAACAGAATGTTCACCTGATTCAGCATCAGATTGTTGCGATCCATCGTCGGCCCCCACGCCTCGTAGCGGCGGGTCGACTTGGTGATCCATTCGTCGTTCCATTTACGGCCTTCGGTCCACGGATAGACGCCCTGTTTGGTCATCATCTTCTCGATGCTGCTGCGGTTCGGACAGCCGTGATAGCCGATCTCGCTGACGAACGTGCAGGGAGCCGTCGTGTAGAACTTGTCCTTGTAATATCCCCGCGGTCCCCACAAGTGGTTTTCGGGCAGGTATTGTTCGAGGCTCCCCTTCTCCCACACGGCTTCGCTGTAATAGGGCGAGCTGGGCAGGTAGGGGCGCGTCGGATCGAACTCATAAAGGACTTCGGGAATCACATGGCGCGAAACCTGGTCGCGGTTCGGATCGAGATGGAACGGCTGCAAGCGGCTCCAGAACAGGTTCGCATCGTCCTCGTTGTTACCGGCCCACAATGCGAGAGACGGATGGTTACGCAGTTTCAACACGACCGAAGTGACCTCCTCGCGAAGCTGATCCAGGAAATCGGCGCGCTGCGGATAGAACGAGCATCCCATCGCGAAATCCTGCCAAACCAGAATGCCGTTCTCGTCGCACAGGTCGAAGAAGCGGGTATCCTCGTAAACGTTCCCGCCCCAGCAACGCACCATGTTACAATTGGCGTCGGTCACCAATTTCATCGCGCTCTCGTACTGCGCCGCGTCGCGGCTGTGCAGCGCGTCGAGGGGAACCCAGTTCGTGCCGCGTACGAAAATTTTCTCGCCGTTGACGATAAAACAGAATTTTCCGCGCTCGTCGGGCAAATGAATATCGGAAAGATCGAGTTGCACGATACGCAGGCCGATCCGCTTGACATCCGTATCGAGCACCTGTCCGTCGGCGTCGATCAATTCGCCTTTGGCTTCGTACAGGGCCGGTTCTCCGTACCCCCGCGGCCACCACAGGTCGGCCTTTTCGAGGTTCACGACGATCCGTCCGGCATGCGCGAACAGCACTTGCTCGCCCCGGTAGGCTTCCTTGCCGTCACGCGTCAACGTAAAACGGACTTTCGCCTTGTCGTATTGATCGAAAGGCAGTCTCGTCTGGAAATCGACGAACAAACTCACGTTGCGCGAAGCCGTATCGACGTGCGTCGTCACCCAATTGACGTCGGTGAAACGCGCAGGATTGAGCGTGCGCAGTTCGACGCCGCGCCACAGTCCGGCGCTCACCAGACGGGGCATGATGTCCCAGCCGTACATGTGCGGCGCCTTGCGGATATAGACCGATTCTTCGGTCGCGAAATTACCCATGCTGAACGAGCCGAGCAGGTGATCCTGCGCGCCGAGCACAACCGGACGGATGATAACCTGTACCGTATTGCTGCCGCCCTGTTCGATCAGATCGGTCACGTCGAAACTGCGCTCGATCAGCATATCGGCCGACGAGCCCGCATGTTTGCCGTTGACCCAGACGTCGGCCAGGCAGTCGATCCCGCCGAACCAGAGTTCGGCGCGCTGTCCGGGCTCCAGTTTCGGAGCGTCGAACCGGCGCGTATAGCACCATTGGTAACCCTCCCAGGCGCGCAGTTTGTTCACGTTGGCTCCGATCATCGGGTCGTCGATCAGGCCGGCGGCCAGCAGGTCGAGTTCGACGTTACCGGGCACCTTCGCAGGAATGGTTTTCACTTCGATCCCGGAAAGCGCCGCCGGATCGGTCACGGCTTTTTCGGGTTGGGGCCAGTAAGAGAGTTCCCACTCGCCGTCCAGCGAAACCGGAGCCGCCGGCGCAGTCGCGCCCGATGCGGACGCGACCGTCCCCAGCAACAACAACTGACTCAGACAAAATCCGAGTATTCGGTTCTTTTTCATCGTTTCGTTCTTTAAGTTTATCGTTTTTTAAAATTTGAATTCATGCACGCCGGCGGAAACCGGAATCTCTTTGTCCCCGACGATTACCGTCCCGGTCGTATTGACCGGAACATCGACGGTCAGCCGCACTTTTCCGCCGTCCCGCTTCCACTCGGAACGAATCGGGCCGTTGACCGAACGGTATTCGGCTTTCACCCAGTCGAGTCCCTCGACAAAATGGGGCCGGAAAAGAATGTGACGGAAACCGGGCTGCTGCGGATCGAAATTGATCCCGGCCAAGTCGTTATACATCCAGGCGCTGACATCGCCCAGGAACACGTGATTGATCGACGCGTCGCGGAACTCTTCGGAAAGCTGCCACGTTTCGGCCAGCGTCGTGAACCCGCGGTTGATCCACCCGCCCCACGACGGGCAGTCTTCCTGCGCCGCCATCCGGTACGCGAGGTCGGCATATCCGTATTTGGTCAGCATCCGCAGCGCGAACTTGCTGCCGAGCATCCCGAAATCGAGGTGTCCGTTCGACGCTTCGACCGACTGTGCGAGCCGGTCGGCCACTCGCTGTTCGTACTGCTGCGGCACGAGCCCGAGCGCCAGCGCCGTCGCAAGGGCGGCCTGCGAACCGTTGGCATAGGTCGCGCTGTCGGCGTTGAAATATTTCTTATTGATCAATTCCTTAAGATTTTCCGCTTTTTTGGCATAGGCAGCTCCGTCGCGACCGGTCAGTTCCGCAAAACGCGTCATCAACGCCTGGTCGAGGTAATAGAAACAGGTGGTCGTGTAATCCGTCGGGGTCTGGGTCTTGTAGGGCACCCAATCGCCGATTCCGTAAGTCACCGTACCGTCCTGGTCTTCGCGCGCCTGCAAGTAACCCAGGTATTTTTCGCACACCGGGTACATTTTCTCGATCGCCCGCTTGTCGCCGTAATAGTCGTACAACGCATTCGGAATAATGAACATAGCCGCATCCCATACCGGGCCGATCCAGTCGGCGTAGCCCCATCCCGAACTCGGGATAATCCCCGAGATGCTTCCGTCCTCGCGCTGGTTGTCGACGAAGTCGTCGAGCCATTTTTCATAGAAACGAATGCCGTCGAAGTTCAGCAGCGCCAGGTCGATCGAAATGTGCGCATCGGCCGTCCAACCGTTCTTTTCGCGCTGCGGGCAGTCGGTCGGGATGCTGTGCAGATTCGACAGGTAAGATTGGTTGGTGGCCTTCCAGATTTTGTTCATCAATTCGTTCGAGCAACTAAAAGTGCCGACCGGCTCGACAGCCGTATGCACGAACAAGGCCGTCAGACTCTCTTCGTTCAACTTCACGGGACGGTCGGATTTGACCTCGACATACTGGAAACCGTGATACGTAAAATCCGGCGTAAACGTCTCGACGCCTTCGCCCTTCAGCGTATAGGTATCGGTCTGGAAAGCGAGACCCGGCAACGGTTTGTAATAGATGTCGATATTCCCCATTTCGACGCGGCCGTTCGCTTTCTGCAATTCGCCGTGCTGCATCGTGATCTTCGTACCCTTCTCTCCCTGCACCGACAAGCGGCATACTCCGGCCATGTTTTCGCCGAAATCGAAAACATACACCGTATCGCCGAACGATTTTACCGCAACCGGACGGATCTCGCGCGTCGCACGGATCGCCGGGGCGGTCTGCGCCACCAGCAGCGGCGACGGAGCCTCTACCTCGACGGCCGCGCTCCACGCCGCATCGTCGAAACCGGGTTCGTCCCAACCCGGAATCTCCAACCGGGCGTCATACGTATCGCCGCTGTAAATGTTGTTCTGCACGTACGGCCCGGTAGCCGTTTTCCACATGCCGTCCGATGCGACGACCTGTTGCGAACCGTCCGCATAAACGATATGCAGCTCGCCGATCATCCGCGCCCGGTCGCGCCAGCGCGCGTTTTCGAAATCCCAGGTAGCGACCGGTGCGTCTTCGTTATAAAACCCGTTGCCGAGAACGGCCGAAAGCACGTTTTCGCCCGGAACGAGCAACCCGGTCACGTCATAGGTACCGTACAGGTTCCGTTTATCGTAATGCGTATAACCCGGTTCAAGGCGGTTCGGCGTAACCGGCTTGCCGTTCAACCGCATCTTCCCGTAAGCCGCTGCGCTCATGTAAAGACGCGCGTCGCGTACCTCTCCGGTTACGTCGAACGATTTGCGCAGCATCGGCGCCGCAGCGAAGTGCTTGTCGTGTCCGTCGGTAATCCAGCGGGCCGTCCAGCCCGACAGGTCGGCCTGCGCCGTTTCGAAGCTGTCGACCGGCGACACGACGATCCGTCCGTCATCGCCCCAGGCCACCGCATTCCAATAATAACGGGTACGGGGCTCCAGCGGCTGCGGCGCGTCGTACTGCGCGAAACCGTTCACCGAAACGATCTCCGGAGAAGACCATACGTCGCCGTCGGCCAACGAATCGGCCAGCGCCGCTTTCGTCGAAGCGACGCGCACGCGGCAGCGCTGCTGCACGAAATCGTCGTCGCCCGTATAATTCCATGTAAACCGCGGCGGGGTATTCGCGCCGATTCCGATCGGGGAACTCATGTATTCGCACCGCATATCCGCGATTTCCGCCCGACGCTGCGCGCAGCCGGACAACAAAAACACCGTCAGCGCCGCCCCGGCGCAAACCGTATTTATCCGATATCCTGTCATAGTTTTTATTTTTAATTCCGGGGCATTCCGACCCGGATAAAAGTTACTTAATCGTTTAAGTTTCTTGCCCTCAAAAAAAGTCCCGTCAATCCCGGAAGCAGAGTTCGCAGGGCAGCACGAGCGACTCAAACTCCCGATCGGCAGACCGCGGCAGACTGCCCCGGTTCCGGATATCGCCCAGCAGCATCCGCACCGCGTTGCGTCCGATCTCCCCGACCGGCATCCGCGCCACGTTCATCGCAGGGGCCAACACGCTCATCGCAGGCACCTCGTGAATACAGGCCAGCCCGTAACCGTCGTTGATGTCGATCCGGCGGCCGTGGAAATAACGGAACGCCTCGAGCGCCAGGATATGGGTCGTAAAGAAAAAACCGTCCACGTCGGGCGCCTTGGCGAAAATCCGGTCGAGCGCGCGGAACACGTTCTCTTCGTAACCGACGAACGCCGCCTCGCCGTACAGGTCGGGGTCGACAGGAAGACCGGCTTCCGTCAGCGCCCGGGCATAACCGGCACGCCGCTGATCCATCGTGGTCAGATGCGGGTTGGTCGTCACGATGGCGATCCGGCGGGCTCCCCGCTCGATCAGGTGGCTCACCAACCGGTAGCTGCTCTGTTCGTTGTCGATAATTATATAATGGGTTTTCAGTTCCGAAAAATAACGGTCGAAAACGACCAGCGGGAACGCGTCGTCAACCAACTGCCGGATCTCCGTCTTCGAAATCTTGGTCGGGGCCAGAATGATCCCGTCGACCTGCTTGGCGCGGAACATCCGGATCATCCGGTTCTCCCGCTCGCCTTCGGACTCCGAACTGCATATCATCAGCGAATAGCCGTGCCGTTCGGCTTCCATCTCGACTTCGCGGGCGACTTGCGAATAAAACGAGTCGGAAATAGAAGGAAGAATCAGGCCGATCGTGCTGGACACCCCGGTATTCAGGCTGCGAGCCAGCAGATTGGGCTGATAGTTCATTCGCCGGGCGCACTGCTTGACCCTGTCCTGAGTCGCCTGGCTGATCCCGCGCTCGTTCCCACGACCTGAAAGCACCCACGAAACGGTCGTTTTCGACAGGCGAAGCTCTTCGGCGATATCTTTCAACGAAGTTTTCATACGATCGGAAAAACGGGATATGCTACCCCGAATCGACTTTTAAATCACTTAATCGGTTAAATCCGCACTAAATTACTTCTTTTTCCAAAAATAACAAATTAAATCGCAAAAAAACGGAACAAAGCGGATATTTTTTTCAAAAATCTATCCTATTTATTTATTACTTTTGACAAACCCAAAACTTAACCCGCATGAAAAAAAACATTTACAAGATCATCGCTCTTTCGTTGCTGCTGACGCCCGGCGGCGCAGCGGCGGAAGACGCCCGGACGCGTCTCGTCGGAGACGGATGGTTCGAAATGCCGTTCCGGCCCTCGCAGCAGAATCCGCAAGGCGAATACATCTATTTCGTCGGAGGATACAACTCGGAAGACCGCGGCACCCCGCCCTGGGGCAGTCTCGTGGAATCGGAAAACCTGTTCATCGGCGACCGGGCCGGCGAGATCGTGATCGCCTACGCGGACGGAACCGCCGACGTAATTCCGCTGATCTTCGGCTACACCATGTGGTTCAAAGCGAACTGGCGCGACGGAGGAGCCCCGTTCAAAACGGAAGAGGCGGAACCGGCCATGACGGCCTGCCTGCGGAAAGCGCTTCAGTTGCAGGGCGGATTCGAAGGAAACGACCAGACCGCCATCAAAGTGAAAATACAATCCAAACCGATCCGCGAAATCCGGCTCGCCGACAATCCCCGCAAAGCAGGGGAACCGGTGTTCGACGGCGGATATCTGCTCCGTTCGGACGAGCGGAAAACGCTCTCCGGCGGCAAACCGGTCGATGCGGCCGATCCGTTTTTCGACACGCATACGATCGACAGCCGACGCCCGGACACGATGCGCCGCGAGATCGAACGAATACGCCGCCGCCTTTACACATTCGAAAGCGATTTTAAGAAAGCTCCTGCGTTCAAATATCCCGAAACCTACGAACGCGCCCGGATTTCGTTTACCGGCAACCGTTTCGCCGACATCCTGACGCAGGTGTACTACTACAACGTCGAGGATATCCTGACCAAAATGCGCGACGACGGAATGATCGACGAAAGCTCGCCGGGAGCCCCGTCATGGCGGTACGACGGCTTCGGAACCTGGGTTCCGCAAGCGAACAGCTATTGCGGAGCGATGTATTCGCGGAACCGGGCGCTGGGAATCCTCTCCTACCTGGATCTGCTGCCGAAAACGCAGAAATCGGTCGATTTTCTGCACAAATGCCTGATGTATTACCCGGACAACGGACTGACGATGCTCGGCAAACGGATTCCGGGGCACTGGAGCGTCATCCCGAACAAACCGATGGAATACTCGAAAGTGCTCGTCCCGGTAGCCAACTGGCCGACGCAGTACACAAAAGAACTTTTTGGGGACGACTACCAGAACTTCGGCAACAGCGAACCGGACGGACACGGACTGACCATGATGAGCATCGCCAACGTATGGCGCAACGGCGGAGCCGACCCGCAGTGGGTGCTCGACAATTGGACATACGTCAACGAAGCGGTGCACTACATCGACTGGGCGATGAAAAACCCCGACATATCGTTCAACAAGAACGGACTGATGTACGGCGAAACGGAAGCCGCCATGATGGACTACACGATGTTCGCCAACATCCCGTGCTACCTCGGCGTGCGGATGTACGTCGAAATGGCGCAGGCGGCCGGCAAAACCCGCGAAGCGACGGTATGGACCGAACTGGCCGACCGGATGGAGCGGGCGATCCTCGACGGATTCTCCGACGGGCGGCAGTGGAACCCGGAAAAGTTCGGATTTTTCCACGACCCGTCGATGTCGATCTACGCCGACTACGTGGGCTACGACGTCCGCAACGACGCGCCCGCAGCATGGTATTCGCTCTGCGACAACACCTACCGGAGCGATATCGACCGTTATATCGGCAACGCGTTCTTCGGGCCGCGCGGACTCGGATACGACCACAACATCATCACGCAGACCTCGATGCTGCTCGACCGGAGCGACGATTACGACCGGTTCCTGACCAATCTTTCGAAACTGTGTTACAGCCCGAGGTTGCCGAAGCCGTTCATCGTCCCGGAAGGCGCGTCGTACAGCCGGGAGCAGGGAATGTACCGGCGCCAAGGCGATCTCGGCAATTTCGTGCAGCAGAACGAAACCGTCCGGACGATCCTGATGGCGGCCGGCACTTCGAAAGCGCAGGGCAACGTCGTCAAGATCATGCCCCGGCTGCCGAAAACATGGAACGTCGAAGTAAACGACCTGACCGTTCCCGGCAGCGAAGCGAAAATCAGCTACCGGGCGACCTATCCGGAAAATAACGTGCAAACCGCTTCGTTTTCGATCGAAAACAAAGGAAACCTGGATACGCTGAAATTCAGGGCCGGACCGTTCACGTGCGACCGGGTTACCGTGAACGGCACGGTCGTCCGCACCGAACCGGCCGGAGACGCACGATGGGCATGGATTACCGTCGACCGATTGCAGAACGGAGAGAAGTACACGTTCAATATCCGGCCGTAACCGGCCGTATCAAACAGAAAAGGCGGGATAAATCTCCCGCCTTTTCTGCCACAACCCAAAATCAATATTTTACAAACCAGCCGCTTACAGCCGAGACGAACATCGGACCAAAAGGAATCAGCACTTCCGGTAAGGAAAATTAAACCGGAATATCGAACCTTCGCCCAGTTTCGATTCGGCCCATATTTTCCCATGCTGCCGTTCGACGATCATCCGGCAGATGGCCAGTCCGAGCCCCGTTCCCGCAATGAATGAATTCAATTTCGTGAAACGGGTAAAAATCGTGCTCAGTTTGTCCTCCGGAATCCCCAGGCCGGTATCCGCCGCCACATAGAACTCGACCCGATCCTCCCTGAGCCGATACCCGTAACGGATGAACCCTTCTTTGGTAAATTTGATCGCGTTGGTAATCAGGTTGACGATCACCTGCGACAACCGGCCCGGGTCGCAAAGCGTCACCAGATTGTCGAAAGCGCCCTCGAATACCAGTTGCACGCCCGGAGCCGTCTTCTCGATCAGCGTGCAGTAAATATTCTGGCACAGATCGGTCAGGTTCGCCGGGATGTCCACGAACTCGATGGTTCCCGCCTCGATCTTCGACAGGTCGAGGATGTCGTTGATCAACATCAGCAATTGATCGGAATTGGTGTCGATGATATTGATGATCGAAGCGCGCTCCATCTCGTCGGTAATTTCGGGCAGTATCTTGGCAAAGCCGACGATGGCATTCAGCGGCGTCCGGATTTCGTGGCTCATGTTGGCCAGGAAAGCGGTTTTCAACTGGTCGGACTGCTCGGCCTTCACTTTAGCTTCGAGCAACTCGGTCTCGATCACTTTGCGTTCGGTAATATCCCACGAAATCCCCATCAGCAGCGGCAGCTTGCGTTCCTCGACCGGAACCAGCATCTTCACCGTATTGACGATCCGCTTCTGGCTGGTTACGACGGAATACTCCTCTTCGAAAGGCGGCAACTCGCCCCGCTTCAACAATTCGAGATCGTCGCGCTGGAAATGAGCCGCATCGGCCGGATTCGGAAAAATTTCGAAATCGGTCTTCCCGATCACCTGCGAAGCCGGAATTCCCGAATGCTTGACGAACGACTGGTTCCAGTACAGATAACGGAACTCGTCGTTCGGGTCTTTCACGAACAGGTATACCGGGATATTATCGAGAATCGCTTCCATCAGCCGGTTCAGTTCTTTCAACTCGTTCCCTTGTCTGACTCGCTCGGTAACGTCCCGACAGAAAAACCAGACGACCTTCTGATCCGAAAACGAATCGTCCAACAGGTAAACCATCGACTCCATCGTGATCGACTCGCCGTCGGGCAATTCGTAGGAGCACGTATTCTGCAACACCCCGCCGTTCCGCCGCAACCTATCGACCAGGGCCTCGAAACCGTCCGGAGCATACTGTCCCTCTTTGAGATCGTTCAGACTATATTTCGCGACGTCGTCCGTAATCCGATGGTGCGACAGGAACGTCCGGTTGGCAAAACGGAACATGCCGTCCAGCGAACAGCAGAAAATCTCTTCGCTGGCATTATTCACCGCATATTTCAGGATTTCCAGTTCATGGTAACGCTCGATAATCGGCGTTACGTCTTGCACGTACCCTTCGACGACGCGATGTCCTTTTTCGACGGACTCCCGAAGAACCCGGTGACGCAGGTATTTGACTTTGTCGTCGGTAACGATCCGAAACTCGATGTAATCTTTTTCTCCCAGCTCCGGATTATAATGCAGCAACTGGCGCGCTTTTTCACGGTCGTCCGGATGGACGAAATGCTCGAAATAGTAGTCGGCATTCACAGAATCGGCTCCGCTCTCCCGTTCCAGCAGTACCGGCAGGATATCCGGGGCATAAAATTCGTTGGTTTCCGAATAATAGAACCAATACCCGAGCGAAACCACCTGCTCGATCAGCTTCATCCGCTTGTTGGCGTCGTTCATCGCCTTTTGGGTACGCACCGCCTCGGTGATATCCCGGCACATACACAACACTTTGTCCCGGTCGAGCGGCCAGATCCGGTTTTCGTAATGCCGGAGTTCGCCGTCCACGGTCAGGTCGTGCCGCCCGGTAGAACCTCTTTTCGTTTCGAGCACGTGATCCAGATTGGCCCGCACGTTTCGATAAGCCTCCTCCGGCAACAGCTCCCGGATATTCATCCCGATGAACCGTTCGGACGGAACGCCCACATGATTGGTCTCTTCGGACGAAATCAGCTCCGTAATAACCCCCGAATTGGTCCACACCGTCATCATATCGGGCAAGGTATCCAATATCCGATCCGCGTATTTGGCCCGGGTTTGTTCGGCGGCGCCGTCGACGGCGCCGGAAGTACGACGATTCAGTTGTGTGCGAAGCTTCTCGTTTTCCGTTTCCAGTTCCTGAATTCTTTTCAGCAATTGCTCTTCCCTGACCATCCTTGTCCGTGTGAATAAATTAATCTGCTATAACTAATTTTACAAATATACAACTTCGTAATGAGAATCATCGGAAATTCGTGAAAAAGTTCACTTTTTTATAGTCCCGCAATCCTCTTGCAGATACATATTTACATCCTAAAATAACGCAAAACGTCGCCACCGGCGCATTCCCGGCCCGAAAACTTCGGAACAATCGGCTCGTTCGCTTACCGTCCAGACCTTTTTATATTATTCGCCTTATTCGCCGAAAACGGAATCATTCAGACGCCGACCTGACGTTTGGCCTCCATCAGGATCGTAAATGCCCGGTGAATGTCCTCGTCGCCGATCACGACGGTAAACTCGTTGGTCGTACTGATTACCTCCGCAATATTGATATTGTCCCACGCCAGCTCCTTGAAAATATAGTAATAGACGCCCGGACAGATGGTGTTTTCGGCCGGCAGCTTCACCGTAATCGACGAAAGGTTCTCGGTTTTGGCGATCTCGGTCTCTTCGGCGAAAATTTCGTCCACCAACTTGACGATCGAACTGCTCACGACGAGGGTCGTCTCGTAGATCCCCTGCGAAAAAGTGCAAAACACGTCCTTCATCGCCCGCACGCGGTCGAGCAGCTTGGCCTGCCGTTCGTAAAGGGTCGGGGAGTTGACGAAAGCGTAATCGGCCAGGTTCGAGCGCACGATGATGTCCCCGATGTTTTCGACCACCTTTTTGAACTTCATCGCCGACATCAACTCCAGACGCGGAACCAGCCTGTTCAGCGCCATGATGACGGCGCTGTCATTTACCTCCTTTCCTACTTTTTTCTCTATTTCGGGCTTCAGTTGCCGGGCCAACGCCGAAAGATTGACCAATCCTTCGACGAGCGCGCCTTCCAGAAAAGGCTTCTTTTTGATCACCTCTTCGACCGCATTCGGAATCGTGAGCATATCGTTATTTTTTATGTGACAATACCAACCGGATCCGTCGCCGCACAGGACGCTTCCCTGCCCGGGCCGTGTCTAATTTTTCACTCCGACCCGCTTTGTTGCAAAAAAAATAAAATTACCCGATAAAAACAAACAATTCATTCTATTTTTGTGCGAAAAATAAATTCTTGTTTGATTTTACAACTTATTGATTGTTTTTATGATTAAAGTGTTGAAATTCGGAGGCACGTCGGTGGGTTCGGCCGCGAATATGAAGAAAGTAGCCGAAGTAGTCCGTCACGAAGGAGCGAGGATCACGGTGCTGTCGGCGATGTCGGGCACGACCGACGCTCTGGTGAAGATCGTGGCGGCAGCCGCAGCCGGAGACCGGGACACGGTGGAAAGCCAGCTCGCGATGTTGACCGATAAATATACGACCTGCATCGACGGGGTGCTCGGCGCGCACCGAGACGAGGCCCTCGGACGGATGAAAGCCGCCTTTGAACTGATTCGCAGCGAAGTCGGCGCATTCCGCGAATACACTTCCGAACGCACGATCATCGCACAGGGCGAACTACTGACCTCGGCGATTTTCACGCTGTACCTGAACGAAACCGGCATGAAGGCCGTATGCCTAAACTCGCCCGACTTCATGGTGACCGACGAAGACGGGAAAGTAGATACTTGCCGTCTGAGGGAAGCGCTGGCTCCGGTAGCGGCCGACCAGGATACTTTCTACGTGGCGCAGGGTTTCATCTGTACGAACAACCGAAGCGAAATCGACAACCTCGGACGCGGCGGCAGCGATTACAGCGCGGCGCTGATGGGCGCGGCGATCGACGCGAACGAAGTGCAGATATGGACCGACATCGACGGAATGCACAACAACGATCCGCGCATCGTTGACCACACCCACCCGATCCGAAACATGAGCTTCGACGAGGCGGCCGAACTGGCTTACTTCGGGGCGAAGATCCTGCACCCGGCGACCATACAGCCCTGCAAAGACAAAGGGATCGCCGTGCTGCTGAAAAATACGATGGACCCGAAAGCCCCGGGCACGACGATTTCCGACCGCGACGACGATTCGAAATCGTTCCACGCGGTGGCCGCCAAAGACGGAATCACCGTGATCCGTATCCACTCGGCGCGTATGCTGATGGCCTACGGCTTCCTGCGTAAGGTATTCGAGATTTTCGAACAGTACCGCACGCCGATCGACATGATTACCACGTCCGAAGTGGCCGTATCGCTGACGGTCGACAACGACAAGCACATCGACGAAATCGTCGCCGAACTCGAAAAGCTCGGCACGATCGAGATCGAACGCAACAATTCGATCGTGTGCGTCGTCGGACGAATGGAACACGGCGACGCGGGACTGGCCGCCAGCGTTTTCAAAAGCGTCCAGTCGATTCCGATCAAAATGATCTCGTACGGGGCGAGCCACCGCAGCCTGGCGATGCTGATCAGCACCGAATACAAGAAACAAACCTTGCAATCCCTTAACGACGGACTTTTCGAATAATTATGAGCGCACGAAATTACATCAAACAGTTAGCGGAACTGCCCACGCCGTTCTATTTTTACGACATGGAACTGCTAAACCGCACACTGAACAAGGCGACCGAAGCGTCGTCGCGTTACGGCTATAAAATACATTATGCGCTGAAATCGAACTTCGACCCGCGCATCGTCGAAGCCGTGCGCCGCGCCGGCATGGGCATGGACTGCGTCAGCGGCAACGAAGTGCGGATGGCCGTCGAAAACGGGTTTGCGGCATCGGAGATCGTATTCGCCGGCGTCGGCAAAACCGACCGGGAGATCGAATACGCGCTCGGCCAGGAAATCTTCTCGTTCAACTGCGAATCGTTGCACGAATTGCAAGTCATCAACGAAATCGCCGGACGAATGGGCAAAAAGGCGCGAATCGCGCTTCGGATCAACCCCGACGTCGATCCAAAAACGCACCGCTACATCACCACCGGCAAAGCGGATAACAAATTCGGCATCTCGTACGACGAAATCGACGCGGCGATCGCTTCGCTCGAAAAACTCGCAAACCTCGAAATCGTCGGGCTGCACTTCCACATCGGCTCGCAGATCCGCGATATGCAGGTGTTCGAAACGTTCAGCAAACGGGTATTCGACATCAAGGAGTGGTTCCGCGAAAAGGGCATCGTTTTGAAACACCTCAACATGGGCGGCGGACTCGGCATCGACTACGACGACCCCGACCGGGAACCGATGCCCGACTTCGAAACCTATTTCGACATCTTCCACCGCAACCTGAAAATCGACGAAGGCCAGACCGTGCATTTCGAACTGGGCCGCTCGCTGGTCGCGCAGTGCGGCGAATTGATTACGCGCGCGCTTTACAACAAAGAAACGTCGGCCGGTACGAAGATCGTGATCGTCGACGCAGGAATGACCGACCTGATCCGGCCGGCCCTGTACGGCGCGAAACACAAGATCGAAAACCTGACTTCCGCGACCGGGAGCGAAAAATATACGATCGGCGGCCCGATCTGCGAATCGTCGGATATTTTCGGCCGCGACGTCGAACTGCCGGTCACCTCGCGCGGAGACCTGCTGACGCTGCGTTCGGCAGGGGCTTACGGCATGGCGATGGCATCGCGCTACAATCTGCAGGATCTGCCCGGAGCCGTATACAGCGATAAACTATAAAAACATATTTTTATAAACTACCGAATAAAGCGCTCATTCATAGCGCTTTATTTTTTGATGTGCGATTTTCCGTTCGGAAGCACCTCGGTGACGACGGAACCCGGTATCGCTGCCGGAGCTTGTGAAGATAAGGAATGAGCCGCCGCCGTCCGATACGAATTATCCGCATTTATCGCCGGGCGTACCCGCTGAAATTAGATACTTTGTAAAACTTTTCGTAACTTTCGCACCTATTTCAGGCGACCGGAACACCGGCCGATTTCCGGAGGAAAGCCCGACTGCCCGAAACAATCGACGACAAATTAAAAGGAAAACAAGATAGAACGATGAAAATTTCATTGAACTGGCTGAAAGCCTATATCAAAACCAACCTGAACGCCGAACAGATCTCCCGGACACTGACCCAGATCGGACTCGAAGTCGAGGGATTCGAAAAAGCGGAATCGATCCGCGGGGGACTCGCCGGACTGGTCGTCGGCGAAGTGCTGACCTGCGACAAACACCCGGACGCCGACAAACTGCACGTAACGACGGTCGACCTCGGCGACGGGCAGCCGACCCAGATCGTATGCGGCGCGCCGAACGTAGCGGCCGGACAGAAAGTGGTCGTAGCGACGATCAACGCCATGCTGTATCCGACCGGCGAAGAGAACGGCTTCAAGATCAAAAAAAGTAAAATCCGCGGCGTCGAATCATTCGGTATGCTGTGCGCCGAAGACGAGATCGGCGTGGGAACGAGCCACGAAGGAATCATCGTACTGCCGGCCGACGTGAAAGCGGGAACTCCGGCGAAAGAATATTTCCAATTGGAAGACGATTACCTGCTCGAAATCGGCCTGACGCCGAACCGGGCCGACGCGATGTCGCACTACGGCGTAGCGCGCGACCTGGCCGTCTACCTGAAGGCCAACGACATCCCGCACGAACTGATCCTGCCTGCGGTCGACGCGTTCGGCCGGGACAACGATTCGAAAACCATCGCCGTGGAGGTAGCCGATTCCGAAGCCGCGCCGCGTTACATGGGCGTAACGATGACCGGAATCAAAATCGCGCCTTCGCCGGACTGGTTGCAACAACGCCTGCGAGCTATCGGCATTAACCCGAAAAACAACGTGGTCGACATCACGAACTTCATTTTACACGAAACCGGACAACCGTTGCACGCATTCGACGCGGCGAAAATCAAAGGAGACAAAATCGTCGTGAGAACCTGCCCGGAAGGGACGCCGTTCGTTACGCTGGACGGTGTGGAACGCAAACTGTCGGCCGAAGACCTGATGATCTGCAACGCCGAAGGGCCGATGTGTATCGCCGGCGTGTTCGGCGGACTCGACTCGGGCGTATCGGACTCGACGACCGAAGTATTTATCGAGAGCGCCTATTTCAACCCTGTCTGGATCCGCAAAACGGCCAAACGCCACGGACTGAGTACCGACGCGTCGTTCCGCTACGAACGCGGAATCGACCCGGACATGACGCCTTACGCGCTCAAGCGCGCCGCGCTGCTGATCCGCGAACTGGCCGGAGGCGTCGTTACTTCGGCCGTAACCGACATCTACCCGGTGCGGATCGAGCCGTTCCGGTTCGAGGTGTCGTACGACCGGATCGTCCGGCTGATCGGCAAAGCGATCCCGGAGACGACCGTCCGAAAAATCATCGACGCGCTCGGCGTGACGATCGAATCGGAACGCGACGGCGCATGGCAGGTCTGCGTACCGCCTTACCGCGTCGACGTGCGGCGCGAGGCCGACCTCGTGGAAGACATCCTGCGGATTTACGGCTACGACAACGTAGAGATCCCGATGCACGTCAACTCGACGCTCTCCTACGCTCCGACGCCGAACCGCGACAAGCTGATCACCATGCTCTCCGATACGCTGAGCGCCAACGGATTTTTAGAGATTATGAGTAATTCGCTGACTAAAGCGGCCTATTACGAAAACTTATCGGCCTACAAAGCCGAAAACTGCGTGCAGATTCTCAACCCGCTCAGCAACGACCTGAGCGTAATGCGTCAAACACTGTTGTTCAACGCAATGGAGGCGATCCAACTGAACGTCAACCGCCGCAACGGAGACCTGAAAATCTACGAATTCGGCAACTGCTACTCTTACGATCCGGCAAAAGCCGAAGAGGGAGGGCTCGCGCCGTACAGCCAGCGGGCAATGGTTTCGATGGCCATAACCGGCGCAGACCACGCGGCTTCGTGGAACGTTCAATCGCAGCCGAGCACTTTTTACACGCTACGGAGCGCGGCTGAAAAAGTGCTGAAAAAATTCGGTGTCGACCTGAACGACGCGACCACCGAACCGCTCGACAGCGACCTGTATGCCGAAGCGGTCCGCTGCAAATTCAACGGCAAACAACCGCTGCTCGAAATGGGCGTCGTGTCGCGGAAGATCCGCAACCTGTTCGACGTTAAAGCGGACGTTTATTACCTCGAACTGAATTTCGACGCGCTGGTCAAACTGACCCGAAACCATACGGTCACGGTCAGCGAACTGCCAAAATACCCGGAAGTGAAACGCGACCTGGCACTGCTCGTGGACAAGAGCGTCAACTTCGCGCAACTGCGCAGGATTGCTTTCGCGACCGAGAAAAAACTATTGAAGAGCGTATCGCTGTTCGACGTATACGAGGGCGACAAGCTGCCGGAAGACAAAAAATCGTACGCGCTGAATTTCGTCCTCGAAGACCGTGAAAAAACGCTGACCGACCAGGTGATCGACCGGACGATGGGCAATCTGATCCGCGAATTCGAACGGCAGGCCGGAGCGCAGATCCGCTAAACGCACGAAAAACACATCTAACAGAATATGCAGGAAAAAATCTTGATTCTCGATTTCGGTTCACAGTACACGCAGCTGATCGCACGCCGCGTGCGCGAGCTGAACGTCTATTGCGAAATCCATCCGTACAACCACTTCCCCCAGCCGGACGAATCGGTCAGAGGAGTGATCCTCTCCGGAAGTCCTTATTCGGTACGGGACGCCCAGGCGCCTCAGGCAGACCTGTCGGCGATCAAGGGACGCTTTCCGATGCTGGGCGTCTGCTACGGGGCCCAGTACCTGTCGCAACAATTCGGCGGCGAGGTAAAACCATCGGCCACAAGGGAATACGGACGCGCGATACTATCGAAAGTCGTTGCGAACAACCCGCTGATCGCAGGCCTTTCGGACAGGACGCAAGTATGGATGTCGCACGGAGATACGATCGTGAAGATTCCGGAAAACTACCGCATCATCGCCAGCACGGACACCGTTCCGGTCGCCGCCTTCCAGATCGAAGGCGAACAGACCTGGGGCATCCAGTTTCACCCGGAAGTGTACCATTCGACCGAAGGCAAACAACTGCTGAAACATTTCGTCGTGGATATCTGCGGCTGCCGCCAACAGTGGACGCCCGACTCGTTCATCGAATCGACCGTCCGCGAACTGCGCGACAAGATCAAAGGCGACAAGGTATTGCTGGGACTCTCCGGCGGCGTCGATTCGTCGGTGGCGGCCGAACTGCTGCACAAAGCGGTAGACGATCAGTTGGTCTGCATCTTCGTCGATATGGGCCTGCTTCGCAAAGACGAATTCGAATCGGTGCTGAAATCCTACGAGTCGATGGGACTGAACGTAATCGGCGTACGGGCCGGCGATAAATTCCTCGCCGACCTGGCCGGCGTGACCGACCCGGAAAAGAAACGGAAGATTATCGGCCGCGATTTCATCGAAGTATTCGACGCCGAGGCGCAGAAACTGACCGACGTGAAGTGGCTCGCCCAGGGAACGATCTATCCCGACGTGATCGAATCGATCTCGGTCAACGGCCCGTCGGCGACGATCAAATCGCACCACAACGTAGGGGGGCTGCCCGAAAAGATGAACCTCAAAATCGTCGAACCGCTGCGACTGCTGTTCAAGGACGAAGTACGCCGCGTGGGACGCCAGTTGAACGTTCCGGCGGATATCCTCGGGCGCCATCCGTTCCCGGGGCCGGGACTCGGCATCCGTATCCTCGGCGAAGTGACGGCCGAGAAAGTCCGTATCCTGCAAGAAGCCGATAAAATCTTTATCGACGGACTGAAAGAGTCGGGACTGTACGATCAGGTCTGGCAGGCGGGCGTGATGCTGCTGCCGGTTCAGTCGGTCGGCGTGATGGGCGACGAACGCACTTATGAAAACTGCGTAGCGCTGCGCGCGGTCACCTCGACGGACGGCATGACCGCCGACTGGGTACACCTGCCCTACGATTTTCTCGCTAAAGTCTCGAACGACATCATCAACCGCGTAAAAGGAATCAATCGCGTCGTTTACGACATCAGTTCGAAACCGCCCGCAACGATCGAGTGGGAATAGGACGATTCACCGAATCAAACGCCCGGACGTTCATACAGGAACGATCCGGGCGCTTTTCATTCGGTCAGCGCGGCAGGCCAATTCGGATCGTTCGCATCGGCCGTAGCCAAACGAATGTCGTAAACGATGCCGTCGCCGCAATAAGTGTAGTACAGATAAATCGGTCCGTCCTTAACGACCATGCAGGAGCCTCCGGTCCCGTAAGCCGCTTTATGAATTAATTCGTTCGTACCCGCTACCAGCGGATCGGTGTCCTTCCGATACTTTGCAGGTATTGATTCGCCTGACTGAAATGACGGCACCCGAAAAAGCCCCGGTAAGCCGACAGCGGGGACGGATGCACGGTCTTCAGGATACAATTCCGCTGCGGATCGACCATCGACGCCTTACGCTGGGCGTAAGACCCCCACAGCATGTAGACAATCCCCTGTTTTTGCCGCGCGATAGCCTGTACGACGGCATCGGTAAACTGCTCCCACCCTTTTCCGGCATGCGAAGTCGCCTCGTGGGCGCGCACCGTCAACACGGCGTTCAACAGCAACACACCCTGTTCGGCCCAACGGTCGAGGTTGCCGCTCTGCGGAACCGGCGTCCCCGTATCGGCGTTCACCTCCTGGAAAATATTGACCAGCGACGGCGGAAACTGCACCCCGTCGTTTACAGAGAAACACAGGCCGTTGGCCTGCCCGACGCCGTGATAAGGGTCCTGCCCGATAATCACGACCTTCAGATCGTCCGGATCGCACTTATCGAACGCCCGGAAAATATTTTTCCCGGCGGGAAAAACCTGCCTCGTGGCATATTCCTGTTTGACGAACGCGGCAAGCTGCTCGAAATAGGGTTTCTCAAACTCCGCTCCGATCAGATCTTTCCACCGCGGAGCTATCTTTACGTTCATATCGCTATAAATTTAGGTTAGTTACCGGATCGAGTTCATCCGTATGCTGGCTTTCACGAAAGCCAGCGCACGGATTCTGGATATTTCGACGTCCTTGTCGGCATGATGGACATTCTGGCTCACCAGTCTGACGCACCCCTCCTTGTCGGACTTCTGGATATATTTGACCGTAATGTACTCCTCGCCGTCGATGTCGATCGAAAGCAGGTACATATCGCCCCAGAAAATGTCGTTGATGTCGTTCAACTGCTTGTACAGCACGATATCGCCGCTTTTGAGCAACGGATACATGCTGTCGCCTACGACATAAATCGCCCCGTCGCACTTCGGCAGATTCGGAATGTGGATGTAATCCACCGGCTGCCGGGACGCCTTGTCCAGAAATAGCGGAACGAGGCCCGCCGTCCCCTCCACGTTGTACAGCGGCACGCTCTGCGATCCGACCGGGCGGTCGCTCCCCTTCAGGAAAGTCCGCTCGGGGAACTGCTCGTTGAACATGGCTCCCGTTCCGGATTCAAGCCATTCCGGATTGACATTCAATGTTTGAATCAAAATATTGCGGTTTCGTTCCGACAACGACGCCCTTCCGGTTTCGATCATCGACAACGCGCTTTTACCGATCCCTATGATACGGGCCATATCTTCTTGAGTCATCGACAATTCAGAGCGAATCATACGCAGCCGGTCGCACAAAATACGGATATCGTTATTTTTTTGCATTTTTTCAGGCAAAAATGTGTTTTATTAAAATATTGAACTTATATTTGTACTGCAAAGTTAAACAGTTTTACACAAAATTCAAATAGAAGTTGATATAAAGACTATTACAAGCCTTCCAAATTCAAATCTTAGATTCAAAAATTGTATAATCCATTTCGAACCGTTCTTATTTAATCTTTGTATTCAAAACTGCAAGAATTATGATCACGATCACCAAACAAATTTACGAAGAAATTGCGGAACTTCTATTGGAAAAAATTCGGGAAAAGGATTTTTTTAACGGCACCGTCGAATACGACACCGACGAATTCTATTCCTCGCTGACTTGCACGCTGATCATTTGCCGCGCCCCGGAAACCGGAATCATCCTCTCGGTACTCCCGGTGTGGTGGAACTACGACATCGCCCTGATCGATGGGGAGCAGCAAAGCGATTTCAGTTGGAACACCCTGAACCGATTCCTCGAAAGCCGGTTCTAAACATCGGAGATCCTGCCTTATGAACATGACAGGTCCGGCGTACAGGTCCGGCGGGAAACGCATCCCGGTCGCGCGACCGCCCCGGCACTCCGACCCGGAAACAAGTACGGGAAGCGCATCGGCGCCCGACGCGCTTCCCGGCACAAACCGAAAAACCATGACCGATTCCGAAAAAGCTTCCGTTTCGTCCGTTTCCGCAGGGGCTCCCGCCCCGGCCCGGCAGGAGAAGGCATCCTCCACGTTATACCCCAAAGCCCTGAAAAGCCTCGAAAAACGAATCCGGGGCTACCTGCTGAAAGAGGTCAAGACGACCTACGAATACGACGGAGACGGCAACAAACGAATCAAAAACGAAACGATCACCCGCAAGCAGGTCGCCCCCGACCTGGCGGCGATCACATTCGCGCTGTCGAACCTCGATCCGCAACGATGGCGCGCAAAATCCGCTGCCGACACGGGCAGTCCTCCGGACAACGACACTGCGGACGACGACCGTCCCGACCTGTCGGGACTGTCCGAACAGGCGCTCCGTGAAATTTCGGGATTGTCGGAACTCTGACGAACCGGTCGTACCCGTCCGAAATTTACTCCGGAGTACGACCGAATCCGACTCCGGTAAAATGGAAACCGCCCCCGTAACTTTTCGTCTTAACCATACCGATCTATGCTGCTTTCAAAACGACAGGCAGCGGCGGAACTCGCCCGCCGCTCGCTATGCGATTTCGCGCGGGTCTGCCAGCCGGCGATCCGCCTGACCCCGTTCCATCGCACTTACTACAATACGCTCGACCGCTTCGCGCACGGACAAATCCGCAGGCTGATCGTTTCGGTGCCGCCGCAACACGGCAAATCGCTCGGGTCGTCGGTGCTGCTGCCGGCTTACCTGCTGGGAATCGCACCGCAGACCCGAATCGCGCTGGCCTCGTACAACCTGCGGCTCGCGTCCCGCTTCAACCGCCGGGTACAACGTTTGATGAGCGAACCCGCCTACCGGGACGTTTTCCCCGCGACACGGCTCAAGACGTCCTCCGCAAAACAACCGAACGTGATCCGCACGAGCGACGAATTCGAACTGATCGGCGCTCCGGGCGGTCTGCTCAGCGTCGGGCGCGAAGGAGCGCTGACCGGCAACCCGGTCGACGTTTTCATCCTCGACGACCTATATAAAGACGCGGCCGAAGCCAATTCGCCGCTGATCCGCGACCATGCGTGGGAATGGTACAATGCGGTCGTCAAAACCCGGTTGCACAACGATTCGCGCGAACTGATCGTCTTCACGCGCTGGCACGAAGACGATCTGATCGGACGGATCGCCGCCCACGAACCGGTACTCGAACTGACCGCCTCCTCGGAATCTTATAACGGAAAAACGCAGGCGGAACAATGGCTGCACCTGAACTTCGAAGCCGTCAAACAAAGTCCCCCCACCCCTTCCGACCCGCGAAAGCCCGGCGAAGCGCTGTGGCCGGAACGCCACGGCATACGGTTACTGGAACAAAAACGCAGACTCGACCCGCTGCTGTTCGAGACAATGTACCAGGGACATCCCGCCGTACGCGAAGGACTGCTATACGGCGACAATTTCAAGACCTACGACCGCCTGCCGGAAGATACCGTCCGCCGGGCCAACTACACCGACACGGCCGATACCGGCGAGGACTACCTGTGCTCGGTCTGTTACGAGGTGGGGCGCGACGGTATCGTCTACATTACCGACGCGGTCTATTCGCCGCTCGGCATGGAGGAGACGGAGATCCTGGTAGCCGACATGCTGCTACGCAACGGCACCGTCGCAGCCCGCATCGAAAGCAACAACGGCGGCCGCGGATTCGCCCGCGAAGTAGCGAAACGATGCCGCGAAGTACGGGTCGAGTGGTTTCACCAGAGTCACAACAAGGAAGCCCGTATCCTGTCGAACGCCCCGGCCGTACTGAACCGCATTGCGATGCCGGCCGGATGGCAGATCCGCTGGCACGTCCTGTACGGCGACCTGGTCACCTTCCGGCGGCTGTTCCGCGCAAACCGGCGCGACGACGCGCCGGACGTGCTGACCGGCATCATCGAGACGGAAAGCGAAACCGCTTCGCGAAAAAATATCCGGGCCGTCGGATTCAGCCGGTAACGACCGGCGGGTCGGCACGACCGCCGGCAGTTATGCGACACAGAATCGCCGCGGCCGCCGCATCGCATGTTCCGTAAGAGACGGATCGCTGAACACAAAAACTCTCCGGGCGTTGCAAGAACGCCCGGAGAGTTTCATTCCGGCATCGATCATCCGGCTATTTTTTCTCAACAAACAGCAACATCTTCAACTGAAGCCTGTTCGCTATATCGATCAGATCTACGACCGGCTGTAGGTTCAGCGACATGTCGGCCTGCAGCAAGACGACATACTCGATCTCCGCATTCCCCTCTTTCTTGTTCTTGACCATCGAGGCCAGCGCCGGCTCGATCTCCTTGAACTCCACTTTCCGGTCGTCGATGAAATACTGACGGTCGGCCGTGACCGCCAGCATGATATTCTTTTTGGTAATCACCTTCTCGGCCGTGCTCGAATGCGGCAGCATCACCTTCAGCGCCACCGGCGTGACCATCGTGGAGATAATCAGGAAAAACAGCAGCAGGAAGAACATGATGTCGTTCAACGATGCCGTGTACACATCGGCGAGCCTTGTTTTTCTGCGTTCGATTTTCATCGGTTACGGTTTAACGGCGTGATCCCGGTCGGCGCGGATCGCCTTCAGCGCTTCGTTGGCGACAACGTCCATCTGCAACACGATCTTATCGATCCGGTTATTGAGCAGCGAATACCCCGAATAGGCAATGATCCCGACCAGCAGCCCGGTACCGGAGCAGATCATTTTTTCGTACAGACCGTTCGAAATCGTGGAAATATCCAGCACGCCGGACTTCGAAATGTCGTAGAAGATCCGGATCACCCCGAAAATCGTTCCCAAAAAACCCAGCATCGGCGCGACCGACGCGGTAATGGCGAGGTAATTCATCCCTTTTTCCATTTTGGAAATCTGCAAACGCGCCTGAATCTGCATCGACTCTTCGACGTCCTGCAAAGTCCGGTTGTCGTTTTTCAATCCCGCTGCGACCACCTTGAACGACGGGAAAGTCCGGCTCGCGGCAAATTGGCCGGCTTTATCGGAATCGCCGGCATAGATCAGTTTCAGCAGGTAGCCGAACGCCCGGCTGTCGTGCTTTCCGAGCTTGCGTAGCATGTACCATTTATCGGAAATAATGAAAATCGCCAAACCCGCCAGCAGGAAAATCGGGATCAGAATCAGCCCCCCCTTCATCAACAGGCTGAAATAACTCTCGCTATGAACCGCGGCGGCCGGCTCTGCCGGAAGGTTTGCGACGGCCTGCAAGAAAATACACAGTAAACCCATATTCGTTCGAATAAATTTATGGGACGACGACACGCACGACGCTCCGCAATCCCGCTATGACCTACAAAAATATATCTTTTCCCGGTTTCGGAATCACTTTTCGGAAATAAACTTCACCCGAGTCTCAAAAACGGGCAAAACGCCATCGGCCTGCGCCCGAATCCGGCGAACGATCGGAAATAAAAAACTCCTAAGTCCGAAAACTTAGGAGTTCAAACGGTGCCCAGGAAAGGACTCGAACCTTCACATCATCACTGACACTAGTACCTGAAACTAGCGCGTCTACCATTTCGCCACCTGGGCAATCCAATACCTCAAAAAACTCAAACCCTTCGGTTCCCGTGCCCAGAACAAGACTCGAACTTGCACGTCGTAAACCGACACTACCCCCTCAAAGTAGCGTGTCTACCAATTTCACCATCTGGGCTTATATCTTATTTACAACAGGAATAAAGTTCATTCAAAATTCAAAGGAAAGCTACAGAAAGAGAAAAATCTCACTTCTGCGGCATTTTCCTTCTACTAACCTAAAACTACTAACCTAAAATGAACCTAAAACTTCGTTGCAAAGATAAAACTTTTTTCCGAATCGTCCAAAACTTTTTTCCGTCCGGATCATTCTTTTGAGAACGCCCTTTACGTGTATCCCGTAAAAGTGCTGCAAAGGTAACCAAATTTGGAATAATCCAAAATATCAGGACATAATTTTTTCGATTTTTTTTATTTTCCCGTTATTAATCCTATCTTTGCGGCTGCAAAAGGCGCGATGGGGCGACAGAGTTCGAATCTCTCTTCTGTTTCTGAGTAGCGCCGGATAACACAAACACAATCAAAATTATGGAAACGATCAAAATCGCCGGCGTGAAACGTAACGCATTCGGCAAAAAAGAGAGCAAAGCCGTACGTAAAGAAGGCATGGTGCCGTGCGTAATCTACGGAAACGGGGAGACCATTCATTTCGCAGTGGAAACGCGTTCGCTAAGGCCGCTGATCTACACCCCGCAGTCGTACCTCGTGGAATTCGACATCGACGGCAAAAAAGAAGTAGGCGTAATGCGCGAAGTACAGTATCACCCGGTAACGGATAACGTGTTGCACGTGGATTTCTTCCATGTAATCCCCGGCAAACCGATCTCGATCGACGTTCCCGTGAAGTTGACAGGCAACTCGGAAGGCGTCAAACTGGGCGGTAAGCTGATCCTCAGCAAACGAAAAGTACGCATCAGCGCCACCATGGAGAACCTGCCCGACGAAATCGTCGTGGACGTAACCAAACTCGGCCTGGGTAAAAGCATTTTCGTGGGCGACCTGCAATACGACAACATCGCGATCCTGACCCCCGCGTCGACTGCGATCTGCGCCGTTAAGATGACGCGTGCCGCCAGAGGCGCCGCCGCATCCGAAGCTGCCGCAGCGAAGTAGGACGACCGCGGAACGACCGCGACGACCGACATACCGAAACGCCCTGTCGCGAAGCCCCTGTAAGGGAAGCGACAGGGCTTTTTTCCTAAAAATCCGACACATTGAAATATCTGATCGCAGGGCTCGGAAACATCGGAGCCGAATATACGGAAACCCGCCACAACATCGGGTTCAAAGTGGTGGACGCGCTGGCGAAAGCCGCCGGCGTAGCGTTCGAAACGGGCCGCTACGGATCGGTCGCCGAACTGAAATACAAAGGGCGCACCTTCATCCTGCTGAAACCGTCGACTTACATGAATCTCAGCGGGAAAGCCGTCGGCTACTGGCTGAAGACCGAAAAAATCCCGATCGAGAACCTGTTCGTCGTCGTAGACGACATCGCCCTGCCGTTCGGCACGCTCCGCATCCGCGGGAAAGGAAGCGACGGAGGACACAACGGACTGAAAAACATCGCGGAATCGCTCGGGCACAACAACTACGCCCGGCTGCGTTTCGGGATCGGCGGAGACTTTCCGAAAGGGTTTCAGGTGGACTACGTCCTCGGCACCTGGACAAAAGAGGAGGCCGACGCCCTGCCCGAACGGCTCGATATGGCCGGAGAGGTCATCCGGTCGTTCGCAACGGCCGGACTCGAACGAACGATGAACGCATTCAACAACAAATAAGACAAAACGATGGGCGAAGATTTCTCGGTAAGAGTTGACAAATGGCTGTGGGCCGTGCGGATCTTCAAGACCCGCAGCGATGCGGCGGATGCGTGCCGCACGAACCGGGTATTGATCAACGGGGCTTTCGTAAAGCCTTCGCGGGAGATCAAAGTCGGAGATACGGTGACCGTAAAGAAGATGCCGGTCACTTACACATACCGCGTCGCGGCGATGGTCTCTTCGCGGCAACCGGCCAAGAACGTGCCCGATTACGTCGAAAATCTAACGTCCCAGGCGGAACTGGACAAGTTGCACATCCCGAAACTGACCGTTTTCGTACAGCGCGACCGGGGAACCGGCCGCCCCACCAAACGCGAACGCCGGGAGATCGATTCGCTGATGGGAGAGATTTACCTCGACGACGATTCGGAAACGTCCGGCGATTCAGAATAATCTTTTTCCGGTATAACAAAAGAGGAGCGCATCCCCATGCGCTCCTCTTCGTTATTTTATAACGAAAGCGGTTATTCTTCCAGGTCTTCCTGCGGCACGTCCACCGGATAACCGTTCGCAGCCTCCTCTCTCGCCTTTTTCCGTTCGACATGGCGGGCGAGGAATATACTCAGCTCGTACAGCGAATAGAGCGGCAGAATTACCAGCACCAGGCTGAACAAGTCGGGCGGCGTGATTACCGCCGAAACGATGGTCAGCAGGATGATCGCATGTCGGCGGTATTTTCGTAGGAAAGCGGCCGTCACGATACCCATCTGCGTCAGGTAATAGATCAGCAACGGCAGTTGGAACACTGCGGCGCACGCCACCGACACGGTCAGTACGGTAGTCAGGTACGAGCGCACGTCGATCATGTTCGTAATATCGGCGCTGGCCTGATAACCGGCGAAAAAATTGATCGACAGCGGAACGATCAGAAAATAGCCGAACAACAGTCCGCAAAAGAAGCACACCGAAACGTAGAACACGAACATCCGGCTTTTGTAACGTTCGTAGCTGGTCAGGGCCGGAGCCACGAAGCGCCAGATTTCCCACAGCAGGTAGGGAACCGCCAGTACGACGCCCGTCACCATCGACACCTGCATATGCAGGTTGAACTGCCCGCCGAGCGCCGTATTCACCATATTCAGTTTGATATGGTTGATACACAAGGTGTCGTCGCCGAACAGCCGGTGCGATAACTCGCACAGCCAGCGATTGGTCGGAAAGTCGGGGGACTGAGGCCCCATCAGCACCATATCGATGATAAACTTCTTGGCGACGAATGCGACGATCATGATGATGAACAACGCCGAAAAACCACGCACCAAATGGGGACGCAAAGCATCGATATGTTCAAAAAAAGTCATCTCGTTATCGGATGACTTTTCCTGTTTATCGGTCATAATATTCAAACGGTTAGCATACGATACACATTCGCGGTTCCGTAGAACCGCGCAAAGGCCCGGGCCCCTGCCGTATCCTGCAAGATTCTAATTCTTGGTAGTCTCGTCGGTCGGTTTTGCAGCGGGCGCAGAGGGAGCCGTCGTCTCGTTCTTGGGAGCTTCGGCCGTATAATCCTTGTTAATAGCGTCCTTGAACTCCTTGATACCGCGTCCCATGCCACGCATCAGTTCGGGAATTTTCTTGCCACCGAAGAAAATAACGACCAGCGCCACGATCACTAAAAGCTGCCACGGCCCGATCACACCCATTATCAGCAAAGGTAAGTTAAGCATAATTTACATATTAGGTTTCACACTCAGGTTATTGCGGTCCGGGCCCCGATTCGCGTTTCCCGAAAGCCCGTTCGTCTTGCAAATATAACACAAAAAACAGATTTTTGTTGTTCGCAGGGCATTTATTTTAGCCTGTCCCCATTCCCGCGCATTCCGGTCGTTACGCATTCGACCGTCCAAACGGAAAAGCCGGCTTACAAAAAACCCCGCCTTCGATCGGGCGGGGTCTTTTGTTTTTTCGGTACGTAAGCTTATTTCCCGGCCAGGAAATCGAAAGTTCCCGATCCCGCTTCGACCACCACGAAACCGTCGGCCGCATTGACGGACTTCACCGCTGGATTCTGCAACAGCGGCTTGCCGCTTTCGGTGACCTTATCGGCCGATGCGGCCGGGATGCGGATGCTGGCCGTCGTATTGGCAGGAATTACGACTTTCCACGAAAGTCCGTTCTCACCCTTCTTCCAATTGCTTTCGATCGGGCCGTACAGCGATTCGTACGACGCGTTCACCCAATCGAGCCCGTCGGGGAAATAGGGAGCCATAACGATTTTCTTGAAACCGACCTGCTGCGGATCGCTCTTGATCCCGGCCAGGTTCTCGTAATACCACGTCATCAGGTCGCCCAGCAACATCACGTGGTTGCCCGAGTTCATCGCCGGATCGGCCGTATCGCCGTTCCACAATTCCCAGATCGTCGTGGCGCCCTTGTCGATCATATAACCCCAACTCGGATAGGTCCGGTTCGTAGCGATCGTGTAAGCCAGGTCGCCCTTGCCGTGCTCGGTCAGGCCGCGCATCAGGAACTGGATTCCGATCAGGCCGGTGCTGACATGGCTGTCGAATTCGCCCTGGGTTTTTTCCACGATATTTTCGAACACCTTGCCCTGCAACGAATCGGGGGTCAGATCTTGCATCAGCGACAGAATGTTGGCCGTCACCGTGTTGTTGGCGTACTGACCGGTTTCGGCATTCAAGAACATCTGGTTATAAGCGCTCTTAATATTGGCGGCGAGCTCCTGGTAAGCCGGAATATCGGCCTCGTTGCCGCTGATTGCGGCGAATTTGCTCATAATGTTCAACAAACGGTAGTAGAAACTGGTCGCGAGCAGGCGGCCGTCGGTTTTGCGGGCCGGATCGGCCGAGTGGATCAGTTCCTGGCTTTCGGGAGGCATACACCAGTCGCCGTACACGTCGTTGATAACGACATTATCCTTCATCTGCGTGTCGCGGATGAAATCCATCCACTTTTTCATCGAAGCATAATGCTCCTTGATCGGGCGGCTGTCGCCGTACTGGTTGTACAACATATCGGCCACGCAAATGTAAGCGGCGGGCCAGGTTACGTTGCCGGAGTGCTGGTCGAACGTCCAGAAAGCCGGAGCCACGTCGGGCACGCAACCGTTTTCGCTCTGGATCTGTTCGATATCCTTCAGCCACTTTTCGTAAAGCAGCGCATGACGGAACATGAAACTTTCGCCGATGCAACCCATCGCGCGGTCGCCGAGCCATCCCATACGCTCGTCGCGCTGCGGACAGTCGGTCGGCATACTGCGGTAATTGCCGCGAATACCCCAGAACGCATTGTGGTAAATCTGGTTGATCGTCGAATCGGACGACTCGAACGAACCGACCGTTTCCATCCGGTCGTAATTGACTTTCCCTTTGAAATTTTTCAACTCGGGCTTGTAGTTCAGTCCGGTAATCTCTACGAAACGGAACCCGTGATAGGTGAAACGGGGTTCCCAGCTAAACAGGCCGTCCGACGCAGGCGTATAGATGTCGGTCACGTGCGCGCCGCGCAGGTTGTCCATATACAGGCTGCCGTCGTCCTTCAGCGTTTCGGAGAAACGCATCTTGATCGGCTTGTCCTTCTGCCCTTTCAGCGTTACAGCCAGCCATCCGACCAAATTCTGCCCCATATCGACAATGTAAGTACTGTCGTTCAACTGGTTGATCGAAACCGGGTCCACCGTATCCATCGTCATGATGTTCGGATTGCGCTGAGCGACCAATTCGCCTCCCGGAGCGCCTACCTTCCGGGCCTGCATCCACGCGCTGTCGTCGAAGCCGTTTTCGTTCCAGCCCTTCATCTCATAATTGGCGTTATACTCCTCGCCGTCGAATTCGTTGTTGGCGATGATCGGGCCGTTGGTGGTCAGTTTCCAACTGTCGTCGCTGACTACGACCGTTTTCGAACCGTCTTTATAAGTGATTTCCAGTTGTGCCAGCAGCTTCGGGTAGCCGAACTGACGCAGCGAACCGAGCAAACCGGCAGAAGGATCGCCCAGACGCATCGAGAAATAGCGCCCGTTGCCGAGGATCACCCCGATCGTATTCTGCTTGTCCTTCAGGAACTCCATCACGTCGAAAACATTGTAGTTGACCGACTTCGTATAGTCGGTAGCCGTCGGTGCGAAGATGTCCTCGTTGATCTTGCGGCCGTTCAGGTAGCATTCGTAAAAGCCCAGTCCGCTAATGTATAAACGCGCCGAAGCGACGTTCCCTTCCACCGGGAATTCCTTGCGCAGGTAACGGGCGGCCAGACGGCTGTCGCCGGTCAGGCGATCCGTCGCGTTCAGCGAACTGTCGATCCCGATCCACTGCGCCTGCCAGTCGCCGTCATCGAGCAGCGCCATCGACCACTGCGCGGCATCGCTCCACAGCGAGTCGCCCTTATTGGTGGTAATCAGCACCTTCCAGTAGTAATCCTTGCGGGATTCGAGCTGAGATCCCGCGTAAGGAACGAACGTAGACTGGTCGGACGAAACGACGCCCGAATCCCACACCAGATTTTCCGCTTTGTCGAGATCGGTCTTCGTAGGAGCCACCATGATCCGATAGGAAGTCTGCATCACGTCGTCCTGATCGGATTCGATCCGCCATCCGAAACGGGGATGCTGCTCGTCGAGCCCGATAGGGTTCTCCTGCAACTCGACAGTCAAATCGACGACGCCCGCCGGTTTTTCACCGCAGCCCATAAAAAACAACGCCGCGCAAACCAGTGATAAAAGTTGATTTTTTTTCATTTTTGGTTTTGTTAAGGTTAGTTCGTAAAAATATCGTTTTATTTTTTATTTTCCAAAATTCTATCCGCAACGGACTTGCCGGCGCTTCCTTCTTCCAGGAAGCGTTTGGCCACGACCACCCGGACGGCGCGGTCGATGATCTCGAACTCGAACGGCGAATATCCGAGCGCCTCGCCGTCAACCTCCAGCGCGATCTCGGGCGACGACTCGATCCGGATGCGCCTTCCCCGGTTCAGGCTCGTCTTGCTCAGCCTGTAAATTTTCCCATTGAACAGCACCTTGAAATGGAACAGCACCGAGAGCCAGCTCATTTTGCGAATCACGGTCAGGTCGAACAACCCGTCGTCGGCCACGGCGTCCGGCATTTGTAACATCCCGCCGCCGTTGTACCTGCCGATCCCGATCGTAGCGCTGTAAACCAAGTCGTTAACGACCAATTCATCGTCGACATACACCTTGACGCCGGTCGAAGAGTAACGCAGCAGGGCTTTCAGCGTGCTCCACAGATACAGCCATTTACCCCGCTTCCCTTCCTCTTTCAGGTGGTTGTAACGACGGTTCACGACGGCGTCGAAGCCCACCCCGGCCACGTTGGCCATATAACGCTCCTGCTTGTAAGTCGCCTTGTGGTACGAAACCACGCCGACGTCCTGCAAAAAAGAGTGTCCTTCGACGATCGCCCGGATCGCTTCGGAATATTTGCGCGGAATCCCGAACATCCGGATCCAGTCGTTGCCGGTACCGACGGCGATCACGCCCACCAGCACCTCGGTCGTAGGAACCGCCTTTTGAATAAACAGGCCGTTGACCACCTCGTGGATCGTCCCGTCGCCGCCGACCACCATGATCTTGCGGAAACCGTTGTTGATCGCCTCGACGGCCAGTTCGATCGCATGGTACTTGCGTTCGGTGAACGCATACTCCGGCACGATGTGGTGATCGCGCAATAACTTGCTGATCAGCGGCCAGTCGCTCAGTCCCTTGCCGCTTCCGGCGACGGGATTGACGATGGCAAACCATTTATCGAACGTCTCCATAACCTTTACGATCTGAACGGTACATTGCGGAGCGTGGCCAGCAGATACTGCCAGAAACGGCCGACTGACGCGACGTTCACTTTTTCGTCGGGCGAATGCGGGTGCAGGATCGTCGGGCCGAACGAAATCATATCCAGCGCAGGGTAATTCGTACCGATGATCCCGCACTCCAGTCCGGCATGGATGGCCGTAACGACCGGTCGGCGACCGAACAGCGACTCGTACGACGCGATCATCGTATGCAGAATCGGCGAATCCGGATTCGGATTCCAGCCGTCGTAACCGCCCTCGAGCGCGACTTCTGCTCCCGCGAGTTCGAATACCCCGGCGATCCGGTCGCCCAGATCGGCCTTTTCGCTATCGAGCGAGCTGCGTAACAGGCAGTGCACCAGAATCTCCCCGCTTCCGGCGGTGACCCGGGCCAGGTTGGACGAAGTCTGTACCAGCCCCGGCATCGACGGATTCATCCGGATTACGCCGTCGGGACATCCGCGTACGGCCCGGATCAATTGCCGTTGCGATTGCAGGTCGATCAGCGAATCGGGCCGCCGGGCATCCGTAATCCGAACGGTCACCGCATCGTCGACGCCCCGGAACTCCTCTTTCAACACCGATTCGAGACCGGCGGCCAGCGTCCGAAAAACATCCGAGACAGCGTCCGGAACGACAACCGTCGCCGTCGCCTCACGCGGAATGGCATTGCGCAGGCCGCCGCCGTCGACCGACGCCAACCGCAAGCCGCACTCCCGCTCGCACTTTCTCAACAGCCGGAACAAAATCCGATTCGCATTGCCGCGTCCCAGATGGATATCGATGCCCGAATGTCCACCTTTCAAACCACCTACCGCAATCCAGAAAGCCTTATATCCTTCAGGAACAACATCTTCACGATACGTCATGCGCACCGAAGCATCCAAACCGCCAGCGCATCCGACATACAGTTCGCCCTCCGTCTCGGAATCCAGGTTAACCAGTATCTCGCCGTCGAGCATTCCGCCTTTCAGACCGCGGGCCCCGTCCATGCCGGTCTCCTCGGTCGCGGTGATCAGCGCTTCCAACGGCCCGTGCACGACGTCCTCAGACTCCATAACGGCCAAAATCGCAGCAACTCCGATCCCGTTGTCGGCTCCGAGCGTCGTTCCGTCGGCCCTTACCCATTCGCCGTCGACACGGACTTCGATGGGATCTTTCGTAAAATCGAACCGCTTGTCGCCGTTTTTCTGCGGAACCATGTCCATGTGCGCCTGCAGAATGATCCCCTTGCGGGACTCCATGCCCGGCGTAGCCGGTTTGCGCAGGATCACGTTCCCGGCATCGTCGACCGTACAGGCGATGCCGTGCGTCCGCGCTTCGGCGACCAGATACGCCCGAATCGCCTCCTCGTGCCGCGACGGACGCGGCACACGAGCGATCTCGGCGAATTTTTCCCACACCTCGCGGGGCGAAAGCCCATCCAGATTCGTATTCATAAAAACCCGTTTTATCTAAGCTCTCCGAACAAACCTCAGCGCAGCCGTGCCAGCATGTTCTTTACATTATTTTCGATCCGCGAAGTGATATCGGCCGCTTCGTCCTTGACGAATTGCTCGCCGGTGATCTTCTCGTACAGCTCGATGTACCGGTCGCTGACGCTCCCGATGAACTGGTCGGTCATCTGCGGAACCTGCTGTCCGGGCTTCCCCTGGAAACCGTGGTCCATCAGCCATTCGCGGACAAACTCCTTCGACAACTGACGCTGCGGCTCGCCTTTCGCAAAACGTTCCTCGTAACCGTCGGCATAGAAATAGCGCGAACTGTCCGGCGTATGAATCTCGTCGATCAGGTAGATCTCGCCGTCCTTCTTGCCGAATTCGTACTTCGTATCGACCAGGATCAGGCCGTGCTCGGCAGCCATCTTGCTTCCGCGATCGAACAGCGCCAACGCGTATTTTTCGAGCATTTCGTAATCGGCCTTCGAAACCAATCCTTTGGCGATGATCTCCTCTTTCGAAATATTCTGATCGTGCTCGCCGATCTCGGCTTTGGTCGTCGGCGTGACGATCGGGTGCGGGAAACGCTGGTGTTCGCGCATCCCGTCCGGAATGGGTACGCCGCAGATCTCCCGGGCGCCGGCTTTGTAATCCCGCCAGGAACTGCCGGTCAGGTAAGCGCGCACGATCATCTCGACCGGAAACGAGTCGCAACGGTAACCGACTGTCACCATCGGATCGGGCGAAGCGATTTTCCAGTTCGGGCAAATATCGGACGTGGCGTCGAGAAATTTCGACGCGATCTGATTCAGCACCTGTCCTTTGTAGGGAATCCCTTTCGGCAGGACGACGTCGAACGCCGAAATCCGGTCGCTCACGACCATCACCAAATACTGGTCGTCGATATTGTAGACATCACGTACCTTTCCTTCATACAGGCTCTTCTGCCCGTCAAACCGGAAATCGGTTTTTACGATTGCTTTTGTCATGTTTGTTTCGATTTATATGTTTCGAGTCATTCTTTCTCGGAGTTGCCGGCATGTCGTTCGAAGGCTTCCACGATGTGCTTTACCAGCCGGTGACGGATGATGTCGCGGTTGTCGAATGCGACGATCCCGATACCGTCGATCCCTTTCAGCATCTCCACAACGGGCATCAGACCCGAATCGCTGCGCCGCGGCAGGTCGATCTGCGTGATGTCGCCGGTAACGATAAACCGGGCGTTGCGCCCCATGCGGGTCAGGAACATTTTGATCTGGGCGACCGTCGTATTCTGCGCTTCGTCCAGGATGACGAAAGCGTTGTCGAGCGTCCGCCCGCGCATATAGGCCAACGGCGCAATCTGCACCGTGCCGTCTTCCACGTATTTACCGAGTTTCGCTGCCGGAATCATGTCGTTCAACGCATCGTACAGCGGCTGTAAGTAAGGATCGAGTTTCTCCTTCATGTCGCCGGGCAGAAAACCGAGCTTTTCGCCGGCTTCCACGGCGGGACGCGTCAGAATGATGCGTTTCACTTCGCGGTTCTTCAGCGCCCGAACCGCCAGCGCGATCGCCGTATAAGTCTTGCCCGAACCGGCCGGGCCGATGGCGAAAATCAGGTCGTTGCGGTCGTACAGGTTCAGCAGGCGCTCCTGGTTGACGGTGCGCGCCCGGACGACCAGGCCGTTGTTGCCGTAGACGATCACATGCTGGTCTTCCGGATCGTCCTGCACCGCAGAGAGTCCCCCGTCGTAAATCTGGTCGATCACCTGCGGGGATATATGGCCGTAACGCTCGTAATAAGCCAGCAGTTCGGCAAGCTTCTTGTCGAACCGCACGATCTCGCTCTCCTCCCCCATCACCTTGATGGCGGAACCGCGCGCCACGATTTTCAGTTTCGGAAATTTACCGCCGATTTTTTCGATGTTGGCATCGGCGAGGCCGTAAAACTCCACCGGGTCGATCCCTTCGAGAAGAATTACTTTTTCGGTCATCCGCGTACAGGATTTAGAACAGGTAGCTAATGTTCAACTGCCACTGATTCATGCTCGTCTTGTAAGTGCGGGCCTGCTGCTCGCCCTTGACCACGGTGAGCTCCGGCTTTTTGAACTGGCCGCCGTAACGCATATCCACGTTGACGCGCCCGAATTCGACGCCGCCGCCCAGTTGATAACCGACCAACGATTTTGCGAGTTCGGTATTGATCGCCGCCGAAGTATTTTTCAACTTGTTGCCGGTATCGTTCATCAGCGTGAAAACGGGGCCGGCAAACAACCGCACAAATGCGATTTTCCACCCCACGAGGATCGGCAACTCAATGTTGTTCACTTTTACCTTCGTCGTGGCGCCGTCCTCCATATCCATCGTAAAGCGATGCTTGGCATAGTTCAACTCCGGTTGTATATACAACATCGGAAAATTGATCCTGGCCACGAAGCCGAACTGATAACCGAAATCCTTATCGGCCGAAAACACGCCGAGCACCTCGTCTTTCGAAGCGTGAAGACTCTGGCTCTGGATACCGGCCTTGATCCCGAAACGAATCGGGCCTTTGGCCCCGGCATTGTTCGTTATTCCGCATAAAATCAATGCGATCGCAGTCGTGAGCAAACACCTTTTCTTCATAGATTGCATATTTACACCGTTAAACATTTCAAAGGTAGAAAAAATATTCCTTTCCTGTTTCCTTTTCGGTCTTAAAGTGGAAAATATCCGACAAAGAGGACCGAAAGGCAAACGCAATCCCGGTTACCGGGGTTCCCCGACTATTTTTTCGCTATCTCCACAGGCTCTATGTCTTCTTTCAACAGACCGATGTCGCAGTCTTCGTAATCAACCCCGTCCCGCATCTTGACTATCATGAAATGGGGAAACCAGAAAGTATTCATCGTAGGATCGACGGCAAACCATCCGATGCCATCGAGATAGCATTCGGGCCATGCATGGCTTCCGACGGCTTTGTATTCGGGAGCGTAAACATAGCCCACGGCAAGGCGGGCGGGGATATTCTTGCGGCGCATCAATGCAATGAACAGGTTCGCATATTCGCTGCAAGTGCCTCTCCTCCGCTCGATGATCGACGCCACGTCCAGCGTCCTGCAAATTCCCGCATCGATGCGGCGGGCAAGCGAATCGTCGGGCGATAAAAAACCGTGGGTAAATGAAAGCGCCTTGTTTATTACGGCAAACGCGCTGGATTCGTCGGTAAACAACGTATCGGCAATTCCCGCCAGGAGTTCGTTTTCAGGGTCGATCAGCGGCGTCGGCAACAAATATTTCGCCGTCTCTCCGTCGTAGGATCGATTGCGGGAATAAGGCGCCTCCATCATTTTCGCACGCCGCGCACTGTCGGCATAAGGATTGACCACGGTAAGAACGACCCGGTAACCTTTTCCGTCTTTCGACAGCCCGGTTATTCGCTGCGGATAAGCATCCATAGCCTTCGTCGACAGGGAACCTACCGTCAGGACGAATTCGGTGGTGTCCGCTTCGAAAGGATCGTGCGACTGGGCTGCGGAAAACACGGGCGCCAAAAACGCACAAAAAACAACAAATAGTTTTTTTCTCATAACGGGCAGTTTAACGGTTTATCAAGTCATTCCCACGGCGGTACGGCAAAATCCGAACCTCGTTTACAGCAACGGGCTGAACAACCGCGACAACGCTTCGTAAAAACTATGCAGCGCGGGGCGACTCTCCCAGTAGTCGCGCGTTACCATGCGGCTCTGATCGAGGTCGTGCAGGAACTCCGCTTCCAGCTCCTGCGTGATCTTCCGGTCGTACAGCAACGCCGACACTTCGAAATTGTCTTCGAAACTGCGGATGTCCATATTGGCCGTGCCGACCGAACTGAACTGCCCGTCGATCATAATCAGCTTCGAATGGTTGAATCCCCGGCGGTACAGGTACACCTTCACGTTGGCGTCGATCAGTTCGCCGATGTACGAGCGGGAGGCCCAGTAAACCACCTTCGAATCGGAACGGCTCGGGATCATGATCCGCACGTCGATCCCGCTCAGCGCAGCCACTTTGACCGCCGTCAGAATCGCCTCGTTCGGAAGGAAATAGGGCGACGAAATATAGATATGGTGCTGCGCATGCGTGATGGCCGAGAAAAACGCCTGCATGATCGACGCCCAGTCGGAATCGGGTCCGGACGTGGCGATCTGGATCATCGTCTCCTCCTTGACATGCGTTTTGGGCAGGTATTTCGGATAGTCGTTCAACAACTGCTTGCTGACGAAAAACCAGTCGGCGATGAATACGATCTGCAACATGCCGACCGCTTCGCCCTCGAGCCGCAGGTGGGTATCGCGCCACGGCCCCATTTTCGTCCCGGTGACGTACCGCTGGGCAATGTTGATCCCGCCCGTGAACCCGATCTTGCCGTCCACAACCAGGATCTTGCGGTGATTCCGGTAATTAACATGGCTGGTCAGCCACGGGAAGACCACCTGCATGAAACACTCTACCCGGACGCCGGCCTTGCGCAGCCGGCCGATGTACTTGCGCCCGAGCCCCCAACTGCCCACGTCGTCGTAGATCAGCCTCACCTCGACCCCCTGCTGCGCCTTGGCGATCAGAATGTCGGCGATCTCGCGGCCCAGCGGATCGTCCTCGATGATGTAATATTCCAGATGGATCGACGAACTGGCCGACCACAGCGCCTTGCGGATTTCGTCGAACGTCTCCGTTCCGTCGTTCAGCAGCTTCACCCGGTTATGCACCGTCAGCAGCGCCTTGTTGCTGTTGAGCAGCAGCGTAATGATATCGCGGTTGTCGCTGATCTCCGGTTTGTGCAGCACCGCGGCGTTGTTGATCTCGTAGATTTGCTGCCGGCTCAGCGTGTCGATCTGTTCGAGATCGCTCAGTTCCTTGCGGCTGAACAATTTTTGCTTGCGGTGGTTGCGTCCGAAAACGATGTAAAAGATAAATCCGACGACCGGCAGCAACGAAATCACGATGATCCACGACAGCGCCTTCACCGGATCGCGCTTGTCGTGAATGATCACGGCGATCGTGATAATCACGAAAACGATGTACCCGAAACTCAGGTAAGGCTTCAGGTCGATCAGGGCGAAAAGTAAAAAAGTATCCGGCATGGCGTTCCAAATAGCAGTATTTGATACAAATATAATAAACCCCTCCGGAAAAAAGAGGCGGTCTGCCGAAAAATTGCAAAACGGCTCGCCTCCGTTCCTTTTCGATCGAAATAAAATAACCGGAACTTTGCATAAAAATATATCGGACCGTTGGATTATCTTGAATTTTAATTATATTTGCATCATAAAGTTATGTAGTTATAACTATATTTATAATAAATTTTATTAAATCAAGGATCGAAAAGTACGATCAGGACGAATAATCCGGAGAAATCGCGGCGTCGGACGTACTGTAAACAAATGATTATGCCCTTCTTCCATTCACAGCGAACTACAGAACAGCCTCAACGGATTACGATCCGGAAAACGGAGAAAGTATGCTTTTGTCCGACCGATACCGGTCGGTCTCGTGCGACCGCTCCCGAAGTCCGCATCGGTTCCGCCGGGAAATGCCGTACCGCAAACGGGAATACGGGCAAATGCGTTCTCGTCGCAAGCGGGAGCAATCGTTGATCGATCCTACAAAAAGTCATCATTATGAACAGAGAAAAACGATTGTACCGGGACACCGAGAAATTTTTGAAAGCCCACACGTCGGACATCGTGTTCGCGCAAGAGATCCCGACGCGCCTGTTGATATTCTGGCTCGGGAAACGCAACAACCGCCGCGATCGGATTTTCAAACTCGCATTACAGAATTATCAGGATTTTACGGGACGCCAGCTCGTATTCCTGCCCGATTACAATGCGTTCATGGATCGGCTCTGTTCGGGAAAATACCAGTGGAACGGATTCCTGATCAACAAATACGAACGACTGGTGGATCCGAAAGATCCGTCCGTCGTTTATTGTTGCGATAAAGAATACGACGACTTATACACGCTGTTTTTCATATTCGTCAGCAAAATCGTATGGGGACGGTTGCTCCCGTGGCGGCGCCGGCGCGACGAAATGACCATCTTCGCATTCGACGATTATCCCATGCTCTTTACGTATCGCCAAGCCCAACTGCGCGCCTGACCGTTAAGAGCGGCGGACGAAAATCCGGCGAAGCAGGCCTTCGAGCATCCGGTTCAGCGCCGGAGAAATCTTCGAATAATAAATTCCCGTACCGAATACGAGCGAAATCAGCGTCGTCCGGATCGTTCCGTCGACGATGAAATTGTCTTGCCGCGGAATCAGCATCGAGACGCCGATCATCGCGGCTCCCCACAGGGCGACGAGGACATCGCGCCACGACAGTGAAAAAATCCGGTAGAACTTCCATACGAACGCAACGTGCCCGACGTTGAAAACCAGCAGCGAGATCATCGTCGCCAGCGCCGCCCCGTTCATCCCCCAGCGGGGAATCATCAGCGCGTTGGTCAGGACGGTCAGCCCGACCAGCAGGATCGAAAGCATGAACTCATAGCGGTATTTCTTGGAAGTCATCAGAATCGTGCTGTTCAGTCCCACGTACATATTCACGACCCAACCCAGGCCGAGGAACAGGAAAACGTAACGCCCGCTGGCGTACGACTCCGGCATCAGCGAAAAGATATTGTCGAGGTTGACCCAGATGACGACGAACAGAAAGCAACCGGCGATCAGGTTCATCAGCGACGCATCGCGCGAGATTTTGCGCATACCTTCCATGTCGCGCTCTTTCCACAGGTTCGTAACCACCGGCGTAGACACCTTGACGATCGAACGGTAGGGCATCTGCATCGCGCTGGTCATATAGATGATCGTGGTATAGATCCCTCCTTCCGCCAGCCCGCAGATCCCGGCCAGCATCGTCTGGTCGACGATCGGTACGATATACATCGAAGCCCCTCCGAGATACTGCCACAATCCGTATACCGCCGTGATCGAAAGCAACCTGCGCACGCGCGGAGTGACCGGAACCGGCCGGAACCGCGTTTGCCGTATCGTCGCCATATAAACCAGCAGGATCGCCGCCGGTACGAAATAGATCAGCACGTACCCCACGACGAATTGCTCGAACGTAATCAGCCGCAACGCATACAGCGAAATTTCGATCGAAATCAACAGGCGCAGCAGAATCTCGTTGACGAAAGAGGTGACGACCGTCTTGTAAAATGCCTGCAACCACGAACTGAAAAAATTATAGGACAACGTAGCCAGCCCCAGCGGAATCAGCATCAGGTAGTGCTCGGACAGTAGCGGAGATTCTTTCGAATAGTACGCCATGACCGGTTCGCGGAACGCCAGGAACAGAACCGTGAACACGACGAACCCGGCGCCGACACCCAGCGCCGACCAGAAAAAGAAACCGTTGTCCCGCCGGTCGGGCGTCCGGAAAAACGGGAAGAATTTGACGACCGAAAAATTGATTCCCAGCGCGGAAAACTGGGCGTACAGGACGGCCAGCCCGGTCAGAATATTGACCAGTCCGACCTGCTCCTCGGTCAGGAAGTTCGTCAGCAACAGGATCTTGTTGACATATCCGATCAGGATCCCCAGGTAGGACAGGATCGTGATCGTGATGCTGTTGCGTTGTACGATGCCCAAGGCCGTATCGGTTAAAGGCTGCGGAAAGCCGGTTTACATGCGTTGCGGAACTCCGATACCGAGCAGCGCCATCGCCGAAGCGATCACGCGGGCTACGGTTTCGGAAAGCGTCAGACGCATCGTTTGTTTCTGCGCATCGGCCTCCCGCAGGATCGGGAAATCGTGGTAATAGCTGTTGTACGCTTTGGCCAATTCGTAAGCGTAATTCGCGATCACCGACGGCGAGAACGTCGCGCCGGCCTGCGCTACGGCGCCCGGATAGTCGGCAAGCATCTTGATCAGGCCGACCTCTTCGGTCGAAAGCGCCGAGCTATGCAGCTCGGAAGCCGGAACGATCCCGCGCTCGGCCGCCTTGCGCAGCACCGACTTGATCCGGGCGTGGGTGTATTGGATAAACGGCCCGGTATTGCCGTTGAAGTCGATCGACTCGCGCGGGTCGAACAGCATCGTCTTACGCGGATCGACTTTCAGAATGAAATATTTCAACGCGCCGAGTCCTACCATCCGGCTGATCCGCATCGCCTCGTCCGGCGTCGCATCGTCGAGTTTGCCGAGCTCCTGCGACATATCATAAGCCGTCCGCACCATCTCGTCGATCAGGTCGTCGGCGTCCACCACCGTCCCCTCGCGCGACTTCATTTTTCCTTCGGGCAGTTCGACCATACCGTACGACAGGTGCGTGATATGATCGGCCCAGCCGTAACCGAGCTTACCGAGGATCAGTTTCAATACCTGGAAATGATAGTTTTGCTCGTTGCCGACGACGTAGATCATGTCGTCCAGGCGTTCCTCTTTGAAACGAGTGTAGGCCGTGCCGAGGTCCTGCGTCATGTAGACCGACGTACCGTCGCCGCGCAGCAACAGCTTCTGGTCGAGACCGTCGGCGGTCAGGTCGCACCAGACCGAGCCGTCCTCCTTACGGAAAAACACCCCTTTATCCAGTCCCTCCTCGACGATCGATTTGCCGAGCAGGTAGGTATTCGATTCGTAGTACACCTTGTCGAAGCTGACGCCCATCGCTTCGTACGTCTTGTCGAAACCTTCGTACACCCAGCCGTTCATCGTCTGCCACAACCCGTAAATCTCCGGGTCTTTGGCCTCCCACTTGCGCAGCATCGCCTGGGCCTCTTTCATAATCGGCGCTTCGCGCTTGGCTGTTTCTTCGTCCATACCGCCGGCCGTCAGTTCTTTGACTTCGGCCTTATAAGCCTTATCGAAGGCCACGTAGTACTTCCCGACCAGGTGATCGCCCTTCATGCCGGACGAAGCGGGCGTCTCGCCGCCGCCGAACTTCCGCCACGCGAGCATCGACTTGCAGATATGGATTCCGCGGTCGTTGACCAAATTCACTTTCAGCACCTTATTACCGCCCGCCTCCAGAATCCGGGCCACCGAGTAGCCGAGCAGGTTGTTGCGAATATGGCCCAGGTGCAACGGCTTATTGGTGTTCGGCGAGGAGTATTCGACCATCACCGTCCGCCCGGTCGGAGCGGCCTGCCCGTAAGCGGGATCGGCGAGGATTTCGTTCACGCGCTCGCTCCAGAACAATTCGCTAAGGGACAGGTTCAAAAATCCTTTGATTACATTGAAACTTTTGATTTCGGGCGTCGAGGCGACCAGCGCTTCGCCGATCTCCGCGGCGGTGGCTTCCGGATTTTTGCGGCTGAGTTTCAGCAACGGGAAGACCACCAGCGTCATATCGCCGTCGAATTCCTTGCGGGTTTTCTGTATCTGTACCTGTCCGGGGGCGGGTTCACCGTACAGCGCGGTCACTGCGGCCCGCACTTTATCCTGCAAAAACTGTTCGATATTCATGATTTGCGGTTTCGTGATTTCAAAATCAGCACAAAGATAGCTATTTTTGCCGTCAAAATACAACCGATGCGGATAGCCGACATAGATTTAGGGGACAAGCCGCTGTTCCTGGCCCCGATGGAAGACGTGACCGATCCGTCGTTCCGATACGTGTGCAAGCGGTTCGGAGCGGACATGGTCTACACCGAATTCATATCGAGCGACGGACTGATCCGCGACGCGGCCAAATCGGTCGCCAAACTCCGCACTTACGACTACGAACGCCCGGTGGGCATCCAGCTCTACGGCAACGAGATCGAACCGATGGTCGAGGCGGCGCGGGTCGCCGAGGCGGCACGGCCCGATCTGATCGACATCAATTTCGGCTGCCCGGTACGCAAGATTGCCGCGCGCGGAGCCGGCAGCGGCATGATGCGCGACGTGCCGAAGATGGTCGAAATGACGCGGCGGATCGTCGAAGCGGTACGCCTGCCGGTAACCGTCAAAACCCGCCTCGGCTGGGACGAAGACTCGAAAAACATCGTCGAGATCGCCGAACGGCTGCAAGACGCGGGAATCGCCGCGCTGACGATCCACGGCCGGACGCGGGCGCAGCTTTACCGCGGCGAGGCCGACTGGACGCTGATCGGCGAGGTAAAACGCAACCCGCGAATGCATATCCCGATCATCGGCAACGGCGACATCGACTCGGCGGAAAAGGCTGCGGCGGCATTCGAACGCTACGACATCGACGGCATCATGATCGGCCGCGCCACTTACGGCCGGCCGTGGATATTTAAAGAAATCCGCCATTTTCTGAAGACCGGCGAACAACTCAAGCAGCCCTCCGTGCACGAGCGAGTGGAATTGGCGAAACTCCACTTCGCAAAATCGCTCGAATTCAAGGGCGACAAAGTCGGCGTGCTGGAAATGCGGCGCCATTTCTCCTGTTATTTCAAAGGACTGCCCGATTTCAAGCCTACGCGGCTGAAGCTGGTAACGCTGAACGATCCGGCCGAAATCGTCGCTACGCTCGATTACGTCGCCGAACGGTGGGGCGACTTCGACACGTCGGAGATCGTTCCGCAACCGCTCTCGCACGACGTCTGACAGGCTTTTCCGCTCCGGGTCGTTCACGCGCCCAGCAAAAACCTATCGGGAAAAAGACTGCGGGAACGATTTTTTCGACAGTATCCATACAATATTTAAAAAATAGGAATCGTTATTTTTACCGGTTCCGAGGAAAGGCCGTGTCCGGAAGCCGGATCAGCCCGCCCGCAAAACGCCGGAACCGCGAAACCGCATCGTCAGGACAATATTCCGCAAAGTTTCGCAGTTATATAAATAAAATAAAAACCAACGGCAACTGGGTTCCCGTCGCAGACTCCGCCGAAAAGCGTGCGCGGAGCGCGAAGAGGAACCGCTAAAAAACAGGAAACAGACACAATGAACCAATTCTACCTTTTTTATAACTGACAAATTCATTCACTAAAATTTATTGTTTCTATGAAAAAGGGTTTTGTATGGGCAGGGGTGCTGGCAGTCTCGATGGTTGCGAGCGGAGTAACTGCTTACACCGTAACGAAAGCAGCCGACAAGGACAGCTATACGCCCGCCGAATCGTTCGCATCGAACGTCGGCACGCACTTCACCGCCTATGAGGAAGGCGGATATCCAGACCTCACCTATGCGGCCGAAAACGCCGTCAAGGGAGTCGTTAACATTGTCAACACGCAGGAAATCTCGTCCCGCGCAGGTTATCGCGGCGGATACGGCGACGACGGCGGCTTCGAACAGTTCTTCGACCTGTTCGGCATTCCGAGAGGCCAGTACCGGCAACAGCCGGAGCAACAGCCGCGGCCGCAGGAGCGCAAAAGCGGCGGATCGGGCGTCATCATCAGTCCGGACGGCTATATCGTAACGAACCACCACGTAGTGGACAACGCGTCGAAACTGAAAGTGACGCTGAACGATAAACGGACGTTCGACGCCAAAGTCATCGGCACCGACCCGACGACCGAAGTGGCGCTGATCAAAATCGACGCGACCGACCTGCCGACCATTCCGATCGGAAATTCGGACGCTCTGCGTCTCGGCGAGTGGGTGCTGGCCATCGGCAGCCCGTACGGACTGCAGAATACGATCACGGCCGGGATCGTCAGCGCCAAGGGGCGTAGCCTGCAGGCGTTGCCGACGCAGTACAGCCTCGAATCGTTCATCCAGACCGACGCGGCCGTCAATCCGGGCAACAGCGGAGGCGCGCTGGTGAATACCAAAGGCGAGTTGGTCGGCATCAACACGCTGATCCAGTCGCAGACCGGAAGTTACATCGGCTATTCGTTCGCCGTGCCGACCTCGATCGTTAAAAAAGTGGTGGTCGACCTGAAAGAGTACGGCGTCGTACAGCGGGCCATGCTGGGCATCGGCTACAACGCGATCGACGAAGCGTTCCTCGAAAGCGATAAAGGCAAATCGACCGGTATCAAGGAACAAGGCGGTATTTACGTCGGCGAAGTATACCCGGGCAGCGCTGCCGAAGCCGCAGGAATCAAGACGGGCGACATCATCACCGAAATAAACGGGGTGAAAATCGAAGGATCGGCCCAGGTTTCTGAAGAGATCGCCAAGCACCGACCGAACGATAAGATCACGGTAAGCGTAAAAAGAGGCTCGGACGTGAAACAAATCGAAGTGGTCTTGCGTAATAAGACTGGTAACACCGACGTGATCACCAAAGACCAAGTTTCGGCCTACGATGCGCTGAACGGCGAGTTCGCCGAAGTGTCGGAAAAAGCGCTGAAATCGCTTAAGATCAAAGGAGGTGCGGTAGTGACAGGCGTTCACGAAGGAGGATTGCTCGACAAGGCGGGCATCCGCAGAGGATCGGTCATCACGCGGATCAACAACTCGACCATCAGTTCGGTAAACGACCTGAACCGCATTACGTCGGCAATCGAATCGATCGAATGGATCAACCCGGACGGCACGCGCGACCGGTTGCTGATCATGCCGAAATAGGCGGAGAAACTTTCCCCGTTGTTACTTGAGAAACGTTGCAGGCTCTTTCACGGAGCGCTGCAACGTTTCATAAAAGTTTAGTTAGGTATCAACAAGAGAACTATACGATGAGACAATTAAAAATTACCAAATCCATTACCAATCGCGAAAGCGCATCGCTGGACAAATACCTGCAGGAGATTGGCAAAGAGGATTTGATTACCGTAGAGGAAGAGGTAGATCTGGCGCAGCGGATTAAAAAGGGCGACAAGGAAGCCCTCGAAAAACTGACTCGCGCCAACCTTCGGTTCGTGGTTTCCGTTGCGAAACAGTACCAGAACCAGGGCCTGTCGCTGCCTGACCTGATCAACGAGGGGAATTTGGGACTGATCAAGGCCGCCGAGAAGTTCGACGAAACGCGCGGCTTCAAATTTATTTCTTATGCCGTATGGTGGATCCGCCAGTCGATCCTGCAGGCGCTGGCCGAACAGAGCCGCATCGTCCGCCTGCCGCTGAACCAGGTGGGATCGCTCAATAAGATCAACAAGGCGTTCGCCCGGTTCGAGCAAGAGCACGAACGGACTCCGTCGCCCGAAGAGCTGGCCAACGAGCTGGACTTGCCTAAAGAAAAGGTGACCGACACGCTCAGGGTTTCGGGACGCCACGTATCGGTGGACGCTCCGTTCTCGGACGGCGAGGACAACAGCCTGCTCGACGTGCTGGTCAACAACGATTCGCCGATCGCCGACCGCGGCCTGATCAACGAATCGCTCGGCACGGAAGTCGAACGCGCCCTGTCGACGCTGACCGACCGCGAACGCGACATCATCAAATATTTCTTCGGGATCGGCTGCTCGGAAATGACGCTCGAAGAGATCGGCGAGAAATTCGGACTGACCCGCGAACGCGTCCGTCAGATCAAAGAAAAAGCAATCCGCCGACTGCGCCACAGCACCCGGAGCAAATTGCTGAAATCCTATCTCGGATAATTCGACGCAATCTACCGCAATCAAAAAACGCCGGCTAAAAATAGCCGGCGTTTTTTATTTCCTCTGGTATCTCGCATCGGACACGTAAAAAAGCCATCCCGGAAAAGGATGGCTTTTATATTCGACGCCGAAAACGGCAGACTACAACGCGTTGACGTGAAGCTGAACGCTGCTTTTCAGGTTGGCGGCTTTATTCTTGTGGATCACATTCGTTTTGGCGAGTTTGTCCAGCATGGCGGTCACCTTCGGAAGCAACGCTACGGCGGCATCCTTCTCAGTCGTATTGCGCAACGCCTTTACGGCATTACGGGCCGTTTTGTGATAATATTTATTCCGGGCGTTTTTCACCTCGGTCTGGCGTATTCTTTTCTTCGATGACTTGTGATTTGCCATTTTCGTAAATTTATTTATTTCATCTTTATTTCGTAGCCCATAGGAGAATCGAACTCCTCTTTCAAGAATGAAAATCTTGCGTCCTAACCGATAGACGAATGGGCCATCGCGCAACCAGATTGACTGATTCAGCGGTGCAAAGGTAGCCAAAAACTGAATATTTGCAAATTTTTCGACGAAAATTTCATCTTTTATTTCCGATTCTTTGGATTCCGGCGAAACCGCCGGCCCGAAAAACCGGCCCCGAACCTCCGCCGGAGCAGGCTACAACTCCCCGGCCCCTTTCTCTTTTCCGGCCGACGCCCGCTGGCGCTTGTCGTACAAAAAATAATCGAGCCCCAGAGCCAGCAGCAGGAAAAAGTTATAGACCGTGCCGGCGACCAACGCAGCGACCAGCAGATAGAGCGTACAGAGCCACGAAACGGCCAGAAACCGTTTCTCGATCCCGCCCGACACGAAATGCAGCAGATAGCACATCCTGCGACGGAAAGTCAGCCCGAGGTAAAATGCGATGAAACACGCCGACACGACGAGTCCCGCCTTCGGATAATCGCGGCTGAGCAACGCCCCGATTACGACGCCAGAAACGACCGCCTGAATCGCTGTTTTCGGAGAAATCTTCATTATTTTCATCGACGGCAAAGGTACTATAAAAATATATTTATAGCTTTGCGGTGTTTTAAAATATTTTTTCATGCCTAACTTATCCGATAAGGGGGTATACCTGCCCCCCTCGCCGATCCGTAAATTGGTGCCGTATGCCGAAAAAGCAAAAAGCCGCGGAATCAAAGTCTACCACCTGAACATCGGGCAGCCCGACATCTGCACGCCGCAGGTCGCCGTGGACGCCGTCAAGAATATTTCCGATCACGTCTTCGAATACGGCCATTCGGCGGGTAACGAAAGTTACCGCCGCAAACTAGTCAAATACTACGAAAGCGTCGGCATCGACGTGACGGCCGACGACCTGATGATCACCGTCGGGGGGTCGGAAGCGATTTTCATGGCCATGACCATCTGCCTGAACCCGGGCGACGAGGTACTGGTACCCGAACCGTTCTACGCCAATTACAACGGCTTCGCGATGGAAGCGGGCGTGAATATCAAGCCGATCTCGTCGACCATCGCCAACGACTTCGCACTGCCTCCGATGGAGGATTTCGAACGGCTGATTACGCCGCGCACCAAAGCGATTCTGATCTGCAACCCGAACAACCCGACCGGATACGTCTATTCCGAAGAGGAGTACGCGCAACTGCGCGATATCGTGCTGAGGCACGACCTGTACCTGATGGCGGACGAAGTATACCGCGAATTCTGCTACGACGGGACGCAATGCATCTCGGTAATGAACCTCAAGGGAATCGAACAGAACGTGGTAATGATCGACTCGGTGTCGAAACGTTACAGCATGTGCGGCGTACGGCTCGGAACGCTCGTATCGCGCAACAAGGCGATCATCGCCGCCGCGCTGCGGATGGGACAAGCGCGGCTGTGCCCGCCCTATCTGGCCCAGGTGGCGGCCGAAGCGGCGCTGGACACTCCGGCGAGTTATTTCCGGGAAGTGCACGACGAATACGCCGCGCGCCGCAACTGCATCGTCGAGGCGCTGAACAAAATCGAAGGGGTCTACTGCCCGATGCCGAAAGGATCGTTCTACTCGATCGTGAAGCTTCCGATCGACAGCAGCGAGCGTTTCGCCCAATGGCTACTCGAAGAGTTCGAATACAAAGGACAAACCGTCATGCTGGCCCCGGCGACCGGATTCTACGCCTCGTGTTACCTCGGACACGACGAGGTGCGCATCGCCTACGTCATCAAGCGCGAAGACCTGCTGGCCGCCGCCGAATGCCTGCGCGAAGCGCTAAAAGTATATCCGGGCCGCAAAACGACCCGCTAACCCGGTTATCGGAAAATCTGCGGAAAACGCCTGCGGTCACCGATCGCCGGCGTTTTTCAACGCGCCGAGTATTCCGGTCAGAAACTGCCAGAACCGTCCGACGGAAGCGATCTCCAGCTTCTCGTCCGGCGAATGTACGCCGCGAAGGGTCGGACCGATGGATATCATCTCCAGATCGGGATATTTTTGCAAGAACAGACCGCACTCCAATCCGGCATGGATCGACCGCACCTGCGGTTGCGCGCCGAACAGCTTGTCGTAAACACTGCGGGCCACCTCCAGCAGCCTGGAATCCGGATCGGGATTCCAGCCCGGATAGCCGTCCGAACGACTTACGTCGGCGCCGGCCAGCCGCAGCACCGATTCGACCGATGCCGACGCGGCATCCCGCGCGCTCTGTATCGCAGAACGCTGCGAAGTCGTGATTTCGACCAACAGTTCGCCGACGAATTTAACGGAAGCCAGGTTCGTCGACGTTTCGACCATGCCCGGCATCACCGGACTCATCGCCAGCACGCCGTTCGGCACGCCGCACACGGCGTCCAGCAGACTACGCTGCGCTTCGACATCCATTACCGTATCCGGCGCGGGCATATCGGTCAGCGCCAGATCCATTCCGGTTTCGATCGTCCCGTATTCGCGTTTCAGGTCGTCCCGAAACTCCTCAAAAAAACGCCTGACCCGTTTCACCTCGCGGGACGGAACGCCGAAAACGGCAAACGCCTCGCGCGGGATCGCATTACGCAGGTTCCCGCCGTCGAAATAGGCGAGCCGCAGGTCGATATCGCTCGCGTCGATCCTCCACAAAAAACGGTTCAACACTTTGTTCGAATTGGCCCTGCCCTTTTCGATATCGTCGCCGGAATGACCGCCGAGCAGACCGGAAACGTCGATCCGGAAAAATTCGTAATTCTTGACCGGTTCTTCCTGCCGGTAATTCAGCGTAGCCACCGTATCGATCCCGCCGGCGCAGCCGATAAAAATCTGCCCTTCATCCTCCGAATCGAGGTTGATCAGATACTTGCCGGAAAGCATATCCTCGCCCAGCCCGAAGGCCCCGGTCAGTCCGGTCTCCTCGTCTACCGTGAACAGGCATTCCAGCGGTCCGTGCGGAACGTCCGCCGAAGCCAGCACCGCCAGCTCGGCCGCCATGCCGATGCCGCAGTCGGCGCCGAGCGTCGTGCCGGTCGCCGTAACCCAACCGTCCGCGATGCGCGTCTGGATCGGATCTTTCTCGAAATCGAAATTCACGCTGCTGTTTTTCTCGCACACCATATCCACGTGGCTCTGCAAGACGACGGTCGAACGGTCTTCCATCCCTTCGGTCGCCGGTTTGCGGATCACGAGGTTGCCCACGCCGTCGCGCCGGTACTCCAACCCGTGACTTTTGGCGAAATCGACCAGGTAAGCCATGATCTTCTCCTCTTTCTTGGACGGACGGGGAATCCGGGTTATCTGGTCGAAATAGTCCCACACGATCCGAGGGGTCAATTGTGCAATTTCTGACATTTCCTTAAAAATTTAATCTTCCTTGTAAATGTAATCATAATTTCGTTAGTTTGTACAAAACTTCGGCCAATGATGAATTTCAGAATCGGGCACGGATACGACGTGCACGCATTAGCGCAGGGGCTCCCGTTGTGGCTGGGAGGCATACGTATCGAACACGCCCTCGGCTGCGTCGCCCACTCGGACGGAGACGTACTGATCCATGCGCTGTGCGACGCGTTGCTCGGAGCCGCCGCGATCGGCGACATCGGATTGCATTTTCCGGATACTTCCGAAGCGTACAAAGGCATCGACAGCAAGATCCTGCTGCGCCGTACCGTGGAACTGATCGGACGGCAGGGCTACGCAATCGGGAATGTCGACTGCACGCTCTGTCTGCAACGTCCCAAAATCAAACCGCACATTCCAGCCATGCGCGAAACGCTGGCCTCCGCGATGGGAATCGCTCCGGAAGCCGTATCGGTCAAGGCGACCACCACCGAACGCCTCGGTTTCGTCGGACGCGAAGAGGGGATCGAAGCTCACGCGGTAGCGCTGATCTTCAAACCATAGCCTCCGCTCGCGCCGAAAAGACGAAAAGCCCCGCATCGGTTCGATGCGGGGCTTTTCGTCGGAAGCAATCCGTTATTTTTTTGATTTTGCGATGATCTCGCGGCACTGTTCGAGCGTCAGTTCGGCAGGCACGTACCCTTTCGGGATGCGGTAATTTTTCCCCTGCCAAGCGATATAAGGGCCATAACGGCCGTTCAGTACCTGCAATCCGTCGTCCTCGGGATAAGTGCGGATCGGCTCCTTCGCCTTGGCGTCCTTCTCGCGCTTGTCCCGGATCAGCGATACGGCACGATCCAATTCGATCGTATAAGGATCGTCTGTCTTGCCCAACGAGACAAACTTGCCGTCGTGCCGCACATAAGGCCCGAACCGGCCGATGCCGATCACCACCTCTTTCTCCTCGAACTCGCCGACGGTACGCGGCAGCGTAAACAGGTCGAGCGCCTCTTCGAGCGTGATCGAAGCGATCAACTGCCCTTTTCTCAGGCTCGCGAAACGCGGTTTCTCCGCATCGTCGGCATCGCCGATCTGGGCGACCGGGCCGAAACGTCCGATTTTGACGTAAACCGGCTTGCCGCTCTTCGGATCGGTTCCGAGCAGATGGGGCTGACTGCTTCTGACCGGTTGGCTTTCGAGCGCCCGATCCACCGTCGAATGGAACTTTTCGTAGAACTTACGGATCATATCGACCCAACTTTTATCCCCTTCGGCAATTTCGTCGAACTCCTTTTCGACCATCGCCGTAAAATTATAGTCCATCACATCGGTAAACTGCTGGTCGAGATAATCGGTCACCAACATGCCGATATCGGTCGGAGAAAGCTTGTTTTTCTCTTTCCCTACATGCTCGCTGAGCTCTTTGCGGACAATCTCCCCTTTTTCGAGTTTCAACTGGACATACCCCCGTTTGCCGCCCTCGCGGTTCTCTTTAACCACATAGCCGCGCGTGATGATCGTCGAAATCGTCGGCGCATAGGTGGACGGGCGGCCGATCCCCAGCTCTTCAAGCCTTTTGACCAGCGACGCCTCGCTGTAACGCGGCGGACTCTGCGTGAAACGCTGCAACGCCGTAACGCTTTTCGCCTCCGGCCGATCCCCCTGTTTCAACGGGGGCAGCAGCGCCTCTTCGCCCTCCTGCGCCTCGTCTTCGGTCGATTCGGAATACAATTTCAGGAAACCGTCGAACAGCACGGTCTCGCCCGTAGCGACGAAACGCTCCTCCGCATTGCTGATCTCGATATCGACCACCGTCCGTTCGGTCTGGGCCGCCGCCATCTGCGAGGCGATCGTCCGTTTCCAGATCAAATCGTACAGCCTTTTTTCGGCCGGAGCGGCGTCGATCACGGTCTTATCCATGTAAGACGGGCGGATCGCTTCGTGCGCTTCCTGTGCTCCTTTCGTTTTGGTTTTATAGTTGCGGACTTCCGAATATTTTTCACCGAAAAGCTTGACGATCTCCGCTTTCGCCGCAGCGATCGCCTGTCCGGACAAGTTCACCGAATCGGTACGCATATAAGTGATATACCCCGCCTCGTACAACCGCTGCGCTACCGACATCGTCTGGCTCACCGACATACCGAGTTTGCGCCCGGCTTCCTGCTGCAACGTGGACGTGGTGAACGGCGCGGCCGGAGATTTTTTCGACGGCTTGCGCTCGACGTTCCGTACGGTAAAGACGGCGGTCTTGCACTTTTCGAGCAGCGCGAGCGCCTCCTGTTCGGTCGCATAGCGTTTACTGAGTTCGGCCCGGAACGCGGATTTCTTCCCGTCCGCATCGGTAACCGTAAAATCGGCCAGCACCCGGTAATAGGCCGCGGCCTTGAAATCCATGATCTCGCGCTCGCGCTCGACGATCAGCCGTACGGCCACGCTCTGAACGCGTCCGGCCGACAACGACGGCTTGATCTTTTTCCACAGAACCGGCGACAGTTCGAATCCCACCAGACGATCCAGAATCCGGCGCGCCTGCTGGGCATTGACCAGATTCAGGTCGATCGTGCGCGGATTTTCGATGGCATGTAAAATGGCATTTTTCGTGATCTCATGGAAAACGATCCTCTTGGTCTTGTCGTCTTTCAGCCCGAGCACCTGGGACAGGTGCCACGCGATGGCCTCCCCCTCGCGGTCTTCATCGGACGCCAGCCAAACCGTGCCGGCCTCCTTGGCGAGTTTTTCCAACTCCGCTACCGTCTTCTTCTTATCGGGAGATATTTCGTAATGCGGTGTAAAATCATTTTGGATGTCGATTCCCAACTCTTTCTTCGATAGGTCCCGGATATGCCCGAAACTGGATTTTACCACATAGCCCTTACCCAAAAATTTTTCGATAGTCTTTGCTTTGGCCGGAGACTCCACGATCACCAGATTTTCCTGCATAAATATTTTCGTTTTTCGGCGGTCCGGTTGCCCGATACCGCGACTTTCATTATTGTATTATAAAGAGAAAACCTAAAGTTCTACTCCTTTAGGTTTCGTTGATTTGTTTCCGAATCATTTTACCAACGTATAAGCGACGATCACCCGCAACGGCGGATCGCTCGCCCCGGTCTTCAGCTTCACCTGTTTGAATTCGGCGAGTAGGTCTCCGCCGGGGCCCAGCGTCATCGTCCGAGGAGCGCTGTCGGGCTTGGCGATCAGTTTTTGCAGAAAGATCGTGATGTCGGTAGCGTAATTGCCGTTCGTCCGATCCAGATAACCTCCGTATATCAGGCTCGTGCCGGAACTCGTTTCGTAAGTATAGTCGTAGTCCGGAATCCCGGTAAACTTCCTATAATCCGAATAGGAACCGATCCGCGAAGGCGCCTGATTGAAATTCTCTGCGGTAGGATCGGCCAGCGACCAGACCAGCGACGCTTTGTTGATAACCATCGAATTGTACGGAGCGACGACCTTCCCGAGCAACTGATCGACGAAATCGTCGGTAAACCGCACGAACGTAGCCACCCCGCCCAGCGTCTGCACATAACCGTACGGCAGCGGCGTCGAAGTCGTCAGCGTATCGTTGATCCCCTGAATCGGAGTTCCCGTGTAATCATGGCTGATCATGCTGACATGGGCCTGATTGAACAGCGTATTGTCGAACGAATAATAAGTAATGACCGTATCTTTGGGAGTCGTCGCCGTCGCATCGGTAAAGTTGCGAGTATAGAGCCCCATCTCCATCGACGCCAGGGCGAGCCGGTAAACGCACGCATCGGGGTCGGACGAAGGATCCGGAGCAAAACAGAATCCCTTATACGCATCGTGGAACAGGGAATCGCTGGTATAAGTCCCCCCCGTGGTATCCATCAGCCGGTGGGCGAACTCGATAGCGGCTTCGCTGTCCAGCTTCAGCATCACTTCTTCGGACGGGACGCCGGTTATCTCGAAACTGAACAACACCTTGTCGCTCACGATGGAAGACGGGTCGAAATCGGCATAATAAGTCGTATCGCTGTCCAAGTACCCGGTCAGTTCGTAGATATTGAATTTCTGGGTTTTGCTCGAGTCGCCGTAAAACGAACCGTTGAACGTCAGCCACAACATCAACGAGTCGAACACCGGCGCGATACCGAACATTTCGCTGCCCGTCGTAAAATAATTCATGTTGTACTGGGCGCAAAAAGAGGCTTTCGTCCGGCCGAAAACCGGATCCCAACCCGATCCCATATAACCGTAGACCATTCCGCTCGTCGGGAACGAATCCGACTCGGTCAGGTAAGTGTCGATACCGCGCAAAGTGTCCAGACAGACCTTCATCTGCTCGTCGTCGGGAATGAAATCGTCCCCGAACTGATTATCCACTTTCGTACAAGAAAACAAGATGGCTGCCGTGAGCAACAGTGTCGCTGCGATCCCTCTTCGATTCGGCCTATTCATTTGCGAGTATTTTGTTGTAAAACGCCTGATAATGATCCAGATATTCTGCCGTCGTTTTATCCTGGAACTCCAGAAAAGGCTTTTTCTTTTCATGCAGGAAATCCACGATCGACGCAGCAGGCTCCGGCGTCTCGAAAATTACGCCGTCCGCATAGTTGATAACGAACTTCATCAGGTTTTCGTATGTGGGATCGTCCAGATAATCGAGATATTTTTTAGGCACGCCCTCGCCCTGTATCTTGGCTTTGAACTTTTTGTCCAGCTCTCCTTCGAACGCATCGTCGTAAAGCGAAACGACGATCTTCACTTTTTTGAATATCGGATCGTCTGCGAACAGATTGCGCAGGTAAACCGGCACGATCGAAGAGAACCATCCGTGGCAGTGCACCACATCCGGCGTCCAGCGCAGTTTTTTGACCGTCTCCAGCACCCCCCTGGCAAAAAAAATGGCCCGCTCGTCGTTGTCCGGGAACAAAACGCCGTTCTCGTCGCGGACGATCGCCTTGCGGTGAAAATAATCTTCGTTGTCGATAAAATAGATCTGCACCCTCGCCGCAGGAATCGAAGCAACCTTAATGATCAACTGATGGTCGTTGTTATCGATGATCAGGTTCATTCCCGACAGGCGGATCACCTCGTGCAACTGGTTGCGCCGTTCGTTGATCAAACCGTAACGCGGCATGAAGGTTCGAATCTCATTTCCTCGTTCCTGCATATTTTGGGAGAGCGTTCTGCATAAAACGGACATATCGCTTTCAGGGAGATACGGAGTTATTTCCTGACAGACATAAAGAATTTTGCAGTTACTCATTGGTACGAATTTTTCATCAATAGGATTTGAGACCTGATACAAAGATACTATTTTTTTTACGATTACCGTGCTGCGCAACGGCTTTTTTGCCCGTTTACAGGATCAACATGGCATCGCCGTAGGTACCGAAACGGTATTTCTCCGTACGGGCCACTTCGTAAGCGTCCATCAACAGGTCGTAACCGGCAAAAGCCGCCACCATCATCAACTGCGTCGAATAGGGCAGGTGGAAATTGGTGATCATGCAGTTGGCCACGCTGAATTCGTACGGTTCGAATATAAACTTGTTGGTCCAGCCTTCGAACGGCTTCAGCCGGCCGTCGGTAGACACGGAACTCTCGATCGAACGCATCACCGTCGTACCGACCGCGCAAACCTTGCCGCCCGCATTCTTGACTTCGTTCACCCGTTCGGCAGTCTGCTGCGGAATAATCACCTGTTCCGAATCCATTTTGTGCTTGGTCAAATCCTCTACGTCCACCGTCCGGAAATTTCCGAGGCCGACGTGCAATGTCAGGAAAGCCATATGGATTCCTTTGATTTCCATTCGCTTGAGCAGGTGCTTACTGAAGTGCAGGCCGGCTGTCGGCGCAGCTACGGCTCCTTCGTTTTTGGCGAATATGGTCTGGTAACGCTCGTCGTCGATCGGCTCAACCTTCGTACGGATCCACTTGGGCAGCGGCGTCTCGCCCAGTTTGAACAGGGCAGCCTTGAATTCGTCGTAATCGCCGTCGAACAGGAAACGCAACGTCCGTCCACGGGAAGTCGTATTGTCGATCACCTCGGCCACCAGCAGGTCGTCGTCGCCGAAATAGAGTTTGTTTCCGATCCTGATCTTGCGGGCCGGATCCACCAGAACATCCCACAACCGGAGTTCCCGGTTCAGCTCGCGCAACAGGAAGATCTCGATCTCGGCGCCCGTTTTCTCTTTGTTGCCGTACAGGCGGGCCGGAAACACCTTGGTATCGTTGAAAGTGAAAATATCCCCCGGCTTGAAATAATCGACTACGTCTTTGAAAACCCGATGCTCGATTTTTCCAGTTTTGCGGTTCAGCACCATCAGCCGGGATTCGTCCCGGCACTCGGCCGGATATTTGGCCAACATATCGGCCGTGAAATTGTAATTATACTGAGATAATTTCATTATTTATTGAAATGAACTTTGGAATCTGCAAATTCAAACGGGACAATACTATTTATACGCAAAATTTTGGCTTTTGTTTCACTGCGCCGATCTTTTTCGCGCGAACGGAGCCTCCGGCCTACCGGCGCACGTCCTCCGTTCCATCCGGATCGGGAAACAGCAGCCCCTGCACCTGCGGAAGCGTATAGGCGTCTTCCAGCGTGAAATCGCCGCTACGGGTACGGCAAAGCGCCGTCAGGTAGGCCCCGCTGCCCAGCTTTTCACCGAGATCGCGGGCGATCGAACGAATATAAGTTCCCTTGCTGCACCGGATCCGGAGCGTCGCCCGGGGCGGTTCGAAAGACTCGAGCCGCATCCCGTACACGGTAACCGGCGCGCGGCGCATCTCCACTTCCGTCCCCTGCCGGGCGTATTCGTAGGCCCGTTTGCCATCGATCGACTTGGCCGAATAGACCGGAGGCAACTGCATCTGTTCGCCCTCCATCGCGCGCAGGGCTTCTTCGAGCATCTGCCGCGTAATATGTTCGTAGGGGAAAGTCCGGTCGACCGGGTGTTCCATATCGAAACTGGGCGTAGTCGCTCCCAACGCCAGCGTCGTCAGGTACTCTTTCGGCTGCGCCTGCAACGCTTCGGCCTGTTTGGTCGCGCGTCCCAGACACACGATCAGGACGCCGGTGGCCAGCGGATCGAGCGTGCCGGCATGTCCGACCTTGATCTTGCGATGTCCCAGCCGGCGCATTATTACCTTAATTTTTCGGACGACGTCCGAAGAGGTCCACCCAAGGGGTTTGTCGATAGGAAGCACATACCCTTCGGCAAAGGGCAGATCGGCAGAAAGCGGTTGTTTCAAAATGAATTTTTTTAAGACTGTTCAATTCGGATTCAGACCAGCGAATAGACGATGGACGCCGCGCCGACCAACAGGCAGTACACGGCAAAATAGATCAGCTTGCCCCGCTTCACGATCCCGATCATCCAGCGGCAGGCAATGAATCCCGACACGAAGGCCGTAACGAAACCGGCCAGCAGCGCAACGGCCGAAATTCCGCTCTCAGAAGGGTGGAACCCGCCCTTCATCGCATCGAGGAATGCCTCGCCGAGAATCGGGATCAGCACCATCAGGAACGAAAACCGGGCTACTTCTTCCTTGCGGTCGCCGAGCATCAGTCCGGTCGAAATAGTCGATCCGGAACGCGAAAGACCGGGCAGGATCGCCGCGAAAGCCTGCGCGAGCCCGATTACGAAAGCATCCTTGAACGAAATTTCCGCTTTCTGCCGGGGACGGGCGTAATAGGCGAAAGACAACAGCGCAGCCGTAATCAGCAACGAAATCCCCACGACCAACAATCCGGATGCGAAAAGTTCCTCCACATAATCCTTAAAGAAAAATCCGACGATCGCCACCGGTACCATCGAAAGCATTATTTTGCAAATATAGATCGTTTCGTCGTTCCACTGGAAACGAAAAAATCCGGCGATCAACCGGGCCAGTTCGTTGCGGAAAACCACAATCGTGCTGCATACCGTAGCGGCGTGCACCGCGACGGCGAAAGTCAGGTTCTCTTCGCCCTGAAGACCGAACAACGTATTGAAAATCTGTAAATGGCCGGAACTGCTCACCGGCAAAAACTCCGTAAGTCCCTGTACCAGCCCCAAGACGACCGCTTCCCACACCTCCATCGGTTACTCCTCCTTTTTCGGTTTCTTCATAATAGCGTAAATCTCGAAGGCGAAACCGCCCAGCACCAACAGCGGAGCGAGCGTAATGCGCCGGAAACTGAACATATCCTCGTTGAACACGTTCGGATCGTCGCTGCCGCCGCCGCTCATCAGGATAAATCCGAGGACGATCACGGCAAAGCCGATCAGCATCAACTTATAATTGGTAAAAGTCAACGGCATCCGGTTCGATTTTCCGGCGTCCGTCGTGTTTTTCTCATTTTTTTTCATCCGTTCTCCGTGTTTATGACGGCAGGCCCGCCGCCTGTTATGCTCTAAAATATAACGCAACCGGCCGGCAATCATTGTAAAACCGGGCCGGATTCCGAAAAAATCAATACAAATACAACTTATCGGTCCGCATCCGCAGGAATTTACGAACGGCGAAAGCGGTGAACACCAGCGAAATGAGGATACCCCCCACCATCATCGCCCCGAAAATGAACAGCAGTTGCAACTGATCCGAAACGAACTTCACCTCCGGCAGCCCTTCGTGCAGCCCGGCGATCATCACGGCCAGCATCGCCCACGAGATCAGCCCGGCATAGATTCCCTGCAAGATACTGCCGCCCAGGAACGGCTTCGTAATAAACCAGCGCGTGGCCCCGACCAGCTTCATCGTATGGATCAGGTAACGTTTCGAGAAAATCGTAACGCGGATCGTATTGTTCAGCAGGATCAGCGAAATAATCAGCAGCGCGCCGCCGAACAGCAACAGCACCAGGTTGAATTTATTGATGTTGGATGTAACCTGTTCGATCACGTTCCGCTGGTAGACCACCTCGTCGACCCCGTCCCACGACATGACCTGCTTCTCGAGGGCCGACAGCGCCCCTGTTTCGGCCGAACGTCCGTCCAGTTTCACCTCGTAGGAATCCGGCAGCGGATTCGTCTGCAGAAATTCGACGAAATCGCTTCCCAGATAGGCCTGGAAATCGGCCGCCGCCTGGTCTTTCGGAATGAATTTCACTTCCCGGATCGCGGGGTTCGTCTCCAACTGCCGCTTTACCGCAGCGGAAGTCTCCTCCGGAATGCCGTCTTTCAGCATCACGAACACCGACACGTTCTCTTTCAGCCGGTTCGAAGCGTTCAGCGCGCCGAGGATCAGGTATCCCACCGCGCCGAGCAGAAAGAGCACCAGCGCGATGCTGACCGTCGAAATAATGTAGGCATTCCGAACCTTGCGTTTGATTTTCCTGTTATTGTTTACAGCCATAACCTAATCAGCTATTTTCCGTTTGTTTGCGTTTGCGTACCGCCGCGACGGAGACGGCTGCGACCAGCCCGGCCAAAAGCAACAGCGAACAGGTGCGCGTAACGGCCGTCAGCGCCGCATAGTGCGGAGCGCGGAAACGGAACTCGACCGTATGGTTTCCCGCCGGCAACGCCATCGCCCGCAGCACGTAATCGGCACGAAAATAGGGCGCCTCTTCGCCGTCGACATAGGCCGTCCATCCGTGCGGATAATAAATTTCGGAGAATACGGCGACCCCTTCCGCCGGGGCCGTATATTCGTAACGTTGCAGATTGACCCTGTATTCGGTCATCCGGATCGACGCAGTCGAGTCGGCCGCCGGCACGACTCCCTGCAACGCATCGGCGAAGCGCTCGTCAACTACGGCCACCCGTTTGGTATCGGTCGTCGTCAGCGCATCGATCTCCAGATCGGGGGTTTCGACGAAAGCTACCGAATCGACGAACCAGGCGGCGCCGTTGGCTTCCGGATTATGCTGCACGGATAACCGGCCCGTCTGTTGATCCGGCACGATGACGTAGCGCGTATTGAGCATGTTGTACACGTTCATATTCATCTTCGACAGGTGACGGTCGATCAGATCCTGGTAGCGGTGCAGCTTGGCTCCGTGGTAGCCGCCGACCGAACGGTGGAAATAGGAAGTCGAAGCGTCGTTGAACGTGCTGACCGAAAGATTCAGCACCCGGTATCCGGGCTCGCCGGTCGAATCGGCCAGGATCTGCCGGTCGGCCTCCGTCGGACGGATTTCGGCCCGGTTCGGCAAAACGAATGCGTCGCCGTTCAGATAGCGCAGGTTGACGGGCACCATATCGGCCGTCACCAACACGCCGAGCAGCAGCACGAAAGCCGTCTTCTTGATCTTTTCCGCCGCGAACGCCCAGACTACGCCGGCCGCCAACAGCACGAACAGCAACGAACGGAACGCATCGGCCCGCATCATCGAGGCGCGCTCGGAACGCATCGCCGAAGCCACCTCCTGCGGAAGCTGATCTTCGCCCTGACCGGAAAACGACATCAGCGCGCCGCCGAACACGAGGAACAGCAACGCGATTCCTCCGACCGTCAGCACCGCCGATCGAAGTCCTTTCATCAACCGCTGCCGGTCGAGTTCGCCGCACCAGAGCCGCTGCAACACGACGGCCATCAGAAACGGCACGCTCCATTCGGCGATCACCAGGATCATCGACACGGTGCGAAACTTATTGTACATCGGGAAATAGTTGAAAAACAACTCGGTGAATCCCATAAAATTACTTCCCCAAGACAACAGCACCGCGAGCAGAGTCACGACGAACACCCACCATTTCGAACGCCCGCGCAGCACGAACATGCCGAGCACGGCCAGCAACAACGCCACGGCCCCCAGGTAAACGGGGCCGCTGGTCATCGGCTGGGGCCCCCAGTACGCGGGAACCTGCGAAACGTCGGCGCGGTAATTCTTCAGCACCCCGGCGACCTCCCCGTCCTGCGAAAACCCGCCTTGCGAAGTTCCCCCGTATAGGTTCGGAATCAGCATGTTGAAAGTCTCCGCCTTACCATAGCTCCACGCCGTAGCGTACTGCAGGCCGAGTCCGTCCTGCTTCTTCCCGTCTGCGGAAGTCAGTTCGCTACCGCCGCGCATCGTCTCGGACGAATGGCTGTCGATATAATAAAGCATTCCCGCATTACTACCTACGGCCAGCACGGCCGCCAGCGCCAGCAGTCCGGTCGCTTTGGCAAAATGCGGCAATATCCTTTTCCGGATCGAAAGCACCAACTCGTTGACCCAGAAAGCAATCAAAATAAATAAGAAATAATAGGTAATCTGCGGATGGTTGACCCCGATCTCGATCGTGGCGAAAACGCCGGTCAGCGCGGCGCCAATCCACATATTCCGCCGGAACGCGTAATACACGCCGCCGAACAGCATCGGAGCGAAGGCCAGCGCGAGCATCTTCGTAATGTGTCCGGCCCCTATAATGATGAAAAAATAGGTCGAAAAACCGTAAGCGAGAGCCGGAACGATTCCGATCCACGGATTGAACCGCATACACAACAGCATGAAGAAAAACATCGCCATCGCAATGAAAATCAGCGAAGCGGGCTGTCCGAGGAAATAAAATACGCGGGCCAGCGTCTTGATGATCGTGCCTTCGTACTGTACGTTGATCAGGTAGGCCGGCATCCCGCTGAACATATTGCCTTCCCATTGCGGATCTTCGCCATACTTCGCACGGTGCTGCATAATGTCTTCGACACTGCCCTTATATTGCAGAATATCGTGCTGAGCCAGCACTTTCCCGTCGAACTGCGGGGCGAAATAGAACAGGTTGATCACGACGAAAACGACCAGCGCCACCAATATCGGCATCCATCGTTTGAGGGCTTGTTTAGACTCCATGCGGATAAGCTAATAAATGTCAGTCTGCAAAGTAACGAAAAAATGTTGAGAATTCCCCACCCGCGCTCTAATTCCCGGCCGGGAATCCGTCGATCCGCTCCGGCAGCCGGTCGAAACCGTAATAGACGGTTTCGATCTTCTCCGGGAAAACTTTTACGACCCGGAATCCGGAACGGTCGTTGCCCAGCGGCCGACCGGCGGCCCCGGCGGTATGGAATCGCACGCCCCCAAACGAACCCGAAGCGCAGAAATGCAGGTGCCCGGACAGGTAACAGTCCACGCCGTACCGCGCGAACAGGTCGAGGTACTTTCCGCGGCGAACGGACGGGATATTTTCGTAACGGTCCTTCTCATCGGCCGATTCGAGAAAAAACGGATGATGTCCCAGCACGATCGTACGGCCATATCTCCGGGAGCGTTTCAGTTTCGCCGCGAGCCATCTCCACTGCTTCCGCTCGCGGTCGGGACAATCGGCCCAGACGACCGGCGTATTCAACCCGATCAGGTAAGCGCCGCGGTGTGCGAATGCGAAACGGTCGTAACCGTACTTTTTAATATAAGCCTCGACCAGCCGGTCTCTTGCCTCGTTGCCCACGTCGTGGTTGCCCGGCGTAAAATAGACCGGGATCGCCGGATCGATCCGGGCGATCAACCGGTCGAATTCGGCCACTTGTCCGGCGTCGTTCAGGTCGTGCACCATATCGCCCGTCACGACCACGAACGCGGGCCGCAGCCGGTTGATCGCATCGGTAAAAAGCTCCATCAACTCCGTCTCGCGGGCGTAGGAGCGGTTGTCGTCGATAAATCCCAACTGCGGATCGCTCAGTTGGATAAAAAAGAACGGATCGCTGCGCTTTTGCGCGGCGACGGAGGAGGCGACGCTTCCCAAAATCATAATCCAAACCAGCAGTTTTCCCATTTTTACAGTTCCCCGTTCGCCGCCGTGATTATTTCAACAACGCTTCGACAAAGACGGGAAAGTGGTCGGACGGATGATTGCGCCCGTCCGAATCGGTCAGGATGCCGAATTTCAGCACCGTCACGCGGTCGTTGACGAACAGGAAGTCGATCTTGCCTTTTTTCATCAACCGCTCCGGAACCTTCACCCCGAAATCGGTGTAACTCCAACCCGGCGTATAGGGCGGCGTCTGCGACACGGCTTCCGCATCGGAAAAAGCGCTCAGCATCACCTCGACCGGATCGCTCCCGGCCCCCGAGTTGAAATCGCCGGAACAAAAGACCGGATACTTCTCCCCGACCGTCTCGCGGATCCGGGCGACCAGCAGTTCGGCCGACTTATGCCGCGCCACGGGACCGATATGGTCGAAATGCGTGTTGAAAAAGTAAAACACCCGACGCGTGGCGCGGTCCTTCATCTTGGCCCACGTACAGATCCGGTTCAAAGCGGCGTCCCAGCCTTTCGACACCTTTTCGGGCGTTTCGGAGAGCCAGAATGTTCCGCTGTCGAGTACCTGAATCCGGTCGACGCGGTAGAAAATCGCTGAGAACTCGCCTCCCGCCTCCCCGTCGCGGCCGACGCCGACCGACGCGAAACCGGGCATTTGTTGCAGGTCTTCCATCTGCTCGGGACGGGCCTCCTGCACGCCGACGACATCGTACTCATGAAATAAAATCAGCGCTTTAACCCGTTCCTTACGGTTCGGCCACGCATTTTCGCCGTCGCCGGGGTTGTTGCAACGGATGTTGTAGGAACCTATGTTCAGCGGACGGTTGCGGGCAACGAGACTATCGGCGCCGAACAACAGGATCAGCGCCGACAGATACAAGATCAATCTGTTCATGCCGCTACTTCTGAATGTCGTAAAAGCAGCGTTTCGGGGAGTAGACCTTGCCCTCTTTGACCAGTTTTTTGATCGCTTTGTCGGCTTCGGCTTTTTCGACGCCGGCAGCAGCCGCGATGTCGCCGGGACGCATCGCACCCTTTTCCTGAAGGGCTTTGAGAATTTTTTCTTCCATGACTCGATTCCGATTTGGTTGGTGACGTAAAAATAAGCATTTCGCCCGGTTCTTGCAAATCGGAAATTTTTATCGGGCGATCGGAAAATACGATACCGGAACAACGACGGAGCCATCCCTCATAAACATCTGATTAAAATAACTTTAATTAAAAATCACTCAAGTCGAAAAATATTTCGTAAAAACGGGATTTTTTTATTCCGGGATTAATTCCTACCTTTGAAGGCTGTTTAACATTAAAATTTTTAGTAGAATGCCGAAAATGAAAACCAATTCCGGTGCCAAGAAGCGTTTCGACTTCACCGGATCAGGAAAGATCAAAAGAAAGCATGCTTTCAAAAGTCACATCCTGACGAAGAAAACGAAAAAACAAAAACGGAATCTCACCTACTCGGGACTGATCTCGAAGGTCGATGAAGCCAACGTAAAACTGCTGCTGGTTAAATAAACCGCCGCGCGTTTTACATCAATGTCAAACAAAGAGTGACTTAGCCCCGAAGAGTGTGGGAGAACCATGCCGCTAACCGCTCGTAAAACTTTACAATTATGCCAAGGTCAGTAAATGCAGTTGCATCCAGAGCCCGAAGAAAAAAAGTTTTGAAACTTGCCAAAGGTAACTTTGGTTCAAGGGGAAATGTATGGACGGTCGCCAAAAACACCGTAGAAAAAGGTCTCACCTATGCGTACAGAGACCGCAAGAACAAAAAACGTCAGTTCCGCAGCCTGTGGATTCAGCGTATCAACGCCGCTGTCCGCGGTCAGGGAATGACCTACTCGGAATTCATGGGTAAGATGAACGCCAAAGGAATCCGGCTCAACCGGAAAGTCCTGGCCGATCTGGCTATGAACAACGCCGCAGCATTCGAAAAAATCGTTAAAACAGTGAAATAGCGCTTTCTCCGGGCCTCCCGGACAAACCAGCTAAATAATAAAGTGTCGGAACAGTTTCCGACACTTTTTATTTTTACGGATACTCCCGGAGCTGGCATAAAAAGACCGGCCTTGCACAGGCCGGTCTCGATCTCTTGCCGGAATTTAAATCGAAATATTCAGTATCTCGAAACGCAGCACGCCCGACGGAACGGTAACGTCGACCTCTTCGCCCTTTTTGTGTCCGAGCAGCGCCTGTGCGATCGGGGTACCGATCGACAACTTGCCCTCTTTCAGGTTGGCCTCGTTTTCGGAAACCAGGGTGTACTCCACGACCTTCCCGGTGGTTATATTTTTAAGAGTTACGCGGTTCAGAATCTGAACGGTACTGGTGTCAATACGCGATTCGTCGAGCACCCTTGCATTGGCAACGGTATCCTCCAACTTGGCAATACGCATCTCAAGCATGCCCTGAGCCTCTTTGGCCGCATCATACTCTGCATTCTCCGACAGATCGCCTTTGTCGCGGGCTTCTGCGATCGCGGCGGAAATAGCAGGACGCTCGACCGAACGGAGGTGATCCAGTTCGTCTTTCAGCTTTTGTAAACCCGCTTCGGTTAAATAAACAACGTTTGATGCCATAATAATAATGATTGAGTTTAAATGTTTTCAGGAATTCACGCCGCGGCTTTTCAGCCTTTATCGTTCAGATTGAGCATCTGCCGCAGCAGGTAAAGAAAAGTTACCGCACAACACGACAGGATCAGCACGGTCAGGTAATTGCGCATCTCCCCGTCGAACAGACACAACACCACGCTTCCCCCGAGGCAAAACACCGAGAGCAGCAGGAATGCCACATAAACATAAAATCGTGTCTTCGGTTTCATCGATTCGTTTGCGTTAACAAAAAGAAAAAATCCCGACCCCTGTCGGGGGGTCAGAACCTTTTCGATAAGACAAATGTAAACAAAGATTTTCGATTTTCCAAGTTTACCGCATTTTTTGCGAAAACTCGGAAAATCCCGATTCCGTTCGGCCGCTGTCCGGCGCGGACGCCTCCGGCATTACCCGCTGAAACGGCAGACGTAATCGAAATCGCCGGTCTAAGAACCATACCGGTCGGCATTACAATCCGCAAAACGGCCGTTCTCCGCTACCGAGAAAGTTTCGGACAGGCGGTATCGGCCGCCGCGGCTTTCTTTCGCAATTGCTTTAGCCAGCGGGACAGCGACGCATGGTACTCGTCCCAATAGACGAAGTCGCCGATCCAACCGTGACGACCGGTGGGATAAACGTGCAGTTCGGCGGGAACGCCTTTCGAGCACAGCGAATCGTAGAACATCGTACTGTTGCGCGTCGGAACCACTTCGTCGTCGCTGCTCAGCGCGATGAAACACGGAGAAGTGGCGGGAGTATGTTCCGTGGCGGCAACGATGTGCCGCTCGGTCGAAAATCTCCGGATCAGATCTTCGGACGGATCTTTGCCCATCAGGTTATCGCGGCTTCCCCCGTGAGAGAATCCGTCCTGCATCGTAATCACCGGATAGATCAGTATCCCGAAATCGGGACGCGCGTAACTGAATTCGAACAGCGTCAGAGCCGAGGCCGCCAGATGCCCCCCCGCCGAAAAGCCCATGACGCCGACCTGGCACGGGTCGATTCCCCATTCGGCGGCATTTTCGCGCACGGTGCGAAACATTCGGCGCACATCGGTCAGCGGTATTTCGCTGTGTCCGTTCGGCATCCGGTAGCGCAGGACGACGGCCGTAATTCCGTTTTCGTTCAGCCAGCGGGCTACGTCGATCCCCTCGCGCTGGTAGCAAACACAACCGTAACCGCCCCCGGGCAGGACGACGACGCACTGTCCGTTCGCCTTGTCCGGCGCAGGACGGAACAGGAAATAATCCGGGACGGCAACGCCGAAACGGACGCCGTCGCGATCGGCCGTGACCGAAGAGTCGAGTCCGTTGTCGCCGTCGAACTTCCCGTCCGGATACAACGGCTGCGGCGTCTGAGCGGATGCTTCGGCGCAGCACAAAACGACCAGCGACAAAAAAGCAAGTATTCTTTTCATGGAAAAACAATTTATAAAATTTACGGAAGACGAACGCGTCCGACGCCGTCCGTTCGTTTTAGCATTAGTAAAGGTAAAAAAAATAAATTAAATTTGTAGGAACAAAACGTCCGAATCCGATGAGAAAAGCAATTTTGACACTTACGACACTGTTATTAACTTCATGGGCTATGGCACAGAACAATATCATCAAACTTCCGGCTCCGTCCAAAACCGGAGGAATGCCTTTGATGGAGGCGTTGTCGAAACGTGCGACGAACCGCACGATGGACGGCGAAAAATCGCTTTCGCAGCAACAACTCTCCGACCTGCTGTGGGCAGCTTGGGGAATCAACCGCGAAGACGGCCGCCGCACGGCGCCGTCGGCGCTGAACCGCCAGGAGATCGACCTCTACCTGATCGGTCGTAAAGGGGCTTACCGCTACGACGCCGAAGCGCACGCGTTGGTTCCGGTCGCCGAAGGCGATCTGCGCGGCAAGGTCAACAGCCAGGAGTACACCCGCACCGGGGACTGGATCCTGATCTTCGTGGCCGACTACATGCGGATGACGCAGGGCGACATGCAGGGCAACGCCGTCACCGCCGGTATCGACGCCGGACTGATCGCGCAAAACGTCTACCTGTACGGGGCTTCCGAAGGGCTGGCCGTGGTGGTTCACTCGACGGTCAACCGCGAAGAGGTCGCCAAAGCGCTCGGATTGAAATCGTCGCAGCATATCGCACTGGGGCAGACCGTAGGAATCCCGGCCCGCCGATGACCGAACGGCTGCGCCAAATACTGAAACGATACTGGGGGTACGACGATTTCCGTCCGTTACAGCTCGAAACGATCGAATCGGTCTGCGCAGGTCGGGATACGTTGGTGCTGATGCCTACCGGAGGCGGGAAATCGGTCATCTACCAGGTGCCGGGCCTCGCTTTGGACGGGGTGTGCATCGTCGTGACGCCGCTGATCGCGCTGATGAAAGATCAGATCGACCAACTGCGCCGCCGGCGCATCCTCGCCGAGTCGATTCATTCGGGTATGCAGCCGCGCGACATCGACCGGATTCTCGACAACTGCGTCTACGGCGACGTGAAATTCCTATACATTGCGCCGGAACGCATCGACAGCGAATTATTCCGGACGCGTTTCGCCAAAATGCGGGTGTCGCTGCTGGCCGTCGACGAAGCCCACTGCATCTCGCAGTGGGGATACGACTTCCGCCCGTCTTACCTGCGGATCGCCCGGCTGAGGGAGTTGCAGCCCGAAATACCGGTGCTGGCGCTGACCGCGTCGGCAACGCCGGAAGTGGCCGAAGACATCATGCAACAACTGAAATTCAGCGAACCGCACGTCCTGCGGACGAGTTTCGCGCGCAGCAACCTTTGTTACGTAGTGCGCAACACAGAAGACAAACACGAGCACCTGCTGCGCATCCTGAACAACGTTCCGGGAACGGGCATCGTCTACGTACGCACCCGCGAAAAGACGGAAACCATCGCCGGATTCCTGAACGAAAACGGCATAACGGCCGGATTCTACCACGGCGGCATGGGATACCTGATGCGGACAGCGCGGCAGGACGACTGGATACGGGGACGGCTGCGGGTCATGGTCGCTACCAATGCGTTCGGTATGGGCATCGACAAGGCGGACGTCCGAATCGTCGTGCACTACGACCCGTGCGATTCGTTGGAAGCCTATTATCAGGAAGCCGGACGGGCCGGACGGGACGGTAAAAAGGCTTATGCGGTGCTGTTGCTGTCCGAGGGAGATACCCCGCTGGCGACGCGCCGGATGCAACTCGACTTTCCGCCCGTAAAAACGATCCTGAACGTATACGAAGCGCTGTTCAACTACCTCTCCGTCGCCGTAGGGGACGGCAAGGGAACCGTCCACCCGTTCAACGTCTACGAATTCGCCGCGCGATTCCGCTTTTTCGTCCCGACAGCGCTCAACGCCATCAAAATCCTACAGACGAACGGCTACCTGATCCTGACCGACGAGTCGGATAACCCGCCGCGGATCCGGTTCGTCGTGCCGCGCGACGAACTCTACCGGATCCGCGTCGACCGCAAGGAACTCGACCACCTGATCACCGTGCTGCTGCGCCGTTACACGGGACTTTTCAGCGACTTCGCCGCGATCGACGAGGACGAACTGGCGCATCTGTCGGGATACACCGTGGCCCGTCTGCACGAACTTTTTAAGAAATTGTGGCAGTTGCACATCATCCGCTACATTCCGGGCGGAAGAAGTCCGATGCTGATCCTTTCCGAAGAGCGTTTGCCGGTGGCCAACGTCCGGATCTCGCCGGAAAGCTACGCCCGGCGCAAAGCCGTGGCCGAAAAACGGCTCGACAGCATGTTCCGTTACGCCACCGAGCCGGCGGAGTGCCGCAGCGTATTGATACAGCGTTATTTCGGAGAAACGGATGCAGTCCCGTGCGGCGCGTGCGACCGTTGCCTGGAACAGAAAAAAAGGGGGACGGATACACCCGGACAACAGGCCCTGCAACGGGAAATCCTCTCCCGGCTGTCCGGCGGGCCGGCCGACGTGCGGTCGCTCGCAGCGCAGATACGCCGCGACATCCGTCATATCCTGGAGTGCGTGACCGTCCTGCTCCGGGAAAAGAAAATAATCGAAGAAAGTGACGGGAAACTTCGGATAAATCCGTAAATTTGCGGCTAATGGGAAAAATTTACGCGGAAAGCATAACCAACGAAGCGATCAACCAACTGTCGATAGGGGCATTCCCCGGGGAAATCGTCGTCGTCGATACTCCGGAAGCGGCGGAGGCTGCCTGCGAATACCTGAGCCGCTTCCCGTTGATCGGATTCGATACGGAGACCCGGCCGTCGTTCTCGAAAGGACATTTCAACAAGGTGGCGCTGCTACAACTCTCGGCCGACGACAAAGCCTTCTTGTTCCGGCTGAACCTGATCGGGCTGCCCGAATCCGTACAGCGCGTACTCTCTTCCGACCGGATTGCCAAAGTCGGCGTCGCCGTATACGAAGACGTCCGGATGCTGCGTTCGTGGCACCGGTTTCCTCCAAAAAAATTCGTGGAATTGCAGAACATAGCCCCGCGGTACGGGATTACCGACAAAAGTCTACGCAAACTGGCCGCCATCACGCTGAACATCCGCATCTCGAAAGCCCAGCGTCTCAGCAACTGGGAAGCACAGCAACTGACGCCCGCACAGCAACTTTACGCGGCGACCGACGCATGGGTCGGACGCGAGATTTTCAAAAAACTTTCGCAGAGCGAACCCGAAAAACCGGAGGAACCAGTTTCGGAGAAGGGCTGACCGCCCGACTCGTTTCGACGGCGCGGCAGGCGCGCTTCGCATATCAATCGTTCAGATCGATCAGTCCTTCGGGCAGTTGCATCCGGATTTTCCGCCCGGCAACGTCGATCTCGGTAATAAACTCGTCGGCGACGGGAACGTAAACGGACTTTCCGTCCAGCGACAGCAGGAACAGCGGATTCTCCCCGTCAATAAATCCGGTCACGATCCCCTCCCCGGCCTCATCGACCATTACGCCGAATCCGACCAGGTCTTCCGGATAAAATTCATCGGCATCCGGATCCAGCGGTTCTCCATCCGGCACATCCTCCTCCCCCTCCAGGAAAAGTTCGCAGCCGATCAACTCGTCCGTGCGTTTTTCGGAATAGAAATCGGAAAATACGACCAGCGCGCTACGCCTTCCGCGGCGCTCGAAACGGTCGCAAAAAAGAGGAACCGCCAGTTTGTCGATCACGACAAAAAGCGGTTCCTTCGTATCAAAATCGGCAGGAAACGTATCGAACAGACTGACCATCAACTCGCCCGAAAGTCCGAAAGACTTGGCGATACGGCCGACCGCCGTTTTACGTCGCTCCTGCATCGGGCAAAAAATCAGGCTTCGGCAGCCGGTTCTTCGGCAGACGCTTCGGTCTCGGCCTCAGTCGACTCGGCGGCAGCAGCGGCAGCGGCGATTTCCGCTTTCTTGGCGGCAACGGCTTCGGCACGGGCTTCCTTCACTTTCTTTTCCGCTTCTAACCGGGCTTTCTTATCGGCTACTTTGTCTCCGCTGAGTTTGGACTCCTTAGCTGCGATCTTTTCGGCTTTCTGTTCCATCCACTGGGCAAAACGGGCATCGGCCACTTCGGCGCTGAACGCACCTTTGCTGACGCCTCCCAGCAAATGTTTCTTGTACATGACCCCTTTGTAAGAAAGAATCGCCCTACAGGTGTCGGTAGGTTGAGCGCCCTTCTGCAACCATGCCAATGCTTGGTCAAAGTTGAGTGTGATTGTGGCAGGATTGGTATTGGGATTATACGACCCAATATTCTCAATGAATTTACCATCACGTGGCGCCCTGCTGTCGGCAACGACAATGTGGTAGAAAGGATAACCCTTTTTACCGCGGCGTGCTAATCTGATTTTTACAGGCATTTTGTAATTTTTAATTGGTTTTACACAACCTACTGAAGTAAGTAGGGTGCAAAAGTACCGTTTTTTATCGATTCTGCAAAGGATCGCGCTCTTTTTTATTCTGATCGATCAGTTTTTGCAGCAATTTCAACTGGCGCAACTGCAATTCCGTATAATTGGTCAGGTTGGACACCATGCTGTCGATCACCAGCGGCAAGTCTTCGTCCTCGCAGTTCGTTTTGCCGCCGGCGTCGGAAGCGTCCCGGAAAATATTCCCCCGCCCGGTCAACAGCCAGTACAGGTCGATGCTCGGGAAACGCTGGATAATCTTCGACAACTTGTCCGACCCCAGAGCGCCTGTCATGTTGGAAATATTCCCCCGTTTCAATCCGCACTCGCGTTCAAATTCCCGGATGGATAGTCCCAAATGCACACTCAGTATTTTAATCCGCCCTTTTAAATCCATCGTGGTGACACAAATAATTGACAATATTGTTTTTTATGTCAAAAAAATTGGGTATTTTTGCGTATTACTACAACAAATGTATCAAATATTGCCGATTATGAAAAAAAGAATTGAACGAAAAGAGGAGCGTATTGCGGCTATTCGTTCGGAAGCCGCACGCCATCGGGGAGTCTATGCCGAAGTCGCACGCGAAAACGGTTGGGGAAGAGATTACGTATGCAGCGTCATGGCGGGACGCAACAGCAGCGAGAACGTACTCTTCGCCCTTGAAAAAAAACTTCGCCTGAATATTCCGAATACGAAACAAACATCGTAAACCGACGCTCGATTATAATTCATAACTTCCTAACCGATTAAGATAATCGGTCGCTTTTCCGGGAAAGAAAACATCAAGACAACCTGCTCGGATAATTTTGTTCCGAACAGAGAAATGCCTACCTTTATCACAACCAAACAACTTTATGAATCCGACTTTGTTTTATTTAATCGCCGGCGCATGCATTAGTTTTATGATCGGGCGGGTCGCTATCCCCCGCATCATACTAATCGCCAAAAGAAAGCGCATCTTCGATACGCCGAATCCGCGTAAGATCCATACGCAGCAGATTCCGCGGCTCGGGGGCGTGTCGTTCCTGCCGGGTATGCTGATCGCCTACTTTCTGATCCGGGGCATACAATGCACCATAGGCGGAAACGGAATGCCGGACGTCGAAACCATTTACCAGGAAACCATTTTCTATTTCTTCACGGGACTGATCACAATCGCCGCCGTAGGACTCTGGGACGACATCATCGGCCTGACTTACAAATACAAACTGCTCGTACAACTGTTCGTCGCGCTGCTATTGGTATTGCCGGCGGGACGCATCGTCAACCTGGAAGGAATTTTCGGAATATACGCCATACCGGACTGGATGTCGACGCCGCTGACCGTACTCATCGTCATGGTCGTTATCAACGCCTTCAACCTGATCGACGGGATGGACGGGCTTTGCTCGGGGCTGAGCATCGTAACCCTGCTGACGCTGACCGTACTGCTGGTGCACAGCGACAACCCGATGCTGGCGCTGCTGTCCGCGTCCACCGTCGGAGTGGTCGCCGCGTTTTTCCGGTACAACTACTTCGGCAAAAGGCTGAAAGTGTTCATGGGCGACTGCGGGTCGCTGACGCTCGGCTACATCACGGCATTCCTGCTGTTGCAACTGGCTTCCGCGAACAACGGCACGGGAAATTCGCAACTGACCCTGGTAACGCTGATGAGCATTATCTTCATCCCGCTGTTCGACACGACCCGGCTGTTCATCCAACGAATCTGTCTCGGGCACTCCCCGTTCTGTCCCGACAAAAATCACATTCATCATAAATTCCTGCAAATCGGATGTTCCCAGCGGCAAAGTTTCTGGCTCATCCTGTGCATCCAGATCGTCTATATCATCGCCAATTTTCTGCTGGCCCCGATTGTCAACATCAATGTGTTATTGTTCGTCGATATCCTGTCGGCCCTCGCGCTGATCTTCTTTCTGGACAGCAAAAAAAGCAGGGAAAAGTCGCAGCGTTTCGCGGAAAGAAAGAAAGTAACCAAAACAGTCAGATAAAATCGGACCAAGCTGAATCCGGACAAGCGCATCCGCCATTCTATCGAATACAGAACGCTTTAATTCAATGCATTAACAGCTATCGACATTCTACAAATCGGCGGATTACGGCCCGAAAAACGGCGGGGAAGCAATGCGGCGACGGGAGTACGGGATTCCCGCAAACCGGCCCGGTCTCTTTCAAATACGGCATGAACCGATCCGCCGTATAAAACCGATTCGGCCGACGCAAGAAACAGCGCCGGCCGAATTTAAACAAGCCATAACCCGGCAGTACGGGACGCTACCGCGAGACGTTCCGGCAATAGACCGAATAACGGCTGATCACGTCGCGGACGAATGCGAGCGTCTGCCGGCCGACGAAACGACCGTTGCGCACCACTTCGTCGCGGGCATACTGCGGATCGGACTTCAAGGTCAGGTACTCCGAAACATCGTTCCACGAATCGGGATTCGCGCCGTATTTCCGGGCCAGATTCCGCGCATCGGTCACATGGCCGATCCCGCCGTTGTAACACGCCAGAACGATTTTCATCCGATCCATTTCGGATGTTCCGGGAGCGAAACGCAGCGACTTCTCGATCTTTCCCAATATCTTCACCGCCAGCAGCACATTGTTTTCCGGATCCATCACATTGCCCTGCACGTCGAACTGCCTGGCCACCCGCGGCATGATCTGCATCAGGCCCTGCGCGCCGCGGCTCGACACCAGGAACGGATTGAAACGGGATTCGTTGTAAGCGATCGCCGCGACGAAACGCCAGTCGTAGCCCTCTTTCTCGCAAATCTCCTTGAAAAGTTTGTCGAAGGCCGAAATTCCGCCGGCGCGGGACGAAGCCAGCCCGCGGCCCACCACCTGACGGACGATCCCTTTTTCGAAATAGAGGTAGTTCAGCATGGCGTACTCCTCGCTGTTGCGGAAACGGTTCAGCCACGCTTCGAAATCCTGCCGCAACCCTTCATCCCGCGGCGAAACGACCGCGCTCAGCGAAACCGGCTCGGCGAAAGTATAGACCTGCTCAACGTTTTTGGACAGCGCGCATCCGAGCTGGGCTTCGCTCATTTCGCAGATCAGGTAGTCGTACTGTCCGTCGCCGAGCGCCTCGAGCATTTCGAAACTGTTGCGGGACGATACGTAAATCGCAGCCGACGAAAGGGAATCGAGCAACATGCCGTACGTTTTCGATTTTTTAAAACCCGAGGAGATCAGCACCCGTCCGTCGCCGACGAAAGACGAGAGGTTGAAATGTTTCGCCTTGCGCGCCGCGGCAGCGCGGGACTTATCGGCCAGCAAAACATAGGATGTGTTGTAAATAGGAACCGAGGCGGGGACTTCCGCCGCAGCGATCCGAGCCGTAAGCGCGGTCACGAAATCCAACTCGCCGAGCGCCAGCTTTTCCGAACGCTCGGATGCGGAAAGACCTTGCACAACCTGCAATTCAAGCCCCCGGTAATCGGCATAAGCCTTGAACAGATCGTACTGGTAACCGTAATTTTCCCCGCCGAACACGAAGTAGCCGGGCATGTCGTCGTCCATAGCGACCGTCAGCCGTACCCGTTCGGGGAGTTCGGCCTGCCGCTGTTCGCCGCAGGCGGTAAGGATCAATAAACTGAAGAACAAAAATAACTTACACGATACAATCGATTTGTAAATCATAAAAACTGTTTTCGGGGGCAGCTCTTACGCATCAGTCGTAGAAGCTCCAGGAAAATCCCATTTTGAAGACCCGTTTGTTCTGCGGATAATGGAGCACCGTAAAATAGTTACGGTCTCCGAACAAATTGTCGTTCAGATGCTGCATCTTGGCCAAAATCCGCATGCGTTTCCACTTGGCAGCGACAAACACATCGATCATCGGATAATTTCCCAGTTTCTTTTCACGCTGGTTGTAAAACTGCGCCGTCGCAGGATTGTAACCGAACGCATAATACTCCGTATTGTAACGTCCGTCCAAACCGATCTGCAGCCGCAGCACGTTTTTCACCACGTTGAATTCGTAAAAATAACTGAGATAAGCACTGGCCAGAGGCACCGGGACAACTTCCTGAACTGTACTAAACTGAAGCAATACCCTGTGGTTCAAATGGAGTCCGCCGATGCGGAAATCCTTTCTGGCATACAAACCCGAAACGCTGACGTTGCCCCCGTGCTGGGCAGGGAGCGCCTGAGCGTCGTAATAGATCCTGTCTTTCAAAAGGCTCTGATAAGCGCCCAGTTCGAGTCCTACGGACGGGACGCTCAGGGTCGCAGAGATTCGGGTTTCAGACTCTTTCGCAAAAGAGTTGTTCCACGCATAGTGGTTAGAGAAATAGTTCTCCGTCCAGTAGTCGGGCGTACTGATCGTATGCCCGATGCTGCCTTTCAGAGTGATTGGCTTGCCTGCTATGTAAACCGAGAACGCCACGTCGCCGCCCAGCTCGAGATCCTGGCTGCGGTATCCGAACAGGTGGTACTTGATATTGGCGTCCCAACTGAAATATTTCCTGAATTTTCCTTCGACGGAACCGTATACGAAAGTCCCGTTCTTGTTGACCCCCTTATTCCTGTTGGTCAGGTAGTCCTCCATGCTGAACTGGTAATAATGGTGGGCGTCGTTGCCGATCCCGGCGTTGATCACCCCGACGGGGCCGTCCCGATCCCACGGCTGGATCTGAACGAAAATCCGGTTCGACAGCACGCGCTCGTACATCGAGTCGACGCTCTGGGTGGGACTGATATACCAGTTCTCGTAGAAATCGCCGCTTTTCGCCTTCGTATCGGTGTACTTCTTATAGAATTTGCTCAGTTCCAGCGAATGGCCGATAAAAAACGAAGAATTCTGAGCGATCGAAAAATCCTCGTCGGTCAGTTTCCGCAACGGCACCCCGTAAGACTGCACGATATAAAAAGTATTGTTTTTAAGCTGATTGCGGGCATCCTGCAAACGCACTTCAATCAACTCGGGCATTTCGAAGACCGTATCGGTAATGTCCTCGTCGCGCATGATACCGCCATTCTCTTTAACGTTCTGCATGTTGTAAATATAGCCCGCATGAACGCTGTACTTTTTGCCGGTATGCGAAAAGGCGAGCGACAGATTGCGCTCGCGCGTACCCTGCCACGTATAGATCCCGCGCGTACCGCGGCTGCGGTAATCGACGTTGAACCCCGTCGAAGGCGAAACGTTCTGCGCATGGGCCCCCCAAAAACTCTCTTCGAGACGGCGGGTCTGCCCGGACATAAAATAGGACAAATGCGTAAACGGCTTCTTGACATTGAAATAACGCACCCGTTGCGGAGTGAACAGGTAGGCATCAAAGGATTGGGCGAAACTGAAGTTGCGGTACTGCGGACGAAGGAAATAGTCGAGCGGCACGGAGGCGGCGCCCAAGTTACCCAGGTAGGCCGAGCCCACGTTGTTCTGGAGGTAAGGATACTCGTTCTGGAAACCGACCAGCGCAGTGTCCACATCGATGATATCGATATCGTTTCGCTCGAGGTTCACGTTCCACGCGAAACTCTGCCGGGCGCGGATCGAATCGTTGAAAAAATAGGATTCCAGCGGCTTGCGGATCTTGGGTGGTTTTTTGGTGGTATCGGCCTCCTCTTCGGGGGCGTCGTTGTCCTGTACCCCGCCGATGCTGCCGTACTGCATCTGGTTCTGATTTTGGTTATTAAGTCCGGGAAGAGTCCCGTACTGATTGCGGTTCTGGTTCGAAGTAATCGGCCGTTGCGCCGATGCGACACAAATGTTCAGAACAAAAACCGTCCCGAATAACACTTTTAACGCATACCCTTTTGATATTCCAAACATCAGTCGCAGGCAATTACCTCCCGAAATAACGGCAAAGGTAGCAAAAATATTACACATGCAAATTTCATGCAGTCCGAAGACGGTCGCTTACCGCTGCGTCCGGAACGCATACACCGATACGGAAACGACGATATAAGCCAGAATGATAAACGGAATCGCCGCAATCCCCGCTGCGCACAGAGCCGCCAACGAACACAGTGCGAATACGTAGCGCACCCGGTTGCCGGCGAAACGGTAATGGGTGAATTTAAGGGCGAACATCGGCACGTTGCATACCAGCAGACCCGCAAAAACGACTGCGGCGGCGATCATCACCCAGGCCGGAGCCGTAAAAGCCCCCGCCTGCATCAGATAGCCGGCCGACACGAAAAACAAGGCGCAGGCGGGCGTCGGCAGGCCGATGAACTGGGTGGTCTGATTCTCGTCCAGGTTGAACTTCGCCAGACGCAGGGCCGAAAAGGCCGCCACGACGAACACGGCGAAACCCCAGACGTCGCTACCGCCGGTCATCGCATACATCGTATACAATACGGCAGCGGGAGCGAACCCGAAACTCACCATATCGGCCAGCGAATCGAGTTCCTTGCCGATCGCCGAATGGGATTTCAAAAGACGCGCCACGAAACCGTCCAGAAAATCGAACACGGCCGCGACAACCACGCACCAGAAAGCCCACTGCAGGTCGTTCACGCACAGCGCGAAAACCGCCGCGGCACATCCCGACAGCAAATTACAAAGCGTCAGGATATTGGGTATCGTAAACAGTTTTATTTTCATCTTTTCCACTTAAAATCGGTTAAAGTCTATCGCAAATACGGCGAAAACGGACGATTCATTCCCGGATATCGGGAACCGAATCTTCCCAATTGCATTCATACTCGACGGACTGGTAACCGCCGAAACGCTGACCCGGAAAAATTTCCAGATACTTTATTCCCAATTCACAGGTTTTGTCCATGGCTTGTTCGAGCGTAAAACGTTGAAAAGTATAAGATTGCATACACAGCCGAAACCCTTTTCCCGGCCGGGGCCGCGAAGAAGCCCGCATACCGGCAAACAGCAGTACGACCAGACAGACCATCCAAACGATCTTCGTATGTTTTCCGCTCATAACCGCAATGTCCTTCAGATTCGACCACTGTGCGAAGGTAGCGATTATTTTGTAAAAACAAACCGCTGCCCCGCAAAGCGAAAACCCACGAAATAGAACGTCTTTAAATCAATGTAACAGTCTGTAAAATCGGACTGTTACCTTCTTATAATTAGGTCGATGTAACGAAAAGGCAACGGTTCTGTTTTCTGTTTCTTACGTCGGCTTTCAATGTCAAACAACTGATCCGACGTTAATTAATTCTTTCATAAGGTATACTCTTGAAGGATTTTATTTCGTCCCTATACGAGAATCCTTCGAATAATCCGATCTCCTAACGAGGATCGAAACGATCCATTCGGCAGATATTGTATGAGCTGTTAAAGATGGCGACCAAAAAATTTTAGTCGCCCTCTTTTTGTTTGTACTCTTCATGGAGATTTCTTTTGGATTTTCAATTTTCAGAGAATTTTTTTACTGTTTAGCCTCTTCCTTTAATTTTATTTATCGGTACCAGGTGGAGTTCATCATCACAGAGATGTTCAACCTATACGTAAAGCCCACGGGCATTTACACAATCAGTTCCGATCTGGAGAAATTTGCATTTGTTCCGGGAATGGGGGTAAAACTCTATTTCTAACGGAGATTAGGTAGTGTAGGTTACAGGCGGAGGCGGGACGGGAAACAGCCGTCGCAGAAATGGAGAAGGCGAGGACTGAGACTGAATGGCTCGACATCGAGAACCGCGCCCAAGAGCGCACTCGCGCGAAACTTGACGAGGAGATTGCCGGGAAGGGCAGCTGGGCTGACAGGGAAAGCGGCAACACCATACTGTCGGGGCTTGCCAACATCGCAGGGCGCGGCAGATATGCAGAAATCAAGAACCGGAATCGGAAATTGGAAGCATCCTTGCCAAAGGAGAAAGAACGGCTGCAGAATCCGTTTACCAAACAGGCGGAAGCTGAAATAAGGAAACTGGCTTGTGAACTTTGCCCGTGACAAGGGAAAGCAGACCGAATTACAGACAGACCGCGCCTATAAGAAAATTGGCGATGTGGCTGAAGGTCGCTACGACTGGCGGATAAGACTAAGTAGGCGACGGGATGAAAAGACGATTCCATATCACATCGGACACACGTCCCGAACAGAACTACTTCGCCAACCTCACCGTGCTTTCGGTGGTTTTTTTACTCTGCCGCTTAAATTTCATCACTTTTGGGTATTTCATTCCTTGTTTTCCCTGTATAACTTTGAATTTATTAACAAATCATTACAATGGAAGATAAAAACATCATCAATCGGACAGGCCGCCATACCAAAATCGCTATCCTGTGGGTGGCCGTCATGTGTGGCCTGACTCTACATTCGCTTGCCGATCTCATGCCGCTTTTCTGGAATGAGGCCATTGCCATAAGCGAAACGGGGCATGCTCCCGAAGGACTGCTTACATTCATGATGTCGATAAGCTATCTTGTCCCTGTATGCGGTATTCTGTTATCCCTATATGGGAAAACCCGCTCATGGAACATTCTGAACGGCTTGCTCGCCACCTTCATTCTGTTGTTCAACCTGTTCCACACCTGTGAACTGTTCACGGATTTTTCCATCGTACAGCTTCCCTTGCTGCCGGTTATTCTAATCGTCAGCGCCATTCTCTGTGTAATGTCTTGGAAACAGACAAAACAAGGACAAAAAGAATGAACAGCACATTTTTCGCAGACACCGTTTCTGAAACGCTCCTTATTCCGCTATATATGCGGGCCAAAGAAAGCCGTCGCGGAGAAAAGGCTATCATCCGCGACCCTGTCGCTGAAAGACTGGTTGAGCAGATACCATACGACTATTCAAAGTTCGACGGTGCAGTCCTCAGCGAAGTAGGGTGCAATGTCCGTGCCTGGTATCTCGACAATGTGGTTCGCGATTATGTGAAATCACACGTCAATCCGATCATTGTCAATCTTGGGTGTGGATTTGATGCCCGTACACAACGTACAACAATAGAATCTTCTGCAAGGTATTACAGTCTTGACCTTCCCGAAGTAATCGCTGCCCGTGACAGACTTTTGCCTCCGGCAGAGAATGAAACGTATGTCCCCGGTTCAATGTTTGACGAAAAGAGGATGGCGGAACTGAAATCCGCGAATCCGGAGGCTGAATTTCTTTTTATTGCCGAGGGTGTGGTAATGTATTTCCGGGAGGACGAAATCAAATCCCTGTTTCAAAAACTGCTGAAACACTTTCCCGGCTGCGAGATATGGTTTGACCTGTGCGGGACATTATCGGTTAAGAATCAGAACAAGCATGATACCGTCAAAAAAGTTTCGGCACGTTTCAACTGGGGGCTTGACAATGGCCGCGACATCGAGAAATGGGATAGCCGTATTCAACTGATACGCCAATCTTCTCAGGGGCTGTTTTTCAGAAACCGCTATCCTTTCTTTATGCGGGTTATGACAATTTCCCACAGATTGATGTTCCGGTTCTGTTCCATAGTCGGGTACAGATTATCTTAAAACCCTGTTTTTTCGTCATACTGGGCTTTACCGTACTTTCGCAGCACGATAAAGCCCGTTCCATTATGAAGACAACATCAATCAACTTTCAGTTGCCCGAAGCATGGCCGTGGCACGAACGCTATGGGACATGGTGCAGATTCCCCGGATTAGGTAATAATTCTTGTCAAATACGTTTAAGCAGTTTCATCACGACATTCGACATGCTTTCGCTGAAAACACCCGAAGGGCAGCTTTTCATACACTTTTTACAGCCGATGCAATTATCGGCATTTCGGATGACAATGTGTTTGTGCCACAAGAAACCGACTTTGCCAATAACATCGCGCGGGCAGTTGTCGATACATTTCCAGCAGGCAGCACACGCTCTGGGGTTCACCCATATGTATGGAGTATGGATACGTTGTAGCTTATTCATCTTACTCATGGCGTATTTTGGTTATTGGTAGTTATATATGTGTAACGTGTATCGTATGCCGTTTTCAGCCAGCAGACAATCAGGAGAACAAGCAGGAGAATACAGCAGACGATAAATTCACGGCTTATCTTCCCTGCGGCTTTACCTTTTATATATGCTCTAATGGCTCTCCAATTTTTCAGGATGTGGAGTATCGAGAATACCAGAAAGAAGATTGCCGAGACATTGTGCAAGACTGTAAAGAACACTTTTGCAGGAGTGTACGGCTGGTGGTTCGTCATCTGCAAGGCTACACCGGAAACCGCCAGACAAAGAAAAGTGGCGAAAGTCGCAAGGGATACGAATGGACGCGCGGTCATTTTGTTATTTTTTTTGACTGATGGCCTCGATTTTGTTTTTCAGATGTGTCAGCACCTTGCCGTATATATCCAGGTCGGATTTGCTCACTCCGTCAAACAAAAAGTTCGACAGGCTGTCCAATTCGGCATCTGCCGACACCAATAGCTGCCTTCCCCTTTCCGTTATCTGTATGACATTCATACGCTTGTCATTCGCCGTATTTGAACGGGTTATCAATCCCTGACTTTCAAACAGATTGATATGGCGTAAAATTGCGGACTTGTCCTTTTTTAATGTGTCTGCGATTTCCTGTTGAATCATGCTTGCTTTATGCCGTATAGCCATAAGGACACCTAAAGACTCGACCGGAATCTCCAGCTTCCCGGATATCCGTTTCTTAAACGTGAACTGTAATTCTTTGGCGACCAGTACAAAGAATAGAATGTCATTCATGCTTCACTCTCTTTTTATGGGCACAAAAGCAACAATATTAGTTGATATTATCAACTAATAGATAGATTGGCGATTTAGCCAATCTTAACAGTTCCCCCTCACACTCTTTTGTGCTGTAAAGCGTCGCGGTTCTACGGTGCAACGCTTTTACTCAACAGTTCACGTTACCGCAATCAATGCATTTTCCAGTATGGACGCAAAGGACGCCGCCGCAATGTGAGCAACGTCATTTCGCGTTTTCGTTTCGCAAAAACACATCCATCCCCAATCGGCGCATTTCGGAAAGGTTGTTCATAAGTGATTCCTTCATCGGATACTCATGCTGATATTTTTCTTCCATTCCGAGGATATGTCCGCATGGATAATGCCGACATTTGTCGCAATAGCCGTCATCCAAGTTCCGGCGATGTTCATAGAACGCAATTTTGCATAACCGGGCGCAATGTTCGGGTTTGCCTTCTCCATCGCTCCAACAACCCGGATAAGGCGGATTTTTCCCCAGTCGGGCGATATAGACACTGCAATCCAGTCCGCAGGGGGCTATCATTTCTTTTGTGAACAAAACCTAAGTCAATCTTATCACAGTTATTAATCCCGTTATTCATAGCACAAAATAATGCATTTAGATAATCCGCGTTTCTGTTCTAATAAAAATGACAGGCAATTCCGAAACCCGGCTTACTGCCTCTATCTTGGTTCCCATTACCACATCCGCATACACCTGTGTTGAATGAATATCGGAATGTCCGAGCAGCTTGCCAACCGTATATAGATCGCCCTCGGCTGCCAGCGCAAGCACGGCAAAGGCGTCGTTGCCCGTTTGCCGTGCGCCGACATGCAGCAACCGATCCGCCGGCGTAATTACCGGTCGGCGATCGGTTTGTATTTCGGAACCAACGCCTTCATCACGCACCACGCCACGACATAGGCTACGGCGCAAAAGATAAATGCGATCGCATATCCGGCCGGTTTGCCCTCGAATCCCATGAACGCGAGGTTCGCGTCGCCGCTGTAAGTGAACAGCATCCCGGCTCCTTTCTGAATAAATACCGAGCCGAGGCCGCCCGCCATACCGCCGATACCGGTAATCGTGGCGATCGCGCTACGCGGAAACATATCGCCGACCGTCGAAAAAATGTTTGCCGACCAAGCCTGGTGCGCCGAGGCCCCGACCGAAATCAGCAGGATCGGCACCCAATAGCTAAGGTATCCCAGCGGCTGCGCCAACAGTACCACGAGCGGAAAAAACGCGATAATCAGCATCGCCCGCATACGTCCGGCATAAGGGTTCATACCCCGGTTGATGAAATAGGTCGGAAATTTTCCGCCGAACACCGAACCGAACACCGTGATCGTGTAGAGCACCGCGATCGGCCATGCGATCTGCGTGCCGACCATGCCGTACTGCGCCTTCAGGTAGGCGGGCGTCCAGAACAGAAAGAACCACCACACGCCGTCGGTCATGAACTTGCCGAACGCGAACGCCCAGGTCTGACGGTATTTCATGCATTCGACGAACGACATTTTGCGCGCCGGAGCTTCGGCCGCGACCAGACCGGCGGCGGCGTCCGCCTCGATATCCTGATTGATATAGGCGCGCTCGGCGGCGTTCATCTTCGTATTTTCTTCCGGCCTCTTGTAAACGAACTGCCAGATCCCGAGCCAGACGAACCCGACCAGGCCGACGACGATGAACGCCGTCTCCCACCCCCACAGTTCGGCCATTACCGGCACGGTCAGCGGGGCCACGATGGCTCCGACGTTCGCCCCGGAATTAAAGATCCCGGTCGCGAAAGCCCGGTCCTTTTTCGGAAAATATTCGGCCGTCGCCTTGATCGCCGCCGGGAAGTTGCCCGCTTCGCCGAGCGCCAGTACGCAGCGGCAGACGACGAAGGCCGTCACGCTGACCATCGAGATCTGCGCGACGAGATCGGCCCCCTGCGCCAGGCGCAACGCCTCGGCGTTTTCGAGACCTACCCACCGCTCGGTCACGACGCCGCACACGGCGTGCAGCGCCGCGCCCAGCGACCAGACGGCAATCGACCACGCATACCCTTTTTTCGTTCCTACCCGGTCTACGAAACGGCCGGCGAACAGCATCGATACGGCGTAGAATAACGAAAACACAGCCGTTATGGAACCGTAGTCGTTATCCGTCCAGTGAAACTCCTCCTCAAGGATCGGCTGCAGCAACGACAGCACCTGGCGGTCGAGGTAGTTGACCGTCGTCGCAAAAAACAGCATCGAGCAGATCACCCACCGGTAATTGGTCATTTTTTCGTTCAGTTTGCTCATCGTAGGTTGAAGTTTGGTTAGTTAGTTTCGGTTATTTCCGGTATTTGGCGACGATCGACAGCGCCTCGCGGCATTTGCCGGCGATCGAATCCCAATCCCCGGCGGCGATCGCCTCGGCTGGGAATAGTTTCGAGCCCATGCCGACGCAAGTGATCCCCGCACGGAACCAACCGGACAGATTTTCTTCGGTCGGCTCGACTGCGCCGGTAGCCATCAACATGCTCCACGGCATCGGGGCCTTGATGTTTTTGACGAACGACGGACCGCCGACGCACCCCGCCGGGAAAATTTTACACAGGTCGCAGCCGGCCTCCTGCGCCGCGCTGATCTCGGTGACCGAACCGCAACCCGGCGTGTAGGGAACGAGCCGCCGGTTGCAGACCTTCGCGACGTCCGGGTTGTACATCGGGCCAACGATGAAATTCGCGCCGAGCTGGATGTACAGCGCCGCCGTCGGGCCGTCGACGACCGAACCCGCGCCCAGCACCATGCCGGGACATTCGGCGGCTGCGAATTTCGACAGTTCGGCGAACACCTCGTGGGCGAATTCGCCGCGGTTCGTAAATTCGAACGCACGGATCCCGCCGTCGTAGCACGCTTTCAGCACGTCTTTGGCCGTTTGCGAACATTGGTGGTAAAATACCGGGACGATGCCGGTCGAAACGATCGCCGACAATGTCTCTATTTTTGAAAATCTTGCCATTTTTCCGTGTTTTTAAGGTTGAACGATACGCGAGTCAGCGGACAACGCGGCCCGATCCGTCTCCTTTCATCAGGTTTTCCACTTCCGCAACCGTTACCAGGTTGAAATCTCCGTAAATCGTATGTTTCAGCGCCGAAGCCGCCACCGCGAAGTTCAGCGCGCGGCGGTCGTCGCCGTAGGCCAGCAGCCCGTAGATCAGGCCGCCCATGAACGAATCGCCTCCGCCGACCCGGTCGACGATGTCGGTGATATCGTAGGTCGGAGCCTGCAACAGTTCCCGGCCGTTCCATAATACGCCGCTCCAGGTGTTATGATCGGCGTTCACCGCGCCGCGCAACGTAATGACCACGCGTTTGGCCCGCGGAAAACGCGCCGTGAGCTGGCGGCAGACCGATTCGAAACGCGCGCCGTCGACGCGCCCGCCGGTCGATGCGGCATCGAAGCCTTCAGGTTTGATGCCGAACACTTTTTCGGCATCTTCCTCGTTGCCGAGAATCAGGTCGCACCCTTCGACCAGCGCCGGCATCACTTCGGCCGCCGTCTTGCCGTATTTCCACAGGTTTTTGCGGTAGTTCAGGTCGGTCGACACCGGAATGCCGAGCCGGTTGGCCGTGCGGATCGCTTCGAGGCAGGCGTCGGCAGCCCCCTGGCTAATTGCCGGCGTAATGCCCGTCCAATGGAACCACGATGCGTCCTGCAACGCTTTTTCCCAATCGACCATGCCCGGAGCGATCTCCGAAACGGACGAATGCGCGCGGTCGTAAACCACTTTGCTCGGCCGCGCTACGGCCCCGGTTTCGAGGAAATAAATCCCCAGCCGGTCGCCGCCGTACACGACATGCGACGTGCCTACGCCGTATTTGCGCAACTCGCGCAGGCAGCCATCCGCAATATCGTTTTTCGGCACGCGCGTTACGAATTCGACCGGCAGGCCGTAATTGGCCAGCGAAACGGCTACGTTCGCCTCGCCGCCGCCGAACGTGGCGGTGAACGAACCGGCCTGTCCGAAGCGCAGGCGATCCGGAGTCGCCAGACGCAGCATCACCTCCCCGAAAGTTACAACTTTTGACATATTTTTAGCGTTTTTAACAATTCCGAATTATGAGAGTCGCATCGCGGGCATCGGTTTCGAGGTAGCCCGCCCGTAAAACGTTTTCCTATTGTCGCTTATCATCGTTTTCGAAAAAACCGAAATAACGCTCGGCGTTGCCGTAGCAGATATCCTCGACCAACTGCCCGATAAACGCCGTCTCGCTGCGCGGCAATCGCCCGCTCTCGATGTCGGCGCCGATCACGTCGCACAGGATACGGCGGAAATATTCGTGACGCGGGTACGACAGAAAACTGCGCGAATCGGTCAGCATTCCGACGAAACGCCCCAGCAACCCGAAGGTCGACAGCGTGTCGATCTGGTGGCGCATACCCCGCTCCTGGTCGAGGAACCACCACGCCGAACCCAACTGCATCTTACCCGGCACCGATCCGTCGTTGAACGAATAGGCCATCGCGGCCAGCACTTCGAAATCTTTCGGATTCAGGTTATACAGAATGGTTTTGGCCAGCGCGCCGCGCGACTCGAGCCGGTCGAAGAAACGGTGTCCCGCTTCGGCGCAGGGCTTATCGCCGATGGCGTCGTAGCCGGTATCGGGGCCGAGCCTGCGGAACATCCGGGTGTTCGGATTGCGGATCGGCCCGATGTGGAACTGCTGCGTCCACCCCTTTTCGCTGTCCATCACGGCCAGTTCGAACAACAGACCGCCCTGCAACTGCGCGACTTCTTGCGGATGGAGCGTGCTGCCGCCGCGCACTTTATCGAAAATGCGACGCAAGTCGTTTTCGGTATAATCGTCCGTCGGGAAGGTATCCATCCCGTGATCGGAAAGGCGGCATCCCGCCGCTGCGAAGCAGTCGTGCCGCCTACGCAACGCGTCCAACAACTGAGCATACGAGCCGATCGAAACGTCCGACGCCTCTTCGAGCCGTGCGAGGTATCCGTTGTAGTCCGCCGCATCGGCTACGGCCAACGCCCGGTCGGGACGCCACGTAGGCAACACCCGGACGGCAAAATCGCCGGCAGCCAACTCGCGGTGGTATTCCAGCGAATCGACCGGATCGTCGGTCGTACAGACCGCCCGAACGTTGCACCGCCGCATCAACGCCTGCGCCGTAAACGCGTCGGTCGCCAGCGCAGCGTTGCAGGCGTCGTAAATTTCACGCGCCGTAGCGGGCGACAGCACCCGGTCGATCCCGAACAGCCGGGCCAGTTCGAGGTGCGTCCAGTGGTACAACGGATTCCGCATCGTATACGGAACCGTTTCGGCCCACTTCCCGAACTTCTCGTAATCGCTTCGGGAGCCGGTTATATACTCTTCCGAAACGCCGTTGGCCCGCATCGCGCGCCATTTATAATGGTCGCCGCCGAGCCATGCCTCGGTAATACCACTGAAACGGTGGTTGCGGGCGATCATTTTCGGATCGAGATGACAGTGATAGTCGATGATCGGCATCTTCGCAGCATACCTGTGATAGAGTTCGACGGCCGCATCGGTCGTCAGCATGAAATTTTCTCCTATGAACGGGCCCATGTGATTTTCAGATTTTATCGGTCGTTCCCCAGGGGGCCTTCCGATATACCGAAGCCAAAAGTAATCAATTTTCCGGAGTTTCGTGCACGTGCACGAAATAAAATTCAGCACTCTGGAAAATATTCGCTATTTTTACCGGGAGTTTTGCTACCGGTACGGACATCCGACGACCGGCCGCAAACCACGGCGAACAGACAAAACACGACAAGGCATGAGCAAACCGGATAAAAAAGTTACGATAAAAGACGTCGCCCAGCTCGCGGGAGTTTCGAAAGGCACCGTAGACCGGGTGATCCACAACCGCGGCGAAGTGTCGGCCGAAAGTTTCCGGAAAGTACAGGAAGTGGTGCGGAAAATCGACTACAAACCGAACGCGTACGCTTCGCTGCTCGCCTCCCGGCGTCATTACCGGATCACCTGCCTGATGCCCGACTTCGAAGGAGGAGACTTCTGGGAGATCGCGCACCGGGGCGTCCTGCGAGCTTATGAAGAGTGCCGCGATTTCAATATCGGAGTGCAGGTAGTACGTTACGACCAGTTTCGAGTCGAATCGTTCCGGCAGGCTTGCAGCGACACGCTGGCCGACCTGCCGGACGCCGTGCTGATCGTCCCGATGTTCCGCGAAGCCGCGACGGAGTTCGTTACGGAGTTGGCCGGGAAAAAAGTGCCGTTCGTTTTCATCGAATCGAAACTGCCCGGCACGCCCTATCTGGCCTATTACGGGATGCCGGTCTTCGAAAGCGGCTACCTGGGAGCGAGCCTGCTGTTGCGGAATTCGGCCCCGGCGGAGGTCGCCTGTTTTCGGTTCCACCGCAGCGGAGACGCGCTCAGCAACACGGCATCGATCCGCCAGGACGGTTTCCTGCATTTCATAAAACAGGAAAAGCAGGCATGCCGGCTATGGGTCGACTACTTGTATCCGTCCGACTGTGCGCAAAATACCGAAATCCTCGACCGTTTTTTCGAAGCGCATCCCGACATCCGGCACATCATCATCTTCAACTCGCGCGCCTACATCGTAGCCGAATACCTGCAGGCGCACGGCATGGGCGATCGCATCCTGCTCGGTTTCGACCCGCTGGAGCGGAATGTGAAGTGCATGAAATCGGGCTACCTCGACTATATCATCGCCCAAAAATGCGAAACCCAGGCCTACCGGGGCGTCAGAGCGCTGTGCAACCTGTTCGTTTTCAAAACCACGCCGGCCAGTGCCGACAACTACATGTCGATGGACATCCTGACCGCCGAAAACGTGAACTACTACATCGACCTGCCCAACGAATAACGCACGGCATCCGGCTCCGCTTCTATCCGCAGGAGCGGGCCGATTCCGCGACGGCCGTTGGCAGCAAGAACGGCTTCCCGACCGACGATCCGCTCCGGAACACCCGTTCGGTAAGCGTCTCTTTACCATATACTTATCACCTCTGCCGCAAATGAAGAAATCGTCTCCGCCGGGGTATAAAAATATCGGCAGCTTCGTTCGGAAGCTGCCGATATTCATAAAAGGTTAGTTAGCTTTGATCAATTAGGTAGTGTAAATGTAAGAACTATTTTTCAATTCCCCAAATTTTTAATATACTTTTTCGTCGCCAACAGAAATAAAGTATGCGGCAAAACCGGAAAACCCGGTCGCCGCATACCCGATAAAAAACCGAACGAAGGAGGTACTCTATTCCAAAACTTCGCTTTTTTTTATAATTTCTTTTATAACTTCTTACTAAAAATAGATTCTTGAATCAATATATAAATACCTGCCATTCAATACGACTTATAAATCTTCACAACCATTCATACGCTCCGTTCGCCCGGTGTCCATACGATATTCAGATCAAAGCTGAGGAACAGCCGGAGTGCCGTGTGGAACGAAACCTTTGGTTTCCGACGCGACCCCGGAATCGCTCTGTGCATGGCGATGGCGGTAGTTCGCAGGCGTGAAACCGTATTCTTTTTTGAATAGTTTGATAAAGTGGGACGTATTCGGAAAGTTACATTCGTTTCCTATTTCGGAGATCGACTTGTTGGTCGATATCAGCAGCAGCCGCGAATGCATCAGGCGCTGGCGGATGAACCATTTGTGAGGCGGTTCGTAAAAATGCTTCCGGAACTCTTTCTTGAACGAAGTGAGGCTGCGGTTGCACTTTTCGGCCAGCTCTTCGACTGAAATATCGGAGAAGATATAATCCTGGATCGTCTGCTCGAAACTCTCTTTCATCAGGTCCATATTGCTCAGGATCTTGCTCTTCAGGCAACATTCCTTTTGCGTGAGGATCAGATAGACCAGTTCGGTGATTTTGATCATTTCCGCCGTCGTATCCTGACTGAACAAGTCGTCCTTAAGGTACTGGCTGACCGTTCCGAAGAAATTCTTGATGGCGCTCGTCGCAGGGTAGCTTACATGCGTCTGTTGCTCGCAATCGGGACAGCTGTGATCGTTGGTTATGTGCAGTTGATAAACCACGCTCAGGTTATTCAACACTTTGGAAAGTTGAGCGGAAGTATAATAAAACACGATCTGCTCGAAATTCTTACCGGCCTCCGGAATGTCTTCCGTGTAATGACTGCCGGTTCCCATATAGAATAATGTTCCCTGAGGTATTTCGTGGCACAAATCGCCGTAGTAAATGCATTTCTTCCCGCGCACTACGTAACCGATGCTGTGACGGGCATAATTGTTTGCCTGAATTCCACTGCGGTTGGGTTGCACATACCTTACAATCATAGGCTGCTGTGCCGGAATCGGAGAAGATAAACGTGCCATAATTCAATAATTTTAAAAGTTAACGATTCGATAAATATTTTGATTTGCCTATATATAATCAGCACTACATCTATTTCACATTGCAAATATACAAGATAAAATTTAAAATGCAATGGATTATTCTAATTTTTCCAATATTTTTTCATATTTTTTCTCATGGCCCTATGTACAAACCCCTTTGAAGCGTATCATACATAACGGCTCCGGCCGCATTCGATACAATCTTTCCTTCAAATGTCCGGCGCTGCCACAAACTCTTCCGCAAAAAGTCTGTTAAATTTACTATTTTTACAACAAAGATGGGCTTTAAGATGAAAGACAGAGAGACAAAAGAGATACTCGACTACGACAGAACGCACCTGTGGCATCCGTACACGTCGATGAAACAGCCGTTGAGCGTTTTCCACGCCGTCCGGGCCGACGGGGTGCACATCGAACTTTCGGACGGACGGCGGATCGTGGACGGCATGTCGTCCTGGTGGTCGGTGATCCACGGATACAATAATCCGAAACTGAACGAAGCCGTCGAGGCGCAGCTTCAGCACATGGCTCACGTCATGTTCGGCGGACTGACGCACACTCCCGCCGTCGAACTGGCCCGCAAGCTGGTAAGCCTGACCCCCGACGGGCTGGAGAAAATTTTCTACTGCGACAGCGGGTCGGTGGCCGTCGAGGTCGCCGTGAAAATGGCGATGCAGTACATGCATGCGCAGGGCACGCCGCGCAAAAATACGCTGGCGACGATCCGCAGCGGCTATCACGGCGACACGTGGCACGCCATGTCGGTATGCGATCCGGTCACCGGAATGCATTCGGTCTTTACCGGACGGCTGCCGGTACAATTTTTCGCGCCGCAACCGGCTGTCCGGTTCGGAGAGGAGTGGGACGACCGCGATTTCGCGCCGATGGCCGAAATCATCGAACAGCATCACGAAGAGTTGGCCGCCGTGATCGTCGAACCGATCGTGCAGGGAGCCGGCGGCATGTGGTTCTACCACCCCGAATACCTGCGCCGGTTGCGGGAAATGTGCACGCGGTACGACATCCTGCTGATCGCCGACGAGATCGCCACCGGCTTCGGCCGCACCGGACGGATGTTCGCATCGGAATGGGCCGGTATCGCGCCCGACATCCTGTGCGTGGGCAAAGCGCTGACCGGAGGTTACATGAGTTTTGCCGCCGTGCTGACGACCGAACGGGTCGCCGACGTCATCTCTTCGGGCAATCCGCCGGAATTCATGCACGGGCCGACGTTTATGGGCAATCCGCTCGCCTGCGCCGTAGCGAACGCATCGCTGGACATCCTGATAAACAACTCCCCGTTGCAACGGATCGCCGAAATCGAAAATCTGCTCCGCGCGCAACTGGCTCCGGCTGCCGGCATGAAACAGGTGACCGACGTGCGCGTCCTCGGCGCGATCGGAGTGCTCGAACTCCGCAAACCGGTCGATATGGCGACGATGCAGCGCCGGTTCGTCGAAGAGGGCGTCTGGATCCGGCCGTTCGGCAGGTTGGCATACGTCATGCCGCCATATATAATAAAGGACCACGACCTGGAGAAACTGACCCGCGCGCTGATCGAAGTGGTCGGCGAAACCGATTAGCCGATTGCACGATCCGGATTCATTTCGTATCTTTGGCCGGATAAAAGACCAGACGCCATGAGCACTTCGCTGTACGATCAAGTGATTTTCGGCCCTGTACACAGTCGCAGGCTCGGCTTGTCGCTGGGGGTCAACCTGTTGCCGCTCGACAACAAACTGTGCAGTTTCGACTGCATTTACTGCGAATGCGGATGGGCCGGCCGCGGTGCGAAACCTCGTTTCAACGACCGGGCGACCGTACGCGAACTACTGCGGGCCAAACTGCTCGAAATGACCGGAGCGGGAACTCCGCCCGACGTCATCACCTTCGCAGGCAACGGCGAACCCACGATGCATCCCGAGTTCGGCGCCATCATCGACGATACGATCGCCGCGCGCGACGAACTCTGCCCGAAAGCCAAAATATCGGTGCTCAGCAACGCTACGATGATCGGGCGGGAAGAGGTGCGCGAAGCCCTGCTGAAGGTGGACAACAACATCCTGAAACTCGATTCGGCATTCGACGCCACGGTGCGGCAGATCGATCTTCCGCGCGGGGACTATTCGGTAGCCCGCACGGTCGAGAACATGAAACGCTTCGACGGACGGCTGATTATCCAGACGATGTTCCTGCGCGGCGAGTACGGCGGGCGGACGGTGGACAACACCACAGAGGAAGAAGTATCGGCCTGGCTGGCACGAATAGCCGAAATCGCTCCGCGTCAGGTAATGGTCTACACGATCGACCGGGATACCCCGGCCGAGAACCTTCGCAAAGTATCCGTTCCCGAACTCCGGGCGATCGCCGCGCGCGTCGAAGCGCTCGGTATCCCATGCTCGGTCGCCGGCTGATTTTCCCACGAAACCCAAACCAACGCCATGTCCCGATTTACCGAAAACATCAGTCGTTTTTTTCTGAACCGCCGCAACATCTTTATCGTCGGATTCGCGCTGACTTTCGTACTAACGCTGCTGGAAGTATCGCACGGCAAACAATACAACTTTTTTACGTTCCAGAACGGCACGTTCGATTTCTGGAAAGGGGAAGACCCTTACGGCGTCGAAAAGTACGACTTCCTGTACGGCCCGCTGTTCGCAATCCTGTTCGCGCCGTTCGCCTACCTCGGCATGACGGTCGGCCCGTTCGTATGGAACCTGTTCAACTTCTCGATGTTCTTCTGCGCCATTTTCACGCTGCCCCGGCTTACGGAGAACCAGAAATGCCAGACTTACCTCTACACGGCGATGATCCTCGCGACGACGCAGATGTCGATGCAGTTCAACCCGGTAGTAGCCTACCTGTTCCTGTTCGCCTTCACGCTGCTGGAGCGCGGGAAACCTTTTTGGGCGATCACGCTGATCCTGATCTCCGGGTTCTGCAAGATATACGGCATTTTCGAACTGGCGCTGTTGCTGTGCTACCCGAAGTTCTGGCGTAACATCCTGTTCACGGTCACGCTGGCGGCGGTTTTCGTCTTCCTGCCGTTGGTCAGCATCGAGCCGTCGGGCCTGATGCCGTTCTACGCCCGCTGGGCCGAGGTGCTGGCGCTGCATGTCGATCAGTTCCAGTTTTACGCGCTGTTCAACCTTTACCCGATCCACGACCTGCTGACCCCGGTCATGACCTACGTACAGATGGGATCGATCGCCCTGCTGGCCGTCCTGTTCGTAGTGAATCGCAAACAGTTCGACCGGTTCGACTTCCGGGCCGGCTCGCTCGGCATCCTGATGGGCTGGGTGATCCTGTTCAGCCTCTCGACCGAAAAACACACTTATGTCATCGCCTTGGCAGGCTATCTGCTCTGGTATTGGGTACAGGCCCGCAAAACCCGGCTCGACAGGACGCTCTTCTGGGCGAACTTCGTCCTGTTGGTCGCCGTACCGGTCGATCTGGTCTGCCCGACGCCGGTCATGCGGTTCCTGTGCGACACGCTGCAACTGAACATCTACTGCTTCACGTTCACCTGGCTGCGGATGATCTACCTGACGTTCCTGAAACCGATGGCCTGTCCGAAAACGATCGAGGCGGAAGTTTAACTCTTTTCGAATTTACACCTTAAATATTATAGTATGATAACCGCGGAACAAATTAAAGAGCTTATAAGACGACAGGATTCGTTGAGGAGGCATCTTTGACGTCGATAACCGACGCATCGAATTAGAAGAAGAGGAGAGCCGCACGCAGGCTCCCGATTTCTGGGACGATCCCGAAAAGGCCGAGAAACAACTGAAAAAGGTCGCCGGGATCAAATACTGGATCACGGCCTACGACGAAATCGCGTCGGCCGCGGACGATCTGTCGCTGATGCCCGATTTCGTCCGGGAAGGGCTTACCTCCGCCGAAGAGCTGGACGCCCATTACCGGGCGACGCTCGAAAAGATCGAAGCGCTCGAAATGCGCAACATGCTCGGCGGCGAGGAGGATCACCTGGGCGCGATCATGGAAATCAACTCCGGGGCCGGAGGCACCGAGAGCCTCGATTGGGCGGCCATGCTGCTGCGCATGTACACCCGCTGGGGCGAAGCGAACGGATACCAGGTAAAAATCGTCGACCTGCAGGAAGGCGATGAAGTGGGCGTCAAATCGGCGACGCTGGAATTTGTCGGCGAGTTCGCCTACGGCTACCTAAAAAGCGAAAACGGAGTCCACCGGCTGGTACGCCTGTCGCCGTTCAACGCCAACAACAAGCGGCAGACGACTTTCGCGTCGGTGTTCGTTTCGCCGGCGGTAGACGACACGATCGAAATCGTCGTCAACCCGGCCGACATCGAATGGGACACCTACCGCAGCGGCGGCAAGGGCGGCCAGAACGTCAACAAGGTCGAAACGGGCGTACGCCTGCGTCACCTGCCGTCGGGCATCGTGGTCGAGAACACCGAAACCCGCTCGCAGATCATGAACAAAGAGAACGCGCTGCGCATCCTGAAGTCCAAACTCTACCAGCGCGAGCTGGAAAAACGGATGGAATTGCAGAACGAACTGGAAGGACAGAAGAAAAAGATCGAATGGGGTTCGCAGATCCGCAGCTATACGCTCCATCCCTACAAGCTGGTAAAAGACCACCGCACCGGACAGGAAACCTCCGACACGCAAGCCGTGCTGGACGGCGACCTGAACGAGTTTATCAAAGCGTTCCTGATGAGCAACGGAGTTTCCTGACCGATACGCGTACGAACGCAACCGACGAACTTTCCGGAATTTCCCCGTACGGGGAAATTCCGGAAAGTTTTTTCACGACACGGTTTTTCGTATCTTCCCGGCACGCCTCTGCGAACCGAGCCGGCCGCACATTGCGTATTTATCCGGCAACCGATTGCATTTTCGAATTTTATCGTTAAATTAGCGAACGGCGTTCTATAAAAACGCCACTTACCGTCCGGCGACACCCGGACATCCGAATCCACCTAAAACTTTACCGTTTATGAAAAAACAGCTACTCCTTTTCGCCACATGCGTCGCGCTGCTGTCAGGCTGCAAAGACAACGACGAAAACGGCCGGCCCGACTCGCCGGCCACCCAACCGGCGATTACCGCCTTCGTATTCGAAGCCGCCCGGAATCCGCAAACGCTGATCATGGACATCAAATGCGCGATCGACGGGAACGAAATTTCGGGGCTGATCCCCTACGCGACCGACCTCGACAAGCTCGTTCCGTCCTTCAAAGGCCGGTTCGCTCAGATCTCGGTAAACCATACGGTTCAGCAATCGGGCGTTTCGGAAAACGATTTCACGAAAGAGGTCGTCTATACGGTCATGGACAGCATCGGACAAACGGTCGACTATAAAGTCAACATATCCTGTTTCGAAGGGGCGGAGTCCGGCCCGGCGATCACGTCGTTCGTTTTCGAAGCGGCCAAAAACCCGCTGTACCTACTGTCGGATGTCGAATGCACGATCGACGGAACATCGATTTCGGGCCTGATACCCTACGTGACGGACATCGACAAACTCGTTCCGACCTTCTTGGGCCGTTTCGACCGGATCTCCGTCGGCAAGGTTTCGCAGCAGTCGGGCGTCACGGCGAACGACTTCACGAAAGAGGTCGTCTATACGGTTACGGACAGCAAGGGAACGTCCGCCGAATACAAAGTCAACCTGTTCAATTTCACCGGTCTGCCGGTCGTTACGGTCGAAACCGACCAGCGTGCGGCAATCACGTCGAAAGAGAACTACGTCAACGGAACGCTGACGATTAGCAAAACCGCCGATTTCAAAGCCGGATACGAAGGCGCCATGCGTATCCGGGGCCGGGGCAACGCCACGTTCGGGTATCCGAAAAAGCCGTACAAGATCAAGCTGGACGAAAAATCCGAGATTCTGGGTATGCCGTCCGACAAAGAGTGGGTATTGCTGGCCAACTACTGCGACAAATCGCTGCTGCGTACCAGCATCGCATTCAAATTGAGCGAGCTGATGTCGATGCCGTGGACGCCCCGCACCGAATTCGTGGAACTGTTCCTGAACGGGCGTTACGAGGGCAACTACCTGCTCGGCGAACACGTGAAAGTTTCCAAAAACCGGCTGAACGCCGATGACGACGGCTACCTGATCGAACGGGACGGCTATTACCAGCAGGAACCGCTGTACTTTATGACCGACCGCGGCAACCCGTTCACGTTCAAGCATCCCGATACGGACGACATCACGCAGCAACAGGTCGCCTACATCAAAGATTACGTCAATAAATTCGAATATGTGCTCTATTCGCAGAATTTCATGGACCCGGAAGAGGGATACCGCAAATACATCGACGTAGACAGTTGGGTGAACTGGTACTTGGTACAGGAAACCCTGTGCAACAAAGATACGAACTACTACTTCTTCAAAAAGAACGCGCAGCCGGACACCAAACTCGGCATGTCGCCGGTCTGGGACTTCGAGTGGTCGCTCGGCATCGGCTGGAACTATACCGAACCGGCCCGCCACGACGTCCTGGTACAACGTTCGCTCTATTTCGACCGGCTGATGCAGGATCCCTACTTCGCAGGACTGGTCAAAGAGCGCTGGAAAACGCTTAAAAGCGAATACCTGCCGCAGCTCTACGCCTACATCAACGAGACGGCTCAGAAGATCTCCGTATCGCAGCGGGCCAACTTCACGAAGTGGAACATCCTCAACACGCCGGTCAGCGTCGAAGTCATCACGCTGGGAACCTGGGAAAACGAAGTGCAGTACGCCAAGGACTTCCTAACCCGCCGCGTGCAGTGGCTGGACTCGGCGATTCCGACCTGGTAAGTATTTTCCGGCCAATTACGCAAAAGGCACCAGAGTGTCCGTAAGCGACATTTCGCATTCTTACCAATATTCGCAAGGTTCGGGAAACGTCTATCTCGTGGCAACCAAGATGGCGAATTCGGGAGGACATGCAGCCCCGGCGGTCAAAGCCGACATTAATTGGGTTTACATAAAAGATACCCAAAATACAAACGACGGAACTCCTATCATGGTTCACAGAAAAGAGGTCACCGACGTTTTCGAAGCCAACAGCGTACGAGCGTACGGTAGGGTACGATCCGAAAGTCGAAATTAAAACACTGCTTTTATGAAACGCCTAACGATACTCGCCCTATTTCTGTTCCCGTCGGTAGTTTGTGCACAGCAGCGAACGGCAGCGATATCCCCGGAATCTTTTGAGAAAAGAGCCGAATTCAGTGCCGCTGCATTCGATATCGTCTGGGCCCGGCCCAGGCATATGATCGATTTGGATACGCTGGCGGGACAGTGGATCCGAAGAGGACACCGCTCGGGAACTGCATATGCTCCCGTACTCGAATCCGAGAACGGGGAGTTCATTTTGATGTACCTGAGCTTTTTAATTTACAGAACCGAGGGCGAGATCGAGATAGACCAAACCATGAGAAAGTTAGAAAAGTCGCCGCCAACGAACGAGCTGCTCACGAACGACAACTATCCCCGCCTCTTGATAACCGGCGAATTGAAAGCGGCCTACGGCTATACGGAAGGCTTTTTCAACCCGGTGGAAGGGAAAGTGTTCACCCGGGAAGATTTCGAAACCTACGTAACGATCGTTTCGGGCGGCAAAGCCCGGAGGTGGTTCAATGCCGACTCGGTGTTCCTGTACACCCTGCCGGTGGACGATCCGTTCAAAAAGGGCTACACGCATTGCACGGGTATGATCGTCTCTAAAAAAGGCAGGGCCAGCATAGGACTGAAGCTCTGGTTCACCAACGCAGGAAAGAAAAAAGAGCAACAATATCTCCGTTCGCTCCGCTGGAAGATACGGTACCGCAACGACGACTGGAAATACGACCGGGAAGTATTCGAACGTGCAGTCAGGAACCGCGAAGGAGACCGAAAATAGACGGCCTATCCGCCTTAAGGAATAAAACGGCGGCAGGTCTGCCTCCCCCGGCCGATTTCAACATAGACGGAAGCGCTTACATGTCGGCATATAAGCGCTTCCGTCTACGACTGTTACGATTTACAACGCAAAAAGCGGGAAAATTCCTGAACGGAATCATAAAAAACATCCGCACGATCGACCGGATCATGCGGAGTCTCTGTTTATCGATAAATCATACTGCGGAGAGATAGGGTTATGAACCAACACCCCACAGATCCCTTATTATCAAGGTGATAATTATTTCAAAAAGTACGTTTGTAACGAATTAGTAACGGTATCTTGTCTGTCATAGTCGCCTAATGGCTTCTTCTTGTCTGCCCGTTTTTTCATCACGTTACAAAGATAACAAAAATATTTGATTGACACATATTCTTCTCATTCAAAAAAGATTTTTTATAGTATTCTATGAATATCTTCTCTCATTATGGGGGATATATCCAATGCTTCCAAGTCTAACTGTCTAAGCCATGTCAAGCTTTCACTTTGAGACATATGCGTATTCGTAATATATTTCTCAGATAGGGTTATTACTGTATTACGACTTAAACCTAAAGCTAATAATGATAAATGTGTTTTGATTGGTACATTAAAGTATATAGATGCGTTTTTCATTGCGAAATCGTCGAGGATGCCGAAAAGGTGAAGCAGGAGGAGAAAGCCTACAAGAAGATTCCCATCATTACCGATTTTACGGACGAGGAGGGCAACGACCGCATGAAAGAGATGATACAGGAAAACTACAATCGCATCAAAGCCGACGTGCGGCAAATCGTCGCCGACGAACTGGAACGCATCAAGAGCGATCCGGCGCTGGTGCACCTGTTACAACAGACGTAATTTATAAAAGAATCCTCGCTGCTAACTCAGCGAGGATTCTTTTATATTCCGTTATTCATTGATAGTAAATACGAATATGGACTATTTCTCAAAACGTCTTGTTTATCTATATTATAGGAAATTAATGTAGATATGACAGAAATGCCTGCACCTGCTAATAATGCAGAGGGGATAGATATTCCCAACAAAGCTGCAGGTATAGTAGTTGCACCTGTTGAGAAAAACGATATTTTCATAAGATTATTGACAAACGTTTTTATACCTGCTCCATTCAGAGACTTTTTTAGATTATTATATCCCGGCAAAAATTGATTTACATATATATCACTGACTTGTTGCCGTATCTGTTCTATTGTTGCATCGACTGGAATATTTCTGGTAAGACTTTCGATATTCATTCTAAACAATCCTAATTCATCTTGATGTTGTCTTTTAAATTTAAGAATATCATCAATCGAAACCTCATCCGATATAGTTATTCCATTAAAGGATAAATCCATAAGAATACCTTGAGCTAATTGATGCCCTCTATTACGAATATGACGATCTCTCCACTGATAATCCCAATGATTGTATATTGCTACTTGGTTATCAAGCCTTGCTAAATTACTAAAATTAGAGGTGTGAGTATTGTCTGTTAGAGGTGCAATGCTATGCTGCTCGCATAGTCGATTTGTGAGTAATGTCATATAAAAATTGGCAAAACCTCCACTTACATGAAGCCAACCATCTTTATCCATATACTCTCGTAGTTGATACCATATTTCATGAGCCATTTTCTCCGGATGAATTCGGTGAATTTCTCGAATTTCTCTCGGCAATTTTTGGAGATGCATTGCAATTCCATTTTCGGGATGAGTCAAAACTTGGTATCCCTCATTACTATTTAAGTAATTTAATACATCATTCGTTAATCCCTCTATTAAATCCATGTCGGAATTAACGAAAAGAGGTTTTATCACCCCTTCATCTGCTAAAAATTGGGTGGTACATTGTTTATATGGATGGTCTATTGATGATGGTACAATAGTATTAATTTCATCCCAATACAAGATAGCTGTTTTAAGCCATGCCTCATTGGAAATATCAATTGTAGGATAATAAAGTGCACGAGTAAATGCCATGATAAATATTATTTAATATGTTATAATCCGATTTTAGTGTTGTAACCGATAGAACTCCTTTTGCCGTTCGATCTCCTCGCGTAGCTCCTCTTCGGTCGGCATATAGAGCATGTATTTCGAGGCGAACAGCCGGTCGTTGTCGTGCAACACGGAATAGCGTGCGATGTCCTCATCCGTTTCCGAGCAGAGAACGATGCCGATGGTCGGGTTGTCGCCCTCGCCGCGCACCCGTTCGTCGTACATCCGCACATACATATCCATCTGTCCTACGTCTTGGTGCGTGATGGTCGTCGTCTTGAGGTCGATCAGTACGAACGATTTGAGTATGTAGTTGTAGAAAACGAGGTCGATGAAGTAGTCTTTCTTTTCGGTGCGGACTAATTTCTGCCGTGCGACGAACGAGAAGCCCTTACCCAATTCGAGCAGGAATTTTTGCAGATTGCCGATGATGGCTCCCTCCAGCTCCGTTTCCGAAAAGTCGCTGTTGGGCGTAAAGCCTATGAACTCCGCGACGGTCGGGTTCTTGATGAACTCCATCCGGTCATGCTCGAACGGTTTTGTCAGCGTCCGCATTTCGGCTGTTACGTTTTCCTTATGCTGCGAGAGCAGCAACCGCTCGTAATACTGCGACCCTATATTGCGGTCGAGCGTGCGGTAGCTCCACATCTGTTCGGCGGCCTCTTTCAGATACCATGCGCGGGCATCGGCATTGGAAACGCTCAACAGACGCTTGTAATGTGACCACGTCAAAATTCCCCACGCTGTGGGGAGTTTTTCGGGAAAGGCAAGATAGAACTGACGGAAATAGTACAACGAGTTGACGGAAAACCCCTTGCCGAACTCTGCCGTAAGCTCTTTCGACAGGGATTTTAACAACTGCGAGCCGTAATCCGCGCGGTCTTTTCCCTGCTGTTCCTGCTCCACGATCCGCTTGCCCATCTGCCAATAAGCCTCGACCATCGCCGAGTTGATCGCGGCGTATGCCTTTTGGCGGGCATTGGTTACGATCCGCTTGATCTCTTGTATGAAATCAGGGGTATATAAAGCGGTAATATCGTCTTTTTTCATTGTTGCCGAATGATTTTACGACAAAAATACATAAATTAACGGAAGAACGCCGTATGTTCTCCCGTTTATCGGTAAGGTTACCGCCTCGCCCGTTCTTTCTCCTCATCGCGCTGCATGCGCAGGTTCAGCCGCTCACGCAGCTTGTCGAGGAAATAGGTGCGGCTCTCGCTCTTGCAGCGTTTGATGTCCGTATAGGCGTTATAGCAATGGCTGTCCTTTATTTCCAGCCCGAATATCTGACCGAAAAACGCAGCCAGCTCCTTGATGTCGTTCTCTCCGTCGTTGATACAGCCGATCTCGTCGAACGCATAGATGATCTCCACCAACTCGACGAGACTACCCGTCCAGCGGAAAGGCGTGTCTGGAATATCGGATTTTTGCGCCGACAGCGGAGGCGTCTGGGTTTGGAGGTATCGAAACATCCGACGCACGAACGTCAGGGCTTTGCGGATAGGAATTGTATGGGAAGATTCCGCCTTGTGAATCTCGTGCAGACAGCCCAGTTCCGTTTCGATATAGGCGAGCGTGAAGATAAGGTGATGCCGCTGGGATGGCGGAGCGCAGCATACGGTGCAAACCTCTTTGATGAACTCGTTATATACCGACGGCGTTATGGTGCGGGCGTCGGCTCCGTCATGGATCAGACGGAAAAATTCGTTTTTTGTAAGTATGAGGAAATCCATTCAGTTTCTGTTTTTCGGGTTGTTGTACTCCGTGACTAATTACGTGTTGCGCACGCTTCACATAAGAACAACCCCCTTTCCTGTGGAATGGATCGTATCGGATTGATAATTTATAAGTTATTGGATTGATTTTCGTATGACGAGCCGTTTCCACCCCGCAAGGGTCATAGGGTCATCCCTGCGATTGCGTATGCGAAAATACTATTGTACCCCCTGCGGCTTGCAGCCGCAGGGGGTACAACGAAAACGGATAGCCCTGCCGCAGAGCGGCTATTCTTTCACGGGCCGGACGGAGAAGCCCCAGCTTTTCCCACTTGAAGGGCTCGGGCTGATTCCATTTTTGCTTATCATGAACTGACGCCCAGAATGGGTCGCAGTCGCTTGTCCCGTCCAGTAACCGTATGTATATCCGTCGTAATATATTACGTGGCCATCCGTATAGTACCGTATTCCCTGGCCTGGAATAAAGATCGTGCTTCGCCGTTGAGTGATACACGCTTGCGCGGCGAGAGTTTCGACGTCCGCCCCGTTCGAGAATAACAAGAGAGCGGAGCGGCCGGGCATCCGTTTCCGTTGTACCCCCTGCGGCTGCAAGCCGCAGGGGGTACAATAGTATTTTCGCATACGCAATCGCAGAGACGGCCCTATGACCCCTCATTTGTGTCCTTAACGGAGAAAAAAGAAAACACCCAAACTTACATTTTAGGGTGTAAATCTGGGTGTTATCCTTGTAATTCGCTGACAATCAGCCTTGTTTGCGGAGAGTTAGGGATTCGAACCCCAGGAACCACATAAGCGGTTCAACAGATTTCGAGTCTGCCCCGATCGACCACTCCGGCAACTCTCCTATTGCGGATGCAAAGATAATACTTTCCGGGATATATTTTCCATCCCGGACGTATTTTTTTGAAAAACACTCCGACGGCACACCGTCCGGACGTCCGGACGCACATTTTTTTACGATCCGGCAGCATCGTCCCGAAAAAAAACTATCTTTGCCGTGCAAAGGTTTCCGCATCGCGCTTTCGACCGCGATCAGGGAATTAAAAGGGAATGCCGTGCGAATCGGCAACAGTCCCCGCTGCTGTAAGTTTCAGTTCCGAAAGGAATAAAATGTTTCGACACTCTTGGCCACTGACATCGAGTCGGGAAGGCGCCGAAACGGAAACGAGTCAGAAGACCTACCTTTGCTTTACGGATTTTACAGTCTGCGGTGAACAGACGAAAATCGACGGAATTTCCGGCTGACCTATTTGCGCACGATGCCGCCCGCTGTAAAACCGAATTGGATTTTTTAACGATCAACGAGCGGCATGGAACGTATTCCTCCCATTTATCTCTTCCTGTTTATGTGTTGCCTGACACCGGCGGCGCTTTATTCGCAGAACGGCTCCGACAGCCTGACACGCAAAGCGTATCCGGACAGCCTACGCCATTACAGCATCGACGAGGTGACCGTATACGGACAGAACCAACCGTCCCGGATTATCCCCGCCCAGGAACTCTCCGGCAAAGAACTGCAGCGACTCAACGCCCTGTCGGTCGCCGATGCGGTACGCTATTTTTCCGGGGTGCAGATCAAGGATTACGGCGGAATCGGAGGACTCAAAACCATCAATATCCGTAGCATGGGCACCCAGCACGTCGGCGTTTTCTTCGACGGCATCCAACTCGGCAACGCACAGAACGGGCAGATCGACCTGGGACGCTTTTCGCTGGACAACATGGAATCCATTTCGCTGTACAACGGGCAGAAAAGCGCAGTATTCCAGCCGGCTAAAGATTTCGCATCGGCCGGTTCGATTTACATGCAGACGCGAACGCCCCGTTTCGACCGGGACGGAAAAAACAACCATTTCGGCGTGTCGATGAAAACCGGCTCTTTCGGCACGGCCAACCCGTCGATCCTGTGGGAACACCGGTTCAACGACCGGCTCAGCAGTTCGTTCAACGTCGAATACCTGTACACCACGGGCCGCTACAAGTTCAGCTACACGAAAAAAAACGGATACGACACGACTGAAGTGCGCCGCAACGGCGACGTGCGCGCCCTACGGGCCGAAGGCGGCCTTTTCGGCCTGGTACGCAACGGCGAATGGAAAGCGAAAGTCTACTTTTACAACTCGGAACGGGGCTACCCGGGCGCTTCGGTGCGACAGGAACCCGGACGGTTCCGGCACGAAGACCGGCAGTGGGACGACAACTTTTTCGTACAGGGTTCTTTCCGGAAAACCTTCAGTCCGTTTTACAGTCTGTTGCTGAACGGCAAGTACGCCTACGATTACCTGCACTACCTGTCCGATCCGCGCCTCGACGAGAGCACGATGTATGTCAACAACCACTACTACCAGCAGGAGACGTATTTCTCGGCAGCCAACGAATTTACGTTTTTCAAATGGTGGAAAGCCAACCTCGCCGCCGATTTCCAATGGAACACGCTGGACGCCGACTTGGTCGATTTCGTCTATCCGCAGCGCTATTCGGTACTGACGGCCGCGGCGACCTCGTTCGAATTTTCCCGGGTCAAAGTGCAGGCAAGCCTGCTGCACACTTATGTCCACGACCGGACGAAAGCCGTCGGGGGAAGCGCCGGCGACAAAAGCGAATTCACGCCCACCTTCGTAGTCTGGTACAAACCGTGGAGTCGGCCGGAGCTGAGTTTCCGCGCATTCTACAAACGGATTTTCCGGATGCCTACGCTGAACGACCTGTACTACACGTTCATCGGCAACAAATACCTGAACCCGGAATACACCACCCAATACAACCTCGGCGTCACCTATGCGAAAAATTTCGACGGCGTCCTGCGGCGAATCGACTTCCAGGCGGACGCCTACTACAACGAAGTGGACGACAAGATCGTCGCCATGCCCACCAGCAACCAGTTCCAGTGGACGATGATCAACCTCGGTCGCGTGGAAATACGAGGGATCGAAACGACCGTGCAGACCAACTGGCTGTTCGGTCCGGTAACCTTCAACGTCCGGCTGAACTACACTTACCAGAAAGCCCAGGACGTCACCGACCGGACGAGCGAATGGTACGGCGGCCAAATCCCCTATATCCCGTGGCACAGCGGTTCCGCCGTACTGAATCTCGGCTACCGGGGATGGGATCTGAATTACAGCTTCCTTTACACCGGAGAACGCTACGAATCCGTCGCGAACATCCCCGAAAACTACGCGCGGCCGTGGTATACGCACGACATGGCGCTCTCGAAATACATCCCGTTCAAAAAAACGGCGCTGCGCATCACCGCCGAAGTGAACAACATCTTCAACCAGCAATACGAAGTCGTACAATGTTACCCGATGCCGGGCACGAATTTTAAAATCAAAATAAACTTTACGTTATGAAAAAACATTTGACAAAATCCCTGCTGCTTTTGCTGCTCAGCGCAGCCGTCTGCAGCCTCAACTCCTGCCGGAAAGAAGAAACGGGCACCCCTTCGTCCGGTTCGGGCGGCGGAGAGGGAGAGACCGCCGGTACGGTGAAAGGATTCTTCCTGCTGAACGAAGGCAATCAAGGCAGCAACAAGGCCTCGCTCGACTATTTCGACTACGAAACGGGCGTCTACACAAAAAACATCTACCCCGAGCGGAACCCGGGCGTAGTCAAGGAATTGGGCGACCTGGGCAACGACCTGCAGGTTTACGGCGAAAAACTGTATGCCGTGATCGGCGGTTCGGGACTGGTCGAAGTAATGGATGTCAACACGGCCAAGCACGTGGGGCAGATCTCCGTTCCGAGCGGCCGCCGACTCGCATTCAAAGATCAGTACGTCTACATCAGCTCCTACGCAGGCCCGCTTAATTTCGATCCGAACGCCCGGAAGGGTTACGTGGCCCGGGTCGACACGGCGCAACTCGGGAAAGTCGATACCTGCGTGGTCGGCTATCAGCCCGAAGACATCGTCGTCTCCGGCAACAAACTTTACGTTGCCAACTCCGGCGGATACCGGGCTCCGGTCTACGACAGCACGGTTTCGGTGATCGACCTGAGCACATTCAAGGAAATTTACAAAATCAACGTAGCGATCAACATACAGAAGATGAGGCTCGACCGTTCGGGCAACCTCTGGGTGTCGACCCCGGGGAACTACTACGACATCCCGTCGCGGACTTTCGTGATCGACACGAAAACGGACAAAGTGACCGACACGCTCGAAGTGCCGAACGCCAACATGGCCCTGCGCGGCGACTCGCTGCTACTGTACAGCGCCACCTGGGACATGACCACCGGAAAAAGCGCCTATTCGTTCACTTTCATAGACACCCGGACGAAAAAAGACGCCGGGCAGAATTTCATCAAGGACGGAACGGATAAAAATTATACCGCAGCCTATGAAATCGCGGTCAACCCGGACAACGGAGACTTTTTCGTCACCGATGCGAAAGACTATATAACGCCCGGAAAGATCTATTGCTACGGTTCCGACGGACGCACCAAATGGTCGGCCACCACGGGCGACATTCCGGGGCACATCGCATTCACGCATAAAAAGCTGCAACCGCTGAAATAACGGCTCCCGCCGCAAAACGACAAGCTCCGGAACCTCCGTTCCGGGGCTTTTTTCCGTACCGTCCGCCGCTTTTCCCGCAATAAACCGTATTTTTGTAAAAACACGACGATCATGGGCAACAAAGGATACATCCATGTGTACACCGGGGACGGGAAAGGAAAAACGACGGCCGCTTTCGGGCTCGCGGTACGGGCGCTCTGCGCCGGAAAAAGCGTCTACGTCGGACAGTTCGTCAAAAGCATGGCCTATCACGAAACGAAAATAGCGGAAATGTTCGACAAACTCCGGATCGAGCAACTGGGTCGCGGCTGTTTTATTCGCGAGGAGCCGGAACAGACCGATATCCGGATGGCCCGCGAAGGACTGGACAAATGCGCCGCGCTGATGGCCGGCGGCGACTACGACGTAGTGATACTCGACGAACTGACCATCGCCCTGCACTACGGATTGCTGACCGTCCGGGAAGTGCTCGAAGCGTTGGATCGCCGCCATCCGTCCGCCGAGATCGTCATCACGGGCCGTTACGCCCCGCAGGAACTGATCGACCGGGCCGACCTGGTAACCGAAATGCGCGAAATAAAACACTATTACCGGCAGGGCGTACGCTCGCGCGACGGGATCGACAAATAGCGACTCCGCACGCACGGAAAAACGATTTTCAAATTGAAAACAACGCGGCAACCCGTAAGCGAAGCCGCGCGGGAATTTTACTCCTCGACCTGCTGCATCTCGATCAGCCGGGCATAGATGCCGTGCCGTTCCATCAGTTGTTGGTGAGTCCCCTGTTCGGCGATCCGGCCCTTTTCGATCACGATGATCCGGTCGGCGTTGTGGATCGTGCTCAGACGGTGGGCGATCACCAGCGAAGTGCGCCCTTTCAGTAAGGCGTTCAAAGCCTCCTGCACCAGTTTTTCGGACTCGGTATCCAATGCCGAGGTCGCTTCGTCGAGAATCAGTATTTCCGGATTTTTCAACACGGCCCGCGCGATGCTCAACCGCTGGCGCTGGCCGCCGGAAAGCTTCATGCCCCGGTCGCCGATGTTGGTCTGATAGCCGTGCTCGGTCTCCATGATGAAATTATGCGCATTGGCCACGACGGCCGCCTGGCGGATCTCTTCGTCGGTGGCGTCCTGCTTGCCGAGCCGCAGGTTGTTGGCGATCGTATCGTTGAACAGGATGGTCTCCTGCGACACGACGCCCATATACTCCCGCAAACTTTCGATGTCGTACTGACGAATATCCACCCCGTCGATCAGGATCGCGCCGCCCTGTATGTCGTAAAAGCGCGGGATCAGATCCGAAAGCGTCGATTTGCCTCCGCCGGACGGACCGACCAGCGCAACGGTCTCCCCTTTCCGTATTTTGAAGTTAACGCCGCAAATTACCTCCTTATTATCGTAGGAAAAACGCACGTCGCGGAACTCGATTTCGTCGTGCAGTCCGGTCATCCGGACTGCATCGGGCGCATTGGTGATCTTGCTTTTCTCATCGAGCAGCGCCAGCACGCGCTCCCCGGCCGCAATCCCCTGGTTGATGTTGGCGAACGAATCGGTAAACGAACGCAACGGCCGGGTGATCTGCGTAAAGATCGACAGGTAGGCGACGAACGCGCTCGCCTCCAGATCGCCCGACAACACCAGGCTGCCGCCGTAGACCATCAACACCGCCGCCGCGGAAATCCCGAGAAACTCGCTCGTCGGCGACGCCAATTGCTGCCGCCGCGCCATGCTCAGCGAGATCCGCGAGAAAAGACCGTTGATATCGTGAAACTTATTGCGGATATAGTCGGTCGCATTGTACCCTTTGAGGATTTTGATCCCGGTCAGCGATTCGTCCATCAGGCTGACCATATCGGCAAAACGTTCCTGCGCAGCCGTAGCCGACTTGCGCAGCCGCTTGACGATCGAACCGATCACCAGCGCCACGACCGGCAGGAAAATCACCGAAAAAATCGTCAGCTTCCACGAAATCATCACCAACGCGATCAGGAAACCGACGATCATGAACGGATCGCGGAACGCAACCAGCAGCGTATTGGTGATGCAGAACTGCACGACCTGCACATCGGACGAAATTTTCGAAATGATGTCCCCCTTGCGCTCGTTGTTGAAATAACCGACATGCAACCCCATCACGTTATCGTACACCCGGTTGCGGAGCCGCTGCAACGAACGCACGCGCATGGTCTCCATCACGCGCTGTCCGAGATAACGGAACAGGTTGCTCAGAAACGACATCAGGATGATGAATACGCTGAGGAAAATCAGCACGTCCATTTTCGAATAATCGGTTCCGAAGACACGGTATATCAAAAAGTTGACGAGGCTCCTGAAATAATCCGTATTCAACGCGAACGACGGCAGCGCGGTCACCGGCTCGAGCAGTTGGTCCTCAACGAACAACGTGTTGAGCAACGGCATGATCAGCATGAAGGTGAACGTATAGAATATCGTGTAAAAAAGCGTGTAGAAAAAATAAGGGATCGCGTACTTTTCGATGGGTTTCGCAAAGCCGAGCAGCCGCCAATAGGTATTCATTCGCTGGATTTCATTAGATTACTTCGGACAAAAGTAATCCATTTTCCGATATATCCTTTATCTATTTTGCCGGAAAGCTGCCTGTTTTAGGGTAAAATTCGTAAATTTGTCTGCTGAAATCTCCGGGATTCACCGATTCCCGGCATGTCGAATCCGGACAACACATTCGCATTCAACCGAATATGTTGTCGATAAACGGCGCGTTGCGCCAAACGTTTAATTATGGAAACTGTTGTCAGTGGAATACGGTCTACCGGAAACTTGCACCTCGGAAACTATTTCGGGGCGCTCAGGAACTTTGTCAAAATGCAGCACACGGAACGGTGCTTTTTCTTCATCGCCGACTACCATTCGCTGACGACGCATCCGGATCCCAACATGCTGCACGTCAATGTCAAGAACGTGCTGTCGGAATACCTTGCCGCAGGGCTCGATCCGGAGGCTGCCACGATCTACGTGCAGAGCGACGTTCCCGAAGTAGCCGAACTGTCGCTGCTGCTGAGTATGCACGCCTATGTCGGCGAGCTGGAACGCACCGCTTCGTTCAAAGACAAGATCCGCAAGCACGCCGACAACGTCAACATCGGTCTGCTGAGTTACCCGGTATTGATGGCCGCCGACATCCTGCAGCATCGCGCCACCCGCGTACCGGTAGGCAAGGATCAGGAGCAACACCTCGAACTGACACGCCGGTTTGCACGCCGGTTCAACCAGCTTTACCAGGTCGAATTTTTCCCGGAATGCCAGCCTTACACGTTCGGCGGCAACCTGGTAAAAATCCCCGGACTGGACGGAAACGGCAAAATGGGCAAATCGGAGGGCAACGGTATTTTCCTATCCGACACGGACGAGGCGATTCGTAAAAAAGTAATGAAAGCCGTGACCGATTCGGGCCCGACCGCGCCGGACAGTCCGATGCCGGAGGTGATCGCCAACCTGTTCACGCTGCTGAAAGCCGTTTCGACCGAAGATACGGTACGGCATTTCACCAACCTGTGGAACCGCTGCGAGATCCGCTACGGCGACCTGAAAAAACAGCTCGCCGAAGACATGATCAAGGTCGTGGCCCCGATCCGCACCCGCATCCAAGACATTATCGGCGACGACGCCTACTTGAGCCGGGTCGTCAAACAGGGCGCCGAAAAGGCCCGCGAAAGTTCGAGCCGGACGCTGTCGGACGTTCGCCGGATCATGGGTATCAAACCGTTCTAAACCGCAATCCCTTAAACTCTGCGACGGCCATGCCTAAGCTGAGAAACAAAATAGCGCTGCTGTACCGCTACCTGATCATCGCTACCAAGCGGCTGACCGATAAACAGTTGATGATTCTGCTCGCGATCGTGGTCGGTCTGGCGGCGGGGTTCGCTACGTTCGTATTCGAACGGGCGCTGATGTTTTTCCGCTTCGTGCTGACCAGCTGGTTCGACATCGACACGGCCAGCGTTTTCTACCTGTTCTATCCGGTCATCGGAATCATCATCGCCACACTGTTCGTCAAGTACGTCGTGCGCGACAACATCAGCGAAGGAGTGACCCGCGTACTGTACGCGATGAGCAAAAAAGGGTCGCGCATCAAGCCGCACAACTGCTATTCGTCGATCGTCGCGAGTTCGGCGACGATCGGTTTCGGCGGTTCGGTCGGCCCGGAGGCGCCGATCGTACTGACCGGAGCGGCCGTCGGATCGAATATCGCCCGCTTCATGCGACTCAATTACAAGAACATCACGCTGCTGCTGAGTTGCGGCGCGGCGGCGGCCCTGTCGGCCGTATTCAAGGCTCCGATCACCGGAGTCGTCTTCGTGTTGGAGATACTGATGCTCGACATCACCGTCGCATCGATCATCCCGCTGCTGATTTCGGCCGTGACCGCCACGACGCTGATGTTTTTCCTGAACGGTTTCGATCCGGTTTTCAACCTCAATATCCTGCACTCGTTCGAACTGGAACACCTGCCGTACTACATCGTCCTGGGCCTGATATGCGGGCTGATGTCGTACTATTTCACACAGATCAACTCGAAAATCGGGCAATTGTTCGCCCGGATCAAAAGCATGTACCGCCGTTGGATCGCGGGCGGCCTGATCATCGGCGTCCTGATCTTCCTGTTTCCGCCGCTTTACGGCGAAGGGTACGAATCGCTGGCCGATCTGATGCACGGAAACGTCGATGCGCTGTTCAACAACTCGATGTTTTTCCAATACCGGGGCATCGGCTGGGTCGTCATGCTGTACCTGATCGCCACGCTGTTTTTCAAGGTGGTCGCGATGTCGGCCACCAACGGAGCCGGAGGGGTCGGCGGCTCGTTCGCCCCGTCGCTGTTCGTAGGCGCTTTCACCGGCGCGACGATGGTCTATGGGCTGAACTATTTTTTCGGACTCGAACTACCGATCATTCCGTTTACGCTGGTGGGCATGGCAGGAGTCATGTCGGGCGTAATGAACGCCCCGTTGACGTCGATCTTCCTGATCGCCGAACTGACCAACGGCTACGCGTTGTTCGTCCCGCTGATGCTGGTCGCCGCGCTCTCTTTCGCGCTGGACTACTACCTCGAACCCTATTCGATCTACACGAAAAAGCTGTCGCAAAGCGGCGAACTGCTGACCCACAACAAAGACCGTTCGGTACTGGTATTCCTCGATCTGCCCGCCTTGATGGAGACCGATTTCTACAAAATCTCGATGAACACGACGCTCGGCGACGTCGTGAACCTTATCTCTACCGTCCACCGGAACATTTTCCCGGTGGTCAGCAAAGACGGCACCCTGCTGGGCATCGTTCAACTGGACGACCTGCGGGCCGATATGTTCTCTCCGGAAAAATACGGGACGACGATCGACCGCTACATGATCGCGCCGCCCGACCTGATCTACCAGAACGAGCAGATCGGCAGCGTACTGGACGCTTTCGAAGATTCCAAAGCCTGGATGTTGCCGGTCGTTACGACCGATAAGAAATACCTCGGATTCATTTCCAAATCGCGCATTCTGGCCGCGTACCGCGAACAACTCCGCGCAATCAGCGAAGAATAACCCATCGGAAAACAAACAAAACCGATCCGTCCGCCTTACGGAAACGCCACGCGAACCGGCCCCGATCTAAATTAATCTCATTTTTTTACATTCTCTTGTTCGTTTTATTTTTTTTATTTAACTTTGGTCCGAAAGAAAATTTTCATTAATTATGTCTATTATCAATAACTATTTTATAGTTCGTAAACAGCACGGAACGAACACGTCGAAATAAAACCAATATCCTATTTTGTTTAACTAAAACACACTGATTATGAAAAATTACCTAAAACTGAGTGCATGGTTGTTTTTGATTCCGGCACTGATGTTTTCATCGTGCAAGGACGACGACAAATCGGACGGCGACCCGTTGCTGGCTCCGAGAAACCTTGTCGGACTGGCCGGCGACGGGCAGGTCATCCTGAACTGGGACGCTCCTTTGAGCGGCGAGGTGAAAGAGTACTCCGTAACCTGGACTCCGGGCAACGGCAGCGCTACGGTAAACGGCATGGCATACACGGCGACCGGACTGACCAACGACACCGAATACACTTTTTCGGTGAAAGCCGTCTACGCGTCAGGGTCGTCCGACGCCCTTACGGTCAAGAAAACGCCGAAAACCGAAGCGATCAACTACACGGCCTGCACGGACGTAGCAGCCCAGGCGGGCTATAAGGCGATCACGCTGACATGGGCCGTTCCGGAAATCGTTCCGAAAGCCGAATTGTCGGGTTATACGATTACCGTTGCGCCGGGTGAAATGGAACCGATCAAAGTTGCCGACCCGCAAGCCGTTTCAGCGGTTATCGACGAATTGGCCAACGGCACCGAATACACCGTAACGATCATCGCAGACTACAAAGACGGCGGCATGTCGGCAGGCGTATCGGTCAAAGCGACTCCTACCGAACTGATCTCAAAAGTCGAATCGGACAATGTCTCCAAAATAAGCTTCGACAAAGAGAATGCAGCCATCGAACTGTATTATACCAGACCGGTGGATGTAGAGGCCATTCCGGTAACCTTCACGCTGATCGAAGGCGCAACGATAGATAACGAGAGCGGCGCCGTAAGCAAAACGCTGAATCTGAAGGATCCCGCCACGGTCGATGTCGTTATGAACGATTTCACGGTTCCGTATCAGGTAACCGCCGTAGTCGATACGCTCGTAAAATCGCTTCAGGCATCCTACGACGGCACGACGGTCAACGGAAAAGTCGATCAAGCGACCCGAAAGATCCTGATCGACTTCGGAACGACCCAGATCGACAAATCGGCCATCGAAGTAACGATCGACATCTCCGAAAACGCAACGTTGGTAAATCCGTCGGCATCGCCGGCCACGATGAATCTGTCGAGCGAAAACGCCGCGATCAAACTGTCGGATAAATACGGAAACGAGGTATCCTACGGCGTAACCTGCCTGGGCGCGGATCTTCCCGTTGTGGAAGGATTCAACCCGAAGGACATTACCGGAAAAGACATTCCGGCCGATTGGGTACGCCTCAACCGGTTTAACGGCAAAGATATTCCCGCTACGATCGCAGTCTATGAAATCCCCGAGACCAATTCTTACGTGGTCATGTGGAAAAAAGGGTCCGATTTCACGACCTACCACCTGGGAAAAGACGCTGTTCCCTTTGCGGATTACAAAGCGGATTATGCGGATGAAAACACCATCCTGGTGTCGGGAACGCCCAACCTCCAGAACGCATTCCACGCCTCTCAGGTCGTTGTAAAAGGCGGTCAGGGCCCGATGTTCGCCAAACAAACTAACGGCAACTGGGTACACTATACCGGCGACTGGGACGGCGACACGTTCTTTAACTTCGACACGAAAGAGAATCCCTGGCCTGTAGTTGAAGGATTCACCGGTAACGGATTCTACCTGAATCCGGGAGCGCCGAACGGATACACGTCGGCTGCGCCGCACACCACCACAAAGAAAACGCAGTGTTTCTTCGCATATCACGGGGAACCCTCCGATGCCGACCTGGCCGGATTCTTCGTCTCCGGCACTGCCTCTTTCACCCAAGACGAAGTCTGCGAAAAACTGATCAGCATCGGGCTTACCAGAGGATTCCCGATCAACTCGATCGACCAGACTACGGATAACATGAACGTAGGTCTCACCATCAATGGAGGAGATGCCGTCAACATCACCGTATCGGGAGGTCTTGATCCGGTATATGCCGTAGGAATCAGCGAAACGAAATAATCTTTCTATCCATTTTCAAAAAAGAGGAAGCGCAAGGCTTCCTCTTTTTTTAGATCCCATATTTCGCTTCATTCGCTGAAATCGGGAGCTCCGAAAACGTAACTTTCCCGGTACCGGTAGCCGACGACCGCCATCAACAGCACGATCGCAGCGTTCAGCACGAACGGGAAATCGGCCGAACCGGACTTCCCGAACAGCCCGGTCAGCAGATCGACGATAAAAGGGCACAGCAGGATCGCCAGGTAATTGACCGACATCACCAGCGCCAGCGCCAGCGTCGTATTTTTCGAATCGGCCGTCCGGACGCTCTTGTCGTAAACCAGCGGCTGGATAACCCCGTAGCCGATCCCCGCGACGAAACATCCCAACCCGATCGTCCACTCGTATTTGAACAGGTAGATTAGCAGCAGCCCGGCGCAAATCAGCAGCAGCGGCAGGAAAACGGTCGCATTCTTCAATTTGCGGATAATCCAGGTGATAAACAGACCGGGCAGCATGATCGCCAGGAAAAAAAGCGAAATCATCACGCCGGAAGCCGAACTGCTCAGCGTATAGTGCTGCATCAGGAAAGGCAGGTTGAACGTGACCACGAGTACGACGTAAGTAGCCAAAAAATAGAGCAGCATCAATCCTCCGAGCCGCGGCACGTCGATCCCGGGCAACCATTTTACAGCCCCGATAGCCGCATCCGTCGGAGAAGCGGGAACCGCAGGTATCGTCGCGGCCTCCCCCCGATCCGGCTTGTATTTCCGCAACGAAAGCGTCATCAGCAGCGCGACTCCGGGCAGCAGGTAGACCAGAAACGGGTAATGCCAGTCGACCGTCGCCAGCCAGCCGGTCAGCGACGTGGCGAGCACCAGCGTAACGTTGCTGATCGACGAACTGATCCCTAGCTGACGGGTACGGTAGGCTCCGGTGAAATGGTCTGCGATCAGTCCGGTCGACAGCGGGATCACCATCCCGGCTCCCACCCCGAGCACGCAGTTGATAAAAATCAACAGCACGATGTTCTTTGCGAACAGGCTGAAAAAACCGCTGATGCAGAACAACGCGAGTCCCGTGTAAAGAATCAGCAGCTTGTTCCTGCTCACCGACAGCTTACCGGCCAGCAGGACGAACGGAATGATCAGCAACGACGGCAGCGAGGTAAGCATCTGGATTTCGAGATCGGTCGCGTGTTTGAAAATTTTATCCAGATCGCCCAGAATCGGCGATATGGCCAACCCCGGCAGGGAAACCACCGCCGAAACCGACCAGATTGCCACCAGTACATTCAGGGGAATCGTACCCCGTCCCGTTTGTATTTTCAGCATAACCTTCGTCGCTAATTAAATAAGATTTAGAAATTGTACTGCACGATCGCCTGAACGCGGTTGGCGTGCCCCTGCTCCTTGTCCATGTTCCGGCGCGTTCCGTAAAGGTAAGCGGCTCCCAATTGACAACTTTCGGTCAGGTTATAGAACAGATTCACCGACAAGTAATTGGCTATCTGATAAGTATTCGCGTCGCGGTAGTCGTTCCGGCTGAAAACCTTCACGCCGCTGTAAGCCGCGGTGGCCAACCATTTCGAAGAGAACATGTACTGGGCCCCGGCGATCCAGCTCATCATCGGCAGCGCCTGCAGACTGTTCGGCCGTTTGGGATTGACCACCAGGTCGAGTCCCGTGCCGGCTATATCCTGAATATAAGCCGCGATCCCCTCGCCGTAGAGGAACTGCATGTAGGTCGTCAGTCGTTTGCCGGCCTGGATCGAGCCGCTCAACTGGGTTCCCCATCCGAAAACCGATTTGGTGGCATCCGACTGGTCGTCGTAATAGAACATATCGCGGAAAATGGCCGATGCGCGCAAGTGGCTCCGCCCTTTGTTCCAGCTATACTGGAAATAGAGCGGGAAATCGGGCATCCGCTGCGGGATCGAACTCATATCGCTCGCCAGCGACGCGCTGAGATTCGGCATTTCGGCGGCGACCGCCATCGACCAGTGATCGTTGAATTTCCGGGTATAACGGATCATCGTGTTATACACCATCGGATAGCCGTTCGGCCCTTCGAAGTCTACCGTCGAAGGCGATGCCCCGAGGTCGCAGAACGTCGTGAAACGGCGTCCGATCGAGAATCCGGCCAGTTCGATATAAGCCATATTCAGACTGAACCCCAGGTTATTCGATTCCCGGAAATCGGCCTGAATGTAACCGACGATCGGCCCGAGCTTGCCGGCATGGGCGATCGCCTTGAAATACAGGGTAGAAGTCGACGGATCGAGCTGGAACTGCTGACGTTGTTTCGGCGAATTCGGCACGGGAATGGCCGACGTTACGAAATCGAGATCGTTGGCGATCCCGTCGAAATCGTACGAAAGACGCGTGTTCACGTTACCGCCGATACCGAAGATCATCTTCTGGTCTTTACCCGAAATGATGAACTTGGGCAGACCGGTCTGGCGAAACCCCTTTTCGATCGTCGAATAGTACAGATCGATCACCTGGGTCGCCGACATCGTGTCCACTTCGGCCCCCCGGCGGTTGATAAAAAGCACATCGGGTTTCGCATTGTTCTTCAGCACCTGGGCCTGCAGGCCCTCCGAAAAGAAACATGCGATGATCGCTGCTGCAAAAAGTATACAATGTTTCATAATTATGGAATTTAAATTGGTTTCGGGCATACGCGTCCTCGGACGGTCTCCGTAAACTCAATTATTGTGCCGATCCCCGCCCCGCAAATACGAAACAGGGCGTCCCGACAGGAACGCCCCGGATAATAAATTATTAAAGAATTACCGCTGTACGGCAACTCCGGCCGACAGCAACGCTTCGTCGGGAGCAAAAGGAATCGTCTCGAACTCCCGGCGGTCGCCGAACCCGAAACGCAGGTAGGTGATCGGCAGCCCTTCCTGCAAAAAACGCTGTTCGTAAGTGGTTTTGATCGACAGCACCTCGTCGGCGAATCCCGTCCCGTAAATATCGTCGCAGCAGGCGGCGACCGGAAGTCCGTTGCCCCGGGCCAGATTTTTCGTATATTCGTGCAGGTGAACCGAATCGGTCTTCAGATTGATCATGCCGCCCTCGCGCAGAAAGCGGGCGTACATAGCCAGAAATTGCGGGGCGGTCAACCGTTTTTTGATCCGGTTTTTGTTCAGTTGCGGATCGGGAAACGTGATCCAGATCTCATCGACTTCGCCGGGAGCGAAACACGAATCGATGAATTCGATCCGCGTACGCAGGAAAGCCACGTTCTTCATTCCGTTCTCCGTCGCGGTCTTGGCCCCGCGCCACAAGCGGGCGCCTTTGACGTCCACCCCGATAAAATTCCGTTCCGGGAAACGTTCGCCCAACGCCACGGTATATTCGCCGCGCCCGCACCCCAATTCCAAAACGATCGGTCGGTCGTTCCCGAAAAAATCGCGGTTCCACTTCCCTTTCAACGCATAATCTTTCCGGAAAACCTCCTCGAACCCAGGCTGAACGACACAACGGAACGTGGCATTCTCCGCAAAACGTCTGATCTTATCTTTTCCCATTCGATCCTCTTCGACTGATCCGGAAACCGATCCGGTATTCCGGGAATCTCTACTCAATAAATATCCATTCCGACGGCAGCAACGCCCTCCACCTCTTCGCCGGGCATCAACGGCTCGAACTGAAACAGGTAACTGCCCGGCCGCGACAGGCACACCCCGCTGCGGTAAGCCTGGCTGACGTCCCGGTAAAGCCCCAACCCCGGATGCCCGTCCGGCACGTGCACCACCACCGTATCGCGCCAGCGATACCCGGCAGGCGTTACGGTGGTCACGGCCAATACCAACCGGTCGTAACTGAAATTACTGCCGTACCGCACGACGACATCCATCGTCCGCAGCGACGCGGTATCGGTATTCTCGAAACTGACGGCGACCCGCTCCGACCGGTTCCATCCGTACTGATCGGTTTCCGCCACCGAAGCCTGCTGCGGCGCGAGGCATGACACCATAGTCGCCAGGCAAACCAGTCCCGGCAACCTCCGGACGATTTTACTCGCCGGCGCCACCTTTTTCCTGTTTTCCGCCGCCGGACTGCTGTCCGTCGCGGTTCTGTCCTCCGTTCGGATTGCGACGGCGATTACGGCCGTTGTTGCGACGCGGCGCATCCTCGCGGGCCGCCGGAGCGCCCCCGGCCGCATCGGCCGGAACGCGCTGTTTGCGGGCAGGTTGCTGACCTGGCGCCGATTTATCGGAACGCCGGTTTTCCGGTTTCCCCGAAGCCGGCTTCTGCTCCCTCGCCCCTTTCGGCGATCCGGAACGGGTATCGCCGCTCTGACTCGCTCCGGTCGGCGCTTTCCGCTTTTTACGGTTTTTGCGCCGTCCTTGCTGCTTATCGAAACGGGTCAGGCTCTCTTCGCCCACCACGTTGGCAAACGTCGGTTCGATATCGACCGATACGGGCGAAGCGTCGCTCAACCGTTCCGGCTTGTTTCCTTTCTGGTTCATCCGGATCACCTCGCGCACCCGTTCGACCGGCAGCGCAACCAGATTCGCCTGCGATCCCGGATCCGTCGCAAACCACATCGTGCGCTCCAGAATATCGCTTTTCACCAGGAAGTAATCGCCTTCGATCGTCTGCAACGGCTGGTTGACGCGCGGGAAATCCTTGCGGGCGTCCAGGTACGTATCCAGTTCGTACACCAGACAGCACTTCAGCTTGCCGCACTGTCCGGCCAGTTTCTGCGGGTTCAGCGAAATCTCCTGATGCCGCGCCGAGTTGGTCGTCACCGATACGAAATTCGAGATCCACGACGCGCAACACAGCTCCCGGCCGCAGGACCCCAGCCCGCCGATGCGCCCGGCCTCCTGCCGCGCCCCGATCTGCTTCATCTCGACCCGGATGCGGAACTGCTCGGCGAAAACCTTGATCAACTCGCGGAAATCGACCCGTTCGTCGGCAATGTAATAGAAAATAGCCTTGATCTTATCGCCCTGGTATTCGACGTCGCCGATCTTCATATTCAGGTTCAGGCTGGCCGCGATCTGGCGCGAACGGATCATCGTTTCGTGCTCGAGACCGATCGCCTCCTGCCACTTTTCGATGTCGTAAGGTTTCGCCTTGCGGTAAATTTTCTTGAATTCGCCGTTCTGCGGATTGAATCCCACGCGCTTCATCTGCCGGGCCACCATGTCGCCGGTCAGCGACACGATCCCGATGTCGTGTCCGGGCGAAGCCTCGACGGCCACGATGTCGCCGCGTTTGAGCGGCAGGCCGTTGACATTCCGGTAATAACTCTTCCGCGTATTCTTAAAGCGCACCTCGAAAATATCGTCCGGGAAAACTTCCGGCATGCCCTCGAGCCAGTCGTAGGCATGCAACTTAAAACAGCCCGAACAGGGCGACGCCGAAACCTCTCCGCCGCACCGGCAGAACTCGCAGCCCCGTCCGATGTCGAGCGTCGGTTTCGCATCTTTATTTTTACACTCTTTGCAATCCATCCGAATATATGTTGTTAGGCGCTTCCCGGATCATTTCCGGCCGGGAACGTCTTTCGTAAAAAGACCGGCCGGAGCACCGAAAGCGCCGGTAATTTGCACCTTCTGCCCGCAATAGCACAAAAGTAATAAATTTTTCCGGATTGCCGTTTTCCCGGCGGTCCGGAAAACGGAGAACCGTTTGCGAAAACCCGATTTTCGCTTATCTTTGGGAAAGCGGCACACCGTTTGCCGCGACGACTTTAAAAACTGCGCTTATGGAGATCATTCACAACACACAGCGCCGTCGGTTCGAAATCGACGGCGAAGGACACCGGGCCTACCTCGAGTACGTCCCGGTCGAAGGAGGGATCGACATCGTCCACACGATCGTATCGCCGATGCTCGGAGGCCGCGGCTACGGCTCCCGGTTGGTACGCAGCGCGCTCGACTACGCCCGCGACAACGGGCTGAAAGTAATCCCGTCCTGCTCGTTCGTCGGAGTCTATCTGGAAAGACACCCGGAGTACAAGGCACTGCTGTTTAAATAGGCTCTCCCGACCGGTTCTGTTGCGTATCGAAAAAACGCCGAAAAAAAAACAGATGGTACTCGACCGCGCTGCGCCAGTAATCGTGCGTATGTTGTCCGGGCCGCACGATGTAGTCGTGGGAAATATGATAATACAGCATCTGCTCGTGGAGCTGCCGGTTGACCTCGAAAAAATAGTCTTCCGTCCCGCAGTCGATCACGATAGCCAATTGTCCCGGCTGCAAGCCGTAATCGACCGGCCGGGCTTTCGTCGAGGCCACCTCCCGGTTCGCATCGGTAAACGGCACCACGCGGTACAGTTGACTGAGTACGGTATGTTCGTCCCACACCGCCCGGTTTTCGGCATACGGACCGAGTTGCTCGCTGATTTTCCAATTGTTCGGGAAAGGCCGGATATCGACTCCACCGCTCATCGACCCGCACGCGCCGAAAACGTCCGGATGCCGGAAAGCGAGCCATAGAGCGCCATGCCCGCCCATACTGTACCCCGTAATCGCCCGCCCGCGGCGGTCGGGCAACGTCCGGTAATGCGCATCCACATAAGCCACCAGTTCCGTCCCGACATAAGTCTCGTAACGGCTGCGGGGATTGACCGGACTGTCCCAATACCAGCTCGACTCGCCGTCCGGACACACGACAATCACCCCGAAAGCGGAAGCCGTCTGCGGCAGTTCGGGCTTCGTTTTACGCAACCAGCTGTCGTACCGATTATTATACCCGTGCAATAGATACACCACCGGGTAACGGCCGACGGCGTTCCGACCGTACCCGGCCGGCAGGATCACGACGTTTTTGATCTTCTTGTCCATCGAAGGACTGTAAACCTCCACCGTATCGACCGTCTGCGCCCGCACGGACGCCGCGGCCAACAATACCGCCGCAAACAGGACGGCGCATTTTCGCATACTTTTCATACCGATCATTCCGATTTTGTCGGCAAAAATAAGAATTTACCCTCGAACGGCATCGGATCGAAACGAAAAACCCGCTTCTGATGAAGCGGGTTTTTCGAAAACGGAACGCACAAACGTTACCACATATAGATCGCCACATCGCCCGGATCGACGTTCATCGCCGGAGTATAATCTCCGGCCGATACGATCGAACCGTCTTTCAGAATACGTTTTACGGACGGATCGGCCGAGAAGATCAGCCTCATCGGCTGCTGATAATCGCGGTTGACGATCACCAGGAACGTGCGACCGTCGTTTTCCAGCAGCGAAATCACGGCTCCCAACCCTTCCGTTTCGAGAACGTCGACCGGTTCGGGCAACTTGGTCAGCCGCTGCGTACCGCGCGGAATCGTTTTGCCGGTATGGCGCACCCATTTGACCTTCGCCCCGGCGAAAACGCCCGACAGCGCCTTGATCTCCCCGTTCACCTGCCGCACCAGATCATAGGCGACCGTCCGCCTGCCGTCCAGGCCGATCGGTCCGAACTCGTAGTCGAAACCCTCCGAATTCACGGGCGTCCAGTAAGTGAAATACTGCAGGCCTTGTGCGCCGTAAGCCAAGTCGCTGAACATCTGCAGCCGCAGCGTGGCGAGGGTCGGATGCGGGTATTTCCAATGCTTGGTAGCCATGGCGAACGCCCAGAAATCCTTGCCGGCCTTTTTCGATTCGTCCGAAAACTCCTCGAGGTTCTCGTACCATTCCGGCTTCATGCCGTCGTACGTGATCGGATAGTGGTCGAACGACAGGAACTGCATCGGCACCTCCCGATCGAACCGCGACACGTACTCGCGGTAACTTTGAACGCCCAGCGCATCGAGATGCTCCTTGCCGCCGTTCGGGAACAGGTTCAAATAACAAAAATGCTTGTCATCGACCGCCTGCACCTTCCGGGCCCATTCGCCCAATGCGGGGAAATCGCTGCTGAGCGGTTCGTCGCGCAGGAAATATCCGGCCAACGCCGGATGTTTCATAAAGCGTTTCACGGTAGCCTCCGTATCGTTGCGTAATTCGGGACAGGCGGCGATTATCTTAACCCCTACTTTTTGGGCCGCATCGAGCGCCTTCACGACCTCGTCCGCATTGGAATACCCCCTGAAATTGAGGGTAAATCCGGCGTCCTTGAGCTCCTGGAACCGTTCCACCTTAGCTTCGTCGGCCGGAATGCCGTACCAGGCCAAGATCGGAATCTCCTTCTGCGGCAGTTTCGGCTGGGCGCCGAGGATTCCGGCCCCCAGCAGCGTCGCGGCACAACACAGCAACAGCGTATTTATCTGTACTCTTTTCATCCTATTGCAGCATATAAATTACGGCATCCCCCGGCTCGACCATCAACGTCGAAGAGTAGAGCGACGCCGGAACGATCGAACCGTCTTTCAGAATCCGCTTCGCCGACGGATCGAGTTCGATATCCAATTGCATCCGGTCGTTGAAATCGCGGTTGACGATTACCAGGAACCGGTTGTCTCCGTTCTGCAATTCGGAAACGACGGCGCCGGTTCCGGTCGTTTGCAGCTTCTTGACCGACGCGGGCAGCTCCGCCAACGGAGTAGTTCCCTGCGGAATCGTATCGCCGGTATGACGTACGGACAGCACTTTCGCACCGAGGAACACGCCGGTAAGCGCCTTGATCTCACGGTTCAATTCCGTCACCTTGTCATAGACGTCGGTACGCTTGCCGTCCAGACCGATCGGCCCGTGGTGGAAATTCCAATTCGGGTTCTTTCCCGGAGTCCAGTAAGTAAAATACTGCAACCCCTGAGCCCCGTAAGCCAGGTTGCTGAACATCTGCAACCGCATCTGGGCCAGATCCGGGATCGGATACGGATCGTGCGCGGTCGCCAGCGAGAAGGCCCAGAACGGTTTCCCGGCCAAGCGCGCTTCGTCCGAGAAGATCTCCAGGTTTTCGTAATAATCCGGACGCAGCGTCCGGCCTACGACCGGATAATGGTCGAACGACAGCAACTGCAACGGCACCTCCTGATCGAAGCGGTGCACGTAATCGCGGTAGCTGTCGGCTTTCAGCATCTCCAGGGAAGCGTACGTGGGCAGCAGGTTCAGGTAGCAGAAATGCGCGTCGTCGGTGGCGCGGATCCGTTTCGCCCACTGGCCCAGCTCGGCGAACGACTCGGTGTTCGGCTCGTCGCGCAGGAAATAACCCGCCGTCGCCGGATGGTTCATAAAGCGTTTCACGGTCGCTTCGGGTTCCTTTTCGAGCTCCGGGCACGAAACGATCAGTTTGACGCCGGCCGCCTGCGCCGTATCCAGCGCCCGCTGCATCGCATCGGCATCGGGGTAACTGGTAAAACTGTGTGTGATCCCGGTTTCCTTCATTTCGCGGAAACGTTCGAGCGTCGTACAGTCGGACGGGATGCTGTGCCAAGCCAGGATCGGCATTTCGCCGGTCGCCTGCAGTTTCGGCCAGACAGCCTGTTCCGCCACCTGCTTCTGTCCGGAATTACAACATCCGGCCAGACCGGCAGCCAATAGAGACAGCAAGAAGATTTTTTTCATCGGTCTAAGTTTTAGTATTTTATGAATATTCTGATTTCAAATTTAATAAAATTTCCGCAATCGACGGAATAAACGCCTCATTTTTATCTCCATACAAAAACGGAGGCGTTTACATGCCTCCGTTTCCGTCGATCGCGACCGTCCGGGCTATTCCACCGTAAAGGTATATTTGCCCGAACGCACCGTATATTCGGCGTAATCGTCCTTCATGCCGTTATAAACGATATTCCCGTCTTTCTTACCGGTTCCGTCCGTGCGAACGGCCGAAGGGGCTTTCGCATCCGGTACGCACACCGTAGCCGTACAGCCTACCGGCACTTCGACCGTCATCGTAAACCGGCCGCCCCGTTTGCTCCAGTCGACCGACGCTTGCCCGTAAGGAGTCGCCGTGGCGTACTTCGCCCAATCGATCTGTGATACCGGCTGCGGGCGGAACACGATATGACGGTAACCGGGCTGCGACGGGTCGGCGTTCAGGCCGGCCAGTTTGCGGTAGAACCAGGTCAGCGAACCGCCGAACATCGGATGGTTGCGCGAATTTTCGCCGTTCCACTGTTCCCAAGTCGTCGTGGCGCCCTGGTCGATCCAGTGACCGAAACTCGGATAGTCCCGTTTGTTCATCGCTTCGTAAGCCAGTTCGCCCAATCCGTTCTCGGCCAGCACCTCGAAGAAGAACTGGGTGCCGAAAATGCCGGTATCCAGATGACCTCCGTTATCGAGAATATCCTGCCTGAGCGACGCCACTACCCGGTCGCGGTATTCGTCGGGAACCCCGATCCGCAATGCGAAAATATTTCCTCCGTAACGGCCGTAAGTTCCTTTCTGCGGATCGTAGAAACGCTTGTGGAAAGCGGCAGCCGTCCGGTCGGCCAGCTCACGGTAGGCCTTTGCATCGTCCGTCTTGCCGAGCGCTTCGGCTGCGCGGGCCGTGTAATCGGCGCAACGCCACAGGTAGAACGTATGCACCATTTCCGCAGGCGGAAAATCGAAGGCCGGACACCAGTCGCCGAGGTTCATCCACTGGTTCGGCGTTTGCATCAGCATGACGCCGTCGTCGCCCACCCAATTCTGCATGAAACGAATCTGCTCTTTCATCGCGTCGTAATTGTCGGCCAGCATGTCGCGGTCGCCGTAATGCACGTAGAACTCCCACGGCATGATATTCATCGCCGCGCCCCATGCCACGCCGCCACCGCAACCGGGCTGCCACGGCGCGCCGTTGGGCACGTAACCCGTCTCCGGATTCTGCGCGCCCCACATGTCGCGGATCCATTTGGTATAGAACGCCGCTGCGTCGAGGTTGTGCATCACCGTCACACACGCGACCTGCCCGTCGCCCGTATAGGCCGAACGTTCGCGGTGCGGGCAATCGCTCGCCACGCTGCCGTGCATGTTATCGGTCTGACTGCGCCACCAGATCCGATTGATCGTATTGAACAGCGGATTGGAGCACTCGAAACAGCCGGTCGTAGCCACGTCCGAATATACCGCCTCGGCCGTCACCTGTTCCGGACGCAGTTCTCCGGGCCAGCCGCTGAGTTCCACTTCACGGAATACATACCACGTAAAACGGGTGTGGTACGACTCGGGGCCGCCGCCCTTCATCGTATAGCTGTTCGAACCGACCGGAGATTCGCAGATATAACGGATATCGATCTTCTGCCCGGGTTCGCCCCGAACGTCTTTCAGATGCAGCCAGCCCGAAATTTCCTGTCCGAAATCCACTTTGTAACGACCTTCGCCGAGTTTTTCGATCTTCACCGGTTCGAGCCGTTCCATCACCCGGTCGGGCGGACCGTTCTGGGCGACGAGCTTCCCTTCCGGCGCTTTGCGCAGCGCGACCGGCTGCCAGGCCGAGTCGTCGAATCCCGGAGCGCACCACCCCGGCTGTTCGCGGCGGGCGTCGTACTGTTCGCCGGAATAGACCCCGTCGGAGACGATCGCGCTTTCGGACGCTTTCCACGACCCGTCGCTCAATACCACGTCCTGCGTTCCGTCCGCATAGGTTATATGCAGTTCCCCGAAAAAGCGGGGCGACCCGAACGCCATTACCCAATGGATCTTCGCATTGTAGAAACCGTTGCCGAGAATCGCTCCGAGCACGTTTTCGCCGCGGCGCACCCGGTCGGTCACGTCGTATCCGACGTACATCACCCGGTACTCCCTGAAATTATCCTCGACCGGGATCCCGCGTTTTTCGAGCCCGGGACGCTTGCCGTAATTGGTCTGGTTCGGAGCCAACACGTCGTCGCCGACTTTTTCGCCGTTCATATACAACTCGAAATAACCGAGGCCGGTTCCGTAGAAGTAAGCCGAAGCGACCTCCTTATCCACGCCGAACGACTTGCGCAGCAACGGGGCCGGGGGCGGCACATCCTTGCCCAGGGCCTCCAGCGACTCCTCGCCCTGCCACGGCGCGCCGATCCAGCGGCATTTCCACTCCGACGGATCGAGGATACCCATATTCCAGCGGGCCGGTTCGCTCCACGCCGATACGTTGCCCTTCCCGTCCCACACGCGCACCCGCCACCAGCAGGTCTCGCGCGACTGCAACGGCTTTCCCGCATATTTCACCAGCGTGGACTGCGGACTTTTTACTTTCCCGCTGTTCCACAGATCGGCCGTCCCGTCCCGCAACGCTTTTTCGGTAGAGGCCACCTCGATCTGGTATGCCCGCTGCTCCTGGCCGCGAAGGCCTGCGGCAGCGGTATTGATCCACGACAAGCGGGGATGCTGCGCGTCTACGACCGACGGGTCGGTCTGGTATTCGCAGGTCAGCTTTCCGGGAACGATTCCGGCGCTTCCGCGCGCCGCGGACGACGCGCCGGAAACGACCAGACAGGCCGCCAATAGCAGGCCCGCAACTTTTGCACTCGGTTTTTTCATAAATTCAATTCGGTTATTTAGGTTTTCCGCATCCTCCCGCGGTCATAAAATCGGGGAGTTCGACAAAATTACCATTTTTCGCGGATTTTCCGAACGATTTCGACAGGCATAAAAAAACGGAGGGAAAAATTTCCCTCCGACAAACATTATTTTCGAAAACAGCGACGAAGCTTTCGAAATACCCTACCACTCTTCGCCGTCCGGCTCGGGCTTTCCCGGCAATCCGTCGCGAAACCCCATCGAAGCGTGCGTCCCGTCGCAGTACGGCTTGTTGGACGACTGGCCGCAACGGCACAATGTCACCCGGTTGCGGATCTCGTAGACAAACCCGTCTTCGCGTTGAATCGGAATGCCGCCGCGCACCCACAACGCGCCGCTACACCCGCGCTGCGGATCTTCCAACAGGCCGAGCGAAGGTTCGAAATGCGGTTCGTGCGGATGGCTGGCGTCGAGCCACGCCGAAAGACGTCCGGCCGGACAACGGTCCGCCTCGCGGATCGTCAGGTCGCGGGCGCGTTCGCCCTCCTCTACCAGATTCCACACCTGCCCCTTCGCATCGCAGAAACGGGCGAAAGCGCAATACTCGCGGTTATCGGTCAACGCCACTTCCGGACCGCCGAACGACTCGGCTTCATCCAGCAGCGGTTCTTCCGATGCGGTAAGCGACGGGTCCCAGTCGGTATGCACGTGCGAACCGTCGCAGTACGGCTTGGTCTTCGACGCACCGCAACGGCACAGCGCCGTCGGTTCGTCTTGGGTAGCATACTCTTTGCCCGCCTTGTAATACCAGATTTCGCCTTCGCGGTTCGGCAACATGAATTGTTGTTTCAGTGGCGGCTGTCCGTAAACCAGATAGGGCCCTTCCTCCATAACGGTGATATGAAACCGGTCGGGGGCCACTTTCGTGCCCGGTTGTACATTGAACTTTTCCATGTGATTGATGTGTTTAAAAATCGTTTACGGATTTTCGAACGTGCAACAATCATACCCGTCGGCCGGAAGAGGGATAAAATACGCGTCTTTCGCTGCGCAGGAACAGAATCGCTACAACGGCCGCCAGCAGGTCGGCGGCCGGGATCGATAGCCACACTCCGGTCAGGCCGAACCAGCGCGAAAAGAAATAGAGCGCCGGGATCAGGAAAATCACCTGCCGGGACAACCCCATGAAAACGGCCTTCTGAGCCTTGCTGATCGACTGCAGGAATACCGAAACGACGATCTGAAAACCGTCCAGAAACAACAGGCAGTACCCCAGCCGCATCCCGTGCACGGCCATAGCCGTCAGATCGGGATCGTCGGTAAAAGCCCTGACGAGCCAGCGGGGAAACAGTTCGGAAGCGAGGAAACCGACCGTAACGATCAGCGTGGCGATCCGGATCGTCAGCAGCAGCACATCTTTGACCCGTTTGTGTTTTCCGGCGCCGTAATTGAAGCCGACGATCGGCTGCATCCCCTGGCAAAGCCCGAGCACGCACATCACGATCAGCATACCGAAGCTGTTGATGATGCCGAATGCCCCGATCGCCAGGTCGCCCCCTTCGCGCACCAGTTGGTTGTTCATGATGATGTTAACGACGCTCGCCGCCAGGTTCATCAGGAACGGGGCCATGCCGATCGAAACGATGTTGCGGATGATCCGGGCCTTCGGCCGGAAACAACCGACCCGGAAATGCACCTGGTGTTTGGTGTTGAAAAAGTGACTCATCACGAACAACATGCTGACAAACATCGAGATGACCGTCGCGACGGCCGCCCCCTCGATCCCCATATTCAATCCGAAAATGAAGACCGGATCGAGGATCACGTTCAGCCCGACGCCGATCAGAATCGTGTACATCGACTTGCGCGGATAACCGGTGGCCCGCATCACCCCGCTGAAACTGTAACTGAGGTTCGACAGGACGCTCCCCGGAATCACGATCCGCAGGTAATCCTTCGCATACGGGATCGTCTGCGCGCTGCCGCCGAACGCCAACAGGATATCGTCCAAGTAGAGCATCGAAAAAGTAATCAGCACCGCCGAAAACAAAAACGTCAGCACGAAAGCGTTCCCCAGAATATTACGCGCCCAACGCACATCATTCATTCCCAGCACGATGGATATCCGAGCCGACGCGCCAACGCCGACCAGCGTACCGATCGCCATCACGAGCGTCATCAGCGGGAAAGTCAACGCCAGCCCCGAAATCGCCAACGGGCCCACGCCCTGCCCGATAAAAATTCTGTCGACGATGTTGTACAACGACGCCATCACCATCCCGATCACCGCCGGAATGGAATAATCGAGTAATAACTTCCCTACGCGCTCCGACCCGAGCCGGGCCGTCGCTTGATCCATCTGCACTGCCATATTTCGTTTTTTTCTGATACGCCGTTCCGGAGAGGACGGCCGAGACAGGACAAAGATACCGAATTTCAACCGAAAAATCCGCAATTTCACCTATAATATATTGCATATTCCACAGAAATGATTAGTTTTGTATGCGTAGGGCCGTATCATACAAGTACTAACGAATTCTATTCGGAAATCATGAAATCCGTAAAAGTCCTGCCGACGCTGTCGATCCTGTTGCCGGCGGTTTCCGTTGCGCAGGCGGCGCGTCCGCTGCGGGGAATCCGCATCGTCAGTCCGGCAAATCCCGTAACGATCTACCTGAACGGCGAGCGGGTCTTGTCCGTCACCAACAGTTGTTTCATCGCCAACCTGAAAAGCGGCGACTGCCGGATCGAGGCCTACGACGGGTACGGCGACAATAAACGCGACGGCAGTCCCGTTTTTTCAGAAATCGTACGTCATTCGGGCCGCGAGGTCACCGAAATCAGCGTCGAAAACCGTAGCCGTGCCTGTTCAACGCTCCGGCGATCGGCCGGGCGTAGTTCGGCCGGCTTGCTGAACATGATCCGGGAAGAGGCGTTCGACGCCAACAGGAACACGCTGCTGTCGACGCTGAAATTTTCGGGAAGCAAAAGCGAACTGAAAAATTTTATCGGCGGTCTATAAAATCCGGCGCGGCTCACCGGCCCAGATCGACCTCGCCGACCATGTTCATCAGGGTACGCACGCGGGCGGCGCGGCGCACCATGTAGTTCGAAGGGTTCTGTAACCGCATCCGCAGCGGATTCGGCAGCACGGTGGCGATCATCGACGCCTCGTAACGGTTCAGTTCTTTGGCACTCTTACCATACACCTCGCGGGCGGGAGCTTCAACCCCGTACATGTTCCGGCCGGTCTCGATGACATTCAGGTAGGTTTCCATGATACGGCGTTTGCTCCAGCAGCACTCGATCAGCACGGTGTAATAAGCCTCGAACCCCTTTCGCAGCCAGGTGCGCGAAGGAAAGCAGAAAACGTTCTTGGCCGTTTGCTGCGAAATGGTGCTTCCGCCGCGGAGGCGCTTACCCTCGCGGTTCTCGTCGAACGCCTGGTTGATCGCCTCCCAGTCGAAACCGTTGTGCGTAGCGAAATTATTATCCTCGGTGGCGATTACCGCCTGTACGACCGACGGATTGATCCGGTCGAATGGCACCCAATTTGAATGCACTGAAAAACCGTCCTGCGTGAAATTCTCGAAGAAACGGAGCACCTTCAGCGGCGTGACCGTTACCGGCACCGCCCGAAGCAACAGCACCGAGCAAATCGAATAGGTCACAAAAAACAGCGACAGATAAACTACCAACCGCAGCAAGTAGCGCATAATCAAGATTTACAGACAATTAATTTTCAAGAAAACACATCCGAAACGAGAAAACGCTCTGGAGCATTCGGGCAAAAATAATATAATTTTTCACATTTCATAGTGAAAAAATGAGCAAATTATTCAATTTAAAATAATCGCTGTATATTTGCACGAAATTACAGAGAAGGGAAAAACTTTTAGGAAAATTATTCCAACAAATCGTTTTTAAAAATGGCACAAAAAAAATTTATCACCTGTGACGGAAACTACGCAGCCGCCCACATCGCTTATATGTTCAGCGAGGTAGCGGCGATCTATCCGATCACTCCGTCGTCCACGATGGCAGAATATGTCGACGAATGGGCGGCAAGCGGACGTAAAAACATTTTTGGGGAGACAGTCAAAGTCGTTGAGATGCAGTCCGAGGCAGGAGCCGCCGGCGCAGTGCACGGTTCGCTCCAGGGAGGTGCTTTGACCACTACGTTCACCGCTTCTCAGGGGTTGCTGCTGATGATTCCGAACATGTACAAAATAGCCGGGGAGCTGCTTCCCTGCGTATTCCACGTATCGGCGCGGGCGCTCGCAGCACAGGCCCTGTCCATTTTCGGCGACCACCAGGACGTAATGGCCGCCCGTCAGACCGGCTTTGCCATGCTGGCTTCGGGCAGCGTGCAGGAAGTGATGGATCTGGCCGGCATCGCCCACCTGATCGCCATTAAATCGCGGGTTCCGTTCATGCACTTTTTCGACGGATTCCGCACCTCGCACGAAATCCAGAAAATCGAGATGATCGACGAGGAAGCGCTCATCAAACTACTCGACACCAAAGCGTTGTCCGAGTTCCGCAAACGGGCGTTGAATCCGGAGAACCCGGTAACGCGCGGCACGGCCCAGAACTCCGACATCTATTTCCAAACCCGCGAAGCGTCGAACCGCTTCTACGACGCCATCCCCGATCTGGTGGCCGAGGCCATGGAGAACATCAGCAAAATCACCGGCCGGGAATACAAACCGTTCACTTATTACGGCGATCCGGACGCCGAAAACGTCGTAATCGCGATGGGTTCGATCACCGAAACGATCAAGGAGACGATCGACTACATGCAGGCGAAAGGCGAAAAGGCCGGCTTGATCTCGGTACATCTCTACCGTCCGTTCTCGCCGAAATACCTGATGAACGTACTGCCGAAATCGGTAAAACGAATCTGCGTGCTCGACCGTACCAAGGAACCGGGCGCCAACGGCGAACCGCTCTACCTCGACATCAAAGACGTGCTGTACGGCACCGCAAACGCGCCGATCGTCGTAGGCGGCCGCTACGGGCTGTCGTCGAAAGACACCACCCCGGCGCAGATGCTGGCCGTTTACGAAAACCTGAAGGCCAACGAGCCGAAGGATCACTTCACGGTAGGCATCGTGGACGACGTAACGTTCACCTCGTTGCCGGTAGGCCCGGAACTGCACCTCGAAAACAAAGATACGTTCGAGGCCCGTTTCATCGGCCTGGGCGCCGACGGTACCGTTGGAGCCAACAAGAACTCGATTAAAATCATCGGCAACACGACCGACAAATACTGCCAGGCCTACTTCGCCTACGACTCGAAAAAGTCGGGCGGCTATACGGCATCGCACCTGCGTTTCGGCGACAAGCCGATCCGTTCGCCCTACCTGGTCAATACGCCGGATTTCGTAGCCTGCCACGTTCCTTCGTACCTCGGCAAGTACGACCTGCTGAAGGGGCTGAAGGACGGCGGCACATTCCTGCTGAACAGCGTTTGGGACGCGGAAACCACCAAGAAGCACCTGCCGGACGCTATGAAAAAGTACATGGCCGAGCACAAAATCAACTTCTACATCATCAACGCGACGAAAATCGCATCGGAAATCGGCCTCGGAAGCCGCACCAACACGATCATGCAGAGCGCATTCTTCAAGGTGTCGGGCGTCATTCCGTACGACAAGGCCAAGGAGGAGATGAAGAAAGCCATCTACAAATCCTACGGCAAGAAAGGCGAGGACGTGGTCAACATGAACTACGCCGCCGTAGAACGCGGGGGCAACGTGACCAAAGTGAAGATCCCGGCCGAATGGGCTTCGATCGAAGTCGTTCCGACCGAACCGGAAAACGCACCCGAATTCATCCGGAAAATCGTCCGCCCGATCGAAAGCCTCGAAGGAGACAACCTGCCGGTCAGCGCGTTCGTCGGCCGTGAAGACGGTTCGTGGGATCCGGGCACGTCGCAGTACGAGAAACGCGGCATCGCCGTAAAAATTCCGGAATGGCAGCCCGACAACTGTATCCAGTGTAACCAGTGCGCTTATGTTTGCCCGCACGCAGCGATCCGTCCGTTCCTGCTGACCGAAGAGGAAGCCGAAGCCGCTCCCGAAGGAACGAAAACGATCCAGGGCGCCGGCGCGACGAAAGCCTACAAATTTAAGATCCAGATCTCTCCGCTCGACTGTACCGGTTGCAGCAACTGCGCGAACGTCTGCCCGGCTCCGAACAAGGCCCTCGTGATGAAGCCGCTCGAAGAACAGCTCCAGAACGGCGAGGAAGCCCGCTGGGAATACATGCACCGCAAAGTCGGCTACAAAGATACCGTCGTAGACAAGACCAAGACCGTGAAGAACAGCCAGTTCTCGCGTCCGCTATTCGAATTCTCGGGCGCCTGCGCAGGCTGCGGCGAAACGCCTTATATCAAAGCGATCACCCAGTTGTTCGGTCACCGGATGATTATCGCCAACGCGACCGGCTGCTCGTCGATCTACGGAGGCTCCGCACCGTCGTCCCCTTACTGCTCCAACGACAAAGGTTTCGGGCCGGCCTGGGCTAACTCGCTGTTCGAGGACAACGCCGAATTCGGACTCGGGATCCTGTCGGGCGTCGCCAAACAGCGCGAGCGCCTTTGCATCCTGATGCGCGAAGCGATCGAAAACGGATCGACCTGCTCGGCCGAACTGAAAAGCGTAATGACCGAATGGATCGACAACCGCAAGGACGCGACCAAAAGCGAAGAGATCGCCGAACGCCTGATCCCGATGATGGAAGCCTGCAACTGCCCGATCTGCCAGCAGATCCTCGAACTGAAACACTACCTGATCAAAAAGTCGATCTGGATCATCGGCGGCGACGGCTGGGCCTACGACATCGGATTCGGCGGTCTGGACCACGTCATCGCATCGGGCAAGAACGTAAACATCCTGGTTCTCGACACCGAAGTCTATTCGAACACCGGCGGACAGTCGTCGAAGAGCACCCCGATCGGCGCCGTCGCCAAATTCGCGTCGGCCGGCAAGCGCGTCCGCAAAAAAGACCTCGGAGCGATGGCAATGACCTATAGCTACGTCTATGTCGCCCAGGTCGCCATGGGAGCCAATCACAACCAATACTTCCAGGCCATTAAAGAAGCCGAAGCTTACAACGGCCCGTCGTTGATCATCGCCTATGCGCCCTGTATCAACCACGGTATCAAAGGCGGCATGGGGCTGTCTCAGATGACCGAGAAGCAAGCCGTCGAATCGGGCTACTGGCACCTATGGCGCTACAACCCGACCCTTCCGGAACAAGGCAAGAATCCGTTCATCCTCGACTCGAAGGAACCGGACTGGTCGAAATTCCAGGAATTCATCCACAAGGAAGTGCGCTACACTTCGTTGCTGAAAACGTTCCCGAAAGAGGCCGAAGAGTTGTTCGCAGCCTCCGAGTCCGACGCCAAATGGCGTTACGACACCTACAAACGTTACGTAGCGATGGACTACTCGAACGAAAAGAAAGAGTAGCGCCTACCGTATAACGACAAAGGCGAAGGGCCGTCCCGCAATCGGGACGGCCCTTTGTTTTCGGAACGGTTCCCGGACGGCGCGGAGACGATCCGGGAACGGCGCGGAAAGGCCCGCCGCCGGGGAATTATTCGTTTGCAGGATTTTGAAGAATCGGTTTTTTTACCTAAATTTGTTTCGTTTAATTTTTCCGGAAATGAATTCACTTGAAACCAAAAATACTAACTGAATTAACAAAATGAAAGACTTGACGACAAGAGCTGCGGATAACATCCGTATCCTCGCAGCCTCCATGGTGGAGAAAGCGAAGTCGGGACATCCCGGCGGCGCAATGGGCGGTGCCGATTTCGTAAACATTCTCTATTCGGAATACCTGAACTACAATCCCGAAGACCCGCGTTACCCGTTCCGCGACCGTTTTTTCCTCGATCCGGGCCACATGTCCGCGATGCTGTATTCGGTGCTGTCGCTGGCAGGTTATTTCAAAATGGACGAACTGGCCGCTTTCCGTCAATGGGGCAGCCCGACGCCGGGACACCCCGAGGTGGACGTCGCCCGCGGTATCGAAAACACGTCGGGTCCGCTGGGCCAGGGACATGCGATGGCGCTGGGCGCAGCGATCGCCGAACGCTTTCTGGTAGCCCGCTTCGGCGAATGGATGGCGCATAAAACCTACGTGTTCATCTCCGACGGCGGTATTCAGGAAGAGGTGTCGCAGGGCGTGGGCCGTATCGCCGGCCATCTGGGTCTGAGCAACATGATCATGTTCTACGACTCGAACAACATCCAGCTTTCGACGAAAGTGGACGAAGTTTCGACCGAAGACATCGTGGCCAAATACGAAGCGTGGGGCTGGAACGTCATCAGCATCGACGGCAACGACGCCGCCGAAATCCGCCAGGCGCTGAACCGCGCGATCGCCGAAACCGAAAAACCGACGCTGATCGTAGGCCATACGCTGATGGGCAAAGGCGCCGTCGGCAAAGAAGGCGAAGACTTCTCGAACAAGGTTTCGACGCACGGACAGCCGTTGTCGGCAGCCGGCGGCGACACGGCCAAAACGATCGCCAACCTCGGCGGGGACCCGGAAAAACCGTTCCAGATCTTCAAAGACGTCGAAGAGCTGTACGCCCGCCGTCGCGAAGAGCTGAAAAAATGGTACGCGCTGCGTAAAGAAGAAGAATCGATCTGGCGCGCCGCCAACAAAGAACTGGCCGCGAAACTCGACCAGTTCCTGTCGGGCAAGGCTCCGGATATCGACTATGCGAAGATCAACTGCGGCGACAACGTGGCTACTCGCGCCGCATCGGCCGCCGTACTGTCGTACCTGGCCGAGCATGTGGAAAACATGATCGTTGCATCGGCCGACCTGAGCAACTCGGACAAAACCGACGGATTTTTGAAAAAGACGCATGCGATGGTCAAAGGCGACTTTACCGGCCGTTTCCTGCAACCGGGCGTAGCCGAGTTCACGATGGCCTGCATCATGAACGGCATGGCGCTGCACGGCGGCGTAATTCCGGCCTGCGGAACGTTCTTCGTATTCTCGGATTATATGAAACCCGCGCTGCGTATCGCCGCGCTGCAACGCCTGCCGGTCAAATACGTCTGGACGCACGACTCGTTCCGCGTGGGCGAGGACGGTCCGACGCACCAACCGATCGAACACGAAGCACAGTTGCGCCTGATGGAACAACTGCGCAACCACAAAGGCGAACGTTCGGTCGTCGTACTCCGTCCGGCCGACAGCTACGAAACCGTCGCCGCCTGGAAAATCGCGATGGAAAACGAACGTCCGACCGCGCTGATCCTGTCGCGTCAGAATATCAAGAACCTGCCCGCAGCGAGCGGCGACCGCGCCAAGGAAGCCATGCAAGCCGTCAAGGGCGCTTATATCGTCGAAGACTGCGCCGGAACCCCGGACGTAATCCTGCTGGCGAGCGGTTCGGAAGTGGCTACGCTGGTAGACGGCGCCGAAAAGCTGAAAGCCGACGGCGTGAAAGTACGCGTAGTATCGGTTCCGTCCGAAGGACTGTTCCGCGACCAGAGCAAGGAGTACCAGAAGAGCGTGCTGCCGTGCGGCGTGCCGAAGTTCGGTCTGACCTCGGGTCTGCCCGTGACGCTGGCCGGCCTGGTCGCCTGCGACGGCGAAGTGTACGGTCTCGATCACTTCGGATATTCGGCTCCGGCGAGCGTGTTGGACAAGGAGTTCGGCTTCTCGGGCGAGAACGTGTACAACCAGGTGAAAGCGATGCTGAAAAAATAAAGCGACTTTTTCATAAACAAGGCAGAGAGGCCGGGTTCCGCAAGGATCCGGCCTCTCTCTTTTCGGCCGACGGGCGGCGAACGGCTTACGGCAAAACAACGCGGATGGCAAACCGAGCGATTCCGATCCGTTTTCCGAATTTGTCGTAAAATAACTACCTTTGAATGACAGATACCCGAAAACCATGGAACAACCGCACAAAACCGATACTACCTCGCTGCCCGAAAACGCATACGGCGAACTCGCCCCCGGCGAAACCTACCGCCCCGTCATGCCCGACACGCCCGCACCGCGCGAAGTAACCCCTTACTCGGTCACATTCGGCATCCTGATGGCCGTCGTCTTCTCCGCCGCCGCCGCGTACCTCGGTCTGCGCGTCGGTCAGGTCTTCGAAGCCGCCATCCCGATCGCCATCATCGCCGTCGGCGTCGGCAACCTCACCGGCCGCCGCAACATGCTCGGACAGAACGTCATTATCCAGTCGATCGGCGCAAGTTCCGGGGTCGTCGTCGCCGGAGCCATCTTCACGCTGCCCGCTCTCTACATTCTGGGGCTCGAAGCGCAGTTCTACCAGATCTTCCTGTCTTCGCTGTTCGGCGGTATGCTCGGCATCCTGCTGCTGATCCCGTTCCGCAAATATTTCGTGCGCGACATGCACGGTAAACTTCCGTTCCCCGAAGCCACCGCCACGACCGAAGTGCTCGTCTCCGGCGAAAAAAAGGGAAACCAAGCCAAACTGCTCGCCGCCAGCGGACTCGTCGGAGGAGTCTACGACTTTATCATCAGTACTTTCGGCTGGTGGACCGAAGAAATATCGACCCGCATGACCGGCTGGGGCGAAGCGCTGGCCGACAAGATGAAAGTCGTTTTCAAGATCAACACCGGCGCCGCCGTCCTCGGTCTCGGCTACATCGTGGGCCTGCGGTATGCGGCCTATATTTGCGCCGGATCGTTCACCGTATGGTTCGTACTGATCCCGTTTCTCAGCCACTTCGCCGACGGGCAGACCCTCGCCGTGGGCGAAGGGATCACCACGCTGCTGCGCGACATGACGCCCGAAATGATTTTTAAAAATTATGCCCGGCATATTGGGATCGGTGGGATTGCAATGGCAGGGGTCATCGGCATCGTTCGCTCGTCGAACATTATCCGGCAGGCGCTCGGGCTGGCCGTCACCGAACTGCGCGGCCGACGCGCCGGAGCCGAAACCGCCGAACGCACCCAGCGAGACATTCCGATGAAACTGATCCTCTCGGTGCTGATCGCCGTACTGGCCACGACGTTCATCTTTTTCCGCTTCGGACTGCTGGACAACTGGCTCCACGCGGGCATCGCGATCGCCATTGTTTTTGTCATCTCGTTCCTGTTCACGACCGTCGCGGCCAACGCCATCGCAATCGTCGGCACGAACCCGGTATCGGGCATGACGCTGATGACACTAATCCTCAGCTCGCTGATACTGGTCAGCGCCGGACTCAGCGGCACGGCCGGCATGACCGCCGCACTGATCATCGGCGGCGTGGTCTGCACGGCGCTCGCCATGGCCGGCGCTTTCATCTCCGACCTGAAAATCGGCTACTGGCTCGGCTCGACGCCCGCTAAACAGGAGGGCTGGAAGTTTCTCGGAACGGCGGTCTCGGCCGCAACGGTCGCCGGCGTGATGATGGTGCTGAACAAAACCTACGGCTTCACCGGCGACGGCGCGCTGGTCGCACCGCAGGCCAACGCGATGGCCGCGGTCATCAAACCGCTGATGGAAGGCGGCGCAACGCCGTGGCTGCTCTATTTCGCCGGCGCGGCGCTGGCGCTGGTGCTGACGATGATCGGCGTTCCGGCGCTGGCTTTCGCGCTCGGCATGTTTATTCCGCTGGAACTGAACGCCCCGCTGCTGGTCGGAGGTCTCGTCAGTTGGTATGTCGGCAGCCGCAGCCGAAACGCCGAAACGAACAAGACCCGCCGCGAACGCGGAACGCTTATTGCATCGGGATTCATCGCCGGAGGCGCGCTGATGGGCGTCGTGAGCGCCCTGCTGAAATATTTCGGAGCCGACTGGTTCGCTACGGAATGGAACGGCACGACGGGAGCCGAAGTGTTGTCGCTTGCAATGTACATCCTGCTGATCGCCTATTTCGTCCGCGACAGTTTAAGAGATTCGGCCCGTAAGAACAACGGAAGTTAATACGAAAGAGATAAAAATATGACCCTCGAACAACGATTCTTAAAATACGTCGCTTTCGACACGCAGAGCGACCCGAAAAGCGAAACCTATCCGTCGACGGCCAAACAACTGGCCCTGCTGAACCACTTGCTCGAAGAGATGACGACCCTCGGACTGCACGATGTCGAGATCGATCCGAACGGCTATGTCACCGGTACGATCCCGGCGACGCCGGGCTGCGAGTCGGCCCCGGTCGTCGGCTTCATTTCGCACGTCGATACCAGTCCCGATATGAAAGGGTCGGACATCCGCCCCGGCATTATCGAACGCTACGACGGCGGCGATATCGCGCTGAACGACAAACTCACGATGCGCGCCGCCGATTTCCCGGAACTGGCGTTCTACAAAGGGCACCGGCTGATTGTGACCGACGGCACGACACTGCTCGGCGCCGACGACAAAGCCGGCATCGCCGAAATCATGACCGCAGCCGAATACCTGACGACCCACCCCGAAGCGAAACACGGCACGATCCGGATCGGATTCACGCCGGACGAAGAGATCGGCCGCGGAGTGGATTTCTTCGACGTAGAGCGGTTCGGGGCGAAATTCGCCTACACGATGGACGGCGGCTTCGAAGGCGAGATCGAATACGAAAACTTCAACGCGGCCGCCGCCGAAATCGCCGTGCAGGGACGCAACATCCATCCCGGATACGCCAAAGACAAAATGATCAACGCTTTGCAGGTAGCCTGCGAAATCAACGCGCTGCTGCCCGCCGCCCAGCGTCCGGAACACACCGAGGGCTACGAAGGTTTTTATCATTTGGTCGGATTGGAAGGAACGGTCGAACGGGCTTCGCTGGAATACATCATCCGCGACCATTCGCACAAAAAGTTCAAAGCGAAAAAACGCTATCTCGCCGACGCCGTGGCGCTGCTCGGCGAGAAATACGGGGAAGGCGTCATCCGCCTGACGCTGAAGGACCAGTACTACAACATGCGCGAAAAAATCGAACCGTATCCCGAAGTGATCGAAAAGGCGATGGAAGCGATGCGGCAGGCAGGCGTCGCGCCGATCGTGCGTCCGATCCGCGGCGGCACGGACGGGGCGAGGCTATCGTACATGGGCCTGCCGTGCCCGAACCTGTTTACCGGCGGCATGAATTTCCACGGCAAATTCGAGTACTGTTCGGTCGACACGATGCAACGAGCCGTGCAAACCATTATAAACCTGGCCCGTATCTGGTCCGAATCCTGACAGACGCGCAGCCTTTCGTTTGCAGAAACTAAAAAAAATTAAAAAAATTTGCGGAAAACGCACCAACTTTACGGGAAATGCATATATTTGCCGCAGGAACATGAATGAAATGACAAACAACAGCGCATACGAACGTTTCGCAGCACTCCGGGCTTCCTGCCGGATGACGATGGGTATGTGCATGTCTTCCTGCTTACGCCGGATGTGATTCTGTTTGTCTGCCCCGCACCGATTCAAAACGACACAATCATAACGATCCGGCCTTCGAGCCGGATTTTTTTGTATCCCGAATTCACAAACCAATCAAAAAAATAAAACCATGAGCAAAAGAAATTATCACTTCGACACCCTGCAGGTTCACGCAGGACAGGCGCCCGACCCCACGACCGGTTCGCGCGCCGTTCCCATTTACCAGACCACGTCGTATGTCTTTTCGGACGCGCAGGAAGGCGCCGACCGGTTCGCTCTGAAGAAGTTCGGCAACATCTACACGCGACTGACCAATCCGACGACGGCCGTATTCGAAGACCGCATTGCGGCGCTCGAAGGCGGCACGGCGGCCGTAGCGACCGCATCGGGCCTGTCGGCGCAATTTTTGGCCATCAGCAACCTCGCCGAAGCCGGCGACAACATCGTCAGCACCTCGTACATCTACGGCGGCACGCACAATCAGTTCAAAGTCGCCCTGCGCCGTTTCGGTATCGAGGTACGGTTCGCCGACGGCGACGACGTACGGAGCATCGCTTCGCTGATCGATCCGAGAACGAAGGCGATCTATCTGGAAACCATCGGCAACCCGGAGTTCAACGTGCCCGACTTCGAACCGATCGTCGAACTGGCGCGTAAGCACGACATCGCCGTAATCACCGACAACACGTTCGGGGCCGGCGGTTACTTGTTCCGCCCGATCGAATGGGGCGTCAACGTCGTGACGCATTCGGCGACCAAATGGATCGGCGGACACGGCACCAGCCTCGGCGGCGTAGTGGTCGACGGCGGCAACTTCGACTGGGGCAACGGCAAATACCCGGCCTTCAGCGAACCGACCGAAAGCTACAACGGGCTGAAAATATGGGAGGTATTCGGCAGCGACGGCCCCTTCGGCAACATCGCGTTCGCAATCCGCACGCGTGCCGAAGGACTGCGCGATCTGGGACCGTGCCTGAGCCCGTTCAATGCCTTTCAACTGCTGCAAGGCCTCGAAACGCTGTCGCTGCGAGTACAACGCAGCGTCGACAACACGCTGGAAATCGCGCAATGGCTCGAAAAACACCCGAAGGTCGAAAGCGTCAATTATCCCGGCCTCAAAAACAGTCCGCACCACGCGCTGGCAAAAAAATACCTGCGCCACGGCTTCGGCGGCGTACTGTCGTTCCGCGTCAAAGGCAACGCCGAACAGACGGCTCAGGTCATCAACCACCTGGAATTGATTAGCCACCTGGCCAACGTCGGCGACACGAAGTCGCTGATCATCCACCCGACATCGACGACGCATGCCCAGCTCAGCGAAGCCGAACAGCGCAAAGCCGGCGTCTTCCCGAACCTGCTGCGGCTATCGCTCGGCATCGAGGCGGTCGAAGACCTCAAAACCGACCTGGACGAAGCGTTACGGACCCTATAACCGCCTCCGGTTTCGGAAACCGATGTTCGAAAGGCCGTTCCCGGTTCGGGGACGGCCTTTCGCTTCTATCCGATATTCAACGCCGGAACCGACGATTCCGCACAGGCAATTTTACCCGACTCCGGCGTAAAACGGAAAACCCGCGAAATCCTTTCGTCCCCCACCGAACGGAATCCGACGGAAACCGTCTCGTAATCTGCCGTTTTTTCTAAAATAGTTCGTACCTTTGGGATACCAAACCGATCCGGAATATGACCCCTGCTTTAGTCCTCGTTACCGTCGCGGCTTATTTTACCGTGCTGTTCGCAGTCGCCTACGTGACCGGACGGAAGGCCGATAACCAGGGATTTTTCGTCGGCAACCGGAAATCGCCGTGGTTCGTGGTCGCTTTCGCGATGATCGGATCGAGCATTTCGGGGGTTACGTTCATCTCGGTGCCGGGTTGGGTGGCGACCAGCCACTTTTCGTATATGCAGATGGTGCTCGGGTTTCTGACCGGGCAGTTGATCATCGCGTTCGTGCTGATCCCGCTGTTTTACCGGATGCGGCTCGTATCGATCTACGAATACCTCGAAAACCGCTTCGGAGCCTCCTCCTACAAAACCGGGGCATGGTTCTTCTTCATCTCGAAAATGCTCGGGGCGGCCGTGCGGATTTTCCTGGTCTGTATCGTCATGCAACTACTGGTTTTCGAACCGCTCGGCATCGGATTCGTCTGGAACGTCGCCGCCACGATGGCGCTCGTATGGCTCTACACGTTCCGCGGCGGCGTCAAATCGCTGATTTGGACCGATTCGCTCAAAACGTTCTGCCTCGTAGTAAGCGTCGTACTGTGTATCTGTTACATCGCGTCCGACCTGCAGCTCGGCTTCGGGCAGATGGTGCGGACGATCGCCGTCCACGACTATTCGCAGGTCTTCTTTTTCGACGATATAAACGACAAACGCTACTTTTTCAAGCAGTTCCTTGCGGGCGTTTTCACGGTGATCGCGATGAGCGGCCTCGACCAGGACATGATGCAGCGCAACCTGAGCTGCAAGAATTTCCGGGATTCGCAGAAAAACATCGTAACCAGCGGCATCCTGCAGCTGTTCGTGATCCTGCTGTTCCTGATGCTCGGAGTGTTGCTCTACACGTTCACCGAACGCAACGGCCTGCAGGTTCCGCAGAAAAGCGACGAATTGTTCCCGATGATCGCGACGCAGGGCTACTTCCCGGTGATCGTCGGTATTCTGTTCGTGCTCGGACTGATTTCGGCAGCCTATTCGGCGGCGGGGTCGGCGCTAACCTCGCTGACGACCTCGTTCACGGTCGATATTCTCGGAAGCACGAAAAAACACGACGAAACCCGGACGGCCCGCATCCGCAAGCGGGTGCACGTCGGCATGGCCGTCACGATGGGCGTCGTAATCCTGATCTTCAACGTGCTGAACAACACGAGCGTCATCGACGCCGTCTACGTCCTGGCCAGCTACACTTACGGTCCGATCCTCGGCATGTTCGCGTTCGGCATTTTCACCAAACGCCCGGTTCGGGACCGTTGGGTTCCGCTCGTCGCGCTGCTGTCTCCGGTGCTCTGTTTCGTACTGGACAGTCACTCGGAAACCTGGTTCAACGGTTATTCGTTCAGTTACGAACTTTTGATATTCAACGCATTATTCACATTTGCAGGCCTTTGCCTGCTAATCAGAAAAAAATGAAAATCATAAAAAAAACGCACGCAGTCCGTCTTGCGTTCCTGTTGTCGGGGTTCTTCGCGGCAACTCTGCCGCTGCAAGCCCAGCCGCTCCCGCAGGATGTCCGCGACCGGATCGGGGACCTGCTCACCGAAACGGCCCGCACGACGATCCGCTCGGGCCGGATTACGATCGACTCGGTGGCCGCAGACAAAAAAACGCTGGAACTCTATGCCGGCGAGAACTGCGCCTACATCCCGTTCCGCGAAGACAACGTCCGGAGAATTTACGACGGTATCCGAGAATTGCTGCCGGCCGGGTTCAAACGCAAGGAGATCGTCCTGTTCTCCGACGGAAAACGGATCGAGGAACTGATCCCCGCCCCGTTGCACAGCAAAGCCGACCGCAGCCGAAAACGCTTCGTCACGAAATCGCCCGAGCCGCTGGTCACGCGGGCGGATCGGCCCTACCGGCCGACCGCCGGACTCGACGGACGCCACATCGCCCTGTGGCAAAGTCACGGATACTATTTCGAACCGAAACTGAACCGCTGGGAGTGGCAGCGGGCACGTATTTTCGAGATCGTCGAAGACCTCTACACGCAGAGCTACGTGCTGCCCTACCTGGTTCCGATGCTGGAAAACGCCGGGGCCTACGTCCTGATGCCGCGCGAACGCGACGTACAGACCGAAGAGGCGATCGCAGACAACGACCCGGCGATAGCGGGCGCGTCGCGTTACGAAGAGCGAAACGGGACGAAACCCTGGACGACCGGCGAGGAGCCCGGCTTCGCCTACAAACAATCCAGCTACAAGGACGCCGAGAACCCGTTCCGCGACGGAACGTTCCGGCAGGCCGTGACCGTAGGTCATCCGGACGACGTCAGCACGGCACGTTGGACGCCCGACATTCCGAAAGGCGGCCGGTATGCCGTTTACGTCTCCTATAAAACATTGCCGAACAGCACGGACGATGCGGTCTACACGGTTCGCCACAAAGGAGGAACGACCCGTTTCCGCGTCAACCAAACGATGGGCGGCGGCACATGGATCTACCTCGGGCACTTCGATTTCGATGCGGGATGTTCCGAATCGGGCTGCGTTACGCTGAGCAATTTGTCGCATAAGACAGGTCGGATCGTCACGGCCGACGCCGTCAAAATCGGCGGCGGACAGGGCAACATCGCCCGGATCATGCCGGCCGAACAACGCAATCCGGAAATCGACTACGCATACGAGACCAGCGGCTATCCCCGTTTCACCGAAGGTGCGCGCTACTGGCTGCAATGGGCGGGATTTCCGGATTCGGTCTATTCGGCCACGGGGCATACGAACGACTACCGCGACGACTACCTGTGCCGCGGCCTGTGGGTGAACTACCTGATTGGCGGGACGAAGAACGCCCCCGACCGCGAAGGGCTGCACATTCCGGTCGACCTATCGCTGGCATTCCATTCCGACGCCGGAACGACGATGAACGACTCGATCATCGGCACGTTGGGCATCTATTATACGCACAAAGACGACGGACTCTACCCGAACGGCGCCTCCCGCGACCTGTCGCGCGACCTGACCGACCTGGTGCAATCGCAGATCGTATCGGATATACAGGCGTTGTACGAACCCGAATGGTCGCGTCGCGGCATGTGGGACAAAGCCTATTTCGAAGCGCACGTCCCGGAAGTGCCGGCCATGCTGCTCGAACTGCTGTCGCACCAGAATTTCGCCGACATGCGTTACGGCCTCGACCCGCGTTTCCGCTTTACGGTCAGCCGGGCGATTTATAAAGGCATCCTGCGGTTCCTGGCATTCCAGTACAAGCAGGATTGCGTCATACAACCGCTGCCGGTCGACCATTTCCGGATCGCATTCGCGGGGCGGGACAGCGTCGAACTGAACTGGCAGCCGGTCGCCGACCCGCTGGAACCGACCGCCCAGGCAGGACGATACGTGCTCTACACCCGGATCGGCGACGGCGGCTTCGACAACGGGGTGCCGGTCGCGGAAAACCGTATCAGGCTGTACCAGCAGCCCGGCAAAATATACAGTTACAAAGTGACGGCGCTGAACCGGGGCGGCGAAAGTTTCCCATCCGAGATCCTTTCGGCCTGCCGAGTTCCCGACGAGAAAGGGACGGTGCTGGTCATCAACGGATTCGACCGGATCAGCGCGCCGTACAGTTTCGTATGCGACTCGCTGGCCGGTTTTTACGATGAAATCGACCACGGCGTGCCGGATAGGCAGGACATCAGCTTTATCGGCAGCCAGTACGAATTCCGTCGTCCGGCGCCGTATGCCGACGACGATGCCGCCGGTTTCGGGGCCAGTCGCGCGGATTACGAGAAAGAGGTCATCGCCGGCAATACGTTCGATTATCCGGCCCTGCACGGCCGCTCGATCGTCAGCGCCGGATATTCGTTCGTGTCGTGCAGCAACGAATCGGTCATCGACGACGAGGTGAACCTCGGGGACTACCGAGCGGTCGATCTGATCCTCGGCAAGCAGCGCGAAACCGTCCTGGCGCGCGGAGCCTGTCCGCCGGAATTCCGGGCTTTCCCGCCCGAACTGCAACTGGCCCTCGCGGACTACTGCAACGGCGGGGGCAACCTGCTGGTCAGCGGCGCTTACGTGGGTTCCGACCTGTGGGAAAGCGACACGACCGGGGCATCGAAGGAATTCGCCGCCAACACATTGAAATTCAAATTGCGTACCGGACGGGCGGCCGTTCGCGGCAGTGTCCGGAGCGTCGCCTCGCCGTACAAAACGCTGAAAGGAGATTACGACTACAACCACGAACTCAACGGCGATTGTTACGTCGTCGAATCGCCCGACGCTATCGAACCGGCTGCCGACGGCGCCTTCACGGTATTCCGTTATACGGAAAACAATCTCAGCGCGGGAGTGGCTTATAAAGGCGCGTACAAGGTCTGCACGCTCGGATTCCCGTTCGAGACCGTCCTTACGGACGAACGGCGCGACAGCCTGATGCGCGGGATTCTGGAATTTTTCGAACAACCATAACCCTTCGGACGAATGAACGCCGCTGAAAACAAACGCCTGCTGGCCCTCGATATCCTGCGCGGGATCACGATCGCAGGGATGATCCTGGTCAACAACCCGGGCAGTTGGAGCGCGATCTACGCCCCGCTGGAACACGCCTCGTGGAACGGACTGACGCCGACCGACCTGGTCTTTCCGTTTTTCATGTTCATCATGGGGGCATCGACCTACTTGTCGCTGAAAAAATTCGATTTCCGGTGCAGCCGCGCCACGGTCCGGAAAATCTTGCGGCGAGTACTGGTGATCTTCCTGATAGGCGTCGGGATCGGGTGGTTCTCAAGATTCTGCGGCACGTTCAACGCGCTGTCGGACGAAGGAGTTCCGTTTTGGGAACGGATCGGACGTTCGTGCTGGACGTTCGACCGGATGCGGATCCTCGGCGTGATGCAACGCCTGGCGCTGAGTTACGGCGCGGCGGCGCTGATCGCCGTAACGGTTCGCCACCGGCGCATCCCGTGGATCGCCGCGGGACTGCTCGCCGGTTATTTCGCGATCCTGCTGTCGGGACACGGATTCGAAATTTCCGAACAAAACGTCGTCGGCATCGTCGACCGAGCAATACTCGGCCCGGCGCACATGTACCGTCAGGGCGATCTCGCCTTCGACCCGGAAGGATTGCTGAGTACGATCCCGTCGATCGCCCACGTGCTGATCGGATTCTGCTGCGGAGGACTGCTCGTCGGCGCACGGAACCTGACGGATAAAATCCAAAACCTGTTCCTCGTCGGATCGGCGCTGATGCTGTGCGGCTGGCTGCTGAGCTACGGCTGTCCGATCAACAAGAAAATCTGGTCGCCCACGTTCGTACTGGTCACCTGCGGCATGGCCTCGTCGCTGCTGGCGCTGTTGATCTGGACGATCGATGTCAAAGGTTACAGGCGCTGGAGCCGTTTTTTCGAATCGTTCGGCATCAATCCGCTGTTTCTGTACGTCTCGGCGGCCGTGCTCTCGATCCTGCTGAACAACATTCGCCTGCCGCACGGAAACGGCCTGCTGAGCCTGCACGGGTTCGCCTACTCGCTGTGCCTGAAACCCGCGCTGGGCGACTACTTCGGTTCGCTGGTCTACGCGCTGCTGTTCGTCGCGCTGAACTGGGGAATCGGTTATACGTTGTATAAACGGAAAATCTACATCAAAATATGATACTGCTTGCAGACAGTGGCTCGACCAAAACGGACTGGTGCGTGGCCGACGGCGCCGCGGAAATATGCCGGATCGCCACCCACGGAACCAACCCGTTTTTCCAGAGCGCCGACGAAATCGCCCGGGAAGTGGACGGCGGCCTGCTCCCGCAGCTTGGAAATCGTCCGATCGAACAGATCCGCTTTTACGGAGCCGGCTGCGCTTTCCCCGATAAGATCGCCGTGATCCGCGACGTCCTGGCCGCCCGTTTCACGGCGGCGGACATCGAAGTGGGCAGCGACATGCTGGCAGCCGCCCGCGCGCTGTGCGGCCGCAACGCCGGCATCGCCTGTATCCTCGGAACCGGCTCGAACTCCTGCCTGTACGACGGAACCGAAATTACGGCCAACGTCTCGCCGCTCGGATTCATCCTCGGCGACGAAGGCAGCGGGGCCGTTCTCGGCCGGACGCTGGTCGGCGATTGCCTGAAAAACCAGCTCCCGACAGGACTCAGAGAGAAATTTCTCTCGCGTTTCGGCTTGACGCCGGCCGATATTCTCGAACGGATTTACAAAAAACCGTTCCCGAACCGTTTTCTCGCCGGCCTGTCGCCGTTTCTCGCGGAAAACCTCGACGTACCGGAAATCCGGACGCTGGTCAAAAACGGTTTCGCGAGCTTCCTGCGCCGGAACGTACTGCAATACCCCGACTGCCGCGAGCTTCCCGTGCATTTCACCGGATCGGTCGCCTATTATTATAAGGAAATCTTGGAAGAGACCGCCGTCGAATCCGGTCTGCGGATCGGGTCGATCGTCCGCACGCCGATGGAAGGACTCGTCCGTTACCATGCGAATCAATAACGATAACATATGACTTTCGTAAAAATTACCGAACAGGCGTCGCTGCACGACAACCTGGAACAAAAATCCGTCCGCGAGCTGCTGGAAGAGATCAACGAAGAAGACCGGAAAGTCCCGGAAGCGGTCGGCAAGGCGATCCCGCAGATCGAAAAACTGGTAACCGCCATCGTCGAGCGGATGCAGAAAGGAGGCCGCATCTTTTACCTGGGAGCCGGCACGAGCGGCCGGCTCGGCGTGCTGGACGCCTCGGAGATCCCGCCGACCTTCGGGATGCCGCCGACGCTGGTCGTCGGCCTGATCGCCGGCGGCGACACGGCGTTGCGGAATCCGGTGGAACACGCCGAAGACGATCCGCAGCGGGGCTGGCAAGAACTGCTGGAACGGAATATCTCGCCGCTCGACACGGTGATCGGCATCGCGGCATCGGGCACGACCCCGTACGTGATCGGGGCACTGCACCGCGCCCGCGAACACGGCATCCTGACCGCCTGTATCTGTAGCAACCCGGACTCCCCGCTGGCTGCCGAAGCCGATATTCCGATCGAAATGATCGTCGGACCGGAACTGGTCACCGGCAGTTCGCGGATGAAATCGGGAACCGGGCAGAAGCTGATCTGCAACATGATTACGACCGCCACGATGATCAAGCTGGGCCGCGTCAAAGGCAACCGGATGGTCAACATGCAACTGACCAACGACAAACTGGTAGACCGCGGAACGCGGATGGTCGCCGACGAACTGGGGCTCGGTTACGAACAGGCCAAACGCCTGCTGCTGCTGCACGGATCGGCCCGCAAAGCGATCGACGCCTACCGCGAATCGCAAAGCTGACCCGCCGGCAAAACACCCCGACAACCACGATCCCGGAAATCCGAAAATGTTGCGGACTTTCGGGATCGTCGCTTTCGGCCAAGTTGGTATTCGGCCCGTTTTTTCGTACCTTTGCAGTTTACGAACAAACGAACAGACAAAGCCTATGAATCATAAACCATTGATATTTATCACCAACGACGACGGAGTCCGCGCCAAAGGACTCCAAAAGCTGATCGAAACGGTCCGACCGCTGGGCCGGATCGTAGCGGTGGCCCCGGAAGAGGGGCAAAGCGGCATGTCGCACGCCATCACGATGACGCGCCCGCTGTACCTGAAAAAGGTGACCGAGCAGGAAGGCTTGACCATATACGGTTGCAACGGCACTCCGGTCGATTGCGTGAAGATCGCTTTCGACTACCTGCTGCAAAACGGCGAAACTCCGGATCTGGTGCTGTCAGGCATCAACCACGGCGCCAACTCGGCCGTTAACGTCCTCTATTCCGGAACAATGGGAGCCGCCATCGAAGGCAGTTTCTACAACATTCCGTCGATCGGCTTCTCGCTGCTCGACCACGACGAGGACGCCGACTTCGGCACCGTGCAGCAGTACATCCTGCCGATCGTGCGAAAAGCCATGACCGAAAACCTCGGACGCCCATTATGCCTGAACGTCAACGTACCGAACCTGCCGGCCGAACAAATCCGCGGGATCATGCCCTGCCGCCAGAACCGGGGCTATTGGCGGGAAGTGTTCGAACGCCGCCAGGATCCGCGCGGACACGACTATTACTGGCTCTGCGGTTATTTCGAAAATACCGAGCCCGAAGCGACCGACACGGACGAATGGGCGCTCAAAAACGGGTACGTATCGGTCGTTCCGATCCAGGTGGATCTGACCAATTATGAACAACTGGGGCAGTTAAAAGAGCTGAAATTCGAATAAAAACAGCTTCCTTACCGCCGTTTCGACCCGTTTTGGATATCGAGACCCGGTTAAAAACCCGACTAAATTGACCGATCGGGTAAAAAACTTTCAAAAACTGGAAAACTATTTTTGTTTTTCCAGTTTTCTTATTTACATTTGCGACCTGTACAATGCGGTAAAATCGGATTGTGAAAAAATGCCGTAAAAATGGTCGAATCCACATAAAACCGGCATCATACGGGCAATTTATCCGGTGAAAACACGTTAAGAAAAACGAAATAACGTATTATCCGGAGTAAAAAGACTTTACCGAATGCACGGATTAGATTATCGAACGAATATTTGTACTTTTGTCTGTCGGATTTTCGTCGGCAATTCATCCGTTCGTTCGACGCAGGCAAGAAAACATGGTGAAAAATATGGATAGCGGAAAAAACGAAAAAACATGAGCAGAACACGGAACGGGTCGCACCTCATGCAGGCGCACGACAATGGGGAATGCGGTTCCCCCGCACACTACGACATTCGAAAAATAACAAACAAATAGTTAAAGAATATGAAAATTCGAAAATCAATGCTTATTCAGTCTCAACGGTTTTTCTTATTAACCGCATTGGGCGCGACTTTCTTTTCGTGCGGCACGAAACAGCAGGCCGGAATGATGGGCGGCGTACCGGAATACGCCACCATAACGCTCGAGCCGACTTCGATCGAACTGAACAATACCTACCCGGCAGCCGCTATCCGCGGACGCCAGGATATCGAAATCCGCCCGAACGTCAGCGGATTCATCACCAAACTGTGCGTAGACGAAGGCGCGACCGTTAAAAAAGGCCAAACGCTGTTCATCATCGACCCGGTACAATTCGAGGAGGCCGTCAAAGTGGCCGAAGCAAACGTAAACGTAGCCAAGGCAGCCGTAGCGACGGCCCAGTTGACCGCCGACAACAAACGCGAACTGGCCCGCAAAAATATCATCAGCGAGTACGACCTGCAAATGGCCGAAAATACCCTCGCATCGCAGAAAGCGGCCCTCGCACAAGCCGAAGCGCAATTGACCAATGCGAAAAAGAACCTCTCCTATACGCAGGTGACCAGCCCGTCGAACGGAGTGGTCGGCGAAATTCCGTACCGTGTCGGAAGCCTCGTAAGCCCGAGCATGGCTACCCCGCTGACCACCGTAGCGGACAATTCGGAAATGTACGTCTACTTCTCGCTGAACGAAAAAGAACTGCTGAAGATGACGACCGACGGATCGCTGAAGAAGATGCCGGAAGTGCAACTGCAGCTCGTCGACGGCTCGATCTACCCGGAAAAGGGCACCGTCGAAACGCTGAGCGGCGTGATCGACCAGACCGCCGGCGGAGCCCGCGTACGCGCCACATTCAAAAATCCGAACCAGGTATTGCGCAGCGGCGGATCGGGCAACATCCTGATTCCGGAAAAACTCGATTCGACAATCGTGATTCCGCAGAGCGCAACGGTCGAAGCCCAGGATAAGATCTTCGCATTCGTCGTAACGGACAGTTCGACGGTAAACCAGACGATGATTCAGGTATTGCCGATCAATAACGGCCAGCAGTATGTCGTAACCGGAGGTCTGAACCCCGGCGACCGGATCGTCGTAGAGGGCGTAGGCTTTATCAAGAACGGTATGCCGATCAAACCGATCACCCCGGAAGAGGCAGCCGCCAAAATGCAACAGGCGACTCAACAGGCAGCCGCTGCCGCAGCAGCCAAAGGTGCAGCAAAATAAACGCCCGGGGAGAATGAATTTCGCATAAAAAAGCAGAATTATGAAATTAGACAGATTTATAAAACGCCCGGTACTATCCACGGTGATCTCGATTCTTATCGTGATATTGGGTGTGCTGGGATTGGTTTCGCTGCCGGTAACTCAATATCCGGATATTGCGCCGCCGACCGTGCACGTCAGCACGTCGTACACCGGCGCCAACGCCCAAACCGTACTGAATAGCGTGATCGCACCGCTCGAGGAGCAAATCAACGGCGTGGAGAACATGATGTACATGACCTCCACCGCTACCAATACCGGCGATGCGAGCATCGACGTATATTTCAAACAGGGAACCGATCCCGACATGGCCGCGGTGAACGTGCAGAACCGCGTCGCCAAAGCCCAGGGTCTGCTGCCGTCCGAAGTGACGCAGGTCGGCGTGATCACCAGCAAGCGGCAGACCAGTATGCTGCTGGTCGGCACGGTTTTCAGTCCGAACGACGAATACGACCAGAACTTTCTGAAAAACTATGCTCAGATCAACCTGGTTCCCCAGATTCAGCGCGTACCCGGCGTGGGCGACGTGATGATGATGGGCGCCGATTATTCAATGCGTATCTGGCTGAAACCGGATGTGATGGCGCAGTACATGCTGATGCCGACGGACGTTATCAGCGCACTCGCCGAACAGAACATCGAGGCCGCGCCCGGACAGTTCGGCGAAAGCGGCGACCAGTCTTTCCAATATATCATGCGGTACAAGGGACGTCTGGCTACGCCCGAAGAGTTCGAAGATATCGTAATCCGGGCGACCCCGGACGGCAAGGTACTGAGACTCGGCGAAATCGCCCGTGTCGAACTGGGCGGACTTTCGTATGCATTCTCGACCCGTTCGAACGCCCATCCGGGTACCTCGTTCATCATTTACCAGACCGCAGGCTCGAATGCTACGCAGATTATCAACGACGTTAAAAAAATCCTCGAGCAGTCCGCCAAAGACTTCCCTCCGGGAGTGGACTACGAAATCATGATGGATACGAACGATTTCCTGTTCGCCTCCATCAATGAAGTGCTCAAAACGCTGATCGAAGCATTTATTCTGGTGTTCCTCGTGGTATTCATCTTCCTACAGGACTTCCGCTCGACGCTGATCCCGGCGATCGCGATCCCGGTAGCCTTGATCGGTACGTTCTTCGTCCTGTACCTGATCGGATTCAGCGTGAACCTGTTGACGCTTTGCGCCCTCGTGCTGGCGATCGCCATCGTGGTCGATGATGCCATCGTGGTCGTCGAGGCGGTACATGCCAAACTGGATCAGGGTTATAAATCGCCGTTGAAAGCGTCTATCGACGCGATGAGCGAAATTTCGGGAGCTATCGTGTCGATCACCCTCGTGATGATGGCCGTGTTCATTCCGGTAAGCTTCATCACCGGTACGTCGGGTACGTTCTACCGCCAGTTCGGTCTGACGATGGCCATCGCCATCGGCCTGTCCGCCGTCAACGCGCTGACGCTGAGCCCTGCGCTGTGCGCCATGTTCCTGAAACCGCACCAGAAAGAGGAAGAGGGACAGAAAAAACTGAGCCCGATCAAACGGTTCCATAAAGCCTTCAACGTCGCTTACGACGTCACGCTGACCAAGTACAAAAAAGGCGTCAACCTGTTCATCAAACGGAAATGGCTCGCTTTCGGCCTGGTTATCGCTTCGGTGGTCGTTCTGCTCGGCCTGATGAAAATCACTCCGACGGGTATGGTGCCGAACGAAGATACGGGTACTTTCTTCGTTGCCGTGAGCATGCCGCCGGCAACTTCGCTGGAAAAGACACAAGCCGCTATGGCCCGAATAGACAGCCTGCTCGCAGCCACCCCTGGCCTGAAAAGCCGTACCGAAATCGCCGGATACAGTTTCATGGCCGGACAGGGTAGCGCCTACGGTACGTTTATCTGTAAACTCAAACCGTGGGAAGAACGTACCAAGGAACAGAACGTCGATGCGATCATGGGCATGCTGACCATGCAGACGCGCAACCTGATCAAAGACGCCCAGGTATTTATCTTCGCTCCGCCGATGATCTCGGGTTACAGCGCCTCGAACGGTTTCGAAGTGAACCTGCAGGACAAAACGGGCGGCGACATCAACACGTTCTTCAACATCTCGCAGCAATTCATCGCCAAGCTGAACCAACGTCCGGAGATCGCGATGGCCTACAGCGCGTTCAACCCGTTCTACCCGCAGTATATGGTCGATATCGACGTAGCCAAATGTAAACAGGCCGGCCTGAGTCCGCAAACGCTGCTCGCCGCCCTGCAAGGCTATTACGGTAGTATCTACGCGTCGAACTTCAACCGTTTCGGCCGCCTGTACCGCGTAATGATCCAGTCCGACGCCGAACTGCGCGTCAATCCGGAAACGCTGAACAGCATCAAGGTGCGCAACGGCAACGAAATGGCGCCGATCACCCAGTTCATTACGCTCAAACGGGTGTACGGCCCGGACAACATCTCGCGTTTCAACATGTTTACCTCGATCAAAGTGAACGGAAACCCGAAACCCGGATACAGTTCGGGACAGGCTATTCAGGCCATCCAGGAAGTCGCCAACGAAACGCTGCCTTCCGGTTACGGATTCGAGTATTCCGGTATGACGCGCGAGGAACAGCAGAGCAGCGGAAGCACCACGGCCATTATCTTTATCCTGTGTCTGGTCTTCGTCTACCTGCTGCTGAGCGCCCAGTACGAAAGTTACATCCTTCCGCTGGTCGTAATCCTTTCGATCCCGGCCGGTCTGATGGGTAGCTTCATCTTCGCGCAATTCATGGGCGTCGAGAACAACATCTACATGCAGATCGCCCTGATCATGCTGATCGGTCTGTTGGCCAAGAACGCCATCCTGATTACCGAGTTCGCCCTCGAACGACGCCAATCCGGTATGAGCATCGTCTCGGCAGCCGTACTCGGAGCGTCGGCCCGTCTGCGCCCGATCCTGATGACCTCGCTGGCCATGGTGATCGGCCTGTTGCCGCTGATGTTCGCCAGCGGCGTAGGAGCCAACGGCAACAGCACGCTGGGAACCGGCGCCATCGGCGGTATGTTGATCGGTATGATCTGCCAGATCTTCGTCGTACCGGCGCTGTTCGTCGCCTTCCAGCATCTGCAGGAACGGTTCAAGCCGCTGCACTGGGACGATACCGACAACACCGAAATCGAAGCAGAAATCGAACAATACACGAAATAACGGAGATGAAAAAACAACAGTTCATATATATCGTATGCCTTGCAGCGCTGGTAAGCGGCTGCAACATATACAAGCCTTACAGCCGGCCCGAAATGGACACGAAAGGGTTGTACCGCGATCCCGTCTCGGCAACCGACACGCTGGTTTCGGATACGACCAACATGGGCGACCTGCCGTGGCGCGAAGTATTCACCGATCCGCAGCTCCAGTCCCTGATCCAATTGGGGCTGGAACAGAACACCGACCTGCAGACAGCCATCCTGAAAGTTCAGGAGGCCGAAGCGGGCCTGATGTCGGCGCGCCTGGCCTACACGCCTTCGCTGAACCTGGCCCCCCAGGGCGGCCTGAGCTGGTATGAAAATCACAGGCGGACGTGGACATGGAGCGCCCCGATCGCCGCCAGCTGGGAAATCGACATTTTCGGCAAACTGCTGAACACCAAACGGGGAGCGAAAGCCGCCGTCCTGCAGAGCCAAGCCTACAAGCAAGCCGTCCAAACCCAGGTGATCGCCGCCGTAGCGAACTACTACTACACGCTGCTGATGCTCGACGAACAGCTCGCCATCACCGAAAATACTTCGGTACTGTGGAAGAAGACCGTCGAGACGATGCGGGCGATGAAAGAGGCCGGCATGGTGAACGAAGCGGCCATCGTGCAGAGTGAAGCGAACAGCTACATGATCGAAGCGTCGATCCCGGAACTCAAACAGCAGATCCGCGAGATCGAGAACGCGCTGTCGCTGATCCTCAAAGAGGCTCCGCAGCAGATCGAACGGGGCAGCCTGAAATCGCAATCGTTCCCCGCGATGATGAACGCCGGCGTTCCGGTACAATTGTTGTCGAACCGTCCGGACGTCAAGGCGGCCGAGATGGCGTTCGCCGGCACGTTCTACAACACGAACGCCGCCCGGTCGGCTTTCTACCCGTCGCTATCGATCTCGGGAAACTTCGGATGGACGAACCAACTGGGTAGCATGGTGGCGAACCCGGGCAAAATGATCGCATCGGCCCTCGGCTCGCTGACGCAGCCTCTCTTCAACAAAGGCGCCAATACGGCCCGGCTGCGGATCGCAAAGGCCCAGCAGCAGGAAGCGCTGCTGAGTTTCCAGCAGGCAATCCTGAATGCCGGCAGCGAGGTCAGCAACGCGCTGTGCCAGTACCAGTCGGCCGAAGACAAAATCGTTCAGCGGAAAAAACAGATCAATTCCCTGGAAAAATCGGTCGAATATACGCAGGAATTATTAACTTTAGGAACTTCCACCTACCTGGAAGTGCTTACGGCGCAGCAATCGCTCCTCAGCGCTCAGCTGTCGAACGTATCCGACCAGTTCGATCGCATACAGGCCATCGTCAACCTGTACAACGCATTGGGCGGAGGACGCAATGAATAACAATAAAAACACAGCGATATGATCAGTCCATTAGCTCATGTAGACCCCAGTGCGAAAATCGGGAAGAACGTGACCGTCTACCCGTTCGCATACATCGATAAGAATGTCGAAATCGGCGACAACTGTACGATCATGCCTTACGCCAGCGTGCTGGACGGCACCCGGATGGGAACCGGCAACACCGTTTACCAAAGCGCCATCCTGGGCGCCGCCCCGCAGGACTTCAAGTTCAAGGGGGAGGATACCATCCTGGTAATCGGCAACGACAACACGATCCGTGAAAAAGCGATCGTCAACCGGGCTACCTATCCGGACGGCGTCACTTCGATCGGCGACGGGAACTTCCTGCTCGAAGGCGTTCACGTAGCGCACGATACGAAGATCGGCAACAAATGCATTCTCGGGAACGGAGCCAAGACCGCCGGCGAATGCGTCATCGACGACAAGGCGATCCTCGGCAGCGGCGTTATCCTCAAGCACGGCTGCCACATCGGCAGTTGGACGCTACTCCGGGACGGATGCCGGGCCAACAAGGACGTACCGCCCTTCATCGTAGCCGCGCACAACCCGATCGTTTATTATGGAGTGAACGCCGTACTGTTGTCTAAAGTCGGCGAAATTCAGGAAAATATCATCGACGACATCGCAAAGGCTTACCGCCAGATCTACCAATCCGGAACCAGCCTCGAAAACGCGCTGATCCAAATCAAGGAGACCATCCCGATGAGTCCCGAGATACAGTACATCATCGACTTCATCGAGAAATCGGATAAAGGAATCATTGGAATCGCCCAGTTGTAGGCTTCCTCCGTCATTCATAAAAAAGGCCCCTTTCGAGGGGCCTTTTTTATATTGCATCATTACATACTGATAAACAACCTACTACACAGGAGTCGGAACTTTATCCCGGAAAGCCTTGCTGTTTTTTGAAATCTTTTTATTAATTTTAAACTGTCGTATTCGGCTTCCCGTTTAACCGAAAATCCGCAACAAAAAAGGATTTGCATCCTGAATAAACAACAATACTAAACTGCTATTATGGAAAAGACAAAAAGTTACCTGGTCGAATGCGCCCTGCTGGCGATCGGCCTGATCGTAGCGGGATGGATGCTGCGGAGCGGCATCGTACATTTCAAGGACAGCGAACGCGTCGTTTCCGTCAAAGGACTTTCGGAAAAAGAGGTCAAAGCCGACCGGGTGATCTGGCCGCTGGCCTACAAAGAAGTCGGAGACAATCTGATGACACTTTACAATACGCTCGAAACGAGCAATGCGAAAATCGTCGATTTCCTGAAGTCGAACGGCATCACGGACGACGAAATTACGATCGCCCCGGCGGAAATCATCGACATGGACGCCGAACGCTACGGCCCGCAAAGCGTCAAATACCGTTACAACGTAACCAGCGTGTTGACCGTTACGACCGATAAGGTGGATCTGGTGGTCAAACTGATGTCGCGCCAGAGCGACCTACTGAAACAGGGCGTAGCCATCACCGGCGGGGATTACCGTTTCACAACGCAGTTCCTGTACACTTCCACTGCGTTGAACGAGATCAAACCGAAAATGATCGAAGAAGCGACCGAGAACGCCCGCATCGCCGGCGAAAAATTCGCGCACGATTCGAAAAGCAAACTGGGAAAGATCAAATTTGCCAACCAGGGACAGTTCTCGATCTCCGACCGGGACGCCAATACGCCCTATATAAAGACGGTGCGCGTCGTAACGTCCGTCGATTATTACCTGAAAGACTAATAACGGGATGCGGAGGAAAAATCCCTCCGCATCGTTTACGCAATACTTAACTTAATCTTCAAAAAATACCAAACTTATGAAAAGAAGGGATTTCCTGAAAACGTTCGCAGGAATGGCCGCCCTGACCATCGTTCCCCGTCACGTACTCGGCGGAACGCGATACATGGCTCCGAGCGATCAGCTCACCAAGGGCATCATCGGCGTCGGCGGGATGGGACGCGGTCATTACGGCTACGCCGGCACCCGCCTGGTAGCCATTTGCGACGTGGACAAAAATCATCTGGCGGCCGGCGAGCAACTGGCCAGCGATAAACTGGCCACCTATTCCGACTACAGGAAACTGATCGAAGATCCGAACGTCGATATCGTACACATCGCCACCCCGCCGCACTGGCACGGGATCATGTCGGTCGACGCCGCCCGCGCCGGCAAGGACATCTGGTGCGAGAAACCGATGACGCGGACGATCGGCGAAGGCAAACGGGTGATGGAAGCGGTCAAACAGCACGGCAATATTTTCCGCCTCAACACATGGTTCCGCTTCACCGACACGTTCTACGGCATGAACACGACCGTCGACAAGATCAAAAAACTGGTTGACAGCGGTATGCTCGGATGGCCGTTGAAAGTGACGATCAGCAAGCATACCGGCTTCAACTGGAAATTTTTCTGGGTCGGCAACGAAAAACTCGAAGAACAGAAAGTCCCCGCCGAACTCGACTACGACATGTGGCTCGGCCCGGCTCCTTATAAACCCTACAACGCGCACCGCGTACACGAAACCTTCCGCGGATACTGGGACTACGACGCCGGCGGACTGGGCGATATGGGACAGCACTACATCGACCCGGTGCAATACCTGCTCGGTAAGGACGAAACCAGCCCGATCTCGGTTGAGATCGACGCGCCGCAGCAGCATCCCGACGCGGTGGGTACGTGGCGTAAAATCGAATATACTTACGACGACGGCTGCAAAATCATCCTGTACGGCGAAGACAACGGCAGTCCGAGCGATCCTTACATCGAGGGCCCGAACGGAAAAGTATACCCCAATTTCCAGTGCGACATTCCGGACTGGGAACGCAAACTGGCCGAATTTCCCGACCCGATGCCGCAGCAGACCGATTTCCTGCATTGCGTCAAGAACCGTCAGAAATTCGCCCTGAACGAACAGAACGGGTTCCGCTCGGCGACTATCGTCAATATGGGCGGCGTGGCGCTGCGTCTGGGACGTTCGCTGAAATTCGATCCCGAAAAGCTGCTGTTCGTCGATGACGATGCGGCCAACCGGCTGATCGACCAACCGATGCGCGCCCCCTGGGCCATTTAACGTCTAACCCGATTAACGATAATTATGATGAAAAAGATAGTTTTAGTTCTTTTTGCGTTGTTCGCGTTGGCCGGCAGCAACCTGTCTGCACAGACCAATCCGAACCGCACGTGGAAAACCAAAGTATCGGATGCGCTGGGTCTGATGCCGGCCCCGAACGAAGCCGAATACGACCGGTTGATGAACGATCTGGTTTCGACCGGAGCTGAGGGCGTGGACATGCTGGTATCCATGTTCGACGATACGAACAACGTTCCGGTCAGCTACGCGCTGTCCGGCTGGTCGGCCTTCGTTTCGGGCCCCGACCGTGAACAAGCGCGCAAAGAGTTCGTCGACGGGATTATCCGCGGACTGAAAAAAAGCAACGATGCCGAAATCAAGGCGTTTTACATCCGCCTGCTGCAACAATGCGGCAAAAAGGAGAGCGTCGACGTCCTGGCCGGTCTGATCGGCGATCAACGGCTGGGCGGCCCCGCGCTGACTGCGCTCGTTTCGAACGGAACGCCGGAAGCCGAAACGGCGATCGCCCAGGCGATCGTTGCCGGGACAGGCGATAAAAACGCGCTGGCTCAGGCCGCAGGCGACGCGGGCATCGACAACGAAGGCGTCGAAACGGCTCTGATCGCCTGGGTAGGCAACGATAAAAGCGCCGACAAGTCGATTTATTACGCCCTGTCGAAAATCGGTACGGCCGCATCGCTTCCCGTGCTGAGCGCCGCAGCCGCAAACGCTAACTACGACGGCGACGCGACGGACGCGACGGACGCTTATATCTGCCTGATCGAAAAGCTGAAAGCAGACGGACAGGACAAACTGGCCGCTGCGGAAGCCGGTAAACTGTTGAAAAAAGCGGCAGCCGCCGGATCGGAACACGCCCGTATCGCAGCCACCGGAATCCTGCTGTCGCTACAGAAGAGTCCGGTCGCCTATGCGATGAAAGCGATGAAAGATCCCGCACGGGCTTACCGCAACAACGTGTTGCGATTCGCCGCTCCGTATGCGGACGACGCGTTCTACACCGAACTGGGCGCTACGCTCGGCAAACTGAAAGACAACGAAGCCAAAACCGACATTGTCAACTACCTCGGCAACCAGGGAGCGAAAACGGCGTTGCCGGCTATCCTGCCCTATCTGAAAGATGCGGATGCGGAACTTAGCGAAGCCGCTATGTGGGCAGCGACGCAGATCGGCGGATCGGAAGTTCCCGCCGCTCTGAGCGAAGTGATCCTGACGGCGACCGACAGCGAGCACGACCAGGCCCGAGCCAATACGGCTGCCCAATGCCTACTCGCCTATAAAGGGAACGTCAATCCGGTAGCGGCCGAGATCGTTCAAAAGAAAGGAGACGTCCGCGGAATCACGGTACTCGCCGCCCGCCGCGCGCAGGATCAGTCCGGCGTCGTTTTCGATGCGACCCGGAATGCCAATGCCGCCGTCGCACAGGCCGCTTATGCGGCGCTGCCCGCCGTAGCATCGGCCAAAGACCTCCCCGCCCTGTACACGATGCTCGAAAAACAGCAGTCGGTCAACGACCAAAATACCGAAGCGATTCAGAACGCCATCGTCGCAGCGTTGCGCGAACTGACTCCCGACGAACAGGCCGGAGCGATCGGCGACCGCATCGCCAAAAGCGGAGCCAAGAAATCGCTGTACTACGCCGTTCTGGCGAAAGCAGGGCTGCCGGACGCAATGGAAACTATCTCGAAAGGCTTCGACAGCGGTTCGGCCGGCGACAAGGACAACGCGTTCTATGCGCTACTGAATATCAAGGGAATGGCCGCTGCCGACAAACTGGCCGAAATCGCGGCCGCCGACGATGCCGCCTATGCGGCCAAAGCGCTCGACGTGTACGTACAGCGGATCGCCGCATCGGACAAAACGCCCGAAAACAAGACGCTGCTGCTGTCCGACGTGCTGGATATAGCCGGATCGAACAAAGCCCTATCCGCCGCCGATGCGCGTAAGATCGAAACCAAAGCGCTTCAGGGACTCGAAAACAACAAGACGTTCCAGGGGATGATGCTTGCCGGAAAATACCTCGGCAACGCCGACGCGGACGTTTCTCAGGCCGCTGTGATGGCCGTAATCCGGACGGCTCTGGCCCACAAAGAATTCTACGGCCCGGCCGTTACCGAACTACTGAAAAAGGCTGTGGAACTGAACAAAGACAAGGACAGCAATTACCAGCGCGAAGAGGTGCAAAAACACCTGGCTTCGCTGCCGGCGACGGGCGGTTTCGTCTCGATGTTCAACGGCAAAGACCTGACCGGGTGGAAAGGGCTTGTCGAAAACCCGATCGCCCGCGCCAAGATGAAACCGGCGGAACTGGCCAAGAAACAGGCCGCCGCAGACGAAACGATGCGCAAGGACTGGGTAGTGAACAACGGACTGATGGAATACGTCGGACACGGATTCGACAACATCTGCACCGAAAAACAATACGGCGATTTCGAAATGTACGTCGATTGGAAACTCTATGCCGAAGGTAGCGAGGCCGATGCGGGCATTTACCTGCGCGGTACGCCGCAGGTGCAGATCTGGGATACGGCGCGCCGTAACGTGGGCGCCGAAGTCGGTTCCGGCGGACTCTACAACAACCAGGTCAATCCGAGCAAGCCGTCCAAAGTGGCCGACAATAAGTTGGGAACTTGGAATACATTCTACATCAAGATGGTAGGCGACCGCGTCACCGTACTGCTGAACGGCGAGAAGGTAGTCGACAACGTGATCCTCGAAAACTTCTGGGACCGCAGCCAGGCGATCTTCCCGATCGAACAGATCGAACTGCAGGCGCACGGCACCAAAACCGCTTTCCGCAACCTCTACATCAACGAACTGCCGCAGGTGAAACCGACCGAACTGTCCGCCGAAGAGAAAGCCGAAGGTTTCAAACTGCTGTACGACGGCACGAACATGCACGGTTGGACGGGTAATACGCGCGATTATGTCTCCGAAGACGGAGCGATCGTGCTCTATCCGGGCAACGGCGGCGGCGGCAACCTATATACGGTCGACGAGTACAAAGACTTCGTCTTCCGCTTCGACTTCATGCTGACCGAAGGCGCGAACAACGGGATCGGAATCCGGGCCCCGCTCGAAGGCGATGCCGCTTATGTCGGCATGGAGATTCAGGTGCTCGACAACGAATCCCCGATTTACAGCCAGCTCGAGAAATACCAGTATCACGGTTCGGTGTACGGCGTTATTCCGGCCAAACGCGGTTTCCTGAAACCGGTCGGCGAATGGAACAGCGAAGAGATCCGAATCAAGGGCAACGACATCCGCGTTACGCTGAACGGCGAAGTGATCCTCGAAGGCAACATCGCCGAAGCCAGCAAGAACGGAACGATCGACCACAAGGATCACCCGGGCCTGAAAAACGAAAAGGGCCATATCGGATTCCTCGGTCACGGCTCCCTGGTCAAATTCAAAAACATCCGGATCAAGGAGTTGTAAAAAACCGTTCAGCGGAATGGCTCCGATCTATTTACGCTGAACGAATAAAAAACAGCGGTTCGCTATCTCAAGCGAACCGCTGTTTTTTTCTATCCGTTTACGAATTACTTCCGGAATACGCGCTCCAACTCCCGACGAGCGTCTTTCTCCTTGATGTACTCCCGCTTGTCGTAGCTCTTTCGACCGCGTCCCAAGCCGATCTGCAATTTTGCCAGCCCCTTGTCGTTGATAAAAAGCTTCAATCCTACGATCGTCAGCCCCTTGTCCTGCAACGCGCGCTCCAACTTGGCCAGTTCTCGGCGTTGCAGCAACAATTTGCGGTCGCGTTTGGGCATGTGATTGTTGTAGCTGCCCCAATGGTATTCCGAAATGTTCATCCCCCGGACGAACAATTCATGGTCGTTGAAATAACAATAGCAGTCGGTCAGCGAAGCTTTTCCCAGCCGCAGCGACTTGATCTCCGTACCCGACAAAACGATACCCGCAACATAGGTGTCGAGCATCTCGTAATCGTAAGTCGCCCGCTTATTTTTAATGGATATGTTTTTCCCGTCGTTCATGGCCGGTTATTTTCCGTATTGCGATTTTCCGGTACGGCGTTTGCCTCCCTGTTTATTGTTGCCCGCATGACCGTTCGTTTTCCCAGCGGAATGATTTCCCGTCTGAAAATTCTTGCGTGAACGATTGTTCATTCGGGGCTGTTTATAGTCGTTTCGGAGATTATTTAATGCAACTTCATCGATCGTTACCCCATTATCGGACATCGAGCGTATATCTTTCATGATGATCTCATTGCTCGGGTGTTCCTGGTTGTATTCGAACGACTTAGCCCGCATATACTTCGCTATATTATTTACTATCAAAGTCTTCGCCTCCTCGTCGTCGATCGCTTTCAGAGCGGCGAGCGTCCGTTCTATATTTTTGCCGTAGTGCTTGCGGGCAATCTTCCCGCCCGGGTAAGCCATATGATCCGGCCTGGGGTTCAATATCTTAGCCGACGGGATCGGATAGGGCGAATCGACATCCAGCTTAAAATCGGACATGATGAACAGGTGATCCCACAACTTATGTTTGAAATCAGCCGTATCGCGCAGAGTCGGATTCAGGTTTCCCATCACCTCGATCACCGCGTGCGCCTGCTGGTTACGCAGATCTCGGTCATGTATAGACATCAGATAATCAACCATTTGATGCACATGCCTACCATACTCGGGCAGCATGAGTTTCTTCCTTTCGAAATTATAATTTTTATCCATAAAGAATTTTGTGGTCTCCACGACGAGCCGTTCCCGCAAGGATCTACGCTGTAAAACGAAAAATCTAAGAAAAAGTCTGAAAAAATGGTGTTTTACGGTCGATATTCTCAGAATCCTGCTTCGGTCGATCCGGAATGCCGTGTTTTTTTTAAACGGGAGTATTTACTAACTTTCGGACAAAGCTACATGGTTTTTCCCAGAAAACCAAAACCACGCAGCAGAAAATATAGTAACACTCCCATCCTAGTATTTAATATTTTATAAAAAAGTTATGACAAACGTATTGGTAGTAGACAGCGAGCGGAGCATTCGCAACACGTTGAAAGAACGGCTCGAATATGAAGGCTTCCGCGTCGAAACCGCCGAAACGGGCAGCGAGGCGGCCGACAAAACCGAAAAATCAACCTATGACATCGTACTTTGCGACATCAATGTTCCCGACACGGGAGCGTTCGACCTGCTCGACAGCCTGCGGGCAAACGGAAAAAGCCTGCCTTTTATCATGCTGTCGTCGCAAAAAGGGACGGAACCCGTCGTCAATTCGATGCGTCACGGAGCATACGATTACATACTCAAACCGATCAATCTGAATAAATTACTCGAATCGATCCGATCGGCTACCGAACCTAAAAACCAAAATCATGCCACAACCGTCGCGGCGGCTTCTACGGAGACCGTAGCCCGGAAATCGTCAGCAGCTCCGGTACTGCGTGCGAACCGCGGCGCCACGGAACTGATCGGTTCCTCGCGCGCAATGGTTTCCGTCAAACGGCTGATCGAAAAAGTAGCTCCGTCCGATGCGCGGGTACTGATCAGCGGAGCCAACGGAACCGGCAAGGAGTTGGTCGCCCACCGGCTGCACGAACAGAGCCTGCGGGCCGGACAACCGTTCATCGAAGTCAACTGCGCCGCCATTCCGTCGGAGTTGATCGAAAGCGAACTTTTCGGGCACGAGAAGGGGTCGTTCACGTCGGCCAACAAACAGCACAAAGGCAAATTCGAACAGGCCGACGGAGGAACGCTTTTCCTCGACGAAATCGGCGACATGAGCCTTTCGGCACAGGCCAAAGTATTGCGGGCCCTGCAGGAAAACCGGATCAGCCGGGTCGGAAGCGACAAGGATATCACCGTCAACGTGCGGGTCGTCGCGGCCACCAACAAAAACCTGTTGCACGAAATCGAAATGGGCAATTTCCGGGAAGACCTCTACCACCGGCTGAGCGTGATCATCATTCCGGTTCCGCCGTTGCGCGAACGCCGCGAGGACATTCCTTCGCTGGCCCATCACTTCGTCGAGAAAATATGCGCCGAATACGGCCAGAAACCCAAAGTCATCGAGAAAGATGCGCTCGCCGCACTGTCCCAGATGGAATGGAGCGGAAATATCCGGGAGCTCCGAAACGTGATCGAGCGACTGATCATCCTGTGCGACAACAACATAACGCTCGAAGACGTAAAGACCTACGCACAGGGAGTCCTTTAACCGATTTATTTCTTACAAAAA
>ENA-UOJE01000014-UOJE01000014.1-human-gut-metagenome-genome-assembly--contig:-C23-NODE-14-length-269919-cov-34.904341_pt1 | contig 269919 bp, 201 predicted proteins | sample MGYA00242341_ERZ723888 | MGnify/ENA metagenome assembly ERZ723888 | reverse complement strand
TATCCTTGTTTCCCGTTTTACCTTATTCGAGCCGTCGTGCTGCCCCACTGCGCATAACCACTGCGCCCCTTTCCGGAGTTCGCACCTTTTAAATAATATCCATCCGCCCCTACCATCCACGGTTCGATACCCGCTCCGGTACAGCACGAGCAGGGGCAGTCAATCAGCCTTCGCCGACCTTCAATTCTCCGGCGCCGATTGTCCGTACGTCGTCCCCGTATTGTAGAACAGGAAAGCGTAGCTGTCGGCCGATTCGGCGATACGCTTCGAGAGCGGTTTGCCCGCGCCGTGGCCGGCATTCCGTTCGATGCGGATCAGCACCGGAGCATCGCACGCCTGCGCATATTGGAGCGTCGCAGCGAATTTGAACGAATGCGCCGGCACCACACGATCGTCGTGGTCGCCCGTCGTGACGAGCGTCGCGGGGTAGCAGACGCCTTCGCGGATGTTGTGCAGCGGCGAGTAGGCGTAGAGCGTGCGGAACTGCGCCGCATCGTCGCTCGTACCGTATTCGGTCGCCCAGCCCCAGCCGATGGTGAAAAGGTGGTAGCGCAACATGTCCATCACGCCGACCGCAGGCAGGCAGACGGCGAACAGGTCGGGGCGCTGCACTTCGCAGGCGCCCACCAGCAATCCGCCGTTCGAGCCGCCGGCGATGGCCAGCTTTTCGCGCGAGGTATACTTCTCGGTGATGAGGAATTCGGCCGCCGCGATGAAATCGTCGAAGACCTGCTGCTTGCGGTCGAGCATACCAGCCTTGTGCCACCGCTCGCCGTATTCCGAACCGCCGCGCAGGTTGACGTTCACCACCACGCCGCCCTGCTCCATGAAGAGGATGTGCTCGGGCTTGAACGCAGGGGTGATATTGATCTGGAAACCGCCGTAGCCGTAGAGGTAACAGGGATTGCTGCCGTCGAGCCGCAGCCCCCGGCGATGCGAGACGAACATCGGCACGTGCTCGCCGTCGGAGGATTCGAAGAAGAGCTGTTCGGTAGTGTACTGCGCCGCATCGTAGGCCACCTGCGGCGTATGGTAGCAGGTGGTGCGGCCCGTGGGGATGTCGTAGCGGTAGACGGTCGGAGGCGCGGTGAAGGTGTTGAGCGAGAAGAAAATCTCCTGCTCCCTGTCCTTGCAGCCGAAACTCGGCACCGAACCGATGGCAGGCAGCGGCACGTCGGCCTGCCGGTTGCCCTCGTAATCGTATTTGTAGATCTTGTTCTGCGCGTTCCGGAGGTATTTCACCCACAGGTATCCCCCGCCCGGAGCGACCGCTTCGAGCAGATCGTCGGGGTGCTCCGCGATGACGGTCTCCAACCCCCGGGGTTCGAGCAGATCGATGCGCGCCAGCCGATAGTTGGCCGCACTGTCGTTGGTCACGACATAGAGTTTGTCGTCGCGGCACTCGACGGGCGCATAGTCGTTGGCGAAGCCGGCCAGCAACGTACGGAACGGCTCCTCCTTGTCCGCCGGCCGGAAGAGAACTTCACTGCCCGACGTACCTTCCGACGCGAGGACGAAAAGCCAGCGGCCGTCGTCGCTCTCCCAGCCGCTGAAATAGCGCAGCGGATGCTCCGGATCGCCGTATATGAGAATGTCGTCGGCCTGCGCCGTACCCAGACGGTGGTAATAGACCTTCTGGCATTCGTTCTTCGACGAATAGACGTTCGCCTTCGGCGCGTCGTAGGCGCTGTAATAGAACCCTTCGGAGTCGGGGGCCCATGTCGCGCCGGAGAACTTCACCCATTCGATCACATCCTGCGTCAACTGACCCGTCGCGGTATCCACGACATGTATCCGCACCCAATCCGAACCGGCTTCGGCGGCGGCATACGCGCACCAACGGCCGTCGTCGGAGAACGAGACGTCGACGAGCGCCGTCGTACCGTCGGCCGAAAGGGTATTCGGATCGAGGAACAGTTCGCCCTGAGCCGTGAGCGAGCGCTTGCGCCACAGCGCCGACTGGTTTTGAAGGCCGTCGTTGAGGAAATAGTAGTAATAGTCGCCGTGCCGCTCGGGCGCGCCCTCCTTCGGATAGTCGTAGAGCGCCGTCAACCGGTCGTAAATGGCCTGACGGGCAGGGAGCCGGTCGAGGTAGTCGCGCGTGACGGCGTTTTCGGCCTCGACCCATGCGGCCGTCTCGGCCGAATTGTCGTCTTCCAGCCAGCGGTAGGGATCGGCGACGCGCGTACCGTGGTAGTCGTCGACGACGGTCGTGTCGCGCCGCGTGTCGGGATAGGGTAAATGGCTTATTTTCATCTTTCTGTTACAACCGGGCATCAATGCGACCACTGCGAGGGTCGCCGCCGTCCATACGAATCGTCTCATCGGTCTGCTTTTGTATTGTTGCCGCCGGACGGAGAGGGTGTCTCGCCGCTACCGCAATCGTGCGGGCTACGGACGAACGTCTCGCTTCGACCGGCGTTTATGCGGACAAAGATACGAAAAGTTGAGGGCAGAAGCAAGCGTCAGCTTGATTATGCCGAGCGGGAGTATCTAAGGCGCAGCCAAAAATACGAATAAGCGGGGGCAATGTCAAATTTATTTGAACATTGCCGAACGCGGGTATCTTCGGCATCGGCCGAAGATACGAAAAGTCGAGCGCAGAAGCAACCGTTCGTCCTATTCTGCCGTAACAAAGCATTCAAGGCGGAGCCAAAGAGTAGGAAAAGAGAGAAGATTTGCGTAACTTTGGCTGTCATAAAAACGGTAAAGATTATGTACGACGAACTCCGAACAACCGTCGAACGGGCGTGGGACGACCGCACCCTGTTGCAGGACGATACGACCAAAGCCGCCATCCGCGAGGTGGTGGAACTCATCGACAAGGGGCTTCTGCGCACGGCCGAACCCGTCGACCTCGCGCGCAGCCAGTGGCAGGTCAACGAGTGGGTCAAGAAGGCCGTGATCCTCTATTTCCCGATCCAGAAGATGCGCATTCTGCGCGCCGGCGAGCTGGAATGGTACGACAAGATGGACATCAAACGCGACTACGACCGGCTGGGCGTGCGCGCTGTGCCCCATGCAGTAGCCCGTTACGGCGCCTATATCGCCCCGGGAGCCATTCTCATGCCCTCGTACGTCAATATCGGCGCCTACGTGGGCGAAGGGACGATGGTCGACACGTGGGCCACCGTCGGGTCGTGCGCCCAAATCGGGAGCCACGTCCACCTCTCGGGCGGCGTGGGGATCGGCGGCGTGCTCGAACCCGTGCAGGCAGCGCCCGTCATCATCGAGGACAACTGTTTCGTCGGTTCGCGCGCGATCGTGGTCGAGGGGGCGCACGTCTGCCGCGAGGCGGTGCTCGGCTCGAACACGGTCATCACCGGTTCGACGCACATCATCGACGTCACGGGGGCCGAACCGGTCGAATACCGGGGCTACGTTCCGCCGCGTTCGGTCGTAATTCCGGGAAGCTACGCCAAGAAGTTTCCGGCCGGAGAGTACAGCGTGGCCTGCGCGCTCATCATCGGGCGTCGCAAGGAGTCGACCGACAAGAAGACCTCGCTCAACGACGCGCTGCGCGATTTCGGCGTTGCGGTGTAAAGGGAGGCGTGTTTCTCCCCGGCCAGGCCTAAGAACGAACGGATAAATTCTCAATTTCGCCATGATCTATCATATTGCGGAGACGACTTCGACCAACGACCTCGCGTGCGAGGAGCGTTACGGCCACGGCGACGTGATCTGCGCCGAACGGCAGACGGCGGGACGCGGGCAGCGGGGACATACATGGACGAGTCCCGAAGGGGTGAACCTTCTCTTTTCGGTCGTGCTCTGTCCGACGTTCCTTCCCGCAGGCGAGCAGTTCCTGCTCTCGCAGGCCGTGGCGCTCGCGCTGGTCGACACCCTCGGCACCTGCGGAATCGATGCCCGCATCAAATGGACGAACGACATCTACGCCGGCGATCGCAAACTGGTGGGTATCCTCATCGAGCATCACCTCGCAGGCGGGCGGCTCGCCCGCACGGTGGCCGGCATCGGCATCAACGTCAACCAGACGGAGTTCGATCCCGCGCTGCCCAATCCCACCTCGATGGCGCTCGAAGCGGGACGCACGTTCGACCGAGAAGAGGTGCTCGACCGGTTCCACGCCGCACTCATGCGACGGTATGCCGCGCTCGAAGCGGGCGACAGGGCGCCGCTTGCGGAGGAGTATCGCCGCCGCATGTACCGGATCGACGCTCCGCAGGCCTTCCGGCTGCCCGACGGAACCCGTTTCACGGGCGTGATCCGCGGTGTCCGCGCAGGGGGCGCGTTGCAGGTCGAACACCCCGACGGCACGTTGCACGACTATCTTTTCAGGGAGATCGAGTTCGAGGTGAAAAAATCGCCGGAGGAGTTGGGAATGAAAAAATAAGACGTATCTTTGTGTCGCCGGCGCTTCAAGCCGCAGGAATTCGGGACGCGGATCATCCTGCCGGACAGAAGGCCGGAACGGCGCGACCGGCGGAACGGCCTCCGGGATCGCACCGCTGCGACGGAAACGGATAGTTCCATGCAAAAAAGATAAAATATGAATGTTCCTTCCAATTTGAAGTACTCCAACGACCACGAGTGGTGCCGTATGGAGGGAGACACGGCCTACGTCGGCATTACGGATTTCGCGCAGAGCCAGTTGGGCGACATCGTCTTCGTCGATGTGCCCACCGAGGGCGAGACCGTCGCGGCAGGCGAGGTTTTCGGTACGATCGAGGCGGTGAAGACCGTGTCGGACGCATTCCTCCCCGTATCGGGCGAGATCGTCGAATTCAATGCAGCCGTCGACGCCGATCCTTCGATCGTCAACAAGGATCCCTACGGCGAGGGCTGGCTCGTAAAGGTGCGGGTGAGCGATCCCGCCGAGTACGATACGCTGCTCACGGCCGAGCAATATACCGAGTTGATCGGATAGTCCGATCGCTGCCGGATAATGAAACCGCCGCCCCTCTCGGGGCGGCGGTTCCGATTTACGATACGAACGAGTTTTTACAATCGGCCCGCCATCCCGAGGAGGAAATCCGAGAGGATTCCGACGCGAGGGCCGATTGCAGGCCGTCGGGAATATGTAGTTGTATTATCGTCTGTCGGCCTGCGGCCGGCGGAGAATGCTTCGACCGCCTGTGGCGGAACGATGCAGCCCTCCGCATGGAGCGGCTGCGGGCTGCCGCTCTCCGGCCGCAGTCGAAGAGCGAATCTTTTACAATCGTTAGTTTTAGCAGAATCGGAGTGTGAAAGCGTCGGAAACATCCTGAATGTATATCCGGAAGCATCCCGCACCTCCGATTGGGCGTCTCCTGCGAGGAGCGGATTTACCACCTTTTGTCACCGAAAGGTGGCGCCAAAAGTGTCCGCAGGGCACCTTCGTCGGGATCGGACGGAGGTTCTCACTGAGCGCAGGTGTCGTCACCCGCTGCTTTTCGCCGTGCTTGATCTTTTGGTGCTTTTGGATCAAGACAAAAGCACAAGAAGAAAGAAAATGCACGACAGAAGAAATCGATTCTCCGGAAAGAATTCCGACGTCAAGATCGGCTGCGTCGTATCTGCGGGCCGAAGGCCGTGGGACACGCCCACGGTGGCGGGCCTCCGCAGGCGGAGACTTCAACCCGCACGGCGCAAAGGTCCGCAATATTTCAAGCCGGATTGTGGGGTTTCGCAAGGCCGAAACCTGGCCTGCACGGCACGTTGCTCCGTGAATTCCCGAAAAGTTCGTTCAAGCAGGAGATTTCCGCCCGTCCCGCTCCGTTCCGACCGGCACGCCCCCCGACATACCGAAGGGCAACAGACATACCGAAAGGAGCACACGCCCCCCCGATAAACAACGGGAACCGTTTCCTATGAAACGATTCCCGTTTTCTTTTCCGCGGCGTATCCCGCCCGATCCGGCTTAGAGCGCGTTGACGTGCAGTTGGAGCGCGCCTTTCAAGTTACCGGCCTTGTTCTTGTGGATGATGTTGTGCTTGGCCAACTTGTCCAACATCGACGTTACCTTGGGCAGCAACGCTTCGGCAGCGCTCTTCTCGCTGGTGTTGCGCAGCGCCTTCACCGCATTGCGCGCCGTCTTGTGATAGAGACGGTTGTGCGCACGTTTGGTAACGGTCTGGCGAATCCGCTTCTTGGATGACTTATGGTTTGCCATAATTTCGTTTTTTTATTTTATTTCACTTTTCGTCAATAAGCAAAACGGCCGTAGCCGCCCTCGGATAGGTCGCTAAAACCCGCTCCTGCAACGTATCACCCGTGAAAGCCGCCCACCCCGCCGATCCGTATCGGGCAAAACTTCTGTTCCGTCCCTCCCGCTTCCGGCAGCCCCGCGGCCTCTCGTTTGTAGCCCATAGCAGAATCGAACTGCTCTTTCAAGAATGAAAATCTTGCGTCCTAACCGATAGACGAATGGGCCTACTCACCGCTATTTCCGCCTCGCAGCGTACTTTAGCGGTGCAAAGATAAGCAAAAAAGCGATCGAAACAAAAAATGGAATAAAAAAATTGCGAAATAAACGCATTTTAAACTGCAATCTCCCGATAATCAACGCTCTGCAAGAACAAACGCAATCTATTCCGCAGTCACCTCCGCACCGTTACCGTGCGCGTCGAGGCATCGAAGGCCACCGTCCCGTTGTCGAAAAGCCGTTCGATATGGCCACTGCGAATCATTTCGTCGGTAGGCAGGAGGTGCAGCCGCGGCGGATCGATCAGCGCGACGGCGTCGCACAGCGTCAGCGCGATGTCCAGTTCGTGCGTCGAAAAGAAGATGCACTTCCCCTCGTCATGCGCCAGCCGGCGCAGCAGCGTACACAACTCGTAGCGATTGGGCATGTCGAGAAAAGCCGTCGGCTCGTCGAGCAGGATCACCGGCGTGTCCTGCGCAAGCGCACGCGCGATCATCACGCGCTGCGCCTCGCCGTCCGACAGGCGATCCATCGGCTTGTCGGCGAAACCGCCCATCCCCACCAGATTCAAGGCACGGTCGACGACCGCACGGTCTTCGGGCCGCAGACGCCCCAGCCAGTCGGTATAGGGAGCCCGCCCCAACCCTACCACGTCGCGGCTGGCGAGGTTGGCGATGCGCACCTTCTCGGTGGTGACGAAACTCACGACCTGCGCGAGCTCGTGCGCCGGCGTCGCACTCAGCAGGCGTCCGCAGAGCCGTATCCCGCCCGACAGCGGCGCCTCGAGCCCCGCGACCGCACGCAGCAACGTACTTTTTCCCGTGCCGTTGCGTCCCAGCAACGCGACGAGCCGTCCGCCGCCGATAGCCGCCGAAACATCTTCGAGCAGCACCCGGTGCCCGTAGCCGATAGTGATATGCTGCAATTCGACGTGTGTCATACGATATTCTTATTACGCACCACCACCCACACCACGATCGGAATACCCATGAGCGCCGTCAGCGTATTGACCGGCAGCGCCAGCTGTTTCGAACAGAGATCGCAGACGAGCAGCATCGCCGCACCGAGCAGCATCGAGGCGGGCATAAGCACGCGGTGATCGGCGCTGGCGAAGAGCATCCGCGCCAGGTGCGGCACGGCCAGCCCCACGAAACCGATCGGGCCGCAGAAGGCGGTCACGGTACCCGACAGCAACGTCGTGGCCAAAAAGATCAACGTGCGTGTACGGCCGACATTCAGCCCCATCGTGCGGGCGTAGCGCTCGCCCAGCAGCAGCAGATTCAACGGTTTGAGTACGGCAAACGTCAATCCCGTACCGACCGCCACGGCCGGCACGAGCAGCGTCAGCTGCGGGATCGTCACGTCGCCGAGCGATCCCATCGTCCAGACGACGAACGATTTGAGAGCCGCCTCGTTGCTCATGTATTGGAGAATCTCGACGAGCGCCCCGACGGCCGATCCGAACATCATTCCCAGAATCAGAATTACCATGATGTCCTTGATACGGCGGCTGACAGCCATGATCAACAACAGGATGAGCGCCGACCCGATCCATGCGGCGCCCGCCGTACCGACGCTGGCCAGCAACGAATGCCCTGCGATGCCCAGCAGCGGCGCCCCCAACAGAAACAATGCCACGCCGAGACTCGCGCCCGAACTGATACCCAGCACGAAAGGGCCCGCCAGCGGATTGCGGAACAACGTCTGCATCAACAGGCCGCTGGCCGCAAGCGAAAACCCCGCCAGCACGGCGACGACGGCCTTTATCAACCGGATTTTCAGAATGATGTCGCGCGCCATGGGATCACACGGCCCGCCCGTCAGCAAGGCCCACACCTCGCGGCCGCCCACGCCGACCGATCCCGATGCGAGATCGAAGGCGAAGAGCACGACGAAGACGATCGCAAGGAGGCCGAAAAGAATTCCTCGGCGGATTTCGAGGGCGGATTTCACTTTTTACGAAAATTATTCGGACAAAAGTAGTAAATATTTCAGAAAATAATTATCTTTGCACCGCAAAACCGACCGAGGGTTTGCACCATACGCCATCGGGGTGTAGCTCAGCCCGGTTAGAGTACACGTCTGGGGGGCGTGTTGTCGCAAGTTCGAATCTTGTCACCCCGACTAACCGAGAATCCTTGATATTCAGTCGAATATCAAGGATTTTTCTTTTATGCCGTATGGTCGGGAAAATGGCGGTGGTACACAAGTGGGACATAAATGGTCGCTATCCGGAAATTTCGATATTAGCCGTTAAGTATTTAGTTGTCGGTTAGTTGCCGCATTCGGGCCTATACAGTCGCTCCGAACAGGAGGATAATGAATTTTATCGGGTCCGCGGTTATATGAGTTGTAATCGCGTCGCAGTATCTTATGCAAGGGGGGGGGCGACGAAGCGACCTGCCGGATGGATTGCGGCAGGCCGGGACAACTAACGACGGTCGGGATGAATATTCGAAAAGGATGCGGATAACGACTTCCTGCCATGGGCTTTATCCGCGGCTGCAAGTACATGCGAGACCACCAAAAACTACAATATTGAACACTTCGCCCTCCCCTTGTGGTTCCACAATTGGCGGAGATTCTTCAAATATAACGATAAGACCCATTTTAAAATAGGTATTCAGCCTCGGCATCGCCGGCTGCACCGGCGGTTCGCCGCTATCCGACGCAGCCTGCACTCGCAAAAAAATGCGCGACACCGACCGCAGACGACGAACGAGCGGAACATGCAAAACAAAACGAACAGGAGTATTCGGACGGACAAATACCGATATCGCCATTTCGAGCGGACACCTCGGACAACGACCCCTTCTCCTCGGAGGGGGGGGGTAGTGCCGTTCGCAAAACAGGACGATTGCAATACGGAAGCCACTGACTCCGCAATATCATTCGCACGAATGTCGGAGATTTATCTTCGGCAGAAAAAGGTATCGCAACTTACACGAGTCACCGAAGAGAACGACGACGCCGGCGTCGCGGGACGAGTCAGAAATCGAGCCGGAAATCAAAGGGTTTCGCCTCTCGGTCGGACACCGGCATACGGCGATACGCTCAACAGCGCCCCGAGACCTTCATGCCGCCGGCCCCCCCGGAACCCTCCGTACGGAGCAATTCCAGCTCCGGCAGCAATCCCCGCACGCCCCCCCGAAACAATATCCCGCGACTTCATGCGCAGAAAAACTCCGGCCGGATGAAACGAAAATACCAAAAACGACAACCAACCGCATGAAAATTTATTCGTTTCGTATTTTGCAAATTGAAATTATTTATTTATTTTTGTCTAAATGCTTCCCCTTAATGGAGAAGCGACCCGACCACTACCGACCAAAACCGAACCGGATGGGAACCTCGACCATCGTCTATACGATCTTCGCTCGCAGGATGCGGCACGCTTCTACGCGCCGTAGCGAGGGAATAATTCCCCCCCCCATCGGTATTTAGATCGTAACCCACTAACACACGTACGATTACACGTGCGCGCATTGTTTTCTGCAATGTGCGCTCCTCTTTTTGCATTCCGTTTCCGGCCGCATCCTGTCCCCGCAGAATTCCTAAATCCCATATACTATGCTTCAAAATCTACTAAGAACCTTAAACTCTTTCAGCAAAACGACAGTATTGCTGATCTGCTGTTGCTGTCTGGGGTGCGGCAACGGTGAAAAAGAAATCGACGACCCCAACCGTCCCGACCGACCGGACGGCGACGAATACGAGGACATCGAGGTGGTGGACGGCAAAGTGCGTTTCTACCTGTCCGAGTCGGAAAACGGCATCCGCCGGCCGATGGGCGTCGGCGAGCGGGTATGGAATGAGTCGAAGGTAACGGTCAACGGCAAGCCCTATGCGATTGCGACCGATGAGAACGACCGCCGCTATATCGACGTCGCGGCATCGAACGCCGGCACCTACAACGCCACACTGACCACTACGGAGTCCGGCAGTTGGTATGACACCTCGGTCTACACCGATGTGAAACTCCCCTACTCGCAGTTCTGGACGACGACCGCCCAAGCGCTGCAATCGTACCCGATGTACGGTTCGTACACCAAAGAAAACGGCAACAAGCTGATTTTCGACGACGCTTTCGCCGTGCTGGACGTGGCGCTGACGGGATCGGCCGAAATCGCTTCGGTGAAGGTCGCGTCGCCCGACGAAGAAATCGTGGCCGGATTCGCCAACTACCTCCCCTCCCGCGGGGGCTTCTCGATGACCGAAGGCGTCGACTTCGCCGTGCTCAACTGCACCAACGACGGCCGCTGCGTGGCGCTGGACAAGGGAACGCCGAAACATTTCCACATCATGCTGGCGCCGGGCGACTATCCGACGGGGTTGGAGATTACCGTCGGCGACGCGGAGCACCGCGCCATGAAACATACGCTGGCGTCCCTGCAACTCGCCGCAGGCGAAGTATACACCGTCGATCTGGCCTATACGCCCGACGCCGACCTCGTCTTCTACGAAGGTTTCGACAACTTCGTCTGGGGCGGCGACATCATGGGCGGACAGGAGGCGTCGGGCTACGCCCCGACGGCCGAAACCGTTACGACGGACTCGGGAACGGACCGCGACGGTTATGCGGACGCCTTCGAACGGGTCGCCTACAACAACCCCGGGTCGGCCTTCATCCAGTCGAATACGTGGGATGAAGTCAACGGCAAGACGGTCGGCACGTCGCATCAAATGTCCGACTCCTACGTGGCCAGCCGCAACATCGCCGACTACACCTTCATGTTCCGCTGTCAGGAGTATCAGGGTTATCTCGCCTGCGGCACGGGGAACACGGGCCGCGGCATCTTCCAGACCGCCGCACTTCAAGCCATAGAGGGCATCAGCTCCGTGCGCGTCGCATTCGACTTCTGCTACCAGTACGGTTCGACGGACGTCCTGCTGTTCCAAGTCCTCAACGGAGGAATGATCGCCTCGGCGACCGTCGACGGGCACTCCGTCACGCTGACCGACGAGAATTCGGGCTACTCGGGTGCAACGGGAAAATACATCGTCGAGAAAAACTACGTGACGCTCCCGTCGAGCGAGTCGGCCGTCAAGGAGTGGCACCGCGTGGAGGTCGTCGTGGAGAACGCGACCGACGGCACGATGCTCTACTGGGCGGGCAACGACACAAGCAGCGGCGTCCATGGCTTCTATCTCGACAACATCGAGGTGCGTTCGCTCGGCGAAGCGGAGCGGGGCGAGAACATTCTGCGCGTGCTCTACTGGAATATTCAAAACGGCATGTGGTCGGATCAGGCCAACGATTACGACAACTTCACGGCTTGGGTGAAGAAGTACGACCCCGACGTGTGCATATGGTGCGAATCGGCGACCATCTACAAGGACAACACCAATGCAGGAGCGCCCGCATCCGACAAGTTCCTGCCCGACGGCTGGCCGGCACTGGCAGCGCGCTACGGCCACTCGTATACGGCCGTCGGCGGCTGGCGCGACAATTATCCGCAGACCATCACCTCGAAATATCCGATCGAGACGCTGCTCAAAATCACGGATACGGAGCAGGCGGGAAAACCCGTTTCGCACGGCGCCGCCATCCAGCAGGTCACCGTGAAGGGCCATAAAATCAATGTCGTGACGCTCCACACGTGGCCGCAGGCCTACGCCTTCGGCGTCACCGGCTCGGCAAATCAGGCGGCGAGCGCCGCCAACAACGAAGGCGACAAGTACCGTGCGTTCGAAATCGGGTACATCTGCGACAAGACGGTCAACGATCCGGCCTACGCCGCACAGGAGGATTGGCTGATGATGGGCGACTTCAACGCCCGTTCCCGCGTCGACAACTGGTTCTACAACTATCCCGAGAACGACACCCGTCTGCTGGTTCACGATCACATCCGCAACAATACCGATTTGGTGGACATCATCGCCGAGCGCAACCCGGGACGCTTCATCTCGTCGACCTACGGCAATGCCCGCATCGACTTCATGTACGCCTCGCCCTCGATGTACGGACGTGTCGCGAACGCGCTGATCGTCATCGACAAGTGGACGACGGCAACCAAGAGTCCCTACGTGTCCAACTTCTACGACCCCTCGGACCATCGTCCGATTTTGGTGGATTTCGAGTTGAAATGACCGTTGGGAACGAATCTCCGACCTGAAACCAATACTACTACTGTTAACCTTATCGACTTATGAGAAAAACATTTCTGACGGAAAGTCTCGCCCGCTTGCTGCGGGGAGCGATCGGAATCGCGTGCCTGGCGGCGGCCTGCGTGTCGTGCGAAACGCACTCGAACTCCGACCGCAGCGAGTCGATCGCGGTCTACGCGGACCCGATCGAAAAGAAGCCGGTCGACGCCGTATACGTCGGCGTGCAGGGCGGGCAGGCGAAAATCTATGCGGAGGCGAACGTCGACTTCGTCGCCTCGTGGGAGGACGACGCCAACATGCCCTGGGCGGCAGTCCTGGACGACACTGCGGTCGACCCGCTGACGGGGTGCCGCATAGTGACCCTCGACGTCCAGCGGCGTGTCGAAACGGGCTGTTACTACACGCGGCGCACGGGTATGCTGATTCTGGCGGCGACCGACGGGACGCTGAACTACAACCGCATAGTGCCCGTACACCAAGGTTCGACAGCTCGCGTGAGCAACGATTTCTCCTCCATGAAGTACGGCAAAACCGATCCCCGCTTCACGGACGACGAGACGCCCATCGACGACTGGACGACCGCCCAGAAGGATTACGGCTTCTCCTCCACGACAATCGACGGCGAGGAGCACGCCCACTGCTACGGCAAGAACGGCTATCTGAAATTGGGCGACGACGAAGGACACGGCGCCGACCTGATTTCGCCCTACACCAACACGCTGCGCAGCGACTCGATGCTCATGGTCTCGTTCCGCGCTGTGGCGTATACCGACTTCTACACCGAAGCCAAGGACGACAACAAAATCAAGGTCGAGGTACTCGACGGGGGCGTAATCGCCGATTTCGCCGACACGGGCAAGACCTCGATCGAGCTCGAAGCCGCCTACTACGACCCCCGGAGCGACGAGTTCCCCGAGAACATGTGGGAGGGAAGCGACCTGCTGGTCTTCGTGGTCGGAACGCAGCTCAATCCGATTACGGTCAACACGCGCATCCGCATCAGCTGCGGCTCGTTCACCCAGACGTCGCCGGTCAACAACCGCATCTTCCTCGACAATTTCTACATCCGCCGCCTCGAAGCGGACGAAGAGAATTACTTTACCGAAAACAACGGCAGCGGCAAGGACATAATCCTCGGAGCGCCTCTCGAGGAGGGTCAGGAGTAAGCAGGCCGGAACAAGTCGTATCACCTAAAACAACCTGAAATGAACAAATTTCTTCACACAATGAGCGTTTTCGCCCGTGCGATGTCGCTGGGGGCGATTCTGATAATGCTCGCAGCATACACGGCACCGGCGAAGGCTCAGGAACAGCCGCAGGCGGTTCACGGCATCATCTTCGACTCCGAAGGCAATCCGCTGGTCGGAGCCACAGTGGTCGTCGCTGGCGGAGTGCAGGGCACGACGACCGACACCAAAGGTAAATTCACACTCAAAGTCAAACCCTCCGATTCGCTGACATTCTCCTACCTCGGCTACACGTCACAGACGACGAAGGTGGGCAGCCGCACGAAATTCAACATCCGGCTGGAAAAGGACGCCTCCACCGACATCGAAGAAGTGGTGGTCATCGGCTACGGCCAAGTGGCCAAGAAAGACCTGACCGGTTCGGTCTCTACGGTCAAGATGAACGACATCAAGGACCTGCCCACGCTCTCGGTCGACAACGCATTGCAGGGACGTATCGCCGGCGCCGACTTCATGTCGACCACCGGCGAACCGGGCGCCACCACGACCATCCGTATCCGCGGCACGCGTTCGATCAACGCCTCGAACGAACCGCTGATCGTCGTCGACGGCGTGATGGACGCCATCCACGACCTGAACGACATCAACTCCGACGACATCGCTTCCATCTCCGTGCTGAAAGACGCCTCGTCGACGGCCATCTACGGTTCACGCGGCGCCAACGGCGTCATCCTCATCACCACCAAACGGGGACTCGGCACGACGGGCAAGCCGAACATCACGTTCAAGACCGACATCGGCTTCTCGCAGCTGCCCCGCCACCTCGACATCATGAATGCGGCGGAATTCGCACAATACCGCAACGACTACGCCTCGTTCGGCTCCGACGCCAACCATCCCGACATCGGCGCCGATACGCCGCTCTCCGGCTCGGTGTACCCCGACCCGCTCTCGCTGGGCGAGGGAACCGACTGGATCAAGGAGATCACCCGCACGGCCATCTACTCGAATTACGCGCTCTCGCTCTCGGGCACCAACGAGAAAGCCTCGTACTACTCTTCGTTCTCCTACAACGATACGCAGGGCATCATCGACGACAGCGGCCAGAAGCGCTTCACGGGGCGTATCAACCTCGAACGCCAGCTGTTCAAATGGCTGAAAGTCGGTTACACGGGGTCTTATACATGGAGGCACAACGACCAGAACAAGGCCACGATAGGCGGCACCAACTGGTGGAGCGGCGCCCAATACCTGTCACCGCTGCTCAAACCGACGGACACATACAACCCGCTGTACTACAACGGACAGAAAATCAATACGCCGCGTGCGTTGATCGACCAGAACACCCATTACCTCGAACGTCATTCGAGCAACCACAACTTCTCGCTCAAACTGGAACCGATCAAGAACTTCACGATCAACAGCACCTTCTCCTACTACCTCTACCAGCGTCACACGTACCGTTACTATCCGGGCACGCTGCCCATGAAGAGCGAAAACGAAGGCGGCGAGGCATACCGCGCCGACTGGGACGAGAATTCGTTCTCGTGGGAGACGACGGCCGGCTACAAGTTCGAGAAGAACGGCCATGCGCTGGACGTCCTCGGCGGCTTCTCGGCCTACCGGTTCGTGTCGCACGACTTCAATCTCTCGGGCAAAGGCTACATGGACGACGCCATCATGTGGAACAACATGAACGCCGTCCTGGACAAGGAGACCTACTCGGCAGGTACGGCCTACTCGAAAAAGACCAAAATGTCGGTCTACGCCCGTCTGAACTACAACTGGAAATCGCGCTACTACCTCACGGTGACCGGCCGTTACGACGGCGCCTCGAACTTCGCGGCCAACAACAAGTGGGCATTCTTCCCGTCGGCGGCCGTCAAGTGGAATCTGGCCAACGAGAACTTCCTGAAAGACTGCGACTGGATAGACGACCTGTCGATTCGCGTGAGCGCCGGTCTGACCGGCAACGACGCGATCAGCACCTACCGTTCGCTGGCCGTGCTCTCGTCCACCACAGGCGGCTATCTGTTCGACGGCTCGCAGCCTGTCGCCTTCTACCGCAGCCGTCTGGATTCGCCCGACCTGACATGGGAGAAGACGGCCGCCTACAACGTGGCCATCGACTGGTCGATGTTCAAAGGACGCCTGAACATCACGGCCGAAGCCTACAAATCCAAGACAACCGATCTGCTCATGTCGCTGGCCGTAGCCGCCCAGACGGGTTACACCTCGCGCTGGACCAATATCGGCTCGACGTCGAACAAGGGCATCGAGCTTTCGATCGAGAGCCAGAACATCGTGCGGCCGAACTTCCACTGGACGACGACGCTCACGATGTCGCATAACGACCAGATGGTCGACGACATCGGCTCGGAAGACTTCATTTCGGCTTACGACTCGCCGGGCAACAACAGCTACATGATGTACGGATACGTCAAGGGATACCCGCTCAACTCGCTGTGGGGCTTCAAGTACGGCGGCACGTGGAAAAACGCCGACGAACGCAAGGAGAACGAAATTACGAAGACCTACGTGAGCGTCTCCAACACCGACGGCGGCGCACGCTATTACGACGTCAACCACGACGGCGTGATGTCGCGCGAAGACCTGATTTATCAGGGCAACGCCGACCCCTATCTGTACGGCGGTCTGCAAAACACGTTCTACATTCACGGCTTCAAACTGGGTGTCTATTTCGCCTACTCGCTCGGCGGCAAGATCTACAACTATTCGGAGATCTACATGGCCGGTTCCCAGTTCGCGAACCAGTACCGCTACATGCTCGACGCCTGGCATCCCGTGCGCAACCCCAACTCCGACATCCCGCGCGCCGGAGCCAAGAGCGACGCCGCGCTACCGAGCGACTTCATGATTCACGACGCTTCGTATCTGCGACTGAAAAACGTCACGCTCGCCTACACGTTCGACTTGCGGAAGAAATGCTCGTGGCTGCGCGACCTCACGCTGAGCGTATCGGGCGAAAACCTCTATCTGTGGAAGAAATACAACGGATTCGACCCCGACGTATCGAGCGAAGGCACCTCGTCGACGCTGCGCCGCATGGACTTGGGCGCCTACCCCAAACCCCGAACCATCATATTCAGCATCCAGTTGAGATACTAAACCAATAAGATCATAAGAACTATGAAAATCAAGAACATATTGTATGCGACGCTCTTCTCGGCTTCCCTCTTGTTCCAGTCGTGTTCGCTCGACGAGGACACGTCGGGAATTTCGAGTCCCGACAATTTCTTCCGCAAATACTCGGAGTGCCAGTCGGTCGTGAACAGCTGCTACATCCCCATCAAATCGATTTACACCTACACCTACATGCTCGCCACCGAATGCGTCACCGACATCGCATACTGCCCGTCGGGTACGCGCGACGCCAGTCTGGACATCTCGCCCGCCGTGCCGCGTTTCGGCTCGACCGTCTGGACGCAGGGCTACCTCGGCGTACAGCGCTGCAATTTCGCCGTCAACGGCATCGAACGCGCCTATCAGAACGAAGTACTCTCCGAAGAGCAATACCTGCAACTGCTCTGCGAGGCCAAGACTCTGCGCGCGTTCTACTACTGGACGCTGACCTGCTTCTTCGGCAACGTTCCCTTCTACTTCGACGACGTCACCGACAACGAGGTGCTCAACCGCATTCAGGTGCTGCCGCGCATGGATGCCGACGAAACGCGCGCGACAGTAATCAAAGACTTGCAGTCGATCGCGCCGCTCGTCGACCAGACTCGCACCTACGACAACGAGGCCAACCGGCTGGGAGCCTCCTGCGCCTACATGCTCATCGCCAAAATGGCCATGTGGAACAAGGAGTGGGACACGGCCCTCGAAGCGCTGCAACAGATCGAGACCATCTACGGCCCCCTATCGCAGTACGACTACGCCCAGAACATCCTCTTCCGCAACAAGAACACTCCCGAATCCATCATGGAGATTCAGCACACCTACACGCAGGGCGGTCTCACCTATACCTCCAACGTGGCCTGCATCTGCCAGCCCTATCCGCGTTCGGCCAACTCGTCCATCTACGACGGCGTCGACATTCCCGAACTCGGCGATCAGGCGACCGTATGGACGGCCATGCGGCCGAACGTCTACTTCTGTCAGGGACTCCAATCCAAGATGGGCAAGGATATCCGCGCCAAATACAACATGGCGTGGGGCTATGAAGACAAGACCTTCAACAGCACCAACACCCGTCCCTGGTGCGGTCCGAAATTCTGGTGCCCGAACATGCAGGCATCGGCCGACGGCAACAATTACAAGGTATTCCGCTACGCCGACGCGCTGCTGATGATGGCCGAGTGCTACTTCTACAAGGAAAACTACGAGAAGTCGATCGAGTACCTCGACATGACCCGCACGCGCGCCGGACTGGGCAACTACATCTACCGTACGCCCGCACGCCTGGAAGAGGAGATTCGCAACGAACGGGCGCGGGAGCTCTTCGGCGAATTCCAGCGCAAGTACGATCTGGTGCGCTGGGGCATCTGGTACGATGCGGTGACGAGCAACAGCGACTATGGCCCTCTGCAACTCAATACGACGTCCAGCCTCATCAAACCGTGCCATCGCTACTACCCCATTCCCGACACGGAGGTAACCTACTCGAAGAATAACCTCGACAACAACGAATACAAGGCCTACGGGTTGTAACGACCAGAAACTCTCAGACTATGAAAACATCACTCAATAAACACAAAAGATCGGCCGCCGGCCTGCTGATCGCCGTCGCGGCATTCGCGGCCGCCCTGACCGGCTGTCAGAAGGATTTCGAGATGGACCTGCCGCTGGCGGTGGCGGCACGGGAACTGTCGCTGAGCAAAGAGGCCGGCTCGACACACGTGCTGGTCTATTCGAACGGAGAGTGGACGGCACGCTTCACGCGCAACGTGAAGTGGGCGTCGCTCAACAAGCTCGAAGGTTACGGCAACCACGAAATCGTCTTCACTTACGCGGCCAACTACGGTATTTCGCGCAAAGTCGGGGTCGTCTTCCAGAAAGGCGAACTGGCCGACACCGTAATGTTCACCCAAGCGGGCACCGTCACCGAACCGTCGCTCGCGTTCGCCAAACCCGCCGTAGCGCTATTGAAGGCGCCATCGCGAATCTTCGCACCCATCGACACCAACCTGCGGTACTGCATCGACGACGTGGAGGCTTCCGTCACCTACTACGATGCGGACGGAGTGCCCGGTGAACCCGTACCCGTCGTGACGCGCGCCGAAAGCGAAGAGGGCGACGACAAGCCGCAGGCGCAACCCGTTACGCCCTGGATTTCCGAGGTCGCCATCACGCACGAGGGCGTGTCGTTCGCCGTCGAGGGCAACGAGGCCGGCTCCACGCGCCTGGCCGACCTGACCCTCTTCATCGAAGACGCCGAGGGCACAGCCACCACCTCGGTGCTGAGCATCTCGCAGGGAATCGCCGAGCCTTCGCTCAAACTGGACAGCTCCGTCGAGACCTACGAGGGTTATGCACAACAGTGCACGATTCCGGCCACGACAAATAATCTCGTACCCTACGCCGACCAAATCGTCTACGATATCACCTACGATACCCCCGTCGAGGAGGGCAACGAGTGGCTGTCGGAACCCATGCTCACGGACGAGGGGCTGACCTTCTCGCTGACTCAGAACGACAGCTCGGAAGCCCGTTCCGCCACGCTCAACCTCAGTTACGCCGACGCATTGGGCGCCTCCGTTTCGGCAGTCTGCAAAATCACCCAGAAAGCCTATCCCACCGCCGTCGACTTCGCGACCGTACGCGGAATGACCCCGGGCGAAATCTCGCTGGCGGGCTATATCGAGGGATTCGTGGTCAGCGACCCGGCCAGCAAGAACATCGTTTCGAGCCCCCAGACCGGACAGTATGCGTTCGACCGCACCGAGAACGACCGCACGGTCTACCTCGAATCGACGGACGGCCGCTACGGTTTCTGCCTGAAATTCGCAACCGAAGACGACAACACGCTGGAACGTTTCTCGAAGGTGCGGCTCTCGCTCGACGGCGCCATCCTCGAAAAGAAGGCCGTCCCCGAATGCTACACCATCACGGGACTGACGGCGGCCAACATTTTGGATACATCGACACCCGACGAATTCAAGATTCCCGTCAAGACCAAACGTATCGCCGAACTCACCGACGACGACATCTTCACGCTGGTCTCGGTACCCGACCTGGAAATCATGTGCAAGGACGGCGCCTACACCAACTGCACCGACGGTTACTCGCTCAAAGACGACGTGAACCCAATCGGCGCCACCGCGCCGCGCTGGGACGTCGCTCCGCTGATGTGCTACGACAAGACGGGCGAAGTAATCCACATGCTGACCAATGCGGCCGTACCCTGGCGCCGTTTCAGCTCGGGACGCGATCTGGAATTCTATTCGGTCGTAGCCCAAGGTTCGGGCACGTTCCGAGGTATCGTCGTGGCCGACGACGTGGCGCCCGTCCGTTTCGGCGACCTCGGCCGCTACCAGCTGCGCGCCATGACGCAGGGAGAGATCGCCCTGACCGAAGAGCCGTTCTCGAAGACCATCGTCGAGTGGAACTGGAACGACCGCCAGAACGACCTCACACCGGAAATCGGCGAGGGCGAGATCGACAAGTACGACGCCACGCAGGCCGGGTCACCGGACTTCAACAATGTCGTCTGCTCGGGCAACGGCGGCGGAACTTCCGAACAGAAGGGACTGGTGCCCAATGGCAGCGTCGTGCTCTCGCGCCAGTGGTGGGATTTCGACAAGGACGAAGGCAAATATTTCGACATCTCGTTCTCGACGCAGAGCATCACCGGATCGAACCTGATTTTCGGCATCGTTTGGGGACACGGAAACATGAACAACACCTCGTTGACCGGCCCTGCGCACTGGAATCTGCTCTACTCCGTCGACGAAGGCACGACGTTCCGGCCCGTTCCCGACTGCCCGATCATCAAGAAGCGTTCGATCGTATGGTGGAGCGGGACATCGCAGGACTCGACGCCGGGCTACACCGAGCATCTGCGCCGGCTGCCGGCCGATTGCTTCGGCAAGGAGAAGGTGGTGTTGCGCCTGCAAGTAGCCGACAAGGTGACCGACATCGCCCCGAGCAGCAGCGCTTCGACCTATCCGACGAATCTGGGCATCGAAAAAGGCACGCTCACGCCGGAGATCACGGCCGCCAACTGTCAGGTTCGAATCGGTACGCTCACGATACGTTACAACTAAACGCATTTCGGTCGGGCGGCGGACGACAGCCGGCCGCCTGACCGGAAAAACAACAACGACAAAACCGAAACAACATGAACTTTCGCAAATCGATATTCAAGTTTTGGAGCATCGCCGCTGCGGTCGGAATCGCAGCTGCCTGCACCAATGTCGACGCCGAGGACATCGACCTCGTCAAACTGGGCGCATTGGAAAAAGAGTTCATCGTCGAGGCCGATGCGAACTCGTTCGACATCGACATCTACACCAACGGCGCATACCATATCGAACGGATAAACGAATCCGACTGGCTGAGCCTCGCGTGCGGCGAGACGACGGACGGCAAGGCCACAATCACGGCCGAATGCGAATTCAACGAGGATTTCAAACGCAAGGCGGGCATCGTCCTCTGCTCCGACGTGGATTCGCGGCGCGACACGCTCTACATCAAGCAGAAGGCGCTCATCGACGCGCGCATCGCATTCGCAAATTCCTCGATCATCGTCCCCGGGGCCGGCGGCGAGAACAAGTCGGTCATCGAGACCAACGTTCCCTTCTCCGACATTACGGTGGAGACCGAATACTCCGATCCCGAGAATACGGACTGGATCCAGGAGATCGAGATCGTCGACGCCGAAAGCGAGGAGCGCGAGCTGGTCATCACGCTCGACGCCAACCCCGCCGAAGAGGTTCCGCGCTCGGCCGCCGTGTCGCTCTCATTCACCGACGGATGGGACGAGACCGTCTCCGTCGAGTTCAATCTGCTGCAACGCACGGCCAAAGAGACGCTCGGCCGCAACATCACTTTCGAGGAGTTCCGCCAAAACTACGCCCTCAACAAGAAGATCGAAGACTACGTCATCATCGAAGGCATCGTCGTGAGCAACCCCGACAACCGCAATGCGGGCGAGAACACCCAACTTACCACCTCGACAATCGACTACACCGTTTCGGAACGGACCCTCTACCTCGAATCGAAGGACGGCCGCTACGGCATCGCGATTCTCACCAACGAGGTCGAGGACAACATCTTCGACCAGTACGACCACGTGCAGCTCCTCATTCAAGGCGCCACCGGCAACCTGGTCGAGAATCCCGACCGCTACGAATTGGAGGGTGTCACCAAGTCGATGGTCATTTCGCGCACCGCCGGTTCGGCCTCCGACGTTCCCGTCAAGGAGAAACACATGAACGAGCTGACCGACGACGACATCTACACCTACGTGACACTCAAAGAGGTCGAGTTCCCCGTACGCAAAGGTTCGATCACGCCGGTCAACGAAGGGTACGCAATCGGCACGAACGCACACCGTATCAGCAAATACCCGCTGCTCGTGCGCGACATCAACGGCGACGCCATGTACATGATGACCAATACCAACTGCGCATACCGCAGCGACGGCACACGGCTGCCCTACGGTTCGGGCGACATTTCGGGCGTAATCGTCCACGAACGTTTCTCGCGTTTCGAATGGCGCAACGGAGCCGACCCTGCCGAAATGACGGATGACCCGACGCTCGGCTACATCGGCCGTTATCAAATCCGCCACCAGAACAAGGAGGACATCTGGGGCAAGATGCAGAACAGCGTGGAAGACAGCTTCTCGGCACTGCTGACCGAATATCGTTATTGGAACCCCGACACGGAGAACGAGGTGCAGAAACCCACCTACGGCACGAACGGCTGGCTGACGCACACCTATCAGGAAAAGTATTCGGGTTCGGCCTCCAAGGAGTACCTGCAAGCCACCTACAAGCAGCACATGGTGGGCGGCGGCACGTACGAATACTTAGGGCCCGTCGGCAACAGCGCGAACAACCTCTTCGGCGCCAACTACGGCAACAAGAACGGTATCGGCATCGTAATCGACCCCTCGAAGGAGAGCTGGAATCCGAAGATGGACGCCTTCATCAGCCGCAATCCCGACGGAACGATCGAGTGGTGCGGCCCGTACGCCTCCGACCAATACGCAGCCAGCGGCTCGGGAGGCTGGCCCGGAAACGACGCAATACCGACGAGCTCCCAGCAAATCAACTACAACGGCAGTACGTCGATGCGCGGCAAGGCCAACGTAAGCGGCAACTGTTACACCGCCTTCTCCAACCACTACTGGTGGGACGACGACACGGGACGTTTCTACGCATGGCTGATCAACTTCTCGACCGAGGGCATTTCGACCTCGCACATCTCGATGCAAATCTCCGTGATGAACACCCAGCAGACCTTCTATTCGCCCCGCTACTGGTGCGCCGAGTGGGCGCTCACCGACTCGCAGGCGCCCGAAGACGACTCGCAATGGAATCTCATCGGCGAATACACGGTGCCCGACGTCTCCGTCTGGTCGAATACGCTCTACTCGTCGATCGTGGCCTACAAGTACATCGACTTCGAACTGCCGCAGGAAATCCTCGGCCACCCGGACGTCTACATCCGTCTGCGTCCGACGAGCGACCTTTGCAGCGACGGCGGCGATTATGCCAACGCCCGCCTGAACGGAAGCGCTGCCGGAGCGGCTTTGGCCTCCCAGCATGCAAGCAGCCTCGAGTATTTCGCGATTCGTTACAATAAATAACCGCTGTATCCGATAACCGGCCGAGGGCCGGCAAGCAACGGAACGTCCGGGCTTGTCGGCCCTCTTTTCGAATACATCCGAAACAATGAAGCTGAAAATCACGCTATTTCTGACAGCATTGCCGTATCTCGCCGTCGCGCGCGCCGACATCGGTATCGTGCCTCGCCCGCTTTCAGCCGCGGAAGGCAGGGGGGGGGCACGGAGCGCACGGTCGTCGCATCGCCCGAAACGCTGCGGCAGGAAAAATAAGGTTTCGGAATCGCGCAGTCACGTATCGCAATCCCGGTTTCGTTCCGGCGGACCGGAAGGAGGCACCGCGAGCCGTCAGAGACAGTCCCGCTTCACAAGCGGGACAAATTGCGACACGGGAAGACATGAATCCGCACCTTCTTGCGAAAACCGCCTGCCGAACCCTCCGGCGCGAACTCTCCGCACGAACCGCTCCCGTTCTCGTTTTTATTTCCTATCTTTGGCGGTGAAAACGACCTCGCTTTCGGCGGCCGGACAGGAACGACCGGTTCCGCACCATGCGGCCGCCCTCAAAACTGTGATCCGGCATGGACAATCTGAACCAAGACCTGACATCGCTGCTCCGCCGCGCGGGGCTGGACAACTCCGGCGGAGAGTGGGGCTCGCGCATCCTGCTCGTCGCAGGCATCGTACTCGTCTGCTACCTCGCGGTGAAATTGTTCCGGCATCTGGTGATACCGGCCCTGCAACGTATCAGCGCCCAGACCCGGACGATGTGGGACGACCATCTGTTCGACGACAAAGTCCTGCACGCCGCCTGCCGCCTGATTCCGCCCGTCCTCCTATATCTGCTGCTGCCGCTGGCCTTCGGCGACGACCCCTCGTTGCTGAAACTGCTGCACAAAGGCTGCTCGATTTACCTCATCGTCGTGACGATCGCCCTGCTAAACACTTTTCTCAGCGCGCTCTACGACATTTCGAACAAACACGAAACGCTGCGCGACCGGCCGTTGAAAGGCATCTACCAGATGCTCAAACTCGTGACCGTCAGCGTCGGCATCGTATTGATCATCGGGATTCTCATCGACCGGAACGCCACGAGCATTCTGGCCGGACTGGGTGCATCGGCCGCCGTGCTGATGCTGATTTTCAAGGACAGCATACTGGGGCTCGTCGCCGGCGTTCAACTCTCGGCCAACGACATGCTGAGACCGGGAGACTGGATAACGATGAGTAAATACGGTGCCGACGGGTATGTAATCGAGGTGACGCTGACGACGGTCAAGGTGCAGAATTTCGACAAGACGATTACGACGATTCCGCCCTATGCGCTGGTCAGCGACTCGTTCCAGAACTGGCGGGGCATGCGCGAATGCGGCGGACGACGCATCAAGCGCTCGGTCTTCATCGACGCCCGCACGATTCGCCGGTGCACGCCGGAAGAGACGGTGCGGCTCCGCGAAAAGGGGTATCTTGCGGCCGATACATCGCAGGAAATCGTCAACCTGCAAGCGCTGCGGGAGTATCTCGCGAATTACCTGCGCAACTGCCCCGACGTGCGCAGCGACCTGATGTTGATGGTACGCACGCTCCAACCCACGTCCGAAGGCGTGCCTTTGGAGTTCTACTGCTTCACGCGCCACTTCGAATGGATTCCCTACGAAGCGTTCCAGAGCGCACTTACCGACCGCGTGCTCACCCTTCTGCCGGAGTTCGGCTTGCAGGCGTTCCAGCGGCCTGCGGGCACCGATCTGCATGAACGGCACTGACGGCATTCGGACACAGGAGGAATGTCTGTTTTCCGACGCAAAACGCGCGCTTTCTCCCCGAAGGAGCGTATCCCTGCAACGGTTTTTCCGGAAAAGGTGCGCGAAATACCACGAAATACGCTTTGCCTGCGTGCGTTCCTGCCGTCGCACGGCGCGAACGTCCGCGGAAGACGGCCCGACGAAGGACGGCGAGGGCAGAACGCCGTCTCCACCCTATCGGATATTATGCCTCCGCACTGAGACACATGCTGACATAGCGCACGACGACGGGATAAAAGCGCATGTATGCCGATGCATGCGCCGAATCGGGATTGCGACGGCAAGGCGCCCCCTGCTCCGAATACACCGCCGCAAGGGAACGAAAAGGGGCAGAGTTGTGAAAACTCTGCCCCGAATCGTCCTCCGTCGCGACGGAGGAGAGACGATCCCCGCTATTTGAGAATCTTGTAGGTCACCTTACCGCTCTTCACGGCCCAGGGATAAGCCACCTCGACGTTGACCGTCACGTCGACATCCTTCTGCAACGAGAGGTTGTTGAGGTTCGAGAAGGTGATCCGACCGGTCGTCTCGTCGACAGTTACACGGTCGCCGAGTGCCGCCGAAGCGTCGAATCCGTTGTCGGCATAGGTCACCGAGAAGCTGACGATGCGGATCGCTTCCAGTCCGAAGACGTCGTCGCTGTTGGGACGGACGCCCGTAGCGAAGCCGTTGGTGTCGTCGCCCGTGATCCACGGATCGGCCAGCGTCGCATCGTGATCGATCAGCTCGAAGCCCTTCATATCGTCGGCGTCGCGCATATCACGCAGCGAAAGTACCTCGCAGATATTCTTCGTATAGGTCGCCTCGGCCGTGCGGGTCGGGATTTCGACGGTCTCCGACTGCGTGAACGAGCGGATCGGGTCGAACTTGTTGACCTCATACGACGTATAGTCGTTCACGGCCGTGAAGGCGTTGCCGATGACGATGCCGTCGATCGAAAGCGTACCGACGACGGGCACGGATTCGTTGCGGCCGTAATACGAGAGTTTGTTACCGGCGATCTCGATGCCGTCGTGAGCGGGAGCCGTCGCGGGAATCTCGTAAGCGAAGACGAGTTTCTGTGCAGCGATCTCATCGTCCGATACCGGTACCCATACGCCCTGCGCATCCTTCTTGACGATCGTGAAGGCGGATTCCAGATCGATGTCGGCTACCGAGAAACCCGTGAGCGCACCCGATCCGAAACTCGGCGACCAGAGCCCCTTCACATCCGACTGCCACTTGCCGTCCGCGTTGTAGACCCATGCGTCGACGTGCTGCGCGGCATAGGCGGGAATCTCGACCCTGGCCTCGCCCTTGACATAGATCGGCAGGCCGTAGTTGGGAACGAGCTTCGTCTCGAAGGCGAATACGTCGGCGTCGGTCTCCACATCGGCACGATTGACCTGCATGTGGGAGGTCATCTTGCCGTCGTTGGCCACGGCGATGCGGGTGATCGTCGCAGGATTCGAACCGTCGAGGAACCAGTAATTCTTCTCCAACGTCCGGTCGCCGCAGACAGCCGTATAGAATGCGTTCGCACTGTTGGGCGAGCCTCCATAGTAAGGACGGGTAAGCGACGTAGCCAGTTCGGCGGCATCCGTGAAGTGATCCTTCACCTGCTCGAAGAGTTCGCCGACAACGGAGGTATCCTCGGCCACGAACAGCTCCTCGGTGGCATCGTATGCGAGCGTAGCGGCGGGAAGCGTAACCTCGATCTTCTCGGGCAGTGCAACGAACTCGGTCTCGAAGGCGATCGTCACCTGTACGTTCTCGAACTCGCTCGACGCTTCGACGGCATAGCGCTTGCCGAAGGTGTATCCCGAAACGCGCAGCGTATAGCCCTCGTCGGCATCGTAAGCCACGGGAACCACCTTCACATTGTCGTCGACGGTCTCGGTCGGCTTGCCCTCCGCGTCGAGCTCGACGGCCTTCACCACGGCGCTGCCGCCCTGGTTCCAGTAGGTCACGATGTTCTCGGGCGTGATGTCCTGAGGAAGCGTCGACTCGGTTACTTTGAGCGTGAATTCGCGCTCGGAACCTTCGTACTCGCCGCCGGCTTCGTAGACCGTCCGGAAATCGGAGTAGTTCCAGACGTACTTCAACAGGTCGAGCGTTACGCCGCGCTTGGTCTTGACGATCGTCACACGGCTGTTGAAGGTCGGGTTCAGCGCATCGTAGGCGGCAGCGACCGTATAGGCGTGCTCGGTGAGCAGGTAGTTGTTGCGCGTCGACTTGTCGGCGGCGATCAGCTTGACCGTCTCGTCGCAGACTTCCTCCCCGCCGTTCGCAACCTCGAAGTTGCCCTTGTCGGCCGACTCCAACTCCGTGCCGTCGGCCTTGAAAGCCTTGCTCGTGCAGGCCACGACGGGCGCTTCGAGCGAATAACCCATGTCGGCGAGCTGAGCCAGATCGTAGTAGGCTTCGCCGTCGGTAGCCCAGAGTTTGTAGTCCTTCATCAGTTCGACGACCATGTCGGTATCGTCGTAGGGAATCTCGTAGGCCACTTCGCCGTCCGCAGCGACGATCCGGTCGGCGTCGATCGAACCGTCCTCCTTGGCGGGAGCCAGCACGACGGCCTTCACGTCGGCGCGCGCCGGCACGAGGTTCACGTAATCCGAAACCACATTGGCCGAATAGTCGTTCCCGGCCTCCGCGTCGTAGGCTTTCTGTACGCGCAGCGCAATGCTGTACGAAACCTTACCCGTGAAGAAGTCGGGGGTGAAATCGGCGGGAAGCGCCGTCACGATGAAGCGGCCGTTGCCCGTCTCGTCGGCCTCGACCTTCTGAATATTCAGCGCAGGCACCGTAGCGCGCGTCTTCACCTGTTCCATTTCCAGCGAGAACATCTCGGGTTCGGCGGCATAGGCGGCCACGAGCTGTCCGGCAGCCTCGACGGGCGTAACGCGGAAGGTCATCTCCACCGTACCGTTCGCCAGCAGAACGGGCTCCTCGCCCTCGGGGGCATAGTAGAGCGCGTTGACCGACGCCTTGTGATCGTCGTAAGCCGGAACATAGACGAGGCTCTGGATACGGCTCAGGAGCTGATCCACGTCCATGCGCAGGCCGTCGATGAGGTTTTTCAGATCCTGCATCGTCCCCTCGTACTCACCGGCGACACCGTTAATCGCATTGGCAATAGCCTCATTGATCTTGCCGTCGTTGGCGAGCGCCTTGCCGATGCAGTCCTCCACGCCCTTCGTGAAGGCGGCGTTCGACTCGTCGTATTTGATCTCGGCATTTTCGAGCGCTTCGAGCCGGCTCTTGATGTTGGCCAGCGAACCGTCGGCGTCGGGCTTGCCGTTGAGGGCATCGATCTGCTTCTGCAAATCCTGGATTTCGAGATCGAGCACATCCTTTTGGACGAAGTTATATTTCGCCAGGATCGGCTTCATCGCGTCGCCCAGCGAGTTCTTCATCGCCTCCTCGCTCTGGCGGATCGCCTCCTGTAAGTCGGTCAGCGTCGGATAATCGGCCAGTTCGGCGTCGGTCACGTAACCTTCGAGCGTCGAAGCCAGCCCTTCGGCCGAAACGTAGTTGGCCTTGATCTGGTTGAGCAGCTGCGACAGACTCTCGACCGTCGTCTTGGTGGCGTAGGTCGCCTCGGCGTCGCTCTTGGTCAGGTAGTTCGCCAGCGAACCCTTCACGGCGTCGATTTCATCCTGCAAACTCGTGCGGGCGCTTTCGAGCGCCTCGATCCGCTTCTCCAGCTTGCTCTTATCGCTTTCGAGCGTCTCGATCTGTTTTTTCAGCGCTTCGACTTCCGATGCGGAGGCCGCCTTTCCCAACTCCTCCTGCAACTTTCCGATCTCTCCGGCCTGCGTCTCGGCTTTGCCCTGCAACGCCTCGATTTCGTCCTTCAAGCCCGAATCAACCCCGTCCAACCGGTCGACCGCATTTTGCAGAGACTGCATCTGCTTCTCCACGGAAGCGATCTGCCCCGTCGTCAGCTCGTCGATCCGGTTGTTCAGACTCGTGATGTCGTCATCGTAGTCCTTGCAACCGACTCCGGCTACCACCGTTCCGACAAGGAACAGCGATAGGAGTCTACCTAAGAATTGTCTTTTCATAATGAAGAAATTAAAGATGTTTTGAAATGGTTTGAACTTCGTGTCTTTTCGGTATTTACTTACTGATTCCTACATAGTTGTCATCCCTTATCGGCAGGATTTCATGCCACCCGCCGCCGGACTGTTGGTATCATATATGATACGCATGATGCAAAGATATATGAAAATCTTTGCAATACAAAACTTTTCGTAAAATTTTTCGGGATGCCAATCGACTATACAGAACAGATAAAACTTATCGCTCTAAAAATCAGAACACTAAGAAAGGCTCGAAAGCTCACGGTACAGGAATTGGCCTACCGCTGCGACATCGAACGTTCGAACCTGAGCCGTATCGAAACGGGCCGTTCAAATCCCACGGTCAAAACACTTTGCATCATCTGCAACGCACTCGACGTACCGCTTCGGGCACTGATCGAATAAACGCCGCCCGCCGCCCCGTCTCCATTGCGTCGTTCCGTCCCTCCCGCTTCGTCCGGAAGGGACGAATCCCAAACTTATCTTGTACTTCGAGGGCCGGAAAAGCCTCCGATCCGCCGGACTATATAAATAATAAGTAGTATCCTTCCGGATTCCGTCCTTCACGGGAGCGTCGGCGGCGTCACTGTCGGCGGGCCGCTCCCGTCGGCTGCGGTTATGTCCGCGCATTGTCCGCAACATCGATCCTGCCACGGAGCGCCTTTTCGGACGATCCGTGCGGCGATCCGAAACGGCAACTTCCTGCAAACAAGATCGTACAATTTATTATTTACTTATACAATATTATATTTCATCCACCAACAAACGTTGCTTTGCTTGTTTCGGCCGGCCGGTTTTCGGAACTTTATATTGATTAACCCGCTAACGAATCATCGTATGAAAGTGACCAAAGAACGACTCAGCTATCTCAAACAGGCGCAATACGTCCAACGCCTCGCCGAACCCTACATCCGCAAAGGGAAGCTCCCGCTATGGAAAATCCATACCAAATTCGTGATCGAAGAGGCTCCCGTCAGTCTGAACACGTTCCGCAAAATGCTGAAAGAAGACGTTTCACATCTCAATGAGAAGATCGAAATCTATCGCAAACAGATGGAGGAGCAGCACGACCGGGAGGTGGAGAAGAAACGGCGCAAACGTATCAGAAGCAAATAACCGGCCCGCAGCCCCGCCACACCGGCCGGCGCCGGTGCGGGCCGTTCCGGCCGCCGTGCCTCCCGTGCTGCGGCACGGAAACTCATTCCCCCGAAGCCGGAAACGCCGCCGCACAGGCACCTGCAAACGGGTCAGGAGACCCGCAAACGGAATACCCCCGCCGGAAACATTTCCGGCGGGGGTAATGCAAGGATCGGACTCGTCCGAACGTCCCCCGTATACACGTCGCACGCCGAACGGGCCTGCGACGGAACGGACGCTATTTATACTTGATCCACGGCGCGTTCTTGTCGAGCCAGTTCTTGACCTCGACCGCACGGTCGCTGTTGAGCGCATCGGCACCCAGATAGGCACCTCGCATGAACTCTTCGGGCGACTGACCGGGCCACAGCGAGACATAGAGTCCGGCCTTGTGCGCCAGATCGACCATCGCCTTCGACGTGCCTTCGATGCGGCAGCCCAACCGTTTGATACCCATGTCGATCGCTTCGAGGATCGTCTCCTCGCAGATCGGCTTCGAAATAATCAGCAGCAGATCGACGTCGGGGTGGAGCGAACGCATCATTTTCAGCGCGCGTTTGTCGCTCGACGTGAACAGATAGAGCGAGTTGGCAGGTTTCTTGGCCATCACCGTGTTGTACACCTTCTCGCAGTACTCGCGCAGCCGCTCTTCGGGATAACTCTCGACCGGCTTCGTCTTCATTTCGAACTCGATATATACGTTGTCCTTGTCGGCGAAGAAGTCCACCAGCTCGGGCAGGAAGATCAGGTCGTTGCCCTGATTGGTCTTGACCTTGCGGATCTCGTCGGCCGTCATCGTCTCCACCACGCGCTTGCAGGGCGTCAGACGTGCCAGCGTCTCGTCGTGCGAGATCACCAGCTCGCCGTCGCGGGTCATGCGGATGTCGGTCTCGAAACCGCGCAGACCCGCATCGTAGGAGGCCTTGAAGGCCGGCAGCGTGTTTTCGTCGTACTCGAAACGGCTGCCCCGATGGGCGAAGAGCTGGATGACCTGCTCCTGCGCCAGCGCCTCGGCGGCACCGGTGAGCGCCAATGCGCAGACACCCAGTTTCAAAAAGAAGTTTTTCATAGGCTTATAAGGTTTTAGTTGGTTTCGGCGGCGTCGTGTTCATATCCGTCGCTCTTGGTGTTCCACATCGACAGCAGCACCAGGAATCCGAGCACGGCCATGGCGATCATCGTGATGAAGACCCAGCGCCAGCCGAAGTGGTCGGAGATGAAGCCGAAGCCCCAGCCCGAAACGACGACACTGACGTAGCTCACCATACCCACCACGCCGTTGGCCGTCGAAGCGGCCTTCTTCGTGGCGTGGTTCGACGCGATGACGCCGATGAGCGCCTGCGGGCCGTAGATGAAGAATCCCGCCACGGCGAGCATCATCAGCAGCACGACAGGATCGGTCGACTCCGGCAGGGCGAAGAAGAGCGAGATGAAGAGGATCACGCCCGCCATGCAGAAGACGCAGGTGCGCTGTGCGCGGCCCCCGAAGAATTTGTCGGAGATCCAACCCGCGAGCAGCATGCCCGTGATACCGCACACTTCGAAGATGGCGACCGTCCAGCCGGCCATGCTCGACGAGAGGCCGCGCGACTCCTGCAAGAAGGTCGGGCCCCAGTCGAGCACGGCGAAACGCACGATATAGACGAAGAAGTCGGCCACGGCCAACCCCCAGATCATGGGATTGAGGAAGACCTTCTTGCGCAGGAACGCCTTGAACTCCTCCGACGAATCGTGTTCGTCGAGCTGCGTCTTGGTGCCCTCCAATTCGGGCAGGCCGACCGACTTGGGCGTATCGCGCAACGTAACGATGATGAAGATCACGCCCAGCACCGCGATGGCAGCCGGAACCCAGAACGTCCACTGCCAGGCGCCGACATGCTGCAACGCATTGGTGACATAGGCTTCGGCCGAAGCGGCGTCCATCTTTTCGGTGATGCTCGCCGTATTCTCCACGACGCGCTGCCGCATCTCCGGATCGCCCGTCATATCCGTACCCGTGTGGCCCATCAGATACCCGCACAAGATCGCGATGATGAAGGCGCCGATCGAGTGCGAAGCGTTCCAGATCGACATCTTAGTCGCCAGCTCCTTGGGCGGAACCCAATGCGTGATCAGGCGGTTGCACGGCGGGAAGCCGCACCCCTGGAACATGTTGTTCAGAATCAGCAGCACGCCGAACAGGACGACCAGCGTATGGATGAACGTCGTCCCGTAGGTCTGCCCCGTAATCCATGCGCAGATGATCGCACCGCAGCCGAAAATGAAGTTGATGACCGAACACACCGACAGGCCCGTCACCATGTGCCAGCGGCCGTTGGTGCGGTCCGCCAGTACGCCGTTGACGAATTTCGACACGCCGTAGATCAGCCCGACGAGGGTCATGATGACGCCGAAGGTCGTTTTCGAGATGCCGTACTCGGCCGTAAGACCGGGAATGGCGAAAGAGAAGTTCTTGCGAACGAAATAAAAAATGGCGTAACCGATCATCGTTCCGATGATCGTCCGCCACTGCCAATATTTGAATCGTTTGGTCTGTTCCGCAGTCATAAGGCTTGTCGATTATGCGATTTCCCAAGCTCCGCCCTTACCGAAGACGCGGGCGACCAATTCATCGTAAATCCGTGCGCGTTTGGCCAGATCGAGCAGATTGATGCGCCAGCGCAACAACTGCGTGAAATCGACCATGCTGCGCAACTGCTCGCGCGAAACACCGATCTGCGAAGGATCGGTCGGCGCGCCCGCGGCGGCGAACAGCGCACGCATCTTCTCGAACGGATAGCACTGCGCCTGCAACCGTGCCTTGAAGGCGGGCCAGTTCTCCTTGACTCGCGTGAGTTGTACGCGAACCGTCTCGGCATCGTTCCACTTCTTCGTGATCTCGGTATACCCCAGCTCCGGCACGGGGAAATCGCGGAACAGATCGAGCGCACGCCGCTGCTCCGCTTCGAGCGAGGGCCATGCGGCCACGCAGGCGTCGACGTCGAGCGTCGAGAGATCCATCTTGAAGAACTCGTCGAAGAAGGCGCACATCGTGAGCGTACCGATCGCCACCTGGAAACCGTGCGACTGGAACTTGCCGTTGTAGCGATGGTGCGTCATGTCGAGCACGTGGCTGAACAGGTGTTCGGTGCACGACGCCGGACGGCTCGACTTGGCCACCTGCATTGCGATGCCGCTCAGCGTCAGACCGGCGAAGAGCGAAGCGATCGCTTCGGGTTTGCCGGCCGCCACCCCTTCGGGATCGGCGAGCATCGCATCCAGATCGTTCATGAAGACGTTCCACGCAGCGGGAATGATCGGCTCCGTACCGAACAGGTCGGCGATCATCCACTCGGCGCCGGCGGGTATCTTGGCCGCCAGATCGGCATAACCTGCCGCTGTCATCTCTTTCGGCGCGGCGGCCAGCACGCCCACGTCGGCCAGAATCACCAGCGGCGCATGGGTTTCGATATTGAGTTTGGCGCCGTCGCGCGACACCACTGCGCCCGACGACGAATAACCGTCGACCGAAGCGGCCGTAGCCACGCAAAGATAGGACTGACCGTGGTGGAACGACGCGAGTTTGCACAAGTCGTTGATGACGCCCGACCCGACGGCGACGGCGACGGCCCCCGTGCGGTCGAGCATCTCGTCGATCCGCTCCACATAGGGCCAGTCGGCATGAAACTCCTCCTCTTCAATAAGGAAACGCTCGCAGGGAATTCCCGCCTCGCGCATGGATGCGTCGACGGCTTCGCCGGCGGCTTTCCATGTATTGTTATCGGCGACGATGACGGCCTTCCGATTCGGAAAATACTCCTTAAAAAGAGCCGGAGCACGGTGAAGAACACCCTCGCCGAGTTCGAATGCTTTCGTATCGGTTGCGATTTTTAAAGCATCGAGAATACATTGCGTATTGTTCATTCGATTTAAGAGTTAGTAAGTTACTATTCCAAGACACAAAGTTACAAAAACCGCGTGGAATAGCAAGCTTTTAGCGTTATTTTTCCGACATTTATTTCCGGAAAGCCCTGTCCATCCTCCGGAAAGGCCGGCTGCGTTCATCTTTCGGCGGATTTATCGGAAACGATAATACCCGCACGCCTCTTTCGAAAATCGAAATAAATCGTAAACACACACTACTGAATTTCGAATCGGTTCCGATTCTGCAAATCCACATCCGGTCGGCCCGTACCGGAAGTACATGGCGGGACGGGAGAAATCGCGGCGGAATCCGCCCCGCCGTCAGATGCTCTCCGCAGTTCCGTTCTCTTCCACACGCCGCCTGTCCGCACTGCGATCTCTCTGTCCATACCCAAGCGGACGCGGAAGCCCTTCCTCCGAGCCGTCACACCCCAAAGAGATGCATGCCGAAGTCCCTGCCGAAACGAGACGCCGGACGCAACGCCCAACCACGCCGAGACCGCCGAACGACGGCGTATTAAAGCGGATGCGTCCCGTGTCTCCGGTCGCGGAACGGTTCCGGACGGACGATGACCGCAACGCATTTTTTCCGCAAAATAGTTGCAACTTTAAAAGTTAAATTCTATTTTTGTAAAAGCATTCGAAAGAAAATAGAATTAAAACGAAATCGGATTCAATCGAAAGCGTACGGCAAACGCAGTCGGGAAACTCCGAGAACCGCCCTGCGGACACGCAAGACCGTTGAAGGCCGGAAACGACAACCAGCAGACGCGACGACGGATGCCGAAGCGGATTCCGGCCTGCCGGCACAAAAGACGTTATACCTAAATATATAAATAGATGAAAAATACGATGAAAGCGCTCAACCTCCATGCGGTCGGCGACCTGCGTTACGAGGATGTGCCCATGCCCGTGCGTCAGGCGGGAGAGGTGTTGCTCAAAGTGCACGCCTGCGGAATCTGCGGAAGCGATCTGCCGCGCGTCTTTACCAAAGGAACCTACCATTTCCCGACGATTCCCGGTCACGAATTCGCCGGGGAGATCGTCGAAGCCGACGACCCGTCGCTCGTCGGCCGTCGTGCCGCAGTCTTCCCGCTGCTGCCGTGCCGCAAATGCGAAGCCTGCCAGGTGGGAGAATACGCACAGTGCAGCGATTACGACTATTACGGCTCGCGGCGCGACGGCGCTTTCGCCGAATACATCGCCGTGAAGGAGTGGAACCTGGTCTTCTTCGACGACTCGCTCTCCTACGAGGAGGCCGCAATGTGCGAACCGGCCGCCGTAGCGCTTCACGCCATCGGTCAGGCGTCGGTCGGCATCGGCGACACCGTCGCCGTGTTCGGTGCAGGCCCGATCGGCATCATGCTGGGCCTGTGGGCCCGAACCGCCGGCGCGTTCCGCGTCATCCTGTGCGACATCGATCCGACCAAAGTCGAATTCGCGCGCAAACAGGGATTCGACGCCGTGAACTCGCGCGAGACCGATCCGGTGGAGTATATCCGCACGCAGACCGGCGGCCGGGGCGCCGACGCCTGCATCGAAGGAGCCGGCGTGGCGCAAACGTGGGAGCAGGCCCTCAAAGCGGTCAAAAGTTTCGGTACGGTCGTCTCGATGGGCAATCCCGCCGGCGACATGACCCTCACCCAGAAAGGCTACTGGGAGATTCTGCGCAAGCAGCTCACGCTGAAAGGGACGTGGAACAGCAGCTACAACGACGTCCGCAACGAATGGCGCACGGCGCTCGCGGCCATCGCGTCGCACCGCATCGACGTGCGTCCGCTCATCTCGCACCGCTTCCCGCTCTCGGAGGCCGACAAGGCGTTCGGCGTCATGCGTGAGCGCAAGGAGTTCTTCAACAAAGTAATGTTCATCAACCGATAGTATCACCGGCAGGGAGGTCGCAGCCCCCGTTCCGACCGCAGGAGGCGGACAACACTTCCGCAGAAAGCGGTCTCCGGCCGCCCCCGTCTGACGAAACCCGGCACCATCAACACCCAACGATTATGGCAAAAACCGAAAAACTGTTGCAACGCATCGCGGAGCTGGAACGCGAAACCGGCATCCGTCGCACCCTCTTCGCCGCCTGTCCCAATTCGACGGCGGTCATCAAGGCCGCCTTCCGTGCCGCCAAGCGCAACAACGCGCCGATCTATTTCGCCGCGACACTCAATCAGATCGACTGCGACGGCGGGTACACGGGGATGCGGCCCGACGAGTTCGTGAAGCTCGTGCGCATGGAGGCCGCCGCCGTCAACTTCGACGGAATCTATATCGTGGCCATCGACCACGGCGGTCCGTGGCTCAAAGACAAGCAGCGCACCGAGAAGTGGTCGACCGAGGCCGCGATGGACGGGGTGAAGCGCTCGTTCGAAGCGGCGCTGCTGGCGGGGTACGATCTGATCCACGTCGATCCGACGGTGGACATCAACGTACCGGCCGGCCAGACGATCGACATCCGTCTCGTGGCCGCCCGCACGGTGGAGCTGATCCGGCACTGCGAAACCTTCCGCCGTGCGAAGGGGCTGCCCGAAATCTCCTACGAGGTGGGAACCGAGGAGGTGCACGGCGGTCTGGCCGACGAACGGACGTTCGACACCTTCATCGCCGAACTCAAAGCAGGACTGGCGCGCGAAGGGCTCTCCGACGTATGGCCCTGTTTCATCGTGGGCAAGGTGGGAACCGACCTCCACACGACCCTCTTCGACACGGAGGTAGCCCGCAGCCTCACGGCGAAAGTCCGTCCGCTGGGCAGCTACATCAAGGGACACTACACCGACGGCGTAAGCAATCCGCAGGACTACCCGCTGTGCGGCATGGGCGCCGCCAACGTCGGCCCGGAGTTCACGATGAGCGAATACGACGGATTGGCCGAACTGGAATGTACCGAACAGAAGCTCCTGGCCGAAGGACGTATCGCCATGCGTTCGCGCATCACCGAGACACTCGAACGACTGGTCGAAGCGTCGGGCCGCTGGAAGAAGTGGCTGCTGCCCGCCGAGGAAGGATCGGCATTCGGCGCACTGAGCGCCGAGCGCCGCACGTGGCTCGTCAAGACCGGCTGCCGCTACATCTGGCAGGAACCCGAAGCGCTCGTAGCGCGCCAACGGCTCTACGACAACCTGCGCCGTGTGGGAATGGACCCCGAAGAGGTGGTACTCGGCCGCATCGAACACGATATGGACAAGTATTTCTACGCATTCAATCTGGTCGACCTTAACAACCTGCTGTAATGAACGTAAAAGAACTGTTGAAAAAATGCCAGCGCGACCGGACGGCCGTGCTGGCGACCAATTTCTATAACTTCGAGACCCTCACGGCCGTCATGCAGGCTGCGCAGCAAATGCAGGCTCCCGTGCTGTTGCAGCTCACGCGCAGCTCGATCGACTATATGGGGCTCGAACAGGCCGTCGGAATGGGCCGCAGGGCGATCGCCGACTACGGCGTCGAGGGGTGGATTCATCTCGACCACGGCGGATCGGTCGAACTGGTCGAGCGGTGTCTCGATGCAGGATTCGACTCGGTGATGATCGATGCCAGCGAACGTCCGTTCGACGAGAACGTCTCGACGACCCGACGGGTCGTCGAACTGGCACGCCCCTACGGCGTGAACGTCGAAGCGGAGCTGGGCTACGTCGCCAAACTGGGACAGGCGCAGGGCGGAGGCTTCACCACGCCCGAAGAGGCCGCACGGTTCGTCGAAGCGACCGGCGTCGATGCGCTGGCCGTGGCGATCGGTTCGGCCCACGGCTTCTACAAGCAGGCTCCGCGGCTCGACATCGAACGGCTGGCGCAGATCCATGCGGCGACCGACGCGGCGCTGGTGCTGCACGGCAGTTCGGGCATCCCCCACGACATGGTGCGTGAAGCGATCGCCAACGGCATCGTCAAGGTCAACCTCGCCACCGAGATCAAGGACAACTTCATGCGCGCGCTCAAAGGCGTACTGCTCGAAAGCGAGGAGATCGACCTGCGAAAGGTTTTCCCAAAAGCCGTGGCGCCGGTCGTGGAGCTGCTTTGCGAAAAATACCGTATGGTCGGCAGCAGCAAGGTGAAATAGGAGAACACAACCGGGCAACGGGCCGCCTTCGAAAAGCAATCCTCGACAATCCGCCGAATCATCCCGCTTCCGATCGCCAGAAGCGGGATGATTCTTATCCAAGAACATTCGTACTCAGAGCATCCCAATATTTACATCCCGTGGTGCAGCGATATCCGGACGAAATATATTACGGATACCCCTGCATACCAACAAAAAAGCGGTGTGCCTCCCAGGCACACCGCTTTAAATACAACCTCTATGGATCAATTAGCTGCGAAACCCGAAAAATCGGTCTGGAAAGCAGCTGCTTCATAGACATTGGTCTTCCCGCTTGCAGGAATCGTCTGCGTAGCACGTACGACCCAATCCTTTTCAGTCGAGGGATTTCCTCCGGGAGCTTTGACGTACCAATAATGCTGCAATGCCTTGTTCCAGGTCGTCGTCGTCTTGCCGCATTCGTTAAAGAAGAACGATACGGCACACATATCAGCAATATTCGAACTTATACGCGACATCGGCGTAACAACGCCGTTCTGAACGAGTTCCACCTTCCAATTCTGGGGATCGTCATTCCAAATCGAAACGACGAAACAATCCTTCAATGCCGCATTGCCGTTCGTCTTGATACCGGCGCCAGTACCGCCACCCGTCCAAGTGTAGGAGTATTCCTTCGATCCCGTATAGGTGGCATTGCCATCGTATACACGCATCTGGTACGTCTCGGGCCGTCCGGTAGATTTCGCTACCCAGTTATCGACGACATTGCCTTTGATTTCGTAGATGCTGTAACCGTTGGGAGCCCCGTCGACATTCAGGTTGCTCGACCACCAAGCACCGCAGGCACCGCCATGAACATGCTCATACACAGGCTTACCACCCTGGCACACATACTTGGTATGAATATAATTCTGCGGATAATGCGTATGTCCGATCATGATATGCGCCTCCTTGAATTGCGTCAACAAATTGAGGACATCCGCATAATGCTTGTCTTCATTCACATTCGATCCCGTGTTCTTTCCCCCGTTACGGAAAGGAATATGGGCACAAAAGAAAATAATCTTGTCCGCCTTGTTCTCGACCAGGTCCAGATCGGCTTTCAGCCAATTATACTGCTGATCCAGAAGTCCGGCTTCATAATTCCACGTCGAACCCGTAGATCTCGTGCAAACGACATTATCCATCACAACGATATGTGCCTTACCTCTATTAAATGAATAGTCGGCCGGGCCGAAACGCTGAACATAGTTCAATTGAGCAGCGTATGGAGTCGATTGGGAAGCATCGTGGTCGTGATTGCCCATGCAGTTGAAGATCGGCAGATAATCCGTCCCGATCTGCATGTTCGACATCGATTTTTTCATCGGATCCCACTGCACCGTATTGTCGAACGTAATATCGCCCAATGTAACGGCATAGGCATTCGTCCACCGACCTTCCTCCTGTGCACTTTTGAGTGTGGATTTGATATCGGGAATCGTCTCCGTTTCCCAACGAGTCACATCATCATCCGTCTTACACTGCGGATCCCCGATAGCGACGAGCGTAAAATTCTCCTCGACAGAGGGAAGCGGTTCCAGTTTAAAATCGTTGCGATTCTCCTTGTAGCGCTGAATCGTAGAGGTCGAATAGAACAGCGGCAACTTGGAGGAAGGATCGAGAGCCACCTTATAGTTCGCCGGAGTAACGTAATAGACATTGCGGCAATAACGATTCGCTACGAGGCGGTAGTTACCGTCGGCATCCGTAGTAGTAAACGTATAGCCGTCCGTCACGGGAACGCCGGCAATACCTTTCCCCGTCGTAGCATCCGAAATCTGACCGACAAGGACCGTCTCACCATCGGGAGGCGTAGGATCCGAGTCATCAGAATCGGAACTCGAACAAGCGGCTCCGCCCAGCAAAGCCACCGTCAAAAACAGATAATAAAACTTTCTTAACATATATAATCCTTTCTTATTTGGATTCACAGTAAAAAAATCGCGTACTATTTAGAAAGATAAGCGATCTTTGAGTAAAACAAAGACCACTTATCTTTTCAATCAAACTCTATTCTCCTGCAAAGATCACTGTTCCCAACCGTAGTTCTGGCCTAAATTGGTATTCAATGACAATGCCGCAGAAGGAATCGGACGCACGTACATTCGCTCGTCGAAACGCAAATCTTCGTGGTATACCAGATAACCGTGATCGCCGTCGGTCAGCGTCCAGTTATTATCACTCATGCTGGTACCAATGCAATAGTTGTTAGGATTGGTATCCGCCGCAGTAAAGGTATACGTGTATCCGTTGAATTCCATACCGTTCTTAACTTCATCAGCCGATAAGTATACACCCTTCCAACCCTTCTCGGTATCGCGAAGAGCGATCAGATTCGCACAATGCCAGCGATAAAGATCATCGACACGGAGGTTCTCGAGAATCAGCTCCGTAACACGTTCACGACGGATTTCGAGAATCGTATTCGACAGATTCGTAATAGCGGCGCCCTCTGCCTGAGCATAATAATCGATCAACCACTGATCGGGCTCATAGTTCGCTGTATCTTCCGGCCAGATATTCTTAACCCCAGCACGATCGCGCAACGCACCTACCGTCAAATTCCAGTCCTCCTGAGATAACGAACCGTTATTGAGCTCGGCTTTCGCCTCCGCATAGTTGAGCAAAACTTCTCCAAGGCGGAAAATAGGTACGGAATTATCGCCACGCCCAGTCGTGTAATTGTTCTCGAACTCCTGACTCCATTTCATAAACATATAGCCGGTAACGACGTGCGTGAAGTTCAAAGGCTTAGGCCCGGTTACACCGCCGTACGTCCACTCGTGTCCCGGAGCATGAACCGTCTGGCTCAGACGAGGATCGCGGCCTTCAAACTCTTTGCTCATCGGAACCTGATCCGACTCGATCGGGGTACCGTCGGTCGTGAGATACATGTTCATCAAGGCCTTCGTCGGCGAAACCTTCTGACTTGCAGTAGAAGTATTGTAATTCAACGTCAGGTCGTTCCATACATTCAGACCGTCACTCGTCTTGTACTCGCGATACCAAATCACTTCATTGATATCGCCCAAAGCCGACGTCGTAAACAAGGCATGATAGTCATTGTGCAACTTCAACCCCGCCTCCGTCATAATCGTATTGGCGGCATCGACAGCTTCCTGCAAGAAATCATCGGCACTCTCATACTTATTGTTCCAAGGCTGATTCGTCGACGGATTGACCTTGTGATATTTACGATAAGTACCTTCGAAAAGACAAACTCGCGATTTGAAAGCCAAAGCTACCCAACGATTAATCACGTTCTTGTAAGTCTTCGTATCGGTAGAACAATACGTGCAAGCGAAATTCAGATCCTCCAACACTTTGCTCATCACATATTCGCGATCGTCGCGGCCGGCATAGAGCAACGCATCGTCGACATCGAGTACATGATCGATCCACGGCACATTGCCGAACGTCTTCACTTTGCTATAATAGAAATAAGCCCGCCAAAAACGCGCTACGCCTTCATAATGATTATAAACGGCCTCTGAAACATTCTCTTTGGCTCGAACCATGTCCCGCAGCATAATATTGGCACGACGGATACTTCTCCAATCACCGACATCCCAACCGGTCTGCTTACCTGCATCCCATGCTGCCCCCGGTTTGTAATAATCCGTACCCGATTTGCTGGCGGTCAAGTCTGTATAACTATCTCCCATACCAATCGTATTCGCCGACGGGCAATACGATTCGAGGAGACCGTTACAATATAACTGTAAATCGGATTCCGAAACAAAAAAGGCTTCGGCCGAAACTCTATTCACCGGATCCGCCGACAAAAAGTCTTCACACGAAACTCCGGTGAAGGCAACGGCCCCTATTGCAAATAATCTAATAATATTTTTCATAATTTAACATTCATTAGAAAGTGACATTCAAACCGATCGTCCACGTCTTCAGCATCGGATAGCTGTAACCCTGACCTACACCGCTCAAACCGCCGGTAGTATCATTGTAATCGCTATCACCGAAACCGATCGTTTCCGGATCGAACATATCGGTATGCTTGAAGAGCGGCGAATGGGTGAAAATGTTATCGCCCGATACATAAATCTTCAACTTCTCGATACGAATCTTACGAGTCAACTCCTGCGGGAACGTATAATCGATCGTAATATTCTTGATACGCCAATACGATGCATCCTGCAGATAATAATCGTTTTCATAAGTCAGAGGACCGACGTTACGATTGGCCGCATAGGTTACACGACGGGTATAATATGCCCCCGGATTAGTTACGCGCCAGTTTTCGGTACTGTAATCCATAATGACCGCATCGGTCGTATGAACCTTCGGCAAATAACCGTAAGGACGGTTGTACATACCCCAGAAGAAACCGGACTCGACCATCGGATACCAGTCGCGCTTGCCGACACCCTGAACGAAGACACTCAAACCGATACCGTTCCAGTTCGCACCCAAATTGATACCATACTGATAACGCGGCGTCGTATTGCCGATAATGTCCAAATCGCCATGGTTGTCGAGCGTAGGACGCTCACCTCCGTTTTCGATCTTTCCGTTACCGTCGAGATCGAGGAATTTCAAGTCACCGGCATAAGCACGGAAATTGTTGCCATTTTTATGGAACGCATCTACGGCCCAGTTATTTGCCTCCTCATTGGTCAAGAAATAACCGTCGGTGCGGAAGCCCCAGATATCGCCCAATTCCTGGCCTTTATAGTAAGAGTAGATCGCACCATCGGAGTTGTAGTAATCCTTCACCCAAGTGCGGCTGTCCCAGACGCTGACCTTCACATTGTAATTGAACGGTTTCCCGCCGACCTTAAAGCTGTCGCGCCACGAAAGCGATGCCTCCCAGCCTTTGGTCTTCAATGCACCGAAATTGCCCTTGGGCGAAGTCTCACCAAGCACCTGCGGATAATCGGGACCATTGATCAACATATCGTTGGTATAACGCCAATAGTAATCGAATGACCCGGACAAACGATTACGCAACAAGTCGAAATCGACACCGATATCATACGTCGTAACAGTCTCCCATGTCAACGACGCCGGAACCATCGTAGGCCAGGAAGTGTAAGGAACCTGCTCGCCGTTAATCAAGATAGACGACTTCTCGATCGATTTGCTAGCGCTATTGCTCGTACGCATCAGGGACAAGAACTGATACGGATCGATCGAAGCATTGCCCAACGAACCCACATTGGCGCGGATCTTGAAGTTATCCAACCAGTTGCGCGACCATTTCATCCACGGCTCCTCCGAAATACGCCAGCCGATCGAGCCCGAAGGGAAGAAACCCCACTGCTGATTGGTCGGGAAGAGCGACGACCCGTCGTAACGAGCGGCAAACTCGAAGATGTAACGATTGAGCAAGGTGTAGTTAATACGGCCGAAGATACCGACCATAGATTTATCGTAGCCACCGTCGGAAACATTATATTCAGACGAATCCATCAGTTCGAACGAAGGAAGCGACGGATAGAGGATACCTCTACGCTGCAAATAGGTGTTACGATACTTCGTCTTCTCGATATTCCAACCGCCCACAACGTTCAGATTGTGATTCTCGCCCAATTTTGGAGTCCACGTCGCAACAATGTTCGATGCGACATAATCGGTATCGTATGTCCAATGCGACTTATAAGAGTTCGGATTGTATTCATGCGGCTCTCCTGCCGTCGTATAACCCGTCTGGGTAGGCGAAAGACGATCCTTTTTCGAACGGATAGCCTTGTAGGTAAAGTCTGCCGAAACCTTCAATACGTCCTTGATCGGCTCAGCAGTCAAAGTCGTCGTCGTGATCGCATCGAGTTTATTATCCTCCTGGTAGGCTTCATCTCGCATCCATCCTTCATAAACCATTGCGGCAGCAGCGTAAGTCGGCGTACCGTCCTCGTTATACACCGGATAGAGCGGCTGAGCTCGGTGTTCGATCTGACGCCAGATAGGCATCGATCCGTTTACGACGAAAGGCTGGTGATATTTACGGCTGAAAATCGACGTATTGTTGGCCAACGTCAACCATTTGGCAATTTTCACATCGCCCTTGGCACGCAAGTTATAGGACTTGAAATCCTCCTCACCGATATTATAGATACCGTCCTGATTGTAATAACGACCGGAAATCGCGAATGAAGAGCGTTCACCGGCACCCGATACGGTAATATTGTGCGTCTGCGTGAAGTTATAATCCTTCAGATACATATCCACCCAATCCGTGCTGCCGTAGTAAACGGTCTTATTGGTAGTAGAGCCCAATTCGTTCAGGTTTCCATACAAATTACCATACTTTTCGTAGGAAGGATCGGTCTTGCGACGACGGAACTCATCGAGATAAGCCTGCGAGAAGCCGATCTCCTTGTTGACATCACTGGGGAACGTTCCCGACGACTGGGGAGTACGGTCATTACCCTGGAAAAACTCGGCGAAAGCTTCCGCCCACTGCAAACCGTCGGATACTAGATGGTCTTCCCAAATCACCGTACGACGATTAATGGAGAACGAACCGTTATAGTTTACGGTAACCCGATCCTTTTTAGCTGCTTTGGTCGTTACCAAAATCACACCGAATGCGCCACGAGCGCCGTATACGGCAGCCGAAGCGGCATCCTTCAGCACGGAAATCGTCTCGACGTCTTCGGGGTTGACTGTCGTCAGGTCGCCTTCGACACCGTCGATCAGCACCAGAGCCGAACCGCCCTGACCGATCGAGTGCTTCGTACCTTCACCGCTCGTACCGCTCTTACGCGACTGATAACCCGTCGCGTTACCGCGCACGTATACCGAGCCCTGATGGTTGGGCTTACCGTCGGTCTGGATGATGTTCAGACCCGGGATCTGCCCCTGTAACGAACGGGTAATGTTGGCATTTGTACGTCCTTCGAGCGCTTCGCCGGAGAGGTTCTCGACAGCACCTACCAGCTGCGTTTTCTTCAACGTACCGTAACCTACGACAACCACCTCGTCGATTTTCGTATTATCTTCTGCAATGGCAAAATTGACAGCCGAGCGATTGCCGACCGTAACTTCCTGAGATTTGTAACCGAAGAACGTACATACCAGCACGTCGGTCGGTTTGGCCTTGATGCGATACGAACCGTCCGCATCGGAAATGGTACCTACTGTCGTTCCTTTGACCATGATCGCCGCACCTGCAAGCGGGCTGTTAGTCGTAGCGTCGGTAACGGTACCAGAAATCGTTTGGCTCTGTGCGAAAACGCTCGATGATATGAGCATCATCAAACAAGCAAGAGCACACGTGAACACACCTCGCACAGCAAACTTTTTACTGGGGGGGGGAAGTAGTACGTGTTTCATTCTAATCTTCTTTAATTAGTTCCAACATTTTTAGTAATTTTCAGGCGTCCCTTTACCTATTAATATAGGAAAACATCTGCCTGCCCTGAGGGCATTCAAACGGGGACGATTGCGAGTTTGGATTCTCTGAAAATAATCGAATAATGGTTTAAGGGAATGTTTGGATGGCTTTCTGGGTCGTCGTAATTTTCGTTTAGGTTGTTAAGTCAATGAATTAGGGGTTATTACTTATATTTTATACAAAAAACTTTTATGCAAATATAATAAATTTCGAATTCAAACAAATAAAATCGGATATTTTTTTACTCGAAACCAAAATTAATTCCGATCGCCCGACGAAAAGGGAATAAAAAACAGCATAAATCACTGACAAATAACAAATTACCCCCCCCCTACATCTCCTTCAAAAAAGCCAATGCCTTAGAAACCAAATACTTTCAATTTCTTTCAGTTCCCCAATCAGATTTTTCGATTCACTTCGATTCCCGACACGGTTTTCCATCCGTCCGCATTTATGAAACTCGCCCGAAAATCCGGATGAAATTAAAAATTTCAGGAAAAAAGTTTGTTTTTGAAAAAAAAGATATATATTTGCATTGCAAGTTTGGAACAAAGGCGCGGACATCGATGTCCGGCCGACTCTTAATAAATTGAATAATGTGGATTAAGGTTCGCTTGAGAAGTGAGACCTTGATTTATGTTATTTTGTGTTTATTATCTAACAAACAGTTCAAGACAAACTTATGAAAATCAATAAAATGCTTATAGCGGTTCCCGCTATGTTAGCTGTTGTTCTGAGTAGCTGTAAAGACGACGATCCGACGGTCGGTATCGATTCGAGTATGCCGGCTCCCGCCGAAGTCTCTTACGACGAAATGAACTCGTCGAGTTCATCCATCGGAGTGTATTGGGACGCTAACGCCGCATTGAAAAGCGGGGCGACATCTTTTACGGTTCAAATCTTAAAGAAAAAAGATGTCGGCGGAGATGCTTACGACAATACGGTCTCCCATACACTTCAATCCTCAGACTCTCCTTATGATGCATCTCAATTCACAGGACTGACCGAAGGAAGTAAATATTTTGTACGGGTGCGCGCAAACTATCCCCGTTCGGTCTACTCCGAATGGGCATATATTCTGAGTTCTTACAACGTTCCGGCCAAAGTAAAAGTCGGAACCGGAGTCATGCATATCGATCCCAATGCCAAGAACGGCCCCGAAGATATCACCGTTGTGCCATTCTTCTCCGATCTCAACCTCAAATGGGAAGAAGATGATACGGCGGAAAGTTATGTAATTTATATCGACGATCAAAAAGTCGGGGAAACAGAAGAGTTATCCTACCATGTAACCGGACTTGATTACAATACGTCTTACAGCGTAAGCGTAGCGTCTGTCTATTCGGATGGTTCCGAAGTAAAAGCCGATCCCGAACCGACAAAGACCGGAAATATCCAGCAAATTACGCGCAACGTCGGTCCGACCCACCTCAGCGTAAACTGGGATGACGTATCCGGTGGTGCGGGAGCTGGATCGCGCGCTTATCAGGTCGAACTTTCCAAGGAAGAATCGATGGCGAACCCCATTTATTCGATCTATTGCGTGGACGGTCAAGCCTCGACCAACGGTTCGTTCGGCAGCTCTTCTTGGTATGGAAAAGAGAATGGAACGAACCTTCTGCCTCCTACGTCGATCTCATTCGGCCAGCTGGAACCGGCAACGACCTACTATTTCCGCGTGAAGACCGTCGGAAATTACAGCTTCCAAGGAAGCAAGGGTACCGTTACGATCAAAGCTACAAACGGGGAATCGGACTTCTCTCCCGTGGTTACACTCCGCACCGAAGCCGAACACACCCCTGCGGCGAATGAAATTCTTTACCAAGGATTCGACAATATTACGATGCAGTCCGATTTCATCAATACGGCCGCAGGCACCACTCCGTACTGGTCCGATAAAGCGATCGTTTCCAAACAAGCCGATACCCCGAATCCGTGGGAAGGAGCATGGGTCGTATATCCGTTCGCAAATTCGCACTTGCTTGCAACATGGGGCATGGCTTCCACCGCAAATTATATCGACGGTCAAGCAAAATACAAGGGCCAGGCGAATCGAATCGCAGGTGACAAATCCGGCTCGCTGAAAGGTTGGTACATCGGCGATCAGGTATCGCCTCATCAAGGTTATGTCAAAGTCGGTACAAGTTCGAATGACGGATATTATATTGCAACTCCCGCACTTGACAGTCCTTTATTGAGCGCAGAAGGAACGCTTTGCACATTCTCGTTCAAAGGCTGCCCGTTAATGACCGATGGAAGAGTCGTCGATATCGAAGTATATCGCGCGGCGACCAAAACCTTCGAGAAAGTAACGAGTATCACGATGGATTCCACTTTGGCAGATGGATGGACAAGCAGCGACTACCTCTGTAACTACAAGTGGACAACTTATTCGATCGATATCACGTTGCATCCGGGAGATAACGTGGCCGTTATTTCTACGAACAAGAGCCGTTTTGCTATCGACGACATCATGATCGTTAAAAAATAAGATTGATTAACCCTTTTCGGGAGGCCGATCCATGTAGGATTGGCCTCTTTTACTTTCAGGGAGAGGAGAGAATAAGGGGAGGGCATCTTTAACTGGCGATCAGCTCCCGTCGGTCATCATCGCAGCAAACTCATACTAACGCAGGGAATCTGCAATCCTAATAGTACAAGAATAACCGTACCGAAATCGATTTCCGAAGCGTATGTAGATCAGGTCATACGGCACGCTACTTTGTTGGACCTCGTTAGAACATGCCGCGACCTGCTCCGATGCAGTCGGATAGCTATGCCGGCAACAACTCATATCGCCGCTACCTGAGACGCTGATTGAAGAAATCACGACCATATCTCTCTGGAATCCCCAATATCCAAAACAGACAAGAGGCCGTCCGAGATAATGCAAACCGACACGGTTGCGACGAAAACCTGACAACCCGCTGCAACCTCCGACGAACCCACCGCAAAAAGATTCCGGGATTCAGCAGAAGCTGAATCCCGGAACCACTATCAATACATTACAACGTTTTCGTTAAACCGAGCGCAGAACCGATGTTGGTTCTGTCGAGGCGAGAAAACGAAGAGAAAACTCGACGTTTACTCCTCTGCTACGACCGTGAACTTGATCGTGGCCTTCACCTCGCGGTGCAACTTGGCCGAAGCCTCGTACTCGCCGACGTTCTTGATCGCCTCGACCGTAATCGTCTTGCGATCCAACTCGACGCCTTTGGCTGCCAGCGCCTCGGCCAGATCGGCTGCGGTCACCGAACCGAAGATCTTGCCCTCCTCGGCCTTCATCGCAATGGTGAGCGGCAGGTTGGCGATCTTCTCGGCCAGTGCCTGTGCGTCGGCCAGAATCTTGGCGTCCTTGTGGGCACGCTGTTTCAGGTTTTCGGCCAGCACCTTCTTCGCCGAAGCGGTCGCGGCCTTGGCATAACCCTGAGGAATCAAGTAGTTGTTCGCGTAACCGGGCTTCACGTTCACGATGTCGTTGGCGTAGCCCAGCTTCTCCATATCTTTCAAAAGAATCACTTCCATGTCTTGCTCCTCCTTGATTATTTCATACAATCGGTTACGAACGGCAGAATGGCGAGGTGACGCGCACGCTTAACGGCCTGTGCGACCTTCTTCTGGAACTTCTGCGAAGTACCCGTCAGGCGGCGGGGAAGGATCTTGCCCTGCTCGTTGAGGAACTTCTTCAGGAACTCGCCGTCCTTATAATCCACGTACTTGATGCCGAGTTTCTTGAAACGGCAGTACTTCTTCTTCTTCACGTCGACCGATACCGGATTGAGGTAACGGATCTCCGATGTCTGTGCTTTGTTCTCCTGTGCCATGGTTACTCCTCCTGCGTTTTGTTAGAAAGTTTTGCACGACGCTTCTCCGAATACTCGACAGCGTACTTGTCCTGCTTGAACGTCAAAAAGCGGATCACACGTTCGTCGCGGCGATACTGGGTCTCCAACGTGTTGATCAGAGAACCCTCGCCCGTGAACTCCACGAGGAAGTAGAAACCGGTGGTCTTGTTCTGAATCGGGTAAGCGAGCTTTTTGAGCCCCCACTTCTCCACATTCACGAGCTGACCGCCGTTCTCGGTGATGACACCTTGGAATTTGTCAGCCACCTCCTGAACCTGAGCCTCGGAGAGAACCGGCGTGACAATGAAAACGGTTTCGTAATTGTTCATAATGCTAAAAATTAATTAATTGCCAAATAGCGGGGCAAAGATAGCGATTTCCCGCGAATTATCAATACTCCGCAACGGATTATTTTCACTTTTCGCCGCCGCGCACCCCTTTTCCGGCCAGCAGGGCGTCGATCGCCTCCGTCGCCGCTTCGAACTGCGAGGGACGCGGTGCATCGCACGTCGCGAGCCGTCCGTCGGGCGCAATGAGCATATAGGTCGGAAAACCGGACAGGTCGTATTCGGCCAGCGTCAGCGAAGAAGCCGTATCGGGCAGGAAATAGTTCTCGCCCAGCCCCGTCAGACCGAATTCATCCAGAAATTCGATCCATGCCTTGCGACGCGACCGGAGGCACAGCGTGACGAAACGGACCTCGTCCGAGCCGGCGTAATGTTCGCGCAGGATCGGCATCGCCGTTTTCAACTCGCTGCGGCAAGGACCGCACCATGTCGAACAGAAATCGACGTAGAGCGCCTTCCCCGGATGACGGGCCGCCAACATCGAGAGCAGCTCGCAGTCGGGCAGCGTATCGATCCGTCCCGCCGCATCGCACCGCAGCACGCCGGAAAGCGGGACAGTGCTGAAAGCGGGACGTTCCGCCGCCCGTTCGCGCACCCGCGCCGCATAGGCCGGATCGAGGAACAATCCGGCCATCCGTTCGGCCGGCAACGCACCGTTCGCACGCATGCCTTCCATACAGCCGTAAAGCAGGTAATCGCGCAGTCCCCGGCCGATCTGCGGGTCGGCATCGAGCCGGGCCGCAACGGCCGCCAACGCTTCAGCCGGCGCTGCGCCCGACCGAACGGCCTCGATCTCGTCGGGACAAATCGCACCGAGATAATAGCTGATGCCGGCCGAATAGTTGATGACAGAGACCATATTGCGTTCCAGATCGAAGATGTCGAACATCGGATCGGTGAAGATCGCCCGCCATGCCGCCGGATCGAGGTCGTGGTTCCATATCTGCACCATATCGATGTCACGGGCCACCGCCTCGCGCACCTCGGCCGGAAGCCGGCGCGCGAAGAGCGAATCGGCGACGGCCTGCCGGTAACGCCGGTAGCTCGCCAGATACTCCTGTGGATCGCCCTCGACGGCGGGAGCCTGCTCGCACAGCCTTCTTTTCAGGCCGGCGACCGACGCAAGCGCATTGTTGGTCCGTGCATGGTCGCCCGAAAAACGGATCGCATCGGGATCACCGGCACGCATCCGCCCCGCGTCGATGGTCACATAGACCGAGTCGCCGGGGGAGACGATCAGATCGAAGAAACCGCCGTATACGCCGGTCATTCCGGTCGTATAGGCCGTTCGGAATACGAAATGGAAATCATTCGCTTCGGGCGAGACACGGGCTGCCATACGGCTTTTCAACGCGAAGGGATCTTCGGTATTGAACAGCACCGCCCCGGAAGCTCCCTCGGCGAGATTGACCACACGTCCCGCGATGACCGTACGCCGCGGAACGACGCCGTCCGGCCCGCAGGCAAAAAGCGGCAACAGCAGCAATGCCGCGAGTACGCGGCAGATCGGAATCGGTTTCATAGGCAAAGTTTCAGGCCGGAACACCGGCGGTTGGTGTGGTAAAAATAATGAAAAAAGTCCGAAAAAACAAGTTTCCGGACTTTCATACGGTTCTTCCTTCGAAAAAATCATCTGTGCGCATCCACCACCCGACAGATCCGGTCGAAAACCTCGTCCATCGAGCCGACGCCGTCGACCTCGAAATATTTGTTCTGCCTGGCGTAGTAGGCACCGACCACTTCGGTCTGCTCGCGGTAGACCTTGATGCGGTTGCGGATGACGTCCTCCGACGCATCGTCGGCACGGCCCGAATCCTTGCCGCGCAGCAGGATGCGGCGCACCAGCTCCTCTTCGGGGACATGCATGTCGACCATGAGCGTCACGCCCAGCCCGTGCCCGCCGAGAATCTTGTCGAACTCCTCGGCCTGAATCGTCGTGCGGGGAAAGCCGTCGAAGATATTGCCTGCCGCATCGCGGTGCTCGGCCACGTAGTTGGCGATCATCCCGATGACGACGGCATCGGGCGCCAGACGACCCGACTTGATATACTCCTCCATGCTGCGGCCCAGCTCGGTCCCGCGCGCGATCTCGGCGCGGATCACCTCGCCCGTCGAGACGTGGTTGATTCCGTAATGTTCCCTCAGACGCGACGCCTGCGTCCCCTTGCCGCAGCCCGGCGCACCAAATAATACGATGTTCAGCATAGTTTGTGTTAGTTTTTTCACAACGGCAAAAATAATCTATTTTTCCCGAAAACGGCAAAGTTCTTTAAAAATTATAATATCTCTGCCCCGCCGGACGGTGCAACGACGACCTTTCCCTTCGGAAAAGCGGCGGCAGGGCCGTTGTACGGACGTTCGATCCTCCCGTGGGATGACCGCCGAGCGGCTGCGGCGGACGGAACGCGGAGAGCGAAGTTGCGAAACGGCAAAGTTTTCGCTACTTTTGTGCAAAATTCGATCGGAGGTATGGAACAGAACAAACGGACGCAGATCGCCGAATTGGGGGAATTCGGCCTTATCGACAAACTCACCGGCGCATTCGCCCCCCGCAACCGGACGACCCTGCGGGGCGTAGGCGACGACGCGGCCGTGATCGCCGCTTCGCGCAGCGAGGCGACGCTCGTCTCGACCGACCTGCTGATGGAAGGGATCGACTTCGACCTCACCTACTTCCCGCTCAAACATCTGGGCTACAAGACCGTCACCGTCGGCGCGAGCGACATCCTGGCGATGAACGCCCGGCCCGAACAACTGTTGCTGTCGCTCGGCGTGTCGTCGAAATTCTCGGTCGAGGCGTTGCAGGAGTTCTACGAGGGTGTCCGCCTGGCTTGCGAGGAGCTGAACATCGACCTGGCGGGAGGCGATACGACCGCTTCGGTGACGGGGCTGACCGTCAACGTCACGACCATAGGCCGTGCCAGACGCAGTGACATCGTCTACCGCAACGGAGCCAAACCCAACGATCTGATCTGCATCACGGGAAATCTGGGCGCCGCCTATATGGGTCTCCAACTGCTCGAACGCGAGAAGCGCGTCCTGCACGACGTCGAAAATCCCGAACCGCAGTTCGCCGGCCACGAATACCTGCTCGAAAAATACCTGAAACCCCGCGCCCGCCGCGACGTGATCGCCGCGCTGGCCGAAGAGAAACTCCGCCCCACGGCGATGATCGACCTCTCGGACGGGCTGGCCAGCGACCTGATGCAGCTCTGCAAGGCTTCGGACTGCGGCGCGCGCATCTACCTGGAACGGATCCCGATCGCCCGGCAGACGCATCAGTTGGCCGAGGAGATGCACACCGACCCCGTGGTGGCAGCCCTCAACGGAGGGCAGGATCACGAGCTGCTCTTCACCGTGCCGCTCTCCATGCAGGAGCAGGTGATGCGGCTGGGCCTGGTCGACGTGATCGGACATATCACCCAGCCGGGCACGGGGTGCTATCTGGTAACGCCCGACGGCAGCGACATCCGCCTCAAAGCCCAGGGATTCAAAGAGGGAATCTGACCGCAGGTCCCTGCGCTCCGTTCAGTCGCAGGAGAACCGCAGATTCAGCCCCCGCGTAAAGAGACCCAACTCCTCCTGCGAGGCTGGACGGCACGAGGTATATCCCGAGGGCAGCGGCGACCACAGTTCGAAGCCTCGGAGATCGCTCGAACAAACGGCCAGCAGCACTCCGCCCCGCCGGTCGTGCCGCTCGAAAATCCCCCACAATCCGCCCGAAGGAGCGGCCGCCGGAAAAAAGAGGTAGAGTCCGCCGGGTTCGAGCCGCGTAAAATCGTAAATCAACATCACACCTAATATGTTCGTAATGGTAAGCGGATGAATTTCCCCTTTTCCATTCAATATTCCAACCGGAGTGCCAACTTTTGGCAGAAATAAATCGTGCGGTTCGAAAAAATCACTATTTTTGTTCGGACAACACGCATTCCCGCCGCTTCGCAAGTCCGCCTTCCCGACGGCCGCCGCACCGACCGGCAGGAGAGCGCGCAGGAATGCCACCGAAAAGAGACGAACATGAAACAACCTTATATTCCGCAGCCGATCGACGTCAGCCGCATCGAACTGCCCGCCGCACTGGCACCCCTCACCGAAGCGCTCGCGCGCAACGTCCACGAGGTATGGGCGGCTACCCGCATCGCCCAGGGCTGGCGTTTCGGACCCGAACGCAACGACGCCCGCAAGGAACACCCCTGCCTGATCCCCTACGAGGAGCTGCCCGAAGAGGAACGCACCTACGACCGCCAGACGGCGCTCGAAACGCTGAAACTGATCGAACACCTCGGATTCGAAATCCGCAAACGCTAACCGAAAAACCGCCGCACCATGATCCGACGCCTGTGGAAAACCCTGAAACTCGGCTTCGACCGCTCCTTTTCGGGCGCCAGCTGGAAACAGATCACCTGGCTCTTCGGCATTCTGGCCCTCGTGCTGGGCTTCTCGCTCTGGATCAAAAGCTATTGCACAGCCGAGCTACACGACATGCGCATCCTCGAACTGCTGCTCGATCCCGGTTCGTTCGTGTTGCAGGATGGCGATCCGCTGGGTTATGAACGCCTGCCGCTGCTGGCGCTCACCTTCCTCGGCGCGATCTTCTTCACCGGAGGACTGATCTCGGTCGTCTCGAACATACTCACGGGACGCATCGCCCGTTTCAGACAAGGCGAAATCCGCTACCGCTTCGACGGGCATATCGTCCTGCTGGGAGCCAACGACACGGCCGCAGGACTGATCCGCGAACTGCACGCCGAGCCGGAGAACCGCCGCCGCGACATCGTGCTGCTCACGCAGAGCGATGCGGAGGCTCTGCGCCGGAAGCTGCACGCCGAACTTTCGCCCGCCGAGGAGCGCCGCCTCATCATCCTCCACGGTCAGCGCGACTCGCGCGAAGAATTGGAGAAGATCCACATCCACCGCGCCGACCGCGTCTTCGTGCTGAGCGACGACGGCGAACTGGAACACGACTCGGTAAGCATCAACGCGCTGGTTCAGATTTCGGCGATTCTCGGCGCAGCGCACCGCCGCGATCCGCTGCCCTGCCACCTGTCGTTCGAATACCAGAGTTCGTTCCAGGTCTTCCAACTGGCCGATTTCGAAGAGGCCGAGCGGATGAAGAGCCGCATCCACTTCTCGGCGACCAATTTCCACGAGAACTGGGCGCAGCGCGTGCTGGTGTCGGGCTGCTGCAACTGCAACGGACGGGATATTCTCTATCCGCCGCTCGACCGCGACGGCATCCGGGCGCAAAGCGACCGCTACGTCCACCTGATCGTCGTGGGCATGAGCCGCATGGGCGTGGCGATGGGCGTCACGGCGGCCCACATCGCCCACTACCCCAACTTCGTCACACAGGGGATCCGCACGCGCATCACCTTCATCGACCCCGATGCGGAACGGGAAATGAACTTTCTCAAAGGCCGTTACGAACCGCTCTTCCGGTTGTCGCACCACACGCTGCGCAAATTCGACGCGGCCGGCAGCGAAACGACCAGCGTCCACACCCCGCAGGAGGATTTTCTGGACGTGGAGTGGGAATTCGTCGCAGGAGGCATCGAATCGCCCCACGTGCGCAAACTGCTCAAAGACTGGACGGCCGACGAAAAGGCGCTCCCCACGCTGGCGATCTGCGGCAACTCCGCACCGGAGAACGTCGCCGCCGCACTCTACCTGCCGCAACCGCTCTACGACCGGCAAGTTCCGATCTTCGTCTATCAGAAGGAGACGGCCACCATTCTCGAAATCGCCCGCCGTTCGTCCCGTTACCGAAGCGTATATCCGTTCGGCATGATGTGCGAAAGCTACGACGCCACACTCAAACAGCGCATCCGCAAGGCCAAACGCATCAACTACGTCTACAACCATTTCACCGATGCAAAAAAAACTGCGAAAAAAGCAGCGGACGAACTCAATGAAAAGTTCGACTTCAAAACTTTCGCAGCCGGATTCGAAATTGCCGATTGGCCAGACGATAAGATCGACCAATACTGGAACGATCAATCGCTGGCGTTCCAATGGTCGAACATCTACGCTGCCAACGCCATCCCCGCCAAACTCCGCTCGCTGGGTATCGATCCCTGCCGTCCGCATCCGCTGGACGGGCAGGAGGTGGAGACGGCGGCCCGTGTGGAACACAACCGCTGGAACGTGGAGCGGCTGCTGATGGGTTACCGTCCGGCCACCACAGCCGAACGGGAGCGGGCGAACGCCGACGACGAATATAACGAAATGTTGAAAAAAAAGTATTTCATCCATATCAATATCGCCCCTTATGGGGAGATTCCCGAAGAAACCAAAGAAAACGACCGCATCCTGACCCGCTTCCTCTACCGCGTGGAACAGTGATCCGCTCCTCCGGTGCAAGCCCCGAAACGTCCGTGCGGCACGTTCCGGGGCTTTTGCGTTCCGACCGCTGCGGCAGCCCCACTCGGACAACGGATCGACGCCGATCCGGTCACGTATCCGGCAATACCGATTATCCGCCATCTCGTCCGTAAGGCCGGACGATAGTCCCGCCGGTTGCGGCCGGAAAAGGCGGCGCCCTCCACCGGAAAAATCGCATACCTATCCGCAATCGTACCTCCGAATCCGATTCCCGGCCGACGCTGCCGGCAGGAAACCCGCACACCGTGCGGAGGGAACGTATCCCCCCGGGACCTAATACTGTACCGTTCCGGTCGCCGGCGGTTCGTCGCCGCGCATCGCAAGCGGGGAGGTAAGCGGAAAAAATCGATATTTCAATAAAAATTCAGTACTTTGTATTGCAAAGTATAAATAATCGTATTATATTTGCAACGACAGAGTAATTAAAGTTTTTTAGATACCCCCTCAAAACAGTACCGTTATGAAAGAGACTGTAAACGTCAACATCGCCTCGCAGGCCTTCACGCTCGACGACGACGCCTACGCCGTGCTTCGCCGCTATCTGGACGACATCCGCCGGCGACTGCCGCAGGAGGACAACAACACGATGGAGGATGTCGAAGCGCGTATCGCCGACATTTTCCGTGAACGGCTTTCGTCGCCGATGATGGTCGTGTCGCTCGCGTCGGTACAGTACGCCATGGAACAACTCGGGCAGCCCGACGACTTCGGCGAATGCCCCTCCGACCGCACGGGCGGCTGCAAGGGGGAGCGGATCGGAGAGCCGGAGCCCGCTCCGCGCAAACTCTACCGTTCGCGCAGCGACCGCGCCATTGCCGGCATCTGCGGCGGACTGGCCGACTACCTCCGCGTCGATCCGCTGGTGATCCGGCTGCTGACACTCTTCCTGATCCTCTTCGGGGGCCTCTCGATCTGGATCTACATCATTCTCTGGCTGGTCGTTCCCGAAGAGCCGCAAAGCATCAACACCCGTAAATAATCCCAAAACGATAACGCCATGGCAGAAGATAACGTAAAAGCCCAGATGCGGAAAGGTATTCTCGAATACTGCATCCTCGCGATCCTCTCGCGCGGCGACTCCTACGCCCCGCGGATCATCGCCGAGCTGAAAGCGGCCGAGATGATCGTGGTCGAAGGCACGCTCTATCCGATCCTCACCCGCCAGAAAAACGCCGGTCTGCTGACCTACCGCTGGGAAGAATCTCCTCAGGGGCCTCCCCGCAAATATTACACGCTGACCGAGAAAGGCCGCGAAGCACTCCGCACGCTCGATCAAGCGTGGATCGAGATGGTACAGCAGATCGACGTGATCCGTCACGGCGGCAAACCGGCCGAAAACCGATAAACCGATCTCCGAACGAAAAAAAAGACGCTCCGGCTTCACGCAGTCGCCGCACTCCGCACGACGGAGGGTGCCGTCTCCGACGGCGGGCGACGGGACATGACTACCGGAGGCGTCGAATCGCTCCGAAATCACACGCGAAGCATCCGAAACCGACACAAACCTATTACACCATGAAAAAGGCACTCCTTCTCCTCGCCGCGGCAGCCGCCTGTGCAATCGCCCTTCCGGCCACCGCTGCACGCAACAAAACCCTCAAAGGCAGCGGCAGAATCGTCACCGAGACCCGCGACGTCGGATCGTTCCACGCCGTCGAAGCGGGCAGCATCGCCCACGTCCTCGTCGGCGACTACCCCGCAGGCCGCGTGACCGTCAAGACCGACGACAACCTCCTCGTCCACGTGCAGACCTCGGTCGCCGAGGGGACGCTCCGCATCGGACTGGCAGACGTCACGGTGCAAAACGCCGAATTGACCGTCTACGTTCCGGCCGCCGGCATCACACGACTCGACGCCAAAGGCATCGCTGCATTTTCGCTCGAAACACCGCTGGCCGGAATTACCGGACTAAAAGCCGGCGGAGCCGCCAAAATCACGGCCGAACACCCGCTGCAAACCAATGACGCCGCGATCGAAGCCAGCGGCACGGCGCACATCGCCGTCGAAGCGATGACGGGCACCCTCGAACGCATCTCGGCCACCGGAGGTTCCGTGATCGAACTGAAAGGACAACCGGCGGGCGCCGACGCCGCGATCGAGACCAGCGGCACGGCACACATCGCCGTCGAAGCGATGACGGGCACCCTCGAACGCATCTCGGCCACCGGAGGTTCCGTGATCGAACTGAAAGGACAACCGGCAGGCGCCGACGCCGCGATCGAGACCAACGGCACCGCGCACATCGCCGTCGAAGCGATGACGGGGACCCTCGAACGCATCTCAGCCACCGGTGGTTCCGAAATCGAACTGAAAAGCACGGCGACAGGTCGCGCCATCGAACTCCGAGCCTCCGGCACGAGCCGCCTCGTCTGCAACGGAGAACTCCTCTGCGACGACGCTTCGATCAAAAGCAGCGGCGCCGCCCGCATCACGACCCGAGTCAAATGCACGGGGTGCCGGATCGAGAGCAGCGGTACTTCCGCCACGCAGGTGTCGCTCGACGCGACCTCGCTCCATGCCGAGAGCAGCGGAGGCGCCGGCATGACACTCGCCGGAACGACCCGCGCCTGCCGCATCGTCACCGGAGGAACCTCCCGCATCGACGCTACGGGACTGAAATCGGAACAGTGGGACACCACGGTCGGAAAATACTCCGCACTCAAACGTTAACCGCATATGAAACGCATCTTTCTATTTTCTACACTTTTCATCCTGCTCGGTCTCGTACCGGCGCAGACCGCCGCACGCGCCCGCACGATCAAGGGGTCGGGTGTCATGCGCACCGAAACGCGCGAGGCAGGGCGCTACACGGGGCTGAAAGTCGCCCGCGGCGTCGCGGCGACGATCGTCGAAAGCGATTCGGAAAAACTCGTCGTCGAAGCCGACGAAAAGATCATCGGCCATGTCGTCACGACGATCGACAAACAGGGCGTCCTGCTGCTGACGATCGATCCCGAAATCGACAACATCCGCGACTGCGACGTCCGCATCAGCGTACCCAAACCTGAGGTACTGCAAAGCCTGACGGCCACCAGCGGCGGTCGGGTCACCTGCCGAACCGTCGTAAACACCCCGACGCTCAACGTCCGCACAACCAGCGGCGCACATGCCGAGATCGCCTGCGAGGGCGACGGCTGCACCCTCTCGGCCACCAGCGGCTCCGAAATCAAGGCCAATCTGGCCGTAGGCCGGTGCGCGATCGAAGCGCACAGCGGAGCCGAAATAAATGTCAAGGGAGTGGCCGAGGAGTGCAAAATCAACGCCATGTCGGGAGCCACCTGCAAGGCCCGCAATCTGCTGACCCGGCGTACCGAAGCGCGCGCTTCGTCGGGCGCTTCGGTGCGCATCACCTGCTCCGAGACGCTCGAAGCCGCCGCTTCGTCGGGCGGAAGCGTCTCCTACTGGGGCGACTGCCGACTCGTCGGTTTCAAAAAGAACCTGACAGGATCCGTCACCCATAAACGATAACCGCCATGAAAGAGGTCAAAAAATGCAGTATTTCGGGCATCGCCTTCACGCTCGACGCCGATGCCTACGCCCTTCTGAGCCGCTACCTCGACAGTCTCAAAGCGACCTACGCCGAGACGGCCGACGGCGACGAAATCGTCGCCGACATCGAGGCGCGCATCGCCGAACTGATCCTCTCGCAGCAGGAGAACTCGCGCGTGGTGGAGACCCCGCTCCTGCGACAGATCATCTCGCAAATGGGAACGGCCGAGGACATCTCGTCCGAAAGCGAAACCGACGCAGCCAAAAAGCAGCCGCGCATCCCGCGCCGTCTCTACCGCGACACCGAGAACGCCCGCCTGGGCGGGGTGTGCGCCGGGCTGGGGCGTTACTTCGACGTCGACGCCACATGGGTGCGCCTGACGCTCTTCGCACCGCTGCTGTTGTTGATCCTCGTCGAGGTACTACCCTTCTCCGGCACCCTCTCGACCTTCTTCTCCAACCTGTTCGGCGTCTTCGTACTGGGCTACTTCATCATGTGGTTCGCCGTACCGGCCGCACGCTCCGCGCGGCAGAAACTCGAAATGGAGGGCGAGCCGATCACCGTGCGCTCGATCCGCGAAAAAACCGTTCGGGACAGCGAGACGAACAGCGACGTGAAATCGATCGTCGCCCGCGTGATCTACGCCCTCGGACAACTGGCGCTCATCGTCATCAAGATCTTCATCGGGTTCTTCATCTTCGGCCTGACCTTCGCCGCCTGCATCCTGCTCATCGTACTCTTCGCCCTGATCTTCGGCGACCCGGGCGGCAGCGGAACGCTATCGATCGCAGGCTGGACGATGACGACCACGGCCATGGGCGTCATGGGTCTGCTGACGGTGCTCATCCCGCTGCTGCTGCTCATCTACATCCTCTTCTGCCTGATCGCCTCGCGCAAACCCAGCGGGCGCGCCACGCTGATCGTCTTCCTGCTCTGGATCCTGACGATCGTCGCTACCGGCGGACTGATCCTGCGGGAGTACGGCGGCGAACAGCGGCACCGCCTGCACGAACTCTTCGACGAGGCGCGCGACGAACTCCGCGACAGGGAAATCGACCGTATGCAGGAGTGGGTGGCCGCCGACACCGTATCCGTCATTGCGACCGAACCCGCCCCGCAGACCGCTCCGGCAAGCGATTCCGCACACCGGATCACGATCAAGGGACCCAAGAAACAGAAGGTCGACATCCGCGTGACGGAACACAGCGTCGACATCGATTTCGACGACGAGAGCTACGAATGACGACGGCCGGAACGACCCGTCGCCGCGAAACGGGAGGCCGCACCGGACGGCTTCCCGTTTCGGCATAAAAAAAGCTGTAAAAAAGAGCGGTATTCATAAATTATTTTACTAACTTTGTCCCGAAGTGATAATACTCCTTTCGCTATGGCAGCCATCAAATGCATCGGTATCCTGACCTCCGGCGGCGACGCCCCAGGCATGAACGCCGCCATCCGCGCCGTTACCCGCACGGCCATCTACAACGGATTTACGGTCAAGGGAATTCTGCGCGGTTACCGCGGTCTGGTGACGAACGAAATCGTCGATTTCCACTCCTCGTCCGTAAGCAACATCATCCAGTTGGGCGGAACGATCCTCAAAACGGCTCGCTGCGAGGAGTTCAAATCGGTCGAGGGGCGTCAGCAGGCCTATGAAAACCTGAAAGCCGCCGGTATCGACGCACTGGTGGTCATCGGCGGCGACGGCTCGCTGTCGGGCGCCAATATCTTCGCGCAGGAGCACGACATTCCCATCGTGGGGCTGCCCGGTACGATCGACAACGACCTGGGCGGTACGGACGCCACGATCGGTTACGACACGGCGCTCAACACGATCATGGAGGCCGTCGACAAACTGCGCGATACGGCGTCGAGCCACGAACGGCTCTTCTTCGTCGAGGTAATGGGACACACGGCCGGATACCTGGCCCTCAACGGTGCGATCGCCACCGGTTCCGAAGCGGCCATCATCCCCGAAATGGACACGGAAGTCGACCAGCTGGCCGAACTCATCAGCCAGGGTTTCCGCAAGAGCAAGAACTCGGCGATCGTCATCGTGGCCGAAAATCCCCGCACGGGGGGCGCCATGGGACTGGCCGAGCGCGTGAAAAAAGAGTTCCCGCAGTACGACGCGCGCGTCACGATCCTGGGACATATCCAGCGCGGCGGATCGCCCTCGGCACAGGATCGCATCCTGGCCTCGCGCATGGGAGCCATGGCCATTCAGGCGATCATGGAGGGGCAGCGCAACGTGATGATCGGCATCCAGAACAACGAACTGGTCTACGTGCCCTTCTCGCGTGCGGTGCGTCACAACAAATCGATCAATCGGGATTACGTGAATCTCGTGAAGATACTTTCCATGTAAGCTCCCCGCAGAACCCAAACGAAGAGAACGATCGGATGAAACGCGTAATCGGCATCGGCAACGCCCTGACGGACATGCTGGTCAATTTGGAGTCGGACTCCGTACTGAGAAAATACTTGCTCGAAAAAGGATCCATGTCGTTGGTGGACAGCAAGTTGCAGACCGAAATATCGAAATCGGTCGCCGGACTGCCCTATTCGCTCTCACTGGGCGGCTCGGCCGGCAACACGATCCGTGCCATGGCGCGTCTGGGCTGCGGGACGGGATTCATCGGCAAGGTAGGTCCCGATACGACGGGCGACTTCTTCGAGCAGGCGCTCGCGAACCTCGGTGTGAAGCCCTTCATCTTCCGCGGCAGCGAGCGGTCGGGCAAGTGCGTGGCGCTGATCTCGCCCGACGGCGAACGCACGATGATCACGCATCTGGGCGCCGCGCTCGAACTGACGGCGGCCGACGTCCGCGCCGACATCTTCGAAGGATTCGACTGCGTCTACATCGAGGGGTACCTGGTGCAGAACCACGAACTGATCGAGCACACGGCCCGGACGGCCAAAGAACGCGGATTGCAGGTGGCGATCGACCTGGCGAGTTTCAACATCGTCAAGGAGAACCTCGATTTCCTGCGCGCCCTGGTCGAAAAATACGTGGACATCGTCTTCGCCAACGAGGACGAAGCGATCGCCTTCACGGGCGAGAACGAACCGATCAACGCCTTGCAGGCCATTTCGCAGCTTTGCGAACTGGCGATCGTCAAGATCGGCATCCGCGGCGCGTTGATCAAACACCGCAGCGAAGTGGTGCACGTCGGCATCATGGCCGCCGCCAGGCGCGTCGACACGACGGGCGCAGGCGACTTCTACGCCGCGGGGTTCCTCTACGGCATGTGCGCCGGACTCTCGCTTCGGCAGTGCGGCACCATCGGCGCGATCACGGCGGGCAAAGTCATCGAGGTGGTCGGCACGACCTTCGGCGAGGAGGCGTGGGAGGACATCTTCCGGCTCGTGAAGAAGGTGCGCAACGAACGCTATCTCTTTTAGCACATTCGGCAGCGTACGACCGCTGCCTTTTTTATACGGTTACAGGTTTAGGTTAGGAGGGTTCCTCCCCATTCGGAACGGGTCCCGTAGCACCCGGAACGCGGAGTGCGGTGAATTCGGCATCGGGCTTCGCGACATACGACAAGCAATCCAGTCGGTTCGATGCCGAATTCATCGGGCCTTCACTCAAAAACACCTCTTAATTATGGAGAAAGAAGCACAAAAATTTGTCGACGAATTCATGGCCGGAATCGTTGCCAAAAACGCCGGTGAACCCGAATTTCATCAGGCGGTGAAGGAGGTTGCCGAATCGCTGGCGGAGTACATCGTCATGAACCCCGTCCTGAGCAAGATGAAGGTGCTCGAACGCATCGCCGAACCCGAGCGCGTCATCATCTTCCGCGTGCCCTGGCTCAACGACAAGGGCGAGATCGAGATCAACCGCGGCTACCGCGTACAGATGAACAGCGCTATCGGTCCCTATAAAGGAGGTATTCGGTTCCACCCTTCGGTGAACCTCTCGATCCTGAAATTCCTCGCCTTCGAGCAGACCTTCAAGAACAGCCTCACGACGCTGCCGATGGGCGGCGGCAAGGGCGGTTCGGACTTCAACCCCAAGGGTAAATCCGACAACGAGGTGATGCGTTTCTGCCAGTCGTTCGTCACCGAGCTGGCGCGCCACATCGGACAGGACACCGACGTTCCGGCGGGCGACATCGGCGTGGGCGGCCGCGAAATCGGCTTCATGTTCGGGCAGTACAAACGTCTGCGCGACGAATTCACCGGTACTTTCACCGGCAAGGGTATCGGCTGGGGCGGCTCGGCGATGCGCCCCGAAGCGACGGGATACGGAACATGCTACTTCGCGCAGGAGATGCTCGCGACGCGCGGCCTCTCGTTCGAAGGCAAGACGGTCTGCATCTCCGGCTCGGGCAACGTAGCGCAGTACGCCGCCCAGAAGGCCACCCAGCTCGGCGCCAAGGTCGTGACGCTCTCCGATTCGTCGGGCTACGTCTACGACCCCACGGGCATCACGCCCGAAAAGCTGGAATACGTCATGGAGCTGAAAAACGTCTTCCGCGGGCGTATCAAGGAGTACGCCGACCGCTATCCCGAAGCGACCTACTACGCAGGCCAGCGTCCGTGGGGCGTGAAATGCGACATCGCCATGCCGTGCGCCACGCAGAACGAGTTGAACGGCGACGAGGCCGCCGCACTCGTGAAGAACGGCTGCATCTGCGTGGCCGAAGGCGCCAACATGCCCTCGACGCCCGAGGCGATCAAGGTTTTCCAGGAGCACAAACTCCTCTACGCACCGGGCAAGGCGGCCAACGCCGGCGGTGTAGCCACGTCGGGACTGGAAATGAGCCAGAACTCGATGCGTCTGCACTGGTCGCCCGAAGAGGTCGACGCCAAACTCCGCGCCATCATGCAGAACATCCACGAGGTATGCGTGAAATACGGTACCGAGCCCGACGGCTACGTCAACTACGTGAAGGGCGCCAACATCGGCGGCTTCATGAAGGTCGCCAACGCCATGCTGGCGCAGGGGTGCTGCTAAAAGGGAGCATTCTCCCGTCGTGCCGGTACGATTGATCCGGCCTACGACACGGAAGCGAAAAAGGGAGCCGCCGCTGACCGAGTTCAGCGGCGGCTCCCTTTTTTACGCTTATCCGCGAACCGTCGCGACGGTTCGCCGTCGGAGGCCGATACGCTACCGCACGGACCGCAGCGAAGTTGCCGGTCGGCCGGAGATCGAATCCAGGAGCAAAATCCCGGACAACCCGATCGTTTTCATCGGCCGAAGACCGGAGTTCCACCCGATCCTCACCCCGTTATCACCCGATCCATCCGCACGTCGTGCGGTTCGACGGGCAGGTCGTCTACCAGCTGGTGCGCATAGCAGACGCCTACGCGGAATCCCCTGAAAGCGGGATCCCCGAGATAGCGGTCATAATAGCCCCGTCCGCGCCCCAACCTCCGGCCGTCGGCCGTGAAAGCCACGCCCGGACAGACCACCAGATCGATCTCGCCGGCCGGACACGGCCGCTCGCCCTGCGGCTCCAAAATGCCGAAAGCCCCGAAGACCAGCGCATCGGGGCGGCAGGCATAGAACCGCATCGCGTCGCCCTCGACACGAGGCAGCACCACGCGCCGCGTCGAGGCCCAGCGCGCCAGCACCTCGTCGGTAGCCGGTTCGTCGGGCAGTGCGGCAAAAACGGCGACGGTCCGCGCCGCACGGAACTCGGGCAGTCGTTCGACCGCCGAAAAGATCGCCGCCGACGCCCTCAGACGCTGCTGCGAGTCCAATGCGCGGTTGAGCCGCCGCATCCTTTCCCGTATCTCTTTTTTTACCATGTTTCAGGTATTTTATCCGACAATTTCCACCCGTTTCGCATTGTTATTACACAAACAATACCTATCTTTGTGGCACTTGTAAGAAATCCTTAACAAAAATAAACAAAATTCAAACATTATGAGCTGTTTTCTGACCAATTCATCTCTTGGCAAGAAATTGGTGATGAGCCTGACGGGATGCTTCCTCGTACTGTTCATCCTCTTCCACATGTCCATGAACCTCGTGGCCATCATCTCGCCCGAAGGCTACAACACGATCTGCGCGTTTCTGGGCGCCAACTGGTATGCACTGGCCGGTACGGTGGTGCTGGCCGCCGGCGTGCTGATTCATTTCGCCTACGCCCTGTGGCTCACCTACAACAACTACCAGGCGCGCGGCAAGCAGCGTTACGAGGTGACCGTCACCGAGCCGGGCGTGGACTGGGCTTCGAAGAACATGCTCGTACTGGGCTGGATCATTCTGGCCGGTCTGGCACTGCACCTCTTCAACTTCTGGGCCAAGATGCAGCTCGTGGAGATCATGGGCGGGCACGAGAACTCGCTGGGGTTCCATCCTGCCGACGGCGCCGCGCTGATCCAATACACCTTCTCGCAGTGGTACTACGTGGTGATCTACCTGCTGTGGTTCGCCGCCCTGTGGTTCCACCTCACGCACGGCGTATGGTCGATGTTCCAGTCGGTGGGCTGGGCCAACGACACGTGGTACCCGCGCCTCAAAGGGCTGGCCACCGTCGTCGCCTCGATCGTATTCCTCGGCTTCGCAGCAGTCGTCGTGGTCTATTTCGTGCAGAGCATCTGCCCTTGTTCGGCCGGTGTATGTTAACCTTTATATAAATTAAAAAAACACCCGATATGGCTTTCAAATTAGATTCCAAAATTCCCGCCGGCGAACTCGCTCAGAAATGGAGCAACCACAAGGCGGCCATCAAAGTCGTAAGCCCTGCCAACAAACGCAAACTCGACATCATCGTCATCGGTACCGGCCTGGGCGGCGCGTCCGCAGCCGCTTCGCTCGGTGAGTTGGGCTATAACGTCAAGGTCTTCTGCATCCAGGATTCGCCCCGCCGCGCCCACTCGATCGCCGCGCAGGGAGGTATCAACGCCGCGAAGAACTATCAGAACGACAACGACTCGGTATACCGTCTCTTCTACGATACGATCAAGGGCGGCGACTACCGCGCCCGCGAGGCCAACGTCTACCGTCTGGCCGAGGTCTCGAACCTGATCATCGACCAGTGCGTGGGCCAGGGCGTCCCCTTCGCCCGCGAGTACGGCGGCCTGCTGGCCAACCGTTCGTTCGGCGGCGCGCAGGTATCGCGTACCTTCTATGCCCGCGGCCAGACGGGTCAGCAGCTCCTTTTGGGTGCCTACGCCGCACTGAACAAGGAGATCGCGGCAGGTTCGGTGAAGAGTTATCCGCGCCACGAGATGCTCGACATCGTCATCGAGGACGGCGAGGCGCGCGGCATCATCGCCCGCAACCTCGTGACAGGCAAACTGGAACGTTTCGGAGCACACGCCGTCGTACTGGCGTCGGGAGGTTACGGCAACGTCTTCTTCCTCTCGACCAACGCCATGGCGTCGAACGGCTCGGCCGCCTTCCAATGCTACCGTAAGGGCGCCGGCTTCGCCAACCCCTGCTTCACGCAGATCCACCCCACCTGCATCCCCGTACACGGCACGCAACAGTCGAAACTGACGCTGATGTCCGAATCGCTGCGTAACGACGGCCGCATCTGGGTACCGAAGAAGATCGAGGACGTGAAGGCGATCCGCAGCGGCGCCAAGCAGCCGTCGGACATCGCCGAGGAGGATCGCGACTACTATCTGGAGCGCCGCTATCCGGCCTTCGGAAACCTCGTGCCGCGCGACGTGGCGTCGCGTGCCGCCAAGGAGCGCTGCGACGCAGGCTTCGGCGTGAACGAGACCGGTCTGGCCGTATTCCTCGACTTCAAGACCGCCATCGAGCGTCTGGGCAAGGATATTATCAAACAGCGTTACGGCAACCTCTTCGACATGTACGAGGAGATCACCGACGTGAGCCCCTACGAGCAGCCGATGCAGATCTTCCCCGCCGTACACTACACCATGGGCGGCATCTGGGTCGACTACAACCTGATGACCACCATTCCCGGCCTCTACGCCATCGGCGAGGCCAACTTCTCGGATCACGGAGCCAACCGTCTGGGTGCTTCGGCGCTGATGCAGGGTCTTGCCGACGGTTACTTCGTGCTGCCCTACACCATCGGCGACTACCTGTCGCACAAGATCCAGGCCCCGAAGGTGAAGACCGACACGCCCGCCTTCGACGAGGCCGAGAAGGGCGTGCGCGCCAAAATCGAGAAGCTGTTGTCGATCAACGGCAAGCAGTCGGTGGACGATATCCACAAGAAGCTGGGCCACATCATGTGGGAGAACGTCGGTATGGCCCGCACCAAGGAGTCGCTCGAAAAGGCGATCGTCGAGATTCAGGCGTTGCGCAAGGAGTTCTGGAAGGACGTGAAGGTCGTGGGCAGGGCCGACGACTTCAACGTCGAATTGGAAAAGGCACTGCGTCTGGCCGATTTCCTCGAACTGGGCGAACTGATGGCGCGCGACGCGCTGAACCGCGAGGAGTCGTGCGGCGGTCACTTCCGTGTCGAGCACCAGACGCCCGAAGGCGAGGCCGACCGTGACGACGAACACTTCGTATATGCCGCCGTATGGGAGTATAAAGGCGAGAACGAGGTTCCCGAACTGACGAAGGAGCCGCTCAATTTCGAGTTCGTACACCTCGCAAAGCGCAACTACAAGGACTAAATCCATTTGACGTTAAACTTTAAGATCAAGATTGCATTATGAATTTTTCATTAAAGATATGGCGTCAAAAGGACGCTAAATCGAAGGGCGCTTTCAAAACCTACCGTGTCGAGAACATCTCGCCCGACACCTCGTTCCTCGAAATGCTGGATATCCTGAACAACAACCTCGTCCATGCGGGCGAGGAGCCGGTGGCATTCGACCACGACTGCCGCGAAGGTATCTGCGGCATGTGCTCGCTCCACATCAACGGCCACGCACACGGGCCGGAGCAGGCCGTGACGACCTGCCAGCTCTACATGCGCAAGTTCAAGGACGGAAGCACGATCACCATCGAACCGTGGCGTTCGGCAGCATTCCCCGTCATCAAAGACCTGGTGGTGAACCGCTCGGCCTACGACCAGATTCTGCAAGCGGGAGGTTTCATCTCGGTACGCACCAACTCGGTGCCCGACGGCAACGCCATTCCGATTCCGAAGGCCGACGCCGACGAGTCGATGGACGCCGCCGCCTGCGTGGGTTGCGGAGCCTGCGCCGCCACCTGCAAGAACGGATCGGCGATGTTGTTCGTCGCAGCTCGCGTGTCGTCGCTGGCCAAACTGCCGCAGGGCCGCGTCGAAGGCGCACGCCGCGCGAAAGCAATGGTCGCCAAGATGGACGAGCTGGGCTTCGGTAACTGCACCAATACGGGTGCCTGCCAGGCCGAATGCCCCAAGGCGATCTCCATCGCGCATATCGCCCGCCTGAACCGCGAGTTCCTGTCAGCGAAGTTCGAGGACTAAGGATTTTGCTGTACGACAAGTTCGGCCCCGAAGGTTTTCGGGGCCGAACTGTTTTACCGCGGGCGATATGCGCCGCAGCGCACGATTGACAATCCCCTGAATCCCCTTTGTGCCCCCTGCGGTGGCACGTCCGCTCGGGCGGCTCGGCAGACAGCCATCCCTGTCTGCACTCGCCTGTTGTCGCGGGTGATAAAGGGGACTTCCGGCGCCCGCCTGATCGGAAGAAAGAACGGCGAAAAACGGCCGGAATCTCGTCCGGCATGGACATATCCGTATCGATGTACTGAAAACGTATCAGAAGGCCATCGAACGACTGTCACTCTACGGACAGGTTCCACCGCATACCGAATGCGTTTTTCCGCAGAAGCGGGCGGGATCACCGGAACCGGACGATTTCGGGGCGGCTCGGCAGATAACGGTACTGCTCCATGCGCGTCCCGTTGGAAGCCTGGAAATAGCGGCAGTCGGCCCAGCCGCCCTTGCCGAGCGCAACGCCCAGCCGCAGCTGGATCGTGCTGAACACCAGTCGTTCGTTACGCAGGCGGACGCCTAATCCGAAGGTCGTGTAAAAATTATTCTTGAAAATATTGGCGTCGCGTCCCAGCAGACCGAAATCGGCGAAGCCGAACAGCGCGATACGGAAACCGAGCGGCTGGTAGGGCGTGAAAAAGACCGTTTCGGTATTGAGCACCATCCGGTTGGTCCCCACCAGATCCTCTTTGAGCAGCGACAGGCCGTCCTGTGCGGTGAACCGCAGCACCTCGTCCGATCCTTCGAGCCGATTCCACCCCTGCGTATAATTCAGCGAAAGGAACTGGCGGATGTGGCTGCGTTTCCACACGAACAGCGGCGAGAACCAGCGCAGGTTGACGTCCACGGCACTCTGCGTCCACTGACCCGTCGCCAGATCGATGAAGCTGCCCAGCGAAAAGCCGCCCATGAGATAACCCGCGCGGGTGAATCCGCCGGCCTTGTAGCTCAGACCCATATACATGTCCTCGCCGAACTCCCGCCACGAATACCCCCCGACCAGTTCGGCCTTGTAGCCGGTGGCCAGATACTCCCTCGTACCGAAGCCGTAGATCATATTGGTGGTGTAGAACTTCTCGCGGTAAAGCCCCAGCCCGACCAGCACGTCGTCGGTATCGTGAAAAGCCGGGTTGTAAGTCTTCGTCACGTCGGGACGGAGCGAGTAGCGCGCGAAACCGTAACGCGCCGTGAGGAAGACGCTCGAACGGATCGAACGAATGTAGCGCGAACGCCCAGCCCAGACGTCGAAGCGCTTCGACTTGGCCAGGTCGGAGGTGTCGCGGTCGACCAGATAATACTTCGCCTTGACGTTGTTGTAGGCGATGCCCAGTTCGTAGTCGGTCGGCAGGATGAACTCCTTGCCTACGCCGATGCGCAACTCGCTGTTGTAGAAATCGCGGCCCGCCGAAAAGTTGGCCTTGTAGAACGACCCCAGGAAGTTGGGGATGTCGTACGAGACGACGTTGCCTCCGTAGCCGAAATCGTTGCGGCTGAAATTGGTCGCAACGCTCAGGCGGTTGCCCGAGCCGAAGATGTTGGCGTCGGAGAGACCGATCATCGTCCGGCCCTCGCCGTGCAGCGCCGCATCGGCGCTGATCGTCCAGCTGTCGCGCGAACGCAGCGTGACCACCACGCGCGTCGAGTCGAGCGAATCCGGTGTCAGCTCCATCGTCGCATCCGAGATATAGGCGCGCGAACGGAGCAGCTGGAGGTTGCGCACCAGCAGCTCCGGAGCGATCGTATCCCCGGGTTCGAAGAGCAGGTCGCGCCGCAGCACCCGCTCGCGCGTCATCACGTGCAGTTTGTTGCCCGTGCGTTCGAGCCAGTTGCCGTCGGGGGTGAACACCGGATCCTGCGCGATGACCACCTCGCCGATCCTCCGGCCGGAGTAACGTTCGAACTGCCGGCTCTCGTCCAGCACCCGTCCGTTGGCCGTCGTATCGAGTACGGGGTTGACGAAGAGCATCCGGTAGAGCAAACGCGGTACGGCACGGCGCGTCGTCTTCGAACGGATACTGTCGTAGAGACGCTGGTTGCGCTGTTCGGCCTGACGGCGCAGGCTGTCGTTGCGCCGCAACGAATCCCTGCGTTTGAGATAGACGCTATCGCAGGGCAAGCCCAGTTTCAGGTCCTCCGCTTTCAGGCGGATCGTATCGGGACGCACTCCGTGGCGGAGGTCGATACGCGGCGCCGTCTCCCGCGCCGGAACGAACGCCGGCAGCAGCGACAACAACAGCAACCCTATGCAACACCTGGAAAACATACCCCGAAAGATAACGATTTTTCGCGAAGAAAAAGTATCGTCCGATACCTCTTTCGGCCCGATAGCAGCGAATCCGCCCTGCAAAAGCGACCGCCGGAGCCGAAAAAAGCCGTCGAAACGGCCCCGTCTGGATGATACACGAACTAAGACGTAGGATTGTCGAACGACACGGCAGCCGGGAAGTTGCGGCCGGCATGCCACTCTAAACGGGATCCAGCATACCCCCAGTCCGGAGACGAGCGCGCTGTGATTGGACAGGTCACGATTTCGGTCCGGGCAACCTGCTTTTTATGCGCTCGAATACATCGCCTAAAAACGAAAAAAACCTTACATATCGTTGATACATAAGGTTTTTTTGCTTCGCATTGCTCTTTATTTCAAGAGCTTCGAGGGTGGAAGATGGGACTCGAACCCACGACCTTCGGAACCACAATCCGTCACTCTAACCGACTGAGCTACATCCACCGTTTCGACCGCAAAGCCGGAACTTCGCGAATCGGTGTGCAAATGTAATACGTTTTTTTGGTCTGTGCAAGGATTTCGCCCGAAAATTATTCGAACCGGCGACGGGCGTTTCGGGAAAAGAGCGTCGGGTTCCGGCGTGTACAGGAACCCGCGGAGCCGACGGAATCGATTTCCGACGGAACGATTCGCGAAGCAGGCTTCTTTCGCCAAAACATCCCGACGATGTTCCGTGTCGACCGTCCGGCGTCGCCGAACGCTGCCGGCAGGAAAGCCCCGCCCCATGCGGCGGACGGTCGCTCGCCGGCATTCGCCGGTAGCTCGGCCGTTCGGCGGACAGCACACCCACGTTCGGCGCATCTATCGAATGGATCAGGGGAACTTTCGCGGAGACGCATCTCGCAAAACGAAGCAAGCGAGTTTCCCTTCGCTCCTCGTTTTCCGCCTCTACGACTGCACCCCGGACGTCGTGCTTCGGCAGAACCGAACCGGTCGTTTGTTTCTGGCCCTGCTTTTCCGACTTCGGCTGCGCCGAAGCCCGCCGCTCGGCAATGTTCGAATAAATTCGACATTGCCCCCGCTTATTCGTATCTTTGACTTCGTCTCAGATACTTCGTCTCGGCATAATCAAACTAACGTTTGCTTCTGCACTCGCTTATTCGTATCTTTGGCTGACGCCTTAGATACTCCCGTTCGGCATAATCAAGCCGGCGCTTGCTTCTGCCCTCACTTATTCGTATCTTTGCACGCAACACACACCTCATCGAAGATGAAACGTTTCGGTATCTCGTCGCTGTTCCTGCTCGCCTCGCTGCTCCGTCCCGCAGCGACCGACGCACAGATCTACGCGAAACTCAACGGCCTCTACGCACTCGTAGGAGTCGTCAACCCTGCCGTGGAGTTCCGGTTGACCGACCACTCCGCCTTCCAGACGGAATTCGTCTATTCGCCGTGGAAATCGATCAACGTCGACGGGCAGAGCAAACCGATGCACTTCGGCATCTTCCTGAATGAATACCGCTACTACTTCCGCGGTTATGCCCGGGGCTGGTACGTGGGCGGCAACGCGGGCATGATGGCTTTCCGCATGTCGAAACCCTACATCGAGAACTGGGGCATCCACCTCGAAAACCGTTACAGCAAAGGCTACGGATTCATGTTCGGCGCTTGTGCGGGCTACGAACGGATTTTCCGCAAGCGGTGGGTCTTCGACGTGTTTTTCGGCTGGTCGTGGATGACGAGCTTCTACAACGGCTACGACCTCGACGGCCGCACGCAGATGGAGCCGCACCGCCCCGTACAACCGCTGCACCCCGATCCCTTCAACGGTTCGTCGGAGTGGTATCCCAACAAGATCGGCATCTCGATCGGCATCCGTATCTACGATCCCGAGCTGCACAGGCAGCGAAGCGAAACCCGACGTCTGCGCAAGGCGGCCCGCAGCGCCGCATCGTACGGGAAAACGCCGGCCGCCGACCGCGGTTCCCGAATGTCGCGTCCCGTACCGGCCGCGTCCGGAAGCGTGTCAAAATGACAGCCCCGATCTGCCAAAAAGGGCACCGCGTCTGCCAAAATCCGTTTGGCATATCAATTGTTGGAATCCCCCACCGAAAACAGAAAAACGGATCGGTGCGGCCATGCGGCCGTACGGCTGCCGCCCCGAACCGCAACAGAGAGAATTTTTCAACGAATGTCAAACCAAAAATAGTTGAACTATGAACGTAAAACCTTTATCGGACAGAGTGCTCATTCTCCCGAATCCCGCCGAGGAGAAGACCGCGGGCGGACTTATCATTCCCGACACCGCGAAAGAAAAACCGCTGGCAGGCAAAGTCGTGGCCGTAGGCCCCGGTACGTCGGAGGTCAAGATGGAGGTCAAGGTCGGCGACGAGGTACTCTACGGCAAGTATGCCGGGACGGAGATCAATGTCGACGGCACGGACTACCTCATCATGAAACAGTCGGATATTCTGGCAACGTTGTAATTTCACCGATTCGTAAAACACATCAAATTCCGTAAAAGCTATGGCAAAAGAGATCAAATATAACGTAGAGGCACGCGAGATGCTCAAAGAGGGTGTCGACGCGCTGTCGAACGCCGTGAAGGTCACGCTTGGCCCCAAAGGTCGCAACGTCATCATCGACAAGAAGTTCGGTGCTCCGCAAATCACCAAGGACGGCGTGACCGTCGCCAAGGAGGTCGAGTTGGAGGATGCGATCGCCAACATGGGTGCGCAGATGGTGCGCGAGGTGGCGTCGAAGACCAACGACAACGCCGGCGACGGCACGACCACCGCGACCGTTCTGGCACAGGCGCTCATCGGCGTGGGACTGAAAAACGTGACGGCCGGCGCCAATCCGATGGACCTCAAACGCGGTATCGACAAGGCGGTGGCCAAGGTGGTCGAATCGCTGCGCGAGCAGAGCCAGGTGGTAGGAAGCGACATCGCCAAGATCGAGCAGGTGGCGGCCATTTCAGCCAACAATGACCCCAACATCGGCAAACTGATCGCCGAAGCGATGTCGAAGGTCAACAAGGAGGGCGTCATCACGGTCGAGGAGGCCAAAGGCACCGACACTCATGTGGACGTGGTCGAGGGTATGCAGTTCGACCGCGGCTATATTTCGGCCTATTTCATCACCGACCCCGAAAAGATGGAGGCCCAGCTGGACAAGCCCTATATCCTGATTACCGACAAGAAGATCTCGACGATGAAGGAGCTCATGGGCGTCTTGGAACCGGTAGCCCAGAGCGGCCGCTCGCTGCTGATCGTCGCCGAGGATGTCGACGGCGAGGCGCTGTCGGCACTCGTGGTCAATAAGCTGCGCGGCACGTTGAAGATCGCCGCCTGCAAGGCCCCGGGCTTCGGCGACCGTCGCAAGGAGATGCTCGAAGACATCGCCGTACTGACCGGCGCGACGGTGATCTCGACCGACAAGGGCATGAAGATCGAGGACGCCGACCTCTCGATGCTGGGTACGGCCGAGAAGGTGACGCTCAACAAGGAGAACACGACGATCGTCGACGGCGCAGGTGCCAAGGATGCCATTGCAGCCCGCGTAGCGCAGATCCGCGCCGGCATCGACGCCGCGACGTCGGACTACGACAAGGAGAAGTTGCAGGAGCGTCTGGCCAAACTGGCCGGCGGCGTGGCTGTGCTCTATGTCGGCGCCGCGACCGAAGTCGAGATGAAGGAGAAGAAGGACCGCGTGGAGGATGCGCTGGCCGCGACGCGTGCAGCCGTCGAAGAGGGCATCGTCCCGGGCGGCGGCGTGGCCTACCTGCGTGCCACGGAGGTGCTCGCCAACATGAAGGGCGCCAACGAGGACGAGACCACCGGTATCCAGATCGTGAAACGCGCGATCGAGGAACCGCTGCGCCAGATCGTCGAGAACGCCGGCGGCGAGGGTTCGGTCGTCGTGAACAAGGTCAAGGAGGGCAAGGGAGCCTTCGGTTACAACGCCCGCGACGACAAATACGTCGACATGTTCGAGGCCGGTATCATCGACCCGACGAAGGTGTCGCGCGTAGCACTGGAAAATGCAGCGTCGATCGCGTCGATGTTCCTCACCACCGAGTGCGTACTCGCGGAGAAGAAGTCGGAGCAGCCCGCCATGCCTGCGATGCCCGCAGGGGGCATGGGCGGCATGATGTAAGCCGATCCGCAGAAACGACAGAGCAGCGCCGCCGGAACTATTCCGGCGGCGCTGTCGCGTTCAGAGCATTGCACGAGGAACCAGATTATCGGGACGATGCAGCTCTCTGCACTTTTCGCAAGGCGGAGGCTGCGGCGCGCTGCACGCAACGATGATTATTTGTTTGCGTCTGCACATGGCAGGCCTCCGGCCTGCGGGATCGCACTGCGAAAATAGCGGAAGCAGTGACGGCAGCGGCGCGAGCGCCCGGAGCGGGCGTGCAAAACAGCGCAGTCTTTTGTGCCCGCTCAGCGAGCGCGGATGGCGGCACCTGCTACTTTTCGCCGTGCTTGATCTTTTGGTGCTTTTGGCTTGATCCAAAAGCACAGAAAAAAAGTGAAATCGATTCTCTCTTTCTTTGGGAAAGTTCCGTACCTCTGATTGGGTGTTTCCTGCGAGGAGCGGATTTACCACCTTTTGTCACCAAAAGGTGGCGCCAAAAGTGTCCGCAGGGCGAAAAAGTCGGGGAACGGCCGACGGCTTGCGCCTAAAACGCTACGCGGACGAGCTCGCGCCCGCGTTTTCGACGGCGCAGCCTCCGCCCGTTCTTCTTCCCGATTTTTCGCAATGCGGAGTCTGTTGTGCGCTGCACGCAACGATGATTTATTCCGAATAATTCCTCTATACTCATTCAGCAGGCCGGAGGCCTGCCCGATCGCACTGCAAAACGAACGGGGTGGAGCACAATCGTACCCCACCCCTCATCGTATCGTCGGGAATCCCTTATTTCAGCGTCGACCGGAACTCGTAACGGCCCGAACCGAGGCGCACGAGCGTATAGCCGTCGTCCCAGCCCGCAACTTTCAGATCGCTGCGGCCGTCGAGTGCGCGGCCCGACTCGGTCACCTTGTCGGCAGCGGCCGACGGGACATAGACCTCGGCAGTGGTGTTGGCCGGAATCTCGACCGTCAGCGTCAGCGCGTCGCCCTCCTTCGTCCAACCGCTCGACGCCAGCCCGTAGGGCGTCCGCTGCTCGGCCTTCATCGAAGTGAAGTGATCGTTCAGGTAGGGTTTGATCCGGATTTCACGGAAGCCCGGAGCAGCCTCCTGCAAACCGGCGGCCCAACGATAGAGCCAGTCGCCGATCGCACCGTAGGCATAGTGGTTGAACGACACCATGCTGTTCGAGTTGACCATACCGTTGGGAAGCATACTGTTCCAACGCTCCCAGATGGTGGTCGCACCCATCGAAATGGGATAGAGCCACGAAGGGATCTTCTTGTTGAGCAGCAGCTCGTAGGCGACGTCCTCGTAACCGAAGCGGGTCAACACTTCGCAGATATAGGGCGTACCGAGGAAGCCGGTAGTGATATGCCCGTAACGATTCACGTTATCGACCAGACGTCTGGCCGCACCGGCGCGCTGCGCCTCGGGCAGCAGGTCGAACATCAGCGCCAGCGTGTAGGCCGTCTGCGTATCCGACACGAGCATTCCGTTGGGCGTCACGTATTCGTTGCGGAAGGCATCGACCGCACGCTTGTGCAGCGCTTCGTATTTCGCCGCATCCTCCGTTCGGCCCAGCAGGCGTGCCGTGCGCACCACCAGATCGAGCGAATGGGCGTAGAAGCACTGCTGGATGAAGGGTCGGATCGTCACCGCCGATCGGCCGTCCTTGTCATCGGCATAACTGAAAAATACCCAGTCGCCGTAGCTGTTCCCCTTGCTCCACAAGTCGTTCTCGGTCTGCGAGGTGATGTAGTCCACCCATTTCTTCATGCTGGGGTACTGGCGTTCGAGCATCCGCAGGTCGCCGTAGGCCATGTAGTGCTGCCACGGAATGATCGTGGCCACGTCGCCCCAACCGGCCGAAATACGGCTGCGGTGCGTCACGGGATAGACGCCGTTGACCGCGCCGTCGGCATACTGCTCGGCGGCCACGTCGGCCATCCACTTGTTGAAGAAGGTCTGCACGTCGCGGTTGAACGTCGCCGTGCGGAAGAAGACCTGCGCGTCGCCCGTCCAGCCCAGACGCTCGTCGCGCTGCGGGCAGTCGGTCGGAATATCGACGAAGTTGTCAAGCATCCCCCACTTGATATTCGACTGCAACCGGTTGATGAGCGAGTCGGACGAAACGAACGTACCGTTCTCGGGCGTCGCCGAACTGATCGCCTCGGCGACGAAATCCTCGGGGTTCAGCTCGCCGTCAATTCCCTCGACCTTGATGTAGCGGAAGCCGTAGAAGGCGAACCGGGGCGCGAGCCACTCCTCGCCCTCCCCCGAAAGGATATAGGTACTCAACGCCTTGGCCTTACGCAGGTTGCGGGTGAAGAATTCGCCCTTTTCAAGAATCTCGGAGTGGTAGATGCGCACCGTGTCGCCGCGCTGGCCGCGCAGACGCACGCGCTCACGCCCCGATATGTTCTGGCCGAAGTCGATCACGCGGGCTCCCGACGGGGTCGTGAAGATCTTGACGGGTTTGAAGGTTTCGATTACCCGCACGGCCGGGCTGACGCTGGCCGTCAGGTTGTCGAGCGAGGTGTCGGCCACCTGCACCGACGCCCACGACGCATCGTCGAACGACGGGGTGTCCCACCCCTTCTGGCGACGGTTCAGATCGATCGTCTCGCCGTCGTAGAGGTTGCCGTAGCTCACTTCGCCCGTCGAGGCGCGCCACGTGTCGTCGGTAGCGATCACCTCCTTCGTACCGTCCTTGTAGCGGAGAACGATCTGCGCCAGCAGGCCGTACTTGTCGCCGTAGTTGAACTCGCGGCTCCACGGCAGTTTCGACAACCACCACCCCTTGGCCACGGTAACGCCGATGGCATTGTCGCCCCTGACCACCAGCGGCGTGATGTCGTAAGCCTGATATTGCAGCCGCTTCTTGTAGGCCGTCCAGCCCGGCGTCAGCAGGTCGTCGCTCACACGGTGCCCGTTGACGCTCGCCTCGTAGATGCCGTGGGCGGTCACATAGACGGTCGCCTCGGCCACGGGTTTCGTCACACGGAACGTGCGGCGGAACATCGCAGCGAGGTCGTCGCTCACGGCCGGCTCGATCCAGCGTGCCTGCCACTCCCCGACGTCGAACAGCCCCGTACGCCAGAAGGCCGGACGGCTCCACGCCGAAGCCTTGCCGCGGTCGTCCCACACGCGCACCTGCCACGTGTAACGGGTATCCGACGTCAGCGGCGTGCCGTCGTAAAAGACGCCGGCCGACTCCGCCGAAGCCACTTTGCCCGTCCGCCAGACGGTACGCCCGCCGGACTTGACGCGAATCTCGTAGGCGCTCTGCGTCACGCCGCGGCGCGACGCATCGCTCACCTCCCAGCTCAACAGCGGACGGCGCTCCCCGATCCCCACGGGGTCGGTCAGATGCTCGGTGCGAAGCTGCGACACGGAGAGTTGCGCCGAAGCGCTCCACGCCGTGACGACCGTCGCAAGAAACAGCAGAAGAAATCTTTTCATGGTCGATAGTTTTAAAGTTTGGAATTACATGCTTCGTTCGAAACGCAAGTTAGCCATTTTCCGTCATGGGTGAAATATACATTTTGACATTTCGATAACGAATTTTGACACTCGACCGGCCGGTGCCTGCGCGCGAACGCCTACCCATACCCGACCGGACATTGCAGACGAACGGCATTCCGCACATTCGATCTCTGCCTTTGCGCACAACCCCGTCCGCCCGGCGACATCGCTCCGCGATGCCGGAAGTTCGCCGCCGCCCCATGCGGCGGACTGCAATGCACCCCTGCTCGCGCACTACCTGCCGCCGGCGCCGAACCGCCGGGAAGCCCCTCGCCGACCGCAGTCCGAGAAACAGGATACGTCAGCCTGCCGTAAAGGTCGGCACCGCCCGCCTGCGGATAAAACAGAAACGCCCCCGACTTATCCGTCGGGAGCGTTCTCCTAAATCCGGCAGGAAAAGGGCTATTTCTCCTCTTCCTCCTTGGCAGCCATCTGCGCTTTCAGCTCGGCCAGCCCGGCGATGTCGCCCAGCGTGGTCTTCTCGACCGAAGCGTTGATCTTCTTCACCACCGACTTGTTTGCATCGGCGGCAGCCTTCTTCTCGGCCTTCTCGGCAGCATACTCGGCACGCTTCGCATCTTCGAACGTGCGGCTGTGCGACAGCGTGATGCGCTTGGTGGCCTTCGAGAATTCGAGCACCTTGAAGGGCAGCTTCTCGCCGACCTTGGCCGTCGTGCCGTCCTCCTTGACGAGATGCTTCATCGGGCAGAAGCCTTCGATCGAATCGGTCAGCGAGACGATCGCGCCCTTGTCGACCAGTTCGGTAACGGTTCCCTCGTGGATCGAATCGATCGAGAACTGACCCTCGAACTCGTTCCACGGATTCTCCTCGAGCTGCTTGTGACCCAGCGACAGGCGACGGTTCTCCTTGTCGATTTCGAGCACTACGACCTCCAAGTCGGCGCCGATCTGGGTGAACTCGCCCGGATGCTTGACCTTCTTGGTCCACGACAGGTCGGAGATATGCACCAGACCGTCGATTCCCTCCTCGATTTCGACGAAGACGCCGAAGTTGGTGAAGTTGCGCACCTTGGCCACGCAGCGCGTGCCGACAGGGTACTTCTGCTCGATATCGGCCCACGGATCGGTCGTAAGCTGCTTGATGCCCAGCGACATCTTGCGCTCTGCGCGGTCGAGCGTCAGGATGACGGCCTCGACCTCGTCGCCGACCTTCATGAACTCCTGCGCCGAACGCAGGTGCTGGCTCCACGACATCTCCGACACGTGGATCAGGCCCTCTACGCCCGGAGCAATCTCGACGAACGCACCGTAATCGGCCATGACGACCACCTTGCCCTTGACCTTGTCGCCGACTTTGAGGTCGGGATCGAGCGCCTCCCACGGGTGCGGGGTGAGCTGTTTGAGACCCAGCGCGATACGCTTCTTGGCCTCGTCGAAGTCGAGGATCACGACCTTGAGCTTCTGATCGAGCTGCACGATCTCCTCGGGATGGTTCACACGACCCCACGACAAGTCGGTGATGTGGATCAGGCCGTCCACGCCGCCCAGGTCGATGAACACGCCGTAGGAGGTGATGTTCTTGACCGTACCTTCGAGGATCTGGCCCTTTTCGAGCTTCGACATGATGATCTGCTTCTGAGCCTCCAACTCGGCCTCGATGAGCGCCTTGTGCGAAACGACCACGTTGCGGAACTCCTGGTTGATTTTCACCACCTTGAACTCCATGGTCTTGTCCACGTATACATCGTAGTCGCGGATGGGCTTCACGTCGATCTGCGAACCGGGCAGGAACGCCTCGATGCCGAACACGTCGACGATCATACCGCCCTTCGTGCGGCACTTGATGTAACCCTTGATGATCTCGTCGTTGGCCAGCGCCTCGTTGACGCGATCCCACGATTTGAGCTGACGCGCCTTCTTGTGCGAAAGCGACAGCTGGCCGTTCTTGTCCTCGGCCGACTCCACGTAGACCTCGACCTTCTCGCCTACGGCCAGTTCGGGGTTGTAGCGGAATTCGGAAACGGGAATGACGCCCTCGCTCTTGTAGCCGATGTTGACGACAACCTCGCGCTTGCCGATGCTCATGACCGTGCCCTCGACCACCTCGCCGACGGCGACGTTCGACAGCGTCTTGTCGTAAGCGGCGGCGATCTCCTCCTTAGGCTGGGAATAGACGCCCAGATCGTTCTCGAACGCGTTCCAGTCGAAGTTCTCGTTCGTGACTACAGTTTTGTTCTCTTCCATAACGGAAACAGTGTTTGCGATACAATCGCTCGTTAAATGGTTAATACTCGTACGTTACCCGCACGCAGCGGGGTTGCAAAGTTAGGAATTAATTCGCGGATTTCACAACAATCGCGCGCGATAATTTTCACCGGACCGCGATTTCGGATGCGAAGGGTCTCCCGCCGCCGCGAAAAAGGCCGCCCCGCAGACGGGAACGGCCTTTTCACGAAAAAATGTTGGAAAAAGAATCGGTGGAGACTGTCGCGCTATCGTTCGTCGGGACGCACGAAGGTACGGCTCGCCAGCTTCACGTCGTCGATCGGGTTGTTCGACGCCGTCATCGCATAGACCAGCACCTTCTTGTCCTTGGGCAGCGTCACCGTAGTCGCGCCTTCGGGAATGTCGAACGTCAGCAGATACATGTAGGAGAAACCGTAGGGAACGTTGCCCAGGTCGGTCTGGTGACGGTGCGTACCCAGATACCCGATCTTGGCGCGCTGCATGAAGCCCTCGCTGTTGCCGTACCAGCCCCACTGGCCGTAGAAACCTTTCCACAGCGGCACTTCGGCCTCGTAGGTGCGATCGCCCACGCGGAACTCGGCCGTGCGCGGCTCTTCGACGGCCGACGCCAGCACATAGAGCTTCGTATAGGTCCGGTCGGCGGGCAGCGCGACGGTCTGGCCGTTGCAGAGCATGGCGTCGTCGGTGTTGGCTTCGCCCATGGCGAAGGTCACGCCGTCGCACTCGACCGTGGCGGGAATCAGCTCGGCGGCGAACGAACCCAGCGCCTTGTCGATCGTATAGTAGGTGAAGAACTCGTCGGTGGTGTAGGCCGTGATGTCGTAGTCGAGCTTCACGGGCGCGTTGTCGATCGCGAGCGTCGACCGCACGGCCGGCTCGGCCAGCCGCACGCGGTAGGTCTTGGGGGCGAACTTTCCGGCCGAAACCACGAGCGAACGCCCCTCGAACGCGGCGTCGCCGATGCGCTCCTCGATACCGTTGCACTCCTCGGCCGAGACGATCGCCGCAGGGAAGGTGATGCGCGCCCCCTCGACGGGATTGCCCGTCGTCTCGTAGCAGCGCACGATGTAGCCGTCGCCGTCCTCGGCCGCTTTGAGCGCACGCACGCCGATCTGCGGGGTCGACGCGGCGAGCATCGAGAAGGTGCGGCCCAGATGCCCCGCATGTTTCGGCGCGACGAAGGCCACGAGCGGCATGTTGAGCGCCTCGCCCGCCACGAGCGCATCCTCCGTGCGGGCGCCCGTGTGTCCCACGATCGAGTAGGTATAGTGGTGTACGCCGTGATCGAGCGTCCGCTGGTGCGCATAGCGCTTCTCGGTCGAGGGGGTGTGGAGCAGCGTCAGGCGCAGCGTATTGTCCGCCGGCTTGTCCCAGCCGTATTTGCAGTCGTTGAGAATCGTCACGCCGTAGCTGCCGTCGGCATCCGTCAGATCGACCCATTTCTGGGCAGGCACTTCATAGGCCGTTTCGGTGTTGTTGCCGCGCTCGATGAAGCCCAGCCCGAGGTCGTAAGCCGCCTTCGCGTTGGCCACGGCACAAGGGAATTCGGCTTTCAGCAACACGTCGCGGCTCGACCAGTCGACCGTGTTGCGCACGTCGATGCGGTCATCGTCGCCGCCGTCGGTCAGCGACACGTACTGCACGAACTTCGAGGGGCCGTAGCTGCGCTCCACTTTGAGCGTGGCGCGCACGGGCCCCTGTTCGGCGATCGAAATGCGCACGTCGCCGTCGATCGGACGCCCGGGCTTGTCCATCGTCTCCTTCATGATCTCCCACGCCGGATAGCGGTTCGACGGGTTGCCCTCGAAGACCGCCATGCGGAATGCCTTGCCCTCGGCCACCAGCTCGCGGCCGGCACGCTTGTCGCGGATCGAGCGGATATCGCCGTTGGCGTCCAGCTCGACGCGGTAGATCCGGTTTTCGAGCGTCCGCTCCGACGCTTTCAGCGCCGACGATTTCGCAACGCCCGAAGCGGGGCGCACGTCGTAGACGGCATATCCCGCCGCCTTGACATCGGCGGCGAAGAGGATGCGCGCCCGGTCGCCCTCACGCGACAGAATCTGCGCCGCCACCCGCTTGCCCGAAGGCGCATAGACGGCCACCCCCTTGGCACGGGCGTCGAGCGGCACTTCGGCCTCCACCAGATCGCGCAGGTCGTAGGTCACGGGATTGTAGACCACCACGGGCGTACCCTTCACCCGCGTGTCGAGCGAATGGCTCAGCGCACCGACGGCCGCCGTCATGACCTCGGTAGCCTGTTGCAGCGAGATCAGTTCGTCGTTCCACGAATAACGGTAGGCGTCGGCGATGCTCGTACCCGTCAGGTCGTCGTGGAACTGATGCCACAGCACGCGCTGCCACACTTCGTTGAGCTTCGCACGGTCGTAGGGTTTCGCGCCCAGCCAGTCGGCCGCCACGGCGGCGCGCTCGGCGGCGCCCAGCAGCTCCTCGTTGCGGCGGTTGTAGTACTTCATCGCTCCCTGCGAGGTGTAGCAGCCGCCGGCATGTACGTCCATGAGCAGTTCGCCGTCGTAGGTCGGCAGTTCGTCGCGGCGATCCATATAATCGAGGAAGAGCTGGTCGCTCGTGGCGCTGATGAGTTGCACCGGCGCATCGAGGTCGGCCATGGCCTCGGCCATGCGGCGCGCGGTGGTCACCGTGCCGCTGTTGCCCTTGTCGCCGCAGTTGGTCGTGCCGTGCAGGTGGCCGCCGCTGTAATAGCGCATGGCCGTATTGTCGAAGCCGTTCGAAGCGCGGCGGATGAAATCCTTGTTATACCCCGCGTCGGCCGGCAGTTCGGCGGTATACCCGCCCGTATCGAAGGCCGCCATGAGCGACTGCCCGTCGATACCGTACCATACGCCCCACGAGAAGGGGTTTTTCTTGTGATAGGGTGCGTCGGGGAAGAAGTCGTGCTTGCGCCAGCTCAGCTTCTGGGTCGAGAAACCGATCAGGCCGCAGTGGGCCGCCAGCGAAGGCAGCGTGTACCCGAACCCGAAGCAGTCGGGCAGGAAGATGTCGGTCGAACGCACGCCGAACTCGCGCTTGTAGAGCTCCTGTCCTTGCAGGATGTTGCGGATGAACGACTCGGCCGAAGGCATGTTGGGGTCGTTGGCATTCCACGACGCGCCGCTGATGTGCCAGCGCCCCTCGTCGATATACTTCTGCAAACGGGCGTAGTGCAGCGGATAGTACTCCTTCATCCATCGGTAGATGATGCCGCCCTCGAAATTGAACTTGTAATCGGGATACCGCTCCAGCATCCAGAGGTTCTGGAAGAGGATGCGCGGAATGTATTCCCGGATGGTGTGGGTCAGGTCCCAGTTCCACTGGGTGTCGAGATGCGCGTCGCACACCGCATAGATCTTGTAGGTCTTGGGTGCGGGCGTCTCCTGCTCCTGCGCCGCGGCACGTCCAGCGCAGAACGTCAGGATGCACGCGACGACAAACAGTCGAAAAAGTTTCATCGTTCGAAAAAAATTAGATTGATAGTTTCATTACATTCGAGTATCGGCAAAATTAGAGAATAAAACCGCGCAGCACAAGCGCCCTGTCCGAAAATATAAACGATATATCAATTTGTGAAATAAAAAAATCGCAGGGAACTGCGCTCCCTGCGATCCGATTTCACCCTATGCGTCAGCCGGTTGCTACTCGATCCGCTGACGGGGTTCGTTGTCGGGCGCCAGCGGCGAGCGAGCGCGCAAATATGAATCCAATACGTCGGTCAACAGCGTCCCGGTAGGAGCTCCGTCGGTATAATCGAGACCGGAATAGGTCTTGAAAATGTAGTCGCCCATCGCCACGCGGTAGCGGCGGCCGGGTTTCAGTTCGGGGAAAACGACCGACTGCGCCTCGAACCGCTCGTCGGTACGGATCACATAAGGGGTGGTCATGTAGATGTCGATGCGGTGCGACTCGTCGAGGTTGACCGTATCGTTGAATTTGGTCTTCACCAGCCGCGCCAGCTCGTCGGCCGTCATCTCGGCCGTCACCAGTTTGGAGCCGAAAGGATCGAGGTTGTAGATATCGGCCGCCACGACCTCGCCCGCAAGCGAATCGAGCCGCACGCCGCCGATGTGGTAGATACCGACGTCAGCCTTGCCCGCCTCGCGCACCGCCTCGGTAAAGACGTTGGCCAGCCCGGTCTTGTCCAGCCGGCCGCGCAGGTCGGCCACCTTCGCCCGAAGCGCCGGATCGCTGTAATAACCTTCGACCATCCGCTGGTAGGCGGGTGCGGGTTCGTAGCCCGCCAGCGGCACCAGCCGGAAGCTCTTCTCCACCAGTTCGTCGCCGCGGAAGCGGAGCACCGTGACGCCCACGTTGTCGAGATTCTTGCCCGTCTGCGTCACCAGCACGCCGCCGACCGTCTCGTTCGTCTCGTCGTGGCTGTGCCCGCCCACGATCACGTCGTAACGCGGCGCCTTTTCGGCCAGCACGCGGTCTTTCTTCGTCCCGATATGGGTCAGGGCGACCAGCGCGTCGCACTCGTCGCGCAGCGACTGCCGGTCGGCCACGGCATCCACCGCGTCCGTGAAGGTCAGCCCCGCGAAATTCTCGTCGTGCCCCGCCGGATGGTTGTTGTGGTCGTAGTTGGTCACCGAGGCCACGAAGCCGATCCTGCGGCCGCCCCGCTCGACGATCGCATAGGGCGCCGGCTGGGGAAAGGTCGCCGTATCGCTTACGATATTGGCGCAGACGACCGGAAACCGGCACTGCGCGGTGCGCACGCCCAGAAAAGCCTGTCCGGCGTCGAACTCGTGGTTGCCGAAGGTCGCCACGTCGTAACGCAGGCGGTTCATCAGATCGATGATCGGCCGGCGCGGCTCGGCGGCGCGATCGCAGTAGACGTTGCCCGTCCAGCGGTCGCCCGCATCGACCAGAATCACGTTCTTCACCGTATCGCGGCACTTCTTGACGGCTTCGGCCAGCTGCGGGAACTTCTCGATATGGGCGTGGATGTCGTTGGTCGAAAGAATCACTACCGTCTCCATGCGCGGCGAGCAAGCCGCCAGCACGAAGAGCAGCAATGCACCAAATAACGATTTTTTCATCATACACGTATCTCTTTTTTCGAATTCATCCGGCCAGAACCCACTTTATTATAATGGGGAAGACAAAGATAGAGACTCCCCGTCGATCCTCCAAATTTTCCGACGTTTTCTTTCGCCGGCCGACGGGCACGGGCTTCCCGCCGCACACAAACCCTGCCGCAACGGCAGACCTGCAAAAAAGCGCGGTGCGGAGCGAATCCGGCGAAAAAAAATGCGTAACTTTGTGGGAAACCCTACCTTGCGAACCATGAATAAATTCCGAATGTTTCCGCCGCTGCTCGGCCTCGTATTTCTTCTGGCCGGCTGCGGCGATTCCCGACCGGCGGAGACGGTACGGCTGGTGACCTACAACGCAGGCACCTTCAACAAGTACATCGCCGACGACTACCCGCTCGTGGCCGAAATGATGCGGGAGGTCGGTGCCGACGCCGTCTGCCTCAACGAACTCGACAGTTGCACGACCCGCACGGGCGGCGTTTTCCAACTCGAACGCATCGCCCGGGCCATGGGCGGCTGGGACTACCGCTTCGGCCGCGCCATGCCCTATCGGGGCGGAAGCTACGGCGTTGGCGTCATGACCCGCGAGCGCATCCTCGATCATTTCACCGTCGCCCTGCCGCGGGGAGAAGGTGCGGAGCCGCGCGTGCTGACGGTCGTCGAACTGGCGCGGTACGTGATCGCCACCACCCACCTCGACCATACGTCGGCCGCAGCGCAGCGCGATCAGGTCGCCGTCATCAACCGCGTGATGCGCGAACGCTACGCCGAGGCGTCCAAACCCGTCTTTCTGGGCGGCGACCTGAACGCCCTCCCCGACTCCGGAACGCTCCGCGCGTTGCAGGAGGCCTGGACGGTACTGACGCCCACCGACGGGGGCACCTACCCCTCGCACGATCCGAAAAAGTGCATCGACTACATCCTGCAACTCGACAACGGCGTCACGTGCGAAACGGCCGGCGCGCGCGTCCTGCACCGTTTCGAGGCGGGCGACGCCGCCCGCGCATCGGATCATCTGCCGGTGCTGCTCGAAATCCGGCTGCCTGCGGAAAGCTGACCGCCCGGGAACAGGCACGCTTGCCGACACAAATAATTATCGTTACCGTCGGCTGCGTCTCAGCTACTTCCGCCCCGGCAACCGCAAATAAATTTGCATCGCTCCCGGCTTATTCGTATCTTTACGCACCTTTTGCCCCATACCTCATGAGAGATCTTATCCAAGTCATCTGCGAGAACCTCGACCGCACGATCGAGGTCGAAATGGGAACGTCGCTGCTCGACATCCAGCGGCAATACCTGCCCAAGGGACCGCACCCCTACCTGGCGGCCTACGTCAACAACCGCATCAAGGAACTGAACTACAAGGTATACACCCCGATCACGGTGCGTTATATCGACGCCACACACTTCGAAGGCATCCGCGTCTACGAACGCACGGCGTCGTTCATCCTCCAGCGGGCCGTCCGCGAGCTCTATCCCGAACACAAGTTCTACATCCGCCACTCGATGCTGCGCGGCTTCTACTGCGAAATCGAGGGGCGCGACGGCATCTCCGCCCGGGAGGCCGAAGCCATCCGCACCCGCATGGAGGAGCTGGTCGACGCGGCGATTCCGATCATCCGCAGCCGCGTACGGTCGATCGACGCCGCAATGGAATTCACGCGGCTGGGATTCGACGACAAGACCGAGCTGCTCAACACCCGACCGCGCCTTTACAGCACGCTCTACTCGCTGGGCGACATGAAGGGCTACTTCTACGGCGCGCTCGCCCCGTCGACCGACTACATCCGCCTGTTCGACATCCGCCCCTACTACAACGGTTTCTACGTCGTACTGCCCGGACGCAGCCACCCCGACGCGCTCAAACCGCTCGTGGCGCAGGACAAGCTGTTCGACATCTTCCACCAATACAAGGAGTGGGTCGACATCATGGGCGTACCGACTGTCGGCCGGCTCAACGCCAAGGTGCTGGCGGGCGACGCCTCGGAGCTCATCAAGATCGCAGAAGCCTTCCACGAGAAACGGCTGGCGCGCATCGCCGACACGATCGCCGCAGCCAACCGCTCGCAGGGAACGCGCATGGTACTCATCTCCGGCCCCTCGTCGAGCGGCAAGACCACCTCGGCCAAGCGTCTGGGCATCCAGCTGCGCATCCTGGGGCTGAACCCCGTGCTCATCTCGCTCGACGACTATTTCGTCGACCGAGACAAGACCCCGCGCGACGCCGACGGCGAGTACGACTACGAAGCGCTCGAAGCCATCGACCTCAGACTCTTCAACGACCACCTGCAACGCCTTTTCGCCGGCGAGAGCCTTCCCGTGCCGCGCTACGACTTCATCACCGGCAAACGCCAGTGGCACGACAATCCGCTGCGGCTCGACGACCGGTCGGTGCTGATCGTCGAAGGCATCCACGGACTCAACCCGCGCCTCACGCCGAGCATCCCCGACCACATGAAGTTCAAGATCTACATCTCGTGCTTCACGTCGGTGTCGATGGACAACCTCTCGCGCATCGCCACCACCGACAACCGCCTGCTGCGCCGCATGGTGCGCGACAACGCCACGCGCGGTCACAACGCGCAGGCGACGCTCGCACGCTGGGAGAGCGTGCGGCGCGGCGAGGAGAAGCACATCTTCCCCTATCAGGAGAACGCCGACGTGATGTTCAACTCGTCGCTTTTCTACGAGATCTCGGTGCTGCGCCCCTATGCCGAACGTATCCTGCGCGAGGTGCCCGATACGGTGCCCGAATACGGCGAGGCCAAGCGGCTGTTGAAATTCCTCGACAACTTCATCCCGATCGATCCCGCCGAGATTCCGCCCACCTCGCTGCTGCGCGAATTCATCGGCGGCAGCAGTTTCAGGTATTGACAAAACCCGTACAACAATTTCAAACATAACCGACAGAATACGGCCCTGAGAAGCCCCTCCCTTTGTCAACTGCGCGCAAGCCGAGCGCACCCGCCCGCGGGATGCCGAGGCGCCGCCGCAGAAACCGAGCGAAGCGAAGGGAGGGGACAGCGGGGTGGGAATGTCGATATCCGCGAAGCGGCTACGCCCCGCCCGAGTCCTGCGACAACCGAAACAAGTACAATAATTTCAAATACAACCGACAATGTCTTTTGATACATTCGCTGACCGCCATATCGGCGTCAGCAATCCCGACGAACTCAAAGCCATGCTCGACACGATCGGTGTCGGAAGCGTCGACGAACTGATCGCGCAGGTGATCCCCCAGTCGATCCGGCTGAAAAAACCGCTCGACCTTCCTGCGGGCATGAGCGAATACGAATTCGCCGCACATATCCGTGCGCTGGCCGACCGCAACCACCCGCTGCGATCGTTCATCGGCATGGGCTACTACCCCTGCGCCGTACCGGCCGCCGTGGCGCGCAACGTCTTCGAGAATCCCGCGTGGTACACCTCCTACACCCCCTACCAGGCCGAAATCTCGCAGGGGCGTCTGGAAGCGCTGCTCAATTTCCAGACCGCCGTGCTCTCGCTCACGGGCATGGAGATCGCCAACTGCTCGCTCTTGGACGAGGGGACGGCGACGGCCGAGGCGATGCTCATGATGTTCGCCCTGCGTAGCCGCGACGCGGTGAAGGAGGGGCGCACGCAGCTCTTCGTCGACCGCAACCTCTTCCCGCAGACGCTCGACCTGCTGCTCACGCGCAGCGAGCCGTTCGGCATCGAGCTCATCGTCGACGACTACGACTGCTACGAGTTCTCGGGCAAGGAGTTCGGCGCTGTCGTGCAGTATCCGGCCGCCGACGGAGCCGTGCGCGACTACGCGGCCTTCGTCGAAGCGGCGCACGCGCACGATGCGAAGGTGACGGCCGTAGCCGACCTGCTCTCGCTGGCACTGCTGAAAGCTCCCGGCGAATGGGGCGCCGACATCTGCGTCGGCTCGGCGCAACGCCTGGGCACGCCCATGGGCTTCGGCGGCCCGCACGCGGGCTACATGGCCACGCGCGAGGCCTACAAACGTCAGATGCCCGGCCGCATCATCGGCGTCTCGGTCGACCGGCTGGGCAACCGCGCCCTGCGCATGGCGCTGCAAATGCGCGAGCAGCATATCAAGCGCGAGCGCGCCACCTCGAACATCTGCACCGCCTCGGCGCTGATGGCCTCGATGGTGGGCTTCTACTGCGTCTACAACGGCGCCGAAGGCCTGCGCCGTGCTGCCGAGACGGCCCACACGGCCGCCTGCGACACCGCCCGCGCCCTCGCGGCGCTGGGCTACAAGCTCACGAACCAGCACTTCTTCGATACGCTCGACATCGAGGCCGAAGCGGCCGTCATCCAGTCGCTCGCCCTCGAACGGGGCATCAACTTCTTCTACCCCTCCGAGGAGCGCGTGCGCCTCTCGTTCGACGAGGTGACCACCCCCGACGAGGTGGCCGAGGTCGTGGCCCTCTTCGCCGAGGCGCGGGGACGCAAACCCAAAGTCGCCAGGAGCCACGCCCCGAGCACGCTGCCCGAAGCGCTGCGCCGCACCTCGCCGATCCTCACCGAGGAGGTCTTCCGCTCGCACCGCAGCGAAAGCGCGCTGATGCGCTACATCAAGCGGCTGGAACACCGCGACATCTCGTTGGCCGACTCGATGATCTCGCTGGGGTCGTGCACGATGAAACTCAACGCGGCGGCACTCATGCAACCCCTGTCGCTGGCCGGGTTCCAGAACATGCACCCCTTCGCACCCGTCGAACAGGCCGAAGGTTACATGGAGCTGATCGCCGCGCTCGAACGCGACCTGGCCACGATCACCGGACTGGCCGCCTGCTCGCTGCAACCCAATTCGGGCGCCGCGGGCGAATACGCAGGGTTGATGGTCATCCGCGCCTACCACCAGTCCAAGGGGCAGGGGTACCGCAACGTCATCCTGATCCCCGCCTCGGCGCACGGCACGAACCCCGCGTCGGCCGCCATGGCGGGCATGAAGATCGTCACGGTGGCGTGCGACGCCAAAGGCAACATCGACGTCGACGACCTCAAAGCCAAGGCCGAGGAGCACGCCTCGGAGCTGTGCGGGCTGATGGTGACCTATCCCTCGACGCACGGCGTCTTCGAGAGCCGCATCCGCGAGATCGTCGACGCCGTACACGACGCCGGCGGACAGGTCTATATGGACGGCGCCAACATGAACGCGCAGGTCGGCCTCACCAATCCGGGCTACATCGGCGCCGACGTCTGCCACCTCAACCTCCACAAGACCTTCGCCATGCCGCACGGCGGCGGCGGTCCCGGCGTCGGCCCGATCTGCGTGGCCGCGCACCTGCGTCCCTTCCTGCCGTCGCACCCCATCGCCGCGACGGGCGGCGACGAAGGCATCACCGCCGTGGCGTCGGCCCCGTGGGGTTCGGCGCTGCTGCTACCCATCACCTACGGCTACATCAAGATGCTGGGCGGCGACGGGCTGCGCCGCGCCACCGAGATGGCCATCGTCAACGCCAACTACATGTCGTCGGCGCTGGCCGCGGAGTACCGCACCTATTACAGCGGCGAAACGGGCCGCGTGGGGCACGAGATGATCCTCGACCTGACGAATTTCAAACACGACTACGGCATCGACTGCGGCGACATCGCCCACCGGCTGATGGACTACGGCTTCCACGCCCCGACGCTCTCGTTCCCCGTGCACGAGACGCTGATGGTCGAGCCCACGGAGTCGGAGCCCAAGGCCGAGATGGATCGTTTCATGGAGGCGCTCGTGCACATTAAGCGCGAGTGCGAAGCGGCCGCCGGACAGGAGGACAACGTCGTGCGCAACGCTCCGCACACGGCCGTGGAGATCGCCGGCGAGTGGTCGCACCCCTACTCGCGCCGGGAAGCGGCCTTCCCGCTCGGCTGGATCGCCGAGGCGAAGTTCTGGCCCTACGTCTCGAAAATCGACAACGGCTACGGCGACCGCAACCTCGTCTGCCGCTGCACGGAGTAATCCGCACGGAGGCATCGAGCAGTACGTTCCGACTGTACCGTATCATCGGCCGGCAGACGAAAACCGCGGACGGACAGCCCGAAGGAGCCGTACTCGAAGAGCTCCCGCCGGCACATCGCACCTTGCACAGACGGAACGTCCGACCGGACGTTCCGTCTCTTTTCGAGCCGATGGAGCGGAAATCCGATAATTTGCACTATCTTTGCCGTGCATGTCGAGAAAAAGAGTGCCGCGGACGGCGACGCCCGCGCAGACGACTTCGATACTATATTTAATTCTATAAATTCATGAAAGCAGAAAACAACAAAATGGTGGCGGTGGATTACACGCTCACCGTCGACGGCAAAATCGCCGACCGGTCGCGTCCCGGACAGCCGCTGGAATTCATCTTCGGCACCGGTATGCTGCTGCCCAAATTCGAGGCGGCCATCGTCGGCAAGGAACCGGGCGAGAAGGTCTCCTTCACGCTCGCTCCCGCCGACGGCTACGGCGAAATCGTCGACGACGCGATCGTCGACCTCCCCAAAACGATATTCATGGTCGACGGCAAGCTGGCCGAGGACATTCTCTTCGTGGGCAGCCAGATTCCGATGGCCAACGCACAGGGCCAGCGTATGCTGGGCGTGGTGAAGGAGATCGGCGACGATACCGTGAAGATGGACTTCAACCACCCGATGGCGGGCAAGACGCTCAACTTCGACGTGGAGGTGATCTCGGTGCGCGACGTAACGCCGGAAGACCTGGCCGGCAAGTGCGGCTGCGGGGAGTGCGGCTGCGGCGACGACTGCCACTGCGAAGGCGAGTCGCACGCCGACTGCGGCTGCCACGGCTGCCACTGATCGACACCCGAATGCAAAGGCCGGCCCGCAGGCCGGCTTTTTTTATCGCCGCGGCGACCTGCGGCAATCCGATGATTCAGTATCTCCGGCCTTGCTCTTCACCGTCACCCAATACCTCGAATCGGTTCTCAACTCCCGCGGCCTGACGCGCACGCTGGGAGAGATCGACGTCTGCCGCACGGCCGACGGCCGCCCCGTGTTCCATACGGGCAACAGTTCGGTGGTCTTCCGCATCCGGCTCGACGGCCGCGACCGCCTGCTGAAATGCTACACCCGCCCGCACCGCCATCTCGAAGCGATCTACGGCGACCGGTTCCGCAGGGCGGAACTCTTCCTCTACACCGCCCCGTCGGAGGGCGTGTGGGCGGATGTCGTCGTGGACGACTGGATCGAGGGCGAGACGCTCACCCGCACGCTGGACCGTGCCGCAGCGAACGGGGACAAACCCCTCGTCGCACGACTCGCGGCGGCCTTCGACACGCTGGCCTCGCGACTGCTGCCGGCCGAGTGGGCGCACGGCGACCTGAAACCCGACAACCTGATCTGGGACGGGCAGCGGCTCCGTCCGATCGACTTCGACGCGATGTTCCTGCCCGAATTCCGCGGCCGGCGCAGCCCCGAACTGGGAACCCGTGCCTTCCAGCATCCGGCACGCACGGAAGCGGACTTCGACGCCTCGCTCGACGATTATCCGGCGGCGTTGATCGCCACCGTGCTCCATGCCGCGGCCCACGATCCCTCGCTGCTCGTACGTTATCCCGCCGAAGGGCTCGTGCTCGACCCTTCGGCCGTCATAGAAGGGCGCAGCGAAGCCTACCGCGAGATGCTCGACGCCTTCGCCCGCCGCGGCGACGCCGTGGGATACCGCACGGCACAGTTGCTCCGCTCGCCCGTCGCGAAACTTCCGCAGGCCGCTTCGCTCTTCGCATGGCGGCTGCGGCCGCCCCGTCCCGCCGACGATCCGCCCGAACTGGCCGTCGACGCCGGACGCTGGGGTTTCCGCTCGGGCGGACGGTTCGTCATCCCGCCCGTGTGGGACAACGGATTCGATTTCAGCGAAGGACTGGCGGCGGTGGAGATCGCCGGACGGTGGCACTTCATCGACACGGCGGGCCGCGTCGTCCTCAACTGCCCGCCCTGCGATGCCGTGAAGCCTTTCCGCAACGGTACGGCCGAACTGCGCAGCGGCCTGCGGCGGGAGAAAATCGCACATCCGTTGAAAAACTCATGCTAAAACGCTATATTTGTAGATTGGAAATATGACGCGAATGGACACATACAGAGCTTTGACCCCCGGCGAAATCGCCGCGCTCGAAGCCTCCGGCTCGACGGCCGACGACTGGTCGTCGATCGAGGTGGCGGAGGACTTTCACCCCTCGCAACTGCGCGGCGCACGGCTGGGCGGCCGTGTCCGGCTCGCATCGGGCGTGTGCATCCGCAACTCCGGCGTCCGCAACTACGACATCGGCGCAGGGACGCTCGTCGAAGAGGTCGTCCGCCTGGAATGCCGCGGCGAAAGCGCTTTCGGAAACGGCACGGAGGTGGCCGTCATGAACGAGAACGGCGGCCGCACGGTACGGATTTACAGCGGCCTGACCGCCCAGATCGCCTACATGGCCGCCGTCTACCGCCACCGTCCGGCGCTCGTCGCCGCCCTCGACCGTATGGCGCGGCGGGCGGCCGACGCGGCACGCTCCGCGCAAGGAAGCATCGGCCGCGACTGCCGCATCACCGACTGCCGGCTGCTGCGCGACGTATGTATCGGCCACGGGGCGACGCTCGAAGGGGTCTCCGTCCTCTCCAACGGCACGGTCGGCGACTTTTCGCGCATCGGCATCGACGTCAAGGCCTACGACTTCGTCACGGCCGAGCATGCGCTCGTCGACAACGGTTCGCTCATCGAACGCTGCTTCATAGGCGAACGCTGTATCTTCGACCGCGGCTACACCGCCTCCGATTCGCTCTTCTTCGCCAACTCGCACTGCGAGAACGGCGAAGCGGTTTCGATCTTCGCAGGCCCCTACACCGTCTCGCACCACAAGTCGTCGCTGCTGATCGCCGGCATGTTCTCCTTCTTCAACGCCGGCAGCGGCACCAACCAGAGCAACCACCTCTTCAAGTGCGGCGCCGTGCATCAGGCCGTCCACCGGCGCGGCTGCAAGTTCGCCAGCGGCGCCTACGTCATGTCGCCGGCCATCGAAGGGGTCTATACGATGATCATGGGGCGCCACACGCATCACCACGACACGTCGGTCTTCCCCTTCTCCTACCTGCTGGAACAGGAGGGGCGTTCGGCCCTGCTGCCCGGCGCCAATCTGTCGAGCTACGGCACGGTGCGCGACATCGAGAAGTGGCGGCAGCGCGACAAACGCAGCGCAGGCCGCGACCTGATCAATTTCGAGACCTGGAATCCCTTCGTGGGCAACGCCCTCGCAGCCGGCCTCGATGCGCTCCGCACGCTCTACGACAGCAACCCCGACGCCCAGAGCTTCATCTACAACTCCGTCCATATCAAGCTCACGGGGCTGCGCCGCGGAATACAGCGCTACGAGCAGGCGCTCGCGGCGACGCTCGGCGACCTGCTCGCGCGCGGCGGCGACGGATACGACGGCCGCGGCGCGTGGATCGACGCCGCTGGGCTTTACCTCGCCCGCTCCTGCATGGAAGAGCTGCTCGACGCAATCGAGCAGAATGCCGTCACTACGCCCGAAGCCCTCACGAAGCGGTTGCGGGCCTTTGCGAAGCACTACGACGACTACGCCCGCAGCTGGGCGCTCGACATCCTGGCCCGGCGGCTGGGACACACGCCCGACGCCGCCGAGATCGAACGGGCCGTCGTCGAAGGGAAGGCGGCGCAACAGGAGTTGCAACGCCTCGCGGAGGCCGACCGAGCGTTCGACTGTTCGTTCGACATGGCCGTCGGCTACGGGCTCGACGCCGCCACGGACGACGAACGCAGGGCCGACTTCCGCGCCGTCCGCGGACTGGAATAGAGAGACCTAAAACCAACATAAACCATGAACTACACCCAAAGCATCACACGCCGTCACCGCACGGCCTTCGTTCTGGCCATCGACCAGTCGGGTTCGATGGTCGAGGAGCTGGAATTCCGCGGACGGCGCACCTCGAAGGCTGCGGCCGTAGCGGAGGTCGCCAATTCGCTGCTGTCGGAACTGCTGCTGCGCGCCACGCGCGAAGGCGAAGTGCGCGACTACTACGACATCGCCGTGGTCGGTTATTCGGGCGAAGGCGTACACTCGCTCCTCTCGGCCGATGAAACGTTCGTTCCGGTCTCCGCGCTCCGGAACGCCGTGCGCAATACCCGCCGGGTCAGCGTCGAACGCCGCCTTCCCGACGGTCAGCCCGCATTCAACGAGGTGACCGTGAGCGAGTGGATCGCTCCCGCCGCATCGGGACAGACCCCGATGTACGAAGCGCTGCTCTACGTCCACGATCTCGTCGAGGCGTGGTGCCGCCGGCCGGAACACCGCGAGAGTTTCCCGCCGCTGGTCTTCAACATCACCGACGGCGAGGCTTCCGACAGCGACGAGGAGGAGCTCGCGCAGATCGCAGGGCGCATCCGTTCGCTCGGCACGGACGACGGCCGTGCGCTGCTGGTCAACATCCACCTCGCATCGGGCGACGCAGCGAAGGGCCGCATCTTCCTGACCGACGGGGAGACCGCCTACAACAACCGCTACGCCCGCCTGCTCTACGACATTTCGAGCCCGATGCCGCCGCTCTTCGACGACGCGATCCGTTCGCTCCGGGGCGACGAGGCCCGCGGGCCGTTCCGCGGCATGTGCTACAACGCATCGATCACCGAACTGCTCTCGATCCTCAACGTCGGGTCGATCAGCGTAAATCTCCAATAGCCATGTTCCCTACGATCCACCGCTTCATGGAGGGGCTGCTCTCGCCCCGCACGTCGCTCCGCACGCTGAGCGAAGCCCGCTTCGCACAGGACGGGACGGGCGCATTGCTGCTCGAACGCACGACGCTCTTCGCCGAGGCGCAGTGTACGCTCGGCGACCGCCGGCTGCGGCTGTTCTGCCCGCTCTCGCCGCTCGCCCACCGGCTCGCGGAGACCACGGCGCAACGCCTCAAATATCATCCGGCCGAATTCCTGCTCCCGTGGCGGATGCTGCGCGGGGAATTCACCTACACCGACGCCACCGGCACGCAGCGCACCTGCGACCTGGTCGCGCAGGAACTTCCCGCCGAGGGCGAGCCGCTCGCAACGGCAGTCGGCCACGCAGACCGCGACCGTCTGCTCTCGGCGCTCGATACCCTGCAACGGCAGTTGGCGCAGGCCGGCCTGACGCACAACAACCTCAAAGCGGCCAACCTCTGGATGACGCCCGACTACCGGCTGCTGCCGCTGCGCTACGCCTACATGCGTTTCGACGGCGGCGACGACGCACCGCAGTTCGACGCGCTGCGCGCTTTCGTCGCCGAAAAGGCCTCCGTGGCACAAATGATGTGCGATACCTCGGCGGAGTACAGCGCACCGTGCACCGCTTTTCGGAACCACCTCTGGGTCGGACACATGTTCGAACAGATGATCTGCGTCGAGGACGCCGAAGGATACGGCTACGTCGACACGCAAAACCGCTATCTCATCGCCCCGCAATACCGCTGGGCCAACGATTTCCACGAAGGCCGCGCCGAGGTGCAGACCGCCGACGGGCGGATGGGGCTCATCGACAAGACGGGCCGTTACGTCCTCGAACCGCACTACGAAATCGTCGAATACGACGACCGGACGGGACGTCTGCTGGCCCGCCTCGACGGACGTTGGGCCGCCTTCGACTACGAGGGCCGTCAACTCACCGAGTTCGGCGCCGTAGAACCCTGACAACGAAAATCACAACGCATAACAATCATGGAAAAAGTCAAATGTCTGATTATCGGCAGCGGCCCGGCCGGATATACGGCGGCCATCTACACCTCGCGCGCCAACCTGAACCCCGTACTCTACGAAGGGATCGAACCGGGCGGCCAGCTGACCACCACCACCGAAATCGATAACTACCCGGGCTACCCCGAAGGGATCGACGGCAACCAGCTCATGGGCCACATGCGCAAGCAGGCCGAACGGTTCGGCGCCGACATCCGCCGCGGCACGGTGACGCGCGCCGACCTCTCGTCGCGGCCGTTCCACCTGGTCGTCGACGGCGAAAAACAGATCGAAGCCGACAGCCTCATCATCGCTACGGGCGCTTCGGCGCGCTATCTGGGACTACCCTCCGAGACGAAATACAGGGGACAGGGCGTGAGCGCCTGCGCCACCTGCGACGGCTTCTTCTACCGCAAGAAGGACGTGGCGGTCGTGGGCGGCGGCGACACTGCCTGCGAGGAGGCCACCTATCTGGCTTCGATCTGCCGGCAGGTCTACATGATCGTACGCAAACCCTACCTGCGCGCCTCGAAGGCGATGCAGCACCGCGTGATGAACACCCCCAACATCGAAGTGCTCTTCGAATACAACACCGCCGAAGTGCTGGGCGACGACACGGGCGTCACGGGCGTCACGATCCGCCACAACGACGGCAAGGAACGGACGCTCGCCGTTGCGGGATTCTTCGTGGCCATCGGCCACCACCCCAACACCGAACTGTTCCGCAACCAGCTGGAACTCGATGCCGAGGGGTATATCCGCACCGAAGGCAATTCGTCGAAAACCTCCGTCGAAGGGGTCTTCGCGGCCGGCGACGTGCAGGATCCCGCCTACCGGCAGGCCATCACCGCCGCCGGTTCGGGCTGCATCGCCGCGCTCGACTGCGAGCGCTTCCTGCTGCAATAGGCCGGATGCCCTGCAAACGACAGAAGCCTCTTATGCAGAGGCTTCTGTCATTTTCAACACGCACCGCCGAACCCCGGCATCGGGCGGGACGACGGGAGACGGACGCCGCAGCATCCGCCTCCCGTCGTATTCCGCCGCGCGCCGCAGATCAGTCGACGCGGATCGTCCCTTTCAGCCGCAGGTCGCGCGACGAAGCGCCCACCTGAATCAGGAAATCGCCCGGCTCGACCACGAAGTCGTGGCGCACCGTATCGTAGAAGGCGAAGGCGTCGTGCGGCAGGAGTATCTCCACGCGCTTCGTCTCGCCCCGTTTCAGGAAGACCTTCTCATAGCCTTTGAGCTCCCTCACCGGACGCGGCACGCTGGCCGCGAGGTCGCTCACGTAGAGCTGCGCCACCTCGGCGCCGTCGCGGCGGCCCGTGTTCCTCACGTCGAACGACACCCGACAGGAGCCGTCGTCCTGCCGCACGACTTTCAGCCCCGAATAGGCGAAAGTGGTATAGGAAAGGCCGTAACCGAAGGCGTAGAGCGGTTCAGTCGCCGTGCGGTCGTACCCACGGTAACCCACGAAGATGCCTTCGTCGTAGTTGACGCGCGGCTGCGGTGCCCCCTTGCGGTGCGAACGGTCGACGTTCTCGTAATAGCTGCCGTAGCAGGGATTGTCCTCGGCGCGCCGTTCGATCGAGATCGGCAGTTTGCCGCTGGGCGAAACCGCTCCCGTCAGAATCTCGGCGACCGCGCGGCCGCCCTCCTGCCCGGGATACCAGGCCATGAGGATCGCACGCGCCCGGTCGGCGAACTGCGCGAAATCGACCCCGCCGCCGCTGTTGACCACTACCACGAGGTTCGCGTTGAGCTTCGCCACGGCGGCGATCTCGGCGGCCTGTCCTTCGGGCAGGGCGAAGGTGCGGTCGTGGTTTTCCCGTTCGGTATCGCTGTCGAAGCCAGCGCAGTAGATCACCGCGTCGGCCGCCGCGATCCGCCGCTCGCGATCCGTCACATTCTCGAAGAGATAGCGCAACGACACGGAGGCCGTCGAGGCATTGTCGTAGTACTCCAACCGCACGGCGTAACTCTTGCCCGCCACGACGTTGAGCGTCGCCGAGCGGGTGGTCGCCGCATGGTCGCGCCAGTCGGCGAGCACCTCGCGGCCGTCGACATAGAGCCGGTAGCCGTCGTCGCCGCGCACGACGAAGGTCACGCGCCCCGTCGCCGCGGGTTTGAAACTCCCCGACCAACGGGCCGAAAAGCCGTCGGCGGGAACACCGTCGGCGGGCGAACCTTCCCAGTCGAAGTCGATCGCAGCGTCGACCTGCGTCGCCACGGGCATCCCCGCAAGTTCCTTTCCGGCGAAGAACTCGCCCCGAAGGCCTGGCCGGCCGTCAGGGGTGAAAAAGAGTCCCGACGCGGCCAGATCGCCGACGGGAGCGGGATCGAGCACCGTCGTGCGCAAACGTTTGCCGACGGCCCGCATCCCCTCGCCCACCGACACGGTCGAGAAGGGATGGACGAATCCCGCACCGCCGCCCGTGGGTACGCGGCCTGCGTTGGGCCCCATGACCACCACGTCGCGCACTTTGGACGAGAACGGCAGCATCCCGCCTTCGTTCTTCAACAGCACGATGCCGCCACGCGCCACTTCCAGCGCCACCTGATCGGAAAAAGGATTGCGTTCCTTGATCTTCGCGTCCGTCTGTTCGCGATCGAGAAACCCGAAGGCGATGAGCGTTTGGAGGATATGGCGGCACTTTTCGTCGACGGTCGCCTCGGTCACCAGTCCGTTCTCCAACGCCGGACGCAGGTTCTCGGCATTCATGAAGCGGGCACGCGGCATTTCGAGGTCCAGTCCCCCGTTGGCGGCACCAACGGCCGAATAGGTGGCGTTCCAGTCCGACATGAAGATGCCGTCGAAACCCCACTTCTCACGCAGCAGACCGACCGTCAGCGGGCGGTTCTCGGTCATGTGCACGCAGTTGAGCGGATTGTAGCTCGACATGACGGCGCCGACCTTCGCCCCGGTCACCGCCTTGCGAAAGGCGGGGAGGTAGATTTCATGGAGCGTCCGCTCGTCGATGTCCGACGAGACGTGGTGGCGGTTCCACTCCTGGTTGTTGCCGACGAAGTGTTTGACGCAGGCCATGACCCCTTCGGCCTGCATCCCCTCGATATAGGCCGCTGCCGTCTCGGCCGCCAGATAGGGATCTTCGCCGTAGTATTCGAAATTGCGGCCGCACAGCGGCGAACGGTAGATGTTCACCCCCGGCCCGAGCAGGATATGCACGCCGCGCGCCCGGCAGTCCTGCCCCAAAGCGCGGCCGTAGTCGCGCACCAGCGCACGATCCCACGCCGCAGCCGCGGCGATGCCGCACGGGAACATCGTACTGCGCGTATCGTTGCGCACGCCCTGCGGGCCGTCGGCCATACGGATCTGCGGGATGCCCAGCCGGGGAATCGCACGGATATAGAAGGAGTTGAAACCGCCGATGTAGTCGAGTTTCTCGTCGAGCGTCATCCGCTCCACAAGGGCCGCCGCGCGCTCCTTGTCCTGCTCCGTGATCTGCTGCGCCGCTGCCGGAAGCAACGTCCCGACAGCCAGCAACCATGTAAGTAGTCTCTTCATTTCATTGGATTGGTTCGTTATCGAATACAAAAATAGGGAAAAACAAGACAATCCCCGCTTCGCGCACGACAAATAAATCTTCCATTTTTTAACCGATTTGTTGTATTTCCGGCTCTGAAATCTTATATTTGCTACAAGACAATTGGTTTTATCCTATGAAAACGCTCGCCGCACTCGCTTTCTGTCTGTCGCTGCTCGCAGGATTCACCGCCTGCGACAAGGACGACGATAACATGGGTACATTGATCGTAGAGATCCGGGATAATGCGAAAGCTTCGGTACTCAATATTTACACCGAAGAGGGCAGTCTGATTTATACCAATACCGAATACCTCTATCAAAACGATCCGCGGTTGTCGATCCCGCTCAATCCGGGGAACTATCGGCTCAATACTACGTGGAAGTTCAACGACTGCGCTTTCCAGATTCGGGCAGGCCACACGACCACCGTCTATTACGCCTACGGCAGTTACAACGGTGTAGTCACCTACGATTAAGCTGCAATAATCCAATCTTCAAACTATTTAGCGCCATGAAAACGCCCGCCGCACTCGCTCTCTGCCTGTCGCTGCTCGCCGGTCTTATCGCCTGCGACAAGGACGACAACATGGGAACACTGATCGTAAACGTTCGGGATAACGCCAAAGTCGAGGAACTAAACATCTATACCGAAGGAGGCAGCCTGATCTACACGAATACCGAATATCTCTATCAGAACGATCCGCGGTTGTCGATCCCGCTCAACCCGGGGAACTACCAGATGCAACTGATGTATGGCTTCAATCGCTGTTCTTTCCAGATTCGGGCCGGCCACACGACCACCATCTATTATGCCTACGGCAGCATCAATGGAGAGGTGACTTACGATTAATCCGTAATTTTCCGGTTTCAAACCTCGTATCCGATGAAAACGCTCGCGAAATTCCTTTTCAGCCTGTCGCTGCTCGCCGGTCTTACCGCCTGCGACGACGACGCCCCGACCACAGGAGAAATCGTATTGGATATCGAAAAGTACATGTATGTCCAGTCCATCTCGATCTACACGGAACTCGGAAACAAAATCTACGAAAACCGGGAATATCTTTACGAGGGAGGCCGGTTGTCGATCCCGCTGAACTCCGGCAATTACCGAATTTCGACTTACGGATATTCCGACTGCACCTTCCAGATTCAGGCGGGGCACACGACGCGGATCGACTACGACCAGCACGGGAACGGAGTCGTCACCTACGACTGACGAACGGCCGGCACACCCGCAACCACGCAGGGCACGGTATGCAATCGCAGGGGGGGGGAGCCCGCGCATTTACACCGGCAGACATCTTCTCCGCACGCACCGGCTCCCCGATCCTCGGCGGCACAGCTGCTCCGCCCGGCAAAAACAAATAAATTTGCATTGCACTCGGCTTAATCGTATCTTTGCCACAGGATCGGCCCGCAAAGACCGATCCTGCAAAGCGCGCAGCAGCCATGAGTTTCACCGTCACCATCCTCGGTTCGGCTTCGGCCAAGCCTACGCCCGGACGACACCCGTCGGCACAGGTCGTCAACCTCCACGAGCAACACTACCTCGTCGACGCGGGGGAAGGTACGCAGCAGCAGTTGTTCCGCTACGGGATCAATCCGCTGCGGCTGCGGGCCGTCTTTCTCTCGCACCTGCACGGCGACCACTGCTTCGGGCTCTTCCCGCTGCTCTCGACGCTCGGGCTTTACGGCCGCCGCACGCCGCTGCCGGTCTATGCACCGGCCCCGTTCGGAGAGATTCTCGCCTGCCACCTGCGCTATTTCGACAGCGAACTGCCCTACGACGTGGAGTGGCACGAGGTCGATACGACCTGTCATCGGCCGCTCCTCGAAAACCGTTCGCTCGAAGTATGGAGCATCCCGCTGCGCCACCGCGTCCCCACGTGCGGCTACCTCTTCCGCGAAAAGGAGCCGCCGCTGAACGTCGACAAATTCAAAATCACGAAATACGGCCTCTCGATCGCGCAGATCACCGCCGCCAAACGGGGCGAAGCCGTGCGGCTCGATTCGGGCGAGACGCTGCACAACGAGGAGCTGACCTACCGCCCCTACAAGGCGCGGTCGTACGCCTACCTGTCGGACACGGCCTTCTCGGCCAAGGCGGCGGGGCTGGCCGCAGGCGTCGATCTGCTCTACCACGAGGCGACCTACGCCGCCGCCGAGCGGAAGATCGCCCGCGAGCGGGGACACTCCACGACGGCCGAAGCCGCACGGGCAGCCCTCCGCGCCGGGGCCGGACGGCTCGTGATCGGCCACTTCTCGTCGCGCTACAAGGAGCTCGCACCGCTGCTCGACGAGGCGCGGACGCTCTTCCCCGCAAGCGATCTGGCCGAGGAGGGGCGCACCTTCACGATCGAAAAACGACCTTTCAGATGCTGACCAAAGCCGACATCCGACTCGTCCGCTCGCTGGCGGACAAACGCGCCCGCACCGACGAGGGGCTTTTCGTCGCCGAAGGCGGGAAACTCATCGGCGAACTGCGCGCCTCGACGCTCCGCATCCGCCGCATCTATGCGCTCGACGGCGTTTTCGCAGGCGAGGACGTCACGACGGTCTCGCCGAAAGAGATGGAACGGCTCTCGCTGCTGAAAACCCCTTCCGACTCGCTGGCCCTCGTCGAGATCCCCCGCCGCAGGCTCGATCCCGCAAAGCTGCGCCGGTCGCTGGTGCTGGCGCTCGACGACGTGCAGAACCCGGGCAATCTGGGGACGATCGTCCGGCTGGCCGACTGGTTCGGCATCGGCGACGTGGTCTGCTCCGAGGCGACGGCCGACTGCTTCAACCCCAAAGTCGTACAGGCCACGATGGGCGCGATCCTGCGCGTGCGGGTCCACTACTGCAACCTCGAAGCCTATCTGGCGGCCGAGCGCGCCGCCGGCACGCCGATCTACGGCACGTTTCTGGAAGGGGACGACATCTACCGCACGCAGCTCTCGCCGACGGGCATCGTGCTGATGGGCAACGAGGGCCGCGGCGTCACGCCCGCCTGCGCCGCGCAGGTCACGCGCAAACTCTTCATCCCGCCCTACCCCGCCGAGCGGCACGCCACCGAATCGCTCAACGTGGCCATGGCCACGGGCATCGTCTGCGCCGAATTCCGCCGACAGGCGAGTGCCGGACGGTAAGGCGGCCGCAGGCCGGAACGATGCGGCAACGAGCGACCGAGCGCAGATCGGAACACTCACTGCCGTTTCGTTCGGATCGTCGTGCAAGCGACCGTCCGGCCGAGCCGCCCCAGAAAAAACGGAACGCGCTTATCCCGTGCAAGGCGCGGGACGCGACGTAATTCCGCCGCCGGGCAAGCGCTGTGCGGTAAAAAGGTCGCGGGGAGAGTATTCGCCATGCCAGCTGCCCGCCTTGCGCGTTTTTTCGGCCGAAGCCGCACGATTGTGCGAAAAAAATTTTAACTTTGTCAATTAAAGCGATTCGAACATGTCAGACAACAGACTCAAAATAGGAATCACGCAGGGCGACACCAACGGCATCGGCTGGGAGGTGATCCTCAAAACGCTCGCCGACAGCCGCATCGCGGAGCTGTGCACGCCCGTGGTCTACGGCTCGCCTGCGGCGGCGGGTTACTACCGCCGCTGCATCGCCGACCTGGAGGAGATCGCATTCAACACCGTCTCCTCGGCGCGCGACGCACGGCGCGGCCGCGTCAACCTGATCGCCTGCGGCCCGCAGGAGTTGCGCATCGTCCCCGGAGAACCCTCGCCCGAAGCGGGACGGGCCGCCGTCGAGGCGTTGCAGGCCGCCGTGCGCGATCTAAAAGAGGGTACGCTCGACGCGCTGGTCACCGGCCCGATCGACAAGGAGACGGCGCAGGCCGACGACTTCCGCTACACGGGGCACACCGAGTACCTCGCCGCCGAACTGGAAGGCTCGCCCATGATGCTGATGTGCAGCGATCGGCTGCGTGTGGGGCTCGTGACGACGCACCTGCCGCTGGCGGAAGTGAGCGCCGCGATCTCGCGCGAGAAAATCACCGAGGCCCTCGACCGGCTCGCCCGCTCGCTGGTCGCCGATTTCGGCGTAGTGAAACCCCGCATCGCCGTGCTGGCGCTCAACCCCCACGCCGGCGACGGCGGGCTGTTGGGCAGGGAGGAGGAGGAGACGATCCGCCCCGCCGTGAACGACGCTTACGCTGCGGGCGTCCTCGCCTTCGGGCCTTTCGCTGCCGACGGCTTTTTCGCCAGCGGCAACTACGCGCACTACGACGCCGTGCTGGCGATGTACCACGACCAGGGGCTGGCGCCCTTCAAGACGCTCACGCCCGACGGCGTGAACTACACGGCCGGCCTGTGCAAAGTGCGCACCTCGCCCGACCACGGCGTGGCCTACGACATCGCAGGCCGTGACAAAGCCGATCCGCAGTCGATGCGCAACGCGATCTACGCGGCCCTCGACATCGTCGAGAACCGCCGCCGCTGGGCTGCGATGTCGGCCGACCCGTTGCAGCATTTCGAGCGCGACCGGGGCCGCGACGCATCGGCCAAAGACCTGCCCGAAATGCGGGAGGGACGCCACGACTGACCGTTTCATGCACCGGAATATGGCACGACGCGACGACGGATTCCTCTCGACCAGGCGCAAGGTGGCCTGGATGTTCTTCGGCCTGTGGGCCGTGGTATTGGTCATGGCCGCCGTCCGCTATGCCATGCACGGCGACATGGTCGTGACGCTGGCGGTCGCCGCCGCGGCCGTCGCCTTCTGCATTTACCGCCTGTGGGACGCCTATCGGGTATGAGAATAACGGAGGGTGCAGCGATTTTCGCATGAAAAAAGCGGCTAACCGCTCCTCAATTAGAAGATTATTGTAACTTTGCGACGAACAAAGGGCAAGCGGGAGGCGTATTCCGTCTCGTAATTGTGGAAGCGCCGATCGCCCCGTAACAATTAAATACACAAGTAATGGTTAAAATTACATTTCCCGACGGCAGCGTGAAGGAATTCGCCGCGGGAACGACCGCCTACCAAATCGCGGAAAGCATCAGCCCTCGTTTAGCTGCTGACTCTCTGGCGGCTTCGGTAAACGGCGCGACGGTCGACCTGTCGCGCCCCATCGACGAAGATGCCTCCGTCAAGTTCTACAAGTGGGAGGACGAAGAGGGCAAGCACGCCTTCTGGCACACCTCGTCGCACCTGCTGGCCGAAGCGCTCGAAGCGCTCTACCCCGGCATCAAGTTCGGCATCGGCCCGGCCATCGAGAACGGCTTCTACTACGACGTCGACTCGCCCGTGGCGATCACCGAATCCGACCTTCCGAAAATCGAAGCCAAGATGGTGGAGCTGGCCCGTCAGAAAGAGCCGCTCGTCCGCCGCGAGGTTCCCAAGGCCGAAGCGCTCAAAGAGTTCACCGAGAAGGGCGACCCCTACAAGATCGAACTGATCGAGGCCCTCGAAGACGGCACCATTTCGTTCTATACCAACGGCAGTTTCACCGACCTCTGCCGCGGCCCGCACATCCCCAACACGGGTGCGATCAAGGCCATCAAGCTGCTGTCGGTTGCCGGCGCCTATTGGCGCGGCGACGAGAAACGTCAGATGCTGACGCGCATCTACGGCATCTCGTTCCCCAAGAAGTCGATGCTCGACGAGTACCTCGCCCTGATGGAAGAGGCCAAGAAGCGCGACCACCGCAAGCTGGGCAAGGAGCTGGAACTCTTCGCCTTCTCGCAGCGCGTGGGAGCGGGTCTGCCGCTGTGGCTGCCCAAGGGCGCCGCGCTGCGCGACCGGCTGGAACAGTTCCTGCGCTCGGTGCAGAAGGAGTACGGCTACCAGCAGGTCATCACGCCCCATATCGGCAACAAGGAGCTGTACGTCACGTCGGGCCACTACGCCAAATACGGCAAGGATTCGTTCCAGCCGATCCACACCCCCGTCGAGGGCGAGGAGTACCTGCTCAAACCGATGAACTGTCCCCACCACTGCGAGATCTACAAGGTCAAACCCCGCTCGTACAAGGATCTGCCGATCCGTCTGGCGGAGTTCGGCACGGTCTACCGCTACGAGCAGACGGGCGAACTGCACGGCCTGACGCGCGTGCGCGGCTTCACGCAGGACGACGCCCACATGTTCGTGCGCCCCGACCAGCTGCTCGAAGAGTTCGAGAAGGTGATCGACATCATCCTCTACATCTTCCGCACGCTGAAATTCGACAACTACACCGCCCAGATTTCGCTGCGCGACAAAACGAACCGCGAAAAGTACATCGGTACGGACGAAAACTGGGAGAAGGCCGAGCAGGCGATCATCCGTGCCACGGAGGAGAAGGGATTGAAAACCACGATCGAATACGGCGAAGCGGCCTTCTACGGCCCGAAGCTCGACTTCATGGTGCGCGACGCCATCGGCCGCAAGTGGCAGTTGGGAACCATCCAGGTGGACTACAACCTGCCCGAGCGGTTCGACCTGACCTACAAGGGCGCCGACGACAAGCTGCACCGCCCGATCATGATCCACCGCGCACCGTTCGGTTCGATGGAGCGTTTCGTGGCAGTATTGTTGGAGCATACGGGGGGCAAATTCCCGCTGTGGCTCTCGCCCGACCAGGTGGTCGTGCTGCCGATCTCGGAGAAGTTCAACGACTATGCCCGCAAGGTGGCCGACTACCTCAACCGCTACGACGTGCGTGCGCAGGTCGACGACCGCAACGAGAAGATCGGCCGCAAGATCCGCGACAACGAGCTCAAACGCATCCCCTATCTGGTGATCGTGGGCGAGAAGGAGGAGGCTGAAGGCAAAGTCTCGATCCGCGTGCAGGGCGAAGGCGACAAGGGCCAGATGACGCTCGAGGAGTACAAGGATTACATGGTCGGACTGGTGAAGGCCGAGATGGAAGCCAACAAGATCGAAAAATAAACCGTTTTCGCCGAGCCTCGGCAGAGCCGCGTTTGCGCGAACTCCGCCGAGGCGGGAAAACGACCGTTGAAAACGAACTTTTATTAACCAAATTAGGAGGACACTGCTATAAACACGACACGTCCATTCACTCCGAGACCCGCTGGCTCGGGGAATAATCAAGGGAACGGGAATCGTCCTTCGGGGCCGCGCGGTCTGCGCCGTCCGCCGCAGAAGGAGAATCCCCATCGCATCAACCACGAGATCACGGCACCGCAGGTGCGTTTGGTGGGCGACAACATCGAGCAACCGATCGTCATGCCCACCCGCGACGCATTGCGCATGGCCGACGAGATGGAACTCGACCTGATCGAGATTTCGCCCAAGGCCGATCCCCCCGTCTGCCGCATCGCAGACTACCAGAAGTTCCTGTACCAGCAGAAGAAAAAGGCCAAGGAGATCAAGGCCAAGCAGGTGAAGGTGGTCATCAAGGAGATTCGTTTCGGCCCCCAGACCGACGATCACGACTACAACTTCAAGCTCAAACACGCTCAGAACTTTCTGAAAGAGGGCGCCAAGGTCAAGGCTTACGTCTTCTTCCGCGGCCGTTCGATCGTCTTCAAGGAGCAGGGCGAGATTCTGCTGCTGCGCTTCGCCACCGACCTCGAAGAGCTCGCCAAGGTGGAGATGATGCCCAAGCTCGACGGCAAGAAGATGAACATGATCCTCGCGCCCAAGAACACCAAGAAGTAGCGCGGGACACGAGCGCATACGGGCCGTCCGACCCGACTCCGGCAACGACTTACGGAACGGCACACCCGTTCGGTAAGTCGTTGTTTTGGATTTTCCGTCCGGTAGCGCGACGTGTCCGGGGCATCCGCGGCTTCCGGCCGAAACGGTAAAAACGCCGATCCACACCCGAAATGGGATACCGAATCGGGAATAAATATGTACCTTTGCCCTGAATGAGACCCTTCGAAGAGATACTGGCGATCGATTCCGCCGCGGCATTCGACTGCGCGGCGCTCGAATTGTTCCGCTTCCAGGCCGAGCGGTGCGGTGTCTACCGCGAATACCTCGCCGAGATCGGCGTCGATCCGGCGGCCGTGCGGCGCGTCGACGAAATCCCGATGCTGCCGATCGAATTCTTCAAGTGGCGCGACGTCTACTGCGGCGACACGGAACCGCAGATCGTCTTCACGTCGAGCAACACGGGACAGAGCGTCGCATCGCATCACATGATGGCCTCGACGGCGCTCTACGAGGCGGCGTTCACCGCCGCGTTCGAACGTTTCTACGGCAATCCGGCGCGGTGGAGCCTCTATGGCCTGCTGCCCAACTACCTGCAACGCGAAGGGTCGTCGTTGGTCTACATGGTCGACCGCCTGATCGGACGGTGCGGTTCGGGCGGGTTCTACCTCGACGACTACGAACGCCTGCTGGCGGACATGGCAGCCGATCCGAAACCGAAAATCCTGCTGGGCGTGAGCTATGCGTTGTGGGACCTGGCCGAACGGTACGCCCCGAAGCTGTGCGATACGATCGTCATGGAGACCGGCGGCATGAAGGGCCGCCGCGAGGAGCTGCCCAAAGAGGAGTTCCACCGCATCCTGTGCGAAGCGTTCGGCGTCGACAGGGTCCACTCCGAATACGGCATGGCCGAACTCACGTCGCAGGCCTACTCCGACGGCGGCGGCCGTTTCCGCACGCCGGGCTGGATGCGCGTCGCGGTGCGCGACGTCAACGACCCCTTCTGCCGCCTGCTGCCCGACCAGCGGGGCGGCGTCGACATCATCGACCTGGCGAACCGTTTCTCATGCGCCTTCATTCAGACGCAGGACGTGGGGCGCGTCTCGGCCGACGGATCGTTCCGCATCGAAGGACGTATCGACCACAGCGACATCCGGGGCTGCAACCTGTTGGTACAATAACCGTAAAATCCGTATGAAAGTCGTCGCATTCGTTCCCATCCGTCTCAACAGCCAGCGCGTCGAAGGCAAAAACCTCCGCCTGCTCGGCGGCGAACCGCTGCTGTGCCACATCCTGCGCACGCTGCTCGAAGTCGAGGCGATCGACGAGGTTTACGTCTATTGCAGCGACCCGGCCGTGCGCCCCTACCTGCCCGACGGCGTGCGGTTCCTGCGCCGCAGCCCGCGGCTCGACCGCAACGAGACGCTCGGCCGCGAAATCTACGACGCCTTCACCGCCGAAGTCGTAGCCGACGTCTACCTGCTGGCGCACGCCACTTCGCCCTTCATCCGCCCCGCGACGATCGCGGCGGCCCTGCACAAGGTCACCGACGAGGGCTACGATTCGGCTTTCAGCGCCGAGCGGATGCAGACCTTCGCCTGGTACCGGGGCGAGCCGCTCAACTATGCGCTCGACGCGATTCCCCGTACGCAGGAGATCGAACCGGTCTTCGTCGAGACCAGCGCGTTCTTCATCTTCCGCCGCGAAATATGGTGCGACCTGCATCAGCGCATCGGCCGGCACCCCTACGTCGCCGTCGTAGACCGCATCGAGGGGATCGACATCGACTATCCCGAAGATTTCGCGCTGGCCGAGGTGATCGCAAAACTGCCGAACAGATAATCGTCGCGGGCCGAAGGTCTGCGAAAATCCGAATAACATTCATAGCCGATGCAACGCATCTGAGACCGGCATCTCCATAGCGGCCGCCGGACAAAATGACGCACTGCGGCAGCCGACCGGCGGCGACGCGTGACATCGTGTCCTTTCGGGATGCCATTCTATCGGCCGGATGCGACAAAATGTCGCCGTCGGCGGGTTGGCAGGGCTTTTGCGTGGAAGAGGGCAGAAACAAAAAACAAAAGATACGACTATGAATGTAAACAGTTTAACGATCAAGGCACAGGAGGCGTTGCAGGCGGCCTATACGCTGGCGCAGCAACGCGGGCAGCAGGCCATCGAGCCGCTGCACATGCTCTCGGTGCTCATCCGCGACGACGACGCGCTCTGCACGTTCCTGCTGGGGCGCGTAGGCGTCAACGTGCGCGGCCTGCGCGACGAGGCCGACCGCGCCGTGGGTTCGCTGCCGCAGGTGACGGGCGGAAACGGCGAACAGTATTTCTCGCAGGACGCCTCGCGCGTCATCCAGCGTGCGGTGGACTTCACAAAGACCTTCGGCGACAAGTATGCGTCGGTCGAACATCTGCTGCTCGGCCTGATCGCCGAACGCGGTGCGGCGGCCGACCTGCTGAAACGTGCGGGCGCTACCGAGAAGGAGCTCATCGAGGCGATCCGCACCTTCCGCAAGGGGGCGACCGTCGATTCGCAGACCGCGTCGCAGGAGTTCAACGCATTGGGTAAATACGCCGTCAACCTCAACGAACAGGCGCGTTCGGGCAAACTCGATCCGGTGATCGGCCGCGACGAGGAGATCCGGCGCGTATTGCAGATTCTCTCGCGCCGCACCAAGAACAACCCGATTCTCGTGGGCGAGGCGGGCGTCGGCAAAACGGCGATCGCCGAGGGCATCGCCCACCGGATCGTCGACGGCGACGTGCCGGAGAACCTGAAATCGAAGGTGATCTTCTCGCTCGACATGGGTGCGCTGATCGCCGGTGCGAAGTATCAGGGCGAATTCGAAGAGCGTCTGAAAGCCGTCGTACAGGAGGTGATCGCCTCGGAAGGCGAAATCCTGCTCTTCATCGACGAGATACACACGCTCGTAGGCGCCGGCAAGTCGTCGGGGGCGATGGATGCGGCCAACATCCTCAAACCGGCCCTCGCGCGCGGCGAGCTGCGCACGATCGGCGCCACGACGCTCGACGAGTTCCAGAAATACTTCGAGCAGGACAAGGCGCTCGAACGCCGTTTCCAGAAGGTGATGGTCGATGAACCGACCACCGACGACGCCGTGTCGATCCTGCGCGGGTTGAAGGAGCGTTACGAAAACCACCACCAGGTGCGCATCAAGGACGAGGCGATCGTCGCTGCCGTCGAGTTGTCGCACCGGTACATCACCTCGCGTTTCCTGCCCGACAAGGCGATCGACCTGATCGACGAGGCGGCGTCGCGGCTGCGGTTGGAGATGAACTCCGTACCCGAAGAGATCGACAACCTCGACCGCCGTATCCGACAACTGGAGATCGAACGTGAAGCGATCCGCCGCGAAAACGACGAGGAACGCGTCGCAGCGCTGACCAAGGAGATTGAGGAGCTGCGTTCGCGCGACGCCGAGAAGCGCGCCAAGTGGCAGGGACAGCGCGACTTGCTGACCAAGATCCAGCGCCAGAAGGACGATATCGAACGCTACAAGGTCGAGGCGCAGCAGGCCGAACGCCAGGGCGACTACGGCCGCGTGGCGGAGTTGCGCTACGGCAAGATCGTTGAGGCGCAGAAACAGATCGAGGCCTTGCAGACCGAGTTTCAGACGGCTGCCGGCAACGACGCCCTCATCAAAGAGGAGGTCGACGCGCAGGACGTGGCCGAGGTCGTATCGCGCTGGACGGGCATTCCCGTGACGCGGATGCTCGCCTCGGAGCGCGAGAAGCTGCTCCACATGGAGGAGGAGCTGCACAAGCGCGTGGTGGGGCAGGAGCAGGCCATCGCCGCGATCTCGGACGCCGTGCGCCGTTCGCGCGCCGGGCTGAACGACCCGCGCAAGCCGATCGGATCGTTCATCTTCCTCGGTACGACGGGCGTGGGCAAAACCGAGCTGGCGAAGGCGCTCGCCGAGTTCCTCTTCAACGACGACTCGATGCTGACGCGCATCGACATGAGCGAATATCAGGAGCGCCACAGCGTGTCGCGGCTCGTGGGGGCGCCTCCGGGATACGTCGGTTACGACGAAGGCGGCCAACTCACCGAAGCCGTACGGCGCAAGCCCTACTCGGTGGTGCTGCTCGACGAGATCGAGAAGGCGCACCCCGATGTCTTCAACATCCTGTTGCAGGTGCTCGACGACGGTCGCCTGACCGACAACAAGGGGCGGACGGTGGATTTCCGCAACACGATCATCATCATGACCTCGAACATGGGTTCGCAGCTCATTCAGGAGAATTTCGCCGCCGCCTTCAACGGCGAGAAGTTGCCCGACGATACGGTCGAGCGGACACGCCTGGCGGTCATCGACCTGTTGAAGCAGCAGCTCAAGCCCGAGTTCCTGAACCGTATCGACGAGATCGTGATGTTCGAACCGCTCACGCGCAAGGATATCGAGAAGATCGTCGACATCCAGTTGGGTATCGTGCGACGCATGTTGGCCGAGAACGGTCTGGAACTGAACTATACGCCGGCGGCGCGGGCGTGGATCGCCGAAGCGGGTTACGATCCGATGTACGGCGCACGACCCGTCAAGCGGACGATCCAGCGCGAAGTCGTCAACGACCTTTCGAAGCGGATCCTGGCGGGCGAGGTCGACCGCTCGCGCCCGATCTCGATCGACGTCGAAGGGGGCAGGCTCCTCTTCCGCAACTAAGATTGCCGTATGTGACGAATGCGGACGATTCCTGCGGGAATCGTCCGCATTTTTCTTTCTTCTTTGGCTGCGCCGAAGATACGCCGTCTCGGCAAAATCAAGCTAACGCTTGCTTCTGCGCCCGACTTTTCGTATCTTTACCCGACAAAAATAAAACTATTCCCCAAAACGATTCATCGAACAATGAAACTTTTCAGACGATTCACCGCTCTCATGCTGGCGGTTACGCTGTCGCTGACGACCTTCGCGGCCGCAGCCAGGGATTGGGCCGCCGTCGAGGTGGCCGACAAGGCCGGCGCAACGGTCAAGGGCATCGTTTACGCCGGCGACGAACCGCTGCGCGGCGTAGCCGTATCGGACGGCGCCGAGATCGTATTCACCGATGCCGAAGGCCGTTACTGGCTGCCGACCGACAAGCGCAGCGGCTCGGTCTTCATCACGATTCCGTCGGGATACGAGGTCTCGGCCGACGGGGTGTTCCCCCGCTTCTGGGCTGCGCTCGAAGCACCTGCGAAGGAGGTCGAACGGCATGATTTCGCCCTGACGAAGGTCGACAACGACCGCCATGTGATGCTGGCCGTGACCGACATCCACCTCTCGAACCAGAACAGCGACATCGAACAGTTCTGCACCCGCTTCATCCCCGACATCCGCGCCGTGGCGGAGAGTTTCGGCGACACGCCCGTCTACTCGCTCAACATGGGCGATTCGGCGTGGGACGGCTACTGGTACACCAACCGCTATTCGCTCAAAGACTTCCGCCGCACCATGAATATCGTGGGCTACCCCGCGCAGATGTTCTGCGCGATGGGCAACCACGACAACGACGGTGCGACGATCCACTCCGACTCGGTCGACTGGGCGGCTTCGGCGCCCTACCGCCGCATCATCGGGCCGCGCTACTACTCGTTCAACATCGGCAAGGTACACTACGTCGTACTCGACAACCTGATCTATGTCAACTCGCCCAAGAAGAACAGCAAAGACGGGATCGCCGGCAAACGCGACTACGTCCGCCGCGTGGATTCCCTCCAACTCGACTGGCTGCGGCGCGATCTGGCGACGGTCGAGGACAAGTCGGCGCCCGTCGTAGTGGCGATGCACGCCGCGACCTACCGTTACAACAAGTTCAACGACAAGGTGACGGCCGGTCTGAGCGATCCGGCTTACAGCGCCGAACTGAAAGCCTGTTTCGACGGATTCGAGGAGGTGCACTACGTGTCGGGGCACATCCACAAAAATCTGCTGGCGCGCGTAGACGACCGCCTGATCGAGCACAACATAGGCGCCGTGTGCGGTTCATGGTGGCGCACGGGAGCCAACCACTTCCAGATGCTGGGACCGGATGCCGGACCGAACGGCTATGCGATCTTCACGATCGACGGCAAGCGGATGCAGTGGACCTACCGCAGCATCGAGGACGGCGACAAGCAGTTCCGCGCATACGACATGAACGAGGTGGCGCGTTATTACGCCGCGTCGGAGGATGTGGCCGAGTTCCTCGCTCACTACCCCGAGCGGCACGACTTCCGCGAGGAGGCGGGCGGCAACCGCGTCTTCATCAACGTCTGGTGCTGGGAACCCGCATGGAAGATCCGCGTAACCGAAAACGGGCGCGAACTGCCCGTGCGGCGCGAGCAGACCGAAGATCCGCTCTACGTCATCTCGTACGACATCCCGCAGTCTGTATGGAAGGGCAAGTACCCCGTCGACTACGGCAAGCGCGGCAAGCAGCATACGCTCTTCACAGTCAACGCTTCGGGGCCTGCGACGACGCTCGAAATCGAGGTGACCGACTCCTTCGGCAAAGTCTACCGCGAGACGATGACACGCCCCAAGGCGTTCGGCCCGCAGATGAAATAGGCGGCAGGGACGGATGAATCTGTTTCAGGATCGCGGCGTTTGCACGATCCGTGCAGAGGCATGTGAAACGACGATATAAAAAATTATGGAGAATTTCATTTTTCAGAACCCCACGAAGCTGGTCTTCGGCAAGGGGACGATCGCCCGGCTCGGCGAGTTGATTCCAGCCGGCAAGCGCGTGATGGTGACTTTCGGCGGCGGCTCGGTCCGGCGCAACGGCGTCTACGACGAGGTGTGCGCCGCCCTCGCGGGCCGCGACACGGTCGAGTTCTGGGGCATCGAACCCAACCCGTCGATCGAGACGCTGCGCGAGGCGATCGCACTGGGTAAGGAGCGCGAAGTCGATTTCCTGCTGGCCGTGGGCGGCGGTTCGGTCATCGACGGCACGAAACTCATCGCGGCAGGACTGCTCTACGACGGCGATGCATGGGAACTGGTGCGCAAGGGCGCTTCGCAGCGCACCGTACCGCTGGGTACGGTGCTGACGATCCCGGCCACAGGCTCGGAGATGAACAACGGCGCCGTCATCTCGCGCCGCGAGACGAAGGAGAAATATCCTTTCTACGGCAACTACCCGCTCTTTTCGATACTCGATCCCGAAAAGACCTTCACGCTGCCCCAGCGGCAGGTGGCCTGCGGACTGGCCGATACCTTCGTGCACGTCATGGAGCAGTATATGACCGTCGCGGGGCAGTCGCGGGTGATGGACCGTTGGGCCGAAGGCATTTTGCAGACGCTCGTCGAGATCGCACCCGAAATCCGCAAGAACCAGCACGACTACGACCTGATGGCCGATTTCATGCTCTCGGCGACGATGGGGCTCAACGGCTTCATCGCGATGGGCGTGGCGCAGGACTGGGCGACGCACATGATCGGCCACGAACTGACGGCGCTGCACGGACTGACGCACGGGGCGACGCTGGCCATCGTACTGCCGGGTACGCTGCGCGTGCTGAGCGTGCAGAAGGGCGACAAACTGCTTCAATACGGCGAGCGCGTGTGGGGCATCACGACCGGCGAGCGCGACGAGCGCATCCGGCTGGCGATCGAACGCACCGAAGGATTCTTCCGTTCGCTGGGGCTCTCCACCCGTCTGTCGGAGGAGGGGATCGGCGAGGAGACGATCGCCGAGATCGAACGGCGGTTCGACGCGCGGGGCGCCCGTTACGGCGAGGCCCGCAACGTCGACGGCGCCATGGCGCGCCGCATCCTCGAAGCGTGTCGTTGACAACGGTCGGAAATCGCATGAAAAACCGGAGACCTCTGGCTGAGGTCTCCGGTTTCATTTTCAGAGGGCGTTGACCGCCGCCGCAACGGCACGCACCAGCGGCAGCCGTTCGGTGCGCAGCGCAGCGGCGTAGAGCCGCTGCGCAAGGCCGATCGGAGCGTCGTCCGATGTGAAAAGCCGCATACGGTAGTCCGACGGCGAAAACCCGCGCATGAGAATCCACTTGGCGACGTTGAGTTTGCCGAGCGTCAGTGCCGGGCGCCAGCGCTCGAAATCGGGCTGCGCGCGGAAAAAATCGGTCACGACGCGGTTGGCCTCGACGTAGGCGTCGGCCGAACGGCGCGTAAGCGTGTTCATGCAGGAACCTGCGTTGGCGGTGCGGTAGGCGTAGAAGGGGCAGTCGACCGCCGCGATGCGCGCCGCACGATAGACGAGCTGCGACAGCAGGACGTAGTCCTCGGCGAAGTTCAGCCCCGCGGCAGGCCACACGCCGTAGCGCGTGTGGAGCGCACGGCGGATGAGGATACCCCAGAGGCGGTTGGACGTGCGGTAATCCTGTCGGAGCAGGCTGCGCAGCACGCGGTCACGGTCGGGCCAAGGCGTGTGAATCCGCCGGCGGCCCGCAGGCGACACCTCGCAGTAGCCGCCGAAGATCAGGTCGGCGTCGGTGCGACGCGCCTCCTCCGACAGTTGCGCCAGCGCACGGTCGTCGCTCAGCGCGTCGTCCGAATCGACGAAGCAGATGTAGGTGCCGCGCGCGGCCTCGATCGCCGTGCGCCGTGCGGCGCCTACTCCCCGGTTGTGCGCGTGCCGCAGGATGCGTACCCGTTCCCCGACGGCGGGATATTCGGCCATGACTTCGCGCAGACGGTCGACGCTGCCGTCGGACGAAGCATCGTCGACGAAGACGAACTCCGCGTCGACGTCGCGCTGCGCGAACAACGAACGGGCGCAGTCGGCGATATAGCGCTCCACTCCGTAGACGGGAACGAGCACCGAGAGGTCGGGCACATGTCGCGGGTTTGCTTCCATATCCTTGCAAATGTAGCGAACTTTCGGTAGCTTTGCAACAATCAAAATCCAATGCGGTGCGACTTTCCCAAAAAATAACCGGATTTCTGCACAACGGCGTCTCGACGCTCTGGTACTTCGCGGTGATGGCCGTCAAGGAGAACTTCCGCAACTACGTGGGACGCGCCGGACGTACGGAGGGCGCCCTCTCCAACGAACTGGCACTGCTGGCCAACGGCCCGTCGCTGGCGGACGAACTGCCGCGCCTGCTGTCCGGAGCGCGCGCAGGCTGCGATTTTCTGGCAGTGAACTACTTCGCCGAACACGAAGCTTTCGAGCGTCTGCGGCCGGCCTACTACGTCCTCTCCGATCCGCAGTTCTTCCGCGCAAGCGCGCAACGCGACCGCGTGGCAGCACTCTACCGCACGCTCGCGCGCAAGGTGACATGGCCCATGACGCTCTACGTGCAGTATTACAATCCCGAACGGTTCGATTACCGCGCCGCGCTGCCCAACGGACGCATCCGCATCGTGCCCTTCCACACGCAGCCTTACCGCGGTTTCCGGAGGTTGGAGTTCTGGCTCTACCGCCACGGGCTGGGAAGCGCCAACTTCGGCACGGTAATCCAGCACGGCGAGTACGTGGGGCTGCTCTTGGGCTACCGCACGCTGCATCTCTACGGCGTCGACCACACGCTCACCGAAGGGCTGACGGTCGACCGGCGCAATCGTCTGTGCCGCATCGACCGCCATTTCTACGACGACGGCCGTCCGGCCGAGGCCCATCCGATGTATGTCAACGCCACCTGCCCGCCCGTCCCCTATACGATGGCCTCCTACATGGCCGAACTGGCCGAGCTGTTCCGCGGCCACGAGGTGCTGCGCGACTATGCCGCCTCGCTCGGCGCACGGATCGTCAACCATACGCGCACGTCGATGATCGACGCCTACGAACGGGCTGCGGACGACCGGCCCTCAACATGACGCACGGCCGCGAATTTTCGGCCCGCGATTTCTATTCTTAACGAAAAGTTCTTACCTTTGTACGGTTATGGAGAACTTTATCGTCAGCGCCCGCAAATACCGTCCCGCGACCTTCGCATCGGTCGTCGGACAGAAGCACATCACCTCGACGCTCAAAAACGCCATCGAGCGCGGGCAGCTGGCGCACGCCTACCTCTTCTGCGGCCCGCGCGGCGTGGGCAAGACCACCTGCGCGCGCATCTTCGCCAAGGCGATCAACTGCCTGCATCCCGAAGGGGCCGAGGCGTGCAACGACTGCGAGTCGTGCCGCTCGTTCAACGAGAACCGTTCGCTCAACATCCACGAACTGGACGCCGCGTCGAACAACTCGGTGGACGACATCCGCAACCTGATCGAACAGGTGCGCATCCTGCCGCAGGGCGGCCGCTACTCGGTCTTCATCATCGACGAGGTGCACATGCTCTCGGCCGCGGCGTTCAACGCCTTTCTCAAAACGCTCGAAGAGCCGCCCGCACACGCCGTCTTCATTCTGGCCACCACCGAGAAACACAAGATCCTCCCCACGATCCTCTCGCGCTGCCAGATCTACGATTTCAACCGCATCAAGGTCGAGGACTCGGTCGAGTACCTCAAATATATCGCAGGGCAGGAGGGCGTCGGCTACGACGAGGAGTCGCTGAACCTCATCGCGCAGAAAGCCGACGGCGGTATGCGCGACGCACTGTCGATGTTCGACAAGGCCGTGTCGTTCTGCGGCGCGCGACTCGAATACAAGTCCGTCGCGCAGACGCTCAACGTGCTGGACTACGACACCTATTTCAACGTCACCGACATGCTGCTCGGCGGCGACTACCTCTCGGCGCTGCGGCTGTTCGACGAGGTGCTCGCCAAGGGATTCTCCGGCCAGACCTTCATGGCCGGTCTGGCGCAGCACATGCGCGACCTGCTCGTGGCGCGCGACGCCGCTTCGGTGTCGCTCATCGAACTGACGGGCACCCTGCTGGAGCGATACCGCGCCCAGGCAGGGCGTTGTACAATCGAATTTCTTTTCGGGGCGATCTCGCTGCTGACCGAAGCCGACGGACGAATCCGGCAATCGTCGAACCAACGGCTGCTGGTCGAACTGGGACTGATGAAAATAGCCGGTCTCGGTCAAAAAAAAAATGACGGCGTAGCACTCGGCACGAGCTATCCCCTACCGCCGCTCACGGGGCAGAACGCCCCGGCGGCAAATCCCCGACATACGACTTCCGGACCGAGTGCGGCTCCGACATCCGCCACGACCGCCGCGACTGCGACAGGAACTCCTTCGACGGCAGCTCCGGCACCCGCGACCGGAAACGCAGGGGCGGCGCCCGCCGCGGCTGCCATCGCGCCTGAGGCGGCTCCCGTCCCGCAGGGAACGGCCGCCGCCGAACCGCCCGCAACGGCACCCATGCCGGCAAGGGCCCCGGCTCCGCAGGCGTCCCGACCTGCCGCGGCGACAAGCGCCGCATCGCTCATCGGCGGCGCATCGCTGTCGTCACTGCTGAGCCAGGCACGGCGGGGAACCGCACCGGAGACGGCGCCGGAGGCTGCCGAGCAACCGCAGCCTGCCGTCACGATCGACCCGGCGAGCGGACAGAAGCTGGAAAGCGGCCGCACGGCGATCCTCGACTACATCCGGCAGGAACGTCCCCGTCTCTACGCCTTCTTCGAGCAGCTGCGCATCGAAGGACACACGCTGCGGCTGGCCGTACCGACCGAGGCACTGCGCGAGGAGATCCTGCGCAGCAAGCTGGAGATGCTCACCCGCATCGCCGCGATCGCCGGCGTGGAGGGGGCACTCGAATTGGAGGTGACGATCAACGAGCAGATCAGGGCCGTGCGCCCCATCAAACTCGAAGACCGGCTCCGCCACATGAACGAGAAGAATCCGCTGCTGGCCGAACTGCGCAGGGAGCTCGATCTGGAAGTGGAATAACCGAAAACACGAAAAAATAAGAACAAAAACAATATGGCAATCAAAAACTTCATCGAGGAACTGGAATGGCGCGGCATGATCCACACGATCATGCCGGGTGCAAAGGAACAACTTGAAAAAGAGATGACGACGGCCTATCTGGGTATCGATCCCACGGCTGACTCGCTGCATATCGGACATCTGGTGGGAGTGATGATTCTCAAACATTTCCAGATGTGCGGCCACCGTCCCATCGCACTGGTCGGCGGCGCAACGGGCATGATCGGCGATCCGTCGGGCAAGTCGCAGGAGCGCAACCTGCTCGACGAGGAGACGCTGCGCCGCAATCAGGAGGCGATCAAGCGGCAGCTGGCCAAACTCATCGACTTCGACTCCGACGCCCCCAACGCCGCGCTGATGGTCAACAACTACGACTGGATGAAGGGGATCGGCTTCCTCGACTTCATCCGCGACATCGGCAAGCTGATCACGGTCAACTACATGATGGCCAAGGATTCGGTCAAGAAGCGTTTCAACGGCGAGGGCGACGGCATGTCGTTCACCGAATTCTCCTACCAGCTGGTGCAGGGTTTCGATTTCATGCACCTCTACGAGAAATACGGCTGCAAGGTGCAGTTGGGCGGATCCGACCAGTGGGGTAACATCACCACCGGCACCGAGCTGATCCGCCGCAAGCTGGGCGCCGAAGCCTATGCGATCACCTGCCCGCTCATCACGAAGGCCGACGGCACCAAGTTCGGTAAGACCGAGAGCGGCAACGTATGGCTCGATCCGCGCTATACGTCGCCCTACAAGTTCTACCAGTTCTGGCTCAACGTGAGCGACGACGACGCCAAACGCTACATCAAGATCTTCACCCTGCTCGACCGTGCGACGATCGACGCACTCGTCGCCGAACACGACGCAGCGCCCCACCTGCGCACGTTGCAGAAGCGGCTGGCCGAGGAGATCACCGTGATGATCCACTCGCGCGAGGAGTACGAGAAGGCGGTCGAAGCGTCGCAAATCCTCTTCGGCGGCGCGACCTCCGAGGCGTTGCGCCGGCTCGACGAACAGACGTTGTTGCAGGTCTTCGAAGGGGTGCCGCAGTTCACCGTGGCACGCGCCGAACTGGGGTTGCCGTTCGTCGACCTCTGCGCTGCGGCGACGCAGATCTTCCCCTCGAAGGGCGAATGCCGCAAGATGGTGCAGGGCGGCGGTGTGGCACTCAACAAGGAGAAGGTCGCCGATGCGATGCGCCCCGTCACCGAAGCCGATCTGATCGCCGGCAAATACCTGCTCGTGCAGCGCGGCAAGAAGAACTACTATCTCGTGACCGTCGAATAAGTTTCATCGCAATCGGGAAGGCTCCGTAAAGGAATCTTCCCGATTGCGCATACTGCATACGCCTATGCTCTACACGATCGATCTTCAAGGCATGGAGTTCCACGCCTTTCACGGCTGTTACGACCTCGAACAGCGCGTCGGAAACCGTTTCGAGGTGACGCTCTCGATTACGACCGAACTGGGCGGCATCGCCGCGCACGACGCCGTGGAGGAGGCCGTCAACTACCTGACCGTCTACGAAATCGTCCGCGAACGCATGGCCGTCACGCAGCGCACGATCGAGCGCGTGGCCACGAATATCATCGAAGCGTTGCACGCGCGCTTTCCCGCAGTGCGGCACGTGCGTTGCACGGTAGCCAAACTCGCCCCCCCGCTGGGCGGCAAGATCGCCCGTGTCTCGGTGACGCTGGAAGGATAGCCCCGAAACGACGCGGGCGATCGCCATCGCGGCGTTGCCGGCCCACATGCACGGGACACGCCCGCCCGAAACAGGGCGCATACTGCGAACAGACGGGAGACCGGCCCGAACGCCGCCCTCTCCCGACGAAGATAGGTGCACCTTTTCCCGCTGCGGCATAGACGGAACAAGTTCTGCGCTGTGCGCGGCTTAACGAAAACGTCAAGCTATGAAGACAACTCATCGGGCCACATTCGGCGGCCGGCTGAGCGCCGTGCTCGTCACGGCGGGCAGCGCCGTCGGATTGGGCAACATCTGGCGTTTCCCCTATGTCGCAGGGGAGAACGGCGGCGGCGCGTTCCTGCTGATCTACATCCTCAGCGTCCTGCTGCTCGGCGTGCCGATCATGCTTTCGGAATTCGCCATCGGACGCAATACCCACCGCAACGCCGTGGGCGCCTACCGCACCCTTTCGAGCCGCTGGTCGATCCTGGGCTACAACAGTATTCTGGCTCCGCTGCTCATCATGGGCTTCTATCTGGTGGTTTCGGGCTGGACGCTGGAATACATGATCCACTCGCTCACGGGCGAATTCACACGCATCAGTACCCCCGAAGCCTACGAATCGCTCTTCAACGCCTTCACGCAGAACCCGTGGAAACCGTTGCTCTACACCGTCGTCTTCACCCTGCTGACGCACGGCGTCATCGCGCTGGGCGTCCAGAAAGGGATCGAACGCTCGGCACGCATCATGATGCCGCTGCTGCTGTTGATCCTCGTGGTGCTGGCCGTCCACTCCATCCTGCTGCCTGGCGGCACCGAAGGCGTGAAATTCCTCTTCGCTCCCGACTTCTCGAAGGTGACGCCCTCGACGGTGCTCACCGCGCTCGGACAGGCCTTCTTCTCGCTGTCGATCGGTCTGGGCTGCCTGGTGACCTACGCCTCCTATTTCAAGAACGACACCAACATCACGCACACCGCCCTGCAAGTCGCCTTCATCGATACGCTCGTGGCGGTGTTGGCGGGGCTGGTGATCTTTCCGGCCGTTTTCAGCGTCGGCATCGAACCCACGGCCGGCCCCTCGCTGGTCTTCGTCACCCTGCCCGCGATCTTCAATACGCTTCCGCTGAGCATGGTATGGTCGACGATCTTCTTCCTGCTGCTGGTCATCGCAGCCCTCACCTCCACGATCTCGCTGCACGAGGTGCTGACCGTCTACGTGCAGGAGGAGTGGCATCTGAGCCGCCGTGCGGCGGCATGGATCGTCACCGGCGCCTGCATCGTACTGGGTGCGGCCGCTTCGTTGTCGCTCGGCGCATGGCAATGGTTGCAGCTCGGCGGGAAATCGTTCTTCGACCTGCTGGACTTCGTGACGGCCAACATCATGCTGCCCGCAGGCGGTTTCTTCATCTGCATCTTCACGGGTTGGGTACTCGACCGGCGGTTCATGCCGGCGGAACTGACCAACCACGGCGCACTGCGCCTGCACCTCTGGCCGCTGCTCGGCATGCTGCTGCGCTGGGTTTGTCCGGTGGTGATCCTGCTGATCTTCCTGGATAACCTGGGAGTGCTCTGATTCGCGACAGCGGTCATACACTTTAAATTTGTCCCTCGGAAAGTCGACTTTTTATTCAGAAAAGTCGACCTTTTCGTATTTTTTCCTATATTTGCAACCGGAGCGGGTTTTCCCATGCGTCCGCATATCAACGGTTTGCGTTCGGGAAGCGGTTCCCCCCCCGAAACGGCGACGAATGCCGAAACACGTCTCCGCGCGAAACGGCTATCGCCCGATGAAGACGAAAGCCGGGCAGGGAAAACGGAAGTTGAAAATGAAAAAAGACATTTACTGCTTTACATAATTCCAATTTCTAATCTAAATCGATTTTATGAAGAAACTCGTACTGCTCATTTTCACCGTCTGCATGGGGGGGGGGAATCGCCGCATCGGCGCAGGAAGTCTCGCAGCAGAAACTGGACTCGCTGAATCAGGCGCTCAGTGACATTTCGGCCCGCGTAAAGGAGACCGAAGCAGCGGAAAGCAACCGCGCGATCTGGAAAGACCGTTCCAAGTATTTCAACCTGAATTACGTCAACCAGAAACTCTCTCCCGACATCGACGGGTGGGACAAACTCGGCGGCGGCGAATTGAAAAGCGACTTCGGTGCGGCGATCGTCTGGGGTAAAACCTACTACCTGCACAAGAAGCCGCTGGCCGGCATGATCAAGTTCGGCATCGACTGGTCGTGGATGGATCTCAACTACGCACAATACAAGGTCGAGGCATACGACTACGACACGGACGAGCTTTACTCCGAAAAGGCCCACCAGCTCGAATACGGTATGCAGATCGGCCCGTCGGTGACGATCAATCCGGTGCACCACCTCAAAGTGAGCGCCTACTTCCGCGTAACGCCCTCCTACTCGATGATGTACCTCAACGACGAGTTTTACCACCACTATGCGACCTTCTGCAACACGGGTTTCGCCGTAGCCTGGAAGGTACTCTCGGTCGGCTGCGAATGGCGTTGGGGCAAAGCGTCGTACGACGGTCTGGGTCTCAACCTCGACGATCTGGAAGGCGATTACTCCGACGGCGATTTCAGCGGCGACATCCCCTCGGCGGACGACGTACTGACCGACTTGCAGGATTTGAAGCTCAAAACCAAATCGTTCCGCGTCTATTTCAGTTTCCGTTTCTAAACGGACACAGGCAACCGGAGACGAGCCGAAAAATCTCCGGAAATGAAATTCACCCCTGCCGCGTGCTGCGGCAGGGGTGAATGCGTTGAAAACGGAACGGCAGGCGCTCTTTTCGACCGGCATGTACGCTACTCCACGGCACGCCGGTTGAGCAACGCATGGGTCAGCGTCAGTTCGTCGACGTATTCCAGCTCGTCGCCGAACCCGATGCCGCGTGCGATGGAGGTGATTTTCAGGTCGGGGAACTCCCGCAAACGGTTCATCAGGTAGAAGAGCGTCGTCTCGCCCTCGACCGAGGTGGAGATCGCCAGAATCACCTCGCCCACGCCGCCCCGGCGAATGCGCTCGACCAGCAGGTCGATTTTCAGGTCGGAGGGCGCGATTCCCTGCATGGGCGAGATGACGCCGCCCAGCACATGATAGAGCCCCCGGTACTGCTGCGTATGTTCGATCGAGAGGACGTCGGCCACCTGCTCCACGACGCAGATCGTCGAACGGTCGCGTTTCGGATCTTCGCAGATCGGGCAGACATCGGTGTCCGACAGATTGTTGCACTCCCTGCAATAACGGATTTCGCGGCGGAACCGGTCGATGCTCCGCGTCATGCCCGCCACGATCGACGGCTCCATGCGCAACAGGTGCATGGCCAGCCGCAACGCCGTGCGGCGGCCGATTCCGGGGAGTTTGGACAACTCCTCCACCACGTCGGTCAGTAATTGAGACATTCGAGAATGAATATCCGCGGCGGCGACCTGAACCGGTCGCCGCCGCGATGCGTTTTCGTTAAATCGTTTCGATCGTGCGGGCCTCGACCCACCCCTTCTTGCCGTCGGCGATGACGATCTCGCGCCAGTCGCCCAGCTCGCTCACCGTGCGGACCTTCGTTCCCTCGTGCAACACGAACAGATCGGTCGACGCCTTGTCGGGCGAACTCTTGACCGAGACCGACGAACTCATCACGACGGCCTCCGTACTGTCGAGCAGCTCGCGCCGCTCGGTCACGGCGAACGAAGTGGAGGCGACGAAGACCAGCAGCATCGCCAGCGTACCGTAGAAACCCGCCTTGCGCCACGCCAGCCTTCCGGCCAGCAGGTAAAGCAGCACGAGCGCGAAGAGCAGCGCCAGCGCCGCCAGCGAGACGACGCTCCACGCGGTACACCCGAGCGACATGCGCACCGAGCGCACCCAGCCTTTGAGGAAAAACTCCGGCACGACGGCGATCTTGTCCTTGGTGAAGGTATTGGCCACGTCGAGATTGTAGCGGATGTCCGCATCGCCCGGAGCGAGTCGCAGCGCGCGGTTGTAGTAGAGAATCGCCTTGCCGTAACGCCCCACCTTGAAGTAGGCGTTGGCCAGATTGTAGTAGAGTTTATCGGACGCATAGCCCCGCAGGATCAACTGCCGGTAGGCATCGATCGCCCGATGATAGTCCGAATTGATATAGGCCGTATTGGCAGCGTCCCACACCTGCTCGACGGCAGCCAGCGAGTTGCCGCCGGCCGTCTGCACAGTCAGCGGATCGGTCGTCGCGGCAGCGAGCGAATCGCGGTCGCCCTGCGCCCGCGCAGCAGCGGTAAGACTCAGGAACAGGAGCAGCAGGCTCCAAAATATCCGGCTGGTTCTCATAGCCTCCTATTTTTTAATCACCGATTCGAGTTTCGAAATAAAATCCACCCCTGCGTTGTAGACGTCGCTCATGCGCGCCCCGGCCAACGGCGAGTACTGCGCCTCGTCGCACTGCGAGATGATCTCCGAGAAGCTCTGCGACAACTCCTGCGAAACGCCCCGTTTATTGAGCTCCTCGCGCACGTTCTCCTTCGTCAGATTGGCCACCGGAATGTTGAACTTGTCGCTCATGTAGCCCCACAACGCCCGCAGCATCTCCTCGTAAAAGGCATGGCGGTTCTCCTCCTGCATGAATTTCGCCGCAGCACGGAACCGCTGTACGGCCACCTTGTTGGCTCGCTTGCCGCGCATGAGCACCGCATTCTGACGGTCGCGGATCCGTTTGCGCAGCGCGACGTATGCCGCCGCGAAGAGTCCCACGATCGCCGCCAGCAGCACGAAATAGAGCGTCCCGCCCATGAACGGCCGCCCCTGCAAATGCAGGTTTCCGCGTCCGAGTTTGATGAAACGGATGTCCTGCCCCAGCAGCTTCACATCCTCCTTCGAAAGACCCGTGACCACCTGCGCCGCTGCGCCGCCGCCCGCATCGGGCGCGACGTTGATCGGCAGACGCGCCGTCGAAAGCGTGATATACTGCTTCTTCGCGGGATCGAAATAGGTGAACTCCACCGGTGCGATCTCGTACTCGCCTTCGGCACGGGCGATGAACGGGTATTCGAACTGACGGTAGCCGGTCGTACCGGCCGCCGTGGTCTTCATCGACTCGGTCGTCTTGACGTTGTACTGCTCGAACGAACTGGGAAGCGTCAGTTTGGGCGCCTGTACGAACGACAGGTTGCCCGTACCCGAAATTTTGATCGTATAGGTCGCCGCCGAGTTGGCCGCCAGCTCCGTCGAAGGAACGTCGGAGGCCATCGTGAACTTGCCGACGGCACCGCTGAAACTTGCCGGAGCGCCCGCGGGCAGGTCGCGCACCGTCACCTTGACCGGTGCCGTGCGCAGCGAACGGCGCACGTCGTAGACCTCGTGGCCGCCGCCGAAGAAGGGATCGGGATTGGCGCTCTGCACCAACACCTGCGCCACGACGTTCAGCTCGGCGGGTTCGACGGTCAGTTCGCCCGACTGCTGCGGGTAGAGCAGATACTCCTTGATGACCTGCGTCTCGTAGACCTTGCCGTTGTAGCGTTCGCGCTGGGGCTGTGCGTCCTGCTCGATCTCCTGTGCCCAGAAGCCGTTGAACGACGGGAACTTGCTGCCGTTGTCGCCCCGCAGGTTGACGCGGTAGTAGAGTTTGAGCGTCGCACGGATCGGCTCGCCCTTGAAAGCGGTCGTGCGCGACAGGATCATGCGCAGCAGGATGTCGTCCTTCGAGACCTGCTGCACGTCGTCGGCCGACTGGCCGCCCTGCACCGCCTGCTGGCCGCCGCTGCTCTCCGGCGTCTCCTCCACCACCTCGATCGGCAGCGCCTTGGTCTTGTACTGGCTCTTGCCGACCCGCACGGAGGCCGCACCGATGGTGAAGTTGCCCTCCTGCTGCGGCAAAAGCACGTAGGTGATCGTGTAGTTGCTGCTGCGGGTCATCTGCCCGTTAACGATCTGAATCGAACTGCCCTGCGAAAAGGCCGGTCCTGCGATCACGTCGAACCCCTCGAACGACGGGGCCGTGAAGGAACCTTCGTCGGGAGAGGCGTTGAGCGAGAATTCGACGCGCACGGCTTCGCCTTTGGCCACCACCATCGGCGCCTTCACCTCGAAGGAGACCTTTTCGTCGGCCGACGCGACCGTTGCGCCGAATACCGTCAGCAAGGTCAGCATCCACGTATAAACGGTTCGTTTCATTCCGTAATATCGATTGACTGTTGTACTATCTTGGACGTAACGAAAAACAGGCCGTTTTATTGCCTGCGGCACAAAACACACCACAGCCGGCTCCGAAGAGCCGATTGTGGTGCGTATCAGACCTTTTCAGGCATCAGTGCTTGAAGTCGGCGAAGAAGTCGTTGCCCTTGTCGTCCACGATGACGAAGGCGGGGAAATCCTCGACGTAGATCTTGCGGACGGCCTCCATGCCCAGCTCGGGGAAGTCGACCACCTCGACCGACTTGATCGAGTTCTTGGCCAGAATCGCCGCCGGCCCGCCGATCGACCCCAGATAGAACCCGCCGTGCTTCCGGCAGGCGTCGGTGACGGCCTGCGAGCGGTTGCCCTTGGCCACCATCACCATCGAACCGCCGTGCGACTGGAACAGGTCGACGTAGGGATCCATACGGCCGGCCGTCGTGGGGCCGAACGAACCCGAAGCCATCCCCTCGGGAGTCTTCGCGGGGCCGGCGTAGTAGACCGGATGCTTCTTGAAATAGTCGGGCATCGGCTTGCCCTCGTCGAGCATCTGCTTGATGCGGGCGTGGGCGATGTCGCGTGCCACGATGAGCGTTCCGCGCAGGTTCAGGCGCGTCTTGATCGGATACTTCGTCAGAATCTCGCGCACCTTGTCCATCCCCTCGTCCAGATCGATGTCGACGGCCGGCGACATGGCGGGCGCCTGCTTCGGAAGGAACCGGGCGGGATTCTTCTCCAACTGCTCCAGGAAGATGCCTTCGGGGGTGATCTTCGCCTTGATGTTGCGGTCGGCCGAGCAGCTCACGCCGATGGCCACGGGGCACGAAGCGGCATGGCGCGGCGCACGGATCACGCGCACGTCGTGCACGAGGTACTTGCCGCCGAACTGAGCGCCCACGCCGCTCTCCTGGCAGATTTTGAGCACCTTCTCCTCCCATTCCAGATCGCGGAAGCAGCGGCCGCCCTCGTTGCCCGACGTGGGCAGCGCGTCGAGATAACCCGCCGAGGCCTTCTTCACGGTCGAGAGGCACATTTCGGCCGACGTTCCGCCGATGCAGATCGCCAGATGGTAGGGCGGGCAGGCCGAAGTGCCCAGATCCTTGATGTGGGTACGGATGAACTCGGTGAGCGTCTTCTCGTTGAGCAGCGCCTTGGTCTGCTGGTAGAGGAAGGTCTTGTTGGCCGAACCGCCGCCCTTGGTGATGAAGAGGAACTCGTACTCCATGCCGGGGTGGCCTCCGTAGATGTCGATCTGCGCCGGAAGGTTCGTGCCCGAATTCTTCTCGTCGGTCATCGTGAAGGGAACCACCTGCGAATAGCGCAGGTTGCGCTCCTTGTAGGTCTCGTAGACGCCGCGCGCGATATGCTCGGCGTCGTCGGCGCCCGTATAGACGTCCTCGCCCTTGTGGCCGATACAGATCGCCGTACCCGTGTCCTGACAGGTGGGCAGTTCGCCTTCGGCTGCGACGCACTGGTTCAGCAGCATGGTGTAGGCCACGAAGCGGTCGTTGTCGGAGGCTTCGGAATCTTCGAGGATGTTGCGCAGTTTCTGCAAGTGCGAAGCACGCAGGTAGAACGACACGTCGGAATAGGCGGCCTTCGACAACTCCTCCAACCCCTTGGGGTCGACTTTCAAAATCTTGCGGCCGTCGCACTCCACGACTTTCACGTAATCCTTGGTCAACAGACGGTACTCCGTGGTGTCCTCGCCCACGGGAAACGGCTCCTGATAGATGAATTCTGGCATAATTCGCGTTATTTTTTAGATCGTTAAATGTTGAATTCCTTTCCTCGTTTTCTCGCTTCGGCATAGCCTGAACAAGTTCGGCTCTGCACTCGGCTTAACGAAAACGTTCCTTAACATTACAATCGCACCGGCATTCTTCCCGAAGGAAATCCGCTCTCCGCTTCCCGGCCGCGATGCACGGCACGACGGCGCAAAGCGCCCTCCGCCGGTCTGCGATTTACAGAGGCCAAAGATACGAAAAGTCGAGCGCAGAAGCAAACATTTATGTTCGATTATGCCGAGACGAAGTATCTAAGACGCCGTCGAAGATACGAAATTCTTGCGAAATATCCGCCCGCGCCGCACGCTTTTCAATTTATTAAAAAATATTCCGAATTCCCGCGCGGCGGTTTCTGAATTTTGTTGTATCTTTGCATGAACTCCCATAGAGATTCATTTCGTATCAAATAACTAAAATTTAACGGTTATGGTATCTTACAAAGAACTCGGACTGGTGAATACGCGCGAGATGTTCGCCAAGGCCATCAAGGGCGGTTATGCCATTCCTGCATTCAACTTCAACAACATGGAGCAGTTGCAGGCGATCATTTCGGCGTGCGTCGAGGCCAATTCGCCCGTTATCCTGCAAGTGTCAGCCGGCGCCCGCAAATACGCCAACCAGACGTTGCTGCGCTACATGGCACAGGGCGCCGTGGAGTATGCCAAGGAGCTCAACGGCGGCAAGGGTATTCCGATTACGCTGCACCTCGACCACGGCAATTCGTTCGAACTGTGCAAGAGCTGCATCGACATGGGCTTCTCGTCGGTGATGATCGACGGTTCGTCGCTCCCCTACGATGAGAACGTAGCCCTCACGAAAAAGGTCGTCGAGTATGCTCACCAGCACGACGTGACGGTCGAAGGCGAGCTGGGCGTACTGGCCGGCGTCGAAGACGAGGTAGCTTCGGAGGTCGCGCACTACACCAAGCCCGAAGAGGTGATCGATTTCGTGACGAAGACCGGCGTCGACTCGCTGGCCATCTCGATCGGCACGTCGCACGGCGCCAACAAGTTCAAGCCCGAACAGTGCACCCGCAACGCCGAGGGCATCCTCGTTCCGCCCGAACTGCGCTTCGACATTCTGGCCGAGATCGAGAAGAAACTCCCCGGATTCCCCATCGTGCTGCATGGTGCTTCGTCGGTTCCGCAGGAGTACGTGAAGATCATCAACACGCACGGCGGCAAGCTCAAAGATGCCGTCGGCATTCCCGAGGAGCAGCTCCGCAAGGCAGCCAAGAGCGCCGTATGCAAGATCAACATCGACTCCGACGGCCGTCTGGCGATGACCGCCGCCGTACGCAAGGTCTTCATCGACAACCCCGCCGAGTTCGACCCCCGCAAATACCTGGGTCCGGCCCGCGACGAGTTGAAGAAGCTCTACATGCACAAATGCGAGAACGTGCTGGGTTCGGCAGGCAAGGCTTAGTCCCGTACACGAGACCCTTTATACGAAAAACGTCCGGTTTTTTCTCCGGACGTTTTCTTTTTATTTGCTTTTTCGACATAAAAAACATATATTTACGACCGAAAACGAAACGTTTCGGCCGCGGGTCAAAACGGATAAATCATGAACCGATAAACAACCCATCCTAATTATGAGCGAAAAACATTCAATACATTGTCCGGCACGCGATATCCCCGTCCGCGCCGAGGCGGACGTTCTGGTCGTGGGCGGCGGCCCCGCCGGCATCATGGCCGCCGAGGCGGCTGCGGGCGACGGCCTGCGCGTAATGCTTGTCGAGAGCCGCGGTTTTCTGGGCGGCAACCTTACGATCGGCCTGCCTGTACTCGGATTCCTGGGACACAAGGGAACGCAGATCATCAAGGGCCTGCCCCAGAACTTCATCGACCGGCTGCGTGCACGCGGCGCAGCGAGCGAACACCGTCCCTGCGCCCTGCACATGAGCCTGACGATCATCGACCCCGAAGAGGCCAAGCGCACGGCGCTCGAAATCATGGAGGAGAAGGGTGTCGAGGTACTGCTCTACGTCTTCTGCACCGACGTAGTCAAGGAGGGCGACGACGTGAAGGGCGTCATCATCGAGAGCAAGGCGGGCCGCGAAGCGATCTTGGCCCGCACCGTCATCGACTGCACGGGCGACGGCGACGTGGCCTTCCGCGCGGGCGTGGAGTGCCGCAAGGGCGACGCCGAAGGCGGCATGCAGCCCCCGACGCTGATGTTCTGCATGAAGGGTGTCGACGTGCAGCGGCTGCGCGACGCGATCGTCCAGCATCCCGACGTCTACGATATGGACACCATGCCGGCCGAGCAGTTCCGCACGGGCAAGTTCATCACCGTCGGCTTGCGCAACCAAATCGAGCAGGCGCGCGCCAAGGGTATCCACATCCCCGTAGCACGCACGATCCTCATCACGGGGCTTGCCGACGACGAGATCTGGGTCAACATGACGCGCGTGAACGGCGTCGACTCGACCCGTCCCGAAAGCTACACGCACGGCGAGATTGAGGGCCGCAAGCAGGTCTACGAGGTGGAACGTTACCTGCGCGAATTCGTGCCGGGCTTCGCCGGAGCGCATCTGGAAAAAATCGCACCCTTCATGGGTATCCGCGAAAGCCGCGTGATCGTAGGCAAATACGTCCTCACGGCAGAAGATATTCTCGAAGACCGTCGTTTCGACGATGCCATCGCCGTGGCGGGCTATCCGGTAGACATCCACCACGCCAAGGGCGGCGACTGCACGCTCTACTGGTGCGACGACTGCTACGACATCCCCTACCGCACGCTGATTCCGGCCCATGTAGGCAATCTGCTCGTCGCGGGCCGCTGCTCGTCGATGAACCACGAAGCGATGGCTTCGACGCGCGTCATGTCGACCTGCATGGCGTTGGGCGAAGCGGCCGGACGCGCCGCACGGCTAGCCTTGAAGGCGGGCGTGCAGCCCGCCGATCTCAACGTGGAGGCGCTGCGCGCCGAACTGCGTGCGACGGGCGCCTACCTGCGCGACTGATCCGCTCCGTATAAAATGCGAGCGCGGGGTCCCGATTCCGGAACCCCGCGCTTTGTCGTTACCCCTTGCGCTTGTAACGCGACGGCGAGGTACCCGTATGCTGTTTGAAATACTTTCCGAAGAAGGACTGCGTACTGAAATTGAGGTGGTAGGCGATCTCCTGAATACTCATGCCCGAATATTTCAGCAACGACTTCGCTTCGAGGATGACCGACTCGTCGATCCACTTGGCCGCCGTCTTGCCGCTCACCTCCTTCACCACCGACGAGAGATATTTCGGGGTGATGTTCAACTGCCTGGCATAAAAACTCACGTTCCGCTCCCGCTTGTTGTACTCGCCCAGCAGCTGCATGAACTGGTCGAAAAGCACTTCGCAGCGGCCCTGCTTCTGCTCGCTCGACTGCTCGCGCTGGTTCAACTCGGTAATCAGATAGAAAACCGCCGTGAAAAGCGTGTGGATGATCTCCTTGCGATACCGCTCCTTATCGCTCTGGATCACGGTCTTGATAAGCTGGAAAAACTGCCGGATTTCGGCCACGTCGCGTTCGGTCACCTGCAAACAAGGTTTGCGGCCGAAGCGCATGTGAATGGGGAGCGACGCCGAAATATCGACCTGGATGTCGCTGACGAACGCCTTCGAACAGGCGACCAGATAGGCCGTCGCATCGGACGAACAGCGGATCGTCCGGATGATGCTGCCGGGACGGAAGAATACCAGCATGTTGGGCCGGACTTCATAGGTCTCGGTATCGATGGAGAGCACCGCCGACCCGCTCATCATGATCATCGCCGCGAACCCGTCGAGCGACACGGGAATCTCCGACGTGGGATTGCGCAGATAATCGATGGTCGTAATGGCCAGATCGTCCGACAGAAAAACCGTATCCTGCATCTCCTGCTTCAACCGGGCGATGGACACCTTGCGCAGGTTGTTGGGCTTCACCATAAAACGTAACGAGAGTTCGACGTAACAAATTGTTGACCTTGCCTGCGGATTCGCCGTCATGGATTCACGTCGAACTCACGTTACGGGAACTCCGCCCCGAAATCCATCCCGGCGACTGCCGCGCATCCTCCTCCGACGAGAAAGATTTCCCGAACGTGAATCCCCGGAAGAATCCACATTTCCGGATTTTCGATCTACAATGATACGGAAATTCCCCGGAATTTCCTAAAAAATCCCCTTTTTCACCCCTTAAAAAGTAGCGATCCCCGATTGCAGCGTACAAAACCAACGCACGGGACTCCGGAATCGCCCTCTCCGCCCGGCCGCGCGGGCAGCCGCCGGCAGGCAAAACCGCGTAAAAGGCCGTCGCGGCCGACCGCATCGCCGGAAGATTCCGGACGAACCGGCCCTGCCGCATCCGGAAGATCCGCACCGCCGCCGGAACGAAGCCGCCGGAACGATCGGCCCGACCGGATAAAAAGGATGCAGGTTGGAAAATCATCGGATTTTCCAACCTGCATTCAATAGTAGGAGGATCAACGAGTGGAACGGAAGTTCCCGCTCCGCGAAGATTCGAACCGATTGCGGATCGCACCGCCTGCGGAAGGTCGATTCCCTGAACCGGAAATCCCTATCGGAAACCGTACCTCCGCCGAACCGCTCTCACCTACCAACAACACAAACACTTGCGGTCTGCGGAAGATCGAACCGGCCCTTCGCGTACTCTTTCGCTCCTCCTGAACGGTAAGACCGGCTTAGAGCTTCGGACCGGCAGCCACGAGGCTCTTGCCCTCGTCGTTGCCCGTGAACTTCACGAAGTTCTTGATGAAGCGCTCGGCCAGATCCTTCGCCTTGACGTCCCACTCCGAAGCCGACTTGTAGGTATCGCGCGGATCGAGGATCGCGGAATCTACGCCCGGCAGTGCGGTCGGGATTTCGAAATCGAAGATCGGGAGCTTCTTCGTCTTGGCCTTGTCGATCGAGCCGTCGAGAATGGCGTCGATGATGCCTCTGGTATCCTTGATCGAGATACGCTTGCCCGTACCGTTCCAGCCCGTGTTCACGAGATATGCCTTGGCGCCCGACTTCTTCATGCGCTTAACGAGCTCCTCGCCGTACTTGGTGGGGTGCAGCGACAGGAAGGCTGCGCCGAAGCAGGCCGAGAAGGTCGGCGTAGGCTCGGTGATACCGCGCTCGGTACCGGCCAGCTTGGCCGTGAAGCCGGAGAGGAAGTAGTACTTCGTCTGCTCGGGCGTGAGGATCGAGACGGGAGGCAGCACGCCGAATGCGTCGGCCGAGAGGAAGATCACCTTCTTGGCGGCCGGAGCCTTCGATACGGGCTTCACGATATTCTCGATGTGGAAGATCGGATACGACACGCGGGTATTCTCGGTCACCGACTTGTCGGCGAAATCGATCTTGCCCTTCGGGCCGACCGTCACGTTCTCCAACAGCGCGTTGCGGCGGATAGCGTTCCAGATGTCGGGCTCGTTCTCTTTCGAGAGATTGATGACCTTGGCATAGCAGCCGCCCTCGAAATTGAACACGCCGTCGTCGTCCCAGCCGTGCTCGTCGTCGCCGATGAGCTGACGCTTGGGATCGGTCGAGAGGGTCGTCTTGCCCGTACCCGACAGACCGAAGAAGATCGCCGTCTCGCCCTTCTCGTTGGTGTTGGCCGAGCAGTGCATCGAAGCGATGCCCTTCAACGGCAGCAGGTAGTTCATATAGGAGAACATACCCTTCTTCATCTCACCGCCGTACCACGTGTTGAGGATTACCTGCATCTTCTCCGTGAGGTTGAAGACCACGGCCGTCTCCGAGTTCAGACCCAGCTTCTTGTAGTTCTTCACCTTCGCCTTCGAAGCGTTGAGCACCACGAAGTCGGGTTCGCCGTACTGCTCCAGCTCGGCGTCGGTCGGACGGATGAACATGTTCTTCACGAAGTGTGCCTGCCAGGCCACCTCCATGATGAAGCGGATCTTCAAGCGCGTGTTCTCGTTGGCGCCGCAGAAGGTATCGACCACGTAGAGCTTCTTGCCCGAAAGCTCCTGGCCGGCGAGCTTCTTCAACTCCTTCCATGCAGCCTTCGTCACGGGCTTGTTGTCGTTCTTGTATTCGGGCGAAGTCCACCAGATGGTATCCTTCGTCGTCTCGTCCATCACGAAGAACTTGTCCTTGGGCGAACGGCCGGTATAGACGCCGGTCATCACGTTCACGGCGCCCATGTCGGTTACAACGCCCTTGTCGAAACCGCGCAGGCCCTTCTTGGTCTCCTCGCGGAACAGCTCGTCATACGACGGATTGTACACGATCTCCGTAACGCCGGTGATGCCGTACTTTTTCAAATCCATTTTGTCCATAATTGTATTCGTTATTAAAACCTCTTTATCCAACTCTATCCGGGATTTCCCGGGACTCTCCCGACGAAGGCTCCGCACTCGCGGCAAGTCCCTTTTTTCCCGATGCAAAATTAGTAAAAAAAACGATAATGTGAAAAAATTAACAGTAATTTTTCACAAAATTTAAAAAACCGAGGAGACGAAGCCGGGACACAGCCGGCATCAAGCAGATCGACATGCTGATAACAGCACATTCAGCCCCACGTGAAAACACGCTGTTTCCGCCTTTCCGCAGATGCGGGAAGGGGGGGGGCATTTCCGAAATCCGACGAAAAGCCGAAGCGACGGAACGCCTCGGCTTCCCGATCGGAAAGGGCGGCGTCACTCCGCCACCACCGCGATGCAGTTCGTGACGCGCCGTTCGCCCTCGTGGTCGAACCTCCGGTTGTCGGACGGGCGGTTCACGACGCCCGCCTCCTCGCACCAGAGCGTCGACGAACCGCCGCCGTCGAGGTTCAGCGCCGAATACAGCCCCAATTGCCGCACGAGATAGATCAGTTCGCCGATCGTCATACCCGCCGCCTGCCCCGGGAAACGGCCGTCCACGACGATCATCACCGCCTCGCCCCGTCGCGTGACGCCCACGATCGAACGGGGGTGCCGGCCCCAGAAACCGCCCTCACGATCGGCATACGACAACGCCTCGCCGCGGCAGAGAAGCAGCGGCCCGGCAGCCAGCGCGTCACGGTAACGCCGCGCGAGCCGCGCGTCGTCCGCCGGAACATAGGGTTCGATCCGCACGCGGCGCCCCTTTATCGCCACCACGCCGTTGACGCGGAACTCTTCCCGAGCTTCGGTCGCGGCGACCGTCCGGCCTCCGACACGCACGAACGTCGAGGGAACGAGCGTCTTCACATTGAAATAGCCCGCGTTCACGGCCGCCACGGCCCCCTCCGCCTCGGCCAAAACCGACGTAAGCGTCAGCGAATCCGGCTGTACGATGCGGGTGCGGTATCTTCCCGCGTCATACCTGACCATCGAGATCGCCTGCGGCGCGCCGAACAGTTCGAGTTGCGCCTGCACGGCCACCAGATGCGGCCGCACGCAGCAGGTATCCCAGCGGATCGCGGCGATCGCCAGCGAATCCTGCACGCTTTGCGCACCGGCCGCAACGGGCAGGCACACGAGCAGCCAACCGAGCAGACGTTTCATTCGTTTCGCAGTTTTCATCGTAACCCTTATTTTCCTACAAAATATTCGGAGACTCCGGAACCGTCCGTGTCCCGCGACGTAAAGATACGAAAATCCGAGCGCAGAAGCAAGCGCAAGCTTGATTATGCCGAGACAGAGCATCCAAGGCGCAAACCAAAGATACTCCGCCTCGGCAAAAAGCTAATAAATTTGCATTGCGCTCGGCTTAATCGTTCTTTGGCTCCGCCTTAGATACTCCGCCTCGGCAAAAAGCAAATAAATTTGCATTGCGCTCGGCTTAATCGTATCTTTGTCCCGACGACACGATAATCCGTTCGCTATGGAAGAACTCACACTCACCGTCCCCGCGCTGCTCTTTCCCGCCATTTCGCTGATCCTGCTGGCCTACACCAACCGGTTTCTCTCCTACGCCCAGCTGATCCGCACGCTCAAAGCGCAATACCTCCAACACCGTTCCGACCTGACGGCCGCCCAGATCGACAACCTGCGGCGGCGGCTCTACCTGACCCGCGCCATGCAGATTCTGGGGATCGCCAGCCTGTTCCTGTGCGTCGTGACGATGTTCCTGCTCTACATCGGGCTGCCGCTCGTGGCCGCATACGTCTTCGGTGCGGGCCTGTTGGCGCTGATCGGCTCGCTCGGCGTCTCCATCCGCGAAATCCAGATTTCGGTACGGGCACTCGAAATCTACCTGAACGACATGGAACACTGACGACGATGCGCACCGCGGAATCCGGCCGAACGCCCGACCTCTTCCGGAACCGCCCTGCGGCAGGTCGCAACATCCCCCGACGACCGGAGGCCCGATGCGAAACGGGGCCTTCCGCAAATCGCAGAAAGCCCCGTAATTCCGATCGTCCGCCGCGTCACCGCTCCATTTTACGCAGGAAACATTCGACCGTATTCTCCATCAGACAAGCGATCGTCATCGGCCCCACGCCGCCCGGCACGGGAGTGATGACCGAGGCCAGCGGTTCGACGGCGGCGTAGTCCACGTCGCCGCACAGCTTGCCCGTCCCGGGATCGCGGTTGACCCCCACGTCGATCACCACGGCGCCCGGACGCACCATGTCGGCCGTCACGAAACGCGGCCGGCCGATCGCCACGACCAGGATGTCCGCTTCGCGCGTCACCTCCGGCAGATTCAGCGTGCGGCTGTGGGCGATCGTCACCGTAGCGTTGGCGTCGAGCAGCAATTTGGCCACCGGCAGCCCTACGATATTGCTGCGGCCGATCACCACGGCACGTTTGCCGGCGATCTCCACACCTGCCCGCTGCAACATCCGGATAATTCCTTTCGGCGTGCAGGGCAGCGTGCAGGGCTGTTTGAGCCACAGATTGGCTACGTTGAGCGGATGGAAACCGTCCACGTCCTTCTCGCGGCGGATCGCCGCGATCACCCGATCCTCGTCGATATGCTTCGGCAGGGGCAGCTGCACCAGAATCCCGTCCACGCCGTCGTCGGCGTTCAGTTCGCCGATCAGCGCCAGCAACTCCGCCTCGCCCGTCTCCGCCGGGCGGCGGATCGTCGTGTTGCGAATGCCCACCTCGGCCGAAGCCTTGGCCTTGCCCGTCACATAGCTCACGCTGGCCGGATCGTCGCCCACGAGCACCACGACCAGATGGGGCGCCCGCCCGTATTTGGCGGGGAACTCCTTCACCGCCGCCGCCATTTCGGCCTTCATCGAGGCCGACAACTCTTTTCCGCTGATTATCGTCGCCATAGAATCACTTGATTGCTTTCCGTCCGATGTCCGTACGATGGAACAGATTGTCGCACCGCACCTTACCTACTTCCCGATTGCACTTTTCCAGCGCCTCGCCGAGCGTCGGCGCCGCACAGACGACGATCGCCACCCGACCGCCGGCCGTCACGATCCACCCCTCCTTCGAGGCCGTACCCATGTGGTAGACCGCGCCGTCGACCTCGTCCAGCCCCTCGATCACGGCGCCCTTCGCATAGTTGCCGGGATAGCCCTTCGAGGCCAGCACCACGCCCACCGTCGAAAAGTCGTGCCATTCGAGCGGGTGCTCCAGCTCCCAGCCGTCGGCCACGGCCGAGAAGATCTCCACGATGTCGCTTTTCAGGCGCGGTAGCACTACTTCCGTCTCCGGATCGCCGAAACGGGCGTTGAACTCGATCACCTTGATGCCGTCGCGCGTCTTCATCAGGCCGCCGTAGAGCACCCCCGTGAAGGGACACCCTTCGGCGCACATCGCATCGGCGACGGGCTGCATGATCCGCTCCAACGCATACCGTTCGTCCTCCCCAGTCACGAACGGCAGCGGCGAGTAGGCACCCATGCCGCCCGTATTGGGCCCTTCGTCGCCGTCGTAGGCCCGCTTGTGATCCTGCGCCAGCGCCATCGGATAGACACGCCGGCGGTCGACGAAACACATGAACGAGAACTCGGGCCCTTCGAGCCAATCCTCGACCACCACCTTGCCGTGCCCGAACTTGTCGTCGAGCAGCATGTCGCGCAACGCGGCATCGGCCTCCTCCATCGTCTGCGCGATGACCACACCCTTGCCTGCCGCCAGCCCGTCGTATTTCAGCACTGCCGGCAACGGACGCGAGGCCACGTAGTCGCGCGCCTCCTCATACGCGGTGAAGGCACGGAAACCCGCCGTCGGGATACCGTATTTGGCCATCAGCTCCTTGGCGAACTCCTTCGACGACTCGATGCGCGCGGCCGCCTTCGTCGGGCCGAAGATCCGCAGTCCCGCCGCACGGAAACAGTCGACGATACCCGCCGCCAGCGCCGCTTCGGGGCCTACGACCGTCAGCGTCACGTTGTGCGCCAGTGCAAAATCGCGCAAAGCCTCCACCTCCGTCTCGCGGATCGGGACGCACTCGGCCTGCGCCGCGATGCCCGCATTGCCCGGCGCGCAATAGATCGTGTCGATCCTTCCGCTGCGCGTCAGCGCATCGACAATGGCATGTTCGCGGCCTCCGCCGCCCACTACAAGAACTTTCATGAATCGAAATATATCTTTAATTCGGTTTCAAAATCATGCGGTTTCACGTCGCGGCCGCCGTCCCGCCGCACCCGGTTCTTCTCCGGCGGCAGAGCCGAATCCTGCCCGAATAACGGACAGCGGACCCGCCCCCCCGATCTCGTCATCTCAGTGTTTGAAATGGCGCATCCCCGTGAAGAGCATCGCCACGCCCGTTTCGTCGGCCTTGCGGATCGAATCCTCGTCGCGTACCGAACCGCCTGGCTGCACGATCGCCGCGACACCGTTGGCGGCGGCGAGCGTCACGCAGTCGTCGAAGGGGAAGAAGCCGTCCGACGCCATGACCAGCCCCTCGGTCGCACCTTTGGCCTGCGCCTCCTTCAACGCGATCTCGGCCGATCCGATCCGGTTCATCTGACCGGCGCCGACGCCGAGCGTCTGTCCCTCCTTCACCACCACGATCGCGTTCGACTTGACATGCTTGACGATCCGCCAGGCGAACTCCAAGTCGCGCAGCTGTGCAGCGTCGGGACGCGCCTTCGTAACGGTCATCGACGCCTCGACCCGCTTCGTCTCCACGTCGAGCTCCTGCGCCAGCAGACCGCCGTTGACGCTCACGTACTGCATCGGATGCACGTCGCTGCGTGTCATGTCGACTTCGAGCAGCCGCAGGTTCTTCTTCGTGCAGAGCACCTCCAACGCCCCTTCCGAGAACTTGGGCGCCATGATGATCTCCAAAAAAATCGGCTTCATCCGTTCGGCCGCCTCGCGCGTCACCTCGCGGTTGACAGCCACGATACCGCCGAAGATCGACACCTTGTCGGCCTCGTAGGCCTTCGTCCACGCCTCCACGACGTCGCGGCCGACGGCCGCGCCGCAGGGATTCATGTGTTTGAGCCCCACGCAGAAAGGCTCGTCGAACTCGCGCACGATGTTCAGCGCGGCGTTGGCGTCCTGGATATTATTGTACGACAGCTCCTTGCCGTTGAGTTGCCGGGCATGGGCCAGCGAAAAGGGAACCTCCTCGGCCGAGCGGTAGAACTTGGCCGTCTGATGGGGATTCTCGCCGTAGCGGAGCGACTGCACCAGATCGAAATCGAGGAACAGTTTCTCGGGCAGGCCCGCCTGCGCACGCATGTAGGTGGCGATCATGCTGTCGTACTCCGCCGTATGGGTGTAGGCCTTGGCCGAAAGACGCAGACGCGTTTCGACCGAAGTATTGCCCTCGGCGCGCATCTCGTCCAGAATCGCGGCGTAGTCCGCCGGATCGCAGACGACGGTCACGTCGCGGAAGTTCTTGGCCGCACTGCGCAGCATCGAAGGGCCGCCGATGTCGATGTTCTCGATCGCTTCGGCCAGCGTAACGCCCTCTTTGGCGATCGTCTGGCGGAAGGGATAGAGGTTCACGCAGACCAGATCGATGAACTCGATGCCGTTGGCGCGCAGCGCCTCGACGTGCTCCTCGACGTCGCGGCGCGCCAGCAGACCGCCGTGCACGGCCGGATGAAGCGTCTTCACGCGCCCGTCGCAAATCTCGGGGAAGCCCGTCACGTCGCTGATGTTCAACACCTCGACACCGCTCTCGCGCAACAGTTTCATCGTGCCGCCCGTGGCGATCACCTCCCAGCCCAAAGCCTTCAAATTCTTTGCGAAGTCGACGACGCCCGTCTTATCGCTGACACTTATCAATGCCCTCATTTTTCGTATTTTATGCTTTTACCAATTTATCAATCGTTTCCACGTATAATTCATGCTCCACCTCGTGCACGCGCCGTTCGACCTCGCGCACGTCGTCGCCGTCGTAGGCGAAGGCGCGCTGCGCGATGATCCGCCCGCCGTCGAGCGTGGCGTCGACCCAGTGGATCGTCACCCCGTAGACCTTCACCCCGTAGGCGACGGCCTCCTCGATCGCGTGCGCCCCCTTGAAGGCGGGCAGCAGCGAAGGATGGATGTTGACGATCCGCCCGCCGTAGGCGCCGAGCAGCACCTCCGAGAGGATGCGCATGTACCCCGCCAGACAGACCAGATCGACCCCCGCGGCATCGAGCCGCGCGACGATCTCGCGTTCGTAGTCGGCCTTCGAGGCATACTCCTTCGGCGCGAAGGCGAAGCAGGCGATGCTCCGCGCCGCCGCGCGCTCCGTGACGCGCGCCCCGGGCCGGTCGCAGACGACGAGCGCCACCTCGGCCGCGATCGCACCCCGCTCGCATGCGGCGGCGATCGCCTCGAAGTTGCTCCCTTCGCCGCTGGCGAAAACAGCGATCCGCTTCATCGGCACGCTACCGGATGACGACCCCTTCGGAGTCGGTGACACGTCCGATGACCGACGCTTGCTCTCCGTGCGACGCGAGGATGTCGACGGCCTTCTGCGCCTCCTCGGCGTCGAGCGCGATGACCATGCCGACGCCCATGTTGAAGATGTTGAACATCTCGCGGTGGGCGATCTTTCCGTACTTCTCCAGGAAGCGGAACACGGGCAGGATCTCCCACGTCCCCTCCTCGATGGCGATGCCCTGCCCCTCGTGCAGGATACGGGGAATGTTCTCGTCGAATCCGCCGCCGGTGATGTGGCTGATGCCGTGGACGTCGCACCGGCGGATCACGTCGAGCACCGGCTTTACATAGATTTTCGTCGGGGTGAGCAGCACCTCGCCCAACGTGCGGTTACTCAGCTCGGGATAGACCTTGTTCAGTTCCAGTCCGTTGTCCGACAGCACCTTGCGCACCAGCGAGAAGCCGTTGGAATGGACGCCCGACGAGGCGATCCCGACCAGCACGTCGCCGGTCTTGACCTTCGACCCGTCGATGAGCCGGCTGCGTTCGACGACGCCTACCGTGAACCCTGCGATGTCGTATTCGCCGCCTTCGTACATGCCCGGCATCTCGGCCGTCTCGCCGCCTACGAGCGCACAGCCCGCCTGACGGCACCCCTCGGCCACACCGCAGACGATGCCCTCGATCTTGACCGGTTCGTTGTGCCCCACGGCCACATAATCGAGGAAAAAGAGCGGCTCGGCACCCTGAGCCAGCACGTCGTTGACGCACATCGCCACGGCATCGATGCCGATCGTATCGTGTTTGTCCAGCGCGAAGGCCAGTTTGAGCTTGGTTCCCACGCCGTCGGTACCGCTTACGAGCACCGGCTCCTTGACTCCGAGGGCCGCCAGATCGAACATGCCGCCGAAGGCGCCGATCGTACCCATGACGCCCGTGCGCGCCGTCGAAGCGACGTGCTTCTTGATGCGGCGGACCACCTCGTAACCGGCTTCGAGATTCACGCCGGCCTTCTCATAACTTTCTGCCATATCGTTTTTTTCTGTTTTTCGTTTGACATTTGTCGCGCGAGGAATACCCCGCTAACGGTTCTTGTCCTCCTTGCGGCCGATCTCGGCGGCATGTTCGTAGAGCGCCGTCGGATAACGGCCCGTGAAGCAGGCCATGCACATCTCCTTGCGGTTGCCGGCCCTCAGCAGCGCTTCCTCCGAGAGGAAGGCCAGCGAGTCGGCCTCGATCTGGCGGCAGATCTCCTCGACCGAACAGCGGTGGCCGATCAACTGGTCGCAGGTCGAGGTGTCGACGCCGTAGAAGCAGGGATGGGTCATCTTGGGCGAGGCGATGCGCACGTGCACCTCCTTCGCGCCGGCGGCCTTGAGCAGCCGCACGATGCGCAGCGAAGTCGTACCGCGCACGATCGAGTCGTCGATGAGCGCCACGCGCTTGCCCGCCACGAGCGACCGCACGGCCGAAAGTTTCATCTTCACGCCCTTCTCGCGCATCGCCTGCGACGGCTGGATGAAGGTACGGCCGATGTAACGGTTCTTGACCAGCCCCATTTCATAGGGGATGCCGCTGGCCTCCGAGTAACCGATCGCGGCCGAAAGGCTCGAATCGGGCACGCCGATCACCACGTCGGCGTCGGCCGGAGCCTCCTCGAAAAGGAGCCTGCCCGACTCCTTGCGGAAGGCGTGGACGTTGCAACATTCGATGTCGCTGTCGGGGCGCGCGAAATAGATGTACTCCATGGCGCACATGCAGTTGCGCTTGTACATCGAATAGTCGCGGCTGCGGATGCCGTTGCGGTCGAGCGTGACGATCTCGCCCGGATTGACGTCGCGCACGAACTCTGCGCCCACGATGTCCAGCGCGCAGGTCTCCGAGCTGACGACCCAGCCGTCGTTGAGCCGGCCGATCGACAGCGGACGCAGGCCGTACTTGTCGCGGCAGGCGTAGAGCCGGTTCTCGGTCATGATCAGGAAGGCGAACCCGCCTTCGAGCATGTTGAGCGCATCGATGATGGCGAAAATGCGGTGCTCCGAGCTGTGCTCCTTCTTGATGAGGTGCGCGAGGATCTCGCTGTCGGAGGTCGAGTGGAAGAGGCTCCCCTTGTCCTCCAAGTAACGCACCAGCTCGCGTGAATTGACGAGGTTGCCGTTGTGCGCCAGCGCGAAATCCCCCGTATGGTGCCGGAAGACGAAGGGCTGCACGTTCTCGCGGCCGCCGCCCCCTGCCGTCGAGTAGCGCACATGGCCGATGGCCATGCGGCCGTGGAGCGTCGAAAGGTTGTCGCCGTTGAAGACCTCGGTCACCAACCCCTCGCCCTTGACCGACGCGAGGCGGCCCTCCTCGGCACTGACGATGCCGCACGCCTCCTGGCCGCGGTGCTGCAAGGCATGAAGGCCGTAGTAGACGATTCCCGGCGCATCGTCCACGCCGAAGACGCCGAAGACGCCGCACTCCTCGTGCAGGGAGTCGAAAGGCAATTCATTCATATCGTGATTCCTCCTGTATTAGTTAATCCGAAAGCGAAAACCGGAGCGAGAACCCACCCCCGCCGTGTCGCTCCTCTATTTTTTCAAAGCCTCCAAACGGGCGAGAATCTCCTCGTAGGCCTCGCGCACGCGCCCCAGGTCGCGGCGGAAACGGTCCTTGTCGAGCTTCTCGTTGGTCGTCTTGTCCCACAGACGGCAGGTATCGGGCGACACCTCGTCCGCCAGCACGATCTGCCCGTCCGACGTGCGGCCGAACTCGATCTTGAAGTCCACCAGCGTGATGTTCATGCGGTCGAACAGACCGGTCAGCACCTCGTTGATCTTGGCCGTCATGTCGTAGATCCGTTTCAGTTCGTCGTAAGTCACTACGCCCAGCGCCACGGCGTGATGGTCGTTGATGAGCGGATCGCCCAGCTCGTCGCACTTGTAGCAGATGTCGTAGATCGTGTTCGACGGTCTGAGCCCCTCTTCCAGCCCCAAGCGCTTGGCCATCGAACCGGCCACGATGTTGCGCACGATCACCTCCAGCGGGATGATCTTCACGCGGCGGCACAGCTGGTCGCGCTCGTTGAGCGTAGAGATGTAGTGCGTCGGAATGCCCGCCTCTTTCAGATAGCCGAAAATGATCGTCGAAATCTTGTTATTGAGGACGCCCTTGCCCTCGATGGTCGCCTTCTTGATGTTGTTGAAAGCGGTGGCGGCATCCTTGTAATGCATCAGGATCACATCGTCGTCGTCCGTGCGGAAAACCTGTTTCGCCTTACCCTCGTAAAGCATTTCGAGCTGTTTCATAATTTGTTCTATTTTTTGGAGTTATTGTTTTTTCGCTTTTTTCAGATCGAAGTCCACCACGATCGGCCGGTGATCCGACGGGTGCCAGAAATTCGACAGTTTCTTCGGATCGCGCACCGGCTCGGTATAGTCGTCGCGAACCACTTCGGCGCGCGTCACGCAATCGTAGAGCGCCGGCGTGCAGTAGACGAAATCGATACGCTTTTCCGAATGAGTCGTCGTCTGGAACCGGCCGGGATGCTGTCGGGCGATCACGTCAACGTAGGGCGTATGTTCGAGCACGTAGTCCTGCGTCAGCAGCCGCGGATCGTCCTCCGGACATTTGTAGAACCAGTTGTCGAGCCGCGACCACGAGTTGTTGTCGCCCAGCATCACCCAAAGCTCTTCGGCGGCGCGGGGAGCGGTGCCGATCGTATGCCGGCAGATATACTCGATCTCCATGCGGCGGTAACGGTCGCCCTCGTGCGCGTCGCGGCTCGCCGCCACGTCGGTCGCCCGGTAGGCGTAAGCCTGCGGCCACAGATGCAGCGTCACGATATTGACCGTGCGACCGTTCTTCGCGATGCGGGCCCATCCCGCGCCGTGCGTCACCACGCTGTCGGGCTCCTCGCCCACGATCCGCTCGACGTTCTCGATCGGGTATTTCGAGGTAATCACCTGCGGGAAATTGTCGCGGTGACCGCCCACGTACCAATACTTGTGGCCGTAGCGCGCCGCCAGTTCGCCCCAGTTGCCGACCAGATAGCGGTCGGCCTCCGGCATCCTGTCGGCCGTGCCCGAACGGTAGATCGACTGCGCCTCGCACCACACGCAGACGTCGGCGTCGAACTCCTTCACCCACTCCACGAAGCGGTCGTAATTGTCGTCCTGCCCCGACCACATGCCGTTCTGGATGTTCCAGTAGAGCAGCCGCAGGTCGGAGCCCGACGGACGCCTGGCGGCGCAGGGAACCGACGTAGCGATCGCAGCGGCGAAAGCCGTCAGGCAGAAAAGGATTCGTTTCAGGTTCATGCGTATTCAAGTTTAAGGTTAGTTCCGTTTGCGGAAATAGGCGACGGCATTCTCGAAAATCGGCTGCCGTTTCTCCCCGCATATATTCTTGAAGAGGTTCTCTCCGTAGCGCTCCGTATGACCCATCTTGCCCAGAATACGCCCGTCCTCGGAGACGATGCCCTCGATGGCGTAGAACGAACCGTTGGGGTTGCAGGGCGCTTCGGCCGTCGCATGACCGTCGGGGCCGGCGTACTGGAAAGCTACCTGTCCGCGCTCGAACAACCGGCGCGCCAGCTGCTCGCCGACCACGAACTTGCCCTCGCCGTGGCTGACGGCGATGCTGTGCAGATCGCCCACCGAGAACGAACTGAGCCACGGCGAAGCCGTCGAAGCCACGCGCGTGGTGACGATCTGCGAAACGTGGCGGTTGATGTCGTTGCGGAAGAGCGTGGGCGAATCCTTCGTCACGCAGCCCAGCCGCCCGTAGGGCAGCAGTCCCGACTTGACGAGCGCCTGGAACCCGTTGCAGATGCCCAGGATCAGGCCGCCGCGGTCGAGCAGCGCATGGATCTCCTCCGCGATATCCTTGTTGTTGAGTACGTTGGCGATGAACTTGCCGCTTCCGTCGGGTTCGTCGCCCGACGAGAATCCGCCGCTGAGCACGAAGATGTGGCACCGGCGGATATGCTCCTTCATCTCGCGGATCGAGCGGAAGATCGCCTCGGCCGAAAGGTTGCAGAAGACCGTCGTCTCGACCTCGGCGCCGGCGCGGCGGAAGGCGCGCGCCGTGTCGTAGTCGCAGTTCGTGCCCGGGAAGACGGGCAGGTAGGCCACGGGGTGCTCCACCGCCTCGCCCCCGTAGACGAACGTGCGAGGTGCGGGTGTGCTCTCCATGACCGTCCCGCGGTTCGCGCCGCGGTCGGGATAGATTCGGGCGAAGCGCTCGCTGTTGGCGCGGCGCAGCGTGTCGAGCGGCATCCGCTCGCCGTTAACAGTCAACGCTTCGTCGGCCGTCGTCCGGCCCAGCCGCACGGCGAAGGGCGCGTCGAGTTCGACGGTGCTCTCCACCACGATCGAACCGTAGTCGTAGGCGAACAGCGCCTCCTCCGGCAACTCGACCTCCGCGCCGATTCCGTTGCCGAAAGCCATCTTCGCCAGCGCCTCGGCCACACCGCCGAACCCGACGGCATAGCCCGCCACGATCCGACCTGCGGCGATCCGCTCGGAAGCATAGTTCCACAAGGTTCGGAGCGCCGCGGTATCGGGCATACGGTTCGCCTTCGGCGTATGTTTGAGCAGGTAGAGCGTATGCCCCGCCTCTTTCAGATCGGTCGAGATCACGCGCCGCGCGTCGACGGTCGTAATGCCGAAGGCCATGAGCATGGGCGGCACGTTGATCTGCTGGAAGGTACCGCTCATCGAGTCCTTGCCGCCGATCGACGGCAGCCCCAGCTCGACCTGCATCCGCAGCGCACCCAGCAGCGCCGCCAGCGGTTTGCCCCACGAACGGGCGGTGTGCATCCGTTCGAAATATTCCTGATAGGAGAAACGCATCCCCCCGAACTCCGCACCGGCGGCCACCGCCTTGGCGCAGGCCTCGACGACGGCGTAAGCCGCCCCATGATAGGGGCTCCACGACGTAAGGAAGGGGTTGTAGCCGTAGGCCATGATGCTCGCCGTCTCGGTGTATCCGTCGACGGGGAGTTTCTGCACCGAGACCTGCGTCTCGGAGCCCTGCGTGCGGCCGCCGAAGGGCAGCAGCACGGTCGAAGCGCCGATCGTCGAGTCGAACATCTCGACGAGGCCCTTCTGCGACACCACGTTGTCGTCCGCCAGGTCGGCCTCCATGCGCTCGGCGAGCGTCGCACCCTGCGGCTTGCGCACGAAGGGGTCGCACGCCTCGACGGCGCCGATCTCGGCCTCGGCATAGTGGGCCGCACCCGCCGAGTCGATGAACTCGCGCGAGAGGTCGACCACGAGCCGGTCGCGGTTGTACATGCGCATCCGGCGCGTATCCGTAACGTCGGCCACGTGCGTCACCTCGATATTCTCTTCACGGCAATAGTCCATGAACCGTTCCATGTCCGCCCGTTCGACCACCACGGCCATGCGCTCCTGCGACTCGCTGATCGCCAGCTCCGTCGCATTCAGGCCGTCGTACTTGGTCGGCACGCGATCCAGATAGATGTCCAGACCGTCGGTCAGCTCGCCGATGGCCACCGACACGCCGCCGGCGCCGAAGTCGTTCGACTTCTTGATAAGGCGCGTCACCTCCGGCCGGCGGAACAGCCGTTCCAGTTTGCGCTCTTCCGGAGCGTTGCCCTTCTGCACCTCTGACGAACAGGTTTCCAGCGACTTGGTATTGTGTTCCTTCGACGAACCCGTCGCACCGCCGATGCCGTCGCGCCCCGTGCGGCCGCCCAGCAGCAGCACCACGTCGCCCGCGGCAGGCGTTTCGCGCCGCACGTTTTCGGCCTTCACGGCTCCCACCACGGCACCCACCTCCAAACGCTTGGCCACGTAGTCGGGATGATAGATTTCGCGCACGTGGGTCGTGGCCAGACCGATCTGGTTGCCGTAGCTCGAATAACCGGCCGCAGCCTTGCGGCTGATGACCCGCTGGGGCAGTTTGCCGGCGAGCGTCTCGCCGACGGGCTGATAGATATCGCCCGCACCCGTCACACGCATGGCCTGGTAGACGTAGCTGCGCCCCGACAGCGGGTCGCGGATCGCACCGCCCAGACAGGTCGAAGCGCCGCCGAAGGGTTCGATCTCGGTGGGATGGTTGTGCGTCTCGTTCTTGAACTGCAACAGCCACTTTTCGGGCTGCCCGTCCACGTCGACGTCGACGAAGATCGAGCAGGCGTTGTTCTCCTCGCTCACTTCCAGATCGTCCAGCTTGCCGATTTTGCGCAGGTAACGGGCGCCGATCGTGGCCAGATCCATCAGGCAAAGGGGTTTTTCGTCGCGGCCCAGTTCGCGGCGGATCTTATGATACAGCTCCAACGACTCCTCCAACTCGGCTCGCATGAACGACTCGTCGACCCGAATCGAGGTCAGCACCGTCGTAAAGGTCGTATGGCGGCAATGGTCGCTCCAATAGGTATCCAGAATCCGCAGCTCCGTCTCGTAGGGATCGCGCCCCTCGGCCCGGAAATAGTTCACCACCTCGCGCAGGTCGTCGGCGTTCATCGCCAGCCCCATCTTCGCGCAATAGGGAGCCAGTTCGCCGTCGGTCAGCTCGCGCAGTCCCGCGAGCACCTCCACGGGCTTCACCTCGGCCTGCTCCATGTCGCTCAACACCGAGAGATCCTTCTCGCGCGACTCGACGGCGTTGATGTAGTATTTGCGCACGCGCGCCAGCTCCTCGTCGGTCGTCGCTGCGTCCAGCAACAGCAGCCGCGACGAGCGGATGCGCACCTCGGCTTCGGGATCGATCAGCCGCACGCAGTCGACGGCCGACGCAGCGCGCTGATCGAACTGTCCCGGCAGATACTCCACCGCCAGGAATTTCCTCCCTTCGAGGTCGCAGGCGTCGGTCACCTCGTCGGTCTGCACCTCGCCGAACACCCTGTAACGGCTCGCTTCGAGCAGTTCGGGCGTGAAGCCGAACAGGTCGTAGACGTTCAGCAGACGCAACTGCGAGAGGTGCAATCCGAGGTTCTCGTTCAAATCGTGTTGCAAGCTCTCGGCCTCGACCCGAAATCCGGGGCGTTTCTCGACGAAAATACGGTAGTTCTTCATATCGTTCAATTCTCTTTTTTCTCTTTATTCCGCTGCGGCGGCCCGACGGCTCCGCCGGTCATTCGAATCGCGCGGCCCACTCGGCGGCGAACTGCCCGCCGCTCAGGCCCACGAAGGTGATATGCCCCATTTTACGCAGGGGGCGGCTCTCGCGTTTGCCGTAGAGATGGACGTGGACATCCGCCCGCCCCTCCCGGGCGATCGCCTCGGCGGCGGCCAGATCGCGCCCCAGGATATTCTTCATCACCGTGGGAGCCACCAACCGCGGCTCTTCCAACGGCATCCCCAGCAGGTAGCGCGCCAGTTCGCGGAACTGGTTGGTCGTGCACCCCTCGATCGTCCAGTGCCCGCTGTTGTGCGGGCGCGGCGCCATTTCGTTGAAGTAGATCTCGTCGCCCTTGACGAAATACTCGATCGCAAGGATGCCCCGATAACCGCACTCCTGCATGAAACGCCGGCTCTCGCTCACGATCCTGTCGCGCAGCGCGTCCGGAATCTCCGCCGGCACGACCGACATATCCAGAATCCCGTCGCGGTGGACGTTGCGCCCCACGGGAAAGCAGACCGTCTCGCGGCCGTCGCCGACCACGATGGCGCTCGCCTCGAAATCGAAGGCTACGAACTCCTCGACGATACCCGGCCGGCCGAAATAGGGTTCGACCTTCGCCATATCCTCCTCCGAACGCAGCACGACCTGCCCGTGGCCGTCGTAGCCCAGCGTGCGGGTCTTGAAGACGCAGGGGAAGCCGCCCGCCTCGCGGACGGCCGCTTCGAGCGACGGACGGTCGTCGGCCGGCGCGAAACGCGGCGTGCGCAGGCCGTGCGCGACGGCGTTGCGCTTCTCGCGCAGGCGATCCTGCGAGTCGTAGAGGGGCTGGAAGCCCTGCGGAATATTGTATCGCTCCACGAGCGGAATGAGCACTTCGCCCGGGACGTTTTCGAATTCATAGGTCACCACGTCGCTGCGGCGGCACAGCTCTTCGAGCGCCGCCCCGTCGTCGTAGGCCGCCACGATATGCCCGTCGGCCACACGTGCGGCGGGAGCATCGGCCGCAGGATCGAGCGTCACCACCCGCGCCCCCAGCTTGTGCGCCTCCTCGGCGAGCATCAGCCCCAGCTGACCCGCGCCGATCACACCGATCGTCTTCATCGCCGCACCCATCCTACAACTCCGCTTTCAACACGTCGGCCGTCTGCCGCGTCCGGAACGCATCGAGCCGTGCGGCCACCTCCCCGTCGGACAGGGCCAAGATCGACACGGCGATCAATGCGGCATTCTTCGCTCCGTTGATCGCCACCGTCGCCACCGGCACGCCGGCCGGCATCTGAACGATCGACAGCAACGAGTCCAGCCCGTTGAGCGCACGCGACTTGACCGGCACGCCCACCACGGGCAGCGGCGTCATGCTGGCCACCATGCCCGGCAGATGGGCCGCCCCACCGGCACCGGCGATGATGACCTCGATGCCGCGCCCGCGCGCCGTCTTGGCGTACTCGACCAGCAGGTCGGGGGTACGGTGGGCGCTCACGACCCGCTTCTCATAGGGGATGCCGAACGCTTCGAGCGTCTCGGCAGCGGCGGCCATGACCTCCCAGTCGCTGGCCGACCCCATGATGACTCCTACTTTCGCACTCATATCAGAAATTTTCTTTGCGGGCCCGCCCCGTCGGACGGATGCTCCCGTTACGTTCGATATCCGCTTTCCACCGGATGCGACCGGCGCGTACTCTTCTCCGGCGAAGCGCATCCCGGAACCGCTCCTGCACGCGCCCGAACCGCCTCAACTCCTTCCGTATCACCCCGGCAGAGGCTCCGTCGCCGAAAAGAAGAACCGCCGCGACACGATACGTCACGGCGGTTTTTTCTCCATCAGTTCCGAGCACACGAACGATGTACGTACCCTTTCGAGTATCGTCCTTTCTGATTCTGCTGTAACCAAAAAGCGTACATGGCGTGCGGTTTCTTCTTATCGACGACACAAAGATAGCTCCTTTTTCACGGAAAACCGAAGCTTATAATAAATAAAATTATAAACAATCTTATCAACATTCCAACGCACGGAACGCCCCTCTTCCGGTCGGCCGCGACCGATTCCGGAAGCGGCTCTGCCGCCGTTATTCGCGCAGCTTCGCCTCGCAGTAAGCGCAACGGTAACTGCCCGGTTCGCCGTCGATCTCATGGAAGAGCTGGTCGACGTCTTCGGTGGCCGAGATGCAGCGGCGGTTCTGGCAGCGCAGGCGATTGACGTCGTATGCTTCGGCCAGATGCGGCGTAGGGGCCGCCTTCCGTTCGCCCGCCCATTGCAGCAGCGTATAGATCAGCGCCATGCGGACGAACTTGCCGTTCTCGACCTGCCGGAAATAGGCAGCGCGGGGGTCGTTGTCCACCGCGCGCGTGATCTCGTTGACGCGCGGCAGCGGATGCAGGACGACCATCTCCTTCTTGGCCGTTTCGAGTTTCTCGGGCGTCAGCACGAAACTGTCCTTGACCCGCTCGAACTCCTCCTCGTCCAGAAAACGCTCCTTCTGCACGCGGGTCATGTAAAGGATATCCAGTTCGGGCATCACCTCCTCCATGGTGCGCACTTCGACGGTCGGCACGCCGTATTTGTCGCACACCTCGTGCCGGATGTAGTCGGGCAGGCGCAGCTCTTCGGGCGCGATCAGGATCACCTTGATCCCCGTGCGGCGCGACAGCGCCTTGATGAGCGAGTGCACCGTACGGCCGAATTTCAGGTCGCCGCAGAAGCCGATCGTGAGGTCGTCCAACCGTCCCAGTTCGCGCTTGATCGTCAGCAGGTCGGTAAGCGTCTGCGTGGGATGCGCATGGCTGCCGTCGCCGGCGTTGATGACCGGGATGCCGGCGTACTGCGACGCCACGAGCGGCGCCCCCTCCTTGAAATGGCGCATGGCGATGATGTCGGCGAAGCAGGCGATCACGCGCACCGTGTCGGCCACCGTTTCGCCCTTCGACACCGACGACGACGCAGCGTCCGAAAAACCGATGACGTTGCCGCCCAGCTCCATCATGGCCGACGTGAAACTCAGCCGCGTGCGGGTGGAGGGTTCGTAGAAGAGCGTCGCCAGCTTGCGGCCCTTGCAGGCCTCGCTGTACTTTTCGCGGTGGGCGATGATGTCCAGCGCAAGGTCGATGATCCGCTCGGTTTCGTCCACCGACAGATCGGTAGGCTCGATCAAATGACGCATAACTCTCTTCGAATTATTTGTTGATCCAGCTTTCGTCCGACGGATTGTTGCGGAAGGCGATCAGGCGCGCCTTGTCCTCGGGACGGATATATCCCTCCTCGGCCGCCACCTCCGCGAGCACGTCGAGGTTCGACAGCGAGTAGTTCACGACTCCGGCCGCCGCCAGCCGGTCGAGCCCCTTCTGCATCCCGTAGGTGAAGATCGACGCCACGCCCAGCACCTCGGCGCCCGCTTCGCGCAGCGCCTCGACCACCTCGATGCAGCTTCCCGCCGTCGAGATCAGGTCTTCGATCACCACGACCTTCTGCCCTTTTTCGAGCCGGCCCTCGATGCGGTTGCCGCGGCCGTGATCCTTCGCGCCGCTGCGCACGTACCCCATCGGCAGATCGAGGATCGTGGCCGTGATGGCCGCATGGGCGATACCGGCCGTCGAGGTTCCCATCAGCACTTCGGCTTCGGGGAATTTCGTGCGGACGATCTCGGCCAATCCCGCCTCTACGTGCTTGCGCACCTCGGGGGCCGTCAGCGTCAGACGGTTGTCGCAATAAATCGGGCTTTTGATACCGCTCGCCCAGGTGAACGGCTGCTCTGGACGCAGGAATACCGCGCCGATCGAGAGCAGGTCTTTTGCTATGGCTTTCTCCATGTTCGGTTTGTTGTTATCGTTCAATTTCATATACAGTATCGGAAAGGGACCGCCCTGTTCGTCGCGCTCGCTGCGGCCGCACACGGCGAACCCCACGTGTTCGTAGAACCCGCGCGCCGAGGGGTTCTGCTCGTTGACCACGACCTCCGTCACACCCGCGGCGAAAGCCTCGCGCACCAGCGCGGTGCCGACACCCGCACCCCGACAGGCGGGATCGACGAAGAGCATCTCCAACCGCCGGCCGTCACACCCCATGAAGGCGACCGGAACTCCCTCCGCATCGCGCACGATCCGCAGATCGGCTATCGAACGCAGGGCGTCGGGGACATAGGTGCGGATGCCGCGAATATCCTCCTCACTCAGAAAGTCATGCGTGGCGCGCACCGACGCCTCCCACAGCTCCACGAGCCGGCCGACGAGCGCATCGTCGCGCGACACGCAGCGCTCGGGTGCGGAAAAAAACACGGGCTTCATATCATTTCATTGCCTTGCGCAAAATCGCCTCCACCTCGTCGGGATAGATCCCGCCCTCGTGCACCTTCACGCCGTCCACATAAAAGGTCGGAACGTAATAGTAGTCGTAGCCGTCGGCCACGGCGGGCTGCTCCGACTCCTCGATCAGTTCGATGCCGACGGCCGCCAGCTCGGGATGGGCGGCCTTGGCCTCGTCGATGTAACGCAGCGCCTTGCGGCAGAAGGGACAGTTTTTCAGGTAGAAAAGTTTCACCGGTTTCATGACTCGTCTATTTTTCGGATGGGAAACGCCGTCGTCGTCCCGCATCCCGCATATTTCATTCCGCACCGACGAATTCAGCCACGCAGCGGCGATAGGCCGCCACAGGATCGGACGCCGCCGTGACGGGACGCCCCACGACGATGAAGTCGGAGCCGATCTCGCGGGCACGCGCCGGCGTAGTGACACGCACCTGGTCGCCCATGTCGCCGTCGGCGAAGCGCACGCCGGGCGTGACGGTCAGAAACTCCGCACCGCACGCCTGCTTGACCATGCCTGCTTCGAGCGGCGAGCAGACCACGCCGTCCAACCCCGCCTCGCGGGCATTGCGGGCATAGCGGACGATCACTTCGTCGATCGGCGCGTCGATCAGCAGTTCGCCGCGCATCCGCTCCTCGCTCGTCGAGGTGAGCTGTGTCACGGCGATGAGCAACGGCCGTGTACCGTCGGGCCGCGTCAGTCCCTCGACGGCCGCACGCATCATGTCGATCGTACCGGCCGCATGGACGTTGCACATATCCACATCCAGCTTCGACAGCACGGCCATCGCCTTGCGCACCGTGTTGGGAATGTCGTGCAGTTTCAAATCGAGGAAGATCCGGTGACCGCGGCGCTTGATCTCGCGCACGATCGATGGCCCTTCGGCATAGTAAAGCTCCATGCCGATTTTCAGGAACGGCTTGCGCGGCTCCTGCTCGAACTTATCCAGAAAAGCGAACGTCGCCTCGGCACTGGCGAAATCGCACGCTATGATTACATCTCGTGTCAACATCTTTATCTCTTCTTTTACGTTTCCGTTCCTGCTCCGTACATCCCCGAACGCCTCTGCGACGAGATGTAACGGTATTTAAAATCCCTCCAAACCTCCCTTTTCCTTCGCTGCGCTCGGTTTCCGCTGCGGCGCCTCGGCATCCCGCGAGCGGGTGCACTCGGCTGGCGACGCGGTCGTAAAGGGAGGCTTCGCAGCCGGAAACATCGTCATCCCTTTTTACGTTTCCGCACCTGCGTATAGGCGTCCTACCGCGCAGCACAACCCACGATGTCGGCGAGCCGTTCGATGCCCAGCCGCTCCATTTCGGAGGGCAGCGCCTCGATGATCTCCTTGCAAATATAAGGATTTTTCAGGTTCGCCGCACCCACTTCGACCGCCGTCGCGCCGGCCATCATCATTTCGATGACGTCGCGCGCCGACGACACGCCGCCGCAGCCGATCACCGGAATCCCGCACGCCCCGGCCACCTGATAGACCATGCGCAGTGCCACAGGGAAGACCGCGTCGCCCGAAAATCCGCCCATTACGTTGGCGATCACCGGCTTGCGGCGCTGCACGTCGATGCGCATACCGAGCATCGTATTGATCAGGCACAGCCCGTCGGCACCCGCCTCCTCGCAGGCGCGGGCGATCGCCACGATGTCGGTCACGTTGGGCGAGAGCTTGATGTAGACCGGTTTGGTCGTCACGGCCTTCACGGCGCGCGTCACCTCGGCGGCGCACTCGGGCGACGTGCCGAACGACATGCCGCCGTGGCGCACGTTGGGGCACGAGACATTGACCTCGATCAGCCCGATCCCCTCCTCGCGGTCGATACGTTCGCAACAGTAGGCGTACTCCTCGACCGAAAAGCCCGAGATGTTGGCGATCACCGGCTTGTGGAAAAACGTCCGCAGGCGGGGCAGCTCCTCGGCGATCACGGCGTCGATGCCCGGGTTCTGCAACCCCACGGCGTTGATCATCCCCGCCGTGCACTCGGCGATACGGGGCGTCGGATTGCCGAAGCGCGCGTCGCGCGTCGTACCCTTGAACGAGAAGGTGCCCAGAATGTTGATGTCGTAGAAATCGCGGAATTCGTTGCCGAATCCGAACGTACCGCTGGCCGGAATGACCGGATTGTCCAGCCGCCAGCCGCTCAGCGTAACCGACAGGTCGCGCGCAATCGTTTTCGTTACCATATCACCTCCTCCTTCGTCAATACCGGCCCCTCCTTGCAGATGCGTTTGTTGCCGTATTTGGTTTTGCAGCTGCACCCCATGCAGGCGCCGAATCCGCAGCCCATGCGCTCCTCGAAGCTCAGCTGACCGCTGCACTTCGTAGCGTCGCTCAGCGCACGCAGCATCGGCAGCGGGCCGCAGGCGTAGAAATAGTCGTATGCCAAGCCGCTTTCGCGGATCGCGTCGGTCACGAACCCCTGCACGCCCTCCGTCCCGTCGGCTGTCGCCACCACGACGCGGCAGCCCAACTGCGCGAACTCGTCGCGGTAGAAGACCTCCGCCGCCGTGTTGAAGCCCAGCACGACCGCGACCTCGCGGCCGTCGGCCAGGAGCCGTTTGGCGAGATTGTAGAGCGGCGGGACGCCCACGCCGCCGCCCACGAGCAGCTCGCGGCGGCTGCCCTTCGTCACGTCGAAGCCGTTGCCCAGCCCCGTGAGCAGGTCGAGCCGCGCGCCGGGCCGCAGGCCGGCCATAAGCGCCGTCCCCTCGCCCACGACTTTATAGATCAGCGTGATCGTCCGTTCGTCCCAGTCGCAGACCGAGATCGGGCGGCGCAGGTAGCACCCGTCGAGTTCGACGTTGACGAACTGTCCGGGCGCCGTGATCCACTGCGTGTCGCCTTCGAGCGTCATGCGCCATACGGCAGGCGTCAGCCGTTCGTTGGAGCGAAGCGTGTAGATTGCTTTCTTGTACATAACTCTGTTCCCGAATTTTGATTTCAGGCAGGCAGATGTGGTGCATCGTGCGTCCGAGTCGGACGGGGCATACCAAACGTATGCCCCGTTCGGAGCGGACAAGGGATGTGCCGCAGGTGCCGCATGAAATCGAAATTACTTCGCGTCGATCGTCGAAACGGAGAGCGTAATCTCTTCGAGCACGTCGAGCAGCACCTTCACCGTTTCGAGCGAAGTGAAGAGCGTCACGTTGTTCTCGACCGCCGTGCGGCGGATTTCGTAGCCGTCGAAGCGCGTATTGTGCTGATCCAGGTCGATCGTGTTGATGATGTAGCTCACGTGACCTTGGCGCAGCGAATCGATGATCTCGCTGCTGCCCTCGCACAGCTTGCGGCGCAAGCGCGTGCGCAGGCCGTGGCGGCGCAGGAAATCGGCCGTACCGGAGGTCGCCTCGATGTTGAAGCCGAGGTTGTAGAAACGGCGCGCCAGCGGCAGCACCTCCTCCTTGTCCTTGTCGGCGATCGTGAGCAGCACCGTACCGTAGTTGGCCACCTTCATGCCCGAAGCCTGCAACGCCTTGTAGAGCGCGCGCGTCAGCTTGTCGTCGTAACCGATCGCCTCGCCCGTCGACTTCATCTCCGGCGAGAGGTAGGACTCCACCCCGCGGATCTTCGAGAAGGAGAAGGCCGGCGCCTTGACGAACCAGCGTTGTTTCTCGCGGCCGTAGACCTCGGTGATGCCCTGCTCGCGCAGGCTATGCCCGAGGATCACCTGCGTGGCGATGTCGGCCATCTGCACGCCCGTGGCCTTCGAGAGGAAGGGCACCGTGCGCGACGAACGGGGGTTGACCTCGATGACGTAGACCTCGTCGTGGCCGTCGCAGATGAACTGGATGTTGTAGAGGCCGACGATGCCGATTTCGAGACCCAGTTTGACCGTATAGTCGATGATCTTCTCCTTGACCTTGGGCGAGACGCTGAAAGTCGGGTAGACGCTGATCGAGTCGCCGGAGTGGATGCCCGTCCGCTCGACGTGCTCCATGATACCGGGGATGAAGACGTCGCGGCCGTCGCAGATGGCGTCGACCTCCAACTCCTTGCCCATGATGTATTTGTCGACCAACACGGGCGAGTCGTCGTTGACCTCGACGGCCGTCTGCAAGTAGTGGCGCAGCGCCTCCTCGTTCGAAACGATCTGCATGGCGCGGCCGCCCAGCACGTAGCTCGGACGCACCAGCACCGGATAGCCGATGCGCGTAGCGGCCGCCACGCCCGCCTCGATGTCGGTCACGGCCTCGGCCTGCGGCTGCGGGATGCCCAGCTGCTCCATGATCTTCTCGAAGCAGCCGCGGTCCTCGGCGTTGCGGATCGCCTGCACGTCGGTGCCGATGATCGGCACGCCCAGCCGCGCCAGCGGCTCGGCCAGGTTGATGGCCGTCTGGCCGCCCAGCGAGACGACGATGCTCTTGGGCTTTTCGAGGTGGATGACGTTCATCACGTCCTCGACCGTGAGCGGCTCGAAGTAGAGCTTGTCGCTGCACGTGTAGTCCGTCGAGACGGTTTCGGGGTTGTTGTTGATGATGATGGCTTCGTAGCCCGCCTTGCGGATCGACCAGATCGCATGGACGGTCGAATAGTCGAACTCCACGCCCTGACCGATGCGGATCGGGCCCGAACCGAGCACGATGATCTTCTCGCGGTCGCTCACCAGCGACTCGTTCTCCTGCTCGTAGGTCGAGTAGAAATAGGGCACGTAGGAGGAGAACTCCGACGCGCAGGTATCGATCATCTTGTAGACGGGGAAAATCCCCAGCTTCTCGCGCAGGGCGTACATCTCGTGCTCGGTAGCGCCCCACAGCATCCCGATGTACTTGTCGCCGAAGCCCATGCGCTTGGCCTCGCGCAGCGTCGCCTCGTCGAAGGGGTGCGCCGCCACCGTGCGCTCCATCTCGACGATGTTCTTGAACTTCTCCAGGAAGAACATGTCGATCTTGGTGTTGTTGTAGATGAGCGCCAGGTCGACGCCGTTGCGGATCAGCTGCGCGATGGCGTAGAGGCGGTCGTCGGTACCCTCCTTGATGTAGGTCAGCATCTCGTCGTCCGACATCGTGTCGAACTTCTTGTGGTAGATGTGGCAGACGCCCGTCTCGAGCGAGCGCACCGCTTTGAGCAGGCTCTCCTCCATCGTGCGGCCCACCGACATCACCTCGCCCGTGGCTTTCATCTGCGTGCCGAGTTTGTTCGACGCGTCGGAGAACTTGTCGAAGGGGAAACGCGCCACCTTCGTCACCACGTAGTCGAGCGCAGGCTCGAACGAGGCGGGAGTGTTGGCCAGCCGGATCTCGTCGAGCGTCAGCCCCATGGCCACCTTGGCCGTAACGCGGGCGATCGGATAGCCGCTCGCCTTCGACGCCAGCGCCGACGAGCGCGACACACGGGGGTTGACCTCGATCAGGTAGTATTTGAACGACAGCGGGTCGAGCGCGAACTGCACGTTGCAGCCGCCTTCGATTTTGAGCGCACGGATGATTTTGAGCGCACTGTCGCGCAACATCTGGAATTCGCGGTTGGTGAGCGTCTGGCACGGTGCCACCACGATCGAGTCGCCCGTATGGATACCCACCGGATCGATGTTCTCCATGCAACAGATCGAGATGGCCGTATCGTTGGCGTCGCGCATCACCTCGTATTCGATCTCCTTATACCCCTTGATGCTCTTTTCGACGAGCACCTGATGCACCGGCGAGAGGATCAGCGCGTTGCGCATCAGCTCCTCCAGCTCCTCGCGGTTGTCGGCGAAGCCGCCGCCCGTACCGCCCAGCGTGAAGGCCGGACGCAGCACCACCGGATAGCCGATCCGCTCGGCGGCGGCGATGCCCTCCTCCATGTTGTTGGCGATATGCGACGGCAGCACCGGTTCGCCCAGCCGCTCGCACAGCTCCTTGAACAGCTCGCGGTCTTCGGCCTGCTCGATGCTCTCGAACGACGTACCCAGAATCTCGACCTGGCACTCCTGCAACACGCCCTTCTTGGCCAGCTGCACGGCCAGATTCAGGCCCGTCTGGCCGCCCAGCCCCGGCACGATGGCATCGGGACGCTCGTAACGGATGATCTTGGCCACGTATTCGAGCGTCAGCGGCTCCATATAGACCTTGTCGGCGATATGCGTGTCGGTCATGATCGTCGCCGGATTGGAATTCACCAGGATCACCTCGTACCCCTCCTCTTTCAGCGCGAGGCAGGCCTGCGTCCCCGCATAGTCGAACTCGGCGGCCTGACCGATCACAATCGGCCCCGAGCCGATCACCATTACTTTCTTGATATCCGTTCTCTTAGGCATTTTTCCAATCCTCCATCATTTTAGTGAACTTATCGAACAAATAGGCGCTGTCCTGCGGCCCCGAAGCGCTCTCGGGATGATACTGCATCGAGAAGACCCCGTCCTTGTAGCAGGCGACGCCTTCGGCCGTACCGTCCAGCAGATTGACGTGCGTGAGCTCCAATCCCGTGCCTTCGAGCGACGCCACGTCGACGGCGAAACTGTGGTTCTGGCTCGTGATCTCGATCTTGCCCGTCTGGAGGTTCTTCACCGGATGGTTCGCGCCGCGGTGGCCGAACTTCATCTTGAAGGTCTTCGCTCCGTAGGCCAGCGAGATGAGCTGATGTCCCATGCAGATGCCGAAGATCGGCAGCCGCCCGCGCAGCTGGCGCACCAGTTCGATCACCCCCTGCACGTCATTCGGGTCGCCCGGGCCGTTCGAAAGCACCAGCCCGTCGGGACGGAACGCGAGAATCTGCTCCGCCGTAGCGTCGTAGGGCACCACCGTCACGTTGCATCCCACGCGGTTCAGCAGGCGGATGATGTTGTATTTGATGCCGCAGTCGACGGCCACCACGTCGTACTTGTGGTTGGGCACGCGCGACATCCACCGCTTGCGGCAACTCACGCGCGACACCATGTCGTGCGGCCACGGCGTCGCGGCCATGCGTGCGAGCGCCTCCTCGCGGGGCGTTTCGACCGAAGTAATCATCACCCGCTGGCTGCCCTCGTTGCGGATGATGCGTGTCAGCATCCGCGTGTCGACTCCCTCGATGCCGGGGATGGCGTGCTCCTCGAAGACCTCGCTGAGCGTCTTCGTGTAACGGAAATTCGAGGGCGAATCGTTGTACTCGCGCACGATCATGCCGCCGATGGTCGGGTTTTTCGTTTCGTAGTCTTCGTCGGTCATACCGTAGTTGCCGATCAGCGGGTAGGTCATCACGACCATCTGGTCCGTGTAGGACGGATCGGACATGATCTCCTGGTAACCGACCATCGAGGTGTTGAACACGATCTCGCAGATCGCCTCCTTGTCCGCCCCGAAGCCGTATCCGTAGAACTCCTGTCCGTTTTCCAGAACGATTTTCTTCGTATAAGGTTTCATATTCATAGTATTGTGTTATCTTTTCAAATCCCCGTTGCGATAGGCTTCGCGGCCCCCGACCAGCGTCAGCATCACCTCGCCCCGCACCGCCATTCCGGCGAAGGGGGTGCTGCGCCCCATCGACAGGAAGCGGTCGGGATCGACCGTCCCCGCCCGCTCGGTGTCCACCGCCGTCAGGTCGGCCGGCTCGCCCGCAGCGATCGTGCCGCCGCCGAGCGAGAAGATGCGGCGCGGCGCGACGGCCATCGCCTCCACCAGCCGCGCGAAGGAGATGATCCCCCGCCCGACGAGCGCCGTATTGAGCACCGCGAAGGCGCATTCCAACCCCACGACGCCCATGGCGCTGCCCGCCAGCCCGCGGGCCTTCTCGGCGGCGGTGTGGGGCGCATGGTCGGTGGCGATCACCTCGATCGTCCCGTCCTGCAAGCCGGCCACGAGCGCCTCGCGGTCGGCACGGCTGCGCAGCGGCGGGTTCATCTTGAAGCGTCCCTCCTCGCGCAGATCCTCGTCGCACAGCACCAGATAGTGCGGCGCCGTCTCGCAACTCACGGGCAGTCCGGCCGCTTTGGCACGGCGCACCAGCTCGACGCTCTCCTTCGTGGAGACGTGGCAGACATGGTAGCGGCACCCCGTCTCGGCCGCAAGCCGGATGTCGCGCTCGACCTGCCGCCACTCGCTCTCGGACGAGATGCCCCGATGACCGTGCGCGCGGCAATAGCCGCCGTCGTGGATATATCCCTTGTCGAGCAGGGCCTCGACCTCGCAGTGGGCGACCACGGGACGCCCCGTGCGGGCTACCCTGCGCATCGCTTCGCGCATGAGCGCCTCCTCCTGCACGCCGCGGCCGTCGTCCGAGAAGCCGACGACGTCGGGTGCCAGCGCGTCGAAATCGACCAGCTCGCCGCGCCCCTTCTGCCCGCGGGTGATGCAGCCGTAGGGAACGACCCGCACCGCGGCGTCGCGCCGGATCGCCTCCAACTCGACGGCCAGATGCTCCGGCGAATCGGGCGCAGGCGAAAGATTGGGCATCGGACAGACGGTCGTATAACCGCCGTGAGCAGCCGCGCGCGTTCCCGTGGCGATGGTCTCCTTGGCCGTAAAGCCGGGTTCGCGCAAGTGTACGTGCACATCGACCAGCCCCGGCAGGATCTTCATTCCTCCGAGCGGCACGACCTCGCACCCTTCGGCCGGCAACCCGAGCCCCACGGCCGCGATCCGGTCGCCGTCGACGAGCACGTCGGCCCGCACGAACCCTCCGTCACGCCACACTTCGGCGCCCTGCAACAATCTCTTCATCTGCGTACATAAAAAAAGAGTAACTGAAAAACAGTTACCCTTTAAATTGGAAAATAAGAAGCCCGCAAGTATCGTAATCCGACGGATTACCCTTCGTTCGCCGAAACGCGAAAGAGGCGGATATGTTCGGATGGTCTTTGTACATGGCTTCCCGATATCGGGGACAAAGGTACAACATTTTTTTCGGAATCCGCGACCGTCCCGATCATTTTTTACGAAATTTTCATCCGCCGCATTTTCTCCCTCAGCGCGCCGGTTCGATGCAGACGGCGCCGAACCGGCCGCGCCGGCCGAAGGTTTCGACCGCTTCGACGGGCAGCAGGTAATAATAGTACATCGGAACCTCCGCCTCCAACGAGAAGACGTTCGCCCGACACATCCGCAGCCACTCTCCGACATCCGACGGCATTCCGTCGATCACGACCAGCGGCGCACGGTCGGCATAGGTTCTCCCGACGACGAGCGGACGTCCGTCGATCGTCGCCGAATCGGTACGAATGTCGAGCGAACGGAGGATCAATCCGTCGATGAACTGGAAAACCCTGCCCGGTACTTCGATTCCGTCGAGCAAATAACGGGCGTCGTGCGGCAGCGGATGCCATAATCCGTCGGGAATGCGACCCGACCGGTCGATGCCGCCGGCACGGCGCAGCGAATCGTATTCCGCACGCAGCGTATAGGTGCGGATATGCACTGCCTGCCTGCGCTGCCGTGCGCCTTCCAGACTCGTCGCACTCCACCTGTACCCCGCTACGTTACCTTGCAGATGCGGCCGCACGCCCTTGCGGCGGTCGCGTTCGATGAAGAATTTCAACAGTCGCACCCGTTCGCGCCGTGTCGTATCGGCGAGTCGCATACGACGGTTCTTGACCCGCACGCGGCGGACGTTCCACAATGTAACCCGCCCGTAAGCCTCTTCGCGGGTTACGCGGCGGCGGTTGAGTTTGTAGGCGAACGGCCGCCCGGCAGCGGCCGGCAGAGTTTCCGCCGTCGCCGACGGCACGTCGGCCAGCGTATCGCGCCGAGCCTCGTCGAAACGCAGCACGACACTCTCCTGCGGCCCTTGCCGCAGCGGCTCCTGTGCCGCAACCTCCCCGCCGCCAGCGACGAATCCCACCGTCATGATCCACCCCAAAATCCGATTACGCATAACTCTTCCGTTTTTGCAAAGATGAACTTTTCAAGTCATAATTCAAACTTTTTCACGCTATTTTTCAAAACGAATATCCTCCCGCGACGCATACATGCGCCGCCGTCGGAAGACCAGCCGCAAAACAGGCTCCCGAGCTCCGCAACTGCGGAAACAGACCGACCGCGCGAAGCCCGCCTCTACATGGAGGTCTTCAATATTGGAACACGATGAAAACCTAATTCCGGAGGAGTCGAATGGGATAAGGGAAAAGGCATTTATCGAACTTTTTCGGAGAACAAGGTGTTTGAAATATTCCGTGATATGGCATCCGATTACGGAAATCCGAAACCATCCCTTTTCGCATCGGAACATCTCAGTCCGCAATCAAAGGAGGATGCGAGCGAACTGTTGCGAACAGAGCAGCGCTTCATTGCGGGTGGCACGGGCTGCGTCTTTCCGGCAAGGCCGAAAGACCCTAAGCACAGCAACAATATGAAAAGGGATCGTCCCGCAGAAATTCATGAAAACAAAAAACAGACAACCCTTTCAAGTTGTCTGCTTTGGTAGCGGGAGGAGGACTCGAACCTCCGACCTCCGGGTTATGAGCCCGACGAGCTGCCAACTGCTCTATCCCGCGATGTATCGTTCGATGCGGTGCCGCGGCACCCGATCTATCGCTTTTGCGAATGCAAAGATAAGGCAAATTTTCGAATCTGCCAAATAAAATCGCAACTTTCCCGTTCTCGCAGACCCTTTCGACTGCCGTACAGCCGTTTACGAACCGACCGCGCGAGCGGGTATTCTCCGTATCTACGCACTCTTCCGCCCGCCAGCGGAAGAACGGCGGGCGACAGACAGACGAATGGCAGTCGGCCGTCCGGCGGGTCGTCAGGCTTTCAGGCCGGCGGACAGGCGGATTCAGCGAATCCGTTTGGCTACGATCTCGGCCAGATCGCACACCTCCGTCGTCGTGCCGCGCACGAGCGCCTTCTTGCACAGCGGGCAGGCCGTGACGATCGCATCGGCGCCCGTGGCCGTCAGCTCGTCGGCCACCGACGTGGCGATGCGCACCTGATCGCCGTCCGAAATGACCGTATTGGCCACCGACGACCCGCAGCAGAGCGCATCTTCGCGCGTATGCGCCGGTTCGAGCAGCGTGCCGACCGCCTCGATCACGCGGCGAGGTTCGTCGTAGATGCCGCTGCCGCGCCCCAGTTCGCAGGGGTCGTGATAGGCATAGCTCGCCGCACCGCGTTCCAGCCTCAGTCGGCCGGCGGACAGCAGTTCGAGGATATACTGCGAATGGTGGATGACACGGATACCGTCGAGCCGGTACTCCTCGCGGAAGACTTTCAGACAGATCGGGCACGAGGTGACGAGCGTGCGGATGCCGTGCCTGCGGAAGAGCTGCGTGTTGTACTCCATCATGCGGCGCGCCGAGTCGGTTTCGCCCGAAAGTTTGAGCGGCCGGCCGCAGCAGACCCCGCCGTTGCGGTCGGCCCACCACACCTCCTCGCCGGCAGCCGTGAAGATGCGCTCCATGGCCGTCATCGTGCGCGGCGTGAGCAGCGTCATGCAGCCCGCGAAATAGCCGACCTTCCCTTCGCCTTCCGAGCGGTCGAGTCCCTTGAAGTAGTCGTAGCGCCGTTCGTCGGGAGTGTTGCGCATCGTGTCGCGCGAATTGAGCCGCAGGGTGTTGAGATCGATCCCCACCGGACATTTCGCCTGGCAGCGGCCGCACATCAGGCAGTTCTGCGCCACTTCGCGCGTCAGCATCCCGTAGCGGCGGTCGCGCAGAAAGTAAACCGACTGCACGTCGTCGATGCCCAACACGCTCTGCAACTGGCAGGGGTCGATGCAGATGCCGCACCGCGAGCAGGCTTCGATCTGGAAGCGGTCGGCCGACGACTCCTTCTCACGCGGGCGCACGCCGTAGCGACGCAAGAAGATGAGCGGGATCTCGGTGAAGATATGCATGTAGCGCGAAAACGGCAGCGCGACGAAGAAGACGCCGAGCGCGATCGAATAGAACCACCACGCCCCCTGTTCGAGCACGACGAGCGTCGACCGGCCGAGATGCTCGGCCAGCAGCGCCCCCAGCCCTCCGGTCAGGAAGCCTCCCATGCCGTAGATGCCGCAGGTGATGCTTTCGGCCGCGAGCCGCGCCGGAAAGACGAACCACAGTGCCGTGAGGGCGATCCGGTCGCCCGGCACGTGTCGGGTCGTGCGGCGCATTCCCATCGCCCGCGAGCAGAAACGTTTGGCCCATGCCAGCGCCACGCCCGACAGGACGAAGAGCAGCAGCAAGTCCATCACGAAATCGAAGAAGGGCTTCTCGCGCAGCATCAGCGTCGGCGCGAAGTACTTGAAGAAGACATGTCCCTGCAACGGCACCCAGCGCAGGCCGAGGTAGGCCACCGTTTCGATCCACCCCACCACGATGAGCAGGAACCAGCCGAAGGCCAGCGACATGTGCATGTATCCCAACAACGGATTGACGCGGAAGATACGGCGGTGGAGCAGGCATTCGCCGATCACCTCCCCGACGGCTCCGAGCGTCCGCGGCGTCGGGATGCCGAACAGCACCCGCTTCTTGTCCGCGCGCGGCAGTTCGGCGAACCACACGACGTATTTCCACGCGATGACGGCGGCCATCACCAGAGCGCCGACGAGAAACGGCAGGCAGAAGGGTGCGTAAAATTTCATCGTCAGAAATCCCCCAGTTTACGTTTGATGAGCATCACCACGCCGCGCGTGTTGATCCCCCGCGGGCAGGCCAGCCGGCACTTGCCGCACAACATGCATTTGTTCATCTCCTCGTAGGCACCCTCGTACTCGCCGCGCCGCACCAGCGTATGCACCTTGCGGAAGTTGAACGACGTCAGGTTGCCCGCCGTACAGAGCGCCGTGCAGGCCCCGCAGCCGATGCAGGTCTGCAACTCGGGCATCTCGCGCAGGATCTCGTCGCTCTTGCGCAGATTGTTGCGATCCAGATCGATCACGCGCGGCTTGTTGATGCCGAATCCGAAATTCACCGTCGCCATCGTCCTATGCACGTTCGAGATATTCCGCCGCACGGTCGGCCGCCACGACCGCCTCCGACAACGATTCGCCGATATTCTTGGGCGCAGTGACCGCTCCGGCGTAGAAGATTCCGTCGACGCCGCTCTCGACATTGTGAAGGAAGGCGTCGCGGGGCGCCAGGAACCCGCTCGGCTGCACGCCGAGCCCCGCTCCGGCCGCGAAACGGGCGTTCGACGCATTGCTGCGCATCCCGACGATGAGCACCAGCATATCGACCGACATTTTCAGCGGACGCCCCGTGAGCGTGTCCTCGGCCTTGATCTGCACGCGGCCGTCGAGCGTCGGGCTGGCCTCCGAAATGCGGCCGCGCACGAAGTGGATGTTGAGCCGCTGCTGGGCGTCGCGGTACATCTCCTCGTAGCCGGGCCCGAACATGCGGATGTCCATATAGAAATTGAAGACGTCGGCCGCGGGGAACATCTCCTTGAGCTCCATGGCCTGTTTGACGCCCGTGATGCAGCACACCTTCGAGCAGTGGTGCTGGCAGACCTTCTCGTCGCGCGAGCCGACACAGTGCAGGAAAGCGATGCGGCGCGGCGCCGTGCCGTCCTTCAACGCCACGCGCCCCTCGTTGAGCATCCGCTCGATGTCGACGGTCGTGTAGACGTTGTCGTAGATGCCGTAACCGTACTCCTCCTTGATGCGGGCGTCGAAAAGGGTGAAGCCCGTAGCGACCACCACGGCGTCGGCTTCCAGCCGTTCGCCCGTCGAAAGCATCACGCCGTCGCGCGCCACTTCCGCGACCTCGCACCGCGTGCGCACCTCGACGTCGCTGGCGGCGAGCCGACGGCGCAGTTCGTCCAGCACCTCGTGCGCCGGCGTGAACGAAGGAAAGAGTTTGTGCCAGCCCGTGAGTTTTCCGCCCAGGTCGGCGTCGCGCTCCAACAGGAGCGCAGAGACGCCTCCGGCGGAGAGTTTCAATGCCGTCTGCATGCCGGCGATTCCCCCGCCGACGACGATTACGCGTTTTCCCATCACTGTTTGATATTGTAGACCGTATCCTGCGAACCGCAATTGACGATGGCGGAAGCGGGTTGTCCGATATATTTTCCGTTCATTCCCAGATATTTGGCTGCCGGATCGTATTCGATGCCCATCTTGTCCAGCAGCGGTTCGACGTCGACCTGGTGCATCTGCATCCCCAGCGCCCACGGATCGTAGCCGAGCACCAGTCCGGCCATCTCCTCGTAGGTGAGCACCGGAATGCCGTGCCCGTTCTCGCCGTAGGTACGGCCCTCCATCTCGGCGATCGTATACTGCCACTTGTCGATGAACATCGCGCAGCCGGGACAGTTGGCCACGATGAAATCGGGCTTGTAGGGGGCCATGCTTTCGAGTTTCTTCTGCGTGTTGGCCACCGAATAGCCCCGGTTGGCCTGCACCAGATAGTTGCGGAACCCGAAGCCGCAGCAGTGGCGCCGCTCGGGATAGTCGACGCACTGGCCGCCCCACGACTCGACCATGCCGGAGAGCACGTAGGGGAACTCCGAACCGCCGACACCCGACTTGGGAAAGATCTTGGCGTAGTGGCAGCCGATATGCTCCACCACGCGCAGCGGCTCGCCCGTGAGCACATTCACCAGCCGGTGCCTGGCGCGTGCGGCGATGGCCTCGCGGTGGTGGAAGACGACGTCCGACGTGTGCGCCAGATTCTTGGGCTTGACCAGCGTGCGGCCTGTGGCCTTGTAGAGCGCCTCGCGCGCCCGCTCCTCGGTCTCGGGAAACTCCTCCCACGTGGCCAGTATCTCGGTGTAGATGCCGAACGAGGTGATGCACGACGAGATGAAGTTCTCGTAGCCCGCCTCGCCCATCAGCGCGAACTGCCGCGCCACGACGGTCATGATCGTCTCCAACGGCACGATATCGGCGTGATAGCCGATACCCGTGCAGGAGGTGTGGAGCGGATCGTCGAAGCAGTCGCGACCCAGATCGTCGTGCATGATATCCAAAAAAGCCTTCTCGCTGCCCGGGAAAAAGTTCTGCCGGATGCAGCTGCGCACGTAGTAATAGCGGTCGTCGGCTATCTCCTTCTGGTAGTCTTGCCAATTTCTATTCATCCTCGTTCTGTGAATTGCGGGTGTATACATCCATGAAATAACGCTCGTCGGCACCGTCGTATCCCAACTCGCGCGCCTTGCGCTCGGAGCAGCGTTCGATGTTCTCGAAGAAGGCCGTACCGCCCGTTTCGTCGAAGATGCGGTGCAGCTCGCCGAGCGTGGCGTCGTCGATTCGGCGCACGGCGCCCGGCCCCGGACGGTCGTAGGTGGGGTTGAACTGGCAGTAGATTTCGCGGTCGTTGCGGTAGACCCAACTCCAGACCGACCCCTGTTCGGGATGCAGGTCGGGAGCGACGAGCTTGGGCGTCACGCAATACCCCGTGCGCAGGATATTCTCGCCGATCGTGCGTTTGAGCGCGAGTTGCTGGCGCCCCTTCTCGCTCTCGACGAAAAAGCCCAGCTTTTGGGACAGCGTGCGCAGCGCCTGAATGACATATCCTGGCGTATTGCCACGCGGACAGCGCGGACGGCACGACATGCACTCGCCGCAGAACCAGATCGTGTCGCCCTTCAACAGACGCTCGATCTGCTCCTCGTCGCGCGTCTGGACGATCGCCACGATCTGGCGCGGATCGTAGTCGTAGAACTCGGCCGCAGGGCAGACTCCCGTACAGATTCCGCAGTTCATGCACGACTTCAACCCCTCGCGGAAGCGAACGTCCTCCATCAGCATTTCGAAATAACGACTCATAACCTACAACTTTGTATCAGGCAAAGTTACCGGTAACGTATCGGACGGGAAACAGTATAAATACCTATTTTCAACCGCCGTTGCGCCAGAACGGCCTCCCTCCCCGCATCCGGCGCACGCAACCGGAGAGAGGGGCGAACGGCCTTCCGCACACCGGACGCCGCGTTCCGAAGCGCAATTTTTCCGTTCCGGCCATGCAGTAAACCGGCATGCGCCTTGTTTTACTTAAAAAATTGAAAAATACGAACGTCGCCTGCCGACGGCTTCGTCATTTCCAAATTTTCAGAAAAACATGAAAACGAATTTCCGATTCCCGTCCGGAACCGGCTGCTCCGGACGCCTGCTGCACGGCGCGCTGCACACGCTCGCCGCCGCACTGCTGCTCTTCGCGGGGAGTGCCTGCGAAAACGAAGACCCCGATGTCTACACGCCGCCCGCCCCCGAGCCTCTCGCCCCGCTGACGCTCGTGCCGAACATGGATCCCCGCGTACAGAACGACATCGAAATCGAAGAAGAGACGACGGGCGTCTACCGCATCCATACTACCGGAGAAGATCCCTATTTCTGCACCGTTCCCTTCGACGGAAACGTCCCCGCCGACCTCAACGTACTGGCCTTCGAATATCAAACCGACCGTCGCACGGACCACATACAGCTCTTCTTCTGGACGGAAGTCGACGGCGAAGTGATTCCCGACGTCGAACGGACGATCGTCACCACGCCGTTCGAGGCCGCCGACACATGGAAGGAGTATAGCGTGCGCATCCGCAAATGCCGCGAGGAGTTCTTCTGGGGCGAAGCGGGCAACCTGCTGCGTATCGACTTCGGCACGGTGAAGGACGCCGACATCCGCCTGCGCAACCTGCGGCTGCGCGAAATGACCGACGCCGAACGTGCCGAAGACGCGGCCGAAAACGAGAACGACCAGAATGCATCGGTCTACGAGGAACGGCTCAAAGAGTACCTCCACGCATCGTACACGAGCAAAGTAGACCGCGTCGAGGCGACCGCCGACAAAATCCGCATCACGGGCAGCTATGCGGGCGAAGGGAGCTTCCTGCTCTACGAACTGCCGCCCTACGCCGACATCACCCGCATCGAGACCGCCTACCAGAAATACGCCACACCGCTCACGCAGAGTCCGTTCGACGTCACGCTCGACCGCATGGCCTCGCCCGAAGGATTTCCCTACGACCGGCTGCTGTCGCAATGGGCCGTCGTATGCCGCACGGCCGAGGGCGACCGCATCGTCTCGCACGGCCGCTACGCCGACGAAGTCGCCGCGCTGCGCAACCTGCCGCCCGTACCGATGCGGTCGAAGAAGGGACTGGGCGGATTCTACGCCGGCGACTACACGAGCGATCTGGACGACCTGGGCATCACCAGCGCCACGGTCAACGTCAGTCCGTTGCAATTCATGTACCTGTCGCCCGCAAAGGCCGGCATGGTCGAACACGCCTACTGCGGCGAAACCTACTATTTCGACACCGAAAAGCTCGATGCGCTCGACGCCACGCTCCGCGAAACCGCCGCACGCGACATTACCGTCGCGGCGATCCTGCTGGTCGATCCCGCCGCAGAGGCGCGCGACGCCGAACTCGGCGCCCTGCTGCAACACCCCGACTACACGCGGGGAACCTACACCATGCCCAACATGACCACCCCCAAGGCCGTGCGCGCCTACGCGGCGATGATCGATTTTCTCGCGCAGCGCTACTGCCGCGAGGACGACGCCTACGGCCGCATCGCGCACTGGATCGTCCACAACGAAGTCGACGGCGGCGTCGACTGGACCAACATGGGCGACGACAAACTCATCACGACCTACACGAACGCCTACGTCAAATCGATGCGCCTGTGCGCCTCGATCGTCCGCCAATACGACGCCAACGCCGAATTCTTCGCCTCGTTCTCCCATTCGTGGAGCCGCGCTTCGAACCCGGGCTGGTATCCCGTGCGCGACATGGTCGGGCTGCTCGGCGATTTCAGTCGCGCGGAAGGCGACTTTCGCTGGGCGCTCGCCTGCCACAGTTACCCCGAGACGATCTCCGACCCCTGTACGTGGCGCGAACCGAATGCGACTTTCGCGATGAACACCCCCTTCGTCACGCTCAAAAATCTCGAAGTGCTCAGCAAATGGGCCCTGACGCCGGCCAACCTCTTCCGCGGCACGACGCGCCGCTCGGTATGGCTCTCCGAAGCGGGAACCAACTCCCCCACCTACGCCGAAGCCGATCTGCGCAACCAGTGCGCGGGCTTCGCCTACGGCTGGAAGAAAATCGCCGCCCTGCCCGGCATCGACGGCATCCAGTGGCACAACTGGTTCGACCACCGCAACGAGGGGACGCTGCGCATCGGCCTGCGCCGCTATCCCGACGACGCCGAAGATCCCGGCGGCAAGAAACCGATCTGGGAGACCTACCGCGACGCGGGCACCGACCGCGAGGAGGAGGCCTTCGCGCCCTTCCTCTCCGTCATCGGCATCCCCGACTGGAACATTCTGCAACCCGTCGCAGACTGAAACGGACGAAAAACGGCATCGGGGCGTTCGAGATTGTTCGAACGCCCCGATGCCGTTTCCTGCCCGCAGAACGGACTACCGCTCCGCTGCCGCCGTCAGTGCAACCGGATATTCCCATCGGCAGGATCGTTGGCGACGAACTCGCTGCTAAAACCGGTCGGCGTGACATCGACCACGTTGATGCCCGTCGAGGCCCCGTAAAGCGGATAGCTCGACGCTCCCGCGATAATCATCGGAATACCGGCCACCTCGGTCAGCCCCGTGATATGGGTGTGGCCGGCGAAGATCGCACGCACGCCGTATCTCTTCATCAGCGCGGCGTACTCCGTGCGGAAAGGTTCGTCGTAGGCCGATTTGTGCGTGACCCGGCTGTCGGGACTCAAAACGAGCGGGTGATGCGTGAAGACGAAGATGTGATTGCACTTGCGATAGCGCTCCAACTGCTTCCCGAACCACTCCAACTGGGCGCGGGCATCGTCCGCCGCACGTTCGCTGTCGCAGACCATCGCATTGCTGTTCAGCCCGATGAACGCCGAACCGTTGTAGGAGAACGAGAAGCGGTCGTAACCGAATTCGTCGAGGTACTGCGCCAGGGCTTCGGCCCCGTACTTGGGAATGTCGTGGTTGCCGGGAATATGGAATACGGGGATCGACGCATCGATCAGAGCGATGTTCTCGCGGTAGGCCCGGGCCTGCTCGGCGCTCTTATGGTTGTGTATCAGGTCGCCCGTCACGATCACGAAGGCCGGTTTAAGCTCGTTGACACGTGCGACGGTCGCTTTCAGATTGTCGACCGTCCACCGCCAGTCCTGCCCCTTGTCGCAGAAGCCCAGCTGCGGATCGGCGATCTGTACGAACGTGAAAGGCTCCTTCTTCGAGCCCTGTTTTTCGATCACGGGCTGCGCATCGGCCGCAAGCGACCACAGGCATCCCGCCAAAAGCAACAAAAACAACTTTTTCATCTTATTCGGTTTTAAGATTGAATTTCATTCTTCCATTTCCCGCCTCGGCAGAGTCCGAACAAGCCCGGCTTAACGAAAAAGGCTCTTCTCCCTACCGCTTCCGTTCGTAGGTCTCGAACGTGAAGGGATACTCGTACCGTTCGCCGCAGGGGAACGACTCGCTCCCGACGAGCCGCCACTCGGCGGCGTCCCACTCCGGAAAGCGCGTATCGCCCTCGTAGGCGCGGTGCACGCGCGTGAGGTAGAATCGGTCGGCCGCAGGCAGCGCCTCGCCGTAGATCTGCGCGCCGCCGATGACGAACACCTCCTCCTCCGGCGGGAAGAGCGCGTATGCCTCGTCGAGCGAATGCACCGTCCGCGCACCGTCGAACGACAGTTCCCGCCGCGTGACGACGACGTTTTCCCGCCCCGGCAGCGGCCGGCCCAGCGACTCCCACGTCTTGCGGCCCATCACCACGGGATGCCCCATCGTGATGCGTTTGAATCGGCGCAGATCCTCGGATATGTGCCACAGCAATCGGTTGTTATCCCCGATGACGCCGTTTTCGGCAACGGCTACGATAATCGAAATCATGTCAGTTTCAACTTTTAACGGTCGTTCCGGCGCCTCAGAACGACATGGGAGCCTTGATCGCCGGCCACGGGTCGTAGCCTTCGAGCGTAAAATCCTCGTAACGGAAATCGAAGATCGACCGCACGGCGGGGTTGAGCCGCATCGAAGGCAACTTGCGCGGCGTGCGCGACAACTGCTCGGCCACCTGCTCCATGTGGTTCAGGTAGAGGTGCGTATCGCCCAGTGTATGGACGAAATCACCCGGACGAAGGTCGCACACCTGCGCCATCATCAGCGTCAGCAGGGCGTAGGAGGCGATATTGAACGGCACGCCCAGAAACGTGTCGGCACTGCGCTGGTACAACTGGCACGACAACCGCCCGTCGGCCACATAGAACTGGAACAGTACGTGGCAGGGCGGCAGCGCCATGTCGTCGACCTCGGCGACATTCCACGCCGAGACGATGATTCGCCGCGACTCGGGATTGCGGCGGATCGTATCGACGGCCCGTGCGATCTGGTCGATCGCACTGCCGTCGGGCCGTCCCCAACTGCGCCACTGCCAGCCGTAGACGTGGTTGAGATCGCCGAAGCGGTAGCCCTCGACGGGCGACTCCCCGCCCGCGGCCGACAGGAACGTCTCGCGGTCGACGGGCAGCACGCCGTGGCGCACGCACAGTTCGTTGTAATAGCGGTAGGCGTCGTTGTCCCAGATATGCACGCCGTTCTCGACCAGATAGCGGATGTTGGTATCGCCCCGCAGAAACCAGAGCAACTCGTGGATCACCCCTTTCAGGAAGACCTTCTTGGTGGTCAGCAGCGGGAATCCTTCGCCGAGGTCGAAACGCATCTGGTGGCCGAAGACGCTGCGCGTGCCGGTTCCCGTGCGGTCGCCCCGCACGACGCCTTCGTCGCAAATCCTGCGCAGCAGATCGAGGTATTGTTTCATGACGTCACAGTCGTTTGAGTTCCAGCTTTCCGGCATCGTCCAGCACGGCACAGGCCGGAGCGTCCCACGCCCCGAGCAGCACGACCCGCAGGCCGTCGGCCGCATAGTCGCGCGCGTAGTGCATGTGGCCGAAGATATAGTAGTCTACCGGATCGATCCGCTGCCGGTCGCGGGCATAGGCGATCAACGGTTCGGTCACGCTCCGGTCGGACTCGCCGCCATGCGACTTGCGCGAACGACCGCTCCACCAGCGGCCGAACTTCACCGCCCAGTCGGGATGCACGCCCCACGAAAAGAGCCAGCGCAGCGGCCGCGACCGGAAAACACGATTCATGAAGCAGAGCCACGGCAGGTGGCCGACGTTGATATTGTCGCCGTGCGCCAGAAAGAGCCGCTTGCCGGCGAGCGTCACTACCTGCGGCTCGGTATGGATCTCCACGCCGCATTCGCGGTGCAGGTAGTCGCCCACCCACATGTCGTGGTTGCCGGTGAAGAAGACCACGCGCACGCCGCGGTCGGTCAGTTCGGCCAGTTTGCCCAGCGTGCGGACGAACCCCTGCGGCACGACCCGCCGGTATTCGAACCAGAAATCGAACAGGTCCCCGAGCAGGTAGATCGCCTCGGCATCGCGGGAAACGGCGTCGAGCCACGCCGTGAACCGACGCTCGGTGCGCCGTGCCGTCGCCGGATCGCCGGCACCCAGATGAATATCCGAGGCGAAGTAGATCATCGCCCTTACAACAGTTTTTCGAGTTGCTGTTCGAGCGAAGTTCCGTAGAGATCTTTGGCGACGATGTCGCCCTTGCGGTCGATCAGGTAGTTGGCGGGCAGTTTGCGGACGTTGTAGATCGTCAGCGCGGGCGATGCTTCGCCGCGCAGGTCGCAGACCGAAATCCACGGCAGCGACTGCTCCTGCACCGTATTGATCCACATCGGTTTCGACGTCTCGACAGCCACCTGGTAGACCTCGAACCCGCTGTCGTGGTATTTCTCGTAAAGTTGTTTCAGGTCGGCGTTCAGCGCGTTGCTGTTACCCAGCGACGGCGACCAGAAGTCGATCAGCACGACATTGCCTTCGAGCGACGACAGCCGCACCTTCTTGCCGTACATGTCGGCGATTTCCAGATCGGGGAAACCCGCTTCGGAGACCGTCGCCGAGAGGTTCTGCAACGCATCGAGGCGCGAAATCTCGGCATGGAGCGACGCCAGATAGGGCGACTGGGGATAGCGCTCTTCGAGCGCATCGGCCACCGTGCGGTAGTAGACGGCGTCGCCCTGCCCGTTGAAGAGATAGCGATCGCCGGGCAGGCGCTGCGAAAGCGCATAGACCGCCGCGATCGACGCCTTGTGTTCGACGATGAATGCGAGCTGCGCACGCTTGATGCGCAGGTATTCGTCCGAATAGGCTTTGGCAAGGCGTTTGAGCTCCTCCTCCGACTGGCCGTTGCGGGCATAGGCTGCGGCGATGTCGTTGAGCTTTTCGGCCCCCTCGACATAGGCGAGGTTGAATTCGCGCAGCAGCGACGACTCCTCGTTCCCCTCGACCGTATAGTTGCGGGCGAAACTGCCCGCCGAATTGATCGTCAGGCGGTCGCCACCCTCGATCAGCACGGGCACGCTCTCGCCGTTGTAGGAGATCGTGTAAAGCGACGGGGTGGAGGGGACGTTCTTCAATTCGAACCGGTAGTTGCCCGCGTCGTCGAGCGACACCGAATCGATCAGGGGGGCCTTGCCGCCCGCCGAAAGCTGTTCGATGTAGACCTGCCGGGCGTCGGCCCCGACCAGGCGGCCCGAAATCTTCACCTTGGACGACTGGCAGGCGCCGAGCGTCGCCGCCGCCAGAATTCCCATCACTATCTTGCTTTTCTCCATTTTTTCGCACGTTTTCATTCAGCGCGGAGAGCGTGCCGCTCTTCCCGACGCAGGAAACACACAATATTCGGTTTCGGCGAACGAAGGAAAGACCGCGCGTACCGGGAACGTCGCCGTCCGCGGGAATATCCCGCACGAGGCCGTCCGCGCAACACGACGGGCCGAATCGCACCGTTCCCTATCCCGTTTCCGGCGGGATACGCCTGCCGCAACCGGATTTTCGTAACTACAAATATAACTTTTTTGCCTTATAACGCAAAATTATTTGGTCGAATTGTACGAACGGCCGTTTTTAACGTATCCCTGATGCTGCCCCTGGTGATTCTGCTGATAATTGCCCTGACGGGCACGCGGATTGTTACGGCCTTTCTGCACGGGACGTCCGCCGGTGCGTTGGGGGCCTTTTTGGGGGTGGGCCGTAAAGTGTTGTTTATAGTCGCTTCGGAGATTATTGATAGCAGCTTCGTCTATCGAAATGTTCCCGCCGGACATTTGTCTTATATCTTTTATGATCACCTCGTTGTTGGGGTGTTCCTGATTGTACTCGTAGCTCTTGGCACGCATGTAACGCGCCAGATTGTCGACCGTCCGGCTCACGTCGGGACTGCTTTTGCCGACCAGCGAACGGATCATCTCTCCCACATATTTCCCGTAATGCTTGAACAGGATGCGCCGCTGCGAATAGGGCATCCTCCGCGGTGCGACCGTCAGATCCTGACGCGAGGGACGCGGATAGGGAGAGTCCACATCCAACTGAAAATCAGACATGATAAAGAGGTGATCCCACAATTTGTGCGTGAAGTCGGCCGTATCGCGCAACAGCGGGTTCAGGTTGCCCATCACGGCGATGACGGCCTTGGCCTGCCGCGTCCGCTCGCGGCGGTCTTCGATTTCGAGCAGCGACGCGACCATCTCGTGGATATGGCGCCCGTACTCCGGCAGGAAAAGTTTGCAGCGGGTGTAATTATAATTCTTTTTCATAACGGAATTGATTCGCGCAGACCGTCCCGCAGCCGGAACATTGTTCCGTTCGGACCGAATACATCGAATTTTTAATGGTAAAAAAGGCTCTCCGCAAGCGTTTGCACCGAACTTACAGGAGTTTGACTCGCCTGAAAATTTTCACTAATTTGGCTACAAATGTAAACAAAAAATCGAGAGAAAACAGAATATTTATGACAAAAGTTTTAATTTTAGACCATTCAAAAAGTATGCGAAAGACGCTCGGCGAACGACTCGCATACGAAGGTTATGCCATCGAAGCCACGGACGACGTATCGGAGGCTTCCGAAATGTGTCGTCAAATGGCCTTCGACGTAGTCCTCACCGACGACAGCAGCAATGCTTCGCCGCTCGGAATTCCCTTTATCGTACTCGCGGGCGCGGGCGACAACCAGATTCAGCGCGCCGTCACCGCATTCCGCGACGGTGCGATGGACTTCCTGCAAATCCCCTCCGACATCAACCGTCTCTACGACACGCTGCGGCGTTACTCGGAAGAGGAGGCTCCGACACAGACGCCGCTCCCCAAACAACGCATGTCCGCACATGCGATGGGGCGCGCCCGGCGCACGCGCGCCTCGTCCGTGCAGCCCATCATCGGCTCGTCGAACGCCATCGGCAACGTGCGGCAGGTCGTCGAACGGATCGCAGCCTTCGATACCCGTACCCTCATCACCGGCGAGAACGGGACCGGCAAGGAGCTGGTCGCCCACTGGCTCCACGCCAAGAGCAGACGGGCTTCGGGCCCCTTCGTCGAAGTCAACTGCGCGGCCATTCCCTCGGAGCTGATCGAAAGCGAACTCTTCGGCCACGAACGCGGCGCCTTCACCTCGGCCATCAAACAGCGCAAGGGCAAGTTCGAACAGGCCACGGGCGGTACGCTCTTCATGGACGAGATCGGCGACATGTCGCTCGCGGCCCAGGCCAAAGTACTGCGCGCCCTCCAAGAGAACAAGATCTGCCGCGTGGGAAGCGACAAGGACATCGACGTCGACGTACGCGTGATCGCAGCCACCAACAAGAACCTGCGCGAGGAGATCGCCAAGGGAAATTTCCGCGAAGACCTCTACCACCGTCTCAGCGTCATCGTCATCCGCGTCCCGCCCCTGCGCGAACGCTCCTCCGACGTTCCCGAACTGACGCAGCACTTCGTCGACGAAATATCGTCCCTCTACGGCATCCCGCCCAAGCCGATCGACTCCGACGCCATGGAGGCGCTCTCGGCGATGCGGTGGAGCGGCAATGTACGCGAACTGCGCAACGTAATCGAACGGCTCATCATCCTCAGCGGCGACACCATCACGATCGATGATGTACATAAATACTGCCAATCGTAACGCCGCCCGCACAAAACGGAAAACGGAATCTCTCGGAGATTCCGTTTTCCGTTGATAACCAGCGAAGAATCCGGCTCCGAAGAACCGACCGGAAAGATTACAACAGTCCGAGCAACTCCGCAGGGCGGTCTACGATGTGCCGGGCGCCGCTCTGCTCCAACTCGGCACGCGTGCGGAACCCCCACGTGACGCCCGCCGAACGGACGCCGGCGGCGGCGGCCGTCTGCATGTCCACCCCCGAATCGCCCACGTAGAGCACCTCGCCGGCGGCGACGCCCGTCGCAGTCAGTATTTCGCCGACGACCGCCGGATCGGGTTTGAGCGGCACGTCGGGACGCTGTCCCAGAACCACGTCGAAGCGGATGTCGGGGAAATAGCGGCCGATGAGCTTCTCGGTGCCGGCCTGGAACTTGTTCGACGCGACGGCCAGCCGCACGCCCCGCCGCTGCAACTCGTCCAGCAGTTCGGGAATTCCCTCGTAAGGGAGCGTATGTTCGTCGATATGCGCGAGATAATACGCCACGAAATCGCGCCGCACGGCGTCGACCGTGTAGGGCGTGCGCAGTGCTTCGGGAAGTGCGCGCTCCACGAGCCGCATGATGCCGTTGCCTACGAAACGACAGTAGTCCTCGTAACTGTGCTGCGGCAGTCCGCGCAGCGCCAGCACGGCGTTGCAACTGACGGCCAGATCGCCGATCGTGTTGAGCAGCGTTCCGTCGAGATCGAAAATAGCGAGTCGGGTCATCGGATTCTCTGTTTATTTTGCAGCAAAAATACGCAAAGCGGGGGAACCGGACAACTCCCTCCCCCGCATTTGTAGCTCCACCGCGACTCGAACGCGAATTTAGGGTTTAGGAAACCCTCGTTCTATCCCTTGAACTATGGAGCCTCGCAGCCCGCCCCGCAGTGCGGGCGGCCCCGAAAAAAAACGGAGCCCGGCCGTCGGACGGCAGGCTCCGCAAAGATAGCGTTTTTTCCGCAAAAACAACGGGCGGACTCAGAAATTGAATCCCACACCGAACGAAAGGACGTGGGCGTGGAGTTTGTAATTGCCCGAAAAGATCGATTCGAGCTTCGTGTTGTCCTGATAGCTGTAAATCGGATAGGAACCCGTCCGTTCGGGGTCGGCCGACGAAACGTAACAGTAGGCCACGTCGATCGAGACGTACTTGCGGGGACGGAAGCTCAGACCGGCCGTATAGGAGACCTTCGTCATCGAAGGCGTTTCGGGATTGAGGTAGTCGCTGCTCACGGGGCTTTCGTCGACGTACATACCCATGCGCGCCGTCAACCAGTCGCAGGCGCGGTACTGACCGCCGAACCGGAACGTGAGCGTATTGGAGTAGTTCTTCACCGAATAGATCGGGTCGATGCCCAGCTCCTTCTCGTTGAACTCCACGTTGAGCGCCTCGTAGGCCGACCAGCCGACCCATTGCAGATCGACGGCGAACTCCCACTTGGGTGCGGGGCGGAAGCTGACGCCCCACGTCACGGTCGTCGGCAGCGGCAGCTCGGCCGAGAAGGTTCCCCGATCCAGTCCGGGAATCACTTCGCTGCCGCCGGCCATCGTGCTCAGCGCGTTGAGCAGCGTAAGGTATTGCTGCGTCTCGGGCGAAACGTAGCTGAGCGCCGCACGGCCGCTGCCCACCTTCATATTCATGCGCGAACGCCATGACATGCCCAGCGACCACTCGGAATTGATATCCCACATGATGCCCGCATTGACGCCTACGGCCACATCGGCCGAGCCTTCGAGCCGTGCCGACACCAACGCTTCGCCGGCATGATTCGCCGCGAAATAACCGGCTCCGGCATTGGCCTGACCGATATATCCGTTCAAAGCGGCGATCTGAGCGGCGATCTCGGGCGTCGAGGGCAACTGCTCCAACTGATCGACCTGTGCCTGCAACTTGCTCGCTGCCAATTGAAGGCCTCCGGCTGCCGTGGCACTTCCCGTCGCGACGGGAAGCATCGAACGCGACAGATCGAAATTACCCCACGTGATCATCAGACCCGCACCGATCGACACCCGGTCGCAGAGCTTGAACGACACGGTCGGCTGCACGGTATAGGCCGCCAGATTGATCTCCTGCACCAGATTCGCGCCGGGCCAGTCGTCGCCCCAGTTCATCGACGAGCCGTTGGGCGTGAAGAAACCCAAGCCGACGGCCCAGCGGTCGGAAGGTTTGTAGTTGAAATAGGCGTAGATCGGCGTCGACATCTCGTTGTCGGACTCCCACTCGGGACGGTTGCCCGAATAGAAACCGTTCTCCATCGTGGGCGAAGGGGTATAGGTACAATAGGAAAGGATTCCCGCAGCGCCGACCGACAGGTCGAATTTCGAATCCTGGAACGCCGTGGCGGCGGGGTTGAAGAAGATGGATTCCGAATTGAGTTTCATGGCCGTGCCGACATGGCCCATACCCGTCTGGCGGGTCGAGAGGTTGTTTACCTGATAGCCCTCGGCCCGAAGACCGGTCGCCGAGACGACAGCCACGAGAAGCGTCAAAAGTCTTTTCATTCGCACAAATTTTAAACTGTTACGCCCCGAAACGCGCTCCGTTCCGAGACAAAAATCCGGCGCAAAAGTAGGAATTAAATGCCGCGCCGACAAATTATTTGGTCGTTATTTCCGAAATTCTGGAATATAAGTAAACATTTGGCCGAAAAAGGAAACTCCGTTCTCCGGACTTTCCCGAAATCGGCAACGACTGTTCCGTACACAAAAAATGCTTATCCGTAAAAAAATCGGGACGGTGTTCCCGTCCCGAAAGCCGACTGTTCCGGCGTCCGATCACTTCCGTGAATAATATTCGACGAGCACCTCGCCGTCGCCTTCGTCGTAAATCCATTTCATCGTCGAGACGGTTATTTCGGTCAGACAAGTCTGTTCATTCACTCCGTCATCCGTCGTCAACACGCCCGACATTTCGTCATAAGAGTAGGTCCCGTCGTAATACTCCTCGGGCGGGAAATCGTAATAACGATAGGTTCCGTCTTCCCGAAAGATCGCAATCGCTTTGTCCTCCTCTTCCACGGCCGTGAAACTGTCGACCAATTTCCCGTTCCGGTAATACTCGTTCCTCTGAAATACCCATTCGCCGACGATCGATCCGGACTCGTCGTTCGGTTCGTCCTTTTCATCGGAGCAAGCTACGACCAAGCAGGCCAAAGCCCACAGGCTTGCAAAAAACAGTTTTTTCATCGTCGATCGTTATTCAAGTTTTTCATATATTTTTCCACCTCGAACAGCACCAATCCCCAGTCGTATCGGGCATAAAGCGGATGGCGGGGATTTCCTTTCGCCGTAAGTCTCCCGATTTGAAACCATTGCCCCCGACTCGCACGCAGCACGCTGTATAAATCCCGAAAAGACTGTTTCAAATAAGGTCTTATCGAAATATCGTTTCCGAAAGCGACCAATATGTCCGCTGCCGGATAACGTTGCAGCAGATCGGCCGCGACATCCAGATTTTTCCGGTACATCGCGTCGTCCAACGTTGCCGACAAGCTCCGTTTGTCCGTCGCACGTTCCGACGAAAGGTTCAGCATTGCGAATCCGTCGTAACCGCCGCCCTCGGCGAATCCCACGACTTTGCGCACCGTCGGGTCGGGATGTGTTTCGTCCGCAGTGCTCGGATTGAGGCCAACGACCAACAGCATCCTTTCGCCGGGTTGTTCCAGCACGAACCGATGATCGCCCTGCGATTTTCCGGTTTCATTGCATGTCGGACAGTAATTCATAATCAGCCTAATTTTACAATTTCGAAATTTCCATATCCGCAATGGCAACTCGCAACGGTTACACCGTACTTGCTTTCAATCGCTTCGATGATCTGTTTTGCACTCGGACGGGCCGTAGTCCCCACCACGAGAATTTCCACGGTCATTCCTCTCGTCAATTTACCGGCACTTTTAGCTGCCGTAACACTCCATAATGTACCTGCCATAATTCAAAAGATTAAAAGTTAATAATTTATTTATAAAGAATTTGCGTCGTTTCGGGGATATACCATTGATTCCTATTATAATTGATTCCATTGATTGTCCAGCCTTCTTTCAGATATACGTTTTCCAACGTTGGCATCGGAGCGCAATCGAGCGGAGAAGGATAACTGGATTTATTCAGTCCTGTTTCGCTTACGTCGAGTGTTGTCAGCAAATTGTCTGCACAATCAATGTATATTAACATCGGACAGTTCGACAGATTCAAAGATTGCAATTTGTTTTTATAACAATGAAGAAGTTCCAAAGACACGCAACTGCTGCAATCCAGCGCCTCCAGCTCATTCTCGGAAATCCATAGCGAGGTCAAGAAAATCGACTGCTGTAAATCTATATTTTTCAATCGGTTCCCAGCGGCATAAATATCAGATAACAGTCCGTTTTCGGGAAGAATGAGATCTTCGAGTCGATTATCGTCGCAACTCAAATGTGTAAGTTTCTTACAATTTGAAAGATCGAGTCGTTGTAACTGATTTTCATTACAATATAGATAGGCTGTATTGGTACACTTGCTTAAATCGAGTTCATACAGGAGATTGTTATTGCAAGAAACTGATGATAACGAACTTTCTTGAATAAAAGATGTATCCAATGCCAACGATTTTATGGAATTATTGGAACAATCGAAATATGTTGCGCCGATAGGATCCGTGCCGAGGGTCGAGATTCGATTGCCGGAACAACTGAAACTAAACCATTTGTGCTGGTCGAACAGAAATGTAGATATTTGATTATCATCGCACGAAAGAATAGCTAGTTCTTTATTACTTCGCACGTCGAGTGAGGTTAAGATATTTTTATCGCACTTTAACAACCATAGTTTTTCGTTTTTCGAAACGTCCAATTCGGAAATTTGATTTTCAGAACAGTCAAAATATCTCAAATCGGCAAATTCTTCAATACCCCTCACCGACCGAATGTGCAACTTAGCGGGCTTAACCTCCCTGACACCTTCCGTTTCACGTTTGGTAATCTCGCCGTCGTTATTCATGTCGAAATTTGTCAGGCAATATTTCCGGAAATAGGGATCGGGAATATCGATCACCTTATCATGATATTGAATGATCTGCACGGTGTCCGCCAAGTCTTCTCCGGGCGCTTTCAGAACGATTCGTCCGCGCCGGGACTCCATACCGTCGTAGGGCGCGACTCTAAACCGGAAATTCAACGATTCGAATGCCCGAGTGTCTTTCTCTTCGGAAATCCAATCCGCCGTTCCGTCGAGATATGCAATTTCACACCCTACGGAGGAACCTCCCGTCAATTCGACTTGTCCGCCTTCGTCATAAAAAATAAATTCCCGGCTTCCCCCGATTAAAAAAGATACGACCTGCTTCTGCTCAATGGTCAGTGAAATATCGGTATCTCCGCTTCTAATCGAAAAATCATGGATTCTCTTATCGTATCCGTTCGCCTGTATATCGACCGTCAGGGTCGTCGTTCCGGCACTTCCATATGTGGGAGTTACTGAACACCATACCCATTCGTTTTCCGTGAAATTCTGGTCTATGCTCCAATCCGCATTTGCTGTCAATGCAACGGTTTTTGTAATTGCATCGGAACTTGCAAAAAGGTGCGTTTCGGAAAGTTCCAGTTTTATTTCCGATGAAGGGTTGTTTCCATTGTTCCCTCCGTTCCCGTTATTAGGATCAGAATCGATGTGCTCTTTACTACAAGCACCGACTATGCAAACCGCAAGAATTACGACACATAGTATTGATTTTTTCATAGCAATATAAATTTGAATTCCGACTCAAATTTTATTGCCACTCGGCTCCTGTATGGCTGGGTCAATAGCAAAAAGAAAGTGTGGAGCCGATTTCGTTTATCAATCTGAAGGTTGTGGCGAACCCATAGCAAAATAAACGAAGATACAATACCCCACACCTGATAGATATGGGATAGGTACACAGAAGTGCACCTTGCCATATGCTAACAAGAAATGAGTGCTGTTCGTTGTCCTTTGCTATTGAAAATTGCCACATTTTCAGATTAGGACAAGTGCGAAAACACTTTCTGTATGTCTGCCGCTTGCGCGACAAGACAAAAATAGAAATTATTTTTCACATTGAACAACACTCATGTAAAAACAGCAGCAAATTACGCCAAAAAGTTCCTGAAAATCAATATTGACTTCGAACAATGTTATTTCAATTTGGGAAACTGCGCGCTGCACGATCCCTCCGCATGAAACCGGAGGAATCATCGTCCGACGCATCCGCACGGACATCCGCCCTTTCAGCGAACGAAAAACGGAATCCCGCAGGATTCCGTTTTCCAGTCGTTCGGGCAGGATCACTCCTCCCCCATCACCTCGCGTCGATAGCGTTTCAGCGCCTCGCCCAGCACGCGGATCGCACGCTGCAAATCCTGCTGGCAAAGCACATAGGCGATGCGCACCTCGTTGCGACCGCACGTCGGGTCGGAGTAGAACCCCGAGGCGGGAGCCAGCATCACCGTCTCGCCCTCGTAATCGAATTCGCCGAGACACCACGCGCAGAAACGGTCGCTGTCGTCGATCGGCAGCCGCGCCACGGTGTAGAATGCACCCATGGGGATCGGCGAATAGACGCCCGGCAGGCGGTTCAGACCGTCGATCAGACACTTGCGGCGGGCGATATACTCGTCGTACACCTCCGTATGGTACTCGCGCGGCGCATCAATCGACGCCTCGGCGACGATCTGCCCCACGAGCGGCGGCGACAGCCGCGCCTGGCAGAACTTCATCACGGCGTCGTGCAGCGCACGGTTCTTGGTGATGAGCGCCCCGATGCGGATGCCGCACTCCGAGTAGCGTTTCGACACCGAGTCGATCAGCACCACGTTCTGCTCGATCCCCTCCAGATGGCAGGCCGAGATATAGGGCGACCCCGTATAGATGAATTCGCGGTAAACTTCGTCCGAAAAGAGAAAAAGGTCGTAGCGCTTCACCAGATCGCGGATCTGCATCATCTCGCGGCGCGTATAGAGGTACCCCGTCGGGTTGTTGGGGTTGCAGATCAGGATGCCGCGCGTGCGGTCGTTGATAAGCTCCTCGAACTTCTCGACCGACGGCAGCGCGAAGCCGTCCTCGATCGAGGCGGTGATCGGCCGGATCACGGCGCCGGCCGATACGGCGAAAGCCATGTAGTTGGCGTAGGCCGGTTCGGGTACGATGATCTCGTCGCCCGGATTGAGGCACGACATGAAGGCGAAAAGCACCGCTTCGGAGCCTCCCGTCGTGACGATGATGTCGTCGGCCGTCAGGCGGATCTGGTACTGGGCGTAATACTCGACCAGTTTTTCGCGCAGCGACCGGTAGCCGTCGCTGGGGCTGTATTCCAGCACAGTGCGGTCTACCTGCTTCAAGGCGTCCAGCCCCACCTGCGGCGTGGGCAGATCGGGCTGGCCGATGTTGAGATGATAGACCTTCACGCCGCGGGCCTTGGCGGCCTCGGCCAGCGGAAAGAGTTTTCGAATCGGCGACTCGGGCATTTCACAGGCCCGAAGGGAAATTTGCGGCATAGCGAGCGGTTTTCGTCTGTGACATCCTCAACGGATCGGATGTGCGGCAAAGATAGCGTTTTTTTCAGCGGATCGGTCGTTTCGCCCGTTCAGTCTTCGATCGTGCGCGACGGGCGGAAGCGCACGGCACGGCGCGCCGGGATCCGCACGGGTGCGCCGGTGCGGGGATTGCGTCCCATACGCTCGGGGTAACGGACGGTCGAAAACGTCCCCAGCCCCGTCAGCAGAATCTTCTCATCGCCGCGCAACGCCTCGACGGCGACCTTGACGAACGCATTGAGCGCCTTCACGGCATCGATCTTCGAAAGCCGCGCCTCACGGGCCACGGCCTCCACCAATTGAGATTTGTTCATAACAGAGAGGGTATAAAGGTTACAACATTCTTTGTCTCGAAATCCTAACCGTATCTGACAAAGTTAATAAAAATTTCCCGAACATCCGTTTCGACCTTTTTCCCCGCCGGCAAAGGGAGACCGCGACCGCACGGGCGACGCACGGCAGGAACACGGACAACGGGCAAGCAGCCGGTCGGAACCGCGGCCGCAAACGGCCGTTCAGGAAGGCCGTGCGCCGACCGCCGCACGCCGGAAGGGCGCGGGGCGAAATCCCGGCCGGAATTTGGTAAAATGGAAATAAGGTGCTACTTTTGTCGCCGGAAAGATGGCAGAGCGGTCGATTGCGGCGGTCTTGAAAACCGTTGAACCGAGAGGTTCCGGGGGTTCGAATCCCTCTCTTTCCGCAAACCAAATTACTTCCCGCGCACATACGGCTTCGGCACAAAAACCGCCGGAAGAGAGTCTTCGAAGACTTCCGGCGGTTCCTGTCAATCGAGGTAAAAACCTGTTTTTTGGCTAATCGTCATATTCCGTGCGGAGAATTTTCCCGTCGTCGTCAATGTGAAGCCTGAACTCGTCGCGCCCCTTGCGAACCTCCACTTCGTACCACTTGCCCGAAGGCGCTTCCACGACATCGGCCTCGTCGTCATCGAACGTATAACCGCCTTTCGAGACGGCATCCGTCACAGCCTTGGGAAGCTCTCGCAAACGAATCTCCCACTCGGTCCTCACCCACTCGTCGCATCCGTTGAATTTGAGCTCCTTTTTCGTTCCGTCGTGGAGAATCTCCACTTCGAGGAACCCGTCGTCGTAGTCGCGTTCGAGAATACGCGCTCCAGGGTACTTCTTTTCGATGAACGACTCCACGTCGCCGCCAGAGGGCAGACCTCCGGTCTGTCCTATGTCGATCACGGGACGCTCGATGATACCCGTGTCGTCCACATAGACGTTCACCTCGTCCCAACGGGTCTCCAGTTCGAAGACCCACCAGGTGCGGTTGTCGTTCGCGGCATTGGTCTCGACCTTCTCGATATCATCCACACTCCGATCGTTCGTGTAATGCTCCGACGTCTTCAACGCCCCGACGATATTCGCGGGAATCCCGCCGTTCGTCAGGTCCTGACGGTAGTAATCCGTCTTGGTGTAAACCCAGTTCTGGCCGCCGTCGAAATAGAGTTCCAGTTTGCGGTTGTCGAGAAGCGCTTCGACCTCCGTGCCGCCGTTCTCCGCATCGATCTCGATCACACGGCCTCCCTTGTCCACGATATTGGTTTGGAGGTATTGCTCGACGCTGCCCTGCGGCTGCTGCGGAAGCTGATCTTCATAGCCGTTGTCCGGAGCACCCGCCACCTCGTTGACCAGAATGCCGTCCTCGGAGAAATAGACGTCCATTGTAGTCTTTGCATCTTCCGCAGAGGCCGACTCCACACCGATGACATAGACGACGATCGACTTTCCGTCGGCCGTCGGAAGCATCACGTCCCGGCGTTCCAGCCTGTCGCATTTGCCTGTCGGGGTCCAGAGCGTCTCGTCGCCGTACTTGCTCGCACGGAAACCCTCCTGCACGGCCTCGGGGAGGTCGATGATCCGGAGATTCGTAGCCGTCATATCCCATACGCCGTTTCCGTTGCGGAACCATGCGTCGCTCTGACCTTCCGAAGCGGATTCGGCATCGGTCGTCGGAAGCGAGAAGTTAGCTACGGCATGTTCGCCCTTCACTGTCCACCGTACGTTCTGCGCTCCGGGATACTTTGTTTCGAAGGCGGTTTTGGCCGCTTCCGAAACTTGCCCCGGATTTCCCGGTCCGTCGTCGTACTCATTCTTTTCACAGCCCATGATCAGCAACGCCGCTGCCGAAAGAGCGCATACAATATTGATTTTTTTCATAGTTTTTCAGTTAGAATATTTGTCTTTAATCGTCGATGTCTATAACGTTGAATTGATTGTCGAATTTGATCTCCAAACCGTTCGACAACTCCACCTCCCACGTGTAGGCGTTGCGGTCGATCTGACGGATGAACTGCCCGGGATAGTTGCTTCCGGAAACGAAGGTTTGGATAGGCTGCGGGACGATGGATGCAGGAACAGGGCTGTATTTGCGCCCGACGCTTTCCCACTGCCCGTCGCTGCGGAATTCGACCTCCGTACGGTCGGTGTAGACCACCTCGTACTCCTTGCCCGTGTATTTCTGCTCCTCGACGGCATATGCCACCGTGAGATCCTTGAAATGCGCGGAGAGGAACTCCTGCGCCGCCTGCGGGAGCTTGTCCACGCTCGTGGGCTTTTCGCGGCCGTCGGCATACGCCGCTCCAAACATCGTCGTCATAAGGAACAGGGTCAAAAATGTCTTTTTCATCGTTCTTTCTGTTTATTAGTTAGACAATCTCTCGCTGCAAATATTGCCCCTGATTTTGAAAGGAATTTGAAATACGAAGTAAAGTCTCAGGAACGATGTTTTCAGGCGACGGGGACTTCCCTGAAACTCGGGCACCCATTCCGAATCATTCTCCCCGGCAAGCGACGTTCCTCCGTATTTGGTTTTGCCCCAGCGGCCTTCCAAACCTGTTGAAAAGGTATTCCACGCTGCAAAAGTCCCGGCATTGAAAACTCCCACGAAATCCGCGCACGTCTCCTCGAGGATCATCAGTGAACACGACGGTGTAAAACGCGCATAGACCGTTAACGATATTTTCAACCTGTACAACGTACTCAGAAGCCATCGGTAGAATCGTAAAACGGTCAAATACTTCGTGGCCGATAGCTGATGAGCCAGACGCCCTTATTCACAAGCCGTTTCATACTCACGAATGTTCCTGCTTTTTCGAGTGTATTCGCATCTGCGAATTCATATGCCCCGTTTTCCTCTTCGAAACACTTGTAATGTTGGAGCAACGCATCAAGAAGAATATCGGAGGAGATGTTCGACTGAACGACTACCGAAACGAGTCGTTCTTCCACGAAACGATATGCACAAATAGTATCGGCATCAACACGATAAAATAACCGATAGGCGTTTTTCTCTGTTTCTGGTATCTCTTGCTCCGGTTCTCCGAGTGATTCGAGCAGCGCTCCTTTTGAAATATCCCAGTCGATACAAGGAATAGCGTAATCATTCGAAGCCTTTACCGTCACACGGCACGATCTGGCCTCGGAAAGGAGCGTTCCTACACCCGCATGTCGCGGGATAAGCGTCACTACGCCATTCTTCTGGACGACCTCCACTATAAAATCATCGAGTGATGCAACCGTGCCCCGAATGTTGTAGTAAGGATAGGTTATCCCTAATCCGAGTTCCAACTCGGACGGTAACAAGGAGCCTTTCTCATCTCCTGTAATACTTCCCGCAGTACAAGCTACAAAAAACGCCGATACGCATACCAACAACAAAAATAAATGCTTCATAATCGCAAAAGTTAAGAATTGAACAATACATTTGTTCAAGATATCACCACCATCCCATCGAACAGGGACTCTCCACTTGCTACGCCCTCCTTGTAACGACAAAGAGACTTCGACAGCAGAGAGTCCCGATCGAACGGAATGGATCGGAATGTCCGGCGTAACGCTCGGATCATAACAGTAGCAAACAGATGAATACGATCAACCCCAAAAGCGCCATCACTATGACAAAAGCGAACAACGAAGCGAATATCCATAGCCGATCATTTTCCGGCAGTGTCCTATCGATCCGTTCGAACATTTTTGCATTTTCTTTTAAATGTTTTACAATCACCGTCAAAAGATCGAATAGCGACATGATCCTCCACCGGATCGATCAGCCGACGTTTCCGAATTCCCTTGCAAATAACAGATACGACGGCAAACACAACGGCGACAAATGCGATAAGAAGTAGTATACCGAAAAAATCTACGATCTGCCCAAACGAATCGATATTGCCCGCTGACTCGACCAACTCTTCGTCCCACGGATCGAATATGGAGCAAGCAATGTATCCGAACAAATAATTCTCAAACATATTTTTGATTTTTTATTACTCTTTGACAGGACGAATGGAAAAACCGCCGGAACGCCAGTTTCCGCTCGTCAGGGGAGAAGCGACCGATTTTGCACTGAAAGAGAACGAACGTCCTGCTGTAACATCCTTTAAAGTCGCGGACCAATAATACCCCAAACTACCCACCTCCGCTGTTACGACCTCCGAACAATGGCGAAAACCAGCCGCAGGAAAAAACAATGTCGACGGTATGCCGTTCGCATCCGTACATTGAAATTCATAGCCTTTTGACTCCTTTTTCCAGCGACCCTCATCTGCTGTGGCAAAGAAGGGCTCGAACGCAATATTCGACGCAATGCGATACCCTGCCGGGCAGGGATCGTAAATCGACTTACACCAGACGCCATCATTCTCCGTATTCCATAGGTTGGTATACGAATTTTCCATCGACCAATTATAACTGAACTGTCTGGGGAACAAAATCGTTTTGGAGATATGCGTCGGATCCGCGTTCCAAGAATTTTTATACTGTCTCGTATAAGCCACACCATTTGCATCGTACCAAGTTTTGGTGTCATTAGCCGTTCCCGACGAAGGATACATCGGGTCCTTGCGGCCGTTTTGATAATAGGGCCCGTTGCCCCTGAGAATGAGCTCGGCCTGCTGCACGACAACAATCGTCTCGCTCGCTCCGCCCTCCATCGTCTGCCGGAAGCGCACCTTTACGCTACGGCCGGCATAAGAGGTCTGTTCACCGGCACACCACCCCAAATTCAATGGCATGAACGAATAGGCGGTTCCGGAGGAAACCACCGTTCCAAGATCCTCGCCTAACCGATAGTCGGTCACCCAAATATGCCAGCTCCACAGAGCGTTGGTTCCTTCGATATTACTCTCATCATCCTTATCGAACAACGCAAGAACCGCATTCCCTTGTTTGAATGTATCTCCCGACGGAATGGTAAACTGCAAATGATCGAATACACCGTCGCTGTCGTCGTCGGTGAGTTTCACCGATTGCGCATCTACCAAATCCTTCTCGTCCTGCCAGAGAAGCGCGGCCGCTTTCGGAACGCAATTCTCATTTTTATAGATATAGGGACTCGTGATCGCCTCACCAAGATGGTTGACGAAAGCCGACAGCACCTGTGCATCGGTTATCGTAGAAGTATAGGATTCGGGATAGACCTCGCCGTCGCGAATCGCATTACCGTAGACCAGCGGCAACGAGTAGGTGCCAGGAGCATGCACGAGATAACAGTTGGCCGTATTCTCGACAGGGGCTGCACCAGTGGCATTCGAAAGGTTATAGATACCGCTCACCGGGATTGCGGCACGCAGTGCATCGCCGTGCGGATCGCTCGTAACTCCGGTCTGCGAAACCACTTCGGCATTATATTCGACCGCCGTACTACCGCCGTCGCCTGCCGAAACGAATGCCGTCAACCAGTCGGGTTTTTCTGTCGTCCACGTCATACCGTCGTCGGTCGAGAATTCGGCGGTCCACGCCGCCGGTAACAGTCGTGTCTCGTCTCCGGCTCGACTCACTTCCAAACAGCTCCGAACGCTATATGCAGCTTTGCCTCCTTCATAGGTAAAATCGGCAGGCGGTGTAACTTCGAGTCTGGGAACGACTGAAATGCTTTGCGTCGAAATACGATAACAAACCGTCTGTCCAACCGGCCACGTTGTGCCGCCTATATCGGCCGTAAGAGTACGTCGCATACCGGTCAGATCGTCCGTAAACTCCACCTCTACGGTTGCACCTTCCGGCAATGTCTGCGGAATCATCATGAAGGTTGCGGCACCGGATGTGATCTCGATGTCGGATGAACCGTCAACCGCGACGTCGAGCCGCTGCTCGAAATCCATCAACGTATCGTAATCGTTCCACCCCAAGGCATCCACGGTATACGAACCGCTACCATAGACCCCTTTGAGCGCAATTCGGGTAATCTTTCCGGCAAGCATTTCCCCTGCTGTAAACTTCACGGCCGTCAACACGTGCCGAAATCTAAGTTGGATCGTCGATCGATCGTCCGTCGCCAATTCGCCCGACGACGCCACCAACAGATCTCGCTGCTCGATCACTTCCGGCTGAACCTGCCACGAGAATACGGGAGCTCCGGCCTCGTCCCGTTCAGAGATCGAAAGCGCTGCATCCCGATAAGGAGCCCAAGCATAAAACCGCACGCTCTGGCCCGTATTGGGCAGAAAATAATTCCGATCCGGAACCCACACATCGCCGTTCGACCGGCTCACCTCGACATCGTACATGAAATCGGGGTTCTGCGTACCGTCCCATACTGCGTCGTAAACATAACCGGAAATCCCGAACGCCCCATAGGTCGCCAGATCCGTGACGGGAGCAGAACGGGTCTCCACTCCTGCATGCTTCGCATCGCCCTCCTTTGTGATCCCCCTCAGAAGGACCGCATCGAGAAACAAACACTCCTCCTGTCGTTCATCCCGCAGGACAAACTTGCCGATAGTCAACCCTTTCCTATCCGATCCGCCGACGGAGTCGCCCTTCGTGTACGGAAGCGCCCCCCAGGCATCCGTCTCGGTTACAGCGAAACGGACGGCTCTCGACGAGATCCCGCCGTCGCAGTGCGTCGGCTCCTCCGAACAGCAGACGCTCGAAACAAGAACGAACAGCAACATTCCCGCTCTGAATACCGGATATGTCCCCTTACTCTTTTTCATTGTTGTTCTGATTTTAATTCGAATCGACCCTCCGGACGTCTTCCTATCAGGCAACGCCCGGAGGCATCTCTTTGTGACCGGAAGAGGAATTCAACCTTTTTCCGGTCTAATAGGATAGAAACGTGACTGTCGCTTACATATCCATATTTTCCGGCGCGGCATCCTTCCACTCGTCGACAGTTACCGAGAAGCGGATAGGCTCACTGAGAATCTCTTCGCCGCCGGTACCGGGCGTCGGATCGACATCCGCATCATCCGGATCCGCAGGATTCGTCGGCGAAGGATCGATCAGACCGCCTCCGCTATTGGCACCGCAAAACTCCAACGTATAGGCATAGTGGTAACCGGGTTGCCAATCCGTATCGATAGGCACGGCAGAAAAGGCATATTTGCCGGCATTCTCATCCGTCGGTACGGGATAGAGCTGCGTAGCCCGACCACCATCGAGGCTCGATATGCGGCACAGTACCGACAGATAGGCTCCGTCGTTGGCCGCCCCCTGACTCCATGCGGTCAACTTCTGCGGAATCAACATGAACCCGTCGTCGCCGAACATGATCGATTGTGCATCGGCCGTCAGCGTAACCGCACTCCCGCCCCGAACGACATAATCGGCCGGAGTGGTAGGCGTCGTCCAATTCGCCTGAGGCAACACATAGCTCTCAGAGGTGACCTCCGACGGGAAAGTAAAAGTCGCCGTCGATGGGACCCGACATATCTTCACGCCGAGCACCTCGACCTGCATGTCGGGATTCATGCATTTGGCCTTCACACTGATTCGCGACAAGGCATGCTTGAAATTCAGCGAAACCCCTGAACTTTCATTCGCGGCCTTCGAACCCGTATTGCAGGCGATCAGCAGATCCTGCTGGTCCGCAACCGTCGCCGACGGAATGAAATCTTCGATCGTCCGCGCATCGGCGGAGACAGAGACTCCGGCGAGCGACTGCGGCGCATAGGCACAGAAGTCGAGATCGTACGACGGCCAATAATAGACTTTCGCCGGCGTCCACGTCGCACCGTTGTCGGAGGAGGAGACCCCGAGGTCGGTGAAATAGTTGGCGCCGTTGCCGACGGCCGTCACCTTGAACTCACCCAAATCGGCGAGCGTCGTCTGAACGCCGCGCGTCGTCCGCTCCACCGAGGTACGGAAACGGATGGTACTTCCCTTGTTGATGCCCGTAGTTTCATCCTGCGAGCACGAAGCCATGACGAGCGCCACGGCCACGACAAAAACTGAGCATTTCATAATGAATAAAAGATTTAAAAAGTTGAACGGATATTTCCGACGATCCGCCGAAGCGGATTCGATCGTTTCACATGGGAAGTTCCACATCGACGGGCCTCCACTCGTCGATATCGGGCTGGAATCCGCCTCCGTCGACGATCGGCTCGGGCAGAGGCAACTTTTCAAGTTCTATCAATATATGGCGTTGGTCACCGATGTCAGCGTGCATCTGTGCCGAGACGTCGTAGGTATAATACCACTTCGACCCGTCGGCCAGCACGGCATAGACTGTCAGTTTGTGCGTCGCGTCCGTATGCGGGCAATGCCCGAAACAGAGCAGACTGCCCGTCACGGTACCCTCGCCGTCCGACGTCGCCGCAAAGGGGAAGGTGACGAGCTCCCCGGTCGGCTCGTCCCGACCGGGCAACAAGCCTCCGGCCATCCCCGACAGCGAAGCGCTCAGAGCCGAGACATATTTCAGATTCTCGGCATCGACAATCGTACAGTCGATCGTGCAGAGCGCATCGCCCGGTGATAAGACGATCGCATGGGTTCCCGCTTCCAGATTCAGATCGAGGTCGCGGCCACAGGCATACCACACACGGTCGGGAGATGCGACGACCGGTTCCTCTTCGGCGCCTTCGGCGCGGGGAATCGCGGACGGACGGACACCGAGCGACTCCCACAGAGCGGTTTCGCGCGTAGCGATCTCGAAGGTTTCGAGCCGATCGACGCACCTCAAAAAGATCTTTTCGGTATCGCTGTTCAGACACAACGCATCGTAGCGCCCCGCCGGAACGACGACCGTTCCGCCCTCGCGGCCGACGAATTCGTAACGCAGACTCTTACTCCCGTCTTTCGGAAACAGATAGAGACTCATGGACTCGGGTTTGGCATCGGGCGCCTGTCCCCAATCGAAAACGACGGTCAGGTCGACCGAATGCGCATGGTCGTAGCAAAGTTCCTTGTGCGTACACGCAACGAACAGGAGCACCGTCCAAAGCGTACAAAACATCCTTTTCATCGTTTACCTCCTTTCTTTTCGTTGCGGTTGCCGGCGCCGATCAGCCAGACGAGCGATATTTCCGCCCTCGTAGGCCCGAACCAGTGCCGCCGGCGAGTCGACCGCCAGACATAATGTCCGTCGGCAGGCTCATAGGTCTCATACTCCCCGCCGAAATACCCGAAGCCGATACCGAAATCGAGATTCAGCCGCCGACCTATCGGCAGCGCATAGCCGTACTCCAAACCGGCACCGTAGCCGAAGTCGCACAGATAACCCGTACCGCCCGTCGCGAAATCGTACGTCCCCGCCTGCAAATAGAGCCCGACATGATGTCCCGTGAGCGGCTTCTCCGCAGCACGGCGGCCGATATAGCGCCGGACATCCAGCTCACCGCCGTAAATACGCCAGAACCTGTGACGATGTCCGTTTTTCCACCACGCATACATCCATGTTCCGCCCAGCGACCACCCGCGCCCGACATAAAACTCGGCGCCGAGATTCGGCACCAGCGCCAAATCGTAGAGCAGATTGGTTTTCAACGACATGTAAAACGGCTTCTTTGCCGATTCGGCAGACTCGACCGGATCGGGCTGTCGGAAAAGCCGTTCAGTCCGTTCGGCCAGGTCTGTCAACTCTGCCTCGTGCCGCTCCCACACGGATGCCGCCTCACAGACCTCCCGGGAGGAGTCGAACACGGTTCCGCACAAAGCGGCGAAACGGGTTCGGGTCTGCGGCGAATCACCCAATGAATCGACGGAAGTTATCTGCTCGGCCTGCTGCCTGCCGTCGGTTGCAGTCGCCAACCGTTTGCGGGCAGTCGAGAGTACTTCCTCCGCCTCGGAAATCACCTCAGCCGCCTCACGCGACAGTGCGGCTACCGAATCGGGACGCTCGACGGCTCGCAATCTCGCGAGTAATCCGTCGAGCCTGTCGCGCGACGAAACAGCCTCCACCGAATTGCGTAAGACCTCCACTACCTGTGTCATCACCGCCCTCACACTGTCGGGCACCTCCGTCCTCCCGACGAGGGAATCGAGCCCCATCACCCCTCCACGCATTTCATTCACAGTTTCAGAAGCTCGACGAAAAGAGGTTTCGGAGCGTTTCCACATCGGAAGGTCACACAATCTCGTCCGGTCGTAAACAGCCCGAATCCGTGCGCTCCGTAACGACGGAAAGAGTTCAGCGGACATCGCAGTCCACGCCCTCCCGCCATAGAGCGTCATCAACTGGCGTTTGCGACTGTCGACGGGTTTCCCGCCCAGCACGGTACGTTCGGGCGCGTTCCGCAGTACATCGAGGGCCTGCTCGCGGCAAAAAAGGCCGGAGGTCTCGACCAATCTCGTCAACCCCTCCCAATCGACTCCCGACGAAGAATATTCCACAAGCGAATCCGCCAGCGGAATGTCGCTTTCAAGCCGCCGCTCCATCTGCCTGGCGCGCAGACGAGCCAACCGCTCGTTGACCGCCCGACCACCTTCCGGCGACGAACCTCCGACGACATGCACGTACCGCAAACTACATAGCGTATCGCCTTGCAGTCGGCGAAACCGCTCCATAAAAGCATCCAGCCGTGTTCCGTTATTCCGGTACACAGCGTCGAACGACGAACGTCCCTGACGGTAATAGATCGCCAGAGAAGCCGTATCGAGATGTTCCCGAGAATATCCGGACAGACCGCCTCCCAGTAACAGGAGGAACATCAACATTTTTTTCATTTTCAACATAAATATTCAATAAAATGCAAGGACTATTTCGATTCAGACTTTGCGCGGACGATCCTTTCCGATCCGGAAAATAGAGCCCTTTTTCCGCATCGCCACTATCTCGTCGTTAGGGGCGGAGGCGGCCGGCTGACCAAGAATATTCGAGTCGTACGAAGCCTTCGCCCAAAGCCGGCGAAACGGCCAATGATCCCGGGCGGCATTATAAACATCGACCTCCATACGGTAGTAGCGCCGAATCAATTCGGGAACCGGTGCACCCGCGTAGGTCCTCATCACGAAATCATGGTAATCGAGCATCCTGCAACGACATTTACGGATATAGAGCGTCATGCCGATTAGGTAACACACGGCAGCGGCTCCGGCGGCGACCAGTATCCTTCGCACATCCTCCAACAGCTCCCCGTTCACTGGCAAATCACTTATCATAGGCAGTCTCATTTTGTGGGGCAGTCGAGCGATCCAGCAACGCCTTATACCAGGCCGTCTTCCGCCAAGCGTCGTTGAGACGGGGAAAAGCCTTCTGCGGGATATATGTCGTAAGTCCCGAATGGTGTTTTATCGCAAACCCGTTTTCCGAAGGCAGGAAACGCTCTGTATTCGCGCGCCACGCTACGGTACGATCCATCTGCTTTTCGAAAATGGCATGACTGCCAGTGCAGGATACCTCCCCTATCCATTGTCCCAAATCGAAACAACGCGGTAAAGCCGGAGATTCCCCATAACTGCCCGGGCGGTCAAAATGCTGCAAACGTGTAATCATATCAGCTGTACTTTCGGAAAAGAGTGGCAGCAATTCCGCCACCCGGGCAGCGAGGGAATCCAAACCGGATGTCCGTATAAGGCTCAACGTCGCCGATCTCGCATCGCCGGCGAGCGTATTCACATGATCGATATAAGTACGGCCAAACGCCTGCAAGGCCTCATCCGCTTCGAGCGACGGATCGAACAAATACCTGAACGCCTCGGTATAAATCGGGGTAAACCCCGGCGAGACGATCTCAGCGGAGGAGACCAGCAACCAATCCGCCTTCCGCCGCAGGGCATAGGCCGTTTCGACACCGGCCGTCAGACAGGCTTCGAAGAGAATGAAATCGAAGCGCCCGTCGGGAATCGCCGCCGCAAAATCGGAGAGTTCCATTTCGGCGTGAGTCATGCCTTCCGGCACTTGTTCCGTCGTCGAAGAATCCCATCCCAACGAACGAACAGAAGGCCGGAACTCACGCACCCACTCCGCAGAGGTACCGATATCGCCGGCACGAACGGGATCCTCGAGCACACCGACAGGAAACCATCCCGAAGCGTGCGAAAAGTAAAGCAACCCGTAACTGTCGGCTGGATAATCACGTGCCACCTCGTGCAGCACCCGGGCGAAAACTTCCGCCGAAGCTGAGTTCTCCCGCCCGTACTCGCGGACGGTCTCAATAAAGGGCACCGACGCCGGAGCGCATCCGCCGCGCAATCGCAATAGGCGGGCGCCCGCTGGCGTATCTTCGTAGATGAGGCACTCGCCTGCGGCACCGCTCCATCCCCGACGCATCGCCTCGATTTTCCGCGAGGTTTCGTCAGCGAGATTATTGTCTCCGCCAAGCCATACCAGAACTGTGCGAGTCGGTCCACACGAAACTTGCTCCGGCGAAGATTCGCCGGAACAAGCTGTCAAAAACAGCGACGCCGCACCGATTGTCAGCAACACAACCTTATCTCCGCAACGCATCATAGCACTCTCCTGTCAATTCTTTTTCCGATCCGGATCCACATGACCGGATACAGACAACACTTCGCTTCGCGACTCGCCGTCGGCGATATAGCGCACCGTCACCGTTTTTCGGAAATAGCCCTCCTCACGGGCTTCATAACGGATCTCGACGACCTCCCGATCGCCCCGGCGCAACGGTTTGCGCGGATAGGCGGCCTGCGTACACTGACAGTTCGTCGTCGCCGAAACGATGACCGCCGTTTCGGCCGTGACTGTCAGCCCCAGCCCGACCGAACGGACGTCGCCCAGCCGCACGGTACCGAGATCGACACTCGTCCGGTCCCAAACAATTCCGGATGACGTCTCTCCCCGACTTCCGTCTGCCGAAACGGTCATCGGAAGCGGTCCGGACAACAGAAACAACAACAGGCAAGCAAACGACTTCATCTACCCTCCCGCTTTTCATCTCTCCCATAGCCGGCCAGCCACGCTTCGATCCGCTCCACGGAAAAGACATCTTTGAGAATCACCTTGTTCTGTCCATCGAGCAGATAGAACGACGGCGTGGCGCGCACGACATAGGTCTGCCGGAGGTTGATCTGCTGACGGGGATCGCAGACGACCGTCCACCCGGCGGGCAATTCCGCAAGATGCCGGCGCCACTGTTCATAGTCGGTATCGGGATAGATCGCCAATACAGAAAGCCGCCCTGAATCAATCAACCCCCTGAAAAGTTTCGAAGAAGCGATATACTGCTCGGCCCGACGGCATTCGGGACACCCCGGCGTATAGAAAAAGAGTAGTTTGTATTCCCCTCCCAACTGCGAAAGAGACACTTCTCCGCCTTCGGCTGTCGTACCGACAAATTCGGCTGCAGGTTCACCGGGACGATTCCTGCGTGCACGCTGCAAGGCCACGCGCGATCCGACTTTGTAGATATCCTCTATCCCCGAAGCGGCGACAGCCGCTTCCAATATAGGAATATAAATTTCTTCGCTACGGTAAGGCGAACCAGGATCGTCGAAATAATGGCCTGCAATCTCCAAAAAACGCACGAACATCGGACTATCGACGGCTGCTTTCGCAATGGGCCGCCCGGCATGCTTCACGGCTATCTCCTGCGGTATGTTAAGTAAAATGAAAGCCCAGTCGGCGAAAGCCTGCTCCATCGAGACCGTGTCCGCAATCCAAGTCCGGTCTTCGAAATCGAATCCGTCCCAATAGTGCGCCAGCACATACTCTGTCTTGCCGGCTGCATCAAGTGAATCGGGAAGTTCGGGCAGACGAACTTTCCGAACGGGATGTTCCGTACAGAGCGGATAACGTTCGGCAATTTCGGCAGCACACGTCTCAACGGCCGGCCACATCGTATGGACGCACAACAGCAGCAATAGTAAAATCCGTTTCATCGTCTTTTCGAGATTCATTGTCGGAACAATGCACGACCTTCGTTAATGACCGGTTTCCATCACCGGCATGGAATCAAATTCCATATCGCGCACACAGATGGTATATACGCCGTTCGTATCACTACCATTCTTCCAACCTCTATAAGAATTAGCAGACTGGCCAACAGCCCATACATAAGCCCACAGCAATGTTGACTTTTCCGTATTATCAGTAGTCGCCAACATATAACCACTTACCCCTTTCATTCTTTCATCCGCCCAATATTTTAGAATAAGACCGGCTTCTACGCCATTCGGAACCCGCCAGCCCTTCAGCCCATCCTCTTCGTAATCGGGACACCCCCTTCCTCCGGTCAAATGAGTTTGACCATACCAATACCTCCGCTCAGAAGATGCAATTTTCTTAGTATTCCAATCCGACGGCCAACCACCGAGCTCTGCCCATGTGTTTGCAGTTGCTAAGTTCTTCGCGACACGAATCTTATAGTTTCCTGCACCCGGCCTCTCTTTTCCAATATCTAATTTCCGATCATCTGGCTGCAAAATAGTCGAGTAAGTCCATTTTTGCGTGATAGGATGATAATATCCCCACAGCAAAGTTCGGTAAGTTGTCTCTCCCGGTTTGTGTTCATAAAAAAAACCAACGTTAAGAGCAACGTCTTTTTGCCCGTCTGACCATGTTCTCGCCGGTTCAACGTATTCATGAGAAAACGATCCATCAAGATCTGTAACCCGAAATCGCGTATCTGGAATATAGCCGGAAAATGACACTTTGAGATAATTCGCCGAATTCGATACATCTTCCACCCAAGAGTAGTAGTCAGAAAGTAATTTAATACCATATCCGCTCTGAGTCGCCGTAGCGAGCTTCACCCAATTATTGTTGTTCCGCGGATCCCGATACCAAAGATCTACCGTTCGATTGTTCCACGTCGTATTGGCCGTCAAATTCACTGTCGCAGAACTTCCGGTCTCCGATTTAGGTACCGAGCGGAGCGAGCCGACCTCGGTATTACCCGACCACATCTGAATCGGGATGGCGGGATAAGCCCCCTTGACGGTAACTTTACCGGCATCGGCAACGGCTGGTCCATCCAAAGATGATTTGAAGATCTCTCCTTTGATATTGTCGATATGATATCCTGTCTGAGTCGCCGTCAACGTTCCTCCGGACTTTTTATCAGAGCCATACGCCAGATCGAACTGGTAGGTTTTCGAATTCCATGTAGCGTTCTCTCCTACCTTATACGCGAGAGAATACTCGTCGAACACCCGCGCATCGGTCTGAGCGACAGGGGACATGCCGCTACCTCTCAATCCCATCAACCACGAAGTATTGGTCGAGGCATACGCCGTGACCATTCCTCCGGTGCGCGGAATACTCGTACTCGCCAGCCGGGGATTCGTGAATAATTCCGGAATCTTCCGTGTAACCGAAAGTTCGGCCGTAGCGACCGGAAGATCGCCATGATCGACGGTCGTAAAGAGGGCTTTACCTCGAAAATCGCCAGCAGCGGGGGTTCCTTTCTTCGCTTCGATGGCCGATGCCTTAAAATTCGCCGCTGCGCTATAAGTGGTGTTGTATTTGTGGGAACCCTGCGCGTTACCTGCCCCAGGAGAGACCGTCAAACCTAACTTCTCCCAATCGCCGGAAGTCGAGTATTTCCATTTGGCATTGGTCGTGACAGACACGCTGGCGGTCGTAGCTTGTTCGCCGAAGGTCAACTGCTGTTCCGAGAGTATCAGCGAAGGTACAGGAGCCGCCTGTCGTACCACGATGGGATCGGCATAGAAATCGGGATCGGTCGAAGTCGGAGTATAGGAGACGTTCTTTTCCGTCCATGAATTGTTCTCTTTGAGCGAGAAGTGATATTCAACCCGCGTACCCCCCGGATGCTCCGAAGTATCAAGTTGGCTGTCGAGAATAGACGTATCGCCCGAAACACTCTTCATGCTCCAATTGGCATCGGACTCGACGGAGAACACGCAGTCTCCGCCACCAGATGGATAGGGATTCGTCAGATCGACATTGAAAAGCAAGTCGGTAGCCAACTGCCGCACACTTACCGTTCGCGAGACGATACGGCCCGAAGCATCCTGAATGTAAACCGTAACGAGCGTATTGAGCAGGTTGCCCGAGTTGTTGACCTCCGGGTAGAACGTATAGGTCGTGACATTGGGTGCGCCGGAATTGGGATATCCGCCGGTACGCCACACAATGGGATTGGGTCCGTCAACTTTCGAAAAGAAGATCTCGCGACCGCCCGGAAAGGTCGTTACCGTAATGGTCTTGGGGTTGGGACTCGACTTGCGGAAGATAAGTTGCAAAGGTGTCACCTCGATCGAAAGTTCGGATTCGTTGAGCTGGTGCACGAGGATCTTCTTGCGGAGTTTGCCGGCTTTGATCCAGAACCATCCGTCGCGGGGATCCTTTTGGGAAGTATATGGGTCACATTTGACCGTAATTGCCTGCACGGTATTAGCCGTGCCTTTCTGGGGGTTCACTTGTACCCATTTGCATTCCTCCGGCACTTCGGCCGTCCACCCCGAAGCATGATCCGTAAAGACCTTTACCAGCTGCGGGTTGAGTGTCCCCTCCTCGTAGAGCGTCACCTCGCCTTTGTCGACGGTCAGCTGATACTGACCGTCGAACGTATTCTCGTTCATATCGTACTCCTCCCAAGCGAGAATCTCGGTTTCCAGATTGACTGGCTGAGAATTAAAAGCCTCCTCCTCGGTGTCGTAACCCGGCCCTTTGACCGATCGGATATTCAAGCGATAGCGATGATTGCGTAAAATATCGTAACAATTGCTCGCGATATCTTCCTCGGAAGTACTGTCTGGAGCACCGGCAAAGAAATCAACCCGATACCACGTCTCCGCCGTCGTATTCTCAACGGCACCATCAGCCGTGTAGTAGCCGCCGATCACCAAACAGAAGCGATCGTCCCGATTCTTCTTCGTCTTGATATCCGCTTCGCCGACATAGATTTCGCGCTCGAAGGCAAAATCGGCAACATCATGCCGATAGGCCAGAGCAGGCTTTACGACGGTCGTACCGGAGGCCAGCGTGGGCCGAAGAACCCGCAACTGCTTCGGATCGAAATTTGCAGCGGCAGGGGCTATCGTCGAGAGTGCATTGGCATTGTAGACCTTCACATCCCTGATCCGGAAGGTCTTACCCAAGCCCTGAAAGGATCCGGCCGAATAGTTCACCCCCAAATCGATGCGTGCCAATGCTCGTAACAGTGAAATAGTACCCAGCATCTCACCCGTAGTCTCGCCCGTAATTTTCAGCGGTTGGCTCTGCTCGCCCCACATCGGCAGCGGAGTAAACGCAGCGGAACTGGTCGTATTCCAGCGTTGCTGCGTCGAGAAGACGATTTTACCAAGCATCTCCTCCTTCGTCACCCCGGGCGTCGCCTGTGCAAGCGCATCCTTGACCTCAGCTGCTGCATTGGCAATCACCACGATGCGGTTCAATTCGCCTTCGACCGACTTTTTCAGTTCGACGAGGAACCGTTTGGTCGTACCCTCACTGTCCTCGATATTCACCCCGGCAACATGATAGGCAAAATACTCTTGTTGCCCTTCCACGCGAAAAACGAACACGTCAACCTGCCTCAGACTGCATTCGTCCGCTTCTTTGAGCGATCGCGTAGCGGCGACAGACGGGCCGGGCACCATCACGCTCAGCGTCATGGAAACGGCTTCCCGATCCTCCACTGGAACAGGCAGTTTTTCCGGCAACAACTCGTCGTGCGTACAACGAACACAACAGATCGCGAGAAAGAGTACCCACAAAATAGGCAACACATGCCTCATCCTACAACGACTATTACGTTTCATATCTCTGTCAATCGTTAAACAATTTGTAACTTCTCACTAATGCAGACAATTCGGGATCGAGGTTAGCCCTAAACCGCAGTCGCGGCTCGATTTCGGCGGCTCGCAACAGGCTCGTGACGGCCGTCTCCTCATCATGCAGACGAGCTGCAACCACAGCCAGCAGATACCTCATCTCCGCATCGGCAGGCTTACGTTCGATCTCCTTGCGAAGGATGCGCAGAGCCGCACGATCATAACCGATCGACATGTAGGCCAGCGCCGTATTCCGATCCTCATAAGGACGCAACAACTTCAACGCATCTTCGTAATGGCGTTTGCGAAGCAGATCCACACCCTCCATGTAGGCGCTGTCGAGTTCCGTCGTCCACACCGTATCCTGTTGCATTCCCCGTCGGCGCAGCGAGAACTGGAAATTCACGGCTCGCAATTGGGGATAGAGCGCTTGCCGCATGTAGGCGTACGCCCTCGGAAAGCGGCGGCGAATCTGCGCCTCGCGGCGATCGGGATCCCTCTCCGCCGTAAACAGCGCGAGCACTTCTTCCTTATCGACCATGCAGGTGTCCGCCACCACCAAGGCCCGTAAGCGATCCCAGTCTTCAGCCTTCCATTTCGTTCTCAGAAGCACATGCAAATCGGGAAGCGTATTCTTCTGTTCGAGGCGCCGAATCGAACCGTCGGCATCAGCAATATAGGAACCGGCGATTTCGAGCGAATCCTTCATCTTGCGGAACTCGTGCGACAGCACCGCCTTCAATGCTTCCGAACGTTCACGTGCCAGGCGTTCGTTCGTCCGCCACGTCCCCTCAGGCGAGGAGGTCGCTGTCAACGTGATGCTGTCGATAGCGAACACGGGATCGGACATCATCTTCTGCGTCAACCTCTTAACGGCTTCCAGCTGCACGCGGTTGTCGGCCAGATCCTCGTGCAGAACGGAACGCCCCTGCTTGAAGACGAAGAAAAACCGTGCGTTGACCTCCGCATCACGCAAAACGATCCGCTGCACATAACGAGGCGTAGGATCAACAAACTGAGTCATCGACGTGACCGAATAAGTCAATGTATCGCTGGACGGTAGCCGGTACTCTTGTCCGTTGGCCGAAGTGACAGTCGCCTGCAAATAGAGATAGAGCTTATTCGTATGCTCGGTTGCATCCAACTGATCGGCATAGAGATAAGTCATACGATCCGACTTCGGATCGACAATTGTATCGAGTCGCGTATTAGGCAGTTCGGGGAAACGAACCATGTCGCGGAAGACCTTCTCCTTGTCGCGGCGACGACGTTCGTTCTGTTCGATTTTACGAAGATCGCAGTATTTCCGCATCAGCGCAGCCGTATCGATCCGACCAAGCGTACGGATATTCGCTTCCATGTCCAACTCCTTGATCCGGTAACGCTCGCTCTTCGCACTGTCGGAAATCCCTTCGCGGATAGCCGATATCATCCATGGCTCCTCAGCTGGTCTGTATTCCGCCGCAAGAAAGGCATTAAGCCGATCCACGCTCCGACCGTCGTAACGTTCCATCTCACGCTTGGGTCGTCGACGTTCCGCCCGCTCGGCATAACGTTTCATCTTCTTTTGCGCCCTGCGATAGGATTTCCGGTCGTAGGTATGCAACTGCCGGTCGACGACCGCCTGCTCGGCCGTGAGTTCTTCCAGAACGGAACGGTCGTGCAGGAGCCGCTGGCGTTTGCGTTCGGCTTCGGCCAGATAGCGTTCAAAACCGGAAATATCACCGAAATAGCGAAAAAAATCGGCGCTATCGACAATCGAACCCAGATAATGGCGGTAGCGCTCCATATCCTGCTGCTGCCGGCGTCGAAAACGCTCGCCTGTCAGCACCAACCGTTTGAGAGCGAACGTATCCCGCGCAGTACACAGCATCGGCCGCAAATCCACTCGCCAGCGCTCATCCAACAGCGTGCGCGGCACCGTAATGGAAAATTCCAAATCGATCTTCCCGTTGCGTTCGGCCACATTACGAAAATTGCTCACCGAGACCGTCACCTGCTCGATTTGCAGATTCATCATCGACTCTTTGAGCTGTTCGTCGTACGATGCAGGCACGAGCAAGAGTTCTTTTCCATCCGCCGTCGTATAGGAGATCTCCTTAGCCGGCTGTTCGGCAATGCTGTCCCGTGGTTCGGGAAGCGCGACGGACTTGCGAGGCAAAGCGACTGCGACACGGGCATCGCTCGTCTTACCCAACTGCGCGAACTTTCGCGAACAGCCCCCCACAAAGAGCGAGAAGACTAACGCGAAAATACAACCATATTTCCGGCAACGCATCATAAAACCTCTACAAATCAGTATCTTGAAACCAGATCGTCCAGCCGTTGATAACTACGGAAACGGCCGTGAAGACATCCGGTTGATCGTTCTTATAATAGAAAATCAGCGACCAGTAGTCCTGCCGGTCCAAATACTCCTGAACCGTCGGGATATCGTCAGGCTTGGTCTGCATCAACAGACCAACCAACTCCTTCTCCCAGATGACCCGCTGGTCGTAGGCACTCCGCACAATGAGCGTCCGAGAGGTATGAGCCATCAGCCGACCCGTCGAAATCTCACCGCCGATGAATTCCTCCCCATCGGTCGAAGTACGGAATGGGAAATAGTGTATCACTCCCTTTCCGAGCATCTCGTTCGAAAAGTCGTAGAGTTCGTCGCCGGCCGTGGAGACGATCTCGAAGGTATAAGGAAGCAATTCGCCATCGGGATTTTGAGAGATTCCATCTTCGGTGAGCGCTATATTGAAATGATTCGTATTTTTCATCAAACCGATGTCATATACCCGACGTCCGTCACGCGGATCATAGTCAATGCGCAACGGCGCCCCATACCAAAGCGGATGTAGTTCCGCATCACAACGATCCCGTTTCAATCGGGTCAACTCCACGCGCACGTCAACGAGCGACGTCTCTCCTGCAACGGGTTCCAATGAGGTACGGGCATCGAACAGACGGAAATCATCGGAAAGTCCGCCCCAAGTCAAAAATGTGTAAGTCCCCTGCGACAGATCCTCGAAAAAAGAAAGCGAAAAATCGTTGTTATCGAGCATATTCCGATCAGCCGTACGCGTGAACATGTATTTTTCATCGGCATCGAAAACCAGCACATCGATACGATCCACCTGACCCGGCGCCGCATCGGCATAAACCATGTTGTAATCGTAGGTGAAATGCAACAACAGGCCACATGCTTCGTACGGATCGCTGAAACTGCATCCGAACATCACGCCAGATACGAACAGTACCGCAAAAATTGCCCGAACATATATGAATTCACAAAACGTCATTGGTTTCAACAATTGCTGTATACTCCCGATCCCAAAATGGTTCTGCCGAAATTTCAATCCGACAGCAAAAACCGGAAGTGCGGCATTCGAGAGGCTGAAAAAAGGAAGAACGGTCGTGTGAGAACGGGATAACCGTTCAACAACGCACAATACACTTAATGAAATACGACCGTTCTTCCACTCAACAAACTAATTAAAGAAAAGAAGGAGAATAATAACCAATCATCGATTTATTCACATTAATAACAACTCAAAGGTCGACATTCTGGCTCCACAGCGTCCACGGGGCGATCTGGACTGCGACACTCAGGTAGGCCTCGGTGTCTTCATTCGGAGTCTCCGGCGTGGGGTTCTGAGGATCAACGATCGTGGGATCTGTCGGATCAGGTATGAACGGCAGCCCCGGTTTCGAGATGCTATTGACCGTCAGCGTATAGGCATTGTTACGAACGACACCCCATTTACCCAGCATATTTATACCAGCGATACCCGAATTGTGCTTGATCAGCAGATCATAGTAGCAGATGGCGTGACGGTAGATACGCACAAAAGCATTCGAACCCTCCATGACGAACTTCGAAGCAACATAACCAATGTTATCCAACGCAGAATTCGGCGCAGAAACTTTATCGGCCTTCAATGCAGCGAATAATTCGGTTTTATCCGTCATGCCGATCTTCACGGCAATTTTGTCCATCAATTCGCCTAAATCGGCCGATTGACCGGCTTGCGTCTCCGCATCGGAGACCGTCAGGTTCTTGACAGTCGCACCATCTGCCGAGAAGGCGATCCACGTCTCACCCTGCGTCATTCCTTTGGGAGCATACTGCGCTTGGAGGACGATCTTCGTCGTACGGATCTGATTCTGTGCAGCGGCACTCATCGTATTCTCCATGACATAAGCAGGATCGTTATTATTACGCCACTCAATCGACAAAGGAAGTCCTTCTAAGTTATTGTCGTTCTGCAACCAGTTGAACTCTGAAGCATCTTCCGTTCCATCGAAGTTGCCATCCTTACGATAAGCCCTGTTATCGAAGATATTGCTGCCTGCATCATCCTTGTAGGCGAGCAACGACGAATAGGGCAAATAGGAACGGTTCGTCGTGTTAAACTGCCAGCCCGACAGTGAAACGGTAGCACCTTCTGCCTCACCCCGACACTCGCCGCCGAAGGTCATACCAATCTGATTGGTCAGTCTCACCCGTGCGACCAGGCGCACAACCGTGATATTGACCGGATGCGCCTTTGCTTCGGTTTTAGCGACCTCAGCATCTTTATCTTCCGTGACGGCAATCACATTACCGGTGCACTCGACAAGTCCCTCGTCGATGAAATCGACGCCTTTCTGGGAAAGAGCACCCTCGTTAATCATTGTGAAATGGCCATCGGTCGAAAGCGCCAAAACACCTTCCTTATCTTCATAAACCGCCTTCTGAAAATCGGCATAGGTAACCGCTTCGGACATGGCCGTCAGTAAATTTCTGGAAGGGTTGAGCACCATCAGCAGATAGGACGTACTGGGTGCCACTTTAAAGGCTTCGCCAGCCGTCTTATTGGGAACTTTCTTGTCGTTCATTCCCAAATCGGGCTTCGCACCGTCGAGATTCAGCGTAACTACGCCTAACTTCTGCCGGTTGGCATCGAATGTTACGACATAGGCTGTCGATACGGACGATTCGGCCTCCGAGCCCTGCTCTTGCCCCTCATGGGCATAAGTGGAGGCTCCTGCCTCGGGCGCCTCGATCGTTACCGACATATAGGCTGCATCGGCATCGACTTTCTGCGTGGGAGCTTGCGGTTCATCCAACTTCTTGCTACAACTGATCAGTGCAGACAGCGCAAGCATAGAAAAAAGATAAGATTTCATGTTCATGTCTAAATAATTAAAATTTCGATTGGTTATTATGTTGATTGAATAAAGGCTGGTTGACTATCAATTCATAATTCTCCGATAACGTTCCAGCCGCTGGTCATCGGCCCGTTTCTTCTCTAACTCCGCCAAGTTCGCACGCGCTTCGGCAAGTCCGGCGTCAGCCGCCTGCTGCAACAGCGGCTCCGCTCCGTCGAGATCGCCCTCCTTGACAAGCAGCACACCCAAATTGTTCGCATAAGCCGCTGCGACGACTCGATCGGAACGTTGTTCCAGAGTCTTGGCGCTATGTTCCAAACAACTACGCGCCGCATCAATCTTTCCACGTCGTAACAACGATGCGGAAGCATTGAGATTGGCAATCGGATCATCCGGATAATTTTTCAGCATCAGATCGAAAAGTTCATCACGCCGGATCGAATCGGTACCAGAATAAACAGCCACCCGATAGAGTTCTTCCTGCGAAAGCTTCTCGGGAGCACGGTCCACGACCGTCAACGCCTCTTCAAGCGTATAGTCGCGCAGGCGGTAACGTACCTGATAGTCCACATGCCGCAATTGGGGAAAGAGCATCGTCATAAGCTGCCTCCATACCGAAGCCATCTTCGTCCGCATGCGATACTCCTTCTCGTCGGGTTTCATTTCGGAGTCGATAATGGCCAATACTCGATTCTTGGCAGGCAACTCGCTCTCTTCGACTAACTGGCGCAATCCGTTCCAATCCTCGCCGACCGAACTGACATGGAACGTCTCATCAGAGAACGAATACATTTTCTGAAGGTACTCCTTTAATGCCCTCGCACGTGCCAGCGAGAGTTCGGCGTTGCGGTGTGACTCACCTTCGGGCGAAGCATATCCTTCGATGAAGATATCGGTGATGATCATGTCGCCGTCGCGACGCACCTCGTCGATGACGGTTCGGATCTTAGCCAACTCCTCGGCATTGTTCCGGAAATCGGGAAGAATGGCATGACGTCCCGGACGGAAATCCAGATAGGCTTCGCCCCGCACCGACCGCTGCTTGTTCTCGGAAGCTGGAAGACAATAGGCTCCAAGCAGTTGCGGTTCATAGGGCTCGTATTCCGGCACGGTGATCCCGCCGGGCATGACGATCGAAAGAAGCTGGCGCTTGTCACCACAGGAGTTCAGAATCCCCTGCAACGTCAATGAAGCATCGCCCATCCACTCCTCGAAGGGAATATCAACTCGATAATCCACAGCGATAGGTAATCCTTTGGCAACGGAGATCGTACGGTACGAAGGCTTCTCGCTCCAATAATGATAGGTCAACCGGGTGCGTCGTTTTTGCATGCGTGCCTTGTTTTTGCCATTGACGACCACGTGCGGAAAGAAATACTCATGTTCGGAATCTTCCGTTTCCAAAGTCGGAACGAACATCCAGCTCTGGCAACTGTTCACGGCACGATTGCGAACCAACAACTCCATCTCCAAACGCAGCGTGTCACCTGGAAGGAGTTTCAACACCGAACGTTCAATACGGATATCTCCTAAAAACTGCTGCGCCCTAACGGACGGAACAACACCCGCAAAAAACGCTGAAAGAATCCAAAATCGTAAAAATCGAAACTTTCTCATCAAACTATCATTTGTGATTGAATAGGTAAACGACGGACAATCCAATGCGTGTAGGACCAAAGTAGTGACGAATCACCCCTTTATGCGTAGCCCGTCCGCAATACATGCATTCGAAAGTATTGGAGCGCGTATAAATATATCCGATTCCTATCGTCGCCTCGATATTCCAATGCGGAGCCAAATACCAATGATAGCCGTAAGAGACTCCCCCTCCGACCATCCAACCTTCATAACGGGTAGTGCGCAATGAAGGGAACAGCCCCATAGGCAGATCCAGATTCCCCACATTAAACTGCCCACCTAACAGGTGAACGCCCCAGAACGCCCGGTTAAAGGTTTCGCAATTCCAGCGACGGAGTTCGGGTTGGACCAACCAATGCTTGAATTTACGATTCTCGGCAAACGACCACGGATTTAGATTTGCCGATACATCCAACGACCAACGAGAACGAAACCCCATTTCTCCGCCAATATTCATTGTCGTCGTTGCCCCATACAGCAAATTAGTTTTCAATGCCAGTTGTTGGGAAAAAAGGTGCAACGGAGTGCAGAGAGAAAGCAGAAAGAACATCATCGACGCGTTCATTTTCATGAACCTGTTACGAAGCAAAACGACCAAGACATGCGACGCCGCACCGATGCGTTCTACAATTCCATCGGATATCCGAAATCTGTCATTCCGCAAATAAATCGTTGATTGTCTATGGGATATGGTTCCAGATTGTATCATCAAACGTTCGTTTTTTGTTACATATGGGCAAACGCCATTACATCAGCATACTATCATTCAGATCGAAAAACAAAAACCGTTGACTATGAAATTTTTTCAACGGGAAATTTGGAATTCCGAATTTCCTATTATACCTTTGCCCCAGAAAACGAACGTTTTACGCGTACAAGAAAATTGAAATCCGAATAATTTTTGAGATAGAAAAAGAGTTTTTATCGTTTTAAACTCTTTTTCTATTTATGATCGTAGCCTATCTGAGAGTAAGCACCGGGAAACAGTTACTCGAAAATCAAAAAAACGAAATCTCCGCTTTCGCCCAAAACCGAAACATGGTCATAGACCAATGGGTCACAGAGATTGCGAGCGGATGCAAACAGAGAAACGACCGTAAACTCGGAACGTTGTTGCGTCGCATGAAAAAAGGCGATTCACTGATCGTTACGGAACTGTCTCGGTTGAGTCGTACGCTGATCGACATCATGACCATCATGGGAACATTGTTGCAAAAAGGTGTGGTCCTGTACAGCACAAAAGAACGTTACAGTTTCGACAACTCGCTCAACAGCAAGGTACTCTGCTTCGCTTTCGGGCTTGTTGCCGAAATCGAACGCAATTTGATCTCCATGCGCACCCGCGAAGCGCTTGCCTTGCGTCGGGAACAAGGTGTCAAGCTCGGACGAAAAAAAGGCAGTTATACCAAACAGAAAATACTGCTGGACAACCGGAATGAAATTATTCGAACAATCAACTCCGGACAGAGTATCGCTTCTATTTGCCGAAAGTATCACGTTTCGAGAGAAACATTCAATCGGTTTCGGCGCAATCATCTGCCATTAGACAAAAAAGATTCCGATATTACAAAAGATCGATACAGAACAATGACGCCTTAGACAATCGATACAAAAGCTTCATCTCACAAAATAAGGGAATTAAAAATAATAAACAGAAAGAAATTGCCTCACAAATTCCCCAAAGAGGTACCATACACTTTATTGCAACATCCATAGATGGTAAAACACCTACTCCGCAATAGTAGTTAAAGATGAAAATAGAGATATTATAAAACGTATTCATGGAACCGTTGCAATGCAAAATAACCAATTCCGGTGGTAGAATAAAAAGGCTGTCTAAACGTTTTAAGACAGCCCCCATTCTATTTTTTATTTTGCCAATATTTTGGTGGGAAACCTAAATTTTCTATATCCGAAATATAAAAGATATATACTTGAAGATATTTATCTTAGCGGCAGGTTGCCACTTGTCTGATAAACGGCCAAGACGACGTGCCATATGCGTGGGTCTTGGCCGAGATGGTTATTCCACAAGCATATACCCACCTGTCGTTAACGCATCGAGATCCGCACATTTAAAAATGTTTTATTCCAATTCCGGCAACGTGTTTTTACACAAACTTGCATTTCATTTTCCATAACTTCAGCGATTAAGCGTGACCGTTCGGGCATCTGCACTGTCTTTTCAATCTTATGAATTCGGACAGCACTTTCTTTGTCACGTATTTGTCTCCCATAGCTGTTTATTTCCGACTTGAATATTTTTCGGTAAGTCGCTAATGTACTGTCTATCTGACTTTGCAGAGCAGCACGGTCGGGGCAGTCTGCCGTTACCATTTCGGCGTCTTTATCCCAATAATGCGGCTCTACCGAAATGCCGAGCGAGAGTTGTTTAGAGGTGCGTTCGTGGATGAACCGTAGCATCAATGGAGACTTGCCATTTTTATAAACGATGCTTGTTCGATGAATTACTTTGATTTTCATCTGCTTGCAGATTACGCAAGCGATATTAAGCAGCGATTTTAATGTCCAACATTATGTCCAACAATGCACGTCCGAACCGCCTTTTCATCCCCTTTTTCCTCACATAACAGCACAAAAAAAGAGATTGCAAATTCTGCAACCTCTTGATTTTATGAGCTGTTGACGAGGCTTGAACTCGTGACCTCTTCCTTACCAAGGAAGTGCTCTACCACTGAGCTACAACAGCGATCGCCTTAAAAAGCGTTGCAAAAATAAGCAACAATTTCGAATTGGCAAAAAAAATCGCGGCTTTTCACGATTTATTTATATCTTTCGTTAGATTTGCGGAACGGAACCGCACAACTATCAACCCGCAACGATGAAAAAGATACTTATTATCGGCGCCGGAGGTCAGATCGGATCGGAACTGACGACCTACCTGCGCGGCATTTACGGCTCGCGCAACGTCGTGGCCACCGACGTACGTGAATGCAAGGCGCTGGGGGCCGACGGCCCGTTCGAAGTGCTCGACGCACTCAACGCCACGTCGGTAGCCTCGGTCGTCGCCCGACACGAGATCGACACGATCTTCAACCTCGTGGCCCTGCTGTCGGCCGTCGGCGAGCGCAACCCCCAAATGGCGTGGCACGTCAACATCGGCGCCTTGATGAACTCGCTCGAGGTGGCGCGCCAGCACCATTGCGCGCTCTTCACCCCCAGCTCGATCGGGGCGTTCGGCCCCTCGTCGCCCAAAGTCCGCACGCCGCAGGACACGGTCATGCAGCCCACGACGATCTACGGTATCTGCAAGGTGACGGGCGAGATGCTGGGCAACTACTACCACCACAAATACGGCGTCGATACCCGTTCGATCCGTTTTCCGGGCATCATTTCGAACGTCACGCTGCCGGGCGGCGGTACGACCGACTATGCCGTGGAGATCTACTACGAAGCGATTCGAAGCGGCCGTTACACCTGCGCCGTGCCCCACGACGTCTACATGGACATGATCTACATGCCCGACGTGCTGCGCGCCTGCGTGGAACTGATGGAGGCCGACCCCGCGCGGCTGCGCCACCGCAACAGTTTCAACATCGCCTCGATGAGCTTCACGCCCGACATCATCGCCGCCGAGATCCGCAAGCGCATCCCCTCGTTCACGATAGACTTCAACATCGATCCCGTCAAGGAGGAGATCGCCCGCAGCTGGCCCGACTCGCTCGACGACACCTGTGCCCGCGAGGAGTGGGGCTGGCGTCCCGAATGGGATCTTTCGCGGATGACCGACGACATGCTCGCCGCGATCCGCAGCCGGACGGCGCATCCCCGCCACGCCTGACATACGACCCTCGCCGTCAGAGACGCCGGAGACGACGAGTCCTCGACGGGAACTTTTCGATAAGCCGAGCGCAAAGCCGCACTTGTGCAAGCTGCGCCGAGGCGAGAAAAGGAACACGAATGTGAACGATTTTCCGGCCGTTCCCGTTTTTCGGAATCGCCGTTTACTAAATTTTTTATATATTTGTAAGACTTTAAAACCACTAATCCCATTCGGACCATGACGCAATCCAATGTAAGGGCCGCATTCGAGCGGCATTTCAATACCCACGGAACACTCTACGCCTCGGCGGGACGCATCAACCTGATCGGCGAACACACCGACTACAACGGCGGCTTCGTCTTCCCGGGAGCCGTCGACTGCGGCATCACGGCGATGATCCGCCCCAACGGCACCGACCGCGTGCGCGCCTACGCCGTCGATCTGGACTCCTATGCGGAGTTCGGCTTGCGCGAGGAGGACAAACCCTCCGAGTCGTGGGCCCGCTACATCTTCGGCGTCTGCCGCGAAATCCAGAAGCGCGGCGGCCGCATCGGCGGCTTCGACACCGCCTTTTCGGGCGACGTACCGCTGGGAGCGGGCATGTCGTCGTCGGCAGCGTTGGAGTCGACCTTCGCCTTTGCGCTCAATGACCTCTATGCGCTGGGGATCGACAAGTTCGAACTGGCACGCATCGGTCAGTCGACCGAGCACAACTACTGCGGCGTGAAGTGCGGCATCATGGACCAGTTCGCCTCGGTCTTCGGCAAGAAGGGTTGTCTGATGCGGCTCGACTGCCGTTCGATGGAGTTCGAATACTTCCCCTTCGATCCCGTCGGTTACAAGCTCGTGCTGCTCGATACGGTCGTCAAGCACGAACTGGTCGGCTCGCCCTACAACCGCCGGCGCGAGTCGTGCGAGCGCGTGGCGAAGATGCTGGGACAGGAGTTTCTGCGCGGCGCCACGATGGAGCGGCTCGATGCGATCCGCGATGAGATCTCCGACGAAGACTACCGCCGTGCACGCTTCGTGATCGGCGAGGAACGGCGTGTGCTCGACGTCTGCGACGCCTTGCAGCGTGGCGACTACGCCACCGTCGGGGAGCGGATGTACGCCACGCACGAGGGGTTGTCGAAGGACTACGAAGTATCGTGCGAGGAGCTCGACTTCCTGGTCGACGTGGCCCGCGAATGCGGCGTCACGGGGGCACGCATGATGGGCGGCGGCTTCGGCGGCTGCACGATCAACCTCGTGAAGGACGACCTCTTCGCCGATTTCATCGCCACGGCCAAACGCAAATTCACCGAGCGGTTCGGCCACGAACCCAAAGTCTATCCCGTCGTCATCTCGGACGGCGCACATAAAATCGACTGATTCAAACCATCCCGTTACATGAGAAAAACGATCTTCCTTTTCGCTCTGCTCGCCGGCACGCTGTCGCTGCAAGCCCAGAACTACCCCTTGCGCGCCCGCCTGAGCGACCCGAATTCCTTCTCTGTCATCGTCATTCCCGACCCGCAGAGCTACACCAAGTTCGCCGCCAACCAGCCGTTGTTCGAGTTGCAGACGGCATGGATCGCCCGCGAGATCGACTCGCTGCGCATCCTCACGGCGCTCTGCACGGGCGATCTGGTCGAACAGAACGAAACAGCCATCCCGCTGGCCTTCCGCAAGACCGACCAGACCAGCGCCGAGCAGTGGCGGGCCGCATCGCGCGCCTTCGAGCGGCTCGACAACAAGCTGCCCTACGTCGTCTGCACGGGCAACCACGACTACGGATACACCAAGTCGGAGAACCGCCTGTCGCGCTTCCCCGACTACTTCCCGATGACGCGCAACGAGTGTTGGCGTCACAAAATCGTATCGGTATGCAACAACGCGCACGGAATCCCCACGTTGGAGAACGCCGCCTACGAGTTCCACACCGACACGTGGGGCGATCTGCTGGTCGTATCGCTCGAATTCGCACCGCGCGACGAAGCGATCGAATGGGCGCGCAAACTGGTTGCGGAACCCAGGTACGCGAACACGCGGGTGATCCTGCTGACCCACTCGTTCATCGCATGGAAGGGCAACCGCAAGAAAACGGAACCCTACGAACTGACCGACGCCAACTACCAGCAGGCGATCTGGGACAAGCTCGTCTATCCGTCGTCGAACATCCGGCTGGTCATCTGCGGCCACGAATGCCACCCCACGACGGACTACTTCGAGACGGTCGGCTTCCGCACGGACAAGAACGCCGCCGGCAAATCGGTCGCGCAGATGATGTTCAACGCCCAGACGGCCGACGGACAGTGGCACGGCAACGGCGGCGACTGCTGGCTGCGCATCCTGGAATTCCTGCCCGACGGACGGACCGTATCGGTGCGGACCTTCTCGCCGATGTTCGCCCTTTCGCCCGTCACCTGCGACAAGGCGTGGCGCACGGCCGACTACGACCAATTCACCTTCGACATGGAATAACCGATCGGCTGAAACGAACATCTGTCGCACAACAACTTATCCCCGGATTATGGCAAAAGAGACTGTACTGATTTCGGGCGGTGCCGGATACATCGGCTCGCATACCGCCGTGGAACTGATCGCCGCCGGATACGACGCGGTCATCATCGACAACCTCTCCAACTCGGAGGCGGAGGCCGTCGAGGGTGTGCGGCGCATCACGGGTGTCGACGTTCCCTTCGAGCGGGTCGACACTTGCGACGAAGCGGCGCTGCGACGCGTCTTCGAAAAATACGACTTCGGCTCCGTCATCCATTTCGCCGCCTACAAGGCTGTCGGCGAGTCGGTCGCCGAACCGCTCAAATATTACCGCAACAACCTCGCGTCGTTCATGAACGTCTGCGCGCTGATGAAGGAGTTCGGCCGGCCGAACATCCTCTTCTCGTCGTCGGCGACGGTCTACGGCGAGCCCGACACATTGCCCGTCACGGAGCAGACGCCCCGCAAACCCGCCACCTCGCCCTACGGCAACACGAAGCAGATGGCCGAAGACATCCTGCACGACTGCTGCGCGGCCTACGAGGGCCTGCACGGCATCGCGCTGCGCTACTTCAACCCCATCGGCGCCCACCCCTCGGCGCTCATCGGCGAACTGCCGCGCGGCGTGCCGCAGAATCTGGTGCCCTACATCACCCAGACGGCCGCCGGACTGCGCGAATGCCTTTCGATCTTCGGCGACGACTACGACACGCCCGACGGCACCTGCCTGCGTGACTACATCGACGTCGTCGACCTGGCCAAAGCCCATGTAGCCGCGGTCGACCGCATGACGCAGCGGCGGATGAAGGAGGCCTACGAGATTTTCAATATCGGCACGGGCACGCCTGTCTCGGTCTTGGAACTGGTGAAGGGCTTCGAACGGGCGAACGGGCTGACGCTCAACTACAAGATCGTCGGGCGACGGGCCGGCGACGTGAAGGCGGTCTGGGCCGACACGCAGCGCGCCAACAAAGAACTGGGCTGGAAGGCCGAACGGCCTCTCGAAGAGACGCTCCGCTCGGCCTGGGCCTGGGAAAAACACGTGCGCGGCATGAACTAACCCTCCCCGATGCAATTCAATCACAGATTCGATATGAAACCTACACTTTTCGTACTGGCCGCAGGCATGGGCTCGCGCTACGGCGGTCTCAAACAGTTGGACGGTCTCGGCCCCAACGGCGAGACGATCATGGACTACTCGATCTTCGACGCCATCCGCGGCGGCTTCGGCAAGGTGGTCTTCGTCATCCGCAAGGATTTCGAAGCGGATTTCCGCACGAAGATCCTCTCCAAATACGAAAACCACATCCCCGTCGAGGTGGTCTTCCAGTCGGTCGACGACCTGCCCGAGGGCTTCGTCCGCCCCGAAGGGCGCACCAAGCCATGGGGTACGAACCACGCCGTGCTGATGGGCAAGGCGGTCATCCGCGAACCGTTCGCCGTCATCAACGCCGATGACTTCTACGGCCGCGACGGCTTCCGCGTACTGGGTCAGTGGCTGTCGAAAGCCGACGGACAGAACCGCTACTGCATGGTGGGCTACCGCGTGGGCAACACCCTCTCGGAGAGCGGCACCGTGGCGCGCGGCATCTGCCGAACCGATGCGAACAATTACCTGACGGGTGTGGTCGAACGGACGGACATCGCCCGCGTCGACGGCCGCATCACCTTCACGGGCGACGACGGACAGCCGACCACCACCGACGACAATACCCCCGTCTCGATGAACATGTGGGGCTTCACGCCCGACTACTTCCGCTACTCGGAGGAGTATTTCAAGGAGTTCCTGCGCGCCAACATCGACAACCCCAAAGCCGAGTATTACATCCCGCTGATGGTCAACAAACTCATCACCGAAGGCACGGCGACGGTCGAGGTGCTCGACACCACGGCCAAGTGGTTCGGCGTGACCTACGCCGCCGACCGTCAGGGCGTGGTCGACAAAATCCGTGCGCTCGTCGACGCGGGCGAATACCCCGCCAAACTCTTTTAGGGCGATGACCGTCTCGAAAATCAGCACCGAACCCCACGCGCAGGGCGAGATCGAGGTCTTCCGCCTCGCGAACGCCGCGGGGGCTTACGTCGACGTGTGCAACATCGGCGCGGGCATCACGGCCGTCGTCGTTCCCGATCGTGAAGGGCGCATGGCCGACGTGGCGCTGGGGTACCGCGCCTACGCCGATTACGTCGGCGACGGCGCCTGCTTCGGCAAGACGCCCGGCCGTTTCGCCAACCGTATCGCCGGAGGACGCTTCACGCTCGACGGCAAGGAGTACCGGCTGGCCGTCAACAACGGCCCCAACCATCTGCACGGCGGCCCGACGGGATTCGCCAACCGCCTGTGGCAGGGTGAAACGACCGGCGACGGCGTGGTCTTCACCCGCACCAGCCCCGACGGCGAGGAGGGCTACCCGGGTACGCTCACGGCGCGCATCGCCTATGCGTGGGACGACGACTGCTGCCTGACCGTCCTACTCGAAGCCGCGTGCGACGCCCCCACGATCGTCAACCTGACGAACCACTCCTACTGGAACCTCGCGGGCGAGAATGCCGGATCGGTGCTCGGCCACGAGCTACGGCTCCGCGCCTCGCGCTGGCTGCCGACCGACGAAACGCTGATTCCCACGGGCGAACTCGCCGGCGTCGCCGGCACGCCGATGGACTTCCGCACGTCCAAACCGCTCGGCCGCGACATTCGCGCCGATTTCCCCGCATTGCGCTACGGCAAAGGCTACGACAACTGCTGGGCCGTCGACGACTGGCGCGCGGACGAGGAGACGACCGTGGCCGAACTGTACGACCCGAAATCGGGTCGGCGGCTCAACGTCCGCTCCACACAGCCGGGCGTGCAGGTCTACACGGGCAACTGGCTCGCCGGCTCGCCGCTCTCGAAGAGCGGCCGGCCCTACGCGGACTACGACGGCGTGGCGATCGAGTGCCAGGGTTTCCCCGACGCACCGAACCGCCCCGATTTCCCTTCGGCCGAACTGCGCCCCGGCGAAGCGTACCGCCGGACGATCCGCTTCCGTTTCGACGTCCGTTAACGACGCACCTCATTCCGACGGCCGCAGGCGCACAGCTTGCGGCCGTCGGCTTTTTTTCCTATTTTTGCACGCAAAATTCCGCACTGCCGATGTTGATTCTGTTCGCTGTCCTCTTCGGCGGCATCCTCACGGGCCGCTTGCTGCGCCGCCGACCGCTCCGTGCGCTCGGCAGCGTCATCACGTTCATCATCTGGCTGCTGCTCTTCATGCTGGGAACGGAAGTGGGCGGCAACGAAGAGGTCATGCGGTCGCTGGCCACGCTCGGCGTGCAGGCGCTCGTCCTCTGCACGGGAGCGCTGGCGGGAAGCATCGCCTGCGCCTGGCTGCTGTGGCGGTCGATCGGCGGCAGACGCACCGGCGCGACCGACTCCGCCGCACCCGCTCCGCCGGCCTTCGCCGCACTGCGCGGCAGTCTGGTGATCGTCGCCTTCTTCGCAGCCGGAGCGATTTTCGGCGTCGCGGGATGGATTCCGGCTACCGCAGCCTCCTCGCCCGTAAGCACCTACATGCTCTACGGGCTGATGTTCTCGGTCGGCGTGTCGCTGGGACACGACGCCACGCTCGTCGAGCGTATCCGCTCGCTCGACCGCCGCATGGCGCTGCTGCCCCTCTGCACCGTCGTCGGAACGCTGGCCGGAGCGGCGCTCGCATCGCCGCTGCTGCACACCGTACCGCCGGCCGACGCCATGGCCGTCGGCGCGGGATTCGGCTACTATTCGCTGTCGAGCATCTTCATCTCCGAACTGCGCAGCGTCGAACTGGGAACGGTCGCTCTGCTCTGCAACGTCCTGCGCGAACTCTTCACGCTGCTGGCCGCACCGTGGGTAGCGGGCCGTTTCGGGCCGCTGGCCGCGATTTCGTCGGGCGGCGCCACGACCTTCGATACCACCCTCCCGATCCTCACCCGCGTCGCAGGGCCGCAGTATGCCGTCGTAGCGATCTTCCACGGCTGCGTCACCGATTTCAGCGTTCCCTTCCTGGTCACGTTCTTCTGTTCGATCTGAAAAAACGGGACGCACCGACCGATGCGTCCCGTCTCAAAAAATCCTGCTTCGCCCCTTATTGCAGCACGGGCGAATCGAAGCCCAGCTTCCGCAAACCGTTCTGCACGTCGGGGTGGCTCATGAAGAGCCGCCACAACAACTCCGAACGGTGGTTCTCGATCATCACCGCGATCGGCCCCTGATCGATGGCCAGATACTTCTGCGGATACCAGTCGTCGGTCTGGCTGAACGCATCGTAGAAGCCGTAAGGCCCCCATACTTTCTCGTGAAGCGGCCCGTAGAGGTAACGCATCACATCCATCGACTCCTCGGGCGTATAGACGATCGACGAAAGCGCCGCCGTGGGGGCGATCACGCCGCGATCCTCGCGCTCGACGGGAGCGTGCGCCGCATACCCCGCCGTCGAATAACTGGCCGTCAGCCCCCAGCAATCCTTGCCGTAACCCTTGTAGTGCCGGGGATTGCGGATGCAGTAGGCACGGTTGATGAGCGAATAGTCGCGCATCTCGCCGAAATAGTCCTCGCAGTAGTCGTCTCTCAGCCCGCGCGGATCCAGCCCGAGGAAGGAGTAGTGCGCCCAGAAGAGCGGACCGGCCTCGACGCCCTGATACCGCAGGCGGAGGCGGTAACCCTCGACCTCGTGCTCGTCGACGATCGCCCCGTTCTCGGCCCACCCCTCGGTATAGACCTCGCGGTCGATCGGATAGGTCGGCGAAGCGGCCGCCAGAATATACATCACCAGACACTCGTTGAACCCGTGTACGGCGAAATTCATCTCCCACCCGTATTCGGGACTCCAATGCCAGTAGAGGACGTTCTGCCCGTTGCGATACCACGACCACTCGACGCCGCGCCACAACGTATCGATACGCTGTGCGAGCGCCTGCTCGCGCTCGTTGCCCTGCGCGAAATACTGATGCGCGGCCAGCAGCCCCTGTACCAGAAAGGCCGTCTCCACCAGATCGCCTCCGTTGTCCTTCTTGCCGAAGGGTTTCACGCGACCCGTCCGGCCCTCGATCCAATGGGGCCAGGCGCCGTGGAAGCGGTCGGCACGTTCGAGGAACGAGACGATGCGTTCGAAGCGTTCGATCCCCTGTTCACGGGTGACGTATCCGCGCTCCATGCCGGCGATAAGCGCCAGAATGCCGAAGCCGCTGCCGCCCGTCGTCACGACCGTCTCGTCGTTTTCGGGATAGATGCCGTCCATGTTGATCCGTTCGCACGCAAGGCCGCTGTTGGGCTCGGCGCCCGACCAGAAATAATCGAACGTACGCCGCTCGACGCTGTCCAGCAACGCCTCGTCCGAAAGCGTCGCTGCGGGACGCTGCGCGCAGCCCGCGACGACGCCCGCCAGAGCGAGCGCCGCCACGGCCGCCGTAATCCGTTTGATCGTCTTCATGCCGCGAAGGTTATTTCAGGGTGAAACTTGCCTGCTTCACCGCGTCGCTCGCGCCGCCGATCATCACGTCGAACTCGCCCGGCTCGGCCACGTACCGCAGGTCGAAATCGTAATATTTGAGCAGCGAGACGTCGATCGTAAAACTTACGTCGCGGCTCTCGCCCGCTTTGAGCGCCACGCGCTGGAAGCCTTTGAGCTCCTGCACGGGACGGGTCGACGAACCCACCCTGTCGCGGATGTAGAGCTGCACGACCTCCACGCCGTCGCGCCGGCCGCTGTTCGTCAGGCGCACGGTGGCCTCGATCGACCCGTCGGCGGTCATCTCCGACGCCGAAAGGCGCACGTCGCCGTAGTCGAAGGTCGTATACGACAGACCGTAGCCGAAGGGATAGAGCGGCGTGTTGGGCACGTCGAGATAGTTGCTGCGGAACTTCTCGAACTTGTCGCCCAGCAGCGGACGTCCCGTATTCTTATGGTTGTAGAAGAGCGGTATCTGCCCCACGCTGCGCGGGAAGGTCGCGGGAAGTTTGCCCGACGGGTTGACGTCGCCGAAGAGCACGTCGCCGATCGCCTCGGCCGCCTGCGTGCCGCCGAACCATACGTTGAGCATCGCAGGCACGTGCTCGGCCTCCCATTCGAGCGTCAGCGGGCGCCCCGTGAAGAGTACCAGCACGACGGGTTTGCCCGTCGCCACGAGCGCCTTCAACAACTCCTGCTGCACGTCGGGAATGCCGATCTGCGACCGGCTGCTGCTCTCGCCGCTCATCTCCGAAGCCTCGCCCAGCGCGGCGACCACCACATCGGCCTCGGCCGCCGCGGCGAGCGCCTCGTCGAGCAACTGCTTGTCGGTGCGGCCGTCGCGCGGAATATCGCGCCCGAACATCGTGGCATAGCGCTCCTGCTCCTCGTCGCGGATCACGTTGCTGCCCTTGGCATAGACGATCTTCACCCCTTCGCCGGCCACCTGCTGCAACCCTTCGACGAGCGTCAGCGGCTTCGTAAGGTCGGTAGCGACGCTCCACGTGCCGGGCATGTTCGCGCGCGAAGCGGCCAGCGGGCCGACCACGGCGATCGTTCCCTCGCGCCGGAGCGGCAGCACGTCGCCTTCGTTTTTCAACAGTACGAAGCTCTCGCCCGCGATACGGCGCGCCTCGGCGCGGTGTGCGGGCGTATAGATCTGCGTGGCGGCGCGCTGCGGATCGCAGTAACGGTAGGGATCGTCGAAAAGTCCCAGCTTGAATTTCGCTTCGAGCACCAGGCGGCACGCGCGGTCGATATCGGACAGCGGGATACGCCCCTCTTCGAGCGACTGCTGCAAGGTTCCCAGGTAACCCTCGCTCACCATGTCCATGTCGACACCCGCCTCGACGGCGCGCGCCGACACCTCTTTCAGATCGCCCAGACCGTGCGCGATCATCTCGTAGATGCCCGTGTAGTCCGTGACGACGAAGCCCTCGAAGCCCCACTGCTCGCGCAGCACGGTGGTCATCAGCCAGCGGTTGGCCGTGGCGGGAATCCCGTCGACCTCGTTGAACGACGCCATGACGCTGCCCACGCCTGCCTCGACGGCCGCCTTGTAGGGCGGGAAATATTCGTTGTACATGCGCTGGCGGCTCATATCGGTCGTATTGTAGTCGCGTCCCGCTTCGGCAGCACCGTAGAGAGCATAGTGCTTCACGCATCCCATGATCTCGTCGGTGGCAAAATGCATCGGATCACGCCCCTGATAGCCGTAGACGAACGACCGCGCCACAGCGCTGCCGAGGAAGGGATCTTCGCCGATGCCCTCCGACGCACGTCCCCAGCGGGGATCGCGCGCAATGTCGACCATCGGGGAGAAAGTCCAGCAGATACCGGCGGCACTCGCCTCGACGGCCGAAATACGGGCCGCACGCTCGACGGCCTCCATGTCCCACGTGGCCGTCAGGCCGAGCGGAATAGGAAAGGTCGTCTCATAACCGTGGATCACATCCATGCCGAAGATCAGCGGAATACCCAGACGGCTCTCCTCGACGGCGATACGCTGCACGTCGCGGATCTTCTCCACCCCCTTGATATTGAACAGACCGCCCACCTCGCCGCGGCGGATCTTCTCGGCGATGTCGCTGCTCTTGGCCTGACCGGTGGTGATGTCGCCCGCACTGGGCAGGTTGAGCTGGCCGATCTTCTCTTCGAGGGTCATGCGGCGCATCAGCGCGTCGACATACTGCTCCATCGTAGCGCCCGCAGGCTTCTCGACGGCGACGGCCGCGCCGCAGAGCACGATGCCCAGCAGGGTAATGAGTGTTTTTTTCATATCGTAATCTCTGTTTTTTATGGTATAATATTTCGCTTCCCGAAAAACGGAGTTTCACAGTCGCGGATCACTTGCGGCGGCACGCGTCAACTGCCCGCCTCGACCGTAAATCCGAGTTCGGCGAGTCCCCTCTGCACATCCTTATCGGACATGAACAGGTTCCACGGCAATCCCGTGCGGTAGTTTTCGATCATCACCACGATCGGGCCCTGATCGATGGCGATGTGCATTCCCCTGTCGAACCAGCCGGTCGTAAGATCGAAGGCGTCGATAAACCCGTAGTCGCTCCACAACTTGTCGCCCAGTTTATAGTAGAAGAAGCGCAGTGCGGCCATCGACTCGTCGGGCGTGTAGGGCATCGACGACAAGGCTGCCGTGGGGGCGATGACTCCCCGGTCGTTCGTCGGCGACGAGGCGGTGTAGCCGTCGGGAATATCGCTGGCCGTCAGTCCCCAGCAGTCGGCGCCGTAACCGGCATACCCCTTGGGGTTGTCTACGCAATACGCGTAGTTGATCCGGGTATGGTTGCACACCTGCTCCCAATAGTCGGCATAGGCATCGGAGAGTCCCCGGGGATTCAGCCCCAGGAAGGAATAGTGGGCCCAGAAAAGAGGGCCGCCGTAATCCTCGCCCAGCGGCAGCACGGTATCGTAGAACGACTTGCCGTTACGCATCGCACCACCGCGCGCCCAGCCTTCGGCATACACCTCGTGGCCGATGGGATGCGTCGGCGACGAGGCGGCCAGCACGTAGACGATCAAGGCCTCGTTCCACCCCTGTATCGGCATGTTCATCGCCCAGCCCTTGTCGGGACTCCAATGCCAGTAGAGCACCTTCTCCGTCCCCTCCTTGGTGAAGAAATCCCACTCGACGGCCTCCCACAAGGCGGTGATGTCGGCGCGCAGCTTGCTCTCTGCCGCATCGGCGCCGTCGAAGTAGGCGCGCGCCGTCAGCAACCCCTGGAACAACAGCCCGGTTTCCACCAGATCGGCGCCGTTGTCATCGGCCGAGAAGGGAAGCGTCTGCCCCGTCTGGCCGTCGATCCAGTGCGAGAAGGCGCCGTGATAGGGGGTCGCCCGCTCCGCAAGGAAGGTCACGATCTGCTGCACCCGCTGGCACGCCTCGCTGCGGGTCACGAAACCGCGCTCGGCAGCCACCGTCATGGCCATCACGCCGAAGCCCGTCCCGCCGGTAGTGACCGTCGCGCCCGACGAGGTGCGCTCGCGCGCCATGCCGCTCGTCGGTTCGGCACCCTCCCAGAAATAGCGGAAGGTCTGCTGCTGCACCTTGGTGAGCAGCTCCTCGTCGGAAATCTGCGGGAATTTGTCGCTCGTGTCCAGCCCCGTCCGGATCCGGATCACCTTGCCGGTCAGGATCGCCTCCCCGGCAGCCGATTTCAGGCCGCTGTCGACGATCAACCGGTAGGAAGCATACGCGTTCAACCCGGCGGAGGGTTTGAGCGTGACGCGCTTCGCGCCGTCGTAAACGTCGCTGGCGTCCACCTTCGCGCCTCCGGCGTCGAGCAGATAGATATTGGCCTCGACGGTCGCCGCGTCGAGCGCCGCCGTGAAGTCGAGCACGATCTCGGCGTCGGGCGACACGTCATCAAAATCCGACAGGCCGCTCTGCCCGCCGATCGTAACCGAGCTCAACGCCAGCTGATCGCCTGCGGGCGTGCGGTCGTCGGTCGAATCGCCGCCGCAGCCGACACCCAGCAAAACCAGCGCGGGCAGGAGGCGCTTGAAAAACGGAAAACCTTTCATATATCGTCGTTTTTTAGAAGAGGGGGCCTGATTTCGGTCCCCTCTTCCGATCAATGCAGAAATCGAGCCCTGCTATTTCGCCTGTTCGTACAGTGCCGTCACCTGTGCCGGCGTCAACACCTGATCGTAGAGATAGATCTCGTCCATGGCTCCCGTATAGAAGGAAGCCTCGGCCGTCCAGCCGGCACCCGAACCCAGGCCGACCTGCGACGGGAAGGCGCCGAGGCAGATGCCGCTCACCTCGTCGAACGTCATCGGACCGAAGGCTCCGTCCTTCAACACGCGGTCGCAGACCGCCCCGCCGTTGTGGTAGAGCGTGATGGTCGAGGTCCCTGCGTCGTAGGTCACGCCGACATGCGCCCAGACGCCGGCCATATTCTGTATCTTGGCGTCGTCGCCGGCATCGAACCACGCATCGGGCTTGCCGCTCGCACCGGTCGCCTGCATGAATCCCTTGAAGAAGAACTCCGACGGAGTGGTCGTGTTGCCGTTGTTGAGGAAAAAGGCGACGTCGGCCACCTCGATCGTCTTGTTGCCGATGGAGAAGAGACCCGCTGCATTCTTGTTCGTACCGTCGAACTTGATCCACATGAAAATCGAGTAGCTGCCCAACGATTTGAGCGCTGTCGTCGAAGCGGCGTCGGGCGTCAGGATGAGCGCCTGGCCGTCGACGTTCTGGTAGGCTTTGCCCGACTTGCCGTCGACGAACATCGGCGACTCGCCGGTGAAGGTCTTCATCTCGCCCGCGAGCGTTCCGTCGAGGAACAGATCGTCGTCGCAGGCCAAATGGTAGAGCGGATCGGGAAGCTGTACGCCCGACGAGCCCTCATCCGGATAGTCGAAGGGAGGATCCTGACCCAAATCCTGTTTGCACGATCCGAGGGACAAAAGCGCCGCGGTCGTCAAAATCAACGGAAAATATCTGAGGAATTTCATGGTATCTGACTTGTTTTAATTAGCATAATCGGGATTCTGTACCAGTACGCCGTTCGAGGCGTCGACCTGCTCCTGAGGCAGCGGCAGGTATTTGTTCTTGGCGGTGTAGCCCTTGTTGCCGAGCACGGCCGAAGCACCGTCCTCCGCACCGGCGATACTGAACTCCTGCCAGCGCACCAGATCGTAGAAGCGGTCGAATTCGAGCGCCAGCTCCACGTGGCGTTCATGGTGGATCGCCTTGCACAACTCCAACTGGTTGGTCGTCGTCACCTTGGGCAGCACGTTCGTATTGGTGCCGCGGGCACGGGCGCGCACCTGTTCCAGATAATCCAGCGCCTCCTCGATCATCGCCTCGCCGCCCATCTCGCAGGCCGCTTCGGCAGCCATCAGCACCACGTCCGAGTAACGGATCATACGAATGTTGTACCAGAATCCGTCGTTGCTGCCATAATATTCGCGCAGTTTGGGACTGCAATAGGCTTTCTTGTTGTAGTAGTCGCCGTCCAGACCGTCCTGCGATACGAGAAACTCGTTGAAGGGGGCGTTACCGGTCGCCGGAGCGATCGCAGGCCACGGCTTCGAAGGGGTCGAGAAGTAGAGCAGCGTCTCGTCGCGGCGCGGATCGCCCTCTTCGAACACGTCGACGATCGACTGGTCGGCCATGTGCCAGCCCCAGCCCAGATTGCTCGTACCCGAACCGCGGCAGCCCTGCACCTGGCAGAACTGGCTGCCCAGATCGTTGGTCGCGGGCTGCGCGACGGTGGCCGTGCACTGCAACTCCCAAACCGATTCCGAAGAGTTTTCGCCCTCCTCGCGGAAAATCTCGTCGAACGGCGTGTCGAGATTGTAGACCCTGGTATCGATCACGTTCTTGGCAGCCTGATACATCTGCGACCACAGACCGCGCTGGCCGTAAGTCTTGGCATGCAACGCACGTGCGGCGCCGTAAGTGACCCGCCCGATATATTTCGACTCCCAGCGGCGGGGCAGCCCTTCGGCCGCCGTCAGATCGGCGTCGATCAACTCGTAGATCTTGTCCACCGACGATTTGGGGATATTGGCCTCGTCGGAATTGGTGATGGCGAAGTCGACGAGCGGCACCTCGCCGAAGGCACGCACCAGATTGAAATAACACCAGCCGCGGAAGAAGCGAGCTTCCATGCCGCATTGCAGTTCCGCCTCATCGAGCTGTTCACCGGCCTCCTGCGCCTTCTGCATCTGGTCGAGCACGGTATTGGCCGCATTGATGATCTCGTAGTTCTGCGTCCAATAAGGATTCAACAGCGAATTGGCCGCCGAATACTGGAAATTCTCGTACATCGGCACATGTTCCGCACCGTCGGTCGTGGTCGATCCCTTACGCGAATCCTCCGAACGGTAGTAATGCACCGCGAAGGCGGGAATACCCGACGTGATATTGTAGTGGCGCGCCTTGGTGTAGAGCGCCATTACCTGCGAAAAGTAGGCGCCGCCTTCGATGTCGTCGATAGTCCACTGGCCCTGCGGGCGTTGGTCGAGCAGGTCGCTGCACGCGGCCGATGCGACCGCCGCGACGGCGATGATCCAGAGTTTCAGATTTCTTATGATCGTTTTCATTGGTTATGCTGTTTTAGAAAGACACGTTTACACCGAAAGTAATGGTCGTCGGCATGGGGTAGGTGTCGCCCGTGTCGATGCCGAACGCAAGGGCCGTACCGCCGATCTCGGGCGTATAGCCGGTGTTATGCGACCAGGTGGCCAGGTTGTCGATGTTCATGAACACGCGCAGCGCTTTGAGACGGATCTTCTTGAGGATCCGGTCGCCGAAACTGTAACCCAGCTGGATGTTTTTCAGACGCAGGTAACTGCCGTCCTCGATGAAGTAGCTCGAATTCATCATCTGCGTGGCGCGCGACGAATCGAGAATCGGTTCCCAGTTCGACGTGCCCTCGCCGTTCCAACGACCCAGACGCTTGGTATGATAATTATACTGTGCATATGCCGACAGGAAGCTCGTATTGAAGATCTCGTTTCCGTAGACACCCTGGAAGTCGATACCCAGATCGAAATTCTTGTATTGCAGGTTGACCGAGTAACCGTAGGTGAAATCGGGCGTAGGATTGCCGATCATCGTACGGTCGGCTTCGGTGATCTTGCCGTCGCCCGTGACATCGCGGAATTTCAGGTCGCCCGAAGCCACGGCCGCCAGCGTGTTTTCCGGCGACGAGGCGATGTCGGCCTTGTTCTGGTAGATGCCCTCGACCTCGTAGCCGTAGAAATAACCGATGGGCTTGCCCGGTTCCGATACGGCCACGCTCTTGTCGCCCTGATAGTAGGTCTTGCCCAACGTGAGCACCTCGTTGTCGATCGTGGTCAGGTTACCCGAAACGGTATAGCGGAAATCGTCGCCGATCGTGTCGCTCCACGATCCCGACAGCTCGAAGCCGCGGTTGCGGATCGAACCCGAATTGATCAGACCGTCCTGCGCGCCCATGAACGATTCGAGGTAGCAGATCAGGTCTTCGGTCTTCTTGCTGTAATAGGTCGGCTCGATGTGCAGGCGCTGGTTGAACATCTGCATCTCGAAGCCCACTTCCCACGCCTTGGTCTTCTCCCAGCGCAGATTCGTCGCCAGATAGGCCTGCGCATAGGAGGAGATGATGTTGTCGCCGAAGATGGCGTTCGAGGAGTTGAGCGTCGGGAACGCGGGATAATTGCCGCCCTCGGTACCGACGTTCTGGTTACCCAGCACGCCGTACGACCCCTTGATCTTCAAGTAGTCGATCACATGCTGGTTGCGCATGAAATTCTCTTCGGACATGATCCATCCGGCACCGACCGAGTAGAAGTTGTCCCACGTGTTGCCCGTGTACTTGAACACCGACGCGCCGTCGCGGCGGAACGAGAAGTTGACCAGGTAGCGGCGGTTGTAGTTGTAGAGCGCACGGAACAGGTACGACATCGTGAACTTGCGGTACTGCGAGCCGCCGTTGGTCGCCGACGCCGTGTCGCCGATCGACGAGATCCACCACTTGTCGGGATCGTTCGGAATCGGCAGGTCGGCCGAAGCGACGTTCTGGCTGCGGCCGCCGGTGAGCTCCTCGTAGTTGGTGAAGTTGGTCGTCAGACCGGCCATCAGCGTCAGGTCGTGCTTGTCGGCGAAGGTCTTCGCATAGGTGAGGATGTAGTCCTGCTGCGCATTGAGCGTGTTGGACTTCGTCTGCGACAGCGACTCGCGGTCGCTGCGGGCGTTGATCGTCCCCAGATCGGGATCGTATTCGTATTTCACGGGCGTGAAGAGCCGCGAATTGTTCGACAGGTAGTCGATCGAGAAGGCGGCGCGGAATTTCAGTTCGGGCAGGAAATTGATCTCGCCGTAGACATTGCCCGCGAAGCGGTAGTTCTGCGCCTTGTTGTGGGCGGCGAACTCCTCGATGTCGATCATCGGGTTGGAGATCTGCGAACTCTGGAACGAAGGCAGTTTGTAGTAGCCGCCCGTCGCATCGTCGTAGATCGGCGAGATCGGAGCCGCATGGATGGCGCCGGTCACGTTCTTCGCATCGGCCGGCAACATGTAGGCGCCGTTCATCTGCACGCCGAATTTGAGCCAGTCCTTCATCTTGTACTCGTCGCTGAAATTGACGGTCACCTTCTGCATCTCCTCACCCACGATGCTGCCCTGCTCGTAGGTGTAGCCCACGCCCAAATAGAAGTTGCTCTTTTCGTTGGCGCCCATGATGCTGGCCGTCGTCTGGCTGATCATGGCATTCTGGAAGATGGCGTCCTGCCAGTCGGTATTGGCCTGATAATAGGTATAGTCGAACGGATCGCCGCCCATGTTCGAAAGCTGCTCGTTGTAGAGCTCCTTGAACTGCGGCCCGTTGGTCAGCGACATGCGGTGCCCCACGTGCTTCACGCCCACCGACTGGTTGACGTTCACCACCGTCTGCCCCATCTTGGCGCGTTTGGTCGTGACGATGATGACGCCGTTGGCGCCGCGCACGCCGAAGATAGCCAGCGACGAGGGGTCTTTCAGAATCTCGAACGATTCGATGTCATTCGCATTGAGGTAGTTGATGTTGTCGGTGAACATTCCGTCCACCACATAGAGCGGTGCGAAGCCGTTGATCGAGTTCGTACCGCGGATACGGATTTCGGGATCCTGTCCGGCCCGACCCGAATTGGTGATCTGCACACCGGCCACGCGGCCCTGCAACGAGGCCAGCGGGTTCGACGCCGGACGGTTGGCGATCGTCGCGGCGTCGACGTTGACGATCGAACCCGTCAGATCGCGTTTCTTGGCCGTACCGTAACCGATCACCACGGCCTGCTCGATCATCGTCGACTCGCTTTCGAGCGTTACCGTAACCGGCACGGCCGATACGGGCACGCGCTGCGTGGACATACCGATGAACGAAACCTCCAACTCCTGCCCCTCGCGGGCTTTCAGTGCGAAACCGCCGTCCGCACCCGTGGTCGTACCCGTGTACGTCCCCGCGACCACGACGCTGGCGCCTACGACAGGCTGCCCGTCCGCATCGATGACTTTTCCCGTTACATCGATCGTGCTCTGCGCGAAGGCGCCCGATACGGAGGCCGCGAGCAGCAGAACGACCGATACAAACGCCTTGAACAAGAGGCGGCCGACGCCGCAACTCTCTGGTCGATTCTTTTTCATTGCAATTTTAGGTTTATGTTTCTACTGTGGGCTCCGCGCCTCGGCAGGGAAATGCGGAACGGAATCCGCCGAAGCGTCGCCCGGAAAAGTTTTTACGAAAACAAAATTAAAAGGTTCGGAAAAATCGCGGGGAAAAGCGGCTACACTCCGACTACTCCACCCTCGAAAAAGACTCTTCCACTGCCTCTCAATTACCTCTCAAAGAACAATGAAATAATTTGAAATCAACCGATTAAAAATCGAAATTCTACTTCTCATCATCCTCCGGCCCCGACTCCTGCGAATCGATATGCAAGAGGAATTCGTTCAAATTCTGGGCCGAAGTCAATCCGAGTTTCTTTCGCAGCCGGTAACGGCTGTTCTCGACCGCCCGCACCGACAGACTCATCAGCGAGGCGATCTCCTTGGTACAAAGATTCATTTTCAGGCAGGCGCTCAGACGCAGATCGCTGGTCGTCAGGTCGGGGAAGCGTTCCTTCATGATGCGGAAATAGGAAGAGTGCTTCTGCTCGAACTTGATCAGGAACAGCGTCCAGTCGCTCTCCGTATCGAGTTTGCTGCTTACATAGGCGTTGACTTTCTGCCACAGGGGCGCCGTCGTGCGGCTGCCCTGCTTCTGCTGGAACTCGTTGACCATGTCGCGCAGGCGCAGGATGATCTCGTTGCGCCCGACGAGCGTCGAACTCTGCGCCACGATCTCGGCGTCGCGCGTCTCGATCTGCCGGGTCAGCTCCCGGTTGGCGCGCCGCAACGCGACGATCTCCTGCAAGCGCAGACGCCGCAGGTAACGCCGGCGATAGAAACGCATCACCAACAGCCACAGACAATAGAAAGTGAAGGCCAGCAGCAGCACGTAGCCCGCATAGGCCCAGCCGGTAGCGTACCAGGGCGTGAGAACGACGAACGGGAAACGGGCGGGTTCCGACCAGCGGCCGAACACGTCGCCCACGGCGACCTCGAAGGTGTAGCGCCCCTGCGGCAAACGGGCGTAATCGGCCGTTCCCGTCCGGTCGGACTCCGACCATGCGCTCTCCATGCCCGTCAGGCGGTGGCGGAAACGCAGGCCGGGAACCGCGCCCCGACGCGGAGCGTAGCGGAAAGTCACCGAGTTGCGCTGGTGAGGAATCTCGACCGCAGCCGAGAGATCGTACCACGCCTCATCGCCCCGGCGCCCCGACGCACGCAGCGATTCGAGTAGCGGAGGAATCGGAGGGGGGGGGATTTCGACGGCCTGCGATGAGACGAGTTCGAAGCCGTTGTCCCCGCAGAAAAGACAGGTCGAATCGTCGAGCCGCGCCACCTGTTCGTACCCGTAGATCATGTTGTCGACCGGAATGCCGGCGCACGGCGTCAATTCGGCACTGCGCCGGCCGTCGTAACGCAATTTCCAGACGCCGCTGCCGGTAATGACCCAGAACCGTTCGTCGGCATAGGGAATCACGCGGCGGATGTCCTCCACCGTGCGGAACGCCGCATCGAGCACCGTATCCGCCTCGATGCAGTCCGTATATTCGTTGTAACGGAAAAACCTGTCGTCGCCCATGAGCGCCACGCGGCCGCCCACGCGCAGCAAATGGAGTTTGTAGGGCAGTCCGTCGCCCGCACCGCCTCCGTAGAGCGTCCGCTCCTCGATGCGCCGGCCGTCGTCGCTCATGCGGCAGCGGTAGACCCCTTTCGACGGATGTTCGAGCCAGAGGTTGCGCATATAATCCGCCTCGATGCGGTAGACCGATTCGTCCAGTCCGTCGACCTCGTGCATCGTACCGTCGTCGTCGAGCAGCCGCAACTTGTAATAGGAGGCGTAGTAGGTGCGGCTCTTTTCGCCCAGTTTCACCCGCCGCAACCCGTAACCGCCCATGTCGGAACGGCGTACCAGCGAAAAATCGGGACGGAGTTCGGTGACGCCCGTGTTGTGGCTCACGTAGAGCCGCCCGTCGAGCAGGTCGAACGACCACGCCTGACCGCTCAGGCCGGCCACGGGGCGGAAATCGGAGGGATCGACGCCCGTCGCCAGACGGCTCTCGTCGACGGCGAAGACCCCCTGGTTGGTAGCCAGCAGCAACTTCCCCTGCCAGCGGCAGGCGTCGTAGAGCGAACCGGCCGCCCACTTGTTGTAGGTATGGTAATCCACCCCTTCGCAGAACAGCAGCAACGAAAGTCCCCGGTCGAGCGCCGCCCAGACATTTTGTTGCGCATCCTCCGCAAGCGCCATCACACTGTTGTTGAGCAGCCGGTTTTCGGTCGAAAGAACCGCGAGCAGCCGTCCGTCGGCACCGGCCTCGTACAATCCTCCGAAAAGCGTCCCGAAGAGATAGGTGCCGCGCGAGGTTCGGATGCCGCAGTTGAGTTCGTCGCGCCGCAACCGCTCCGACAGCGCCGGACTCCACGGCGTGAACCGTTCGCCGTCGTAGCGCCACAATCCGTCGGTACCCGTCCCCACGATCCATTCGCCCTCGTGCGGCCCGGGCAGCAGCACCCGCACGGTCGTCGTCGAGAAGCGTTCGCTGTCGGGCAGTCGCTCGAAGGACTCCTGCCGCATCCGATAGAGCGGGCCGCCCATCTCCTGCACCCAGAACTCGTCGCCCGCACGCAGCAGAAAGAGCATGTTCATCTCGCCCGTCAGGCGGCGGACACGCTCGTAATCATAAAGGTAGATGCCGTGGAACGACTGAAACAACACCCCCTGCGGCGTGATGTAGATTTTCCAGAAATCACTGTCCGAAAAGCGGGGATTGCGCTGAGCCGGAACGAGCGACGTATAGCGCAGCGCACCCGAAGCGTCGCGATCCCAGCGCCCGAACTCCTCGAACCCGCCCGTGAAGATCACGTCGTGCGACAGCGGGGCCACCGAACGCACGATCGAGGCGCGGGGCAGTTCGTACAACCGCCATTGCAGGCCATCGAATTCGAGCAGCCCCTTGTCGTTGCCGGCATAGAGCGTTCCCGCATCGTCTTCGGCCACCGCCCAGTTCTTGTTGGCCGCCCGATAATCGGACGGCAGCAGGTTGATGACACCGGGACCGGCGGCACGCGACGACATCGCCGAAAGCACTCCGGTCAGGAGACAAAACAGGCTGTACAAGAACTTGATCGGCATAAAAGTCTTCACGGATTAGGAGATAAAAATAGGCCTTTTTTACGAAATATCCAAACCTTCGCCCGAAGAAACGCCCCGCAGCGAACCGGATTTTCGCACGATCGAAGCTCCCCTGCACCTTCGGACAAATGGTAACATAGCATATTTTCCATCATTTATTTTGAACTTATGTTCATAATTAATAACTTTGCGGAAACGAGTTTTTTATCATGCCGCGTCCCCGCAAATGCTGTTACATCGCCCAACCGCCCGCCGTCGCGGGAATGCGTCCCGTCGGCGGAGATAGCGTCGCTCCCGAAGCCGTCACGCTTCGGTACGACGAATACGAAGCGATCCGCCTGATCGACCACCAGGGATTGACACAGGCCGCGGCGGCCGAGCGCATGGGCATCTCCCGCCCCACCTGCACGCGTCTCTACGACCGTGCCCGCCGCACGCTCGCCGCCGCGCTCGTCGAAGGGCGGCCGCTGCGCATCGAAGGCGGAAAGGTCTGCCACTCCGAACGCTGGTACCGCTGCCCGCACTGCCGGCGCATCCACACCGGAACACCCCGCTGTCCGGCCTGCCGCCGCAATGAAGACTCCGAGATACTCGGACAACCGAATACAACATATAATCCTGTTAATACTGTCATCATGGAAAAAATCGCACTTCCGACCCGCAACGGCGCGGTCGACGACCACTTCGGCCACTGCGAATGCTACACGATCTTCACGCTCGACGCCGACCGCCGCATCGCCGGCCGCCAGACGCTACCCGCCGCCGAAGGCTGCGGCTGTAAATCCGACATCGCCCCCCGCCTGCACGCCATGGGCGTCGACGTGATGCTCGCCGGCAACATGGGCGACGGGGCGAAAAACGTCCTCCAACGCAACGGTATCGCCGTCATCCGCGGCTGCCACGGGCCTGTCGAGGAGGTCGTCGCGGCCTATCTGGCCGGCCGGATCGCCGATTCGGGCGACGCCTGCGTACACCATCACGAAGGCGGCTGCCCCGAACACCGCGGGACGACAGGCTGGCACCTCGCCGAATGACGGAACCCGGTGCCGACGGCACGATCCGCAACCCTTCTGCGGCGATCTTTTCGAGAGGTCGCCGCTATTTTTCCGTAAAAAGCCGCTTTCTGGAAAATTCTTCGTATTTTTGCCTCGCCGAGAGTTCCAACGGCGCGGCGAAGCCTCGCTGCGCCCGGATGAAAAGGGAATCGGGTGTAACTCCCGAACAGTTCCCGCTGCTGTAAATTCCGGCATCCGTCCCGAGCGACGGATGTACTCCGCGACACGTTCAGGCCACTGATTTCGATCGGGAAGGCGTCGCAGAAGGAAAAGTCAGAAGACCTGCTTTCGGCCCGAAAAGACGGATTCACGCCTGCGGGGTACGGGCCGGAAGCCGAATGCGCACACTGCTTGCGCGACCTGCTGCCAGACCGATCCCTCCCCTCTCTCCCGCCGCCGCGATCCCGTCCGATACGACAAAGTTCGACGACTATGATACGATTCGGAACGATAGCGGCCGCATGGTGCGCCGTATTGCTGCTGGCAGCCTGCGAAAGTTCGGGGCCGGCTGAAAAAGAGGATTTCGACACGGGCGGCAGCGCGGGGGTCTTCTGCCTCTGCGAAGGCAACATGAACGCCGGCAACGCCTCGCTCTCCTACTACGACCCCGCCGCACGCACGGTGCAGAACGAGGTATTCTACCGTGCCAACGGCGCCAAACTGGGCGACGTGGCGCAATCGATCTTCCTGCGCGAAGGGCGCGTCTTCATCCCGATGGACAATTCGGGCGTGATCTGGGCCATCGACGCCGACACCTTCCGCATCGAGGGAAAGCTCGAAGCGGCGAGCAGCCAGCACCCCGACGAGAACAACCACATCGTCGCGCCGCGCTACATCCACTTCCTGAGCGACACGAAAGCCTACGTGACCGACCTGTTCAGCCCCTACATCACCGTCTTCGACCCCCGCACCTGCAAGATAACGGGCGCCATCCACACCGGTCAGGCTCCGTCGACGGGCAGCTACAACTCCACGGAACAGATGGCGCAGTACGACAAGTGGGTCTTCGTCAATTGCTGGTCGTACAGCAACAAGATCCTGGTCATCGACTCCGAGCAGGACAAGGTGGTGCACGAAATCGAACTGCGGAGCATCCAGCCCAATTCGCTGGTCGTCGACCGCAACGGCAAACTGTGGGCGCTGACCGACGGCGGCTACGCCGGCAGCGAATACGGGCAGACCGAACCCTGTCTCTACCGCATCGACGCTGCGACCTGGCGCGTCGAACAGGAATTCGTCTTCGAAAAGGAGGAGTACCCCTCGGAGCTCTGCATTAACGGTGCGGGCGACGTGCTCTACTTCATCAACGACGGCATCTGCAAGATGTCGGTCACGGCCGCGCACGCTCCCGTCAGGCCGTTGATCCCCAACGAGCGGCGGCACCAGATCTACGGTCTGGCGGTCGATCCCACGAGCGGGGAGATCTACGTGGGCGACGCGATCGATTTCGAACAGCCGGGCGTGGTCTACCGCTACCGCGACACCGGTCAGAGCGCCGAACTGGTCGACTCGTTCGGCGTGGGAATGCTACCCAGCGCCTTCGCATTCAAATAGGAAACCGCCATGAGAAAGACGCTCTCCCTGCTCGCCGCACTGCTCGCCGTCGCCTGCGGCGGGGACGAACAAACCGACACCTCGGCACTGCAACCCACCATTACGCAGCAGGAGGCCAACGCCCGCTACCGCGTGAAGGTGGGGCGCGAACTGCTCATCGCCCCGAGCTATACCAACGCCGAAGGGGCGCGCTTCACCTGGACGTGCGACGACGAGGTGGTCTGCCGCGAAGCCTCCTACGTCTTCCGGCGCGACAAGGCCGGCATCTACTACCTCTCGCTGCGCGTCGAAAATGACTACGGCGCCGCCGAGGACGAACTGCGCGTGCGGGTCGACGCGCTCGAAGCGCCCTGCATCACGCTCATCGAACCCGTCGGAGGGTTCACCGTCGCGGCCGACGCCGAACTGACGATCGCTCCCACCGTCGAGAACGGCCAGACGGCGCGCTTCCGATGGACGATCGACGGAGAAACGGTCGGCGAAGCGGCGGAGTACCTTTTCCGGCGGCACGAATGCGGCGACTACGAAGTGACGTTCAGCGCCGCGAACGACGACGGCGAGGACTCGGTCTCGTTCACTGTAAAAGTATTGTCTCCGGAGCAGATGCCCTTCTCGTGGGAATTTCCCCAGACGACCTATAACGTCGCGCGGGGACGCACGATCCGCCTGAAAGGGTGGAACCCCGTCAACGCCTTCGACGCCGAATACATCTGGGAGGTCGACGGCACGGAGCGACAACGCGGAGCGCAGCTCGAATACCGCTTCGAAGCCCTCGAAGAAGGACCGCACGAAGTGACGGTCACCATGCGCAACAGCTATGCGACCCGCTCGCAAACACTGTCGGTCAACGTCTGTGCGGCCGAAGGCACCTATTACCGGCCCGCCGACGCCGCGAGCCGGGCGTCGACCGTCCGCGTCTTCGAGTACCTGCCCGCGCCCGGACTGTGGGTGAGCGGCTACATGTACGGCCCGCTCTTCACCGCCACGACGATGGCCGAAGCGTGCGCCTACGTGCAATCGCGCTTCGACATCAACTACATGATCTCGCTGGGAGCGTGGGGCGGCTACGTCGTCGCAGGCTTCGACCACAGCGTCGACAACAGCGGCGGCGGGGTCGACCTGGCCATCCGCGGCAATCCCTACTCCTACCAGTCGGAGCCGGGCGTCGTCTGGGTCGCACAGGACGAGAACGGCGACGGGGAACCCAACGACACGTGGTACGAACTGGCCGGTTCGGAGTACGACAGCGCTGAAACGATCTACGACTATTCGGTCACCTACTATCAGCCTACGCGCGCGCAGGCCGCCGTCGTCTGGCGCGACAACCGCGGCGGCGGGGGCACGATCGACCACAACGCCTACTGGAACCCTTCGGACAGCTACTATCAGCCGTGGCTGCCCGAAGGAGAGTGCACCTTCTACGGCACGCGCCTGCTGGACCGCTCGTACGTCGACGCTTCGGGGCAGACCGTCGTTCCTCCCTACGACTGGGGTTATGCCGACAACGCGGGCAAAAGCGACTACGACGGGCAGTTCTGCCTTTTCCGCCTGAGCAACGCCCGCACCTTCGACGGCCGGCCCGCCGACCTGAAATACATCGACTTCGTGAAGATACAGACCGGCCAGATGGGCAAGACCGCGCTGCTGGGCGAAACCTCCACCGAGGTGCACCACATCGTCGACTACCACCTTATCGACCGAGAAACCGAATAACCCATGCGCCGCCTCACGCTCCTTCCGCTGCTCATTCTCCCGCTGCTCGCCGCCGCGCAGGAGGAGCGCCCCGCGTGGTCGCTCCCGATCGAGGAGGTGCCGGTGGTGACCCGCCGCACGATGAAGGAGATCGGCGTGCAGCGCACGCAGCTGGATTCGACCGTGCTGCACGACAACATCTCGCTCTCGATGGCCGACGTGCTGACGCAGAACGCCAACCTCTTCATCAAGAGCTACGGCCGTGCCACGCTCGCGACGGCCGAATTCCGCGGCACGTCGCCCTCGCACACGCAGGTGACGTGGAACGGGATGCGGATCAACTCGCCGATGCTCGGCACGGTCGACTTCTCGATGATCCCCGCGTTCTTCATCGACGCCGCGACGCTGCTGCACGGCGCCTCTTCGATCGGCGTCACGGGCGGCGCACTGGGCGGCGCCGTCGTGCTCGGCACCCGCCCGTCCGCGCAGCGGGGCTGGCAAACGCAATACGTGCAGGGCGTCGGATCGTTCTCGACCTTCGACCAATACCTGCGCGTAAGCTACGGCGGCCAGCGGTGGAGCGCCTCGACGCGCGCGGTCTACTCCACCTCGGACAACGACTTCCGCTACACCAACTACGACAAGATGGAGCTCGTCTACGGCCCCGACGGCGCGGTGGTCGACACCTACCACCCCGTCGAGCGCAACCGCAGCGGCTACTTCCGCGACCTGCACCTGTTGCAGGAACTCTACTACAATCGCGGCGACGGCACGCGCTACGGCCTTTCGGCGTGGTACCTCCGCTCGAAACGCGGGCTGCCCTTCCTCTCGACCGACTACCGCGACGACGTGACGATCCTCAACGAACAACGCGAACAGACGCTGCGCGCCGTGGCCTCGTGGGAACGGCTGCGCGAGCGGCTCAAACTGGGAGCGAAACTCGGCTACGCCTACACCGCCTCGGCCTACGACTTCCGGCAACGCAACGCACAGGGAGCGCAGAGCGACCTGACGCTGAGCCGCAGCTATCTGCATACTCCCTACGGACAGTTCGATGCCGAATACTACGTCGGCCGGCGCTGGCTCTTCACGGGCAACGTCGCGCTGCACGTTCCGATGGTCGATTGCAGCGACAAGAGCCCCTACCACGAGGGCGACGTCTACGACCGTTATCGCGTGGAGCTGTCGGGGCACCTCTCGGCCAAATGGCGGCCGACCGAACGCATCGGGCTGGCGGTCAACCTGCGCGGCGAACTCTACGACCGCCATGCCGTGCCGCTGATCCCCGCCTTTTTCTTCGACTGGGTCGTCTCCGAACGCGGCAACGTGGTACTCAAAGCCTCCGTGGCGCGCAACTACCGCTACCCGACGCTCAACGACCGCTACTACCAGCCGGGCGGCAACCCCGACCTGCGCCCCGAACACGGCTTCACTTACGACGGCGGCATATCGTTCGCACTGGGCGGCGAAGCGGAGGGCTACACGCTGCGGGGCGAGGCGACGCTCTTCGACTCGCACATCGACGACTGGATTCTCTGGGTGCAGGCGCGGCGCGGCTACTGGACGCCCCGCAACGTCCGCAAAGTCCACAACTACGGCGCCGAGACGAAGGTCGACGCCTCGGTGCGCCTCTCGCCCGACTGGCGACTCGGCCTCGACGCCCACTTCGCATGGACCCCCTCGATCAACTACGGCGAACCGGTCAACGACGCCGACGCCTCCTACGGCAAACAGCTGGTCTACGTCCCCGAATACGCCGCGGCCGCCACGGCGACGCTGGGCTGGCGCCGCTGGACGCTCGTCTACAAATGGAACTATTACAGCGAACGCTATACCACCACGAGCAACGACACGTCGCTCCGCACCGGCCGGCTCGAACCCTACTACATGAGCGACCTCTCGCTCGAACGCTCCTTCGCGCTGCGATGGGCCGATCTGTCGCTCAAAGGGGTGGTGCGCAACCTCTTCAACGTCGAGTACGTCACCGTGCTCTCGCGCCCCATGCCCCGTCTCAACTACGAAATCTTTCTGGACATCCGACCCAAATTCCACACCCGCAAACGATGAGACACCTCCTCCCCCTGCTCTGCGGCCTGCTGCTGGCCGCCTGCGGTCAGCGCGCCGCCCGCCCGATCGGCGACTTCACGCTGCCGGTCTACACGCCCCGCTACGCCTCTGGATTCGAGATCACGGGCGCTGCCGGAAGCCGCAGCACGCTCGTCACCGTCCACAACCCGTGGTACGGCGACGAGGTTACCGACCAATACCTCTTCATCGCCCGCGACGGCGAACCGGCCCCCGCAGGTTTCGAGGGGCAGGTGCTGCGCGACGAGGCGCAGCGCGTGGTCTGCATGTCGGGCTCCTACATCGCCATGCTCGACGCCCTCGGAGCGGCCGACCGCGTGGTGGGCGTCTCCGGAGCGCAATACCTGATCAACGAAACGCTCCGCCGCCGCATCGCCCGCGGGGAGGCCGCCGACGTGGGATTCGACAGCAACGTCGATTTCGAACGGCTCATGGCGCTGCGCCCCGACCTGGTGATGCTCTTCGGCATCGGCGGAGCCGACACGGCGCTCACGGGAAAACTGCGCGAGCTGGGCATCCCCTACCTCTACATGGGCGAGCACTGCGAGGAGTCGCCGCTGGGCAAGAGCGAATGGGTGGTCGTCGCCGCCGAGATCGCAGGACTCCGCATGGAGGGTTCCCGCCTCTTCGCCGCCATTCCCGAACGCTACGAACGGCTGCGTGCCCTCGCCCAGCAGACCGCCGCACGGCCGCGCGTGATGCTCAACACCCCCTACCGCGACACCTGGTTCATGCCGGCGCGCAACAGCTACATGGTGCGGCTCCTCGAAGATGCCGGCGCACGGTACGTCTTCGAGGAGAACACGGCCACGCAGACGCTGCCGATCGACATCGAGCAGGCCTACTACCTCACGAGCAAATCCGATTTCTGGCTCAACGTGAGCGGCTGCAACACGCTCGACGAAGTGCGCCGGCAGAATCCCCGGCTGGCCGACACGCCTCCCGTGCGCGAGGGGCGCGTCTACGACAACAACCGCCGCCGCAACGCGGCGGGCGGCAGCGATTTCTGGGAATCGGGCGTACTGCGTCCCGACCGCGTGCTGGCGGATCTGGTGCACATCTTCCACCCCGAACTCTCCGAAACGGACGAACTGTACTATTACCGGCAGCTGGAATAACGCGGAAGCCGCCCTGCTGCGCCGCATCCGACCGCTCCTTCGGTTTTCCCGCCGAAGACGGCCGCACCGCTCTTTTTCGGCAAATTTTTTGACGGTTCGAAAATAATCAGTATCTTTCGTTTCGTAAGACTCAGTATGTTGCGCCCGATGAAAAACGCCGACCGCCGACCGCTGCCCGTCCGCATCTTCCGTTTCTACTACGACGGATTCCGGGAGATGACGCTCGGACGGACGCTGTGGGCGATTATCCTCATCAAACTCTTCATCCTGTTCGTCGTCCTGCGGCTGCTCTTTTTCCCCGACGTCCTGGGCGGCAAGAGCGCCGAAGAGCGCGGCGAAATCGTGCGCAACGAACTGATAAAGCACGGATTGGAAACGCAAAACTGAAAAGCGTATGGTTTCGGAAATGCTACAAAGCGTGGAGTGGTCGCGGGCGCAGTTCGCCCTGACGGCCATTTACCATTGGCTCTTCGTCCCGCTGACGCTCGGTCTGAGCGTCCTGTGCGCGCTGATGGAGACTCGCTACTACCGCACGGGCGACCCCTTCTGGCGCAGCACGACGAAGTTCTGGATGCGGCTGTTCGGCATCAACTTCGCCATCGGCGTAGCCACGGGACTGATTCTCGAATTCGAGTTCGGCACCAACTGGTCGAACTACTCCAACTTCGTGGGCGACATCTTCGGTGCGCCGCTGGCCATCGAGGGGATCATGGCTTTCTTCCTCGAATCGACCTTCGTGGCGGTGATGTTCTTCGGCTGGGACAAGGTGAGCCGCGGCTTCCACCTCTCGGCTACGTGGCTCACGGCCATCGGCGCCAACCTTTCGGCGCTGTGGATTCTGGTGGCCAACAGCTGGATGCAGTATCCCGTCGGATGTTCGTTCAACATCGCCACGGTGCGCAACGAGATGGATTCGTTCTGGGACGTACTCTTCTCGCCCGTGGCGATCAACAAGTTCTCGCATACGGTCACCTCGTCGTTCCTCCTGGCGGCGATCTTCGTCATGGGCGTGAGCGCGTGGTACCTGCTGCGCGGACGCCACCGCCGCATGGCGCGCAGCAGCATCGCGCTGGCGTCGGTCTTCGGGCTGGTCTTCGCCCTCGTGGCGGCCTTTTCGGGCGACCGCTCGGGTGCGATCGTGGCGCGCGTGCAGCCGATGAAGCTGGCGGCCATGGAGGCGCTCTACGACGGCGAGGAGGGGGCGCCGCTGACGGTGGTGGGCCTGCTGCGCCCCGAAGGGCAGCGCACCTGCGACGACGACGCCTTCTACTTCAAGATCGGCATCCCCAAGCTCCTCTCGCTGATGAGTTTCCGCTCGGCCGACGCCTTCGTTCCGGGGATCAACGATCTGGTTTACGGCAACGAGGAGCGGGGCATCCTCTCCACGGCCGAGAAAATGTCGCGCGGACGCCATGCGATCGACCAGCTGGGCCGCTATCACGAAGCGCGCGAAAAGGGCGACGAAGCCGCGATGCACGAGGTCGAACGGCTTTTCGACGCCTCGACGCCCGAAGGGGCGGCCTTCCTGCGCGACTACTACGCCTACTTCGGCTACGGTTATCTCCGCTCGCCCCAGGAGACGGTGCCCAACGTGCCGCTGGTCTTCTATTCGTTCCGCGTCATGGTCGGTGCAGGCTGTTTCTTCATCCTGCTCTGTGCCGTCGTGTGGTGGCTCAACCGCCGCGACCGGCTCGCAGGCAAACGCTGGCTGCTGCGGGTGATGATCCTGTCGATCCCGCTGGCCTACCTCGCCTCGCAGGCGGGCTGGATCGTCGCCGAAGTGGGACGCCAGCCGTGGACGATCCAGAACCTGCTGCCTGCCTGCGTGTCGGGGTCGCACATCGCCGCCACGCCCGTGGCCGTCACATTCTTCATCTTCCTCGCGCTCTTCACGGTGCTGCTGGCGGCCGAACTGGCCATCATGCTGCGCCAGATCAAGATCGGACCTAACGAATAACGACTATGGACACACTGCTCTTTCTGCAACACTACTGGTGGTTCCTCATCTCCCTGCTGGGGGCGTTGCTGGTCTTCCTGCTCTTCGTACAGGGCGGTCAGGGATTGCTCTACACGATGGGGCGCACCGAAGCCGAACGCGACCTGGTCGTCAACGCGCTCGGCCGCAAATGGGAGTTCACCTTCACGACGCTCGTCACCTTCGGCGGCGCGTTCTTCGCCTCCTTCCCGTTATTCTACTCGACATCGTTCGGCGGCGCATTCTACGTCTGGATGGCCATTCTGCTGGTCTTCGTCGTGCAGGCCGTCTCCTACGAATACCGCCGCAAACCGTCCAACGTACTCGGCCAACGCACCTACGAGGCCTTTCTGGTACTCAACGGCGTGGCGGGGCCGCTGCTGCTGGGCGTCGCCGTGGGCACATTCTTCACCGGCGCGGAGTTCACCGTCAACCGCATGAACATGGCCGCCGTGGGCGGCGACACGGCCATATCGCAATGGGCGACGCCGTGGCACGGTCTCGAAGCGCTGACGGACGCACGCAATCTGCTGCTGGGAGTAGCCGTCTTCGCCCTTTCGCGGGTGCTGGCGCTCCACTTTTTCCTCAACAATCTCGACGACGAGACGCTGAGGCTGCGTGCGCGACGCCTGTCGTGCGGCTATTCGCTGCTCTTTCTGGCCGCGTTCCTCGCCTTCTTCGGGTGGCTGCTCTGCTCCGACGGTCGGGCGATCGACCCTGCCTCCGGCACGGTGAGCATCGAACCTTACAAATACCTGCACAATCTGCTGGCGATGCCGGCTGTCGCTATCGTACTGCTCGCAGGCGTCGCTGCGGTGCTGTGGGGACTTTGGAGCGGCGGGCGCAACGGCAGCCGGCGGGCGATCTGGTTCAGCGGCGCGGGAACGATCCTCACGGTGCTGGCACTGCTGCTGCTGGCGGGCTGGAACGATACCTGCTACTACCCGTCGCTGACGGACATGCAGTCTTCGCTGGCGATCACCAACAGTTCGTCGAGTCTCTTCACACTCAAAGTGATGAGCGTCGTCTCGCTGCTGATCCCCTTCGTCGCGGCCTACATTTGGTATGCGTGGAGGGCGTTGACCCGCCCGATCTCGGAACGCGAGGTCGAGGAGGCGGAACACAAATACTGATCGGGATAGGAAATACCGTTTATGGAGATCGTTTCGCTGCGGGAATCGCCGCAGGAGGTCGAACGGTTCATCGCCTATTTCCAAAGCCGATGGGCGGACGTTACCACCCGTGAGGCGAACGGTCGCGCCTCTACGGAATAGAACGGTGACCGCCGGCAGCCGCGCAGGAAGGCCGTCGTTCAGCGACGGCCTTTTCGTTCGCGGACGATGATCTTACGGCGCCGCACCGACCAGCCGAAATGGCCGATCAGCTCGCCCAGCCGGAAATATTCGCCGTGCGAATAGGCCACCAGCCCCGCTCGTTCCAGATCGAAACGCCCCGTGGCGGAATCGATGTAGCGGTCGTCGACCAGCACGTTGACGACCTCCGCCAGAAACATGTCGTGCGACCCGAGCGGCAGGATCTGCCGCACGCGGCACTCGACGACGACGGGCGACTCCTCCAACGCCGGAGCCGCCACGACCGCGCCGCGCAGGGGCGTGAGTCCCGTCTCGCGGAATTTGTCGTAGTCGCGACCCGAACGGACGCCGCACCAGTCGACGGCACGCGCCATGGCAGCCGTGGTGAGGTTGATCGTGAACTCGCCCGTGCGCGCGATCAGCGCATGGGAGTGGCGTTCGGGACGCACCGAGACGTAACACATCGGCGGTGCGGTGCAGACCGTCCCCGTCCACGCCACGGTCAGCAGGTTCCAGTTGTCGGGCGCATCGCCGCACCCCACCAGCACGGCCGGCAGCGGATAGATCATCGTGCCGGGTTTCCAACTCTCTTTCATCGTCCGTCGGGCGCCGCATGTGAGCGGCCGCACGGCAAAGATACGCTTTTCAACCGAAACTCGTATCCCGCAGGCGGTGGCACCGCCTGAAAATCCGCCGGAGCGTTTCGGCTGCAATCCCGTTTCGGGTAAGGCATATTCTTTGCGTTCCGGCAGGGAAAACGCCCCCGCCGCCCGCCGAAAGGCGTGCCGCTTACCGAACCGATATGAATACGAACGAATTCGCCCGAACCCTGTTGCTCGGCATCAAAAACCTCCTTTCATGGATAGGCATTCCGCGCCACCTGCTCGACAAACTGGACGAGATCCTGTTTCTCGTGTGCATCGTCACGATCGCGTTCGTCGTGGCGGCCGTCGTCCACCTCCTGCTCGTCCGCGCGGCCAGGAAGATCCTCAAACGCAAACACCTCGATTTCTTCGATTCGCTGTTCCGGTACAGCGTCTTCCGCAAATCGACGGCGCTCATTCCGCCCCTGATCGTCTCCGCGCTGCTGCCCTTCGCCTTCGCCACCGACTCCGCATGGTTCACCGTAAGCGAACGGGTCACGTGGATCTACTTTTTCATCGTGCTGATGATCTCCGTCAACGCGATCCTGAACACCGTGGGCGACACGCTGAAAAACGACGGACAGTTGAAAAACCGTCCGATCAAGGGATTCATCCAGATCTTTCAGGTGATCTTCTCCTGCGTCGTGGTCATCGTCGTCGTCTCGATCCTGATCGACAAGTCGCCGGTCAACCTGATTACGGGGCTGGGCGCCTTCACGGCCGTCCTGATGCTGGTATTCAAGGACCCTATCCTGGGGCTGGTCGCGGGCGTGATGATCTCCGAGAACGACATGCTGCGCATCGGCGACTGGATCGAGATGCCCCAGAACGGCATCAACGGCACCGTGACCGACATCTCGCTGACGGTCATCAAAGTCCAGAATTTCGACAATACGATCGTCACCGTACCTCCGTACTCGCTGGTCTCCGGATCGTTCGTCAACTGGCGGGGCATGAGCGATTCGGGCGGACGCCGCATCATGCGCGAATACGCACTCAAACTCGACTGCATCAAACCCTGCACGCCCGAATTTCTGGAACGGATGAAGGCTTTCGACGAAGAACTGGCGCAATTCATCGCCGAAAAACAGCGGCAGGCGGCCGAGGGCAAGGTCGCCAACACGGAGAATCCCGACGGACTGGTCAACGGGACGATCGAGACGAATCTCGGTCTGCTGCGGGCCTACATGGCGTTGTACCTGCGCCGGCACCCCTTCGTCAGCCGCGACCTGCTGCTGATGGTCCGGACGCTGCCCGCGACGGAGAACGGACTGCCGGTCCAGATCTACTGCTTCTCCTCCGACAAGAACTGGCCGAGCTACGAATCCATTCAGGCTGAGATTATGGAGCACTTCGTCGCCGTATTACCGGCCTTCGAACTCTACGCATTCCAGCGCACGGGCGCCCGCGACGTCCTCCTCAACGGCATCGCCGCTTCCGGAAAAGCCGACCTGGCGACGATGGAGACCGCTCCCCTGCATACGGACCCTTCGGAAAAGCAGGAAACCTGAGATTCCGCCCGTTCGCGACAGAAAACGGGTGCATCCGAAAAAAGAGATATATTTCTTGTCCGAAACCGTATATCGAAATCACAGACAGGACATGACACGAATCGCAATCAAGCGGGTCTACGAACCCGCAACGGACACGGACGGACTGCGGGTGCTGGTCGACAAACTCTGGCCGCGCGGCATCCGCAAGGAGGCGTTGCACTACGACCTGTGGGCGAAGGAGATCGCGCCCTCCGCTCCCCTCCGGAGATGGTTCCATGCCGACCCGCAAGGCCGTTGGGAAGAGTTCCGCAGACGGTATCTGCACGAACTGGCGGCGTCGCCCGCCGTGAGGGCGTTCGTCGCAAGGATCGAAAAGGAACCGCGCGCGACGCTTCTCTACGCCTCCAAAAATGCGGAGGAGAACCACGCGCGCGTGTTACGGGAGTATCTCGAACGGGAGTCGGGATGACATATCCGTTGCAGGAAAATGCGGACGGAGTCTTTGCGAACAGAATTTTGCGGCCAGAACCGGAGATGCTGACGATATTCACGGAGATCGGCCTGCGCACCTGCGGGCGCGGCGCCTTTCCCCTGCCTGCCGGCTTGCCCTGCCGCCGCCGGCAGGCAAAAAGTCGCCGGCAACGGCGAACTTTTTATTTGACGCGCAATTCCGAATAAATTCGGTTGCGCGTCAAATAAAAAAGTCCGCGAACTTCGTTCACGGACTTTTCGCCTACCGGCTTGCGGAAAGGAGGGGATTCGAACCCCTGAAACCCTTTAGGGGTTTACTCGCTTTCCAGGCGGGCCAGTTCAACCACTCCTGCACCTTTCCCCGAATCAAAAAAAAGAACCAACCTTCCGACCGGTTGATTCTTTGCGGAGAGAGAGGGATTCGAACAATCCTTCCAATCCTCAATATATCAACCTGTTACTCGGAAATAAAAATCAAAGTACACCGAATAACCCACAGATAATCTGCATAATTTTACCCTTGCGTCGTACTTGGTTGTGACAAAGATAAGGAAATTTCACAAAAAGAACAAATAATCTCGATCATCATTCTCACAAGTCTGGAAATGCCTCAAACGGACATTTTTGTAAAACGGTATTTGAACTATTTTCTTTGCGGATTACCGGAATATTCCGGCACAATCTACAACAAAACATTGTGCAGTTATGGAGTTTCAAATGATCGAACAGAGCGCTTTCGACGAAATGAAAACGCTCGTAACAACCTTACGGGAGCGTGCTGAACGATTCCGAGAACTGTTCTCACCGCCGCAACCGCGACACTGGCTGACAGCCGAAGAAGTCTGTAAAGCACTGCGCATCACCAAACGTGCCTTGCAGTACTATCGTTCGGAAGGGATCATACCCAGTACATCGCTGGGCAACAAGATTCTGTACAAAGAATCAGACATCGCGCGTATTCTGCAAAACAACCTCATCGCTCCTTCTAAGTAATGGACGACGTACTCTTGCGAACCTCGCCGGAATACAAGGAGTTCCGACAGGAAATACTTCGTGCGATTCATTTGCTGGATACATCGATCGCGGCCCATCGACCGACGATCGGCACGGAAAGCTATCTTACCGGCGAAGAGGTGATGGAGCTGTTTTCGTTATGTCCCCGCACCCTGCAAAACTACCGTGACCGTCGGGTACTTCCCTACACGACGATCGGCAGCAAAATTCTCTACCCGCGTTCTCTGATCGAAAAGATTCTGGACCGGAACTATCGTAAATCGCTGCGATAGTGTATTGTCAAATAGTATGGGCGGCGCGTTGCCGCCCATACTATTTTATCACTCTATAAAGTCTTCGACGATTCGTCCCTGCGTATATAAATCGCGTTCTATTCCGAGGCCGCCCGGCAGCACGATACGTTGCAGGTCGGAGAGCATCAGGTAACCCCATTCCCACTCGCAAATGTGGCAGAACCCGAAGAGTTTCCAATCTCCGTCCTCCTGTTTCTCCGCCTCCGTAATGAGCCACGTCCCGGCTCCCATGGGGTTGAAATACTTTACAAGCACCTCGGCCTTCAGACCTTTGCCGTCCTGCGAATAGATCGGATGTTCTTCGAATTTCCGAATAATCTGTTTCGTAAGCAATTCCATAACTGTTTTATGCAGTGTTTATCCTCCTGCACCGGAGTTTTACAGAACGGCCGCGCCATTAGCAGGAGCGGCCGTCAAAGGTTCGTATTGTCTGCAACTTATCGGGTAGTTTAGACTTTGGCCAACGCCATAAATCTTCTATCTCGTTCTTCATAATTTGCAGCATCTCGACGTTCTACATAACCTTGCAAGCGAATCGCAGACCTGCAATTTCAGACGATGCAGCGGCCCTCTTTCCCGACAGGTTATGCAGCAGGCGCCATCGAGCGTATTGTAATATCCGTGTTCAGGTACGATCCTGCACCCGCAGGCACGACAAGTCAATTCATTCATCGGAAACAAGTTCGTCTTTATTGCATCGGCAAATGGTGGTCTTTAAGCTGTTCGGCAATCTCGCAGCACATCCGATAGGAAGCGCGGTTACGGTCGTCGATACGCACATTGCCCTCTGCTGCCATGAAGAGGACGCACGTGCGCAGCAGAGCGAAGAATCGCTGCTGCACGGTCGGATGTTCGTATTGCAGTCCTGCGGCGAAGGCTTTGCAGTCGAATCCGAAGTCGTTCAGCCCGCTCATCAATGCGCGGAAAAGTTTATGCTCCGGCATCTGTTCCAGCGTTGTGTGGGTATATTTATCCTTTACCTGTTTCATAGCGTCGTCAGTTGTTCACACGGTTAAGCAGTTCTCCCGACAGCTCGTGCAGTTCGCGTTGTCGTGCAGGCTGTGTCTCGCGGGCATAGGCCGTTATCGCCTGCGTCAGTTTCCAAAGCGTCGGCCCTCCGGCGAGTCCGTCGTCGGGATTGTTGTTCATCAACAGTTTCCGCACGCCTTCGCTCTCGGTTTTCAGCAGGCGGCCTTTCTGCATGAGCCGTTCCAGTTCTTGTGTGAAGTTGACCTCCTTGGCAGCCGCAGCCTTTATTTCGAGCGCTTTGCGACGGATGTTGTCGCGGCCGAAGAGCTGGGACGTAAGGTCGTTCACCGCAGACACGGTGGTCTGCGTGTCGAGTTCATACGTCCGCTGCGAGAGCTGGATATTATCGGGCAGCTTACCGCCCAGATGGATCTGCTTCATTACGTTCTCACGCACCATACCGTTCAAGCAGACGCCGTTGAGCAGGAAGACGCGGATGTCCACCGCCCCGTCGCCGAAATCCGAGGTGGAAAAACGCGCTCCCATATAGATTTGTACTTCACCGTTGAACTCGGTGGGGATGCAGATCGGCTGAGGAAGGATCGTCTCGACATAAATCTTCGTATCGGTCCACAGCGCATCGTATGCCACGGCTCCCTGTTCGAGGGCCTTGCCCAGAAATGCCGAGAGGATGCGCTGGCTGTCGAGGCGGCGGTAGCTGTCCGAGAGGATGCCGCGCACTTCGTCGCCTACGGCGCGGACGAGAACACGGCTGCGGTCGCTCCACAAGGTGTGTTCGTTGAGAATGCGTGCGGCCAATGTGCGTTTCCACGATGTTCCGCCAGCCAACTCGCGCAGGTAACGCGACGGAACGTTCATCTTCTCGGCCGCCTGTCCCACGGCGTTGTCGTGAAGGCGGAAGCGTCCTTCGGGCATCTGCATCGTCAGACGATTGCCGTCGTCGAGAAAGAGTACCTTGCGTATACTGCCCGTTTCCCGGTATTGGGCGCCGATCGGAAGGAGGTAGTCTTGCAGCTGCGCGGATTCGACGATCATGCGCTGGATGGTTTGTTGCACTGCGGGTGCCCGGTGTTCTACCAGGTGCCGTACTCTGTCGGCTACGACCCGGTTCAGTCCTTGTTGGTGTGCTACACGTGCGGAGGACGCACTCGTTACGGAAGTATTCATAAATTTGAATTTTAAGTTTCGCCGCTCGAACCATTCGGGCGGCACGCAGAAGGCCATAGTCGGGGACGGGGCTGCCCGCAAGGTTTTTCCGTAAGGAAAACCGGCAGGACTTGCAGGCAGGCACGGACACGACTACTTTTGCCGGGCCGACCGAGATCGAGAGGATGAAGAAAAACACCCGAAAAACCTTTACTCGGCTTTTCGGGTATTTTCGAATTTATCGGACGAAGCGAAACCGCTCATCTCTTACCGTCGTTTTACACCGTGTATCCGATTCGGTGGCACGGAGGGAACATGCAGGTCCGAAATGTCGTCGTACTTGTTCCGATGCGGTTGCATGCCCCGTCTTAGGGGATAGTTCTTTTTCAGTATCTCAGCGGCCAACTGTCGGGTTCGTTCCTGCAACTTCCGCTGCGCCGCCGAACTTCCCGCTGATGTTCCGTATTCGCGTGCCAGCGTCTCGAATGCTTCGGCACTCGGGAAAAGACTGTTCATAATCCCGTATTTCATTCCTCCGCTCATTCCGTTCTGCTGCATCGTCTGTAAAACGGCGATGTCGAAACTGTAGCTGCTGTAATGCGGGGTGTGCGGAACGTCGTCGATCAACTTCTTATAATTCTGTACCGTCGGCACCAGATCGAACGTGTCGGTCCGTATGCCGTACGCCAGCAATGCTTTCGGGGCAAATGTTTCGGGCGGGATCTCGCCGAAGGCATACCGTCCCCTGTCTTTATCGTCACGGTCGAGCCGGAACAGATCGGCGTACTTCTGCCAGCCGGTATCGAACTGCGGGAGCCGATATATCTGTAACTGCGTATCCTGTAATTGAGGGTGGAAGAAGTGCAGCAGATAGTAGTCCCACATCTCTATGAAACGTTGTGCTCCGAGGGGCGTTTCGGTAAATAGCAGCAATCCCTGTCGGGTCTCTACGGCTGTCAGGGTGTCGAAACTCGGCAGTCTTTTCATTCCCTCACCGAAGCAGAACATCGCACGTTGGTAGCCGTCGTGGTGCCGGAGCCGTTCCAACTCCGCCTCGGGCGAGAGGTAGGGAATATTCATCTGCCAGCAAAAGGCGGCATCGCGCAGGCGCACGATGCGCTGCGGCGCCACACCCTCTTCGAGCAGAATCGGCAGGCTGTTTTGCAGGAAATCGGGGCCGATGAGCCGCTCCTGCTGGCGGATCCGGAGGAGCACGTCGTCCGGAATCGTGTACTGAAAGAGCCAGTAGTCGGGATAGTTTCCTCCCGAGCGCTGTCCTTCGACATTGCGTTGGATAAACTGCTCGAACCCTTCGCCCGTATCGTTTCGAATGGCGTAGTCCCGTACTTTGCAGCGGGTGTCGAGCGCAAAATAGAACTCGAATCCGTCTTTCTGTGGTCGTGTCATAGGTTTTCAATGTCGTTTCAGATGAAATTCCGCGCCTCGTACCGGCTCGTCGCGCCGCCTCTGATATGCTTCGAGCAGCTTGTCGGGACGGAAGAGCAGATTTATGGCGTCGAAATTCCGGAAGGTGCGGATTCCTTGGGCCTGCATGGGAGGTATCTCGGACGAAGGCCGACGCCGTATCGGGAACTTCCGGTCGAGGATGTAGGCGGCCAGATTGTACTGCTCCTCGCGCTTGGCCGCCCGCCCCTCGTCCGAGAGGTCGGAGGCGTACTTGCGTTCGATGTTGTCGAATCCGTTGCGGAAGACGAACTCCCTGTTCCAATACCTTTCGGCATTCTGCATAAGATACCCGTAGCCGCGCTGCATGATGATCTGCAACCCCGTAAGATCGCGTATGCCGTTGGAGACATACAGGTTCTCCCCGTGCTGCGGATCCACGAAGGCCCAGAAGTTGTCGGCCGTAGCCCGCATGTCGTACTCTTTGAGGCAATATCCGCGACGCAGAACCTCAGCATCGACGAAGGGATGCTCCGGGACCCACATCATACCGCCTGCCGTGGGCAGCACCTGCGGATTCACCTTGTCCCAAAAGCCGTCGGGATCGGCCTCCACCTCGTACACGCGCAGGGTTTCAACCCCCAGATCGGGGTCGAAGAAACAATCGGCGTGATGCTGCATGTAGCGTTCGCAGGCCTCCCGACCGTCCGGCTCCTGCGTGAAGAGCACCGTACCCCGCTCGGTCTCCACGGCACGGCAGCGCCGCAGGTCCTCACGGGCGACCGGTGGCAGCCCCTCGTTGCGGAACTGCCGGTAGTCGGCCTTTGTCGAGAGCATGTTGCCGCAGTTACCCTCCGCAAGGGGGTCGAGGTCGTACTTGTAACAGTAGAGAAGGTCTTTCAGCGTTACGGCGTGCCGGATGTCCAGCTTCTCGGTGGCTGTGGACGGATCCAGCAGGTAATTGTGCTCCGCCGCTTCGATGCGGGGCAGCAACGCGGCATCGGTCGTGCGTATATCGAAAAACAACACCGAGGGAATCGCCCCGCAATTGGCGGCGTAGTCCGTAAATTCGTCGAGCAGGGCGCGGAATCCTTCGTCGCCGCGACGGGATCGCTCCATGGCGATAATCTTGTTGCCGTCGTCCACAGCGACGTACAACGCACCCTGCATCTGTTCCTGATCTTGTTCTTGTTCCATCGTTATTCCTCCTCCAGTGAATTAGCGTTGAACGAATCGATTGACAGCACGTCTTCGTAGTCGATGTTCAGGCTGATGTTGCGGCTGCAGCTCCGTCGTTCCGTTATCTCGATAGTCGGTATCTTGTCGTTGGGAAAAGTCGCTTTCTTCACGACGACCATGTTGCGGATCTTCGCGGGCGAGTCCCCGATACGTCGGGCGTAGCGCGTCATTTCGGCGGTGGACGTCGAGACCGCAGAGTTGTTGTATGCCTTCCGCTCCCTCGGCAGGCTCTCCTTGTCCGTGGAAATGTTCGCCGGACGCACGGGCTCTGAGACCGTGACGACGGTCGTCACCCGTTCGTTTACAGTCAGTTGTTCCATCTCTTCGTAGGTGCGCTGCGCTTGCGTCTCGCGCCCGGTCAGCAGTCCCGCCGCCAGAAGAAATACCGTTACGATTCCTTTCCTGTTCATGTCTGTGCTATTGGTTTCGTTTATTTCTTTTTCCTTCATTTCGTTTGGTTCCCATTTTTTATCTCTTCCCGAATCCGCCGCTCGGCAATCTCGCAATAGGTCGGGTCGATCTCGAAACCGATGTAATGTCGTCCCGTGCGGATAGCTGCCACGGCGGTCGTTCCCGAACCGATACAGCTATCCAATACGGTGTCCCCTTCATCGGTATAAGTCTTTATCAGATATTCGATCAGCTTGACCGGCTTTTGTGTGGAATGATAGAAACATCCCGTTTTGAACTCCCTTGGAATGCAGACTATGGAAGTCGGATATTTCCAGTCGGAGATATGGGACGGCGTAGGCTTCATTGCGCCATAACAGTGGTTGGTCATCCTTTTGAACATGCCTCGGGGATGGTTTTTCTGTCCCGGTTTATAACTCATCTGCGGGTGATAGACCGGCAACTTCTTATAGAACACTACGATGTCCTCATGCTGACGCAGCGGCATACGATTGGCATTCAAGTGCCCGCTTACACGGTCTTTCATCCACACGAGGTTGTATTTCCACAAGTCGGGTTGCGAGCAGATCAGTTCTGCGGTGAACATCCCTTGTGCGAACAGGATGATAGGACTGTCCGGCTTCGTGATTCTCCTGTATTGCTCCCACAAGGGGGCGAACGGAATCCGTCTGTCCCATTCGGCCGCCTTGTTTTTGCGGTTCAGCACCCCATAGGGCAGGTCGGTAATTATCGCATCGACGCTGCCGTCTGCCATCAGGCTCATTCCCTCCAGGCAGTCCATGTGATATATTCTGTCCGTCTCGATCATAGCCTTTGCTGTCGTTTCTGATTACTGTTTACCAGATATACGAATGTCCCGTATTTTAGCTTCACCTTGTTTTTCTTGATAGCCTTGCTGATGGCGTCGCTTGTCTTCTGGCAGGCATTCGGCATCGCCTGCATTCCCCATTGAGCGAGATTGTTGTTGCCGTAGCCGCCGGTGTTCAGGTTCATATTTCCTGACACGGCACCGCTTGCTACATCCTTGCTCGTCTTCCGAAACTGGCTGTTGGGCGCGTACAGTCTCTCCATCCCGTCCGTGCCGTAGAACTGGGCGATGTCGTCTTGCGTGTATTGCGATTCATACTCCTCCTCGTTGCCGTCCGGTTCGTTCCGCTCGATGTTGTCCACAGCGGAGTAATCCCGTATCTCGCCCCACGACTTGGCCATATTCTCGTATTTGCTGCCTATGCCGTCTTCTCCGATCTGCGCTTCCGGCAGTTCCGGATTCAGGAATTCCGTCGTCTGGAGCATCTTGTCCGGTATCTCCGCCGTTTCGGTATGAAACAGGTCGAAAATGAAATACGGGCCTCCCGGCAGCGGAATATAGAGTATGGCCGGAAACATGTTCCTCGTCTGCCGAAAATAGATTTTCTCCAATATCTCCATCGTCATTAGTGTTTGAGAATGTGACAAGGCATCTCCCTTCTGTCCCTGTCGCGTTCGTAGCGCTCCAACAGTCTCTCGGGTCGGAACAGCAGGTCGATAGAGAGAAAATCCCTGTAAAAGCGAATGTCGCCGCTCGGCAGCGGACACGGCGGTTCCTCCCTTGCCGGATCGATGCCAAAGCAAGTGCGCAGGATGTCGGCCGCCGTCGTGCGGCTGTCGTCCGTCATGGCCGCTGCAGGTTTCCGATCGGCGTTCCTGAACCGATCCGCGAATGGGAAGTCGTATCCCGGAAAGTCGGAGCCTCCCCAGCAGAAAGGTTCGTAGCCGTTGCGTGCGATATGCCGGAGCGTTACGACCGTCAGCAGGCGCCGCAACGCCTCGGACGATGCCTCCGTTCCGGAGTCCGGAGCGTCCGCGAGCTTCGCGGCCCCGGCCCGCATGTCGTACTCTTTGAGGCAGCAGCCCCGTTGCAGCACGCTGTCGCAACGTCCGCTGTGGCGCGGCACGAAGCGCATCTGCTCGTGGTCGAAATACGGCAGGCACGCCTCCGAGGAGTATTGCTCCTCGGAGAGTTCCACATCGTATATGCGCAAAGTTTCGACCCCGCAGGTGAGTCCTCTGCCGTCGGGATGTGCGGTGAGGAAGGCGAAGAAGCTGCGGGCCGCCTCGTCGCCACGTTCTCCACGGCGGAAAAGAGCTACGCCGCCCTCCGTTTCCACGGCCCTGTAAGGTGCTCCGGGCTGCGACAGCGCGGGAATAGATTCGTTGCGGAAGCCCGCGTAATCGTCCTTGTAGCAGAGGTTCCGGGCGGTGTTCTGCGCAGCCAGCGGGTCGAGGCCGTGCTTGCGGCAATAGAGCAGGTCGTACAACGTCAGGACTTGACGAATGTCCTTCACTTCCAGCGGTGCCAGATGCGCCAGCCGGTAGCCGCGTTCTTTGGCTTCGATCGGCGGCAGCCGCGAGCCGTCGTCGACGTGAAAGTTCAACAGCAGAAGATACGGGATATATCCCTTGTTGGCCGCATAATCCGCGAACTCGTCGAAGAAGGTTCTGAAACCCTCGTCGCCCCGTCGGGATCTCTCCAGCGCAACGATCGTATGGGTACGATCGAGGGCGGCATAGACGTTCGTAATATCGGAACTTCCCATCCGCTATCGTTTTGTGTCGTCCCAGTCGGGTACGACGATCGTGCCGTCGCCTTCGGGCGCGTGGATCACCTCGATCTCTTCGACCTCGTGGAACGTGCAGGCGCCGAGGCCGCAAAGTGCAAGCAGAAGAAGCATCGCCGCGAAGATGCGGCGCAGATGATTTGTCGTCATAGTATCAATTTTTTAAGAGTTCATCGATTTCGGGGTCGAGCGCCGCACGATACTCCATGCGCTCATCGCGGCGGCAGGCTTCGAGGAAGTGTCTCCGTCCCTCGGCCTTGCGGTCCAGCCGCGAGCAGGCGATCGCTCGAAGATACTCGCTTATGGCTGTCGCGGGAAGTGCTTCGAGGATGCGCAGCGCCTCCCTGTCTTGTCCCAGCGAGAGCAGTGCGATGGCCGTATTGCGATCTCGGTAGTCATGAAGGACGTAGAGCGCTTGTGCGTATTTGCGTTTTTCGAGCAGCTGCCGGCCCCGCAGGTAGGCCGTATCCAGTTCGGTCGTGTGGATCGTGTCTTTGACCATACCCACGCGGCGCAGATGGCAGCGGAGTTTTACGGCCCGCAGCGCGGGATAGTGCTCCGCACGGATGCAGGCATATTCGGCCGGGTAGCGGCGGCGAATCTCCTCCTCGCGCCGGTCGGGATCTCCGATGCGGCGGATGATGCCGAGAATCTCGTCGCGGTGCGCAAGGCGGTCGTCACGGGCGATGCGGGCCGTCAGCTCCGGCCACAGCTCGCCCGCGCTGCGTATCGTAAGCAGGCGGTCCGCACGCCGGCCGAAGCATCCCGCAAGATAGCTGCGCAGCGCCTCGGCACGCGCCCGCGAAAGGCGCTCGTTGAGCGCACGACGGCCTTCGGGCGAGGCCGAAGCCGTAAGGACGATGCTGTCGACATGGAACTCCCGCTGCGTGACGATACGTTCCATGAGTGCGGCGATGCGTGCCAGCTCCCGTGCGTTGTCACCCAGCGTATCCACGAGCCGTGCGTCGCCCGTAAGGAAGCTCAGGCTGTAACGGTCGTTGACGGTCACGTATTTGTCGATGACGCGGATACGGTACCGGGGCAGGGTGTCCAGAAACGACAGCAGCGACGATACGGTATAGGTCAGCGTATCGGACGGCGGCAGCGTATAGGCGCTGTCGTCGAGCCCCTCGACGCGGCCCCGCAGCGTGATGAGCATCTTGCGGGAGGTCTCCTCCGTAGGTACTTCCTGCGAATAATAGTAGCTGATCGAAGTTCGGTTCTCGATAAGCGAATCGAGCCGTGCATCCTGCGCATAGGGATATTTCACGAACCGCTGGAAAGCCCGCTCGGCCCGCACGCTGTCGGGGCGGAAGCGTCCCAGGTAGGTAGTATACTGCCAGTAGTCGCGCTGCTGCACGCGGTCGAACAGCGCACCGCGTATGATGATGTCGTCGAGCGGGATCTGTTCGTCCTGCCGGTGCAGGAAGGGCGTGATGACCACGCTGCGGCTGCGCCCCAGCAGCTCTTTGGGCAGTTCGACGTTGAAGTCGAGCGTCACACGCCCCCGGCGTTCGGGGATCGAACGGACACGGGCCACGACGACGACCTCCTCGATCGGAACCGTGCCGAGGGCTTCGCCCTGCCCGTCCCGTTCGACGGGGACAAGGTAGTAGTCGCTGCTGTCGCGTTCCACGCGCACGACCTGCGGGCGGTCGTCACGGACTTTGGACTGGCGTTCTGTACGTGAGAGTTGCGCCAGGTGTGCCGTGGCCTGTCGGCGCGTCAGCCGTGCGGTCGTCGAGCAGCCCGCAGGCACGCCTGCGGCCGTCAGTACGGCGATCAGGGATAAAATGTTACGGAATAGCATATCAGAACAGGTAGTTGAAGGAGACTTCCAGTTTCGACGGTGCGAGCGTCCAGCGCCGCGCGTGGCGGATATAACGGTCGCCCCAGTCGCTCGTGACCGGATCGCGGCGCGTGTCGCGCGTGCGATAAAGTCCCGCACCGGCCTCCACGACGAGGTTCCAGCGCTTCGAGAGGATCCACGCATAGCCGTAGCTTATGCCGATACCGTAGGCCCGCCCGTCGTAGGTGCGGCGACGGTTGCCGATGCGGTAGTCGACCCAGGAGGCGTGCAGCCCCAGAAAGTGCCCGACGAAATCTTCGTAGAACCAGTGTCGGACGCCGAGCTGTACGGCCCCGACCTGCGTCGTGAGGCGCTCCGTGCGGATCGGATTCCAGTAGGCGGAGGTTTCGACGGTCCAGTTGTCCGTCAGCGCCGCCTCGGCACCCACGGCGACCGTGCCCGTCAGCGCTGCCAGGGCGTTCACCCTGACGCCGAAGAACTGTGCGGCGGCACGGTGGTGTATGGCTGCGAGGCACACCAGAAGTGCCGCACAGCGGATGATCGTTTTCGTTTGCATAATCGGTTATTCTTTTACGCACCTCACAGGATAGGCTGCGGCCTGATGATTCTGACGGTAGAGCTGCAAGACCTCGGGCGGCAGGACGCCGAAGCTCACGGCCGTCGTCGCATCCACACGTGACGGATCGGAGGCAGGACTCCCCGGGGCATTCGTCCAGAGTTGTGTCCGTATCCCGACGCCGACATACATTTCCTTGCCCGTAGGCATGACATGCAGCAGCCCCGCATAGGGATAGTACGGCCATACGCTGCCGGTATAGAGGTAGCACCCGCCTTCGATAGTGCTGGAAACAGTCGTCTGTTCGAGCGTCCACGCCTCGGGCGGCGGCACGTGCCAGCCCGGAGGGCAGGGGTCGTAGATGGACTTCGCGCCCGCAGTCGTGGGACGGCCGCCCGTCGAGGCGTTGCCCCAGAGGTTCGGCGAAGGTCGCCCCAGCCACGAGCTGAGACGCTGCGCCGGATCCGAAGGGTCTGCAGCACGCCCCAGAAGAGTCGCGGGATGTGCCGCAGCCCACGCCACGGTCGCCGTCGAAGAATCTTCGCCGTAGTATGTCCCGAAGGCGAACCCTTCGCCATAGTCGAACGCTGCGAGATCGTACGGGAAAGGATCCTTGCGGCCCCATTGGTAGTAAAGGCCGCGGCTGGCCGGATCCCCCGGATCGAGGTTTTCAGCCCCCAGATTACGGTCCATAAACACATATCCCGAAGGATAGACGTGGGTGGTCAGAGCGCCGTTCGTCGCCCAGATATGCCACGACCAGATGCAGTCGCCGTCCTTGTCGAACAGCCCGATAAGGGCGTTGCCTCCGATGGCCGTACCTGTGCGGAAGCTGATGCGGCTGCCGTTGTAGCCCACATCGCATACGACAGCCCGCTCCGCCGTTCCCGTCTGCCAGATAAGGCGGGCGAATGTCCCTTTGAGTTTCTGCGGCGTGATGCCCGTGGTCGCTCGTCCGTTGCCCTGCACCGTTGCATCGAACAGATATATCTCCTGCATGCGGGGCGCGATGTAGCTGTTGGCCGTACCTGCGGCACTCAGGTCGGTACCTTCGGTGTAGTCGGGCGCGATGATCCGCTCCTCGGTGGCGACGAAGGAATAGGTCTTATCGGCGGTGATAAGCTGCCGGCGGCTTTTGTCGAAGGCATCGTACCAGCCCGTGAGCAATGCCGGCTCCATAGCGCGGATCGTGCAACGGCTGCCCGCAGGCACGATGAACGACTCCTCGTCCTGGTCTACTTCGACGGGCGCGTCGCACTCGAAACGTACGGTGTAGATGTCCGTCAGGATATGTACTTTCTCGGTTACGAAGAGCGGATAAAGCGACGTTGCATACGTCTTGGGCACGTAAGAATACGTTTCGGACTCGCAGAGCAGTTCGCTATGCCCTTCGTCGGCGTACCATCCCACGAAGCGGTAGCCCGCGTCGGCTGTCGCCGTGAGGGTGCAACCCCGCTCGTAGCAGGCGGCACGCAGCATCCCGCCGTTCGCCGTTTCCGCGTGCAGAGCACCCGCCGCCGAAACCGTACCGCCGCCGGACGGTACGACGTAGAGCACATTGGCAAAGCAGTGCTCGAAGCGGCTGCGGCTCTCGTATCCGTAGCTGTCGCGCACACGTACTTCATAAGCGAGCCGTGCGCGAGCTTCGGTGACGACTTTCGGGTAATAGACCAGTTCGTAATAGTTCGATCCCTGCTGGTAATAGAGCGAGAGATCGTAGCGGGGATCGCACTCCTCGTAATCGACGAGAAACGTCCCGTCGGTCGGGGTCAGCAGCTCCAGCTCGCCCGTAAGTGTCGGCTCGCGCTCCGTACGTTCGATATTCACGTAAAGCGAAGCGTTGAACGGAAGTACGCAATAGTCGCCGATGCGGTTGCTCTCGAAATCGTCGGTCACGCTCAACGTATAGCCGTGTACGCGGGTGTCCACCTCATTGTCGCCCGAGATCGTGATGTCGAGCGTATGAGCCGTGTTACGCCCTACGTTGAAGTTCGTCGTATTGTTCTCACCCAGGTAAACGCGGTAGTCGAGTATGCGGCTGCCCCGTGTGGCGCGGATCATCAGGTACGAAGCGCACGAAGGGGCGTTATCGGCGTTTTTGTCCCGCTGGTCCGTAATCGAAGATACCGTGCCCTGCGGGTTCTCGAAGAGGTATTGCACGCCCGAACAGCTGCGCCGCGCAGCGTCGGGAAGTTCCACGAGCGGAGCATCGGTGAAATCCTTCTCCGAGGTCGAAGCAGACGCGGCCGCTGCGAAAAGCCCTGTCCGCACGGGTATCGAGAACAGTTGCACGGAATATAATTCGAGGTCGGGGACCTTATCCGCCACGCGGATGTTGTAGGCGATCTTGGCCACGGTACGCCGCACGCTCAATGTAGGTAACGTAACGGTGTTGTTCTCTTTGTCGGGCGCTATCGCAACGGTCATGACGGCCGACATGGGAAGCGTCGCATACTCCTCCTGCCGCTCGATCGTGTAGGTACGAAGCTGTTGTATGCTCCGCTCGCCCAGGTCCGCACCCAGGTTGGCGGCGACGTAGAGATCGTACTCCCCGGGCAGGCACTCGAACCGTACCAGCGGCGAACGGGAATAGATATGCAACGTTTGGCCGTTGCTGCGGCCGAACAGGTAGAGGTTGATGTCGCGGATCGCCTCCTCGTCCGTCGCGCGGGTGATCCGCTCCGCAGGATCGGGCGAAAATTGTAGCTCGACCTTCACGGAGCGGGTCGGAGGCGTGGTCGTCGCCGCGAGGTCGGTGGCACAACCCCAGCCGATGCCGGAGGCCAGCAGTGAGAGAAGAATGAGTAGTCGTGTCATGGAAACTTGAAAATTTAGGTGTCGTGGTTATTCGGCGACGCATCGCACCGGCAAGGCGTAGTCGCGTTGTTGGTATGCTGCGGTATTGATCGTCGAAGCGGAAACGGTGAACGCCGTACTCGTGGAGAGGCAGCGTCCGTTCAGCTGAGCCGGAGCGTTCGTCCAGACATCGACCCGTGTGCCGTTGTCGCGGAAAGCGTGGCCCGTAAAGTAACCGCCCATAGGATAGGTTACGGAGGTGCCGGTGCGGCTGCGGAGGTAGTAAACATTGTTCCGCGAGGTGCCGGTACGGCTGAAAGAAGCCTGCTCGAAAGCCGCAGGAGCCGGAACCCGCCATCCGGGAGGACAGGGGTCGTAAATCGACTTGGAACTCGACGTCGAATAACTTCCCGAACGGCTGGCATTGCCCCACAGATTGAGGTTCTGAGGTGTCACCCAGTCGTCGATGTCGTTGCTGTCGCCCGCATACAGCCCCGACCAGTAGGCCCAGGGTTCCGCCAAAGCCCGCGCAGGGGTCATCGACACAGAGCCGCCGTCGAGCAGCGGATCATGGACATAGTACTCGTATCCCGCAGCGGAGATAAACGCAGCTGGTACCGTGCTCGTCACGGAGGAGGGATGAAGAAAGGGGGCGGGGCGTCCCCACTGGTAGTAAAGTCCCCGCAGCGAAGGATCGCTGACGCTCGTTGTGAGCGCTCCGAGATTGCGATCCATGAACGTATATCCCGAAGCGCAGGTCTGGGCCGTGGCCCAAGGATCGTAGTTTGTATGCCAGATATGCCACGACCAGATACAGCGTCCCGCAGCGTCGAACAGCCCGATAAGGGCATTGCCGTAGTTCGGACCCGTACGGAAGCAGATCGTACTGCCCGTATGCTCCACCTCGGCGACGACTCCGCCCCGCGTCCCACCGCTTTCCCACAGTACGCGGGCCGTCGTGCCCGAAAGCGTCGCGGGCGTCAGGCCCGTCGTCGCGCGGCCGTTCCCCTGCACCCGGGAGTTGAAACGATAACCCGCATTGTGTGCCGTAGCGACGTAGCTGTTGGCCGTACCCGCAGCGCTGAGGTTCGTTGCAGAGAGGTAGCCCGGCATCACGGCTCGTTTTTCGGTGGCTGTGAACGTAATGCTTCGGGCCGTGCCGAGCAGCACGTTCTGGCCCCCGGTCTGATCGTACCAGCCTCGGAAGAGCGGCAGCTCGTAGTTGACGCGCAGCGTGCAGCGGCTGCCCGCAGGTACGATGAACGACTCTTCGTCCTGATCCACTTCGTATGGAGCGTCGCATTCCAGACTTACCTTGTAGATGTCCGTGATAATATGGACCTTGGAGGCCTCGAAATACGGGTAAATCCACGTTCGGTATGTTTCGGGAACGAAGGAATACGTTTCGGTTCCGCAGAGCAGTTCGCTATGCCCTTCGTCGGCGTACCATCCCGCGAAGCGGTAGCCCGCAGCGGCTTTCGCCGTGAGGGTGCACCCCTGTTCGTAGCAGGCGGCACGCAGTGTCCCACCGGTAGGCTTTTCCACATGCAGTGCCCTGGCCGCCGTTACCGTCCCGCCGGTGGGTGGCGCGACGTAGAGCGCATTGGCGAAGCGGTGTTCGAAGCGGCGACGGCTCTCGTATCCGTAGCTGTCGCGCACGCGCACCTCATAGGCGAGCTGTGCATGAGCCGCCGTAACAAGGGGCTCTGGATAGTAGATGACTTCGTAGTAATTCGATCCCTGCTGGCGATTGATCGGAAGGTCGAGGCGGGAAGCGCACTCCTCGTAATCGACGAGGAGGGTCCCGTCGGTTGGGGTCAGCAGCTCCAACGCGCCCGTGAGTGTCGGCTCGCTCTTCGTACGTTCGATATTCACGTAAAGCGAAGCGTTGAACGGAAGTACGCAATAACTGCCGATGCGGTTGCTCTCGAAATCGTCGGTCACGCTCAACGTATAACCGAGTACACGGGTGTCCACCTCATTGTCGCCCGAGATCGTGATGTCGAGCGTATGGGACGTATTACGTCCTACGTTGAAGTCCGTCGTGTTATTCCGTCCCAGATATACCCGATAATAGAGAGTCCTGTTGCCGCGCGTGGCGCGGATCATCAGGTACGAAGCGCACGAAGGGGCATTGTCGGCGTTTTTATCCCACTGGTCCGTAATCGAGGGTACCGTGCCCTGCGGGTTCTCGAAGAGGTATTGCACGCCCGAACAGCTGCGCCGCGCAGCGTCGGGAAGTTCCACGAGCGGAGCATCGGTGAAATCCTTCTCCGAGGTCGAAGCAGACGCGGCCGCTGCGAAAAGCCCTGTCCGCACGGGTATCGAGAACAGTTGCACGGAATATAATTCGAGGTCGGGGACCTTATCCGCCACGCGGATGTTGTAGGCGATCTTGGCCACGGTGCGCCGCACGCTCAATGTAGGAAGCGTAACGGTCCCTTTATCGGGCGCGATCGCAACGGTCATGACGGCCGACATGGGAAGCGTCGCATACTCCTCCTGCCACTTGATCGTGTAGGTACGAAGCTGTTGTACGCTCCGCTCGCCCAGGTCCGCACCCAGGTTGGCGGCGACGTAGAGATCGTACTCCCCGGGCAGGCACTCGAACCGTACCAGCGGCGAACGGGAATAGATATGCAACGTTTGGCCGTTGCTGCGGCCGAACAGGTAGAGGTTGATGTCGCGGATCGCCTCCTCGTCCGTCGCGCGGGTCGCAAGGCGAAGCATATCTTCGGTCGTAATACGCAGTTCGGCCGTGACCGGACGTTCCGAGGCTGCGCTATCGACCGGCATAGTCACTTCCCGGCTGCACGAGCACAGTAGCAGATAAAAAAGCGGAAGAGAGATTGTTCTGAACATAGGAATCGGTTTTTTAGAACAGTCTGCCGCCCTTGCGGGCGACAGACTGTCGGGAAAAAGGTTTCTCAGGCTCCCAGATCGATCTGCTGCGTTACCGGAGACTCCCAGTCGGCAACCGTGATCGTAAGACCCACCTCCGAGCCTACCAGACCCGTGATCGCAGCTTCGATGCGATAGTAGCCGTTACGCACGATCGCTCCGCCTGCCTTGCCCGTGACAGGTACCGTATAGACGATTTCCGAACGGTCGGAGGTCGTCGAGGTGCTGCCGTCGGCGTCGTAGCTCGCCGTGATCTCCAACTGTACACGGTTGCCCTCGGCAAGAGCGCCGTTTTCGAAGACGTAGAACAGGTTGTCGTATCTGCCCGCTGCTGCGGTGGCGGTCTGTGTATGGGTATAACTCATCGCGCCGGGCGAAGGAGTTGCGGGGGCGATGACAGGCGACTGGCTCGCCGCTTTCGAGAGCTTGACGCCCGTGACGGTGATCGTTCCCGAATATTTCTCCGCGAAGGCCGCATCGATCGTGGTCTGCACGGAGAGCTTGGCCACCGTACGGCGGAGCGCCATCGCAACGTCGGTCGTCGAACCCTCGGCGATGGATTTGCTCGCTGAGGCCGACATCACGAAGCCGCCCGCACGCTTGGCCTTGGTCGAGACCTCCGCGAAGGTGCCGTTATAGTCCGCAGCGGAGGCTTCGACCTTCGAGAGCAAGGCCGATTTGGTCGTAACACCCGTGAGCGAAAGGTTCGCAACGGCGTAGAAGTCGCACGTCGTACCCGCCGCCGAATGCGGCAGCGCGAAGGTCGCCGACTTGTCGGCGAGTTCCTCGGAGGTGAACGAACGCTGCGTAACAAGGTTGCCTTGGGAGTTGAAAACGTAAACCGTCAGCGACGTGAGGCTCTTCTCCCACGTTTCGGCGGCGGCAGTCGAGTTCAAGGATGCACGCGAGGCCGGGGCATCGGTAAATGTGAGGCACACGGCAGCGCCGTCCAGCGGCTCACCGTTCGTACCGTAAGTCACGGTCTCCTCCTTCGAGCAGGAGACCAGCGCAAGGGCGGCCAAAGCCGCGACAAATGTTTTTTTCATAATGGAATAAAGGATTAAAGGGTCGTTATTTATTTCGGTTCGTTTTTTTCGGCTCGCCATCCCGCATCTTCCGCGTGCGTACACGGTGGCGGAGCTTGGCTTCATAGCCCGGAGGGCCGTTGTCGTCGATCCACTGCCGGATGCCGAGGCGCAGCTCGGCTTTCAGCTGCCGGAACTCGGGACGTGAGGCGAAGTCGTCGCCCAAAGCATAGCCGGCGAAGATCGGCTCGCAGGGCGTCAGCAAAGCCCGGGCGACGGTGCGGCGCTGATCTTCCGGAATGTCGGGGAAATCGTTCGCGAGGATCAGGTCGATCGTATCGAACTTCGAGAACAGCAGACCTCGGAAAAGACTCCGGTCAGCAAGGCGAAGCGCACACTCGGCACTGCCGCCCGCGTCACAAGTACGACGGTAGAGGTCGGCGGCCACGGCGCTGCGACGATCCAGAAGTTGTGCGCGGTACTGGAGCTGGGGATGGCGTTCGCGAAGGTAATAATCCAGTCTTGTCCGGAACCACGGCTCGGAATATATCTCCATAGCGGTATGCTATCGTTTCCGACCCCGCCCCTGCTGCGACTCATCGGCCCCCTGCGAGGCCTGATGGGATGCTTCGGCCGCCTCGCTGCGCTCCTGACGCGACAGAAAGCGGCTGTAAGTACGGTTGTCGCGCGGGTTCACGTACAGAACCTTGTTCTTCATCGGCTCCCCGAACGAATCCTTGACATGATCCGCTGAGACTTGGCCGCCGGCAAGCAGCGTCTTCACATCGGCATCCGAGAGCTGGTCACGAAGGTACTTCGGGACGTACGGCTTGTCGTAAACCGGATCGCTGATCGTATAGCGGCCCCGATAGACGTCGTAGTTCAGGATGCCCTTGTAGGTGTTCTCCGTATCGCCGTAGGCCGTGCATCCTTCCAGCGGGATCGAGCCGCCGCTGCGAAGGATTTTTTGTCCCGCATCGTCGATGCGACGTCCCTCGGCGAACTCCGGGATCTTGACATCGCGGTGCGGAACCGCCACAAGGCGGTTCGTCGAAGGGTTGAAGGCCACGTGGCAGCGCTCAGCTTCCCCCGTGATGCTGTTATGGACCGTGACAAGGTGTTGCAGCGTCTTGCCGCGAGCCAGAAGTGCCTTGTCGTCGGGCGTGATCTCCGAGGCATACTCCTCGCGTTCGTATTCGGGCTGCACAAGCGGCGTATCGAGGCGGAACTTCAACTCATCGT